>OGZV01000029.1_pt1 | contig 137697 bp, 107 predicted proteins | sample 1576861 | NCBI WGS metagenome assembly OGZV01 (sample SAMEA3541501, study PRJEB24748) | human gut metagenome | biome: human gut; feature: human-associated habitat; material: faeces | place: China | collected 2012
ACTGTCACTAATCATTACTTGAGTTTCACCATTATTGAAGTGACCTACAAAAGCAAAGAAGATTTAGAAGCTCTTTGGCAGGTAATGGAAATGAACGGTACCGATGAAGAGGAATGGAATGAAATGTGCAAGGCATTTGAAAAATCAAATGTTGCAAGTGATATTTTAGATGTTATGGATTTAAGCACTGAAACAGAACTTGGCACAGAATTCTTAGATGGAATGCAGGCACTGATGGATAAATACTCAGAAACACTCCAGAAGGAAACAGACTGGGTAACATTAGTTAATAAGGAAATCTGTTCCACAGAAGTTTGCTATTTTGGTGTAGTTATTGGTACACAGGTAAATTTCGTTGTTAGAACAGACATGAATATAGCCATTGGTTCTAATTTAGAATACGAAGTAGGGAAGAGATATAGTTTCTGGTTTAAGGTAGGTTTATTTAAACCGGAGGCTGGCTCTTCCACAATGGATTTGTTAGATGAGCATTTTGACTTCCAATTTTATGTAATGGGTAAGATTGGATTAAAGGCAGGTATTAGAGCTAAACTTTATGCAGGTATTGGTAGTGGTAAATTCGCCTCTGTGGGTGTTGCCGCAGAACTTGGACCATATGTTAAGCTGTATGGTTTCTTTATATATGAATATTCCAAGTATCGTCCGGCAAATACAAGCAATACAGTAAGTAAGGAGCGAATGGCAGGTGCACTTAGTATAGAGTTTGGTCTATATTTTATGATGAGTTTTGAAGCAAATGCAATTGGAAATCTTTTTAGTTATAGTAATGATTTTGTAGATGAGGAAATACCACTGCTGAAGGCAGGGCGAAATGTATTTTATTACAATACAGCGTATGAACCTAGTGACGATGAAGTAATAGTTGTAAGAGACGAAGACGGAGACAGAACTAACGGAATCACAATGGATGTGCCAAAGAACGTATTAGCACTTAAATATGTGGAACTTAGCACAGGTATTCAGGGAGTAGAGTCGCTTCCAACTTCAAATTATAACATTAGATTTACAAACAGAAACTTTAGTGTAGACAATAAAACAGGAAAAATAAATGTTAATGTTCCTGAGAATACACGTTATATGTCAGGTGAAATGACAATTACTTATTTACATAGTAAGGTTGCATTCAGTCAATACGACATGACTGTAACAGTTCCGGTAGTATGGACAAACCTTACAACAGAAGAGTTAAGTGAATACTATACAGCATCTGTTCGAGTAGGTAATGACAAAGACGGTTATAAGACTGTATGGAACAAAAAAGTTTTAAAGAACGAAGAATTTAATTTACCAACAGAGGAAGAATTAAAGGAAATACTTAACTGGAATGACTATAAATATACTTTAACAGAAGGCTATAATGGTCAGAAAACCGAGAATGTAACCCTTGTAGACAATACAACTTACGATTACTATGTGGATTACAAAACATATCCAATTACAGTAACAGGTATTGAAAATGCAAACGGAACAACAAGAAGTCAGACATTCTACGCAAAATATGGCGAAAGATTTGATTTCTCAGACTTAGAATCAACAGGTTCTAACAGAAGGGGTGCCTACAACAAATTTGCAGGAGTTACAACAACAGCAACCATAGATGTAAATGGAACTGATGAGGTTATTGATTTAACACAACCAATTAACAGTAAAATCGCAAAAGCCTTGTCAAATGGTGTTAAAGCAAAAGCAAATTATGTAGACGACAGTACAACAGCAACATTTGTATTTAACGGAATTGATGTAGAAAATACAGTTGTTAAAGTTAAGAGAGGAACAATTCCTGATTATGATTACTTACAGGTAGCTGAAGAAAATAATACAGACATTATAGGCATAACACCTGAAGTAGATAAAATATCATCACCAATAACTTACTACATTGAGTGTAAGAATGTTGTGAAGAAGCTTGTAACAATTACTTTTGATACAAGAGGTGGTAATACAATTGATCCTATAACAAGAAAGGAAACAACGGTTCTTCCAACAATTGAAACACCGGTTAAAAAAGGTTATGTATTTGATGGTTGGTGTACAGATGAACAATGCGAGAAGCCATTTACATCTAACAGAGTTCCAACAGAAGACATAACACTTTATGCAAAATGGAAACCGGCTGTATACACAATTGCATTTAATGTTAATGGTGGAAATGAGTTAGAGAATAATAAGAAGAAAGTAACATACAAAGAAACTTATGGAGAAATCCCTGAACTTGTTAGAGACGGTTATGCTTTCCTTGGTTGGTACATGGAATTAGAAGGCGGAGAACAGATTACATCTGACGATAAAGTTTTAATTACATCAAATGTAACATTATATGCTCACTGGAGACAATTAAAAGCTATACCTGCTGAAACATTTACATTTACAAAGCAGTCATATTTCTTTGATTCATTTATTCAGAGAATTGCAGATTACAGCTTTAATCTACCGGGAGAGGAAGACCTTAACGAGGGAGAAACATTTAGCGAAGACAGCTTTACAATTAAGTACAAATCTCAAAGTAAGGACGAATATGAAGATAACTTACCATCAGATATTGGAGTATACGATGTTGTAATAACACGTCCGGCAGATCAATACTATTTGAAGTTTGAACATTTATATGAGAGCGTTTTAATAATTAAACCTTATGACTTGAATTGTTCATATTACAATGTTTACGTTGACTGTAGAGATTCAGTTGGTGGCTCACAGAAATTAAATAACACTGTATCATGGGCTAATGGAACAAGCTCTTCATTCTCAATAAATATGGATACAAAGACAAGAAGTGGCTCAACAACAAAATATGCTACATATCCAACACAGATACATATGGAATCAAGTGGCAGAATGGTTGGTCAGCATGTATGGGTTACAACAAGAGTAACTGATATTACAGGTAACGTTAAGTCTATTAAAGACAGATACAAAGAATATTGGGCAAACACATTGAAATACACTTGGGGACTTGGTAGTTATCCAGCTGTAAATTATGCACCTGGAAATTATGAGGTAACTAAGAACGGAAAGATAAAAGTCAGACTTACAACATACGGAAATAACGATAAGGTGTCAGGTTTAACTTATTCAACATCAAGTAGTGGTACTAACAGTGATCCGTGTGTAGAAGTAGATGGAAATTACTTTATTATTGATGGTAGCAAATTAACAGAAGACAATCATGTTGTTAATGTATTTGCTAAATACGGTGGTTCAGGATACTCACAGGTAGGAAGATTTACGGTTAGTCCTATTGCTGATTAGGAACAGTGTAGTGGAAAGTAATAGAAATATTACAGGAAGGTAATAGAAAAGGAGGTTCTCCGTATGAATAGTTTTAACAAAATAAACATTCGTAAATTACTTGCAATGTTATGTATTGTAGTAATATGCATAAGTGGTATATCTGTAAGTGTACCTGTATTTGCACAGACAGAAAATGAAACAAAAGAATGCGTAATTGCCGCATCATCAAAAACAGTTGAAAGAGGTAATGAGTTTTCAATTATAGTGGACATAAAAAATAACCCGGGTATATGGGGACTTAAATTTAAAGTTTCTTATGACCATACAGCATTAACTTTAACATCAGTAAAAAACGGAACAGTTTTTGATGATGAAGACACAGTGTTACCAAGTACGTTAGATAAAGAAGAGTTTGTATATCTAGCTTATCTTAACAGCCTTAAAAACAATACAGATAATGGTACTATTGTAACATTGAATTTTACAGTTAATGAGGCAGCAGAATTTAAACCATATATTATTGGAGTCAATGTTACACAGGCAATTAATGTTGACAGCGAAGACATAACTTTGAAAGCAAATGATGGCGCAGTTTCAGTAGTTAAATGTATTCATGTAAATGACACAAAGTGGGATTTTGATGCAGATACTCATTGGCACAATTGTGTATATGAGGACTGTAAAGAAAAGATTATAAAAACTGTGGAGAAACATAAGGCAGTTGCCATTCCTGCAGTAAAAGCCACATGTACAAAGAGTGGATTAACAGCAGGAACTAAATGTTCAGTATGCGGATACGTTATTAAGAAGCAGCAGATAGTAAAAGCCAAAGGCCACACAGTAGTTAAACTTCGTGCAGTAAAAGCCACAACAGAGAGAACAGGCTTAACAAGCGGTAAGAAGTGTAAAGTATGTGGAAAGATTTTAGTAGCCCAGAAGGTTATTGCTAAACTTCCATATAAGATGCAAAAAGCTGCTAAAGTAAGTGTGCAGGACAAGATGTATAAGAAAAAGAGTACATCATCAAAGGTTGTTAGTAACTTAGTTCCAGGTAAAAAAGTTACTATTGTTGACATTAAAAAGAGTTGGTACTTAATTAAGTACAACGGAAAATTAGGTTACGTTAAGTCAACATCAATAGTTTTCAAAGGAACAGTAATAACTAAAAAAGGCAAACTTAGAGTACGTTCAGGAGCAGGAAAGAAATATCCAATTATTTCATCTTACAAGAGAGGAACAAAGGTAACCATTATAGGAAATACTTCAAAAGGCTGGTACAAAGTTCGAATTAAAGATAAGAAGAAAGATGTAGTAGGATATATGTCTGCAAAATACATAAAGTTATAATAACTTTTTTGAAAGTAAAACATAAAAAAATAAAACATTAAAAAGCCCATTGGATTTATAGAGGGGTTCCTCAAAAATAGAATTCCATGGGCTTTTTGCTGTGTATGTGAATTATAATTGTTGACAATTAAGCTACGTAAAGGTAGCGTACGAAATGATAACATACAAAGTGATAGCATACAAACTAAAGAAGTTTCCATGATTTCTAAGCAAAACAAAGTGAAACTTATAATACATTTTTATTCCGAAGTAGCAGAAAAATTAAATTGTGAATCTATTCATTTGCCACTTTTTAAACTTAAAGAAAATTATGAGAAACTTTCAAAATTTAAAACAATAGGAACTTCAGTTCATTCTGTGGAAGAGGCGATTGAAGCACAAAAACTAGGAGCAATCTATATAAGTGCAGGTCATATATTTGCTACTGATTGCAAAAAAGATTTACCACCAAGAGGATTGGAGTTTTTAAAAAATTAGAACACAAAGTTAATCTGATAAATGCTATAATGAATATATAATTAAGGTTTAAAAGAATAAATGATGAAAAGGAGATTTTATGAAAAAAGGGTTTAGTATAATCATGGCGTTTGTTACGGTTATGACAATGCTTTTTAGTGGCGTAACTTTTGCTGATGATACGAATGAAAATGCAGAAAATAAAACAAAAGAAAGTAATTTTACAAATCTTATAGTATTTGCAAGATTTTTAGATGAAGATGAATTTATAGATAATTCTTATAATGGGGAATCTGTTAGAAAAATTACAGATAATACTTATAACAGTGCATATTTTAATGTTTCGGATTATTATGAAATTACGTCAAGGGGAAGTCTTAAGATAAATAGCGTGTATTTGTTTAATAAAGGTGGTTCAGTGCAGTTATCTCATCCAAGAGGATACTATGCAGAGTATAGTGAAGAGAATCCTGAAGGTTACAGGGACAACGGAGAGAGAGCAGAGCGTATGTACGAATTAAAAACAGATTGGTCTGAATCTATAAACAGAGCTATATCAGCGGGCAATGTGATTACAAATTATGATGGTACAAAAAAGTACAACTTTTCTGAACTTGATAAAAACAATGATGGGGTAATCGATGCAATCACCATTATTTACAAAAATACAACTCAGAGTATTTCTGTGGGTTGGTCCTCCCCTTTATGGAATTATAAGGATTATGCAGATTACGTAAAAATAAATGCAGATGGAAAAACAATTACAAGTAAAAACTATGTACAGGTGACAAATTCTTATAATTATTTATACAAGGATAATCGGGAAAACGTGATTTTGCCTATGGCAGTGGCAACTCATGAAATGGGGCACATTTTAGGATTTAAGGATTTGTACAATAGCTCAAATAGTTCACCGGTATATTATATGTCTGCAATGGCAAAGCATACGTCACCTGTGCCACAGTTTATATCTGTAAAAGAAAGAGAAGCAAAGGGGTGGCTTACATCTGACAATGTTAAAACAATTTATCAAAATGGACAGTATACCTTAAAGGAAGCATCGACTAGAGGAGATTCACAGATAGTCGGATACAAATTAAATTTAAAAGGAACCAATAAAACACTGTACTTAGAATATAGAAATTTTGGCACAGGTGGTAATAAGTATGATTGTCAGTCAAAAGAATTGTATAAAACAGATGGAACGAAGCTAAAAGGATTGACAATTGGCTCAGGACTTGTTTGTTATTTGGTGGACAAAGACACAAAATTCCCAAACAATATGGGATGCGTTGCAGGAAAATGGAATTATGAAACATTAGGTGGCACATATGCAACAAAATCTGACGCACCATTAAAACTGAATCAGAGCTTGGAAATAACTGATGATATGCATGTTGAAGTCACAAATATAACTGATAATCAATTAACATTTAAAATAGAAGGTGATTTTGAAGAACAACAGACTGAAATTAAAGAAATCTCAGACAGGGAAAAATATGATGGAAGGGACGATGGCATAGTAACACCAGTAAAAGATCAGGGAGATACCAATTTGTGTTGGGCATATTCAAGCATTGCAGCAGCAGAATCATCCATTTTGAAAAGTGGAATTGATTCTACAGTAACAAAAGATACACTATCATTAAATCCGATGGCGGCAGCTTATAGAGTTTTTAAGAGAGAAAGCGATCCATTGGGAAATACAGATGGAGACTGGCAATCAGTAAATTATTTGACGCAGTCAGGAGACCCGCTAAAAATTGCCAAGTTATATTCAATGTGGTGGGCACCGGTATCGGGTAATGTGGTTACCACAAACCCATATGAAAATCCATCATATAGATTTGAAAATGCAATTTATATACCTGAAAACAAATCAAATCCGGAAGAATACATTAGGTCAATAAAAAAAGCCATAGCAAAATATGGGGCAGTAACATTTCAGTACAATAATGCAAGAGAAACGTTATACTACAATCCAAAGAATGAACATAGCAGTACAATTTCTCCGCATGCATGCACAATCATTGGATGGGATGACAATATTCCATCAGACAAATTTGTACCAAATGGTGCTACCAAAAATGGTGGTTGGCTTGTAAAAAACAGTTACAAATCATTGGAGTATTTTTGGCTGTCATATGACAATACAAGCAGTTGTTCTTATGCATTTTCATTTGCACCAAAGGATAAGTATGACTTTAATTATTACTATGATGGAAGCATGGACGATTTCCCATTAAGAAAAGATAAGTCAGTGGCAAATGTATTTAAAGCAAAAAAATCTGATAATCTAAAAGACGAATATATAAAAGCAGTAAATGTGGCTATTGGTGGTGAAAATGTAACCGCTAAAGTGGAGATATATAAAAATGTAGATTATCCTTATGGTGGACAGGACAATGTACCAGTTTCAGGTGGTTATCTGGCAAATACCACAACGGCATATTTTGAAAATAGCGGATATGTAACAATAGAACTGAATCAGCCGGTAAAAATCGAAAAAGACCAATGGTTCTCTGCAATAGTAAGTGTTTCAAATGAAAATGGCGACGCCAAAATAATGACTTCATATAAAAATGGCAGGGAAATGTCATATATAAACAACGGTAGTGGATGGACACAACTTAAAAATTATGTAGGAAGAATAAAGGTATACACAAAATTGGAGAACAAAGTGGAGAATCCAACTATAGAAGTGCCAACAACGGAAGCACCAACCACAACTGAAGTGCCTACAACGGAAGCACCAACTACAGCGGAAGTGACAACAACATCAGAGCCAACAACAGAAGCACCAACCACATCAGTGACAACAACACCAAAGGCAACAACGGAAGTGACAACTACATCAGAACCAACAACTGAGAAACAAACTGAGACAACTGTCACAGTAGAACCCACAGCTGAAATATTGACTACAGAAAATACAACATCAGAAACTACTGTAGAAAATCAAACAACTGACGAAACAACATCAGAAAAAGAATCAACTACAACTTTTGGACAGGTTGTAACAAAGGAAAATGAACCAACAACTAACGGAAAAACTACAACTCGTGTTGACGGTGTAAATAAAAAGAGTTTAAAGCAAACAAAAATTCTAAAAGTAAAAAAACTTAAAAATAGAAAAGTGAGAATTACTTTTAAAAAGATAAGTAAGGCTAAAATATATCGGATACAGTATTCAACTAACAGAAAATTTAAGAAAAACGTAAGAACAAAACGTACAAGAAAGAATACATATCTGTTAAGAAAATTGCGTGTTAGAAAAAGATATTATGTAAGAGTGAGAGCAATAGTTGGAAAAGACAAAGGCAAATGGAGCCGTGTAAAATCTTTTAAAGTGAGGTAAGCGGTTTTATAAGTAATTGGACAGGGAGTTGGGGCTAACGCTCTTGCAGACATGGGAATTTGTGAAAACAATCCAGAGGAATCTTATTTTGCAAATGTGCAGGTACCGATGTATTTGGCAAAGGCGGCAAAAGGAAGAAAACTTATTTGTTTCAGCTCGGATCAGGTTTATAGTGGTTGTGACGATGATGGACCTTATGCGGAAGAAAATGTAAAGCCGGCAAATGTTTATGCAACTCATAAACTGGAAATGGAGCAGAGGGTGTTGGATATTGAACCATCAGCAGTTATGTTAAGGGCTGAATGGATGTATGATATGGAAACCACAAAAGATAATTATTTTACATTGCTAAATAAAGAAAAGACGGTTTATTTTAGTTCACAGGAATTTAGAGGAATTACATATCTGAAAGAAGTGGCAGAAAATATGGTATAGAATTCAGTGATGCACTTGACGGAGTGGTTAGATGTGCAAAGGATTATAAGATTATATAAAAATAGAGCTGTAAGTAGATTTTAAAACTTACAGCTCTGTTAATTTCTATTTTTCTTCTTCAGGATATTTAAAGCCCCACGATTTTCTAAATTCAGTCATCATATCCATAACGTCTTTTGTATAGTCAAAGTGCATGCAGTCAACATCGCCGTTAATTGCTTTTTCCATATCAGCAAGTTCGTAGGCGAGAGCGTCTGCATTTTCGCCGGCTTTGATTAATTCAGTTTTGCCAGAGTCAGTGTATGTTATGGTAGCTTCCCAAGCTCTAGGATATTCCATTATTTCAATATAACCTTTTTCGCATGAAACCATACCACGTTTTGGCTGTTTAGAATGAAGTGAAAGCATAACGCTTGCCATCTGACCTTCTTCGTTTGTTAGAAGCAAACCAGCCTGCTCGTCAACACCTGTTGGGGCAGATTTTACCTGAGATACAAGGTTGTTAGGTTTTGAATCCATAAACCAGCGGATAAATGAAAGTGCGTATACACCGATATCGAGCATTGCACCTCCGGCAAGGTTTCTGTTGAAAAATCTGTTTGTCATATCATATTCTTTAAAACTTCCAAAGTTCATGGTAATAAGGTTCACTTTTCCAAGTGCTCCGGATTCCAAAATCTCGTTTAATTTTTTGTAAATTGGCATGTGGAAAATTGTCATTGCTTCACCGATAATAACACCTTTTTCTTTTGCCAAAGAAATTGCTTCGTTTAATTCATCGCTGTTAAGTGTTATGGATTTTTCAACAAGTATATGTTTTCCGTTCTCAATTGCTTTCTTCATAAATTCAAGATGTGTGTTATGTGGAGTTGTGATGTAAACAACATCAACTTCTGGATCAGTAAACACATCATTCATATTGTCATATACTTTTCCGATATTATATTTTTGGGCAAAATCAACAGCCTTTTGGTGTGTGCGGTTTGCAACAGAATAAATATTTTTTCCATTTTTGATTAATGCCTGTGCCATTTGGTTGGCAATAACTCCGGTACCTAATACAGCCCATTTAATTTCCTTCATAATAAACCTCCTTGTGGTTAGATAAACACGTAAAATTTCACAAAGCATATTGTAAAAAGCGGTTTAATAGATAAACACGCATAAAAATTAATTTTACGAATAAATACACTGTGAAAATCAATTTCATAGCACAAAGATACCATGACATATAAATTTCGTCAATAGAAAAATTATTCTTTTGTGAAAGCTATAGATGATTCATGCTGAATAATGGAATCATAAGCTTCTTTTCTCATAGATGTAAGGAAAAGATAAAGCACTTCGATTACCATTGTGGCAGAAACTCTCGAAAAACGATATTCATCAAGAAATAATTTTTCGCGGGTTGCTGTTGTTATATGATAATCACTGATTTTAGCAATAGTCGATTTCTCGCTATTGGTTATTGAAATTGTAGTTGCCTTCTTTTGTTTTGCAGCTTCTAAAATATTAATGATACCGGTTGACTCCCCTGAATTTGAAATTGCAATAACTACGTCATCAGGTGAAAGGTTGTAACTGTAGGCAAGCTGGGTTTCCCAAACAGGAGTTGAAACTGCGGAAATCCCAATCTGGTTAAGCTTGTAGGCTCCGTCCATTGCTACAGGAACAGTGTTGCCAACAGCAGCAAAAAGAACATTTTGGGCATTATTTATTCTTTTTAAAATGTCCTGCAGATTTTCAGAATTCATCATTGAAACTGTTTGAGTAAGTTCGGCAACTTTATTTGCCAATATATTTTTCAATGATTGTTCCAAATCATCTACTGAAATATGATTAGACAATTCATCGTCTTCCGACTGGGAAACCATTTCTTTTGCAATAGAAATTTTAAGATGGTGAAAGCCCTTCATATCAATTTTTTTACAAAAACGTGAAACGGAAGCTTCACTTACCTGACATTCTTTTGCCAGTTCGCCAACGGTCATATCCACGATTTCTTTTGGATGATGAATGATGAAATTGCCAATCTTCTTTTCGGTTTCAAAAAAAGTATCCATAGAAGCACATATTTGATTAATAACTGATTTTTCCATATATAAAGTCCTTTTAATAAAAAATTTATGGGTTGCTAGAAATTTACTTAAATTCGAGCTTGCTTGTAAGATTTAGTGAAATAGTATTTCTTCGTACAAAACACTTAGTAAACAAAGTTTCATAAGTAACTTTACTTTAATAATAAAAAAAATGCAATAGCCTTATGAAAATGTAAAAACTATAGTACAATATCCTCATAAAAGTGTGAAATTGTGTATAATGGTATGAGAAATTGAAAGGAATATAGTTATGATAAACGGAGAACAAATGAACAAACAACAAATATACGAAAAAGCAATTCTAACGATCAAATATATTATCCTTGCAATTATAATCGGTGTTGTTGTGGGAATAGTAGACACAGTTTTTGGAAGAGGCTTAATTGCAATATCTGATTTCAGAACAGCCAATTACAAATATCTTATTCCGTTTTTACCGGTAGCAGGACTTTTAATTACATGGCTGTACCTACGTTTTAGCAAATTAAGTTTAAAAGGTATGACACTTGTATTTGAAGTTGGGCAGGAGAGAAGGGATTCAATACCACTTGCGCTAGTACCACTGGTTATGGTTGGAACATGGATAACACATCTTTTTGGAGGTAGTGCCGGCAGGGAAGGTGTAGCTGTTCAGATAGGGGCAACACTTTCACATTATTTGGGCCGAAAAATGAAAGCACCAGACAACAGCAAAGTTATGCTAATAACAGGTATGGCAGCAGGTTTTGGTGGCTTGTTTCAAACTCCGTTGGCGGCAACTTTTTTTGCCATGGAAGTAATTGTTGCAGGTTATATGGATTATCAGGCATTGCTACCTGCAATAATTGGAGCCTTTGTAGCTTCATATACGTCCCACTTTCTTGGACTTGAAAAATTTGCTGTAGAACTAAAAGGAACGGTTGATTTTTCAAATATTAAAATTGTGGTAGCAGTTATAATTTTAGGATTAGCATTTGGAATTGTAGGAAGGTTGTTTTCAAAGTTACTTCAAGTGCTAAAAAAAATTATGGCAGAAAAATTTATAAATCCGTACATAAGAATTGGTGTTGTTTCAATACCATTGGCAATAGTGTTGATTTCCCTTTGGCATGGAAGGTACAGCGGACTTGGAACAAATTTGATTTCAAATGTTTTTGGAGGCGAAAATGTTTTCGCAATAGATTGGATATTGAAATTACTGCTGACCGTTATCACTTTATCAATTGGATTTCAGGGAGGCGAGGTAACACCATTGTTTTCAATAGGGGCAACTCTTGGAATGGTTCTTGGAGGGTTACTTGGTATATCCCCTGTTTTATGTGGCGCACTTGGTTATGCAGCAGTTTTTGGAAGTGCCACAAATACACTGATAGCACCTATAATGCTTGGTATCGAAGTGTTTAGTGGAAGTAACATGTTATTGTTTGTGGTGGTGTGCAGTATTGCATACATTGTTAATGGAAATAAATCCATATATGGAGCACAAAAAATAATGTAGGAAAAACATTATACTACATAGGGACAGTTAGCAATAAAAATCACTATGTAACAAATTGATACATAGTGATTTTTATTATATAATAGTTTCTACAATGAATAGAAGCAGCGGAAAATAGTAATTCAAATGAATTACTAAAAAATTAATTACAAAAAGGAGGACGAAATCAAAGGCAAAAAAATAAAGTGCAAGGTAAAGGTATACAATCCAAGATTATTATATAAAAGATTGACTATGCTTGAAGGGCAAAAATGCACAAATTCCATAAAGGCTAATTCAAAAAAACAGAAATGGTGGGTTAAAAATCCATCAATTGCAAAAGTAAATAAAAAAGGCGTAATAACAGGGAAAAAAGCCGGAGATACCATACTATACTGTAAAGTGGATGGAGTAACAGCAAAATGCAAAATATATGTTTGGAAAAATCAAATACATTTTAATGGCAAATATAACAAGTTGCTAGATGTTCCTTATGGAAAAGTAATAGCACAACCGACAAGAGTATATTTTGCAGGAAATAAATTAAAGGTGGATGTAAGGATATTTAATAAGACATCATCAACAATTAAAAAAATACCATATATGAGAGAGGAATTACAGGTTACGTCAGTAAGTAATCCTAATAAGGTATACAATATTAAAAAAGAATTTTATAATACTAAAGTCAATATTAAATCTTTTTCAGTGAAAAACGTAACATTAACGCTTAGCACTAAGAAATCATATAAAAGTAAGCTAAAGCTAGTATTTGATCGCGTTCAAATATCATGGAGAATAAGTATGAATTAGAACTATGGTTAGAGCAACACAAGATAAGGCGTAGCTTAAATATTATGGAGAGCTAATATGAACTAGAAGGTCAAATATTGAAAAGAGTGTTTGTCAAATTTAAGAACGTACATAATTAGAGTGTGAAGGGAGCAAAATTTGAACGGCCCCTTTCACACTCTCTTTTTTATATAATAAGAAATTACTTTGTAATTTCTTATTATATAAAAAACGTTCCACTAGGGATGCACCCTCGTGCGAAAAGAAAATAGTTGTATGACAACACGCACTCGGTGTGTAAAATATCGCAAGCGATATTCTTTCTTGTATGTTAAAATAAATTATCCAATAAAAATACTTAATGAATATATTCAAGGAAAAATATTCCAGCAGTGGAATTATTGACAACGTAAATTCATTGTGCTAGACTATGCGAGTTAGCATAGACTAACACAAGTAAGACAAAGAAAACAAAGAGGTATTTAAATGAAAAAATTACTATCAATCCTTTTATTATCTATGTTACTTGTATGTGGTTGTGGTAACAACCATACTTTATTAGAAGAGAACAAGGCAGAATCTAATTCACAACAGAATAAGGAAAAAATCACGGTCGATGTTTTTGCAATGGATACATATATGCAAATAACTGCGTATGGTAAGAATGCTGAAAAGGCTGTTAGCAAAGCAAAGCAAAGAATTAACGAATTGGATCAAATGCTTTCAACAGGAAAGGAAAATAGCGAAGTAAGTCAACTTAATAATAAAAAAACACTAAAGCTTTCATCAGATGTAGGAAACATTATGGAGCGTTCTCTTGAAATATACAAAAGTACTAATGGTGTGTTTAATCCCGCAATTTATCCTGTTATGCAGGCTTGGGGATTTGACACAAAAAAATATAAAATTCCAAGTAAGGAATTGTTAGAGAAAACATTAAAAAATATTAACGCTGATGAAATTAAATATGACAAAAAATCCAATATTGCTATATTAAAAAACAAAAAAATGAAAGTTGATTTTGGTGGCATTGCAAAAGGATATACATCTGCATCTGTTATGGAAATCTTTAAAGAATGTGGTGTTACCAGTGGCTTGGTAAGCTTAGGTGGAAACGTGCAGGCATTAGGCAGCAAAATAGACGGAAGTAGCTGGAAGGTAGCAGTTCAGAACCCTGATAGTGAGGAGAATTATTTAGGAGTTCTTAGCATAAAAGATAAAGCAGTTATTACTTCTGGAGGTTATGAACGTTATTTTGAAAAAAATGGTAAAGTTTATCATCACATAATTGATCCATCAACAGGATACCCTGCAAATTCAGGACTTAAATCAGTTACAATTGTTAGTAATGATGGAACTTTAGCTGATGGACTATCTACATCACTATTTATAATGGGACTAAAAAAAGCAACTGATTATTGGAGAGAGAACAGCGACAAGTTTGATGCAATTTTCTTAACAAGTGACAATAAACAGTATGCTACGGAAGGCATATATGACAACTATTCATCAGATTATACAGTAGAGAAAATCAAAAAATAAGGAACAACATGAAGGATTGGAAGAAAATAAAAGAACTGAAATATTTTATACCTGCAATTATTGTTTTGGCATTAGTTATTGTTTCACTGGAAGGTCATAGCCCCAAAACATTTGCTACAAAGGTAAAAGAGGAAAACTATACAAGCAAGGAGAGCAGCAAAAATAACGCAAATAGCGAAAATAATAGTACAAGTAAAAACAGCACTTCAACAAATCAGGTAAACTTGAACACTACATTAAGCAGTAGTTTGAACAATCTTAATAGCAAACCAAAGAAATTAAGCAAGGTAGTAGAAAATAAAAATACTACATACAAGGATGGGGATTTTTATGGACAGGCTCAGGGATTTCGTGGAAATGTTAAAGTCTGTGTAACTATAAAAGACAGTAAGATTAAAAGTATAAAAGTTGTAAAATCTCAGGATGACAAGGCATATTTTGACAAGGCAACAACTTTATTGTCAAAAATTGTAACAAATCAGACAACTAATGTAGACACAGTATCAGGGGCAACTTACAGCTCAAATGGATTAATCGGTGCTGTTAGAAATGCACTTGATAAGGCAACAGTTAAGAGTAGGAAGACTAATTCCAATAAATTAGTAAAAAACAAAAAGAAGACAACAAATAAAAAGACAACAAAAGGAAAAATCCCATACAAAGACGGTGTGTATTATGGAACCGGCGAAGGTTACAAGGGAGATGTAAAGGTTGCAGTTGTAATTGAAAATCAGAAGATTCAATACATTTTAATAATGGAAAATGAAGATGATAAAGAGTATTTTACAAAAGCAAAAGGTGTTTTAGAGGACGTATTGAAGTATCAACGAACAGATGTGGATACAGTATCAGGAGCAACTTATAGTTCAAATGGGATTTTAGAGGCGATTAAGAAGGCCTTGGAAAATGCTAAAAAGCAGACAGAAGATGGAAGTAAGCCAAACACAAATAACAAAAATGACAGTACAAATAATCAGCCAGAAGAAACTACAACAATTAAAATTCCTGAAACAGGAATGAATATTTATAAAGATGGAACCTACACGGTAACAGCTGTTTGTAATCCGGATGATGACGAAGAGTTTGAAGCATATACATTGTCAGCCAAGGTGACAATTAAAAATGATTGGATTATTGGCCTTGAGGACATTAAAGGTATTGGAAGTACTTATGTAAAGGCAAATGACTGGTATTTAAATCGTGCAGTTAACGGCACAAGCAAAAAAGAGGGAATTGTAAAACAAATTCTTGCAAAGGGAAATGCCGATTCAATTGATACAGTATCCGGAGCAACATGCTCATCAAAGTCTATAATTCAGATTGCTAAAAAAGCTTTGGAGGATGCAAAGCAATGAAAAAATTTTGGATAAGAACTGTTAATTTGATTTTGATAGTAGGCATAATTGTTGGATATAATCAAATCATTTTGTATCGTCAAAAGACGGAAGAGGTTAATAGCTTAAAAGCGGAATTGACTGATTCAAAAACAATGTTAAAAAATGCAGAAAACAAATTGACATATGTAGATAATAACGCAAATGAAACTAGCAGTGGAAATTATGCATCGGTATATAAAGATGGAAAATACACTGGACAGGGAACTGGATATGGTGGAACAATTCAGGTTCAGGTAACCATAAATCAGGGAGAGATTGCAGATATTGATGTTTTATCTGCAACAAAAGAAGACAAGGCGTATTTTGATATGGCTGTAAAAATAATTGATGTAATAAAAGAAAATCAATCAACAGATGTAGATACAGTCAGTGGTGCGACTTTTAGTTCCACAGGAATTTTAAATGGGGTAAAGCAGGCATTGGAAAAGGCGAGATAAATCAAAGTAGGTATTAGAAAAACAGTGTAGATTAAAGTGGAAATTGTAAAAGGTGAAACAGTTCAAATCAGGCATAAGAAAAGGTAAGGTAAAAACAAACAAATGAAGAAGGTAAACAAAAGAAATATTCAAAAATATACCAGAATGCTAATTCAATTAATATTCTTTTTAATTATGCCATCAGTATACACAACAGCTTTTTCAGGCGTGAAATATATTTTTACGCAAATGGGAAATATTCAACCCTTGGAACTTACATCTTTTGTTACAATATTAATTGTGTTATGCTTATATACAATGGTTTTTGGAAGGTTTTTTTGTGGATTTGCATGTGCTTTTGGAACGTTAGGCGATTACTTACATGAATTATATTTATGGCTATGCAGGAAAACAAAAAGAAGACCTATAAAAATAAATGACAGCGTGAAACAAAAATTATCAACTGTAAAATATTTTATTTTGGCAGCTATTGTAATTCTATGTTTTAAGGGAGTATATCAGATAACAAAGGGCTTTAGCCCATGGGATGTATTTTCAATGATAATTGCCGGAAACTTTCAAATAAATGATTATATTCCTGCATTAATAATTTTGCTAATTATAGTTGCAGGAATGTTAGTGTGTGAAAGATTTTTCTGTAGATTTTTATGCCCTATGGGAGCAATATTTTCATTACTTCCGGTGTTGCCGATTTTTTCAATTGAAAGAAATAGGGAACAATGTATCAAGGAATGCAGTGCATGCAAGAGAGTATGTCCATCGGGAATTGAACTTCCTAATAGTGGAGATGACATTCAGTCCGGAGACTGCTTTATGTGCCAGAAATGTATGAACATTTGCCCTAAACAAAATATAAAAACATCCACAATAAAAGGAAATAGCATTATTTTTATTTTGGTGAGAGCAGTTATTTTGGTAATTATAATGAAGCTGGCAGGTATTTAAATTAGGAGCAGTTAATGAAGAAAAAAGATATTATTTTGGTAATTATAATACTTTTAGTTGCTGGAATTATGTATGGGGCAATACAATATATTCAGTCTGGAAAAGGTGAAATAGTTAAGATATCTGTTAATGGAAAGGTATATAATACTTATTCCTTATACAAAGATGAGAAAATAGAGATTAAAACCACAAAGGGAAAAAACACAGTGTGGATTCACAATGGTTATGTAGAAATGGAAGATGCCAATTGCCCTGATAAATACTGTGAAAAGCAGGGTAAAATAAAAAACACAGGTGAGACAATTGTATGCCTTCCACATAAGTTGGTAGTTGAAATACAAAAATCACAAGGAAAACAACGAAAGAAAAATACGAACAGTGATGTGGACGCTGTGGCACAGTAATGATATTAATTATATTTACAAATATAATGACAAATAAATCAAAAGGGTTTGTTCTATTTGGGAAAGGAGATTACATGAGTACAAAAAGGATTGCAAATATGGCAATGTTAGTGGCACTTGCAATAATTTTTAGCTATGTAGAATTTCTGATACCTATTAACCTAGGAATCCCCGGAATTAAATTGGGACTGGCAAACCTTGTAATTGTAATAGCTTTATATACTTTGGAACTAGGCGATGTTTGGATTATATCTATATTAAGAATTCTAATAATTGGATTTATGTTTGGAAGTGGAATGTCCATAATATACAGTCTTGCGGGAGCTGTTGTAAGTTTGATAGTTATGGCACTTATGAAAAAAATCAACGGCTTTAGTATTATGGGAATTAGCATGATAGGTGCAGTAGCTCATAATATGGGACAGATTGTAGTAGCAATGTTTGTGGTGGAAAACACAAGTATTTTGTATTATGTACCGGCACTTTTAATTGCCGGATTGATTACAGGTGGAATAATAGGTATTGTTTCAAAGCGAGTATTAACAGTTATAAAAAAATAAAACAAATTTTTTTACCCCAAAGTTAGGTGAAACTAACAAAAATAAGTCAAAACAAACAAATTTAGTTACTAGCTGTAAAACAGCTTTTAATAAATACAAATTCTCATAAAAAGGAGGCATAAAATGAGAAACACAAAACTTTTTAAAAAAGCATTATCTGTTGTAGTTGCAGCAGCAATGACAGTGACAGTAGGTCAAACAGCAACATTTGCAGGCATTGACACTAATTCAAAGGGCGTTAGTGCATATGCTGCAGAAAATAACGAAACATACAAATATGTGTATGCAGGACTTACATGGCAGGAATATTGGGCAAGTGAAGGAGTTTACGAAGCAGGAAACATTCAGTCATCAGATGTACAGGATAGCAGAGGAGAATTAGATAAGGGGGCTTTTGATGCAGTAACAAGAGCTACTACTAATCATGGAATTCATAGAGGAAGCTTTCAGTGTAACACAACAATCTATGATGAAGATGAAAATACATACAATGTTTTATATTGGAAGAGTGATGAAAATGGAAAAGGAACTTCACAGTGTGTGTTGACAGATGGAAGAACAATTGATTTCAGTAAGGGAACAATTACATATACTGATGCTGAAGGTGCACAAAAAACTGCAAAGATGAAAGATTATGTAGTTACTGGAATTAAGTATGTACCTATTGCAGTAAAAGAAGCTGACTATGAAGCTTTCAAGGCAAAATATATTACAGTTGAAAATGGTGGCAAGTTAGCCGGTGGATATAGTGAGAATAATTTAAAATCATATACAGAAGTAGCTAATGTAACAAAGGATACAAATGGCTTAAAAACTGTAACAAAGAATGAAGACGGTTCATTTACATTTGGCAAGAGACAGACAGGAACAGAATCAGGAATTCAGGACAAAGCTTTAGTAAAAGATGAAGGTGTAACAGTAGAAGCTTTAGAAAATGACGATATTGGTGCTTATGGCGAATTTATAAGAGTTGATTTAAAAGGAAATTATGGTGATTTAGGTTCACGTATGCAGGCTGTTCGTTGGACATATTATGGAAATGACGATAAGTATGAAACACCTGTTATTTCTTATGGTACAAAGTTTGCAGCAGATAACTGGATGCACAAAGCCAACGGAATTCAGCTTGGACTTACAGATTCAATCCGTTGCCAGCTTCCAAAAGATTCTGACGGAACAGGATACTGGAAGATTACAGTTTACGCATTAGGTCATGAAGATTATGAAGTAAAACTTAATTTAACAAAGGCTAACGTAAAAATTGGAGATGACAGCACAACTATTGACACAACAGAATTAGCAAAGGTAGTTGCAGATGCAGAAAAATTAAATGAAGCTGATTACACAGCAGATTCTTGGAAAGTTTTCAAGGAAGAATTTGACGAAGCAAAAGCAGAACTTGCAAATCCACAAAGCCAGGCTACAGTAAATGAAGCAATTCAGCATTTAAATGCTGCTATAACATCACTTGTAAAGGCATCAGGAACAGACACAACAAAACCAGAGACAACAACAACACCTGTAGCAACAACACCAAAGGCAACTACAGCTGCTAAAAAAGCACTTAAGAGTACAAAGATCACAGGTAAAGTTACTAAGAAACTTAAAGCTACAAAAATTAAATTAACATTTAAGAAAGTTAGCGGAGCAAAGAAGTACACAGTACAGGTTGCAACAACAAACAAATTTAAAAAGGTGCTTTACAAGAAGACAGTAAAATCAACAAAGGTTACTCTCACAAGCAAGAAGTTAAAGAACAAGAAGAAATTATATGTTAGAGTAAAAGCTGTTGGTGCAAATAAATGGTCAAAACCAGTTGCAGTAAAGATTAAAAAATAAGCATAATTTTTACTTTCAAGAGTATATTTTTTCGTGTTAAATGCTTATTTTTATATAGTGTCTAGAGATGGGAGTATATACGAATCTTTGTAGGGATAATGAACTCTTATTGAGACACAAAAAATTAACCTTTCGTAATCCGAATGGATTGCGGAAGGTTTTTTATGTGTAATAGGAAATTCAAATTAAATATAAACAACAAATACTTGACTATATATCACAAAAAGAATATAATAATATTCAAACAAAAAGAGACATAATTAAAACTATAACAAACTATGAGGAGGAAACATATGAGTAGTGTAAACAGAGAGTACAAAGACAGAATATTCTGCATGATTTTTGGATATGAGAAGTACAAGAAGAATTTATTAGATTTATTTAATGCATTAAACGGAACGAATTATACACGAGAGGAAGATTTGGAAATTAATACCCTTGATAATGCCATATACATGAGTATGAGGAATGACGTATCATGCATAATTGACAGCAACATGGCACTGTTTGAACAGCAAAGCACATGGAACCCAAACATGCCACTTAGAGGTTTTTTATATTGTGGCAGTTTGTACAACAAGTACATAAAGCAGCATAAACTAGATATTTATAACAGGAAACTAATAAAGTTACCAACGCCACAATACTATGTTCTATACAATGGAACAGAAAAAAAGGATAAGGTAATAGAATTAAAACTGTCAGATGCATTTGTTCACCCTGTGGAAGAGGGAAAATTTGAATGGACAGCAAAAATGATAAATATAAACACGGGAAATAATAATAGTTTGATTTCAAAGTGTAAAGTCCTAAAGGAATATGTTATACTAACAAGTAGGATGAGAGAGTATATCAGTATGTATTCCGGTAAGGATTTCAGTGACGAGGAAGCAGTGAAAATGGCTGTGGACGAATGTATAAATGAAGATGTGTTGCGAGAATTTCTGCTGGAAAATAAGGCGGAGGTGGTTAAAATGTTCTTGACAGAGTATAACGAAAAGCAGACATTGGAAAACACGTATAACGATGGCGTTGAAATTGGCAAAGCTCAAGGCATTAAATTTGGAGAACGCAGAAAGCTTATTGAAATGGTATATAAGAAAATGAAAAGAGGAAAAACTGTAGAAGAAATAGCAGACGATTTGGAAGAAGATATAGAAGTAATTAATCCTATTTTTAATGAAATAGAGAAGGTAGGGTTAGATAAAAGTCTGGAAGAGATAATCGAAAACAGTAAGGTTTAATGTAATGAAAGGACAGTATGGCTTATTCGGAGTTAATTAAGAATTTTACTGATAAGGACATAACTTTGTATTTTATAATTTTAGATATTTTAGCTGATGGTAATTATTATACGTTAAAAGAGTTACTGACAAGTATAGATAATGATTACCTATATAATTTTCAGAAGCCAATGTGTTTTGATGAATCTACTTTGAGAAAGAAAATAAAGGAATACATTAAATTAGGAACTATAAAATCAAAAAAAGAAGGACGTCAGGTTTTATATAAAATTGTAGAAGATGAGTTAGATATAGAGGAATATAAAGAGGCAATTAGATTTAATAGATAATTTTGAACCATTATATAATTTGGATGACATTGTTTATATAGAATATTCGGATAAAGATGACAAATTTAGAGTTATATGTGGTCAAAATGAACACATTAGTACATTGAATATAGATAGAATAGTTGAGCTGGAAGTATTAAATGAGCATTTTGATGCCAGTGGAAAAATTTGTAAAAAGAGGTTATCAAACCAATTTATAATTTTAAGGCATCGGATTAATCAAAAATCATGGAGGACCTATGCCAAAATACAACGACTTATCAAAAGAATTACAGGAAAAAATAGAACAGGACCGAGCTAATCACGTGGTAAATCCATACGCTTTTCGCAATGAGGATGCTCTTCGTAGAAAGATGGACTGGGACAAAAACAAACTTTTAAGACCTGCGTTTGTACGTGACTGTGAGAAAATCCTACATCTACCAATGTATAATCGTTATGCTGACAAAACACAGGTATTTTCATTATACAGAAATGATGATATTTCAAGGCGTTCCAGTCATGTGCAGTTGGTATCAAGAATAGCCAGAAACATTGGTGGTTTGCTGGGATTGAATACGGATTTAATAGAAGCTATTTCCCTGGGACATGACATTGGTCACACACCATTTGGTCATGCAGGAGAGCACAAACTAAATGAATTATACAATGGAAACACCGGAAGATATTTTAATCACAATGTTCATAGTGTAAGAGTTCTTGATCAGATTTTTAATCTGAATCTTAGTATGGAAACGTTGGACGGAATACTATGTCACAACGGTGAGATGGAACTGGAAAAATACAAGCCGATTGCTTATAGAGATTTTGATATTTACGATAAGAAAGTTGAAGAGTGTTATGTGAATAAAGAGGCTAACACCAAGTTGATACCAGCTACCTTAGAGGCATGTGTTATGAGAATTTCAGATATTATTGCATACCTTGGAAAAGACAGACAGGATGCGCAGGAGTTGGGACTTTTTGAGACATCGCCAAAATACTACGAAGGTAAAATCGGAACTACCAATTCCGAGATTATTAACAACATGATTGTAAATATTGTGGAAAATAGTTATGGCAAAGACTACCTGAAAATGGATGAAGATTTCTTTGAAGCTTTTTCACAGGGAAAGAGGGAAAACTATTCTTTAATTTATGGTAATTCAAAAGTTAAAAAGGTTTACGAAGAAGAAATTAATCCGATGATGGAAGAAATCTACGAGAAGCTTTTGAAGGATGGAAAGGCTCATAATAAGAATTCGGTATTGTATAAACATCACATTAATTACATTAATGAAAGAGCAAAATATTATACAAATGAAGATTATGATGAAAACGAGGCAAATGAAAAGGTAGTTGATTATATTGCAAGCATGACAGATGACTACTTTGTAGACTTATACAAATACCTGTTTCCAAAGGGGAAACATCATGTAAAATACATTGGATATTTTGAATAAAAAATATGAAATTTAAAAGAACACTAAAAATGGTTTTATGAAAGAATAATACTGTTCAGGTGTCATCTTTTTAGAATGGTGGCTAAATTTTAGGTTTTGTTGTTGAAAAAATGGGGGTATGTTAGTATAGAATGTAGACGAATAAAATTGTTTTTATTCATTTTTGACCGAATAGATTAACAGAGGAAGGAGCGCATAATACTTAGTAGAAAGTATTATGTAAAAGTAGTATGTTTAAGAAAATTATAGCTGTAGCTACAAGCGTTACAATGTTATTTTCAGGAATAGCATTTAGCCCGGCAAAAAAGGTAAACGCGGCAGTACAGTCATCACAGGGAAGCGAGACATGGAAGTTAGTATGGAATGATGAATTCAATCAAACTGTTGGAGGTGCACCTGATCAGTCAGTATGGTCTTACGATATAGGAGTAGGAAATGGTGGCTGGGGAAATGCAGAACGTCAGTATTATACAAACAGTACAGATAATGTATATATTGCAGATGTGTCAGGTGATTCAAATTCTTCAGATGGAAGGGCACTGGCAATTAAGGCAATCAAGTCTGGAGATAGTATAACATCAGGTAGATTAAAATCATTAAATAAACAATATTTAAGATATGGAAGAATAGAAGCAAAAATCAGAACAGAAAACGGAATGCAGTCAGGTGTGTGGCCTGCATTTTGGATGATGGGAAATGATATCGAAAGTGGAGCACCATGGCCATATTGTGGTGAGATAGATATTATGGAACACAGAAATGCAGAGCAGAATGTTATTGGAACACTACATTATAATAGTGGAACAGGTACATCAGCAGGTTACGCTCACCAATGGATTGGTAGTGAAACCAATGGTCAATATGGTTATATTGGCGATATGAATCAGTGGCATAAATATGCTGTTGAATGGTACGAAGACGTTATCAAGTTTTTTGTAGATGACACTTGCTTTGAAACACTTAACATATCAAGTAATGAAATGGAAGAATTCCAAAAAGATCATTTTATTCTTTTAAATTTAGCAATTGGTAGTAAAAATTCACCATTTACACTTGGACAAACAATCAGCGATAGTTTCACAGATGCAACAATGTATGTGGATTATGTTCGTGTATATCAGGGAACAGACAGCTCATTTAGAAGAGCACAGTCAACTGAAGGTGTGACAAATCCTGAGCTAACAACTAGAGGTGATGGAATGACAGTATGTCAAAACAGTAGAGTTGTTCTTGGAGATTGGGGCTACAATATTTGGGATGGAACTTATGCCAAGTATTCAGGTGGCGAAAGTTTAGATAATTTTAAAATAAAAATCATTGATAACAAGAAGCAAAATTGGGGAATACAAGCATTTGTAAAAGATATTTCAGTAACGAAAGGTAAAAAGTATAATGTTAGTGTAGATGTGGATTCTGACGGAGTAACTCCGGCTATTCTGATGAAAGAAGATGATAGCAAAACAGAGTTGTTTAATCAGGGACTTATTGCAGGAAAAAATGTTTTACATGGAACTTTTACGGCAAACTCTGACACTATGAAATTAGTATTTAACTTACAAAACGTTGATTCAGGAACAACATTGAATTTCTCAAATGTAACAGTAGCTGAGGTTTCAGATGGACAGGATACAAGTAAAGAAACATCTCAGGTAACATCAACGTCTAAGGAAAATCAGACAACAGGTGGCACTGTAACTCCTTCTAATTTAACAGAAATTAAAGGTGGAGCAGAAAATACATATTACTATGATAAAGATTCAATGGAGAATATTAAAGAAGTAGTAAATATTCAGCAGGCAGGAAATGCTACAGAACCTGGTATTTATGTGAACGTTCCGGCAGGTATCAGCGATGTTAAGGTAAACGGTGTAGCATTGGATGCAACCGCTATTCAGGGTGCAGGCACATGGATTTATTTGTCAAAGCTTACAAAAAGGACAAATAAAGTTGAAATAACATATGCAGGTGGCGTTGCAAAAATCACAATTACAAATAAGTCAATGCCTGAAGGTAGTGATGTAACAACAACAGATACTACAACAACATCACAGCAAACAACTACAACAAAGCAGCAGGAAGCAACAACATCACAGCAGACAACAACTAGCAAACAGGAAGTAACGACAACAAAACAACAGACAACAACTAACAAGCAGGAAGTAACGACGACAATAAAACAACCAAATACTTCAACAACATTAGGAACAACAAAAGCACCTGAAACTGTGAAGCAGACAACTACAGCTAATAAGGTTGACTCAACTAAGATTAGGTTAGGAAAAACTAAAATTGCCAAAGCTTCAAAGAAAAAGAATGTTAAGAAGATTAAATTAACACTTAAAAAGATTAAAGGAGCAAAGGGCTATCAGGTTAAAGTTTCCACGTCAAAGAAATTTAAGAAAAAAACAACAGTAACAAAAACTATTAAAAAACTTACTAACACAGTTAACATTAAAAAACTCAAAGTAGTTAAGAAATATTACATTAAGGCGAGAGCTTTTAGAAAGACAAAGGGAACTATAAGCTACGGCAAATGGAGTAAAGTTAAAGTAGTTAAGATTAATTAACCAAAGTTAAATAGTCAAACTACATAGCAATAAACTTTAATAATAAGAAAGGATTTAGAGAGAATGAGAAAATCAAAATTTATGGCGATACTATTAACACTTGTTCTTACACTAAGTATGGCAAACGGATTGGTGTTTAATGTATCAGCCGCAAGTCCAAAACTTAACAAGAAAAAGGTAACAATTACTGTTGGAAAGACAGTAAAATTAAAAGTTAAAAAGAATAAGGCTAAGAAAAAAGTTAAGTGGAAATCAGCAAACAAGAAAATTGTTAAAGTTACAAAAAAAGGAAAAATAAAGGGAATCAAACCTGGTAAAACAGTTGTAACTGCAAAAGTCGGCAAGAAAAAATTAAAATGCAAGGTTAAAGTAGTTGCAAAGAAACAGACTACTAAACCAACTGTAAAGCCAACAGTGCCTGCAACAACAAAAGCTCCAGTGCAGACAACACAGGCACCGGTAACAACAAAAGCACCAGTACAGACAACACAGGCACCGGTAACAACAAAAGCACCAGTACAGACAACAAAGGTAGAAACAACAAAAGCACCTGTACAGACAACAAAGGTAGAAACAACAAAAGCACCAGTACAGACAACACAGGCACCGGTAACAACAAAAGTACCAGTACAGACAACACAGGCACCAACCACAGCTAAGACTACAACAACAGTTGACGATGGAAAGCCGGGACCAAAAGAAGCTTTTGGACAGTCAATTTTAGGAATAGATGGTTTATCGGTACAATTTGTTTGGGGAAATGATAACGAAATTATAAGTAGTGGTCAGACATTCAACATATACTATGATGGAGTTTTAGGAGAACAGGGTGTAAAGCCTACAGCAATTACTCATGTATTTGCTACAGGTGGAAAACATGTAATTACTATTAAGGGATATCTTAATGGAAAAGAAAGTCAAGGTGTAGATATTAAAGTGGACCTTGGTGGAAGTGGAGATAACCAGACAACAACAAACAGTTCTGAACCAACGAAACCATCAACAACACAGCCTACAACAACAAAACCTGCAACAACAACTAAGCCATCATCAGAGAATCCAACAACAGGGCTTACTTTTACAACAGATAGCAGTATTGCAAAACCATTTGGAATGAAGGTTGAAGCAGCAGGTACAGGATATCTCCGAGTAGTATGGGGCCGTGGGGATATAGACTGCTACAATGTATATGTAGATGGTGAAAGAAGACGTACAGGTGTGTCATGTGGCAGTTTCACACTTCCTGTATATACAGAAGGAACTCATACAGTAGCGGTAGCAACTGTAGTTGGAAACAGAGAGTCTGTAAGGGTAGAAGAAACAATTGCCATTACAGGAGTAGGCGAAAGAGAAACAGAACCTGAGACATGTCCTGAAGAACTTAAGCCACAATTAAAGGAAAATGTTCCTATGAAGAATGACAGAATTGCAATAGAACTTAATAATAAAACAAATGGAAAGTACAGCGATAATGAGATTTACTGGTGTATAGTTGGAAAAAACGCTAATAATCAGCTTTGCTATTTAGATAAAGACGGAAATATGATTCCGGCTTCAGAGAGCCTTAATACAGTTCAGGTAGGCAATGACAAATATGCAAATATTTATCATACACTTGCAGAAGCAGATTATGTTTATACACCGACAATCCGCTCAGGAAGAATGTATATCAGTTATGGGAAACCGGTTTACCTTAAATTTGTAGGAACAACAGGATATGCGGGACCGGATCTTAACAATCCAGGCGATGTAAATGCAAACACTTTGTTTGAATTTGCAGAATTTACAATAGAAGGCAAATTCTATTGGGGAAATACAACAAGAGTTGATTACTTCTGCTTCCCAATGATTACACGTCTTGTAGGAAGTGCCACATATGGTGGTTACGACAAGGTTGTAGGAGACATTGGAACAAGGGACGAAATCTTTAATGCATTTAAGAATGAAGCTCCGGAAGCATTCAAAACATTAGTAAGAGATGACAGAATCATGGCACCATGTAAGTCTAAATTTAACGTTGGAGAAAAATATGGAAATTATTTTGACAACTATATAAATGAATTCTGGAATAAATATTCAAGGGAAACTTTGCAGTTTAGCACAGAAGCAGGAAACTTTACAGGAAGAGTAGTAGGAAATCAGATGCAGTTTACAAAAGCAAATGATTCTACAGTTTACACAATTGATAAGCCGACTACACAGGATGTATTAGAAGGAAAAGGTGCATTCGATAAAGGTAACGGCACAGAGAAGGCAATCGAAGCTCAGTTATGTGCAGCATTTAACAGAGGTGTTGCTACCGAACCTGACAAGTATTACAAACCAAGTGAATACTACAAGAACAGCGTAAACAACTTCTACGCAGGATTCTTCCATAGACATTCAGTTTTAGGATTCGCATATGGATTCTGCTATGATGACGTAAATGACCAGAGTACACTTTTACAGTACGATAAAGCAGATGCGTTAGTAATCGATTTAAAATGGTAAGACATAAAACTACAGAAAAGGTAACGGTATTTAATAATGTGTTGACAATATATAGTAAGGCAATAACATTATTAAAAAAACAGAAATATTAATAAATTCAGGAACCTACCTTTTATTGTTAATATTGAAAAGCAATTCGTTGACATTTTAACTGTTTATACATAAAATGCCATTTAAGCAAAAGGCAAGAGGACAAGGACGTCTACAAAAAGATGTTGTTGTCCTCTTTTTTTGTGTAATGGGAAGATTCGTTTGAATTTCCAGTACATAAAAAATACATTAAGGATGCTAAAAATGATGGCGACGAAATTTTAGTATTTCCAGAGTATACGTTAACTTAACACCTGATACATTTAACAAATATTATGGTGGTGAACTTGATTTGTCTCAGGTGACAGTGTTCTTGACAAGGCAAAATTCACTGTAACTGAAGAAACAGGAAATGTTGGAACATACAATTTAAGCGAATATAATATAGCAGGTTCAAAAGCATACAACAAAAAGGTACCCGCAAAAGTAACACCAACTGAAAGAACAACAAAGGTAAACTTCTTTTTATTATGTAATAAGAAAATTATCCGTAATTTCTTATTACATAAATAAACGTTCCACTAGGGATGCACACTCGTGAGAAAAGAAAATAATTGCGGGAGGGCACGCACTCGGTGCTTAGAATATCGCAAGCTATATTCTTTGTTTTAAGTTGAAACATATTAATTGTGGTAGTAAAATTAATTGTAAGGACACAGTTAAAAATAAACAAAAAAAGGAGAGAACATTATGGAAAAAAATTGTAGGAATTTTAAAACTAAATTTTGGGCGTGGATAATGATTTTTACTTTGGTGTTAGGCGGTGGAACCTACGGAACATCTATATCAGTTAAAGCGGATATTACAGTATATGTAACACCTACAGGTTCAAAATATCATACACATGCATGTGGAAGAGGCAATTATCAGCCTTCAACCTTATCAGCTGCAAAAGCAAGGGGCTTAACACCATGTAGTAAATGTTTTCCCAATGGAGCACCTTCGGGAAATAGTTCTAAAGGCACACATAAAAAGACGGTGACGAAAGTCACAAAGGTAAAAGTTAAGCCAATAAAAATTAATAAAAAAACAATGTTTTTACTTAAAGGAAAAACAGGAAAATTAAAAGTGAAAAATGCAACATCAAAGGTAAAATGGATATCAACTAAAACTGCAGTAGCTAAAGTTTCAGATAGCGGTAAGGTTACAGCAAAAAAAGCAGGAAAAACCACAATTATTGCGAAGATGGGAAGTCAGAAAAAACAATGTAAAGTCACAGTTGAAGATCCAAAACTAAATAAAAAGAACATATCTTTATTAGTTGGACAAAGTAGCAAGGTTAAAATTAAAGGCTGTAAGCATCACGTGAAATGGATTACAAGTGATAGTGATGTTGTAAGAGTAAAGAAAGGAAAAATCAAGGCAGTCGAAACAGGTAGAGCGAAAGTAATAGCAAAGGTTCATGGAAAGAAAATAAAATGTAGCGTTTTAGTTAAGAAACCTAAAATCAGTAGTATATCACTAACAGAGACAAACATTATTATGAATCAGTCGGAAATTCATACGCTACACATAAAAAATGTAACACCAAATAAGTGGTATGAATATTACACCACAAAATGGACAGTTGCAGATAAATCAGTAGTACAAATTGTAAATGATATGGGAGATTTAGTTGATATACAGGCTGTAGGAGTTGGACAAACAGATGTGTATATTAACATAGGTGGAAAAGTAGCTAAATGCCATGTGGTAGTTAAATAAACTTTTTTAACTTTATGTTTTATAACATTGTTGCACTTCTAATATTATGTTAAAATATCAAAGGATAAAAACATAAATATTAATTTGTATTTACATAAAGGAGAAAAGTATGCCAGTATTTGATTTTAACAGTACACCAGATGAAAATAAAAAAGGTGAAGTTACATACACAACGTTTGCTTCAAGTGAGAGCATAGCTTCAAAGGAACATCCAATAATGTTTTTGGATAATAAGAATCGTCAGTGGAAGCATCATTCCAGTGGTGTGTTCACAAATCCTATCAAAAAAACTTCTTTTGAATTTAATGAAGAGGACGGAACAGTTAGTGCCGATATTTTGAAAATAGATTCAAGATTTGTAAGCCTACTTAAATGGCTTGGTGAAAATCATATAAATGTAAGATTGTCAGGTAAAAATCAGGAAGAAGGCTATGCGGTGTATAAAATTCGCGAAACTGCATTTGGCGGTGGAACAAAGCTTTCTGCTGAGGACGGCTTCCTTCAGTTTATGATTGAAAGACTATTAGCAAGCAATCCACCTGCAGAAGAAGTGGAAGATGAAGATCAGGAGGAAGAGGGAGACAGCATGAAGTTGACAAGTCTTCAGAGCATTACTGATTTTATGAATTGTGCAGGAAAGACTTTACCTGATAATATTCGTTTATGGGCGAGAAGAAATTTGGCAGTAGCCCGTTCTAATGAAGTTTCACAGGAAGAAAGACATCACGCTCAAAGAGCACTTTCCATTATGATGAATGTTCAATGGAAAAATAATTATTTCGAATCAATTGATCCTGATGAAGCAAGAAGAATTCTTGATGAAGAACTTTATGGAATGGAAAAAGTTAAACAGAGAATTATCGAGACAATTATTCAGATTAACAGAACACATACACTTCCGGCGTATGGACTACTTTTAGTAGGACCTGCAGGAACAGGTAAATCTCAGATAGCTTACGCAGTAGCACGTATTTTGAAATTACCTTGGACAACTTTAGATATGAGTTCAATTAATGATCCGGAGCAATTAACAGGAAGTTCACGTATATACACAAATGCAAAACCTGGTATTATTATGGATGCTTTTTCAGTAGCAGGGGAGTCGAATCTGGTATTTATTATTAACGAATTAGACAAGGCTACATCAGGCAACGGAAAAGGAAATCCGGCTGATGTGTTATTAACACTTCTTGATAATCTTGGGTTTACAGATAACTATATGGAATGTATGATTCCAACAGTGGGCGTTTATCCAATTGCTACAGCTAACGATAAGTCACAGATTAGTGCACCACTTATGTCAAGATTTGCAGTAATTGAATTACCTGATTATACAGCAGAAGAAAAGAAAATTATTTTCTCAAAATTTGCATTACCAAAAACATTAAAGAGAATTGGTTTGAAAGAAGATGAATGTATTATGACACCAGAGGCTATTGATGCTGTTGTAGACATTTATAAAAATACAAGTGGTATTAGAGATTTAGAGCAGGCAGCAGAGCATATTACAGCAAACACACTTTACCAGATTGAAGTAAATCATGTTAAGTCAGTAACATTTGATGCAAAAATGGTAAGAGAACTACTAGCATAGAAACGTAAAAAGGAATGAAACAGTAAAGTGTTCATTCCTTTTTTGAAAGGAGTGAAAAAGTTAATGGATAATAAGTTAAAAGATGACATTTTTTATTTTTGTACATTAATAGAATATATTTCAAGAAAAACAAAGAATCATAGGAAAGATGTAATTAATTATTTTGAGGAAGAGTATATCAAATGTTAATTGTGTCTGTGAGTTCAAATGTAGAAATTGAAAAAACTATTAAAGAGGTATTCTCATCTTTTATTAGTGATGAAATTTCGAATTTTAATTCTAACGTATATTATAGTAATCCGGATTATTTAAGATGTTCGTATTTAGATGGCAGAATGTTAGCATAAATGCAGGTTGAGACAAATGTCAACTTGTTAGAAAGCACCATATATGAAATAGTATTTCATATATGGTGCTTTCTTTTTTGGGGAGAATGAAAGTGAAACATATATGCGGTTATGAATTTATATTTCCAAGCATAAATCTTATAGCTTGGAAAGGTTCATGATTGCATGATTCAAGCAAGGAAAGGAGAGACTTATGAAAAGATTTATTAGTTGGATTATATGTTTAAGTTTAATATTGGGAGGAATGCCACAGGTGCTTCCAGTAGCGGATACATATGGAGAAGAGACAGCTGAAACAGAGACAGGCAAAACAGTGGATCTTTCAAAATATAAGAATTTAACTGTTGTATCAAGTGATATTGAAGATGAAGATGGAACAGGTATAGTGAGATGGACAAAGGATAAAACTTATGTAATATGTTCGGTTAACACTGTTGTAGCTCCATCAGTAAAGTGCAAGTTAATAATTGAACCGGGAACAACAGTATTGTTTGGAACAGGAACAGGTGGACTTGATGGAGTAGAAAACTCAGATGTGAAATATAGACCACATCCTATTTTCTGGGTTGATGAACATGGGAGTATTGAAGCAAAAGGGACAGAGGATGAACCTATAACTTTTAAAAATATCGATACACATGCAGGGTGGAATGGAATCGACATAACACTTCCTGATAGTGGAGAAGTTACAGATACATTTGAATATTGTAATTTCATTAACGGTAGTGCACAGTTTAGAGATTTTACGGAAGGATTTATCTATGTATCGTATGGAACAGAAAAAACTAAATTTAATTTAACAATTGATAATTGCAAATTTGATAGTACAGAGTTAGTTAATAGAGATATTTTACAACCTAGTGAAATAGGGGCAGGTCTCTATTATGGAGACCATGATGGAAATAAAGTTGAGGCAAATATTAAGGTGACAAACTCCACCTTTAAATCACTTTCAATGGGCATTGAGGCCTGTGTTTCAGCTTACTATGATGAATATTTATACAATGAAAATCTGAAATGTACAATTGAGAATAATGTGTTTGAAAATAATATAACGGGCTCATATAATCCATCTGTTATATGGGGCGGAAATGCCAAGGTAATTAATAATACATTTTATACTATGGAAGGAGGAGCACTAACCAAGAGTGCTCTGGATTTAGAAGGACAATGTGACTATGTGCTTGAAGGTAATGTATTTCATGGAAGTCAATCTACTGATAAGGGAAAGGTAAATGAGTGTACTCCGATTTGTATCAGATTTGGTGCAAATGTGAACCCGGAAACCAGAAGCTATAAAGAAAATAAATGTGATTACCCTACAAGTTACGGAAAATTAATTAAACTTAAAGGTAGTATGATAAAAGAGGAAAGTACTTTAGGAAAGGTGGAAGGATTAGAGTATTGGTACTATGCATGTACCACTGGCTATAAGAATGGCGTTAAATCAAAAGTAATATTTGAACCGGGGACCTCACATCTGATTAGTTCATTAGAAACAAGTTACAATGGAGAATTAGTGGCTAAAGGAACAAAAGAAGAACCTATAAAATTTGTTTCAGGAAGTAGCAGGGGAATAGATACAGGGGCAGACAAGATTTCCTTGCAGCAAAATTCTTCTTCAGAATATTTAGAAGGCAAGGCAACCTTTGAAAATTGTCAGTTTGATGGTGTTGGATTAGATGCTAACATAATTAGTAAAAGCACAGATGAAGGCTTAAATGGAGAAATACCATTAGTTTTTTCTGTAAAAGATTGTATTTTCAAAAATATGTCTACTGGATTAGATATAGGCTTTGATTGCTATTATGATTATATTTATGGAAGAGTTTCAATAGAAAATGTAGACATAGAAGGAATAGAAAATGATTCTTTTACAGGAATGTTTGTGTCATCATATGGAAGTAAAATTCCTAAGGGAAATATTTTTAAAGCATCAAATTGTAAAATACATAATTTCAATTATAAGGATTATGAGGGTGTGGCACTACAGGCAGAAGTTTCAGAAGAAACGGCTGATAAAGTAGTGTTTGAAAATATAACAATGGCAGACAATAATTATGGAATCATTGCAAAGAAAAACAGATTAACAAAGTTACCAATTATAAAAAATTGCATAATAGCAGGAAATAAGAAAGGTTTTGATTTTAATAATGAAATAGATACATCAAGCATAACTTACTCTTGTATTTACAATGATTCTTGGAATGGAAACACTTATGGTTATGGAGAAGGTTGCATATTCACAGATCCATTGTTTGCTGATTCTAAAAATGGTGATTTTCATCTAATGTCAAAAGCAGGAAGATGGTATAATTCACAGTGGGTAGTTGATGATGTATCAAGTCCTTGTATAGATGCAGGGGATGAAAATAGTGATTACTCAAACGAGCCTGCACCTAATGGTGGAAAAGTAAATATGGGTTACTACGGAAATACAGCAGAGGCGTCAAAAACTGAAGACGGTTCAACCAGTATAGAAACATCACAACAGACAACAACACCACAGCAAACAACAGGTTTACAGACAACACCAACTAACGTTACAACACCACAACAAACAAAGATCACAATAAAGCAAACTACAACATCGCAGGTAACAACTAAAAAAATAAAACTCAAAGCACCTGTGATTAAAAAAATAACAAAAGTATCTAAGAAGATAAATATTAAGTTTAAGAAGATTACAGTTAGTGGTGGTTATTATCAAATACAATATTCTACAAACGGAAAATTTAAAAAAGCCAAAACAGTAAATGTTAAGGCTTCGAAAACTAAAGTTACAATAAAAAGACTAAAGAGCAAAAAGAAATATTTTGTTAGGGCAAGAATTTACAGAAAAGTAAAAATTAACGGAAAAACTAAGAAAATATATTCTGCCTGGTCTAAAACAAAAAAAATCAGAATAAAATAGTAGAGTATAGAGAATAACTCAGAAATATTGTATCATCCGTATGTCATGCAGTTCCAATTGCAAGCCTTTTGTCTACATGTATTGTTCACAAACAGGTAGACAAATTTAATGAAAGGATGGACAGTAAAAATGAAAAAATCACTAGGTGCAAAACCATTAATTTACCCACAGCCGGTTCTTATTGTATCAACATACGGAGAAGATGGAACTCCTGACGCAATGAATGTGGCATACGGTGGAATTGTTAATTCAAACAGATTGCAGATTAACATTGGAGTAAGACACAAAACATCAGAAAATATTAAGGCAAAGAAAGAGTTTACTGTAGGAATTGCAGATGTAAAAAACATGATTCCAGCGGATTATGTTGGCATTGTTTCAGGTAATGATACACCTGACAAAATGGAAAAAACAGGTTGGACACTTGTAAAAAGTAAAACCGTTGACGCACCTGTTATTGACGAACTACCTATTACATTAGAATGTCGTCTTGAGGAAATGAATCAGTATGATCAGACATACAGAGTTGTGGCAGAAATTGTAAATGTACTTGTAGATGATTCAGTTTTAACAGAAGAAGGAACTGTAGATGCTACAAAGTTACAGGCAATTTCTTATGATCCATCAACTCACGCATATCTTAAATTAGGAAGTCCTGTGGGACAGGCATTTGAAGATGGCAAGAAAATTAATTAAAACTTGATAAAGGAGATTTATCCATTACAAAAATTTCAAAATATTTATTTAGATGTTCATAAAATTTTCTATATTGAAAATGCCATAACTACAATGCCAAGTATAACAAGAATAACACCTGTGGCTCGATTTAGAGCCTTAGGTGTTGCCTTGTTAGCAAATACAGCGGCGATTCTTGCCCACAACAATGTGAACACAATACAAAGAATCCATACTGTAAAATCAGGCATACCGCCAATGGTAAAATGAGAAACGGCTCCTGTAAAGGCAGTAAAACTCATAATAAATACACTTGTTCCAACGGCTGTTTTTAATTCATAACCAAGTACAGAAGTTAGAATAAGAAGCATCATCATGCCACCTCCTGCACCAATGAAACCACAAATAAATCCAATTAAAATTCCACAAATTAAGGATTGAACGGCACGCTTCTTTGCAGGTACATTGGCCATGGCTTCTTTTGTAGTCATAACAGGTTTTACAATGAATTTAATACCAAGTAAAAATGTCATAAATACTGAAAAATTTCCCATTGTAGTCGAAGGCACTAAGCTTGAAATGTAGCTACCAACAACAGTGAAAACAAGAACACTTGCCATCATAATAAGTCCGTTTTTTATATCTAAGTTTTTATTTTTTCCATAAGTATAGGCTGAAACAGCACTTGCCAAAACGTCTGATGATAAGGCAATTCCAACGGCTATATACGGGTCTATTCCAAGAAATGTAATTAATATAGGACTAATAACTGCAGCAGCACTCATGCCTGCAAATCCTGTTCCAAGACCGGCACCCATGCCGGCAAAAAAAGTAACTATAATTGTAATTAGTATATCCATTTTCTATTCACTTTCTTAATGTTATTGTATTTTATTTATCAAATTATCTCACAAATTTATTTCATTTGTAAAATTAAAGTTTAATATCTTCTCTATTTTAACATTTATATTTATATATGGAAGATTTAATTTATAATATATGGTAGTTAAAATTTAAAATATTTCTGTGCAATGGAATTGTTTTAAATCTTATTATGCAACATAACATTAAAAGATTAAAATAAGGATAATTTATGAAAGGAGACTTTGTTTTGTAAGTGAAATAAGACTAATTTACAAAATGATATAATATGTATATGAACAAAATTATAGAAACTGAGAACATAAATAACGAAAACATAAATAATGAAAATAATAGAAAAGAAATAATTAGAAAACTATACATTGAAATGATTAAATTATATCAAGGAGATGCTAAACGTATACATCATTTTACTAAGGTAAATGCCTATGGAAAGCTAATTGCAGAATTAGAACAAGTTAGCCCTGAAACTTATTTCATAATTGATGCAGCAACTTTGACTCATGACATAGGTATACATACATGTGAAGAAAAATATGGAAACTGCAATGGAAAACTTCAGGAGCAGGAAGGTCCGGAATTGGCAAAAGAACTGCTTGGTAAAATAGGAGTTAATGAAGAAATTTCTAAAAGAGTGCAGTATTTAATAGGTCATCATCATACATACAATAACATTGACGGTTTAGATTACCAGATATTAGTCGAGTCTGATTTCTTAGTTAATTTGTATGAAGATGGAGCATCTAAGGAAGCGGTGGAAACAGCATATAATAAAATATTTAAAACAGAAGCAGGGAAGAAAATTTGCAGGGAAATGTTCGGCATATAAATATACCCTCTTTATCGTACGATGAGCGAACTGTAAAGAGGGTATTGTTAATAAAATTATAACAAATGATTATAACTCATGGAAAATTGGCTTCATTTTTTCAAAAGTACAAAATCTTGTGAAGCCAATCTCTTTTAGAATTCCTTTTGCTTCATCAATATAAGCACCTAAATGTTCAGGTTTATGGCTGTCACTGCCAATAGTAATAATTTCGCCCCCTAATTCTTTGTACAATTTCAAAATATCAATAGAAGGGGTTGTGTTTTTTAAACCGTATCTATGATATGAAGTGTTGAATTCTATTCCTTTGCCGTCTGCTATAACAATTTTAAGAATCTCCGTAATAATAGGTTTAACTTTTTCGAAAGGATAAACACCCTGCTCATCATATCGTACAATAAGGTCAGGATGCCCTAAGACACTATAGTTTTTGTAGGATTTTACAACGTTAAGAAGTTCCTCATAATAACGTTCATTATATTCCTGCTGAGTTCTTCCTTCCTGAAATTCTCCCGTCCAAAATTCTTTATCCTCAACCTGATGAATGGAAAGAATAATAAAATCAAAAGGATATTTTTTAAACAAAGCTTCATATTGTGGAATAGTGTGAGTTTGAATTCCGAATTCCAAGCCGAGCTTAATGGAAATATCTTTTGAATATTTTTTCTGCAATTCACTAATTTGCTTTACATATAATGGATAATTTACGTTGACAATAGCACTACCGTCTCTATAAATAATAGGTTTTCCGCTATCCCAATCATCTCTAACACCATAATCTACATGGTCCGTAAAGCAAATTTCATTTATGCCTTTTTGGATAGCATCTTTTACAACCGTTTCCATAGGGTAAACTGAATCGTCACTGTATTCACAATGTACATGATAATCTGCAAACATAAAATTTACTGATGTATTTTCTACATCGTCCTCCTCTCGTATGTTTTTTGCTTGTTAAAAAAAATATTAAAGCATTAATCATTTTGATATGCTTAAATAAATACTATAATGTTAATATGAGAATATTATACAATCGTTTATAAAACTTTCAATATAATATATAATATTATAAAAATAATAGTTAAAAAATGTGGGCAGGAAAATATATAATGCAAAAATTTACGGAGGAAACAAAAATGGATAACGAATATTTTGATATAGCAAATAACCTTATGAAGTTTATAGAAAAAAGCCCAAGTGCTTTTCACGTGGTAGATAATTTTTCAAAAAATCTGGATGATGCAGGCTTTATTAAGCTGAATGAGAAAGACAAGTGGAAACTTTTTTCAGGAAATAAATACTACGTTACAAGAAATGGCTCATCAATTATAGCTTTTTGTATGCCGGAAGAATTGGATTTTACTAATTTCCAAATCGCTGCAGCTCACAGCGACGCACCGGCTTTTAAAATAAAAGAAAATCCTGAAATAATAAAGGACAATAATTATGTGTCCCTTAACGTTGAAAAATACGGTGGTATGCTTATGGCACCATGGTTTGACAGACCACTTTCTGTAGCTGGTCGTGTGATTGTAAAAGAGGGGGCAGCATTAAAACCAATTCTTGTTAATGTGGACAGAGATTTGTGTACCATACCGAACCTTGCAATTCACATGAACAGGGAGGCAAACACCGGAGTAAAATATAATCCACAAAAGGACATGCTACCGCTTATAGGTGAAGGCGAAAACAAAGATGTATTTAACAGTATTATTGCCGAGACAATAAATACAGATGAACAGGCAATTATAAGCAGTGATTTGTTTTTGTATAACAGAGAAAAAGGAACAGTTTGGGGAGCAAATAATGAATTTATTTCTGCACCAAGACTTGACGATGTTATGTGTGCTTATAGCTGTATGGGTGCGTTAATAAACAGAAGTGATGTAAATGAAGAAAGCGTGGCAGTGTGTGCGATTTTTGATAATGAGGAAGTAGGTAGCACTACTAAACAGGGTGCCGATTCAACATTTTTATCTGATGTTCTTACAAGAATTGCTTTGTGCGTTGGAAAGGATGAGGAAGATTTAATGAGAGCCTATGCCCAGTCATTTATGTTGTCAGCAGACAATGCCCATGGAATTCATCCTAACTATATGGAAAAAGCAGATCCAACAAACAGACCTTATATGAATCAGGGAATTGTTATAAAATACAATGCTAATCAGAAATATACAACTGATGGAATTTCGGCAGCGGTGTTTAAGGAAATATGTGAAAAGGCTGACGTGCCAATTCAAACTTATGTAAATCGTTCAGACATAGCAGGCGGTTCAACTCTTGGAAATATTTCAAACAGCCACGTTTCAATTAACACTGTTGATATTGGGCTTGCTCAGTTGGCAATGCACTCACCATATGAAACAGCAGGAATAAAGGATACATGGTATATGTTAAAGGCTGTAAAAGAGTTTTACGAAACACCTATTATAGCAGGAAGAGACGGAGTGTTTACATTGGAATAAATAGATTTGGTCGGAAAAAGTGTAGAGATTTGCTTTAAGATGCCCCGAAAAAGTGTAGAGTTTTGGCTGAAAGTGCCCCGAAAAAATGTAAGAAACTGCCTTGTATACCCCCGAAAAAGTGTGATATACTACTAAATATAGGCAAGGAAAGGGTGATTATATGAGACGATTTGCAATGGAAAAATTAGAAAAATGGAAAAACAGCAAACGTAGAAAACCTTTAATAATTATGGGCGCAAGACAGGTTGGCAAAACATGGTTAATGAAGGAGTTTGGGAAAAAATATTACAAGAAGGTTGCGTATGTGTCTTTTTATAATAACGAGCGTATGAAGTCTGTGTTTGATATGGATTTTGACATAAACAGAATAATTATGAATTTGAATATTGAATCAGGAGTTTCCATAACACCTGAGGACACATTAATTATACTTGACGAAATTCAGGAGGCACCGAAAGTATTAGAATCCCTAAAATATTTTTGTGAAGATGCACCTGAATATCACGTTGTAACTGCAGGCTCACTTTTAGGTGTGGCTATTCATCAGGGTGTCTCATATCCTGTGGGAAAAGTCGATTTGTTAGATTTATATCCGTTAAGCTTTAGAGAATTTTTATGTGCAGTGGATCAGGAATCTTTAGCAGAAGCACTGGCGACAAATGACTATGGAATTATAGATAATTTTGCAGATAAATATTTATTTTGGTTAAAGAACTATTATTATATTGGCGGGATGCCGGCTGTAGTTGACTATTTTAGAGAAGAAAAGGATTACGCAGGTGTTAGAGAAATTCAGAAGGATATAGTTAGACAATATAAGGGTGATTTTGGAAAACATGTGGAATCTAAGGAACTGCCTAGAATTAATATGGTTTGGGAATCCATTCCAATGCAACTTGCAAAGGAAAATAAGAAATTCTTTTTTGGACAAATAAAAAAAGGTGCAAGAAGCAGTGAGTTTGAGGTTGCTATTCAATGGCTTTTGGATTGTGGTTTGGTTCACAAAGTATATCGGGTAAATGAACCTAACGTTCCGTTGGCATCTTACAAGAGTTTTAATGCTTACAAATTATTTATGCTTGATGTCGGTTTGCTAGGTGCAATAAGTGAGTTAGATGCAGAATCCATTTTAGAAGGAAATGAGATTTTTGTGGAGTTTAAAGGTGCTTTAACAGAACAGTATGTTTTACAGCAGATTATTTCAGATACATCATATACACCATTTTATTTCGGGACAGACAAAGGAACATATGAGCAGGATTTCCTAATCCAAAAAGGAAAAAATATTGTTCCTATTGAAGTAAAAGCTGAAACAAACATAAAGTCAAAAAGTTTAAAGGCTTTTTGTGATAAATATAATCCAAATGTAGCGGTAAGATTTTCAACTATGAAGTATGTAGATCAAGGTTGGATGAAGAACATACCGTTGTATGCTGTTTGTAATTTGTAAAAATTTGGATATATAGAAAGCTGTAACAGAAATATTTACTTAACTTGTAGGGAAAGGAATCTGAAACTATATGAAAATAGCTTTGGCACAAATAAGTATGTGCAATGATTTACAGAAGAATTTAGAAAAAAGATAAATAAAAAATCCAACACTGATTAATTAAAAGTGTTGGATTTTCTTATGGAATTAAGTATATATTTACATTCTAGGGGAAGTTTCTTCTTTAATAAACATAAACAGAAAACTTACAAAAAGTAAGATGGAAGAAAACCAGATTGTATAAAATTTAAATGTAGAAATTAATCCACTACCAAGTCCTGCACCAAATGCAAACATAACAATTATTGCAAAGTAGCAAAGTGACTTAAATAGAATATGTTTGTCACGGGTTCTGCCAAAGACGCAAAGAGATTCCATACCGCTTCTGATATTGCCAATGCACATTGTACTTGCGAAGGCATAGCCATTTACTTTTCTGAATGTTTGAACCTGCATTGCACAGGAAAAAGATACTATAGCGTTAGCAAGCATATTGAGATTTTCAGGTATGAACCCAACAAATAGCAGTAGAAAAATTTCTATTATAAGAACTAATTGGCGCCAATGTATTTGCTGAACTCGTTGGAACTTGGTTCTAATAATTTCTGCTGCAACAATCCCAATTGCAAAAGAAACAAGTGGAATCATATAATGAATTACCAGGTGCCAATTCCTTTCCATAATATTTTGACTTAAAAGAACAATGTTACCTGTTTGGGCATTTGCAAAAACTTTGCCTCTAAATAAATATGTGTAGGCATCCTGTAAACCGCCTGATATTGAAAGGAACGCGGCAGTTAGGATAGATTCAGACATTTGCCCATGTGTTTTGTAATTCATTTATATTTCCTCCACAAGTTTCATAGAATATAGTAAAGCACATAGCTTTGTGAATAAAACATTGACTGAAAAAGGGAAAAGCCAATCTATGTTTTAAACACACCGTTACGTGCAGTAACGGAAAGTTTTATCAGTTAATATTCTGGCAAAAATTAATCCTAATGGAAGAGCCATAATAATCATAATAGCTAATGAGAACCATGAGACAGCTTCCGTAAGTGACATAATGCCAAAATTGTAAATTGCTCTGTATAAATAAAGTCCCGGAACCATAATTACAATGGAAGGAACGGTAAGGGATATTCGTGGATATCCATTATTGCTTTTTATGAAAGAAGCAAGAAGCCCGGCTGTTAGGGCACCAATAAAAGCTGCCACAGAGTAAGGCATGTGTGTAAAATCTATAAGTTCTAAACGGAGTGTGTTTGCAACTGCACCAATACAGGCGGCTGTTGTAGCCATTGGTATAGAACTGTTAAACATAATTGAGAAACCAAATACACCACAAAAACTTGTTATTATTCTTAATACTAATAGTAAAATTTTACTCATGTGTATTGTTGTGAAATCCTGTGGCTGTAGCTTTAACAGAAGTGCCATAATCCAGGCAAACATTGTTGCTACTAATATAATTATTATTGAATATGTTAATCGTTCAAGACCTGAACGTAAATCTAGCTTAGCAAGGTCAATACCGCTTGTTATAAATGGAAAGCCGGGAATTATAAATAACATGGAGCATATATATCCGGCTTCATGTATATGGGCAATACCAAACACAGACTCAGCAACATTAAAACAAATGGCATAAACCAAACATGCGATTGAAATCGATGCTGCTATATTTAAAAATAATGTAAAATGATGTTTTATAAGCTTTGTACGGACAATATTTCCAACACCGGCTGCAATAAACGCAAAAAGCATTTCAATTGGCCCGCCTCCAAGAAGAAATGTAAAACCACAACAGGCAAGAGCTGCAGCAAGACCTAATTTGACAGGAGAATACAGTGTATGAATTTTCTCTATTTCATCAAGTCGTTTGTGAATTTCTTCACCGGTTAAATGGGCGTCTTCCTTTGGAAAGTTGTCAACAAATTGTTCCATTCTGTAAAGCTTTGAAGTATTAACCCCTGTGTTAGATATACTAAGAGACTGTGAAACACAGTCTTTTCCATCAAAACAGTTAAATTCAATAGACATAAGTCCAACATCAACTGTACATGTAACATGAAGTTCCTTTGAAAGTCTGTTCATTGAAGTTCTTACACGCCATGCACCTGTGCCACAGGAAAGCATAATTAAACCAACTCTGCCAATAACAGATGCTTTTTCAATCAAACCTGACTCTTTAATTAATGTATTACTGTCATCACTGGTATAATCATGCCATGGAATTTCCATATGGTTTTTTTCCATAATATCAATGTAATTATTTGTTGGCATATATAATCGCCTCTGCTTTCGCTACATGTTTTTCTAAATGTTTTAAAAAGATGGAATTTGGAAGAAATATTCCAATTTCATCATATCTCTTATTATTTTCTACAAGTGAGTCCTGACCATAAAAAACAAATGCCATAGGGAGATTCTTTTCAAGTTCAATCATTAAGTCCCAAACTGCTGAATAGGCTTCGGCTTCAGTTTTGTTAGCCGTTACAGTGTCAGACAATTCTCTAATAACTAATATACCTGTATTTTTTTCAAGAATCTGCTGCTTCATTTCCATATTGTCTGAAGTGTATTTATGATTATATCTATATGCTTTTGCAAGATATATTTTTTTATTGTTATTTAATTTTTTATATATCTCATGAAAATGATTGTAGTCTTTTTCGTGAATTTTTGATTTATACTTTGGAAGTAATAATCCATTATCGTCGGTCATAATTACAGGATTTTCTATTCCGTCAGCATTAAATCTATATGGAATCAGATATGAATTTCTAAGTAAATCAAATATAGTATTTTCACAAATAGCCATCAAAAAGGCTGATAAATCTCTATTGTGATATGCATTGAATAATGCCTGTGAGAATTCTAATGGAGATAAATAGCTATTGATTTCATCATCGCAAAAAAGATAATTGCAAAATGTTTCCTGAAGTTTTTCGCATGCCCAGGGATCATCAAGAATTTTCTGAAATAACACTTCTGTTTTTTCTTCTCTTGGAAAAATTGTTCCTTCTCTCATACAACTCACACCCTTTCTTGAAAATTTCATTCGGCTAGATTATACTATGATTATAGAAATAAGTAAAAATCATAATTGATATGATAACGATAAGCAATTGATATACCAAGGAGAATGCCATGAATGTAAATTTAGATTATTATAAAATTTTTTATTATGTTGCTAAATATGAGAATTTTACAAGAGCAGCTCAGGCATTAGGTAACAGTCAGCCTAATGTTACAAGAGCAATGAATTGTTTGGAACAACAGATTAACAGCACTTTATTTGTTAGAACGAACAGAGGTGTGCAGCTTACACAGGAAGGAAAGCGTTTATATGAACATGTGTCAATTGCTATGGCACAACTTTTAGAGGCAGAGGAAGAACTGGCTGATAATGAAGGAATTTTTCAGGGAAGTATTTCTATTGGAGCAAGCGAAACTGCCTTAAATATATTTTTATTAGATATTCTAAAATCCTTTCACAAAATGTATCCAAAAGTAAGACTAAAAATATATAACCATTCAACGCCACAGGCAATTGAGGCTGTGAAAAGTGGCAAGATAGATTTTGCAGTTGTATCAACACCTGTAAAGGTTAAGTCGCCTTTAGAAAAAACAATCTTATGTTCATTTAAGGAAATATTAATAGGTGGAACTGATTTTGAGCATATAAAAGATGACAGTATTTCTTTAAAAAATCTTAAAGACTATCCATTAATTAGTTTGGGGCAGGAAACTACTACATACGATTTTTATAATAAGATATTTTTAAAACATGGTATTGAACTTAATCCTGACACGGAGGTGGCAACTACAGACCAGATTATTCCTTTGGTAAAGTCAGATTTAGGAATGGCATTTGTTCCTGAACCTATGGCAAGAGAAAGTATTGAGAAAAACGAAATTGTTGAGATTTCTTTAAAAGAAAAAATTCCTAATAGAGAAATATGTATTGTGCATGATTGCCAGCATCCACTTAATTCTGCAGCACGAAAATTAAAAAATGAAATATGTTCCTGTTAGAGTTTCTCTTCTATTGAAAAGATATACTCTAATAGTTGCATTTAATTAAGAAGATATGCCTATTATTAAATAGATATATTCACATTTTATTATTGCTGATTAAATAGATATATATTCTATAATATGGTATGATAGACCTTATAGTGCGAAAAGCACAAAAAGGAAGGATATATTAATTATGGAAAAAAAGAGGGATGCTTTTAAAAGCGGAACCGGCTTTGTCATTGCTTGCATAGGCTCAGCCGTAGGTATGGGAAATATTTGGAGATTCCCATACATGGTATCAGACTGGGGAGGCATGACATTTTTGCTACCTTATGTTTTGTTTGTTATTCTAATTGCTTCAACAGGACTTATTGAAGAAATGGCGTTAGGTAGAGCCGCAAAGGGTGGTCCGATTAAAGCATTTGGAAAATGTACGGAAATTAGAACCGGTAATAAGAAAACAGGTGAGGCCATTGGTGTGCTTCCTGTACTTGGTTCACTGGCTTTAGCCATTGGGTACACAGTTGTTGTTGGGTGGATTTTTAAATACGCCTTTTTAGCACTTTCAGGTCAGTTGTCAGCTATGGGTGGTGATATGGATAAGATAGGGGCAACATTTGGAAGTACAGCAACAAAGTTTGGTAATAATAGTTGGCTTGTAGTTGCCATGATAGTAACAGCAGTAATTATGGCATTTGGTATTGCAGCAGGAATTGAGCGAGCCAACAAAATAATGATGCCACTTTTATTTGTATTATTTTTAGGTTTGGGAATTTATATTTTCACATTACCGGGAGCAACGGAAGGGTACAAATATATTTTCACAATTAATCCTAAAGGACTTTTAGATCCAAGATTGTGGATTTATGCATTTGGTCAGGCATTTTTCTCACTTTCAATTGCAGGTAATGGAACGGTAATATATGGTTCTTATCTGGATAATTCAGAAAACGTAGTAAGCTCAGCAAGAAATGTAGCAATCTTTGATACAATAGCAGCATTGTTAGCAGCATTTGTTATTATTCCAGGTATGGCAGTTGACGGAGCAGAGTTGTCATCAGGTGGACCGGGACTTATGTTTATTTATCTGGTAAATGTATTTAACGGAATGCCGGGGGGAAAAATCGTTGGCATTATTTTCTACATATGTGTGTTGTTTGCAGGTATGAGTTCATTAATCAACTTATATGAAGCACCTGTTGCAACATTAGAAGAAAGATTCGGACTTAAAAGAGTAACTTCAGTTGGAATAATTGCTGTTATCGGTTGTGCAGTGGCACTTGTTATTCAGGGAATTGTTTCAGGTTGGATGGATGCAGTGTCAATTTACATCTGTCCATTGGGAGCCATGCTTGCCGCAATAATGTTTTTCTGGGTTGCAGGAAAAGATTTTGCTACAACAGCTGTAAATACAGGAAAAGAAAAGCCAATTGGCAAATGCTTTATGCCACTTGGAAAATATGTTTTAGTTCCATTAGCTTTTATAGCATTAGTTGCAGGTGCAATTTTAGGTGGAATCGGTTAATAAAAATATAATTAAAAGCGCAGAGAAACCATGGTGGTCATCATGTTTTTCTGTGCTTTTTTTATTTCATTTGCTATAATAATTACGGATATATTTAATAAAAAATATAAGAAGAAATGTTATATGACAGCAAAGGAGAATATAAATGAACATTAGATTAGCAGAAGAAAAAGATATAGATTCAGTAATTAAATTACTAACACAGGTTTTAAATATACATGCAAAAATCAGACCGGACATTTTTATTGGTGGAACAACAAAATATACAAAAGAGGAATTAATGGAAATTTTTAATGATGCTAACAGACCTGTGTATGTGGCAGTGGATGAGAATGACAGCGTTATGGGCTATGCTTTTTGCATAAAGAAGAAACAGCCATTTTCAACTAATATGGTGCCATTTGATTCTTTGTTTATTGATGATTTGTGTGTGGACCAAAATATTAGAGGGAAGCATGTAGGGCAGAAGATTTTTGAGCATGTTAAGGAAGAAGCAAAGAAAATGGGCTGTTATGAAGTTACACTTAACGTTTGGGAAGGCAACGATACAGCCCGCAGATTTTATGAAAAAATGGGTATGGTTCCAAAAGAAACACAGATGGAATTTATTTTAAAATAGAGAATTAATTATGATTTGAAAGTAGTGGTAAAAAAACTGAGATAAGGGAGAGGATTATGAAAATAGCAATAGTGGATGATAGTATAAAGGATAGAGAATATCTGCAAAAAGAAATACAGGAAATTTTTTTTAGAAGAACGAAAAATCATATAGAAATTACTACTTTTAAAAGTGGTGAAGAACTTCTTGAATATTTTTATGATAATAAGGAAGGTAATGTTTCATTATTTGATATTGTTTTTCTTGATATATACATGGAGGATATAACTGGTGTTGATACAGCAAGAGCAATTAGAAAAATAGATGAAGATGTTAAGCTTATATTCATAACCACAAGTAATGAGTTTGCCAGTGAAAGTTATGAGGTAAAGGCAGAAGATTATTTAATAAAGCCTTTTAATAAGGAACGTTTGGAAAAAACTTTAGAGAGACTTGTGATAAAGAAGAAAAAGGAAGACAAGATATTAAAGTTTTCAGAAAACAAAGTGGTTCATGTAGATTCTATTGTCTATACAACATTTTCAGGTCATTATGTTACCATATATTTAAAAGACGAAACATCAATTCAAGTTCGTTGTACTCAGAAAAATTTCGAAAAGCAAATAGAACATTTTCCGCAGCTCATATCTTCATTTAAGGGAATCACCGTTAATTTGGCACAGGTGGATAATATTGAAAGTGACAGATTTAAAATGAAGAATGGCTCATTTGTCCCAATCAGTCGTAGGAAGTATGCTGAAATCAAGAAAGCATACACAAGATTTTTAATTGAAGCTTTAAAGGAGTAGGGCGTATGACATCATTTAGAATTTTTGAAATTATATTATATTCATGTCTTAATTTGCTACCTTATTTGGGGCTTGCCTTATATCCTTTTGCAGACAAATTAAGATTTTCAAAAGTAAAAGTCGGTTTATTTATTTTTCTTTTATTATTTTTCCAAACATCACTTGGAATATATGCAACAACCTGTTCACAGGGACAAAAGGGAATGTTGTCCCTTATTAGTACCCTTTGTTATGGCATATTTTATTTTTTCGTTGTAAAGGAGACCCCGGGAAAGTTAATTTTTGTATTACTAATAGTTTCTAATTTTGCTAATTTTATTGTGATTTGTGCAAAGTGGATGGAAGCACAGATTTTTCCTAAAATGGTATTTGACAATAATAGCTGGTCTTTTTCTTTGTGTACTTTTGTGGCGCAGATTATATTTATTCCAATGCTATTTATATATTTTAGGAAGTACATAAAAGAAATTGCAACCATAGAAACAGGAAGAAAAGTTTGGAGAATTTTGTGGTTAATCCCGGCTACTTTTTATTTGTTTTGGTATCATGGACTTTATTTTAATTCTCAGTCAACAATTGCATTGGCAATGAATCCAGTCAATGTGGTTTTTACATTGTTTGTAAATATAGGGGCACTGCTTGTATACAGTGTAATTGTAAATGCCATGATAGAGTTTCGTAACAATCTGGAATTGCGTGATGAAAACAGACAGTTGGAAGTTCAGAATTTGTGTTATGAAAATCTTAAAACACAAATGGAGTCTACCAGACGGGCAAGGCACGATATGCGTCATCACATGAATGTGATTCGCACTATGGCTGAAAATAATCAGTGTCAGGAGATAACGCAATATCTTGAAAAATATTTGGAAGCAACATCCTGGAACGAAAAATTTGTATATTGTGGTCATTTCTCTTTAAATGCACTGTTAGTATATTATGTGCAAAAAGCGAAGAATTATGGAATTGATGTTAATATAGATGTGATAATTCCAAATGAATTGAGTATAAGTGACGCAGATCTTACAGTGTTATTTGGCAATCTGTTGGAAAATGCAATTGACGGTTGCAAAACCATAACAATAGAGAACAAGTTCATTAATTTAAAAATCAAAAGACCAAATGAAGGAGCGTTGGTTTTCTCAATAAAAAATACTTTTAACGGCAATGTAAAATTAGAAAACGGCAAATTCCTTAGCACAAAAGAACAGGGTAGTGGTATAGGAATAGAGTCTGTTAAGTACGTTGTAAACAAATACAAGGGAGCTATAGAATTTAAGTCAGATGAAGAGACCTTTAGCGTATCAGGAGTACTGTTTATTTAAAATATTATAACCACTTGATGCCAGGGGCAGACCGTTTGAAGCCAAAATATAGAACGAAAAGAATATTTATATGATAATGATTACATAAATGTTGTGATGCAACTTATGTAATCATTTCTTTTTGGACACACCCAAACATGAGCATAAAAGTGTGGCGTAAGCCACACGATATGCGAATGTCTGGGCGGATTGTGGGAGTGCAAAGCACGAAGCAATCCGTGTTACAAGAAGTGTAGATTTTAGGAATGTCCCATTTGTGCTTACACAATAATGGGAGAATTATCAAAAAGGAGGACAATATGAGAAAAATATGGAAACAGCTAATAAGTATTTCAATGTCTTTAATAATGGCATTAGGAAGCAATGTGGTAATGACTCAGACGGCTTATGCTGATGAGGAAACAGGAACTGAAACAAAACAGGAAATTGTTTATGTGGATGAGGTGGCGTATGATCCAAACACAGGTCATAGTTATGAATTTGTTAATAGTAGTGTGAATTATAGCACTGCAAAGAAAGAGGCAAAAAATAAGGGTGGTTATTTAATTTGTATATCATCCAAAGAGGAAAATAATATCGTTGTACACTATCTGGAAAAATTAAATCAAGGGGATACCAGAATGTGGATTGGTTTAGAGAGAAATCAAAACGATATATCAAAATTTAAATGGATTGATGGTAGTGAACTTACTTATACTAATTGGGAAAAAGGCGAACCAAGCACATTAAGCGAAACAAGGGTAGAAGTATATTTTGAAGGAACATGGAATGACTGCTATGGGAATTTAGATCGTCCATATATAATTGAATATGATAAGTGTTCTCATCCGGAAGAAAAAGAAATTGTGGAAAATAGAACAATAACAGATTGTTCAATAGGTGGTTTTACAGGAAAAGTTACATGTGGTGTTTGTGGTGAAATTTTAGATGAAGGAATCATGGTAGAACCGGGAAATCACGCAGAGGCTGTTATAGATAAGAAAACATTTATTGAGGCAACCTGCAAGAGCAAAGGCTTTAGTGGTAATAAAATCTGTCCTTTATGTAAAAAAGTTTTAGAAGAAGGAAAAGAAACAGATATAGTAGATCACAAAAAAGAGGACGAACCTGAAAATTATACTGAAAATACATGTTATGTAGATGGATATACAGGAGACTACAACTGCAAATGGTGTGGTGAAAAGGTACAGGAAGGCAGTATTATAGCAAAAAAATCTCATGAATATAAGGATGATGTATGTGTAAATTGTGGACGTGTTAATAATGCAGTTTATGGAAAAGAATATAGCATGAAAACAACAGCACAAAATCCGTTCCAGGTATTTCAATTTAAAGTTGATGAAGATGGATACTATGCAATAACCTGTAGTAATAAAACAGATTGGGACAGCTATGGATATCTTTTTGAAGAAGAAAGTTTTAATGATGAAATTATTCGTAATGGAATAAAAAAACTTGAAAATAACAATCGTGTAAGATTGGAGGGGTGCAAAAAGAAAAATGATGATGGTGGTCAGGAAAGTGCACCTAAGATTATAGGAAATCTTAAAAAAAATCATACATATTATTTTGTGGTAGGACCGTTTAGTGATGAATATGGAGAATATACAATATCTTGGGAATGTGCACATTCAAGAAAGAAATTTGTGAACAGAACTATTAAATCATGTGAAGAAGGTGGATATACAGGAGATTTACAGTGTAAAGATTGTGGAAAAACTATTAGTGAAGGACAACAGATTGAACCCCAATCAGACCATAGTTATTCAAAGTGTTATACAATTGGTAAAACTTGTACAAATTATGAAAAAATAGTGTCTGAATGTGAATATTGTGGTTATGTACATAAGGAAATTAATGAAAAAAAAGGTTTAGGCGAACATGTATTTGTGAAGGTAAATCATAAGGAGCCAACATGTACTGAAGAAGGTTATTCTTATGACTTGAAGTGTAGTGAATGTGGCGAAATTAATAATGATGGGAATCAGGAAGCCGGACAAACAATTCCCAGCATTCACAGTAATCTGTCAGGAAGCAATATTATAAAGTATTATAACGAATCAAACGCAACATGTTTTAAAGCAGGTTACACAGGCGATACAATATGCCTGATATGTAATGAGGTTCTTGAGAAAGGTAGTGAATCACCACAGCTAGAACACAATTATGTGGATGATAAATGTACAAACTGTGGTTTAACAAAGAATCAAATTCAGGAGCTTAAGGATAATTGCTTTGAGATTAATTCTTTTGAAGATTTATTAATGTATTTACAGATGGGAAGTTTAGGAATAAATGGAAAATTAAATGCTGATATTAAGTTCCCAGATAATTACAAAGATGATGATAATATTTTACATGGTGCATCTTTATTAAATTCAAAGCTAGATGGAAATAACCACACAATATCAAACGTAAACATAGAAGGAATACCATGCCGTTTATATGATAGTATTGGTAATAGTACATTAAAAAATTTAAAAATTGAAGTCCAGGGTGAATGTGAACAGAGTATTTATTACCTTACAGAATATGCGTATTATTCTACAATAGAGAATTGTACATTTGAGGGAAATGTGAAAACTTCCAGAAGTGATGTGGCAGCGATACAAACAATCGATACATGTACCATTTCAAAATGTATTAATAATGTTGATTGTGTAAATTTCGGTGATGCATATGTGGCAGGTTTAGCTATTAAGGCAAACAATAGTAATATTACAGACTGTGAAAATAATGGTGATTTTTCAGTGAATGATTCTTATATTGCAGGTTTAGTACACACAGCGTCAAATTGCCATATAGAGAATTGTATTAATACAGGTAATATAACAGATGCATATGAGGCTGCAGGAATTGTAGCATCAATAAATAATAGTGAAATTAAAAACTGCACAAATAAGGGGGATATTACTAATGCAGAGGGGGCAGTAGGTATTTGTGTATCTGCAAATAACACTAAAGTAGAAGAGTGTAGTAACTATGGTAATATTATTGATAATGAGTATGTAGCATCAGGAATAGTAGGTATTATTCTTCAGGCACAGATTATAAATTGCACAAACTATGGAAAAATAAAAGCAAATAACTGTGCAGCTGGAATTTGTTATAGTAATAGCAGAGATGACGAGGGATATTATGATCAGAAAGAAATCATTCAAGGATGTACTAACAATGGCGAAATTACTTCTACAGATTTAGCAGCTGGAATTGTAAGTATTATATATAATTGTAATATTGATAATTGCACTAATAGCGGAGATGTACAAGCTGGAAGTCTTGGGGGAGGAATTCTAGCAGTTACAGCCAACTCATCAATAAGTAATTGTATTAACAATGGAAGTGTTGATGGATATGAATATGTGGGTGGAATTTGTGGTTCCAGTGACGATGGTGTAACATTTGAAAAAGTATACAATTCAGGAAAAGTTACTGAAGAAGCTTTTAAGTCAAAAGGAATAACAAATGGAACAGGTAATGAAGTTATTAAGGATTCAGAAGAAAATCATGAACACAAATATTCAGAAGTAGTAGAAATGACACCTGCAACATTAACAGAAAACGGTGTAATCAAAGAGAAATGTTCTTGTGGTTATATTAACAAGAGAACAATTAGCCATCCAAATGAACTTATTATTTCAAATGACAAATTTGAAGCAACAGGCGAAAAGATTGCACCTACAGTTACAGTAGTTGATGTTGAAAATAATCCTATTGACCAGAAATACTACACAGTAACATATCGCGACAAAGCCACAGGTAAAACAGTGGATGAAGTAAAAGCGGTTGGTACATACGAAGTTGTAATTACTTTCAGCGATTTATATGAAGGTGAAATGACAAAAGAATTTACAGTAGTTGAAAAGACAACTGAACCTGCAACTTCAGATGTGACAACAGGAAACAATGAAACATCAACACCTGACTCAACAACCGGTGACCAGGAAGTATCAACACCTGACTCAACAACCGGTGACCAGGAAGTATCAACACCTGATTCAACAACAGGTGACCAGGAAACATCAACAAGCGAAACAACAGCAGGAGATGTTGAAACAACAACACCGAAGACAACTACAGGTGACAAAGTAACTACAACCGGCAACAAACCGACAACAAAAGTTAAAAAACCGGGCAGGGTTAAAAAAGTATCTGTAAAGAAACTTAGCCGTAAAAAGATTAGCGTTAAGTGGAAGAAAATAAAAGGTGTTAAAGGCTATCAGGTTAGATATGCTACAAACAAAAAAATGAAGAAAGCAAAAATTAAAACAATTGCCAAAAACAAAGCTTCATTTACACTAAAAAAATTAAAAGGCAAAAAATACTTCATTCAGGTAAGAGCTTACAAGATTGGAAAATCAAATAAGAAAGTTAAAGGAAAGTGGAGTAGTGTTAAAAAAGTTAAAATGAAGAAGTAATATCATTTTAGAACATGGTTAGATAGTAACTTCAAACAATTAACCATAAATTGTAAAAAAACAGCTACGGCACATGGTATGCAGAAATTATAAAATTTCTTATGCATATCACGCCGTAGCTGTTTTTTTATAGAAATGATCAACTTGGGCAAAAAAAGTTTGGCAAAAAGTTTTTATATAAAAGTTAAAATAATCCAAATTCACCTTAAGATATTAAATTAACAAAATAAAAGTCAAATGATACAATTTCCTTAACAAATAAAATCGGGTTAATTTGAGATTGTGGTATTTTGATACCAAACTAAATTTATGTAAAAGTAGTAAGGAGATAAGTATGTATATTGCAGATGAGAAAAGATATGAAAGAATGAAATAATCTTAGGACACTATGTAATAAACGAACACATATAATTTAGGAAAGTGCAGGGAAAAGATATGATTAAAAAATTAGAAAACGGATTTATTTTAAATACTAAAAACACTACATATGCCTTTAGAGTTTTGAAAACAGGGCATCTTGAACATTTATACTATGGAAAGAAAATCGCAATTGAAAACATGGAACCTTTAATTGAACAGCATAACTTTATGCCCGGTAATACGGTTGCATATAATCAGGAAACAATGGAGTATTCTTTGGAAAATATGAGACTTGAAATGTCTTCTTATGGAAAAGGTGATGTAAGGGAACCTTTTGTGGAAGTTGTTAAGTCAGACGGTAGCTTCACCAATGATTTCACTTATGCCGATTCAGAAATATCATGGGGAAAGCAGCCATTTGAAACATTGCCCGGTTCTTATGACGAAGATGGTAATGTGGACCATTTGACAGTTACTTTAAAGGATAATGACTTGGTAATGGAATTACATTATTATGTTTATGAAAACTGCGATGTTATTACAAGAAGCACAGTTTTAATAAATAAAGGTAAGGAAAAAGTAAATATAAAAAGATTAATGAGCATGCAGCTTGATATGTTTGGCATGAATTATGTAATGACAACATTTAACGGCTCATGGGCAAATGAAATGAACAGACATGATACAAAAGTAGCTGCTGGCAGATTTGCTAATTATTCATATGCCGGAACTTCATCTAACAGAGCAAATCCATTTGTTATGATTTCAAGGGAAGAGACTACAGAAGATTTTGGCGAGTGTATTGGAACTAATTTAATTTATAGTGGAAACCATTATGAAGCAATGGATGTATGTTCTTTTAATAAAACAAGATTCGTTTCAGGAATTAATCCACAATCAATGAGTTATGGACTTTTACCGGGAGAGAAATTCGAAGCACCTGAAAGTGTTTTAACATATTCTAAAAAAGGTTATAACGGCATGAGTCAGAATATGCATAAATTTGTAAGAGAGCATATTGTAAGAGGCAAGTGGAAATACAAAGAACGCCCTGTTTTATTAAATAGTTGGGAGGCAAACTATTTTGACATTACAGAGGAGAAACTTATTAATCTTGCAAAAGCAGGAAAAGATATTGGCATAGAATTGTTCGTAATGGATGACGGTTGGTTCGGAAAACGTAATGATGATACAAGTTCTCTTGGAGACTGGTATGTAAATAAGGACAAGCTTCCTAATGGACTTGCTCATTTAGTTGATGAAATTAATAAAATAGGTTTAGACTTTGGTATTTGGATTGAACCTGAAATGATTAATAAAAACAGTGAACTTTACAAAAAACATCCTAACTGGGTATTGGAAAATCCTAATGCACAACATTCAGAAGGCAGAAATCAATGTATGCTTGATTTAACAAATAATGAAGTTGTGGACTATATGGTTAAGGAAATTAGCAATATTTTAAGTAGTGCAAATATTTCTTATGTTAAGTGGGACATGAACAGAATATTCTCTGATTATTATTCAGCAGGTTTGCCTTATGAAAGTCAGGGTGAAGTGCCACACAGATACGTTTTAGGTTTTTACAAAATGGCAAAAGCGCTTACAGAGAAGTTCCCTGAAATTTTATTTGAAGGCTGTTGCGGTGGCGGAAACAGATTCGACCTTGGAATGTTATGCTATTTTCCACAGATTTGGGCAAGCGATGACACTGACGCAGTGTGCCGTGTAAATATTCAAAACGGATACAGCTACGGTTATCCAATGAGTACAGTAGGAGCACATGTTTCAGCATGTCCAAATCACCAGACTTTAAGAACAACTCCAATTGATACAAGATATAATGTTGCCTGTTTTGGAGTATTAGGTTATGAATGTGACTTGACAAAAATGTCAAAGGAAGACCTATTCTTAATTAAGAAGCAAATAGAAGAATATAAGAAGTGGAGAAAAGTCTTACAGTTTGGAGAATTCTACAGAGGAAAGAGTCCTTACGAAAACTCACAGGACAGTGACTCTAACAATGTATATCAGTGGACTTGTGTAAGTGCAGATAAGAAAAAGGCTGTTGGCATGTTGTTTAGAAAAATTATTAAACCAAATGATCAGTTCTTAAATTTCAGACCAAAAGCTTTGGCTGAAAACAAGGAATATCATTTCTATAACCGCCCGGTGTACCATAACAAAAAAGATATGGGACATTTTGTCTACGAAAATAATGAAATTAAAAGTAATGAGAATTTATCAAAAGATGAAGTTTCATTTGTAGCAGAAAATTTTGTAAAAGGTGAAACTGAAGATTACATTGCATACGGAAGTCTTTTAAATGAAGCAGGTGTTAATCTGAAAGAAGGATTTGCAGGTATAGGAGTAAACGGAGATACAAGGATTATGAAAGATTTTGACTCCAGACTTTATTATATGGAAGAAGTGGAATAGGGTTTTTGAACCGTTCCAAATAAAAATAGTACAAATTAACTGAAAATAGTCCAAAAAAATAAAAAAATATACAAAGAAAATGTTAAAAGATTTTAAAAATTGTATAAATTACACTGAACTATGTCCTAACTGTGAAAATGTTACTATGGTACTATTGAATTACAAAGAAACCCGAATAAAAAAATTGTAAGGAGGAAATTTTTTATGAAACTAAAAAAAGTTGTAGCATTTGCAATGGCAGCAGTTATGACATTGGGAATGGTAGGATGTGGTAGCAGCTCAGGAAGTAAGAGCAGCTCATCAAAGGATAGCAAAACTATTACAGTTTGGGCTTGGGATGAGAATTTTAACATTAAGGCAGCAAAGGAAGCAGCAGAAATTTACAAAGGAATTGATAAGGATGTAAAAATTAAAGTTGTTACAATGGCACAGGATGACATTGTTGCAAAGTTAAATACAAGTCTTTCATCAAAATCTTATGACGGTCTTCCAGATGTAGTTCTTATTGAAGATTACAGAATTCAGGGATACTTACAGTCATATCAGGATGAGTTTTATGATTTATCATCAGTTGTTAATAATGACGATTTTGCAAATTATAAAACAGGTGTAAACACACTTGATGGAAAAGTATATGGCGTTCCATTTGACAGTGGTGTTGCAGGATTATTCTATAGAACAGATATTTTAAAACAGGCAGGATATTCAGAAAAAGATTTACAGAACATCACTTGGGAAAAATACATTGAAATTGGTAAGAAAGTAAAAGAAAAGACAGGCAAGTACATGTGTACACTTGATCCTAGTGACATAGGTCAGATTCGTATGATGTTACAGAGTGCAGGTGCCTGGTATACAGACAAGGACGGAAAAGTAACAATTTCAAACAATCAGGCATTAAAAGATGCAATTAAGATTTACAAAGATTTAGTAGACGCAGGCATTACAAAGCAGACTTCAGACTGGAATCAGTTTGTAGGTGCATTTAATAATAGTGACGTAGCTTCAGTTATTACAGGTTGCTGGATTGCTCCTTCAATCAAGGCAGCAGAAGACCAGAGTGGAAAATGGGCTGTAGCAGCATTTCCTAAGATGGGTTCAAACTCATCATCAGTTAATGCTTCATCAATTGGTGGTGCAGGTTGGTATGTATTAAAGAATACAGGTAACAGCAAGTTAGCAGCTGATTTCTTAGCAAAAACATTTGGTAGCAACACAGATCTTATGAACTCACTTGCAAAAGATATTAGCTTAGTAAGTACATTAAATGCATCATCAGATTGTGCAGCATACAAAGAAGAAGATAAATACTTCGGTGGCCAGAAGATTTTCGGTGACCTTGGATCATGGACAGAAAAGGTTCCAACAGTAAATTATGGAGTTCATACATATGCAATTGAAGATATGATGACAGAAGCTGTTTCAGCAATCGTTGGAGGAGCTGACATGGATTCAACATTAAAATCATATCAGAGCAAAGTAGAATCAGCAGTACAGTAAATTTTACGGTACTTAAGATAAACTAATTTAAAAATCTAAAAAACAAGACTCAGAAGTGGCCCGATATTCACAAGAATGTTTCCCATTATGTGGACATCGGGTTTGCTTTTGAAACCAATACTTATTAAGCAAACATGTGCGAAGAAGTAAACGGAAGGTAGTAGATAAAGGAGGCTGCGTTAAAATGGATAAACTAAAAAAACGAAATAAAGCAGTTACCCGTAACAGTGGGATGAGTCCCAAATTAAATAGAAAAGGATGGGCATTTGTCCTTCCGGCATTTATTTTAATACTTATATTTGTATTTTACCCAATGGTACAGTCATTCCTGTTATCATTAAAAACAGGAATGGGAAGTAACTTAACTTTTACGGGACTGGATAATTATAAAAGATTATTAACAGACGAAACATTTAAAAAAGCATTATTTAACACGGTTTTATACTTGATAATTCAGGTGCCAATAATGATTATTTTAGCACTTGCAATTTCATCAATGTTAAATAATAAGAAGTTAAAATTCAGAGGATTTTTCAGAACAGCAATTTTCTTACCATGTGTAACATCACTGGTAGCATATTCCATTATCTTCAAAAGTTTATTTGCAACAGATGGAATTATTAACTCAATACTTATGAACATTCATCTTGTAAGTGAACCAATTCAGTGGCTTACAAATCCTATAGCGGCAAAGGTTTTAATTATCATTGCCATTACATGGAGATGGACAGGATACAATATGGTATTCTATTTATCAGGTATGCAGGGAATTGACGATTCAATTTATGAATCAGCTCAGATTGATGGAGCTTCAGCATTTGCAAGATTCAGATATATTACATTACCAATGCTTAAACCAATTATTTTATTTACAACAATTAACTCAACAATAGGTACATTACAGTTATTCGATGAAGTTGTAAACATCACAGACGGTGGCCCGGCTAATGCAACAATTACAATATCACAGTACATTTACAATACAATGTTTAAATATAACTCAAACTTCGGATATGCATCAGCTATATCTTATGTAATAGTTATCTTGGTAGTTGTATTGTCATTTATCCAAATGAAAGTAGGTGACAAGAATGACTAAGAAAAAAATAATGAGTATTTTACAGTACGTTATATTAATTATATTAAGTATCATTTCAATCTTCCCATTTTATTGGATGATTGTGGCAGCTACAAACAAGTCTGTAGATGTATCAAAAGGCACATTAATGATTGGAAGTCATATTGTAGAGAACTTTAAGTCGTTAATTGCATCAGACTTAAATTATTTTGGAGCATTTAAGAACTCGATTATAATCGCAGTAGTTACAACAACACTTGCAATGATTATTTCATCTGCAGCAGGATATGCTTTTGAAGTATACAAGTCAAAAGCAAGAGACAGAGTATTTAGTGTTATTCTTGTTTCAATGATGATTCCTTTTGCAGCATTAATGATTCCATTATTCCAGTTATTTGGTAATTTTAATACAATTCCAATATTAAGCTGGATTGGAATTAATACACCGGGATCAGTAATTATTATTGCCATAGCAACGGCATTCTTAATTTTCTTCTTCCGTCAGAACACTCAGACATTTCCAAAAGATTTGGTTGAGGCTGCAAGATTAGACGGACTTGGAGAATTTGGAATTTTCACAAAGATTTTCATTCCAACAATGAAATCAACATACGCAGCAGCTATTATTGTTACATTTATGACAAGCTGGAACAACTACATGTGGCCATTAATTTCTTTACAGTCACCTGAAAAGAAAACATTACCACTTATTCTTTCAGCATTAGGTTCATCATACACACCTGATTATGGAATGATGATGGTAGCAGTTGTAATCGCAACAATCCCAACAGCATTAATCTTCTTCTTAATGCAGAAGAACTTTGTACAGGGAATGACAGGCTCAGTAAAAGGCTAAAAAAGAACATAAAAAACACAATAATATGGATTATGGTTAAAAGAAATTTTAGCTGTAATCCATATTAGTATAAATATAAAAATATGGAGCGGAGGTAAAAATGAAAAAATCAGTATTAAAACCGGAATTAAACTGGCTAAGTAATCCGGAAGTTTTTCGTGTAAACAGAATGGATGCACATTCTGACCACTTTGTATATGAAAGTGAAGAAGCCTACAAGAATAATAAAAGCAGTTTATTTCAGTCATTGAACGGTCAGTGGGACTTTGCTTACGCAAATAAGCCGGCAGAGCGAATGGCAGACTTTTATAAAATGGATTTTTCCACAGAAAAATTTGACAAAATAAATGTACCGGGACACATTCAGCTTCAGGGGTACGACAGATGTCAGTATATTAATACAATGTATCCTTGGGATGGCAGAGAGGAAATGCGTCCACCTCAGGTATCAGAAGAATATAATCCTGTTGGAAGTTATGTAAAATATTTTGACCTGGATAACAGCCTTTTGGATAAAAATATTATTCTTTCATTCCAGGGTGTTGAAGTGGCTTTTTATGTTTGGGTAAACGGAGAGTTTGTGGGATATTCTGAGGATACTTTTACACCATCAGAATTTGACATAACAGATTTTGTACAGGAAAAAAACAATAAACTTGCAGTGGAAGTATACAAAAGAAGTAGCGCAAGCTGGATTGAGGATCAGGATTTTTGGAGATTCTCAGGTATATTCAGAGATGTTTATTTACAGGAACTTCCAAAAAGTCACGTATACGACATTGATTTGAAATCTGATTATGATTACAAAAATCACACAGGCGATTTAAACACAAAAATTACTATAACAGGTGCTATAGGTAATAAATATAAAATAGATTTAAAAAATCCAAATGGAGAAGTAGAAACCTTATTTGAGGGTAACACAGCTGACAAATTTGAATTATCCTCAAAAGTTGAAAACATTGCTCCTTGGAGCGGAGAAAAACCAAATTTATATGAAGTAATTGTTTATTTATACAATGAAAATAATGAAGTAGTAGAAGTTGCATCTACAAAATTCGGCTTTAGAAAGTTTGAGATAATCAACAAAGTTATGTGTCTAAACGGCAAGCGTATTATTTTCAAAGGTGTAAACAGACATGAGTTTAGCGCTACTGAAGGCAGAGCTATTACAAAGGAAGAAATGATTTACGACATTAATTTTATGAAACGAAATAACATTAATGCTGTAAGAACTTCACACTATCCAAACCAGAGTTTATGGTACAGACTTTGCGACGAATACGGAATTTATTTAATTGATGAAACTAATTTAGAAAGCCATGGCTCATGGCAGAAAATGGGTGTAATTGAACCGTCATGGAATGTTCCGGGAAGTCACGATGAATGGAAAGAGTGCATTCTCGACAGAACACAGTCAATGTACGAAAGAGATAAAAATCATCCTGCAATACTTATGTGGTCTTTAGGAAATGAGTCTTATGCAGGAACTGTTTTAGAGGCAACATCTAAATATTTACATGCCAAAGATAATACAAGATTAGTACATTATGAAGGTGTAGTTTGGAATAGAGAGTTTGACCATATTACTGATATGGAAAGCAGAATGTACGCAAAACCTCAGGATGTAGTTGAATATTTGGAAAACAATCCAAAGAAACCATACATTAACTGCGAGTACACACATGCCATGGGAAATTCATGTGGTGGCATGCATTTGTACACAGATTTGGAAGACAAATATGATATGTACCAGGGAGGCTTCATTTGGGATTATATTGATCAGGCAATTGAAGTAGAAGAAAACGGTAAGAAGGTATTAAAGTACGGCGGAGATTTTGGCGAACGGGCAACAGATTACTGCTTCTGTACAGATGGAATAATTTACGCAAACAGAACTCCTTCACCAAAGGTTCAGGAAGTAAAATATTTATATCAGAATATCAAGATGAACATTTTTGAGAATGAAATAGAAATAGATAACCAGAATTTGTTTACAAATACTAACAAATATGTTTTTGTATTGGAAATAATCCAAAAGGAAACAAGCATTTGTAAGAAAGAATATTCTTTTGATGTGGAACCGGGAGAGAAAAAACGTTTTCAGCTAAACATACCTGAAACTATAGGTTTGACAAGAAATGAAGATTATATTTATAATGTGTGTATACAGCTAAAAGGTGATGAAAAGTGGGCTGAAAAAGGCTTTGAAATTGCTAAGGAACAGTATGTTTTTGAGGGTGTCTGCAACACTGAAAAAACAGCCATTAACAATTTAGAAGTTATTAGTGGAGATGTAAATATCGGTGTTAGAGGAAATGATTTCTTTGCCATGTTCTCAAAGCAGGAAACAGGAATTATTTCACTTGTATATTCAGATAAGGAATACATTACAAGGGCACCTAAGCCAACATTTGTAAGAGCATATACAGACAATGACAAAGGTTGTGGCTTAGATTTCCAATATGCTATATGGGACAAGGCAGGAAAAACTGCAAAGTGTACAGGATTTGCAAAAGATGAGTTGGAAGAGGGCATAAAAATAACATATGACTATGTTCTTCCAATAGAAGGAAAGAGCTGTACAATTTCATATTTGGTATATGGAGATGGCTCAATAGACGTAGATTTCAAGTTAAAAGGTGAGGACGAATTTTCAATTCCTTTATATGGTATGGAATTTAAATTACCAAAAGAATTCATTAATGTAAAATATTTTGGAAATGGACCTGAAGAAAATTATCAGGACAGAAACAAAGGTGCAAAGCTTGGAGTTTATGAAACTACAGCAGACAATATGTCTTCCTATTTAATACCTCAGGAATGTGGTAACAGAACAGGCATAAGATATATGGAAATTACAGATGAAACACAAGAAGGAATCAGATTCTCTTATGTGGATAAACCAATTGAGGGAAGTGTATTACCATACAGTGCGGCAGAACTTGAAAACGCAATGCATATAGAAGAACTTCCACAAAGCAGCTACACTTGGGTACGTGTTTTAGGACAGCAAATGGGAGTTGGTGGTGACGACAGTTGGGGCGCACCGGTTCAGGAAATATATACAATTCCTAAGTCAAAAGTTCACGAATTTAAATTCAACATATCACCTGCAAAGCAAAGAAGTTAGAAAAGGTGAGTGAAAAATGTCAGACTTATGTAAAGTGTTAATTGTCGATGATGAGTACATTATGAGACAGGGAATAAAACATTTAGTTAATTGGGATAAAGAGGGATTTCTTATCGTTGGTGAAGCCACCAACGGTAAGGAAGCCCTTATTATGGTTGAGGAATTAAAACCACATATAGTTGTAATGGATGTTGTAATGCCGGTAATGGACGGAGTGGAACTTACAAAGGAAGTTCATGAAAAATATCCAGACATAAAGATTATTGTTCTAAGTGGTTTTGATGACTTTTGCTATGTAAAGGAAACTCTCAAAAACGGGGCGATGGATTATATTTTAAAGCCTACATTAACAGGAGAGGTTTTTCTGGAAGCTTTAAAGAGAGCAGCAGACAGCATACCGGGATTTAGTTTGTCAGGTAACAGCAATTTGAATTTGAATCATGCATTAGAGTGGTACATAGCAGGTTATTCAGATTCCATAAACATACAGGATTTCCCTGAATTTGCAAAACTAAATACATATAGGATGTTTGCAGTTGACATAAATTATGCATTTGAAAATGATAACGATTATGTAGCAAAAATCAGAAAAGAAATCCGAAAAACACTGGACGAAGCAGAAATCATATTTGGTAGAACAGTTATTGATAACAGAAATTTAATATACGTTTTTAATTATGATATTGTTTACGAAATCGGTGTTTTGGAAAAATTATCTAGGATTGCTGAAAGGGTAAAAAATGTTAAGCCTAAGGGATTTTTTGTTTTAAGCAAAAGATTTGAAAAAATACAGGATGTAAGAGAAATTTATTTACAGGTGGAAAGTCAGATAAACAGCGGCTTTTATTATGACAATAAATCAATATTGAATATGGAATATTCTAAGGAAATCCAGAAAGAAATTCCCAAATTTGATTATAATGATTTCTCCTATGATTTGCGAAATGGTGAATACAATACAGCAATAGGAAAAATGCGTGGCTATATTGAAAAATGTGCCAAGGCTCATGACAATTGCGAGAAAATCAAGAATAAGGCTAAAAACTTTATTTACAACATTATTATTATGCTAGAAGAATATGACATTGATGTTGAACCTATGAGACGTAAGTATTTTAAAGAAATAGAAGAGACTATTTATGTTACTGATTTTTTAAAGAAGCTGGATGAAATTTTAGATGAAATAAAAAAGGCTTTTGCTGAAAACATGACAGGTACCGACAGGGTAATGAACAAAATAACAAAGCATATTTTGGAACATTACATGGAACCATTGGATTTGGATTCTCTGGCAAAAGAGTTTAATTATAATTACAACTATTTATCATCATATTTTAATTCCAAAAATAAGGAGGGTTTCAGTGGTTATTTAAACAAAATCAGAATTGAAAAATCCTGTGAAATTTTGAAGAAGGAAGATATACCTATTTCAGACGTAAGTACAATGGTTGGATATTCAGATCATAGTTATTTTTGTCGTGTATTTAAGAAAACCACAGGGTACACACCAAGTGTGTACAGAAGACGATTTAGATAAAAAACAAAATTGTTACAATATGTATAAAAAGAATATATTATAAATATTCAGGGAATAAAATATGAATAGAGAAGATGAAAAAATGCACAGTGAGAAGCCATGGAATGAAAAGATACAGAACAAGAAAGTGCCAAGCGGTAAGGAAAAAATCCACAAAAGGTACAGTATAAAAAAAGGCTTAAAGGAGAGAAAAGGCAGCCTTATTATTAAAATAATGGCAGCAATTATTATCGGTGTTGTTTTAATTAGTCAGATTAATATTCTCCTTGTAAATAAATTTTCAAAAGATTTTTTCAGTGAAGTGTATGGAGATTCACAGGAAAAAAACATTGAGAAAATACAGGAAGATTTGGAAGAATATTTTGGCAGTATTGAAAAAACATTTGACAATATTTCCACAAGTTATGACATAAATATGTATTACTCAGGAAAGAATTCGTCATCAGTAGATAAATTTATTGCAATGCATAACATGCAGAAGTCTTTTCAAAATGCATTCGAAAGTAAGCTTAGCGGAACAACGGTCCTGCTTGTGTCAAAAGAGGGAGAAATCTCTGTAAATAACAATGATGTGCTTACAAAAGAGTGGAAAGAAATTAAACAAAATGAAGTTTTTAATGAAGCACGAAAAAACAACCGAAAGTTATGTTACAGCTATGTAGATGAAGGCTTTACTTATGCAACTAAGTCAAGCTCCATAATTTTAGGAGTAAAGGCATTAAGAAATATGAATAATAAGTTGTATGGTTATGGTGTGATTTTAATACCTGATAGTGAGTTGGATAACTTCTATAGATATGGTGAAAACCAATACAACAGTATTAGCATAATTGACAGCAATGGCATGATTGTCTCATCTACTGATAAATATCAAATAGGAGAAACAGATACAGAACTACAAAAGATAACAAACGAAATGCTTGAAAAAGAAATCACTGTTGAGAAAATGGAGAAAAACGCAAAGACTAATATGGTTTTGTGTAAAAAAATTCCATACGTGGATTACAGTTTGTGCTTTACGGTAGATGCAAATGAGGCCATTGAAAGTCTTTATAATATTTCAACTTTGATGTGGTACATTGCAATAATTACAGGAGCAGTTCTTTTAGTAATTTATATTTTAGTTAGAAGAACCATGTCGCCATTAAGACAGCTTGGAAGAAAAATGTCTTATGTAGCAAAGGGTGATTTTAATCAATATGCGGAAGTGACAGGGGATGGAGAAATTCAGGAGCTTGCAAAGTCATATAACAGAATGCTTCATGATATCAACCATTATGTTGACAGCATAATTGAGATACAGAAGCAAAAACGACAGGCTGAGATACATGCTCTTCAAATGCAGATAAACCCTCATTATATTTACAACACATTAACCAGCATAAAATGGTTGATTATGCAGGGTGATACTGTAAAATCAACAAAAGCAATTGATGCATTTATTAAGTTGCTTAGAAGTACAATAAGCAAGTCAGATGAATATATTTCCGTTGAAGAAGAAATAGAAAATCTGAAAAACTACATGTATATTAACGAAATCCGATATGGCGAAAAAATCAAAACAGAGTTTTTCATAAGCATAAACGAACCGGACCAGTTAATGATTCCTAAAATGATTTTACAGCCGTTTATTGAGAATGCATTCTTCCATGGATTTCCTGAGGGACAAAATGGAGAAATTTTTGTGTGTGTAAGAGAAAAAGCAGAAAAACTTATTGTAGAAATTATTGACAACGGTGTTGGAATGGATGAAAGACAGGTTAATGAACTTGAAAACGGTAAGAGCAGTAGAAAGTCAGAACATTTTACAGGAATTGGAATTAATAACATACGTGACAGACTTAAATTAATATACGAGAATCAATATGAACTGAAAATAAAAAGTTCATTAGGCGAAGGCACAACAGTTACAGTTGTCCTACCTATACAGCACAAAGAAATATAAATATTATAAGAAGATATAGAAAGGCATCATATAGGAAGCCTTTCTTAAGACGCAGGAATGTAATTATTTTTACAAATCTGCGTTTTTAGTGTAATAAAAAATAGTTGCAAACAGGCATGCACCTGACACGTAAAATGTGGTAGGGACCATTCTTTGTTCTAAGAAATTTTGTTTTCTCTATGAAACAGAATTTCTTAGGAAGTTATAAAATTTCTGAACCGAGGTGCTCATGGCACTACTTTTATTTATAACCAAACAGACTTCTCTAATAGGAAGTTTTTCTTCAATATTAATAGGAAAGACTTTTTTATCTTCTATTAGTTCTGTTGCCAAATCTTCCGGATAAAAGCCAATGCCAAGATTATGTGTAATCATGGGAATAATCTGGTCTGTAGTAGCAACTTCCATATCAGGAGTAAAAGGTACGCTGTGAGCTATATAGAACTTATTGTACAAATCATAAGTTCCTGTACCTTCAGATAAACTGATTAAAGGAATTTCTGTTAAGTCCTTAAGACTTTTGGCTATGTCTGTAAGGTAACTGTACTTAGGACCGCAAATAAGAATTTCCTTACATTTACTTAAAGGAATTTTCTCAAGAGGCTTTTTTAATGACATTGGAGTGGTGACAACTGCCAAGTCAATTAAGTTTGCTCTCATGGCACGTATGGCTTCCGGTGTAGAGTGATTAAAAATACGAATTCTAATATTAGGAAACTGCTCGTGAAAAATTTCAAGTTTATCTAACAGGAAAAGTCGCAGAGCGTTTTCACTAACACCAATTGTAATAATACCCTTTTCAAAAGTCTTGTCCTGATGAAGCTCCTCTTCACCTAAAGTAAGGTGTTTGTAGGCAATGGAAACATGTTTGTACAGTTTCTTTCCTTCAGGCGTTAAAATAATGCCACGATTAGAGCGCATGAACAATTTACATTCAAGTTCCTGCTCTAAGTTCCCCATGCATCTGCTTATGTTAGGCTGGCTGTTTTGTAAAACTTCCGCAGCCTTAGTAAAGCTTTTGTATTTTGCCACAAAATAAAAAATTCTATAATAATCAAAAGTAATCATGTCTAACCTCCCAAGTGAAAATCTAAATGAAAAATAAATTGTAACCTTATAATATTTCAAAGCATATAAAGATATCATACAAATATATATTATAAGAATATGGAAAACAACCATATAACCATTCCATATTATACAAGTATTTAAGAGTGTCTAATTAAATGACGGCCTAAAAAAATTAAGTAAAATTAAATTTTTTTAGGAATTTTTTGACTAATGTATAAAATTACCATAAATGTATAATCATTCTAAATTTATATGTACTTTTTATACAATACCATACTAAAATGATATAGTAAATATATTAAAGATATATTTTACATATTCCCAACAAAAGAGTTATAATACGTGACAGTTAAAAAGTTGTCATGAAAGGAAGTGAAACTGTTGAATGACATTGTTAACAGATTATTAGAAGAGCTGAATTGCGATGTTGTTTTCACGATTCCAATTTTTGGCGGCATTCCAATTTACGAATCAGTAGTAGTAACTTGGATAATCATGCTGGCGGTTTTGCTCATATGTGTTCTACTTGTTAGAAATTTAAAAGTAGAAAACCCGGGCAGAAAACAAATTGTTTTGGAAACAGCAGTTCAGGGATTGTACAATTTCTTTAAAGGCACCATAGGAGAACATGGAACAGCATATATTCCTTATCTTATGTCAGTTGTGCTTTACATAGGAATTGCAAACCTTATTGGTTTAATAGGGTTTAAACCACCAACAAAGGATATGAATGTTACAGTGGCACTGGCAGTCATGAGTATAGTCCTTATAGAGGTGGCAGGAGTAAGACAAAAAGGAACTAAAGGATGGTTGAAAAGCTTCGCAGAGCCTATGCCAATAGTTTTACCAATTAATGTGTTAGAGGTATTTATTAAACCACTTTCACTTTGTATGCGACTATTTGGTAATGTATTAGGTTCATTTGTAATCATGGAATTATTAAAAATTGTAGTTCCGGCATTCTTACCGGCAGTATTTAGTTGTTACTTCGATATATTCGATGGATTGATTCAGGCATACGTTTTTGTATTCCTAACATCCTTATTTATAAAAGAAGCAACTGAATAAAAATAAAAAGATAAAAACAAATTTGAAAACGTAAAGGAGAAATTATTATGTCAACATCATTATTAGTAGCAATTGGAGCAGGTATTGCAGTATTAACAGGTATTGGAGCAGGTATTGGTATTGGTAAAGCAACAGCATCAGCTTGTGATGCAATTGCAAGACAGCCTGAAGCAGAAGGAAAAATCAGTAAGTCACTTCTTTTAGGATGTGCCCTTGCCGAGGCAACAGCTATTTACGGATTCGTAATTGCCCTATTAATCATTCTTCTTTTAAAATAATAAAAGCAGAAAGGTAGGAAAAGCGTATGCTTAAATTAGATATATGGAACATTGTTTGGACAATAGTTAATATCTTAGTTCTTTATGCTATATTTAGAAAATTTCTTTTTCAGCCTGTGTTAAAAGTTATACAGGACAGAGAAAACATAATAAAAAATCAAATTGATAATGCACAAAAAGTTACAGATGATGCAAATCAGTTGAAAGCGGATTATGAAAAGAAGCTTGAAGTAGCTAAGGATGAAGCCGATAAGATTATTGTTGAAGCTAGACAGCGTTCTGAAAAAGAAAGAGCCAAGGCTATTGAAGCAACAAAGCAGGAAACTCAGGATATGATGGAAAGAGCCAGAGGCAACATTGAAAGAGAGCAGGAAAATGCAAGAAAAGCTGTTCAGGCAGATATTGCCAGATTAGCAATTGCAGCAGCAGAAAAAATCGTAAAAACAGGTGATAGAAGTGACAATACAAGCAGTAAATAATGCGAAAGTATTATATGGCTTAAACTTGGATAGAAGTGAAGTTGAAAGTGTAGAGAAGATTTTTTCTCTTACACCACTTCTACAGGAAACAATTAACAATCCTACAATTCCAAAGGAAGTTAAAGTCAATATAATAGGAAAAGTATTTTCAAGTGAGAATATTTCAGAAAAGCTTATTAGATTTTTGCAGGTAATGAGTAAGAACAATCAGGCAGATGACATGAAAGCCATTTTTGAACAGTATTACTTATATTACGACCAGATGAATAAAATAATTCATGCAAAACTGATTTGTACTTCATCATTTACAGATGCAGAAAAACAAGAAGCTGACAACATATTAAAAGAAAAATATGCAGATTACAAGGTTATTCTGACACAGGAAATTGACGACACGTTATTAGGTGGCTATGTACTTAGAATTGGAAACCATGAGTACGATAAAAGTTATAAAGAACGTTTAAGACAATTGCAGGAGAAGATAACCGGGAGGTGAAACAAGTGAGTGCAATTAGTGCAGAAAATATAATTTCCATTATACAAAGTGAAATTGAAAACTTTGAATGGAAAGAAAGCGATAGAGAAACCGGAAAAGTTATATGGGTTGGTGATGGTATCGCCACTATTTACGGAATTGAACATGCTATGTATGGAGAAATCGTAGTTTTCGAAAATGGTACAAAAGGTATGGTTCAGGATATCCGTCAAAATGAAATAGGATGTATTTTATTTGGTAGAGATACAGGTATTAAGGAAGGCACAAAAGTTGTAAGAACTAAGAAGAAAGCCGGAGTTCCTGTAGGTAAAGGATTTATCGGAAGAGTAGTAAATGCTTTAGGTGAACCAATTGACGGAAAAGGAAATATTGAAGAAGAAGGATATTTACCAGTTGAACAGGATGCTCCCGGTATCGTAGACAGAAAATCCGTTGATACACCAATGGAAACAGGTATTTTGTCAATTGACTCAATGTTCCCAATTGGACGTGGACAAAGAGAATTAATTATCGGTGACAGACAGACAGGTAAAACATCTATAGCAACTGATACAATTATTAACCAGAGAGGTAAAGATGTTATTTGTATCTACGTTGCAATCGGACAGAAAGCATCAACAGTTGCAAAGATTGTATCAACTTTGCAGGAACATAAAGCAATGGATTACTCAATAGTAATGTCAGCTACAGCCAGTGATGCAGCATCATTACAGTATATTGCACCATACGCAGGTACATCAATGGCAGAATTCTTTATGCATCAGGGAAAAGATGTTTTAATTGTATATGATGATTTGTCAAAACACGCCGTAGCATACAGAGCTATTTCATTATTATTAGAAAGATCACCTGGACGTGAAGCTTATCCTGGTGACGTATTCTATTTACATTCAAGATTATTGGAACGTTCAAGCAAATTAAGTGATGAATTAGGCGGTGGTTCAATTACAGCCCTTCCTATTATTGAAACACAGGCAGGCGACGTTTCAGCATACATTCCAACAAACGTAATTTCAATTACAGACGGTCAGATATTCCTTGAAAGTAACTTATTTAATTCAGGTATGAGACCAGCCGTAAACGTTGGACTTTCTGTATCCCGTGTAGGTGGTGCAGCACAGACAAAAGCCATGAAGAAGGCAGCAGGTAGTGTAAGAATTGACCTTGCACAGTACAGAGAAATGGAAGTATTCACACAGTTTTCTTCAGACTTGGATGACAACACAAAGAAACAGTTAAATCATGGTAAAGCATTAATGGAACTTTTAAAACAGAAGTTATGCCATCCATATTCATTACATGAACAGGTTATGATTCTTACAATGGCAAATAAGGGAATATTCGATGAAGTTCCAACTAAAGAAGTAAGAGATTGTTGTAGAGAAGTTTTAAATTATATAGATTTAAAACATGGTGAAATTACAGAAAAGATTGAAACTGAAAAAGTTCTTACAGAAGAAATTTCAAAGGCAATAATTGATGCAGCACATGAATTTATGGAAACAAAGAATTAAAATTAAGCAGGAGCGAATAATATGGCAAATGCAAAAGAAATTCAGGAAAGAATGAGTAGTATTAATGATACATTGAAAATTACAAATGCAATGTACATGATATCCTCATCAAAATTAAAAAAGTCCAAAAAGATGTTGCAGGATACAGAGCCTTATTTCTATGAGTTGCAGACACAGATGAGCAGAATTTTAAGACATGTACCTGACATTGAAAGCAAATATTTTGAAAAATCAAGAGATGAGAAAAAAGACCCAAAGGTAGGTTACATAGTAATTACCGCAGATAAAGGTCTTGCAGGTTCTTATAACCACAATATTTTAAAAATTGCGGAAGAAGAAATTAAAGCTCACAAAGATAATAAATTGTTTGTTTTAGGTGAAGTTGGACGACATTATTTTGAAAAAAGAGGAGTACACATAGATAAACAATTTCATTACACAATACAAAATCCAACATTAAACAGAGCTAGAAATATTACAGAAGAATTGTTGGAATTGTATATAAACAATGAGTTAGATGAAATTCATATTATATATACAAAAATGATTAATCCAATTAAGGAAGAAGCAGAAATAAAGCAGTTGTTACCACTTTATAAAACAGATTTTCAGATGAAAATTCCTGCAGACATTCCATTGGAACAGGTAACATTCAGACCATCACCTGAAGAGGTAATGAACAAGATTGTACCTGCCTACATTGAAGGCTTTGTTTACGGTGCTTTAGTAGAAAGTTATTCCTGTGAACAAAATGCAAGAATGATGGCAATGGAAGCGGCAACAAAAAGTGCAAAAGACATGCTTCAGGAGTTAAGCGTGCTTTACAACCGCGCAAGACAGGCAGCAATTACTCAGGAAATTACCGAGGTAATCGCTGGAGCCAAGTCACAGAAAAATAAGAAGTAATGGAGGAACAGTTCAAATGAAAACAGGTAAAATAGTACAGGTTTTAGGTCCTGTTGTAGACGTTGCATTTGAAAATGGTGAACTTCCCGCAATTAAAGACGCACTTGAAGTACAAAATGGTGATAAAAAGTGCGTAATGGAAGTTGCACAGCATATTGGAAACGACGTTGTTCGTTGCGTTATGCTTGCGTCAAGTGAAGGACTTTCAAGAGACATGGAAGTTGTTGCTACAGGAAGTGGTATAAAAACTCCGGTAGGAAAAGAAACATTAGGACGTTTATTTAACGTTTTAGGTGAAGCAATAGATGGTGGCAAAGCATTAGATGATGCAGACAAATGGGAAATCCACAGAGAAGCACCAAGCTTTGACCAGCAGAACCCGGCCCAGGAAATATTGGAAACAGGTATTAAGGTAATCGACCTTTTAGCACCATACGCTAAAGGTGGTAAAATCGGTTTGTTCGGTGGTGCCGGCGTTGGTAAAACTGTATTAATTCAGGAACTTATCAGCAACGTTGCAACTGAGCATGGTGGATATTCAATATTTACAGGTGTAGGTGAAAGATCAAGAGAAGGTAATGACTTATGGACTGAAATGAAAGAATCAGGTGTTCTTGAAAAAACAGCCCTAGTGTTTGGACAGATGAACGAGCCACCTGGAGCACGTATGCGTGTTGCTGAAACAGGACTTACAATGGCAGAATATTTCAGAGATGTAGAACATCAGAATGTATTGTTATTCATTGATAATATTTTCAGATTTACACAGGCAGGTTCTGAAGTATCAGCCCTTTTAGGACGCATGCCATCAGCCGTAGGTTATCAGCCAACACTTGCAAATGAAATGGGTGAACTTCAGGAAAGAATCGCATCTACAAAGAACGGTTCAATTACATCAGTTCAGGCTGTATATGTACCAGCCGATGACTTAACTGACCCGGCACCTGCAACAACATTTGCTCACTTGGATGCCACAACAGTATTATCAAGAAAGATTGTTGAACAGGGTATTTATCCTGCTGTAGATCCTCTAGAATCATCATCACGTATCCTTGAGGAAGACATTGTTGGTAAAGAGCATTATGAAGTAGCACGTAAGGTTCAGGAAATTCTTCAGAAGTACAAAGAATTACAGGATATTATCGCAATTCTTGGTATGGAAGAATTATCAGAAGAAGATAAGACACTTGTATACAGAGCAAGAAAAATTCAGAAATTCTTATCACAGCCATTCCATGTAGCTGAGAACTTTACAGGTGTAAAGGGTGAATATGTTCCACTTAGCGAAACTATAAAAGGTTTCAAGGCTATTATTTCAGGTGAAATGGATGAATATCCTGAAAATGCATTCTTTAATGTAGGAACAATTGACGATGTTATTAAAAAAGCAAGCAAGATGAATGAATAAAATCATGTATTGCAAGGATTGGAGTAATATATGGCGACTAATACATTTTATCTAAGAATAGCGTCTGCTAAGAAGATTTTCTTTTCAGGAAGATGTGTTTCAATTATAGTACCTGTTGCAGATGGGCAGGAAGAAATTCTTGCACACCATGAAAACATGGTCAATGCAGTAGAAAATGGTGAATTGAAATTTAAACCTGAAGGCGCAGACAAATATACAACAGTAGTTGTAGGTACAGGCTTTGCCCAGATAATCAACAACCGAGTAACTGTTTTAGTAGAAACAGCCGAGTTGCCTGAGGAAATCGACAAAGCCAGAGCTTTAGAGGCAAAAGAAAGAGCCGAAGAACAATTGCGACAAAAGCAAAGTATGCGTGAATATCATCATTCAAGAGCATCTCTTGCAAGAGCAATGGTTCGACTGAAGGCTACAAGCGGAAAATAAAGAAGAAAAAGAGCAGTAGTATTTGTAATGAGGTACTATTGCTTTTTTTGGCTCTTTGTCAAGCTTGGGGGAGAAAATAACTTACATAAAATCGTGTGTGATTTTTAAAAATAATTTTAAAAAAAGTTTGAGTAAATTGAAAAAAATAAAAAATATTGCATAAAGTCAGTTTACGGTATATAGTAAAAATGTGGTATGAAGAAACTAAAAGAAAAAATAAATATAAAGTTCTCTTGCATACTTCACAAGAGGACTTTTTTTGTTAGGAGGTAATTTTATGAAACACAAAATATGTAAAATTGTAGGAGCTTTACTAATGGCGACAGTGTTGTTTTCATTTGCAAACAATGTAGGGGCAAGTGAAACAAAAGTAAATTTTAAAGACGCATACTTGCTATTTTCAATTTGGGAAGGACAAGGTGATGCAACCATTGAAATAGGAGAGGATTTCTTAACTAAAGATAGAAATCTTGTTAATTATAATGAATTTGAAGATATCCTATTAGATGGAAAAAGCTTAAACAAAGAGAATTATGATATAACATCAGAAAATGAAAAAAATGAAATAGTTAAGGTTTCATTGAAAGAAAAGTATCTGAAGTTATTAAAAGATGGAGCTTATAATTTTGATATTGTTTTTGAAAAGGTTGTTGTGCCAACAAGATTATATGTGGTAAATAACAAAACGCAAATAAAGGACTTGTATTTTGATTTTAGTAAGCCTGAAAAAAATGGTGAAATTGTAGCCCAAATTGATACAACAGTTTTAGGGACAAACGTTGATATGAATTTGTTCAAAAATATTTTGAACAATGGAAAAATCATTAATACAAAAGATTATAAAATAGTTCAGAAAGGAAAAGTCATAACTGTTACATTTAGCAAAGCTTATGCAAACAAAATACCTGTGGGAACAACATATTACTATGCTGATTTTTATAATGTTCAAATTGGTTTAAAGGTAACTAAAGGACCTAAAAAAGTAACAGGTTTTAAAGCTACTAGAAAAAAATCAGGTATGAAGATTAGTTGGAAGAAACAGAAAAATGTTACCGGTTATGTAATAAAGATTAGCAAAGATAAAAAGTTCAAGAAGAATGTAAAAACAATAAAAGCAAATGGCAAACAGAAAAGTAAGCTTATTAAAAAGATAAAAAAAGGAAAGTATTTTCTGAAAATAAAATCTTATGTTGAAATAGGTGGAAAAAAATACTACAGTAAATGGTCAAAAATTATAAGAAAGTAAATATATATGTAGCGAAAAAAGGTAATTATTGAAATAAAAATAATTACCTTTTTTTGTGCAATCTGACGTAGTTTTTTACCTATGATTATGTTATGGTATTTTATTATGAAAATAGTAAAAAGTGGCAAATAGGAGAGTTGAATGAGAACAGTTTTAAAGATTTTTAAAAGAGATTTTCGCAGGGCTTTTAGCAACAGAGCGGCGGCTCTTATTATGGTGGGAGTAAGTCTTCTTCCTTCATTATATGCCTGGTTCAATATTGCAGCTAATATAGATCCCTATGCAAATACTCAGGGCGTAAAAGTCGCAATAGCAAATTGTGATGTGGGAAAAGAAACAGAGCTTCTGTCAATGAATGCGGGAGAAAATATTGTAGAGAGTCTAAAGAAAAATGACAAGCTGGGCTGGACTTTTGTAAGTGAAAGTCAGGCAAAGGAAGGGGTGAAATCCGGAAAATATTATGCGGCAATAGTAATTCCGAAAGATTTCAGTGAATCCCTACTTAGTATTTTGTCCGGCAAGCTTAAACAGCCGGAGCTGGATTATTATCTAAATGAAAAGAAAAATGCAATTGCACCAAAGATTACAGATTCAGGCGCTACAACAATACAGCAACAGATAAATGACACTTTTTCGTCAACAGCTTCAGAAGCAATATCAAAAATGGTAAGTGAGGCGGCGAAAAAGATAAAGGGTGATGTTGATGATACAAACGAAACAATCATTAATGACATTTCTTTAGTTCATAAAAATATTGAAGAATATAATAAAGTTCTTAAGAATTTTAAGAAAACAGCAAATAGTTCGGAAAAAATAATTGATGATACAATCGATATTTTAAATGAAGTTAATAAGGTGGCTGATTCTACAGCAGATTCTGTTGCAGGTGTATCTTCACAAATTACAAATTCAAGAGAAAAGCTAAGAACTTTTAACGGCACATTTTCAAATAAACTACAGAATATAGATAGTGATTTTAATGATATTGCAATAGCAACTTCCACAAAATTAACAAATTTTGAAAACAAAGGTACAAGTGCAAAAGAAGAGTTGGAGATAGGAATTGACCAGGTTAATTCTTTGGTTAAAAGAAATTCAAAAATATTAGAGGAACTTGCACAGTTAAACCGTAAGCTTGGAAATGACAGTGCCACAACAAAAATCGAAAAGCAGATTAGTGAAATTAATGACGTAGATACAACTTTAGGAAAAATACAATCATCCCTAAACAGCGGTAATTCTACGCTTGATAAGACTATAGCTAAGTCAAAATACACAAGAGAACAAATTGGTTCAGTGGCTAAAAATGGTAAGAAATCCTTAGATGGTTACCAAAGTGATTTTCAGAAGAAAACATTGCCTAATGTATACGCATCTTTGGATGGCATGGTTACCATTAACGGCAATTTAAACTCAACTCTGAAAGGGATAAAACCAACAGTTAAAGAAGCAAAGAAAATATTAAAACAGTTTGGTAAAAGTCTCAACAACATTTCAACAACAATGGATAATGCAAAAGAAACATTAGCAAAAGTTGATGAAAAGTTAGAAGGAATTGTAACAGACCTTCAGGCAATTAGTAGTACGGGAACATACGAAGAGTTAATTTCATTAAAGGGAATTGACACTGAAAAAATATCAGATTTTATGGCATCACCTGTTGATATGGAATCAGAAGTGCTATATGAAGTAAAAAATTATGGCTCTGGCATGACACCATTTTACACAAACCTTGCTTTGTGGGTAGGTGGTTTGATTTTAGTTTCTATTTTAAAACAGGAAGTTGACAGAGAAGGAATAAAAGAAAAATTCTCAGCAACACAGGGCTATTTCGGAAGATGGCTTTTGTATGTGTGCACAGCCGTTGTGCAGGGATTCATAGTGTGCGTTGGAGATTTAGTAATACTTAGAACACAGTGCGTACATCCTTTTGTATTTATTTTAACAGGTATGTTTTTATCATTCGTTTATGTAAATATCATTTTTGCACTGGCAATAACATTTAAACACATAGGAAAAGCGGTTGCGGTATTACTTGTTATTTTGCAGATACCGGGTTCGTCAGGAACATATCCTATTGAAATGATGCCGGAATTTTTTAGGAAGCTACATCCGTTAATGCCATTTACATACGGCATTAATGCTATGCGTGAGTGTGTGGCAGGCTATTACGGTCATATTTATTTGGAAAACATGATAGCGTTGGTTGTGTTTATAATTTTAGCTTTGTTTGTAGGCTTGGTAATTAGACCGTTAATTCTTAATTTGAACAATATGTTTGATAAAGAGTTGGCAAAAACAGATTTGATGTTATGTGAAACTGCAACAGCTACAAATAAAAACAAACAACTTCAAATGATAGCGAGAGCAATTTTGCAGGATGAATATGGAAGAAAGCAATTCCTGGAAAAGTCTGCTAAGTTTGAAAAGAATTATCAGAAGAAAATTAAAATCGGATTTATTAATATAATTATAATTCCTTTAGTATTTTTAATATTAATGTTTAGTTTAGAATCCAAATTGGTATTTTTAATATTGTGGATTTTATCAATAATAATTCTTGCGGTTTACTTGATTTGCGTGGAATATATTCACAACAAAATACAAAAGCAAATTAAGGTAAGTGGATTCACTTCAGAAGATTTTGTAAAAGTATTAAAGGAGGAGAAGGACACATGAAGAATATTTTAAGAATTTTCAAAAAAGATGTCATTCGCATCCATAAAAACGTAATAGCCCTTATTGTAATCATGGGTATTACGATTGTACCTTGCCTGTACGCATGGTTTAACATTGCAGGAAGTTGGGATCCATACAGCAACACTGGAAATCTTAAGGTGGCTGTGGCAAGTGTAGATGACGGTTATGAGGGAACTTTGATTCCTATTAAACTAAATGTGGGTAATCAGGTTTTGTCAGCATTAAGAGAAAACACTCAAATGGATTGGGTTTTTACGTCAAAGAAAAAAGCGGTTGACGGTGTGAAATCCGGAAAATATTATGCAGCAATTGTAATACCTGAGAATTTTAGTAACAGAATGATGAGCATTTTTTCAAAAAATGTAAAGAAGCCTAACATTATATATTATTCAAATGCTAAAGAAAATGCCATTGCACCTAAGGTTACTGACAAGGGTGCTTCGGCAATTCAAAAGCAGGTAAATCAGGTATTTATTGAGACAGTATCTGATACAGCCTTAACAGCCCTTCAAAGTGTATCAAATCTTGCGCAGGCAGGAGATGCAGACGATATTGTTAATAATTTGTGGAACAATCTGGATAAAATCGCAGATGATCTTGAAGCTACACAAAGCACGCTGGAAACTTTTGGCAACATGGCAGATGCTTCACAAAGCATGTTAAGTACAACTACAGACTTTTTTAAGGACACAAAAAGCAATACAAAAAGCAGTGAAAAAGAATTTAATGGAATTAAAAAACAGTTCAGTGGGATAAAAGATACATTAACTGCTACAACAGATGCCATTAATAGTGCACTTTCCTCGGGAAAGAAATTTTACGGAGAAATGGGTGATGTTATTGAAGATGCACTAAGCAGTCAAAGTCAGAATACTACAGATGTTAAGACCACACTTAACAAGACATCATCAAAAGTTAATTCAATGATTAGCGACTACTCCAAGTTGAAGTCTTCATTAGAATCAATTGAAAGTCGTCACCCTGAGTTAAGTAAGTACACTCAGTCTTTAATTTCAAAAATAGATGCATCATTAGAAACACAGGAGAAATTAAATGACAAATTAGGTGAAGCTGAAAAAAATTTAAAAACCGGGAAGAATCGGTTAAACAAGGACAAAGCAGATATTTTGAAATTAGTTGATAAAAGTAAAACATCTGTATCATCAGTAAAAACAGATTACTCAAAAGACGTGGAAGAGGCTTTAAAGAAAATTTCAGATTCAGCAGGTAATGTTGAAAATGACATTTCAGGTCTTTTAACAAAAATTGATAACAGCGCAAAAGGAATTTATAAGTTATCAGATTCTGTTGATTTAGATTTATCACAGATAAAGAAAACATTGTCAGACTCAGGTAAACTTTTATCAAAAGCAGCAAAGAAAATCAGAAAAACAACAGGCAAGTTGAAAAATGCAAAAGGTGGCGATAATTCAGATTTGAAATCACTAATCATGGGTAACAAAGAAGATTTAACTTCATTTTTGGCAACACCTGTACAGTTAAAAACAACCAAGTTGTATCCAATAGATAACTATGGTTCTTCAATGGCACCATTTTACTCAACCTTATCAATATGGATAGGCGGAATTGTATTGGTAGCAATGTTAAAAGTAAATATTTCTGAGAAAATGAAAAAATCTCTTAGAAACTTACAAAATTATCAGGCATACTTTGGAAGATACATTATTTTCTTAATTGTTGGTTTAATGCAAAGCACATTAATTGCTTTAGGCGATTTATATTATTTAGGAATACAGTGTGAACATCCATTTTTATTTGTGTTTGCATGCTGGTTCTCAAGTATTGTTTATGTAAATATTATTTACACATTGACAGTATCTTTTGGCGACATAGGAAAAGCCATAAGCGTTATCCTACTTGTTGTTCAGGTAGCAGGCGCAGGCGGCACCTTCCCAATTGAAGTAGCACCGGGCTTCTTCAGGGCAGTATATCCATTACTTCCATTTACACACAGCATGGCAGCTTTAAGAGAAGCGGTTGGAGGTATGTACGAAATGACATATTGGATTGAACTTGGAAAGCTTGGAATATTCCTTGTGATTTCATTATTTGTAGGTTTGGTTTTACGAAGACCAATAATAAAGATGAATGACACATTCACTGAAAAGCTGGAAAAGACAAAGATAATGTAGTGCTGAAAAGCTGGAAGAGACAAAGATAATGTAGTGCTGAAAAGCTGGAAAAGACAAAGATAATGTAAGACTAAAAGCTGAAAGAGTCGAAGATGTGCAAAAGGCTAAAAAGTTGAAAAGGCAAATACGATGTAAAGATTAAAATCTGTAATAAACAAATAGAATAAATTGTGATATACTTTTAGAGTTGGTGTTTGAGAGCATCGGCAATGAGTATAATACATTTACAAGGCAGAAATAAATATCCATTGAAGAAAGCGTTTGATATCTATAGAATTATAAGCTTCAGGATATAATATTTAACGCGTTGTGTTTATTTTGGGATAGTAATTTTGTATGGTAAATGTGGCATGTACTTATTAGGAGATTAGGTAAATATATAAACGAAGGAGACTGAAAATGAAAACAAGAATTGGTATTTTAGGTTATGGTAACCTTGGAAGAGGTGTTGAGTGTGCTGTAAAAGAAGCCACTGACATGGAATTAGTTGCAGTTTTTACAAGAAGAGATCCTAAGGATGTAACAATCCTTACAGAAAATGTTCCTGTATGTAACGTTAAAGACGTAGAAGATTGGAAAGAAAAAATTGATGTTATGATTTTATGTGGAGGTAGTGCTACAGATCTTCCTGTTCAGACACCACAGTTCGCATCAATGTTTAATGTAATTGATAGTTTTGATACACATGCGAGAATTCCTGAGCATTTCGCAGCAGTTGACAAGGCTGCAAAAGAAGCAGGAAAAGTTGCAGTTATTTCAGTAGGTTGGGATCCTGGAATGTTCTCACTTAACAGAGTATATGCAAATGCAATTCTTCCAGATGGAAAAGATTACACATTCTGGGGTAAGGGCGTAAGCCAGGGACATTCAGATGCTATTCGTAGAATCAAAGGTGTTAAGAATGCTAAACAGTACACAATCCCAGTTGAAAGTGCATTAGAAAGAGTTAGATCAGGAGAAAATCCAGACCTTACAACAAGAGAAAAACATGAGAGAGAATGTTTTGTTGTATTAGAAGAAGGTGCTGACGCAGCAGCTGTAGAAAAAGAAATCAAAGAAATGCCAAACTATTTCTCAGATTACAATACAACAGTTCATTTCATTTCTGAAGAAGAATTAGAAAAGAACCACAGCGGTATGGCTCATGGTGGTTTTGTAATCCGTTCAGGAAAGACAGGAATGAACAAGGAACATAATCACATTATCGAATATAGCTTAAAGTTAGATTCAAATCCAGAATTTACAACAAGCGTTTTAATCGCATACGCAAGAGCAGCTAAACGTCTTTATGACGAAGGTCAGAAAGGTTGTAAGACAGTATTAGATATTGCACCAGCATACCTTTGCGAAGCAAGCGATGAAGATTTAAGAGCACACTTATTGTAAGAAGTAAGGCGTGTTTGTGGCTACTGCCACACATTTATAGAAATTGAAAAATTAGAAAAGAGAAAAAGGGCATCCCAAAAGGCAAGTAAGAAGCTGAAGGGGATGCCCTTTTTAGTAAAATTCCACCCCTATGAGCGGAGAAACAAGCAAAGGGGTGGAAATCCTGGAAAGCAGTAAAGCAAGAAAAAGAAAATAAGTCAAAATTCCACCCCTATGAGCGGAGAAACAAGCAAAGGGGTGGAAATTCTGGGAAAGTAGTAAAGCAAGAAAAAGAAAACAAGTCAAAATTCCACCCTTATGAGCAGAGAAACAAGCAAAGGGGTGGAAGTTCTGGGAAAGTAGTAAAGTAAGAAAAAGAAAGCAAGTCAAAATTCCACCCTTATGAGCAGACAACATTTTTGTGGTGTGCAAGTTATATTGTAATCAATCGTGGAATCAGCAATGAGACGGAGGCGAAGTTTGCTTCATTTGTATACATAGGAATTACTATAGGTAGATTTTTATGCGGATTTGTAGCAGACCGACTAGGTGACAGAAAAATGATTCGAATGGAAATTGTTGTAATTGTAGTTGGCTTAGCACTTATGTTTATTCCTACAGGATTAGATACGATACCCCTTACTGCATTAATAATTGTAGGACTTGGATGCGCACCAATTTATCCATCAATCATACATTCAATGCCGTTCAATTTTGGAAAAGAAAATTCGCAGTCGGTTATTGGAATACAAATGGCATTTGCATATGTGGGAACAACTTTTATGCCACCACTATTTGGTATAATTTCGCAACACATAACAATAGCGTTATTTCCTGTGTATATTTTAATTTTTACATTACTAATGCTGTTAAGTACAGAGAGACTTAATAAAATGAAAAGTGTAAACGAAAGAAATTAGATTATGTAAAGTAAAACGATAAATTGGAAATATTAAAACAGAAAAAAGTAAAGTAACTGAAAGTAAATATGGAACAAAAAGTTATAACTACGACCAAAAATCAAACGCAAAACAAAAACTGAAAATATGACTAAAAATCAAATGCAAAACAAAAACTGAAAATACGACCGAAAACCAAACGTAAAACCAAACGAAAACTGAAAATACGACTAAAAATCAAACGTAAAATTTTACGTTTGATTTTTTGAATGATTTTCCAAAGATAAAAATTTAAAGTAAAATGTTTTGCTTTTAGTGCTATAATAGATAGGTGGTGAAAATACTTAAAGAAAAGGGGAAGTTTATTATGGTACTAAAAACGAAAAGAATCTTATCACTAACCTTGGCAGTAGCAATGATAGCTACCGCACCAAATCAAATCCCAGCACAGGAAAATGATATAAAAACACAGGCAGCAAGTCCCGGAACGGTGGAAAAAGTTTTACCGGAAGGCTTTACGGGAGTAACAGCAGAAATTAAAGGTGCGTGGAACAAAATTGACGAGGAAGTTTTGGCAAATGGCAATGCAAATTATCCTGCTGATGATGGCAATAAGCCAACACTCAAAATTTGTCCTGATGAAAATTACACAATACCAGAGGCAATTAATGAGGGAGAAACTCTTCAGGTTATGTATGACGTGGATTTGCTGGTGGGCGCAACTTCAGCAAAAAGAGTCAAGGCTTTTAAAGATTATGTAGACGAAAGCAACCCACACAACACACCAAGTGGTGGGGCAAGACTTAAAAAAAGACCATATTTAATTGGAACTGAAATATGGTACAAGTTGGATGAGGCAACCAAGTGGACAAAGGTTCCTGAAAAAACTCAAAAAAGACTGGGACATTATTTTATGCAAATCCCGGCAGATATTTTGTTTGGACATGATCAGGTTACTTTTAAAGTTAGAGCTTATACATATTATGGCGTTAGCAAGTCGGCGGCAAAGACTGTAAAAATTAACAGATTAAAAAATGATACAGGAAAAATAAGACTAAATGTTAATGACGGAGAAGTTATTTCAGGCAGCAAAACTGTTACCGTAAATGACGGAAAAGAAAACAACATATCTGTTAAATTAAATAATCAGGAACAAAACACTAAAGCCATGTTGGAAAATGGGGCCTATTTTATTGTAAAGACAGCAGACACAGCAAATGGCTACAAAAATGCAGTTACAGCAACAAGTAATGGACAAAAAGATATTTTGGCCTTGCTTAATCCTTGGCGAGATTCCACAATGACAAAAGTAATCAGGGTGGATAATAAATATTTTAAATATAATGAGCAGACAAAGGCTTACGATGTTGACCTTACTCTTTGGGCAGGAAACACAGGAACTTCTTTTGAAGAAACATTGTATCCGGAAGTCTTTGGCGAAAACAGGGACGATTACAAAGTGTCTCAACTACAGATGAAATTGCCAAATGGTTCGGTATATTTGCCAACAAAGATTGTACCGGATAATTCAAAAATAAATACAAGCACTGAACTTTCAGCAGTTCATGCAATCGGTGACTCAAAGGGCATGGAAAGCAAAATGACAGTCTCATTTTCAATTCCTGAAAAAGAGGTTGACGCAGTTGGCTGGTTACTTGATACAACCAAATTAAAAGATGGTAAGTACACAATAATTGCCAAGGAAAATCAGAATAGCAGTGAGCAGACAGTTACAGCGAACGTACAAGACAGAGAGCAGACAGCTACAGCGAATGTACAGGAAAGTAGCAAGCAGGAAAATGCAGCGAATGTACAAGACAGAGAGCAGGCAACTACAGCAAAAGCACAGGAAAGCAGCCAGCAGGCAAATACAGCGAATGCACAGGAAAGCAGCCAGCAGGCAACTACAGCGAATGCACAGGATAGTAGCCAGCAGACAACTACAGCGAATATCGCAAACAGCAATGACCAGTCGGAGGAAGCAAACAGCATTCCGGAAACTACAAAAGTAGATTTTGTAGTTGATAACACAAAACCTAAAATTAATATAGACATAAAAGATAAAGCAACTTTAAATAAACAGCTTGTAATCACTGAAGGTGATGTGGCAAAAGATGCAAATGGCATAGACAGTGTTGCAGTAACATTAGATGGAAAAGACGTGGAACTTCCAGAGGTGATTTCTCCTGACGACCTAAAAGAAGGTTCACATCAGCTGGCAGTTGTGGCAAAAGATGTGGCAGGTAATATCACTGAAAAAACAGTAACTTTTAATGTTAAAAACTCTGCAATTACAAGTACAACAGAAAAGATTACAAACAATACTGCTACATTATCGGTGAATGTGGGCAGTAAAAAAACTAATGTAACTTTTTACAAGGGCAAAGCCTTAAATGTGGCAAACAACGGTATAGTGAAAGGACAGGTTGTTTCAGGTAACAATGGCAAAGCTCCCTATGAAATTTTTAAGGTGAACACAGGAAGTGTTAAAGCCCAGGAGAAAGTTGTTGTTAATTGGAGTGGAAAAACCACAGGAACTGACAGTGACCATAAGCTTACAATGTTTGTTCAAAATATAAATACAGGCAAGTGGAAAGCTATTGGCGAGGAAAAATCAGGAAAAATAACAGGTAAATTTGTGGCCAAGGACTATGTAAAAGATGGTAAGGCAACAGTTGCAGTACAGGTAATTGCTAAGGACGGCAATCCTGAAATAGAGCAAAGTGAAGTCACAAAAGTTGCTAACCAGACGTCATGGGATGGAACAGGAAAACCTGAAAATTATGATTTTGCATTTGCATGGGAAACAGACACACAGATATATGCAGAAAGTTTTCCATATCATTATAAAAACATGAATCAGTGGATTGTGGACAATAAGAAAGATTGGAAAATCAAGTATGTCCTACATACAGGTGATATTACCGATGATTATGACATGGAGACTCAGTGGAAAAATGCCGACACTGCAATGAAGATTTTTGATGATGCAGGCATGCCATATGGTGTTTTGGCTGGAAATCACGATGTTGGCGCCGGTTTGGAAAATTACACAAATTATCAAAAATACTTTGGTGCAGACAGATTTAAAAACAAAGATTATTACGGTGGTTCATATAAGAATAACTTAGGTCATTATGATTTAATTACTGAGAATGGACAGGATTTTATTATTTTATATATGAGCTGGGATATTTACACAAATGAAATTAACTGGATGAATCAGGTGTTGAAAAAATATCCTAACAGAAAAGCAATCATTGCCCTTCACCGTTACACAAGAGGCTCTGAAAAAGCAAACACACCGATTACAGACTATGCAGGAAAGTTGATTCAGACTAATGTTGTTGCTAAGAACCCTAACGTAATAGCAGTGTTAAACGGACATTACAGTGGTGCCAGCATGAATGTAATGGGATTTGATGACGACAAGGATGGCGTAAAAGAAAGAACTGTTTACGAAATTTGTACCGACTATCAATCGAACGCCCAGGGCGGAGACGAATACGTTAAACTGTTATATTTTGATTTGAAAAACAACAAGATTTATGTTAATTCATATTCTCCATATAAGAAGGATTTCAATTATTATGACAATCCTAAGTTGGAAAATTACAACCAGGGAACAGTTGTTTATAAGCAGGATATTGTAGAATTAAATTATAATTATGTTGATAAAAAACAAAGCCTGATAACAAATTCAATTAATGGCTTTGTGGAGACAGCTGACGCAATCAAGAGTGTAAATGGGAAAACAGGCAAAGTTTCATATACATACTCAGGCTTGAAAGCGGATAGCGAATACAGTTGGTATGGAAAAGTAACTAACAGTGAAGGTGAAGAATTTTATACAAATGCTAATACCTTTAAAACATTAAAAACATTAAAGGTAAAAGCACAACCGACAATAAAAGTAGGAAAAACATATACTGTTGGTAAGTTTAAATACAAAGTAAAATCTACAAAGAAGGGCATTACAAAGGTAGTAATTTCCGGTAAAAACAAGAAAATTAAGAAACTTGTTATACCTTCATTTGTAAAAATAAAAGGCAAAAAATGTAGAGTTACTGAAATTAATGCAAATGGCTTTAAGGGTTACAAAAAACTAAAAACCATTGCTATTAAATCAAAGTATTTAACAAAAATTGGCACAAAGGCATTTTATAAATGTAGCAATCTTAAGACTGTTAAGTATTATAAGAACAAAAAAATTAAAGTGGGAAGAAAAGCTTTTGCAGGGTGTAAAAAACTGAAAAAAAAGTTCCCAGCTAGAGCCTTTTAAGGATAATGTTATTTTCAATAATGCAAAAATTAAATTTACAAATTGCGTTAAGCACTAGATAAAATTAAAAAAAGTCTGTATCATTGTATGTGGCTTTGGAGAGCAATATCTGCAAAATGCCAATAGAGTTTAAAATTTTACAATGATACAGACTTTTTCTGTTTCACCATAAAATTTATTCTCTACAAATATGCTAATAATAAAATAAAAGAATAAAGGAGATAAGCAAAATTATGAAGTACATGAGACAGTTTGGAATCATTATGTTTGTTACCTGTTTGGGAGAAATTTTAAAATATTTGATTCCGTTAGCAATTCCATCAAGTATATATGGTCTTTGTCTGATGATGTTATTTCTTGTAACAGGAATTGTAAAAGTTGACAGCGTAAGAGAATCAGGTTCATTTTTAATAGAAATTATGCCACTTATGTTTATTGGTTCCGGTGTGGGAATTGTTGTTTACTGGAATCAGTTAAAAGGCATGTTAATTCCGTTAATTGTAATCACCATTATCTCAACAATTCTGGTAATAGTGGTAGCTGGAAAAGTTACACAGTTTGTAATTAAAAAAAGGAGCAAAAAAAATGAATCAGGTAGTAATTAATTCAACAACAATTGGGATAGTTATAAGTGTTTTAGGTTATGAATTAGGTATGTTTCTAAAAAGAAAATTTAAGCTTGCCATTTTTAACCCACTACTTATTTCTATTATTTTTGTAATTATATGTTTAGGAATATTTAATGTAGGTTATGAGAGTTATAATAAAAGTGCTCAGTATTTAGGCTACTTATTAACACCGGCAACAGTATGCCTTGCCATACCGCTATATCAGCAAATTAGACTTTTAAAAGAAAATATCTGGGCTATAATTCTTGGAATTTTATCAGGTGTATTAACAAGTCTGGGATGTATTTTGGCTTTTGCGTTATTGTTTGGTTTTAACCATAAAGAGTATGTTACACTACTTCCAAAGTCAATCACAACAGCAATTGGTATGGGTGTTTCAGAGGAACTTGGTGGCTATGTAACAATTACAGTGGCAGTTATAATCATAACAGGAGTCCTTGGAAATATGCTTGCAGACCTGGTTTGCAAAATTTTCAGAATAACTAATCCAGTGGCAAAAGGAATTGGAATTGGGACAGCCTCACATGCCATCGGCACAGCAAAGGCAATGGAAATGGGAGAAATAGAAGGGGCAATGAGTAGTTTGTCCATAGTAATAGCAGGAATTTTAACAATGATAGGAGCATCAGTTTTCGCTAATTTCCTGTAAACATACTACTATTTCTAAAATTAAAACAGGATATACTAAACATGACGTTTACAAAATGAAAATATTTATATGTAAAATTCAAATTCTGGGAGGTAAAACATGATTATTACAATAGCAAGACAATGTGGAAGTGGCGGTCATGAAGTGGCACAGATTTTAGCTGACAAATTAGGTCTGGAACTTTTTGATAAAAATAGATTATTAGAAGAAGCAAGAAAACTTGGGAAGGAAGATGAGTTTAGCGACTTTTTTAATGAAAGACCGGTAAACAGTCTTTTGTATGGAATAGCCATGAGTTTTGGAAACGAAAAGCCAATGTCTAAGGCACTTGATTTTATAAAAGAAGTAACCAAGGATAAAAACGCAGTTATAATTGGACGCTGTGCAAACATTATTTACAAAGATAATCCTGAAGTTATGAAGGTCTTTCTCCATGGAAACGAGGCTTGGCGAGTTGATTATGTGGCAGAGCGTGATAGCATTAGCAGAAGAGAGGCAATTAAAAATATTAAGGAAGTGGACGAAAAAAGAGCATCTTTTCACAAATATTGTACAGATGCAGTGTGGGGAGATGCAAGAGATTACAATCTTTCAATTGACACATCTGTAATAGGAATAGAGAAAACAGCAGAAATTATTTTAAAGTATATAAATGATTAGATTTATACAGACAGCCAAAGGTTCACGGATAATTAAGAGCATACAAATAAAAAATTGCATTGATTAAAAATTTATGTTTTTAATATTTATGATTTATTAATAACATATCGAGGAAAATATGACATTAGAAGAATTTATCAGAAAATATCAAATAAATTTAACAAAACAACAACTTGAAGGGGTTACATCAATTGAGATGCCAACCCTTCTTTTAGCTGTACCGGGAAGTGGAAAAACTACTGTTTTAGTATACAGATTGGGCTATATGATATATTGCAAAAACATAATGCCGGAAAAAATTCTCACACTTACATATACAGTGGCAGCTACAATTGAAATGAGAAGAAGATTTGCTGGAATTTTTGGCGAAGAAATGGCATCAAGACTTGAATTTAGGACCATTAATGGAGTATGTGCCAAAATAATACATTATTGTGGAGTAAGACTGGGAATTAAGCCATATAATTTAATTCCAGATGAAGGTTTTAAAGTGAAGCTTTTAACAGCAATCTATCAACATATACAGGGTAGCTATCCTCTTGAAAGTGATGTTCAGAATCTTATAACACTGATTACTTATGCAAAAAACATGATGTTATCAAAAAAAGAGATAGAGAAATTAGGAAATCAGGAGAAGATAAAATTATTAGAAATTTATGAAATGTATAACAGGGAGTTAAGCAGAAAATCATTAATGGACTATGATGACCAAATGGTTTACGCCCTGAATCTTCTTAAATCAATACCTGAAATTCTTGAATATTTTCAGGAAAAGTATCAGTTTATTTCTGTTGACGAAGCACAGGACACTTCAAAAGTTCAACATGAAATCATTAGAATACTTGGTGGCAAATACAAAAACATCTTTATGGTAGGAGATGAGGATCAAAGTATTTACGGTTTCAGAGCTGCATATCCCGAAGCGTTGTTGGAATTTGGAAAAACATATCCTAACGGAAAGATTCTCTTAATGGAAGAAAACTTTAGATCTAATGGTGAAATTGTTGTGGCAGCAGACAGGGTTATTCAAAAAAATACTCTGCGACATAAAAAGAAAATGAAGGCTTTTAGACCAAACAATAATAAAATTAGATTAATCGACATAAAAACAAGAAAAGGGCAGTACAATTATTTAGAGAAAGTAGTAACAGATTGTGAGAATGAAACAGCTGTGTTGTACAGGGATAATGAAAGTATTTTGCCGGTAATAGATTTGCTAGAGCAGAATAACATACCATACAAAATCAAAAATAAAGATTTAACTTTTTTTACTAACAAAGTTGTAATGGATATTGAAAACATAATTAATTTTTCAAAAGACCAGACAAATACAGAGATGTTTATGCAGATTTATTTTAAAATAAATACTTACGTGGGAAAAGTCGTTGCTGAAAAAGCTTGCGTAATTAGCAAAGAAAAAAATATTTCCCTACTAGATGCAGTTCTTCAGTGTCCACAGACACCTAAAGGAACGGTGAAAAGCGTAAAAGAGATTAAGTTGCACATGAAAAATCTCGCAAACGAAAATGGTGCCAGCGGTCTTTTTAGAATTATAAATGCAATGGGTTATAAAGACTACCTTGAAAAAAATCATATAAAAGATGGTAAGCTGGAAATATTGCAGACAATAGCACAGAATCAAAGGTCAGTATTTGATTTTGTAGCTCGTTTGAAGGAATTGGAACAACTTATAAGAAATAAAGAAAATGACGCTAGCTGTAATCTGATTTTCTCCACAATGCATTCCAGCAAAGGTCTGGAATTTGATAATGTGTACATAATGGATGCGATAGATGGTGTTTTTCCTGAATATATACCAGGGAAAAAAGCAACAGATGAAGAAATAAAAATATATGAGGAAGAAAGACGTTTATTTTATGTTGCCGTAACAAGGGCGAAAAATAATCTTTGTATTTTTTCAAAAAAAGGCAGTAATACTTTTATTTGTGAATTGTTAGGGACAAAAGCACCAACAGCTCCAATTGGTAAAGGCGAAAGCACACCAATAGTTACAAAAACGGAAAGAAAAAGGACGAATAATATAGGAAAAACCAAACCTTATGCCTACAATAATTCAAAAAAAGGTTATAAAACATCAAGTAAAATTATTACAGAGTCAGAATACTGGGATAAATATGAAGAAATAAAAAATACAGGAAAAATAGAGCACAAAACTTTGGGAGAAGGTGTAGTTAAAAGGATTTCAGGGGATACAATTGAAGTTGAATTTGAAAATAGAACAAGCAAAATGAAACTGAAATTTTTAATGGAAAAGGATTTACTACGATAAATAAAGGGATATTATTTAAAAATTGTCACAAAAATATTAAGAAATATCAAAAAAATCTGTGCAAAATTTAACCTTGCAAGATTCGACAATAAGTGATAAAACATAAAAAGACAAACAAATAACAAGTTGCGTTGAAAGGGATACATTGCAAAGAGTAGCTTGATTACAGAGAACCGAGGTAGCTGAGAATCGGAAGAAAAGCCTTATTGTAACATCACCCTGGAGCATCTCTCCTAAAGCTTTTAGTTAGTAGGCAGGGACGTGTTCTTCACGTTACAGAAGAAACTGTTTATTTAGACAGTGTTAAGTGGTGATAATTAGCAATAGTTATCTCAAACAAAGTGGTACCACGGAAATGATTTATCCGCCTTTGTTGTCCTAGGACAACAAAGGCGTTTTTATTTTTTTATTACAGTGTTGCAATAGGTAAATGCACCTGTGCTTGCACAAAGGTGCATTTACCTATTGACAACACGCCCCACAAATGAGCATAAAAGCACGACGAAGTCGGGCGATATGCGAATGTGTGGGTTGGATTGCGGGAGTGCGAAGTACGTAGCAATCCAAATAATAAAAAAATATAGTATAAGCAAGCAAATTGCTTGGATTGCGAGAGTGCGAAGCACGTAGCAATCCAAGGTAATAAAAATAATGTAAGTATGTTATTTGGATTGCGAGAGTGCGAAGTACGTAGCAATCCAAGTAATAAAAAATATTAGATTGCACAAAGCAATCCAAATAATAAAGAAGAAGAGAGGTAATACAAATGAATGGAATCTTAATGATGGTGATTGCAATCGTAGTTCTTGGAGGAGCATATCTTCTCTACGGTCGTTATCTTCAGAAAAAGTGGGGAATTGATCCTAACGCAAAAACTCCAGCGTATGAAATGGAAGATGGAGTTGACTATGTGCCAGCTGATACAAACGTAGTATTTGGACATCAGTTTGCATCTATCGCAGGTGCAGGCCCAATTAACGGTCCTATTCAGGCAGCAATTTTCGGATGGTTACCGGTTTTATTATGGATACTTATAGGTGGTGTATTCTTTGGAGCTGTTCAGGATTTTGCATCAATGTACGCATCAGTAAAAAATAAAGGTCGTACAATTGGTTATATTATCGAAGAATATATTGGAAAATTAGGAAAGAAATTATTCTTATTATTCTGCTGGTTATTCTGTATTTTAGTAGTTGCAGCATTCGCAGACGTTGTAGCTGGAACATTTAACGGCTTTACAGTACCTACAGTAGCAGGTGAAGCTGTAAAGAAAGTTGCAGCAAACGGTGCAGTAGCAACAACATCAATTTTATTTATTTTTGAAGCTGTTGCATTAGGTATGATTTTAAAATATGGAAAATTACATAAATGGATTAACACAGCAATAGCAATTGTTATGTTAGTAGCAGCAGTTGTAGTTGGCTTAAACTTCCCAATTTACTTAACAAGAGAAACATGGCACATTTTAATTTTTGCTTACATTTTTGTTGCCAGTGTAGTTCCTGTTTGGGCATTATTACAGCCTAGAGATTACTTAAACAGTTATTTGTTAATATTTATGATTGTAGGTGCTGTTATCGGTGTATTTGTTTCAAATCCATCATGTAACTTACAGGCATTTACAAGCTTTAATGTAGATGGACAGTATATGTTCCCAATTTTATTTGTAACAATCGCATGTGGTGCTGTATCAGGTTTCCATTCACTTGTTTCATCAGGTACAGCTTCAAAGCAGATTAAAAATGAAAAGAACATGTTACCAGTATCATTTGGTGCAATGCTTATGGAAAGTATGCTTGCAGTAATCGCATTAATCGCAGTTGCTTCATTTGCAAAAGGCGAAGCAGCAGCACAGGGCTTAACAACACAGCCACAGATTTTCGCAGGTGCAATCGCAAACTTCTTATCAGTTATTGGTTTACCACATAGCTTGGTATTTACATTAATTAACTTAGCAGTTTCAGCATTTGCTTTAACATCACTTGATTCAGTAGCAAGAGTTGGTCGTCTTTCATTCCAGGAATTCTTCTTAGATGAAGGAGTAACAGAAGAAAATATGACACCATTCCAGAAGGTAGTAACAAACAAATATTTTGCAACAATCATTACATTGGTACTTTCATTCTTACTTGCAAAAGTTGGTTACGCAGAAATTTGGCCATTATTTGGTTCAGCAAACCAGTTATTATCAGTTCTTGCTTTAGTAGCATGTGCAGTATTCTTGAAGAAAACAAAACGTCAGGGTTGGATGTTATGGGTACCTATGTTCTTCATGATGGCAGTAACATTTACAGCTCTTGGAATGACAATTTACAAATTAGGTGGCGCATTCCTTTCAACAGGATTAACACTTGGAAACACATTGCAGTTAATCTTCGCAATTTTACTTTTAATCCTTGGTGTAATCGTTGCAGTACAGGGTGTTAAGAAATTATTCCAAAAGAATACAGAAAAAGCAGTTGCATAGGGCAACAGTTATAATTAAATAAAATAATAAGCGAAAGCGTAAATTCTATACCAATTTCAAAATTTAAAAATAGTTTGATTTTGGAAAGGTATAAAGAATTTACGCTTTTCTTTCTTTTTGGAAAATAGATGCAAAAGTAAAAATACACATAATATTCTAATGTGTGTATTTTTACTTTACAAAATACATTTATATACATATAATTAAAGTAAAAGTACACACTATAATAAATAGAGTGGATAATTACTACAATATGGAGGGATAAAATGATATTAACATATAAAGATTGTATAAAGAAATATGGATCAGATTACATGATAAAAAAAGAATTAGAGCAAGGAAAACTTTTTCAAAAAAGTAAAGGAGTTTATTCTGAAGAAGAAAATTGTTCGGAATTGGAAATCATTACTGTTAAGTATCCCAGAGCAGTTTTTGCAGGAGCAAGCGCTTACTATTATTATGGTTTGACAGATACTATTCCGGATGAATATGTTTTAGCAACAAGACGCTCAGATAGTAGAATAAAAAATGAAAAAATACATCAGATATTTGTTAAGGATGATATTTTCGATATGGGAAAATCAACAATGCAATATAGAGGAAGTACAATAAATATTTACAGTTTAGAGAGAGTGCTGGTTGATTTGATTCGCATGAAAAAAAAGCTACCATTTGACTTTTATAAGGAGATAATAGGCAATTATAGAGATATTATTCATAAATTAGATTTTTATACTATTGAAACATATGCTGGCAAGTTTAGAAATAAAAGATCTATAATGAACGCTATACAGTTGGAGGTAATGTAGTGAATTTACAAAAAGAGATAGAGAAAATGAAAAACGAAGGATATAGTGAAAATAATGCAGAAGCACGACTTTGTCAGGATATAATTTTAAAAGCAATATCTGAAAGTAGCTTAAATAGAAATGTCACAATCAAAGGTGGAGTTGTAATGAGAAATTTGTCAAAGAGTGTGAGAAGAGCGACTCAAGATATTGATTTAGATTTTATAAGATATTCCATTTCGAATGATTCTATAAATGCATTTATACAAAAATTGAATAATGTGGATGGTGTTGTAATTGAATTAAAGAAGCCAATTAAAGAATTAAAACATCAGGATTATAAGGGAAAAAGAGTGTTGGTTGATATAAGAGATGTTTACGGATATCAAATAGAGGGGAAAATTGATATTGGGATTCATAAGGATTTAGATGTAGAGCAAGAAGATTATTGTTTTGACATTTGTTTTCAAGAAGACGGAGCAAGTCTTTTAATGAATTCAAGGGAACAGATAATAACTGAAAAATTAAAATCATTAGTTAGATTTATGACAAGAAGTACACGATATAAGGATGTATTTGATATATATTTTTTGAAAAGCAATATCAATAAGAAAAAGTTAAAGGAATGCATAAAAAAATACATATATAATGATGAAACATTAGCTGTAAATAATATCGAAGACATAGTTAATCGTCTTGAAATTATTTTTAGTGATAAAATATATATTAGTGAATTAAACAAATCTCGAAAAAATTGGTTGGAAGCTGAAACAGGGAAAGTATTAGAGGCGGATATAGAATTATTTAAGAATTTATAAATAATCTGGATAATCTGGCTTATACTTTTAATTTATTGACATAAAAAATACTCGTTGTTAGAATAATTATCGGAGAAAATAATTACATGTAATGATTTATTAAAACAAGCCTAAAAATCAAAAAGATACAGGAGAAAAAACATGAAAGATATTAAAAAAATTGCAGTTTTAACAAGTGGTGGAGACGCACCGGGAATGAACTCAGCTGTTAGGGCGGTTGTGTTTAGTGCATTTCATCATAATATAGAAGTTGTGGGAATTTACAGAGGATATGAAGGGTTAATTGATTGGGAGACAAAAGACCTTACATTAGATGATGTGAGAAATATTAATAGTCAGGGAGGAACTTTTCTTTTAACAAGTAGAAGTGAAAGATTTCTTGAAACAAAATATAGAGAACAGGCAGCAGAAAATCTTAGAGCAAACAATGTAGATGCGTTAGTTGCAATCGGAGGGGATGGAACTCTTAGAGGCGCAATTGATTTTAAAGAACAGGGTGTCAATGTTGTGTGCATCCCTGGAACAATCGACAGAGATATTTCATGTAGCGAATACACATTAGGTTTTGATACAGCTGCAAATACTGCTACAGAGGCAATTGATAAGATAAGAGATTCTTCAATTTCCCATGGAAGATGTAGTGTTGTCGAGGTAATGGGTAGAAAAAGAGGTTACATTGCTTTATGGGCAGGAATGGCAACATCTGCAGAGGCTATCGTACTTCCTGAAAAATGGAATGGTAATTATGACACAATTACTGATGCAATAAAACAGCGACACGCAGAGGGAAGAAACAGTTACTTGGTAGTAGTTGCAGAGGGCGTTACAGATGCACCAAAACTGGCAGAAATAATTTGCGAGAAAACAGGCATAGAATCAAGAGTATCTGTGTTAGGCTACATACAGCGTGGTGGCAATCCAACAGCAAAGGACAGAATGTATGGTTCATTAATGGGTGCTTATGCTGTTGAAATTTTAACTCAAGGGAAACAAAATAGAATTGTGGCAATTAAAAATGACAAGCTTATTGATTATGATACAGCAGAAGCAATAAACATTCATAATAATATGTTAGATTCATTCCAATATGAATTGAGTTTGATGCTGTCAGATTAAAAATATAAAACCTTAATTGAAAAAGTTAACGCAACAAAATCATTGTGATTTTTAAAAAGTTGTTGCATTAACTTTTGCAGAAGAAAATGCTAGCCGCTATTTTGGTATGCAAACAATTAAGCTTTTTTCAACAGTTTTAATAGGATTATAACACATAAAATACCAGAAAAACCGAAAATACATTATATAATGTATTGGAAAAAACTTCGATTTTGCAATGAGTTTTTCAATCAAGGTTACTGATTTTATTTCACCCCCGCAACTCACTAGGAGTTAGGTTATATTTTTGCTTAAAGAGCCTATTAAAATATGAAATATTATTAAACCCACATCTCCCGGCTACTTCCAAAATGCTTAAATCGCTTTCACTTAAAAGTTTTTTTGCCTGAATTAATCGATAGTCATTTAAGTATTTAGTGAAGCTTGTGTGCAGATGTTCCTTAAAAAAGCGCATAAAGTGAGATGGGCTGTAATTACAAAAATCAGCAACTTCTTTAAGTTTAATATCTTCATAATAATGTTCATGAATATAAGAAATAATTTCCTTAACCTTCTCTTCAGATTTCTTATTATCTTTGGATTGGGCAGCTTTCATATTTTGAATAAGAATATAAAAAAGTTTAAATAAATTGCTTTTTATCATAATCTGAAAACCAAAATCTCTTTTTTCACTTAATGAATCCATATTTTTTATAATGTTAAAAAAATCATCATAAAAAGAAAGTTTCGGTGTAATAAAATTTTGGATATTAATTCCGCCTCTAAATAAAGGCTCAAAAAATTTCGAATTTATAATATCTTCTTTTGCAGAAAACAGAAGTTCTTTCTTAAAAATAATATTCTCATATTCCATACGTTCTCCTGAAATTTCACGTATAGAGTGTAGGTGCCCCGGGAGTACAATAATGGTATTGCCGGCTTCAACTTCATATTCAATAAAATCTAAAGTGACAAGTCCCTTTCCTTTTTGGATAACAATTAACTCAATTTCTTCATGCCAGTGAATTGGCACAGATGGAAAATCAAGCGGAATTGTACAAAGGTAAGTGTTGTATGGAAACTCATCTGTGGTATGTGATTTTTGCTCTTTATAAGTTTGAAACTCTATTGTATTCATAAAAACTCCTAATTGAAACCAGTATTTATGGAAATAATATATTGATGATAGTATTGTACAATAAAATGAGATAATATTGCAAGAATACACTAAAAAATGATGATATATTACTAATAACAAAAGACTGGTACAGTAAAGCCAGCAGGTAAAACAATAACGTAACTATTAACGCCGGTAGGTAAAACAACAACGTAACTATTGACACCTTTTATGGTAGTGCATAAACACATCTTATAATGCATTTTAATTAAAAGGCTTTTTAAGGAAAGGGTTTTATATATGAATATTAAAGAAAGATTACAGCAGCAGTTAGGAAAAGAAATTTCACAAAGTAGTAACAGCGAAATTTATAATGGACTTTTAAACATTACACAGCAGTTAGCAGATGAAAAAGAAAGCAACGAAGGAAAGAAAAAAGTTTACTATATTTCAGCAGAATTTCTTATTGGAAAATTGCTTTCAAACAACATGATTAATCTTGGCATTTACAATGAAGTAAAAGAAATGTTAGCACAGGCAGGAAAGAATATTTCAGAAATTGAAGAAATAGAAGTTGAGCCATCACTTGGTAATGGTGGTCTTGGAAGACTTGCAGCCTGCTTCTTAGATTCAATTGCAACATTAGGCCTTCCGGGCTCAGGTATTGGAATTAATTATCATTTAGGATTGTTTAAACAGGTTTTTGAAAACAATATGCAGAAAGAAACACCTAATCCTTGGATTGGTGAAAATACTTGGCTTAAGAAGACAGACGTAACATATCCAGTTCAGTTTAAGGATTTTACAGTTACATCAAGAATGTACGAAATCTCAGTTACAGGTTATGAGAATAGAACTAACAATTTAGAATTATTTGACATTGATACAGTAGATGAAAATATTGTAGGTGATGGAATTGACTTTGATAAAAATGACATAGCTAAGAACCTTACATTATTTTTATATCCTGATGACAGCGACGAGGCAGGAAGAAAATTAAGAATTTACCAGCAGTATTTTATGGTAAGTAATGGAGCAAGACTTATAATTGATGAGTGCAAGGCAAAAGGAAGCAATTTATATGACCTTTATGATTATGCAGTAATCCAAATAAATGATACTCATCCAACAATGGTAATTCCTGAATTAATTCGTTTGTTAGTTCAGGAAGGTATGCCAATAGATGATGCAATTAATGTGGTAAAGAAAACATGTGCATACACAAACCATACTATTTTGTCAGAAGCTTTGGAAAAGTGGCCAATTAGTTATTTACAGGAAGTTGTTCCGCAGTTAGTACCAATTATTGAAATTTTAGATGATAAAGTAAGAAGACAGTTTGATGATGAAAGTGTTGTTATTATAGATAAAAATGATACTGTACACATGGCTCACATCGATATTCATTATGGATTTAGTGTAAATGGTGTGGCAGCACTTCACACTGAAATTTTAAAGAATTCAGAACTTAATAACTTCTACAAAATTTATCCTGAGAAGTTTAATAACAAAACAAACGGAATTACATTTAGAAGATGGCTTCTTCATTGTAACAGTGAATTATCAGACCAGATTCAGGCATGGATAGGTGATGGATTTAAGAAGGATGCAATGGAACTTAAGAAACTTGAAAGCCTTATGGATAATCAGGATGCTTTAAACAAATTGCTTGAAATTAAGGCTGATAATAAGAATCAGTTGAAAAAATATTTAGCTGACACACAGGGAATTAATTTAAATGAAAATTCAATTTTTGATATTCAGATTAAGAGATTACACGAATACAAACGTCAGCAGATGAATGCATTATATGTTATTCACAAATATTTAGAAATAAAGAAAGGTAACAAACCTGAAACTCCAATTACAGTAATTTTTGGCGCAAAGGCTGCCCCTGCTTACATTATTGCTAAGGATATTATTCATTTGATTTTATGTTTACAGAAAATCGTAAACAATGATCCGGAAGTTAGCCCTTACTTAAATGTAGTAATGGTTGAAAATTATAATGTAACATTAGCAGAAAAACTTATTCCTGCCTGTGATATTTCAGAACAGATTTCATTAGCATCAAAAGAAGCAAGCGGTACAGGAAACATGAAGTTTATGCTTAATGGAGCAGTAACACTTGGAACTGAGGACGGGGCAAATGTAGAAATTCATCAGTTTGTTGGAGACGATAATATTTATATTTTCGGTGAGTCAAGTGATGAAGTTATTGAACATTATGCAAAAGCAGATTATGTTTCAAGAAATTATTACGAAAATAATGCTAACATAAAAGAGGCTGTTGATTTCATTACAAGTGATGAGATGCTAAAGGTTGGCAATCAGGAAAATCTTGAAAGATTGAAAAATGAACTCTTAAATAAAGACTGGTTTATGACATTTCCTGATTTTGACCAGTACGTTGAAACAAAAGAAAAAGCTTATGCAGATTACAACAATAGAATGGAATGGGCTAAGAAAATGCTTGTAAATATTGCAAATGCAGGTTTCTTCTCATCAGACAGAACTATCGAACAGTACAATGAAGATATTTGGAAATTAAAATAAGTTAAAAATTATATAATTTAAGAAAAAATACGATGCAATAAATTTGTTGCATCGTATTTTTATTGTCATTTTTTATTTAGATTTTTTAATTAGCTGTAATGTTAATATGCAAACATAAACGCCTATTATCATAAATGGCAAAAATGTTATAGTTTGAAATACTTCGAAGCCAACAACCGCAGCTACAATCTGAAGCACTATGGCTACAATAGTATCAATATAATTAGATGCCTCTAAAATCCATATTACATTTAATCCGACTACAATGCCTAAGACCAACATAATAACTGAACACCATACAAATTGATATGTAGCATTATATGTAGTGCTTACCTTGGCCTCTACCATATAGTTTAATTTCTGAGCAATTATTACTGCTATTGCTAAAATCAAACTTGATAAAATAGTTTTGAATTTCATAGCTTTCCTCCTTTTTCAATAACTCAATATTTGTATAAGTTTAAAAAATTAAACTGTATTAACCATATCGCTATATGCTTATATGGTCAAGAATAAACTGACAAATGTAAAAAAAACGACATAAATCTGATTGTGGATGCATTAAGAAGGTAATCAATTCCCTTCTGGAATTGGTTACAAAATAAGAATATATAAATTACATGTCTCATATACTTAAAAAGTGTAACCATAATAGTTTATAAAATAATGTTAAAGGGTTTTAACTTCATAAGATTGCTTATAAGGTTCATAAAAAGATTTAAAAAGGTGTAAATTTTAATAGTCGAAGATTTTACACCTTTTTGTAAGATTTACATCTGTTTAAAAACTATTTTAAATGATACTATTTGGTTATCACACAAAGGGATGAAAAATTTTTAAAGAAAGAGGAGGAGAATTAGTATGAGAAAAAAATTTTTATCAACTGTGCTTGCGTTGACTATGGTTGTTACTATGGCTGTTGGATGTGGAAAGAGTGCAGACACAAACAGTAGTGCAAAGAAGGGAGACGACAAGGTTACTCTCAAGGTGTTCACAAATCTTCCAGACAGAAAGAATGGTCAGGGTCTTGTTGAACAGCAGATTATTGATGAGTATATGAAGGAAAACAAAAACGTAACTATTAAGGTTGAAGCTTTAGATGAGGAAGCTTACAAAACAAAGTTCAAGGCTTATTCAATGGAAGGTATGCCGGATGTTGTTAGTATTTGGGGACAGCCTTCATTCTTAGATGAAGTTCTTGATGCAGGAGTTTTAGCTGAGTTAAATGAAGATGACTACAAAGATTACGGATTCATTTCAGGTTCATTAGATGGCTTTAAGAAAGATGGAAAATTATATGGTCTTCCAAGAAACACAGACGTTGCAGGTTTCTATTATAATGAAAAAATGTTTAAGGAAAATGGATGGACAGTTCCAAAGACATATGATGAATTGTTAGAACTTGCTAAGAAGATTAATGATAAGGGAATTATTCCTCTTGCAATGGATGGTGGAGATGGATGGCCAATGGCTGTTTACCTTTCAGACATTCTTTACAAATTAACAGGTTCTGATTATTCAAGTACTGTTTCAGATGCAATTAAGAAGGGTGACTTCTCAGATGCAAATATTAAGAAGGCTACAGAAATTTTAAAGCAGACAGCAGATGCTAAGATGTTCCAGAAGGGATATGACTCACAGGATTACGGAACAGCGCAAAACCTTTTCACAAACGGACAGGCAGCTATGTTCTACATGGGTAGTTGGGAAGCTTCAATGGCATTAAATGAAGACATTCCTAAGGAAATTAGAGAAAACATCAGAGTATTTACAATGCCAATAATTGACGGTGGCAAAGGAAAAGCTACAGACATTGCAGCTTGGAATGGTGGTGGATACGCAGTATCTTCAAAATCAGAACACAAAGAAGAAGCTATTAAATTCTTAAATTATATGTATCAGCCAGATAAACTTTCAAAGTATGGTTGGGAAAACGGAGTTGGAATGTCAGCTCAGGATCAGTCAGCATACATGACAGGAAAAGAAACAAAATTACAGATGCAGTTTGTTGATGCAGTAAACAATGCAACAAGCTTATCAGGAACACCTATTAACGATTGCGGTCCTTCAACATTTAAGACAAGTATTGAAAGCGAAATTCAGAGCGTTTCAAATGGAAGCAAGAGTGTTGATGACTTCTTAAAGATAATTGGCGATTCATGTAAATAAAAAAGAAACATAAATAATTATTGAAAATCTACATATGACCGCCAGAGAATTATCCCTGACGGTCATATCTATCTAAAAAGATAGGGGAAGGAGAATGAGGTGAAGAAATTATATGGTAATAAACTTGTAATTTTAAGCTTAGTATTGCCAGGGCTGTTATTATTTGTTTTTGCAATATTAGCACCTATATGTTTAAGTGTGTACTATGGTTTTACAGACTATTCAGGAATGGGAACAGCAGATTTTATCGGCTTGGCAAATTATAAAGAATTATTGCACGATAAGGCATTTGCAATATCACTTAGAAACTCTTTGTTATTAGCAATTGGTTTTATCTGCATACAGCATCCACTTGCCATGATTGTAGCAGCAGTATTAGATAAACTTGGAGGAAAAGGGGAAAATTTCTTTAGATGCGTTTACTTCATTCCAAATGTAATTTCTGTTGCGGTAATTGCTTACCTTTGGAAATTTATTTACAATCCTGACTTTGGGTTATTAAACAACATAATTAAAGCATTTGGCGGAAAAGGTGACATAAACTGGTTCGGCACGGACACAGCTATTTGGTCAGTGCTTATAGTATTAATCTGGCATGGATTTGGTTGGGGAATGTTAATTTACTACACAGGAATTAAAAACATTGATCCTACTTTATATGAAGCAGCCGCTATTGATGGAGCTTCACAAACACAGACATTTTTAAGAATAACACTTCCATTAATGAAGCCGGTTATTCAGGTAAACGTAACAATGGCGGTTATTTCAGCTTTAAAACAGATGGAAACAGTATATTTGTTGACAAACGGTGGACCTGGAAACAGCACACAGTTTGCTGCAAACTATTTATACCAGCAGGCGTTTAAAGCTTTCAAATACGGATATGGTAATGCCATTGGTGTTGTATTCATTATTATCTGTTTAATAGTTACAGTGCTTTTGAATAAAGTATTTGAAGACAAAGATGTTGCAAAGTTAAAAAGACAACAAAGACAGAGAATAAGAAAGGTAAGGGAGGTATAGTATGAAGACAGCAGGAAAGAAACAGAAAAAAATCACAAAACCTATTTTGTGGATTGTGCTGATTATAATAGCAATTATACAGATATTCCCTCTTATCTGGCTTATAGATTTTTCATTGGCGAGCAGCAATGAAATGTTTACAAGTGGACTTTTAATCATACCGAAAAAAATACAATGGGGAAATTATGTAAAAGCTTTTGTAGATGGACACTTCCTATTATATTTCAAAAATAGTATACTTATAAATGTGCTTGCGGTAGTAATAGTAGTTTTAGTATCCATAATGACAGCATTCGCCTGTAGAAGAATGCGCTGGAGACTTAGCGGTTTTACTAAAACATTATTATTAATGGGAATGATGATTCCTATTCACGCAACACTGCTTCCAAACTATAAGATATATAGTCAGTTGGGATTAACCGATACTATTTGGGCATTGCTTATTCCTTATGTAGCATTCTCATTGCCACAGGGATTATTCTTAATGACAAGTTTTATTGACCAGATACCATTGGAATTAGAAGAAGCCGCTATTATGGACGGTTGTGGTATTTACAGAATTATTTTTAGAATAATAACACCTATGTTAAAACCATCAATTGCAACAGTTGCGATTATGGCATTCCTTAACAACTGGAATGAATTCATGATGGCTAGTACATATTTAAGTTCACCAAAATGGAAAACACTTCCATTCTCAGTGTTAGAATTTACAGGGCAGTATTCTTCTAACTATGCTGTACAGTTTGCGGTTATGGCATTAACAGCAGCGCCGGCAGTAATTGTCTATATTATCTTAAATAAGCACATCACAAAGGGTGTAGCTATGGGAGCCGTTAAGGGTTAAAGATATTATAATAATGTTCCGATGAACGTTAAGCTATCTAAAGTCTAAAATTTTAGATGATATAGCGAGGGAAGAAACAATATGAAAAGATTAAAGCAGTGGGTCAGCAAACTAAGTGTAAAGAAAAAGTTGATTTTTTATGGGTATTTAATTATAACCCCTGTTTTAGTAGCAGTATGTATTGTACTTGTAATTTACAATTACAATAATCAAATTAACAAAGTATTAGAAAAAGACATATCAGGCATTAATACACTATCGGAAAGTATTAATGTGTTACAAACGGAAATAAAAGATTTCTCAACGTATATATGCATTAATGGCGATATTAATGCACTCCTAAAGACTACTGATTGTAGTAGCAAAAATCAAAATGCAAAGTTGTGGCTTGAAGAGGCACCGATGCAGATAATTCAGGACATGATGGCTATAAAAGGAAACATTCGTACAGTAGCTATCTATCCTGAAAATGGGATAAGATCATATTTAAGATGTATGGATGGAAGTTCATATATTGCTAACAAAAAGACAGTACAAAGTACAAAAACATATAAAGATGTTTTTACAAAATGTGAAAACGGTATGATGTGGAAAAGTGTCAGCAAAGGTTACGGAGATACTTTTTCAACCAATCGTTCAGATAAGATCGTATTGTATAGAAAAATAGTGGATCTTGCTCATAAGAAAAATTTAGGTTACCTTGTTATTGGTACTAATAAGGAGCCTTTCACCAGACTATGCGAAAGCATAGTTGATGGTGATGAAACAGGTATTGTGGTCATTGACAAAAACGGTGGTGAAATAGCCGGTGCCGGAAAAATCAATAAAGATGTACACAAATATCTATTAAGCAAGAAATTTGTTAATCAGAAATACAATACTAGAGAAGAACATTTTTCATACAGGAATTATGAAATAATATGTAGTCAAATGGGATTAAACTCAAGTATTATCTGTAAGGTAGTTCCAAAGTATAGCATGCAGATGCAGGCTTATGACATAGCATACATGCCTATTTTACTTTTAGTTGGAATGCTTGCAGGTCTATTGCCATTGTTGGTGATTATTTCTAATATTTTCACAAAGCCTTTAAGACAGGTGAGTGAAGCCATTAGAAAATTTGCCAAAGGTGATTTTAATCAGCAGGTGGAAGTATCTACAAGTGATGAAATCGGTGAAGTGGCAAGGTGTTTTAACAAAATGGTTGGAGATATAGAAAAATTAATTAACGAAAACTATGTAATAACTCTGAAAGAAAAAGAAAGTGAGTTAGCAGCACTACAATCTCAAATCAACCCCCATTTTTTGTATAACACATTGGATTCATTGTATTGGCAGGCAACGGAAGCCGGAGATGATGATATAGCAGAAAGCGTTTACGCATTGTCCCAGTTGTTCAAATTGGTTTTAAGCAAAGGACAAGGTGTAATAACTGTAGGTCAGGAAATAGAACTGGTAGCCAGATATTTGCAAATTCAAAAAATGAGATTTTCAAAGCGACTAAATTATAACATTAGTGTTGATGAAAACATTAATAAAGCAAAAATTCCAAAGCTTATTATTCAGCCTTTTGTTGAAAATGCAATTGTACATGGTTTTGAAAATGTAAGTAAACCATGTGAATTAAATCTTTCAGGAAAAAGAGAAGGAGAATTCTTACATTTTGAAATAGAAGATACGGGAATTGGAATGAGCAAGGACCAGATACAGGAAATCTGGAAACAGGAAACAGACAAATATGCAAAACAAAGAATTGGTCGATATGCTATTAAAAATATAAAAGAACGACTTGAATTGAAATACGGAGATAAATTTAAGTTAGAAATTAATAGTAAAATCGGAGTTGGAACAACGGTAATTTTAATATTGCCTTATGAAGGGGAGGAAGTATAGTGTCAGTAAAATTATTAGTAGCTGATGATGAAGATACAATAAGACGAGGAGTTGTAAAATACTTACAGTTGCACACAGACAGGTTTGACAAAATATATGAGGCAGAAAACGGTCAGGAAGCTATAGATGTTGTGCTAAAGTTCCAGCCGGACATGATTTTGTTAGATGTACAGATGCCATTAAAAAACGGCATTGAAGTAATGAAAGAAGCCACAAAGGCAGGTCTTAATCCGGTAATTATAATACTAAGTGGATATGACGAATTTAAGTATGCACAACAGGCATTAAAGTACGGCGCAAAAGAATATTTGCTTAAACCTACAAGAGCAACAGATATCTTAGAGTGTCTTAACAGATTGGCAGATAAGTATATTGGAAAAGAAGAAAAAATTAAGATAACAGGCGAAGGAAAGCAGACAAATCATTTGGTAAATCAGGCTTTTGAATATATTGCTGAAAACTATGCTGAGAATCTGTCACTTGCAGATGTGGCAGAACAGCTTGGAATATCAGGAGGGTATTTGTCATCTTTATTTAATCAGAATGTACATTGTGGTTTTGTGGACTATATTAATACTGTTCGTGTGGATAGAGCATGTTGCTATTTAGAACAGGATTATTTGAAAACATACGAAATTGCATACAAAGTTGGATTTAATGATGAAAAATATTTCTCAAAAGTTTTTAAGAGAATAAAAGGTGTTTCCCCAAAGCAGTATAGAACCGGCAAGCGAGAGGGGCTTGTATAGAAATTAAGGTAACGGAACGGAGATAATTATGAAATTAAATTTAACAACAACTACATATAAGGATAATGTAAAGAAAACAGTAAATGAAAATATTGCTTTTATTGAAGATGATGAAAGAGAAAATGAATTAATTAATTTATACCCTGAAGTAGAGTATCAGCAGGTAGAAGGATTCGGTGGGGCTTTAACAGATTCAGCAGGCTATGTTTATTCGTTAATGGATGCTGAACAGAAAGAGGAAATGATATCAAACTATTTTGGAAAAGATAATATGAAATATGATTTAGTTCGAATTCCAATTGACAGTTGTGATTTCTCTTTGGAGCATTACGAAGCCGATTCGGATGAAGCAGATGAAAATTTTGATAAGTTTTCTTTTGAAAGGGTAGAAAAATATATCATACCGCTGTTAGATGATGTGGAAAAGAAGTACGGAGAAAAGATTGAAATTATGTTATCTCCATGGAGCCCACCGGTTTATATGAAAACAAATGGCGACAGAAATCATGGTGGTAAGCTAAAAAAAGAATATACAAAACGTTGGGCAGATTATATTTGCAGATACATTGAAGAGTACAGAAGCAGAGGCTATAAAGTAACAAAGCTTACAATGCAAAATGAACCTAAGGCTGTCCAAACCTGGGACTCATGTACATATACAGCGCAGGAGCAGAAAGAATTTTTGAAAAAATATATGTGGCCGGCATTAGTGGAACATAAGTTAGATGATATTGAAATCTATATTTGGGATCATAATAAAGAGCGAGCTTTTGAATGGGCTAATACAATTATTGATGAAGAAACAGACCATATGGTTGCTGGAATCGCGTTCCATTGGTACAGCGGTGATCATTTTGAAGCTTTGCAGATGATTAAAGAAAAGTTTCCAAATAAGAAGTTACTTTTATCCGAGGCTTGTATTGAATACAGCAAATTTGCAGCAACAGATTATTTGAAAAATGCGCAAAAGTATGCTCATGATATTATAGGAAACTTCAATAATGGCATGAACACATTTTTAGACTGGAACATTGTGTTAGATGAAATAGGTGGACCAAATCACGTAGGGAATTTCTGTGACGCACCATATTTATATGACACAAAAAATAAGAAGTTAATTGAAAGTAATATATGTGGTCACTTGTGGCATTTTAGCCATTTTATTGAAAAAGGTGCAGTAAGAATTGGATTTACAAAATATACAGACAGGTTAGATGTTACTGTATTTAAGAAAGATAATAAGATTGCAGTAGTAATGCTTAACAGAACAGAAGAAAAAATTCCTGCATACTTGAGATTAAATGGTTATTGCGCAGAAATGGAAGTGGAACCAAATGCAATTGCCACAGCAGTAATTGAAGAATAGAATAGTATAAGAAATATAGCTATAGTTACAGTATGAAAAAACTGTAGCTATATTTTTTGCGATAAGATAATACATAACATAATGAAAATTAAAAGAATAAGGGCTGCCAATTAGTGGCAGTCTTATTCTTTTAGTTTAAATTGATTTTTGTGAAATTCAATCATACCCTCATCTCTCATCTTACAAAGCTCCTTAGACAAGGCACTTCTATCCAAATTAAGAAAATCAGCAAGCTGTTGCCTGTTAAATGGAATTGAAAATTCATTACTTTTGTTAATCATAACCTGTTGGGAAAAGTAGATTGAAAGTCTTTCCCGTATGGTTTTAGGTGCAGTACAAAAACTTCTATTTGATAAAATAATATTTTTGTTTGTAGCAATTAACAGAAGATTTTTTTGGATTTTAAACTGCCATGAGTAAGACTGATAAATTTCTTCCAGCAATACGTTCAAATTAAAAAATACAACAGTAGAATTTTCGGCAGCTACGGCATCTACTAACATAGGAGATTTTGTGTATCCGTATGATTCTGCAAAAGCCTGTCCTTTTTCAACAACACTAAGAATACTACGATTGCCCCACAAATCATTACTTTCAATAAAAACCTGTCCTTTTACTACAATTCCCATTCTTGAAACAACATCGCCGGTGTGAAAAATAATATTGCCTTTAGGAAAAAACTTTTCAGAAAAAGCCCCAAGATTGTTTAATTCCTGCAACTCGTCAATAGTGACATTTTTGAAAAATTTTAATTTTGATATATCGTTTAAAAATTTTAAATTAGATAATTTCATATAATAAATCCTTTTAAAAAAAGTTTAAAAAACGTGGTTATAACAACGTAAATAATAATTTCATTCTAATATAATAACCATTGTAAAGCAACAAATACATTAAAACAAAAATAAAAAGAACGCAAAACAAATTGCTTATGGAAATTCAAATTTGCGTAGGAGCTTGTGAGAAAAGTTTAATTGCAAAATAAGGATTAAAAATTACAAATTATATTAGGAGGTTGTAATGATTAGAAAGATTATACACATTGATGAGGAAAAATGTAATGGATGCGGAGCCTGTGCTACAGCCTGTCACGAAGGTGCAATTGGCATGGTTAATGGAAAGGCAAAACTGCTTAGAGATGATTACTGTGACGGATTGGGGGATTGCCTACCATCATGTCCAACAGGTGCCATAACATTTGTAGAGCGGGAGGCAAAGGCTTATGACCATGAGGCAGTTATGGAAAATATGAAAAAGAAAAAAACAGAACATTTTGAAAATCAAGGTGGTTGTCCTGGTAGTAGAATGAGAGTTTTGAATCATAATAATATAGAAAAAACTAATCATGAAAATAATGGTGGCTGTCCCGGAAGCAGAATGAGAGAATTGAACAATAATGAAAATAACGAAGAAATTGTCACTTCTTACGGAAAGCAACAGTCAAGACTAGGACAGTGGCCATGTCAGATTAAGCTGGTTCCTATTAATGCTCCATATTTTGACGGCGCAAAACTTTTAATTGCAGCAGATTGTACAGCTTATGCTTACGCTAATATCCATGAAGAATTTATGAAAGGAAAAATAACTCTTATTGGCTGTCCGAAACTTGATGAGGTGGATTATAGCGAAAAGCTTACAGAGATAATTAAACAAAATAATATTCAGGAAGTAACTATTATTAGGATGGAAGTTCCGTGTTGTGGTGGCTTGGAAATGGCTGCAAAAAATGCTCTTCAAAACAGTGGGAAATTCATTCCATGGAGAGTTGTAACAGTATCAATTAATGGAGAAATCCTTGATTAAAATTTCTTAATGAAAACTTAAATCAGCTGCGTATAAAATTGTATGCACATAATAAAAATAAGAAAATTAAAAATCATATGTTAGTAATAAAAACAGGTAAATCTTAAATTGCGTATAAGAAATAAAAACAGATAAATTTCAAATTGTGTAATAAGTTGAATACACAATTTGTTTAACTAAAAAAATAATAACTAATAAAAAGAAAATAATAAAAGTAAAAACAGGAGAATGAGAAAAATGAGTAATACAAAAACAAATTTAGAAAACTTAAATAATATGTTCTGCTTTCAGTGTGAGCAGACAGCAGGGTGTAGTGGTTGTACAAAGAACATTGGGGTTTGTGGTAAAACAGCCAACACAGCCAATTTGCAGGATAAATTAACAGGAGCTTTGATTGGATTGGCAAAGGCATGCGGCAATAATCAGAAAACAGAAAATACAGACAGAATTATTATCGAAGGTTTATTTACAACAGTTACAAATGTAAACTTTAATGACAATACTTTAGAGGAAATGATTGAAAAAGTTCATCAGGAAAAAGACAGAATTGTTCCGGGCTGTGTTGCCTGTGTATCCAGATGTGGGAATACAGATGACTATAATATGGAAGAGTTATGGAATGCAGATGAAGACATTCGTTCATTAAAATCCCTTATATTGTTTGGAATTAGAGGTATGGCAGCATACGCTTATCATGCATTAATGTTTGGGATGGAAGATAAGGAAGTAAACGACTTTTTCTACAGAGCTTTATCAGTAATAAGCTATGACTTAGAAGGGGACAAGTTGCTAGAAACAGTATTGAAAGTTGGAGAAGTTAATTTAAAATGTATGGAACTTTTGGACAAGGCAAATACAAGTGCATACGGTTCTCCGGTTCCTACAAAGGTACCGCTAACAATTGAAGCCGGTCCATTTATAATAATTTCAGGTCACGATTTAAAAGACTTAGAATTATTGCTTAAGCAGACTGAAGGCAAGGGAATCAATATTTATACTCATGGCGAAATGTTACCGGCACATGGTTATCCTGAACTTAAAAAGTACATCCACTTAAAAGGAAACTTTGGTACAGCATGGCAGAACCAGCAGAAAGAGTTTGATAATGTACCGGGACCAATTTTATTTACAACCAACTGCCTTATGCCTGTTAAGGAAAGCTACAGGGACAGAGTGTTTACAACAGAGGTTGTGTCATATCCAGAAATGGTACACGTTGGTGAAGATAAAGATTTTACACCTGTAATTGAGAAGGCTCTGGAACTGGGTGGCTATAGTGAAGACCACAAAATGACAGGTATAAATGGCGGTGAATTCGTAACAACAGGATTTGCTCACAACACTGTTTTATCAGTTGCTGACAAGGTAATTGACGGTGTTAAGCAGGGTAAAATCAGTCACTTTTTCTTGGTAGGTGGTTGTGATGGTGCAAAAGTTGGTAGAAATTATTATACAGATTTTGTAAAACAAACACCTAAGGATTCAATTATTTTGACATTAGCTTGTGGAAAATACAGATTTAACGATTTAGATTTAGGTGACATAGATGGGCTACCAAGAATAATGGATATGGGTCAGTGTAATGATGCCTATTCTGCAATCAAGGTAGCAATAGCATTAGCAGAAGCTTTTGAATGTGATGTTAATGAATTGCCATTGTCAATGGTATTGTCATGGTATGAGCAAAAGGCAGTTTGTATCTTACTAACATTGCTTCATTTGGGCATAAAAGATATTTTCCTGGGACCAACATTGCCGGCATTTATTTCTCCTAACGTGTTGAAAATACTTGTAGACAATTACAATATATCACCAATTAGCACACCGGAAGAAGACTTAAAGAAAATTTTGGGATAAAAGTAAGTCAAATCGCAAATGTTGAAAATCAAAATCAGACAGAGCCGGAAAATGGTTAAAAAATAAATTTGTAATAATTGAAAGATAATTAAAAATAAAAGTACAACTATTTATGAAACATGATTTGCCAAGGAATGGCTGAACTCATAAATAGTTGTACTTTTTGTTTATTAAGCCTGTACTTTATCGCAAATATCTCTTGCAACAAATACACCGCTTGCTGAGGCATGTGAAAGTGAATGTGTAACACCGCTTCCATCCCCAATAATGTATAAGCCGTCGTATTTACTTTCAAGATGGTCGTTGATGTCTACTTCCATATTGTAGAATTTTACTTCAACACCATATAACAAAGTATCATCATTTGCTGTACCGGGAGCAATTTTATCAAGAGCATAAATCATTTCAATAATACCATCTAAAATACGCTTTGGTAAAACTAAGCTAAGATCACCTGGAGTTGCAGCAAGAGTAGGAGTTACAAGACCTTCTTCAATTCTGTTTTCGGTACTTCTACGTCCTCTAACTAAATCACCGAAACGCTGAACAATTACTCCACCACCAAGCATGTTTGAAAGGCGGGCAATGCTTTCACCATATCCGTTACTGTCCTTAAATGGTTCGGAAAAATGCTTAGCTACAAGTAAGGCAAAGTTAGTGTTTTCTGTTTGCATTTCTTCACCCTCGTAGCTGTGACCGTTTACAGTTACAATACCATTAGTGTTTTCATTAACAACAATACCATGTGGATTCATACAGAATGTACGAACATTATCTTCAAACTGCTGTGTACGGTAAACAATTTTACTTTCGTATAATTCATCTGTTAAATGAGAGAAAATAACAGCAGGAAGTTCCACACGAACACCGATATCTACACGATTTGACTTAGTTGGAATATCCATTTCATTACAAACATGTTCCATCCACTTACTTCCGCTACGACCTACAGAAACAACACATTTATCACTGTGGAAAGTTTCGTCTTTTGTATGAACTAAATATCCATCATCTAAATGCTCAATAGAAGTAACAGGAGTATCAAAATAGAAATCTGCTTTATCTTCAAGTTCTTTATAAATATTTTCCAAAACAATATAATTAATATCAGTTCCTAGATGACGCACTGATGCATCAAGAAGTTTTAATTTATTCTGCATGCAGATTTTCTTGAAACCTGTGCCGGCAGTTGAGTATAACTTAGTACCTTCACCGCCATATTTCATATTAATTTCATCTACATATTCCATTAATTCAATGGCGTGTTTTTTACCAATGTGCTCGTAAAGTGTACCACCAAAATCGTTGGTAATATTATACTTACCATCAGAGAAAGCACCGGCACCACCGAAACCACTCATAATTGAACAGCTTTTACACTGAATACAGTTAGGTATTTTGTCTCCGTCGATAGGGCATTTTCTTCCGGAGAGCTTGTGACCTGCTTCAAAAACTGCTATGGATAGGTTGGGCATTTTCTTTGACAACTCGTAAGTTGCAAAAATACCGCCGGGACCAGCACCAATAATAATTACATCATATTTCTTCATTAAAAATCCTCCTTATAATGTAACCAATTCTCGAAGAGAATTGATTACCTACTTGCGCACAGGCACTAAGGTATCCTCCCATTCTAAAAGAACGGGTCCCTCCTTAGTACAAGCACTAAGGTATCCTCCCGGATGCAAGCATCCAGGTCCCTCCTTAGTACAAGGCACAAAAAAACTGCTACAAATAGTTACACTAATAAAGAGATTATAGCAAACTATTTGAGGCAGTTAGTAGAAACGTTCAACCGTATTATGAACTTATATAATCCTTTGACATAATAGCAAAATACTACTATTAAATCAACAGTTTTACGAAATAAGATTTATCGTTATTTCTTTTTTATATGAATTTCAGGAATTGCAACTGAATCAAAACTAATTGATGGTTTTTCTTTTTTTGAATCTGTTGACTTATTTCCTTCAACTGATTGTGAATCCACTGATTTTTCTACAGTGTTTTCGCTATTTGTATCTGCATTTGCATTGTCCTTGTGAGTTCTGTGTAAGTGAACTTCAGGAATTGCTAAATTATCAAATGACAGGTTAATCTTTCTTTTTTTGTCGTTATCTTTTTTCATGACTTTTTCCTCCGATAAAATTAAACAAAATTAATAAAGAATGTAATAACTAAACTGTTAATAAAGTCTGCAAATAAACTTCCTACTAAAGGAATTAAAAGGTATGCCTTAATTGATGGAGCATATCTGTCGCAAATAGCCTGCATATTTGCCATGGCATTAGGTGTGGCACCCATACCGAACCCACATGTACCGGCAGATAAAACTGATGCATCGTAATCTCTTCCCATAACATTGAAAACAACAAAGTATGTGAAAAAGAAAATAAGTACAAGCTGTGCACCTAAAAGAATAATTAAAGGTAGCGCAAGGTCAGCTAATTGCCATAACTTCAAAGTAATCATTGCTATACCTAAAAATAATGAAAGACAAATACCACCAAGGTCATTAATTTCACCCATGTGAATTGTGAATTTTCCTGAGTATTCGCTTAAGTTTCTAATAAGAGCGGCAGCAAGCATTGCACCAATATAAATTGGGAATGTCATACCTGTTTTTGTGAGTAACCAAGAGAAAATAGTTCCAAGACCAACAGCTAAAATAGTTTGGAAAACTGCTGCGGCATACATGTTTGTATGTCTCTCATGCTTGATTTCGTCTTCAACTAACAGGCTGTCATCTTCTGTTGTAACTGTATCCATAAGGTTTTTCTTTTCAATAAGTTTTCTACCAATTGGACCACCAACCAAACTTCCGGCAATAAGACCGAATGTGGCAGCAGCTGTACAAATTGTTGTGGCACCTGAAATGTTGAAATCTTCAAGAACCGGTCCAAAGGCACCGGCAGTACCATGACCACCAACCATTGGTATAGAACCTGTACACAAACCAATTAATGGATCAAGTCCTAATAATTTTGATACCCCAACGGCTAAACCGTTCTGAAAAATAATAAGTAAAACAACAAGTGCCAGGAAAATTATTAAAGACTTTCCGCCACTTTTTAAAACTTTTAAGTTTGCCTGAAAACCTACAGATGTAAAGAAAAATACCATGCAAACTTCTCTTAAAGTATCGTCAAATGAAAATTCTGCTAAACCTGTTGCATAACAGATGCAGGTGAATATTGCAAAAAGTAAACCACCTACAACCGGTGCAGGAATACAAAATTTTTCAAGAAAATCAATTTTGCTTTTTAAAAATTGTCCAAGTATCAACACTACAACTGCTATGGCAAGTGTCTGATACATATCTAACTGTATGTTCATTTTATTCCCATATACTGTAATAACATTCATTATGAAAGTTATTTATCAATATACTTTTCCTTTCTTTTTAATTCTTGTCTTCTGAAGAAACTGTAATTCCTTTTTCCTTATAGTAAGCACAGGCTCCCGGATGGAAAGGAATTGTTATACCCTTTGTAGCATCGCTTTCGTTGAAATCCAAATCAGCCTGTAGTGAATACTGGAAATCTTTTGCGTGCTTAAAAAGAAGGGCTGTTAATTCTTTTACAGTGTCTTCTGACATGTCATCTCTAGCTAATAATACTGACTTAACACAAAGTGTTGAAACATCTTTGGTTTGGCCTGTATATGTATTGGCTGGGATAGTAAATGAATCATAAAATTTGTAAGATGCTTTTAGCTTCTTGGCACACTTGCTGTCAATATCAATAAAGCGGATACTGGCATGTTTTGCAAGCTCCTCAATAACAGTTGTCTGCACACCTGAAGTACAGAAGAAAGCATCTATCTCACCATCTTCTAATTGTTTTGCCGCATCTGTGTAATCAAGATTTTTTGTTTTTACTAAATTATTATCCCACAAACCGCTGGCTTTAAGAATCTGTGTGGCATTTAATTCCGTACCTGACTCAGAAGCACCGATACTTACTGTTTTGTCTTGTAAATCATCAAGGGTTTTAATTGAAGACTTATCAAGGACTACAATCTGGCAGGCTTCTTTGTACAGACCGGCAATTGCTGAATAGCCGTTGTATTTCTTGCCGTTAAATTCTGGTGTTCCATAGTAGGCATCATCAATTAAATCCATCTGTGAAATACCTACATCAATATAGTTTTTTGACAAAAGACGTAAGTTAGCTGCTGAACCGGCAGTAGTCTTAACGTCAAATTTTAGCTTGTCGTTTTCTTTTGTTGCAAGCTCCGTAAAAGCCGTACTGAAAGAATAGTACATGCCACCAAGTCCTGCAGCACCAAAACGAATAGTGCTATCCCCGAAACCACAACCTGTAAGAGTTATGGTTACAAGGGTTAAAATAATGCATAATAATTTTTTCAAAATCGTTACTCCTTGTTCTTTAGTAGTGACTTAAAAATCATCAGAAATATTTAACATAAAGCAAGAAAACATATTCGTGTTTGTTTAAAATACTTACTGAATATAATCGTTTATTATATAGAAGTTTCTGAATCATATAAGTACATTAATATTTTACACTATAATAGGAAAAAATTCAAAAAAGTCAGTTGACAACAAAAAATTATTATGCTAACTTTTTGCGGTAAAAAATAATTAAAAAGTAGTGAAATCAAGGCAGGTAATTACAAATAATTAAACTGTGGAAAATCCCCCCCGAAGCCTGAAACGGCTCCTGAAATAAGCTACAGAGTTTAAGGAGGAAAAAATGCCACATAATAAGAGAGAAAGTTTGATTTTTACAGTCATGATGTGTTTTACAATGGTGTTTGTTATGAGTATTTATAACGTATCACTTAATATGGGAGGCTTGTCAGCAGCGTCGATAAAGGAAGCCTGGTTGGGATTTCCAATTGCTTATATTTTTGCAATGTGTTGTGACTGGTTTGTTGTTTCAGGATTAGCAAAGGGTTTTGCCTTTAAGTTTCTTGTAAAGCCAGGTGATGGCCCATTAAAAACAGCAATTTGTGTGTCAGTTTCAATGGTCGTACCTATGGTAATTATCATGTCATTATACAGAGCTGTAGAGGTTTCAATTACTACAGGTCAGTGGTCAAATGTATTATTTATATGGTTACATAACATACCATTTAACTTTATAATGGCATTGCCGTTACAGTTAATCGTAGCAGTACCATTAGTAAGAAAAGTTTTCAGAACAGTTTTCCCTGAAGGAAAAGTCCTGGCATAAACGTAAAAAAGTATCCAATTAAAAAATAATATTCAAATTTAAATTTTAAAATTTAGTATTTATATGAAGAAGTTGTAGTTAAACATCCCATATACATTCGGTTTATGGTATAATATAAAAATTGGTGCGATTAATTAGATTGTAAAGAGGTACAATATGTTTAATTACGAAATTCTTAAGTCGTTTAATGATATGGAGATGCTGGTTTATGACTACATTATGAAGAACAAAAATGTAGTAAAATACATGACTGTAAGAGAGTTAGCTGATGAGGTTCATGTATCAACAGCCACTGTTATGCGTTTTTGCAGAAAAGCAGGTTTTGATGGATATTCTGAATTTAAAGTGAAATTCAAAATGTATCTTGAAGAAGAGACAAAGAAAAACAAAAAGAACAACGAAGATGTAAAGGAGATACAGGAGTATTTTTATAAAATAGGTTCCGGCATACATCAAAAGGAATTGGATGAAATTGCCCAGGTTGTAAGACAGGCTGACCAGGTTATTTTTATTGGACTTGGTACGTCCGGTATCCTTGGAAAATACGGTGCAAGATTCTTCTCAAATTTGAGAAAATTCAGTCAGTACATAGAGGATCCATATTTTCCTATTATGGAAGGCATAAAGAATGCGGTTGTAATTGCACTTTCCGTTTCAGGAGAAACAGAACAGATAGTTCAAATGGCAAATGATTTTAAAAAGAACAAATGTAAAATAATCAGTATTACAAATAAGGGAACATCAACCTTATCAAATCTTTCTGATTATAATTTGACCTATTATGTTACGGACCATGAACATGGTAATCATGTTAATACAACAACCCAGATACCTGTCATTTATTTGATAGAGGCAATTGGAAGAAGGCTGTAGATTTTATCAAAAGAAAACAAAAGATAGAAGGCTGTAGATTTTATCAAAAGAAAACAAAAGATAGAAAGCAGATAAATCATATTATTTAAACGAAAATCATGAGAAAAATAGGAGCACAATCGTAGAAATTAAATAAATGAAAATTAATCAAGGATATGTTACAAAGTGTTACGGCTTTGTAACATATTTTTTTCGTCCTCATACGTTACATAAAACGCAGATTTGTAGAAATAAAAATCTTGTATGATAAAATATTCTTAGTTGATAAAGAATTGACGGAAATATAGAAGAGAAGGAGAGAAAAACATGGCAATCGATTATCACAAGACAGCTATGGAGCTGTTAAAAGAACTTGGCGGTAATGACAACATTACCAACGTAACTCATTGTGCTACAAGACTTAGATTTATACTTAAAGATGAATCAGTAGTAAACAAAGACAAAGTAGCAAAAATTCCGGGAGTAATTACTACAGTACAGGCTGGGGGACAGTTTCAGGTAGTAATTGGAAATCATGTAAAGGACGCTTACGAGCACATGATTAAGATGGTTACAATTGATGAGGAAGCAGCAAAAGGAACAGGAAACAAAAAAGTAGGTATAGTAAGTAGAATTATTGATGTAATTTCTGCAATATTTGCTCCATTTTTATACACATTAGCAGCATGTGGTATTCTTCAGGGTATCTTAGGTGTTTTAGTTGCATTAAATGCAATTGATACAGCAGGTGGTACATATCAGATTCTAAACTTTATTTCATGGACAGCATTTACATTTTTACCTGTACTCATAGCAGTTACAGCGTCAAAGAAATTTGGTGTTAATACATTTATTGCATTAGTTATTGCCTGTGCACTTGTTTGCCCGGATTACATTGCAATGGTTAATGCAGCAAAACCTGTTTACTTTTTAGGCATGAAAGTACAGCTTTTAAGCTATACATCATCAGTAATCCCAATTATTTTATCAATTTGGATTGCATCATACGTACAGAAATTTTTCGATAAATATTTACCAATCGTTATTAGAAACTTATTTACACCAATGTTTACAATAGCAATTATGGTTCCACTTACTCTATTAGCATTTGGACCAATTGGAAATACAATCGGTGGAGCAATTGGTGGTATTTACAATACATTATACAATTTAAGCCCTATAGTTGCCGGACTTGTAGTAGGTGGCTTATGGGAAGTTCTTGTAATTTTCGGTGTTCACTGGGGAATTACACCTGTAACAGTAGGAAACTATGCAAACTTAGGTTATGACACATTTACAGGACTTCAGGCATCAGCCGTATTTTCACAGGCAGGTGCAACATTTGGAGTTTTCCTTAAGACAAAAAATAAAGACATGAAGGGTGTTTCAGCGTCAGCAGCAATTACAGGACTTTTCGGTATTACAGAACCTGCAATTTATGGTGTCAATTTAAGATTAAAGAAACCAATGATTTGTGGCTGTATTGCCGGTGCAGTTGGTGGTGCTATTGGTGGAGCTTTCCATGCAGTATCATGGAGCTACAACATGCCTGGTATCGCAACATTACCTGCTTACTTTAAGGCAGGACATTTAACACCGTTTATCGGTTTAGTGATTTCAATTGTTGTGGCATTCGTACTTGGTGCAGTGCTTACATATATTGTTGGTTTTGAAGATGAAGCAGATGATGAAACAAATAAAATTGAAACATCAAATGAAACAACAGAAACAAATGGTGAGGCTACAAGTGAATTTGTAGCACCTGTAACAGGAAATGTTATTCCTGTAAATCAGGTAAAAGACGAAGCTTTTGCTTCAGAAGCAATGGGAAAAGGTGTAGGAATTGAACCTGAAAATGGAAAAGTATATGCACCTTTTGATGGTAATGTTGACGCAGTATTTCCAACAGGCCATTTAGTAGGCTTATCAGATGGAAATGGTGCAGAAGTATTAATTCACATTGGTGTTGATACAGTAAAGCTTGAAGGAAAAGGTTTTAAAACTTATGTTTCACAGGGAGATAAAGTCAAGAAAGGTGACTTACTTGTGGAATTTGACGTGGAACTTCTTAAGAAAGAAGGCTACGATACAACAGTTATGTTTATAACAACTGATACATCAAAGGATGTTCAGGTTTTATCAGGAAGAAAGGAAGCTGTTAAGGATATTGCATTTTTAACAGTATAATTGAGAGGAGTTAGATATGGGCGTGTTACCAAAAGATTTTTTATGGGGTGGAGCTGTTGCCGCACACCAGGTAGAAGGTGGATGGAATAAAGGAGGCAAAGGCGTAAGTATAGCCGATGTTTTAACAGCCGGAGCTCATGGTGTAGATAGGAAAATCACAGACGGAGTACAAGATGGATATTATTATCCAAATCATGAAGCAGTAGATTTTTACGGGCACTATAAGGAAGACATAAAGTTATTTGCTGAAATGGGATTTAAGTGTTTTCGTACTTCAATTGCCTGGACAAGAATTTTCCCAAATGGGGATGATGAACAGGCAAATGAAGAAGGATTAAAATTCTACGACAATCTTTTTGATGAACTACTAAAATATGGAATTGAGCCGGTGGTAACACTATCTCATTTCGAAATGCCATATCATCTTGTGAAAGAGTACGGGGGCTGGAAAAATCGAAAAGTTATCGACTTTTTTGTAAAGTACTCACTAACCGTTATGGAAAGATATAAAAACAAAGTAAAATATTGGATGACTTTTAACGAAATTAATAACCAGAAGAACTATGAGTATCCACTTTTCGGATATACTTGCTCAGGTGTGATTTTCAATAATGAAAAGCATCCGGAAGAATGTATGTATCAGGTGGTACATCACGAATTAGTGGCAAGTGCCATGGTAGTAAAAGAAGGACATAAAATTAATCCTGGTTTTAAGATTGGCTGTATGATGGCGTGCGTTCCATTATATCCATATTCATGTAAACCGGAAGATATGATGTATTCAGTTGAAGCAATGCATGACCGCTATTTATTTGGTGATGTTCATGTAAGAGGCGAATACCCATCTTATGTATGGCCTGAGTGGAAAAAGAAAAACATACACGTTCAAATGGAAGAAGGAGACAGGGAGATATTAAAAGAAGGTACTGTTGACTTTGTAGGATTAAGTTACTACATGACAAATGCTGTAAAAGCCGACCATGTTGCAGATGGAAATGGTGTGGACGGTTTCCCTGGAAGCGTTCCAAATCCTTATGTAAAAACAAGTGATTGGGGCTGGCAGATTGATCCAATTGGACTTAGATATGCACTTAATTTGTTATATGAAAGATATCAGGTGCCACTATTTATTGTGGAAAATGGATTTGGCGCAATTGATACTGTAAATGAAGACGGAACAATTGATGATGATTACAGAATAGCTTACTTAAAAGCTCACATTGAAGAAATGAAAAAAGCTGTAATTGACGATGGGGTAGAACTTATGGGGTACACACCATGGGGATGTATTGACTGTGTTTCATTTACAACAGGAGAAATGAAAAAACGTTATGGATTTATTTATGTTGACAAGGATAATGAAGGTAAAGGCACATTAAAACGAAGTAAAAAGAAATCATTTAACTGGTATAAAAAAGTAATAGCTTCTAATGGTGAAGAATTATAATAAAACATAGTAGTAATCGAAGGGACTGTGCTTTAACGGCTTGAAAATGTTAAGGTACAGTCCTTTTTTTAACTTTTTAATTTGCTAATGCAATAAATAGTAAAAATCCTACGTTTAAAAGTATATAGATAAAATAATGTGAAAACTCTTGCACCGTTATTTGAATTAATTAAAAAAAATGTATAATGTAAATAGAGTATGAAGTAATTAAAACAATGTAGAACAATTTAAGCGAAGAAAAGATTACTTACATATTTAGCAAGTAATCTTTTCTTTTTTCTCAAAGGAGGTTTTTTTATGAAACAAAAACTATGTAAAGTAACAATGATATTTAGTATATTGGTAACAACAATATTATTTGGGATTAGTGTTAGTGCAAATGATAATATTACTAATATTGAAGATATAAAAGGACATGGAACATCATACGATAAGATTTATATTGATGAAAATTATCGTGGTGATGCAGTGTACAACACAAAATACCAATATGTAGATTGTAAAAAAGAGTTTGTAGTGGCAGAAGGAAATTCAAAATATAAGGTTATAGACGGGGTACTTTATTCAAAAGATGGAAAGATTTTATATTATTTTCCAAGAAGTAAATCACAGTCATACAAGTTAATTACAAGTGCCGAAGTTATAGAAAATAAGGCTTTTTATAATTGTACATCATTGAAAAAGATTGATTTAAATAAAGCAAAAAAAATAAATTCTAATGGAATTTCACAATGCAAAAATCTAAAAGAGATTGTGTCAAATAATATTAGCAGAATTGAAGAACAGGGTATAAATAATACCGCAATAAAGCAAATAAAGTTAAATCAGAAGGCAAAGCTGGATATACGTGCTGTAGAAAGCAATATTTTAATAAAAACTAATAAAAAATTTAAAGAAATAAAGCCATATGTATATAGCTGTAATAGATGGTATAAGATTTTAAAAGCAAAAGGCTATGATGTTAAGAGCGTAATATATAGTGGATTTAAACCAAAAGACAAGAAAATTGTAAGGGCAAAAACATCAAAAAATGTCTATGACAAGAAAATAAGAAAAAAAGTTTTAAATAAATTTAGAGAATTAAATTACGACTTTAGATATGACAAAAATTTAAAAATAGATTTTTTTTCGGAGTATAAGCACTATTTTATAAAAACAAAGGTAAGGGCCTATAAATACATAAAGAATAAAAAAGTGTATACAAAGTGGAGTGATTATATGGTTTATGATTCATGGCATGATGCAGATTAAAGGAGGAGAAAGTTATGAAAAAATTCTTACTAATATTATTAGCGCTTACTATGTGTTTTCAGGTAAATATTGTAGGTGCCAGCGAGAATACAGGCGGTGAAGTGAGCATAGATAAAATTCAGCATGGCTCAGATTACAGAGTAATAACAATAGACGAAAATTATACCGGAAGTATAGATGAAATTTGGCATTGGACAATGAATAGCGTTGAAAGTGTAAATGTTGATAAAGACAATCCTAAGTATATGTCAGAAGATGGAATTTTATTTTCAAAAGACAAAAAGACTATACTTTATTATCCAAGACAAAAGAATATTGGTGGTAGCTATACCATCCCTGAAACAGTTGAGAAAATAGCGGAACATGCATTTAATAATGCACAGTTGAAAACTATCAAAATGGAAGATAACATTACTTCAATAGGTACTTATGCATTTGCCGGTTGCGGAGTTGTAGATATAACGGTTCCAAAGAAAGTAAAAGTGATAGCAGAACATGTATTTGCAGGAAGTTACATAAAGAATATCGACTTAAATAATGTAAACAAAATAAAAGACTATGCATTTTCAGAATGTAATTATCTAACAAAAATCAATTTGAAAAATGTTAAAGATGTTGGAAAAGAGGCTTTTGCAAACTGTGGCAAACTTAAGACAGTTAAAGGTCCTAAAGTAAAAAACATTGGAAAAAATGCTTTCTACACAGCCAAAGTAAAGAAAATTTATTTGCCCAATTCAGTGAAAATGGCTGAAAGAGCATTGAATACTGTTACAAAAATAAGCTACACTAAATCTTTTAAAAAGATAAAGCCTTATATGTTATATCCATTTACTTGGAATGATGTTGACACAGCTAAAGGTTATCAGGTAAAAATAACTATTAGTAGTAAAAAGAATAAAAAAATCAAAAAGACTTTTGTGGAGAAAACTAAAAAAAGTTACATTCCAAGTTATGGTAAACTTGACAGAAAAATGGGCAAGTTTGTAAGCAAAAATAAAATTACACCTAAAGACGTAAAAAGCACATTCCAATATAGAGCGTATAGAAAAAAAGGTGGTAAGACATTGTACACAAAATGGAGCAATGTTGTGAAATTATAAAGATAGCTTATAAAGAGAGTGTATTAATAACTAATAATATAAATTTTAAATTTATATTGATAATTAGAAGCTCTGGAAATGTATTTCCAGAGCTTTGTTATATAATAAGAAATTCCTTCACAATTTCTTATTATATAAAAAACGTTCCACTATGGATGCCCACTCGCGCGAAAGGAAAAATGTTGCTAAAGCAACACGCACTCGGTGCGTAGAATGTCGTAAGCGACATCCTTTCTTGTAGAAATTTGAAATTTGGTGTTATTAGCTGGTGTTTCTAAGAATTTATTGAACATAGACTATTGTGTGTTATAATTAAAGATAATTGTCAAAATTTAGGAGGGAAGAGTGAAAAATGGAAATAAAAAAAATGAGAAAATCAAATATAGAGTTGTTGAGAATTGTTTTGATTATAATGGTAATAGCACATCATTATGTGGTAAATTCCGGCATAAAAGCGTTTTTTACACCAGCTAAAATGTCAGCAAAAATGATAGGGATAGAAATATTCGGATGTGGTGGAAAGATTGCTATTGATGGTTTTATAATCATAACAGGTTTTTTTATGTGTAAACAATCAGTCACATTATTAAAGTGGTGTAATTTGTTTGTGAAATATGCTTTTTACCTTCTGGTAATTAATGGGGCATTTCTGATTGTAGGATATTATCCTTTGGGAAAATATAATCTGTTGTATGGATTAGTTCCTTTTATAAAAAACTATGGAACAGGATATGATAGTTTTGTAGCTTTATATTTGGCATTATTTTTGTTGATTCCTTTTATTAATAAGCTTATAAATGCTATGAATAAAAAGGAAATGATTATATTACTATCTATTTTAATAGCATTATATTCTATTTTTAGCACGTTCTTTTTTCAGATAGACAGTGAGGGATATTTATTTGTTAGAGACAATTTTGAAGGATTGGGATGGTACATTACAGTATATTTAATTGGAGCTTTTATAAGAAAATATGGTAGCAAAAAATGGGATAATTTTAGAGTGGGATTAGTAGGCACAATTATTTCTGCTGTAGTAATATGTATTAGCATCTATGTGTTTAATTACACAATGAAAATTGACATATATCATTTTGTCAATGGAGCTAATAAATTTATGGCTATTACAATGGCAATTATGTTATTTATCTTATTTAAGAACATAAATATTAAAAATAGCAAAATAATTAATACATTGTCAAAAACAACATTCGGTATTTTATTGATACATGCTAACAGTGACACGATGAGATACTTTTTATGGAATGATATTATCAAGTGTCCGGAAAAGTATTTGGAAGGTGGAGCAATGTTAATAGTGAGTGCAATCACAAGTGTTATTTTGATTTTTATTGTATGTGCGTGCATAGACATTATATGTGAAAAATTTTTGAATAAGGTAGTAATTAGCAAATTAAAGAATATAAAAATATTAAACAAGGAATTGTATTAAAAGAGGAGAAAAGCTATGGAAATAAATGTTAAGGATTATGGAGCATTAGGAAACGGAATAGATTACACTAAAGAAATTCAGAAAGCGCTCAATGAAGGTGGAAATATTTATATACCAAAAGGAGTATATCTTATAAGTAGTCCATTAGTAATTTATAAAAACACACATATAAGAATGGATGAAGATACTATATTACAAAGAAGTGGGAGTGTAACAATTAATCAACAGGCAACTAGTCCTGAACTTTACACATCTGGACCATATGCAATTTTTACAAATGGCGAGAAAACAGATGTATATTATGATTATAATGGAAATGGTAATATTTCAATTAGTGGCGGAGTAATAGATTGCAATGGTGAAAATGAAGATACCCCAAGCAATGGCATATGTTTTGCACACGCAAAGAATATACATATTAGTAATATTACAATAAAAAATGTTAGGTCAGGACATCATATTGAAATTAATTCGTGTTCATTAGTTACAATTGAAAATTGCAAATTTCATAATCACCATAACATTATTGTCGATTCAAATAAACGAAGCCACAGTGAAGCGATTCAAATTGATTTAGCTAAAAATATACAGGTGTTTCCATTATTTGGAGGATGGGATAATAAACCATGTACATTCGTTAATGTAAGGGAGTGCTATTTTGCTGAAACAGGTGATGGTGTGGGAAGTCATGCGTGTACAGTTAATTCACAACATCAATCAATTCAAATAGAGGATAACTTCTTCTATAATATAAAGTATAGTGCTATAAAACCATTTAATTGGACGAGATGTAATTTTGATAAAAACATAGTATTAAATACTGTTAATGGGAGCGCAATTGAAGCCGAAAATCTTTATGACAGCATAATCTCGAATTGTATTTTGAAGGGAATTAGCGGAAATGGTGTTAAACTAACAAACTCGAATAATATTGAAGTGATTGGAGGAGAAATTAAAGAATGCAAAAGCGCAGGTGTGTCGGTTAATACAGAAAGTGGAAGAATAGCTAATACAAGTGGAAGTAATGTTAAATTGTCCAATATAAGTATATATAATGGGAGTACTATTGGAATAAATGTAGCTTCAAATAATACTATGGTAATGGGATGCAGTGTTTATAATAATGGTTCACATGGATTGTATGTTCATAATTGTGAAAATTCCATTATTCAAGGTTGCGCTATAAAAGAAAATGCATCCTATGGCATTACATCAACAGTTAACTCTGTTAGTACAATAATAAAAAATTGTATATTTCTAAACAATGGTGGTACAGATGTGCTAATTGGAGGGAGCAGTGCAGGATATGCTCAAAAAAACTATGTTAGCGGAAATACCTTCTGTGATAAAAAAACTTCGGGATATAATATATGGGTTCAAAGTGTATCTAAAAATAATGTTATAGTAAACAATGATATGTGTATGGGAAACTTGACAACTAAGAAAAAAATTGATTCTTCGTCTACATATGTATCTGGCAACATTGAAAAATAAAGTTGACATTTAGATATATGTAGAGTATAGTCTTAAATGAAAATTGAATAAATCTTCAGGGCAGGGTGCGATTCCCTACCGGTGGTAAAGCCCACGAGCCGGAAGGCATGATTCGGTGAAACTCCGAAGCCGACAGTAAAGTCTGGATGAAAGAAGATATGGAATAAATTTAAAATTTATATTGATAGTTATATGCTCTGGAAAGATATTTCCAGAGTTTTTTTGTGTAATGAGAAAACATTCCACTAGGGATGCACACATGTGTGAAAAGAAAATAGTTGCAGGCGGGTACGCACTCGGTGCGTAGAACGTCGCAAGAGACATTCTTTTAATTAAGTAACTTAGATTATTCGAAAGCCCTGAGCATATGCTCAGGGCTTTTCGATTATAAAAAATCAGGAGGTGAAAAATGAATTCTGAATATTATATGAGAATGGCACTGGATTTAGCAAAAAAAGGAATGGGTTACACATCGCCTAATCCAATGGTAGGTGCCGTTATTGTGAAAAATGGAAAAGTTATTGGCAAAGGCTACCACCACAAGTACGGTGATTTACACGCGGAAAGAGATGCTCTTGCAAACGCCACTGATGATGTGACCGGAGCTACCATGTATGTTACATTGGAACCTTGTTGCCACAAAGGAAAACAGCCACCATGTGTGGAGGCAATTATTCAGGCAGGTATAAAGGAAGTTTTTGTAGGTTCAGATGATCCTAATCCATTAGTGGCAGGCAAAGGGATTAAAATTTTACAGGACAATGGAATAGAAGTTGAAACTCATATTTTAAAAGAGGAATGTGACAGCTTAAATAAAGTTTTTTTCCACTATATTCAAACAAAAACGCCTTATGTAATTTTAAAATATGCAATGACCATTGATGGAAAAATTGCTACTTACACTGGCGAGTCTAAGTGGATTACAGGGAAAAAAGCCAGAGAGCATGTACATAATAACAGACATAGGTACAGTGGAATTATGGTAGGAGTTGGAACAGTGTTGGAAGATAATCCAATGCTTACCAGCAGAATTCCAGAGGGCGTAAACCCAACAAGGATTATATGTGACACAAATCTAAGGACTCCCGTTGAGTCAAATATTGTACAGTCAGCAAAAGATATTCAAACAATAATTGCAACGGGAAATGTTGAAAAAGAAAAGGTGAAAATTTATGAAGAGCTAGGATGCAAAATTCTTCAGCTACCTGATGAAAATGGCAAAGTAAGTTTGGAAAGCCTGATGAAAAAAATAGGGGAGATGAATATTGACAGTGTCATTGTTGAAGGTGGTGGAACTATTAACTGGTCAATGGTATCCAAGGGACTTGTTAATAAAACAGAAATTTACATTGCACCTAAAATTTTTGGTGGGAAAGATGCCAAGACACCGGTTGAAGGACAGGGATTTAAGTTGCCGGCCGAAAGCTTAAATCTTGAAAAAAGTAAGGTCAGCATTCTTGGTGAAGACATTTTAATTGAAAGTTACATAAAGGGGTGAGGCTAATGTTTACAGGAATTATAGAAGAAATGGGGACTGTTAAAACCATAAGAAAATCTGCCAGCTCAGCAATATTAACTATTGGCGCTACAAAAGTTTTAGAAGAAACAAAAATTGGTGACAGCATTGCAGTAAATGGAATCTGCTTAACGGTAACTGAAATAGGAAGTCAGTTTTTCAAAGCTGATGTAATGCATGAAACTTTGAGACGTTCATCTTTAAATAATCTGAAAACCGGCAGTAGGGTAAATTTAGAAAGAGCAATGGCTGCTAATGGACGATTTGGTGGTCACATAGTTTCAGGTCATGTGGATGGTGTAGGCACAATTGCAAAAATAGAAAAAGACGATAATGCAATTTGGTATACCATTAAGACAGCCCCTACAATACTTAAATATATTGTAGAAAAAGGCTCCATAACAATAGACGGAATCAGCCTTACTGTTGCAAAAGTGAGTAATGAGAATTTTTCAATCTCAGCAATTCCACATACAGTTCAGGTAACAATTTTAAAAGACAAAAAAGTAGGTGATGTTGTTAATTTGGAAAATGACATTATTGGAAAATATGTGGAACGGTTGATTAGCTTTGGCGGAGATGTGGTTGATGGTCATAATCAATCATTAAAAAATAATGTGTCATCAGAAAATAAGCAAACAAAAAGCCATTCAGGAATAACAATGGAGTTTTTAAGTAAGCATGGTTTTTGATAGAAAGAGAGGTAGAAAATGTATCAGTTTAATACAGTAGAAGAAGCTTTAGAAGAATTAAGAAATGGAAAAATTATTTTAGTAACAGATGATCCTGACAGAGAAAATGAAGGAGATTTTATATGTGCAGCAGAGTTTGCCACAACTGAAAATATTAATTTTATGGCAACTTATGGAAAGGGATTAATTTGCATGCCAATGTCAAAAGAATATGTAAAAAAACTTAGAATTCCTCAAATGGTTACAAATAATACAGATAATCACGAAACAGCTTTTACGGTTTCAATTGATGCTGTAGATACAACAACAGGAATTTCAGCAGCAGAACGTTCAATTACAGCTATGAAGTGTGTTGACGAAAATGCAAAACCGGAAGATTTCAGAAGACCGGGACATATGTTTCCACTTTTGGCAAAAGACAATGGCGTGTTAGAAAGAAACGGTCACACAGAAGCCACAGTGGATTTGTGCAGATTGGCAGGTCTAAAGGAATGTGGACTTTGCTGTGAAATTATGCGAGAAGACGGCACAATGATGAGAACTAAAGAATTAGTTCAGTTGGCTAAAGATATGAATATTAAAATGATTAGTATTAAAGATTTACAGCATTACAGAAAAGTACACGAAAAATTAGTTGACAGAGTGACAGTTACAAAAATGCCAACAAAATATGGTGAGTTTACAGCATATGGATATGTAAATAAATTAAACGGTGAACACCATATTGCGTTAGTAAAAGGTGATATTGGAGATGGTAAAGACGTTCTTTGCAGAGTTCATTCAGAATGTCTTACAGGTGATACTTTTGGTTCACTTAGATGTGACTGTGGACAGCAGTTTGCTGCCGCAATGACTCAAATCGAAAAAGAAGGCAGAGGAATTTTACTTTATATGCGACAGGAAGGTAGAGGCATTGGCTTGATAAATAAATTAAAAGCATACGAACTTCAGGAAAAAGGTATGGATACTTTGGAAGCAAATTTAGCATTAGGATTCAAAGGAGACGAGAGAGAATACTATATCGGCGCTCAGATATTAAGAGATTTAGGTGTAAAAGATTTAAACCTTTTAACAAACAATCCGGACAAAGTATACCAATTAGAAGAATTTGGAATGGAAATATCAAAACGAGTTCCAATTCAAATGGACGCAACAGAATATGACTTATATTATTTAAAAACAAAACAATACAAAATGGGACATATTCTCCAGTACAAATAATAAAAGAGAAGATTAATAAATAATCAAAGACAAAAATAAATAAGTAAAAACAACAACTAAAAATATTCTCTGCACAGCTAAAGACTTTATAAGAAAGTGCTGTGGAGCCGTCGGTCCATAAAGGCAGCGTAGTCGGCTTTATAGGACCGCTACGAGCGGAACGCAGCGGGAGCGTGCTTTCGATAAAGTATTTAGCTGGGCAGAGAATAGGGGATAGTGTTGATATATTAAGATATGAAAGGTAGGAAAGAAAATGAATATTTTAGAAGGAAAAGTAGTAGCAGAAGGCATGAAAGTTGGAATTGTAGTGGCAAGGTTTAATGAGTTCATTACATCAAAATTGCTTAGTGGGGCAATTGACGGTTTGGTAAGACATGATGTAAAGGAAGATGATGTGGACGTTGCATGGGTCCCTGGTGCTTTTGAAATTCCACTTGTGGCATCAAAAATGGCAAAAAGCAGAAAGTATGACGCTGTAATTTGTTTAGGTGCTGTTATTAGAGGAAGCACAAGTCACTATGATTATGTTTGCAATGAAGTATCAAAAGGTATTGCAGCAGTTTCAATGGAAAATGATATACCTGTAATGTTTGGTGTAATTACTACAGAAAATATTGAACAGGCAATTGAACGTTCAGGAAGCAAGGCTGGAAACAAAGGATACGAGTGTGCACTTGGCGCTATTGAAATGGTAAATCTAATTAGAAAAATAAAATAATATTAATTTACAAATTTAAAAAATTGCATAAAATAATTACAACCTAAATGCAAAATAGTGAGATTTTCTGCTGAAAAAAACATCTGTTGGTGGTATACTAATCATAATAAAAAAGTATGATTTAAATTTTAACCAGGATTTAATTTTAAACAATAATGTTGCAAAAATATTGGATTTTATCGGATTCCAATTTAAATAGCAAAGGTAAATTTCGGAAGAAATGAAAGTACAAAGGGGTGAAATTTTATGCACAGGGACAATGAAAAAATCGATGCAGGTTTAAAAGAAAACTATAGAATCGAGGAAGCTATTGAGGCACTACAAAAAGAAAGCAGCTATGAAATGTTGGCACATACTCTTACGGTTATTCGTAAAACAATGACAAAGAAAGCACAGATGATTATAGCTGTGGAGCCACCAAGGGGAGATAATCAGATAAGATTACAGGTTGTGGAAACTCCAGATGGCAAGAAATGGTGGGCCGCGTTTACAAGTTTTGATGAGGAAATGAAAGGTGGAAATCAGGTAATGTCCACATTCCTTGCAGATATGGATCAATTGTTGAAATCATCTTTAAGTGCAAATGATATTGAAGGTGTAATTTTTAATCCATGGAACAAAACAATAATGCTAAATAAGAAATTAATTAATATTGTATTAGGAAACATTGTGTAAAACAGGACAGGTTGTTGATTCATAAATGGGAAGAATACAATAGATAAACAACAAGCAGTCATAAATTACTAAAATGGTACGAATACTTAACCATTATTGTTAGTAGTTTATGACTGCTTGTTGTTTAAAAATATAATTACGCTAGCAAACACGCATTTGACCTGTAAGTTAGTAAATTATATTCTTTATAATTTTTTTATTCTATATTCATTTTCTTTTGGAAAAGCATTTTAATAATCTGTGCTGTTTCATTAACTCCAAAATCATTGGACTTAATACACAAATCATAGTTTTTGACATTACCCCAGTCTGTTTTAGTAAAATATTTACAGTGAACAGCACGTTCATGGTTTACTTTTTTAACTTTAGCCTTAGCAGCCTTTTCTGAAATGTTATCACGAGCTGAAACTCTGGCTATTTCAGCGGCAGTATCAGCACTTATGAATACATGGTATGCAGTAGGCAGTTCTTTTAATATGTAATTGGCAAGACGACCAACAATAATACATGGACCTTTCTGTGAAATTTCACGTATAAGCTCAGATTCCTTAATAAAAAGCTGATTTACTTTAGGTAGTTCTGTTTCTTCCAGTGGCTTACCATACCAGGCGAAGAAATCATGTAGAATAGGATTTTTAAGTACCTGCTCATTTTTCTCTACAAATTCAGGCGAGTAACCACTTTTTTCAGCAGCAAGTCGTATGAGTTCTGAGTCATAGTAATCAAAATCAAGCTGTTTTGCCAAAATTTTACCAATTTCTCTACCGCCACTTCCGAATTCTCGTGAAATGGTAATTACATAATTTGAAGTAAATTCATCATCGGATACAGCAGCTTCGTCGGTTTTACCAAGTAAATTATCGCGCTGTTTACCGAAAGCACGATTAATAACACCTACAAATGTACCAACTAAGATGGCAGCAATAATTGTACCTATACCAACACTACCAAGGCTGTGTAATGCACTAAGACATGTGATGGCTGATACTACAACCATTGTGCAGTCAAAACCAATTTTTACTTTTGAAAATTCAATATTGGTAACAGAGGAAACAGCCTGCATGCAACCTTCTCCTGCAAGAGGAATCAAATCTGCCGGTAAATATAGGAAAATACCAAATGCCACAAATACAGTGCTTAAAAGTACCATAAAAATACGAATTGCTAAATTCTCAGGTGTTGGAAGAAAACATGCCATATAGTTACAAAAATTTGTAAAGTATCCAAATATTACACCAACAGGAATCTGTAACAACTGCACCGGTTTAAAATTTTTTCTAAGCAGTAAAATCTGGAGAATTACCAGTACGATGTGGAAAAGAATAGTTGCCTTTCCCATTTCGATACCCCATACACAGGTAATAGTGTAAGGAATAGAACTAACAGGTGATACACCAAGATTAGATTTTACGGAAAGTGCAATACCAATAGTCATTATAAAAAGTCCAATAAAATACATTGGTATTCTGATTTTTAAATGTTTCATTAATTCAAGCCTTCTTTCTTTTTAGTATTTGCCATATTTTCATATACGCGATAGAGCATATTATGTAACTGATTTGTTTCTGCTTCAGTAAAACCTTTTAATGCATCTGTTTCGATTTTTGCAAATTCAAGGTTTAGACGGTCAGCGTATTTTTTCCCGGTTTTTGTAAGGTATACATGAAGTGAGCGGCGATTATTGCCTGCTGTTTTTCTTTCAATATATCCCTTTTTTTCCATACCGTTTAAAATAGATGTTAAAGATGCCGGTTCAATGTGACAGAACATGGCAATATCTTTTTGAATAGCCCCATCATGGTGAAGCAAGTAGTCAAGTATTTTCGGTTGCCCGGGAGTTAGCCCGGTGTCTTTTACACTTGCAACCAAAGCTTTTTGTACCATTAGATGATCAGACATCAATAGGTAGTGAAGTGTTTCCTGCATAGTAACCTCCTTAATTAGAAATCTAATTGTTAGAAACCTAACTAAATATAAACGACAAGTTAAAATTTGTCAAATGAGAGAACTGGGAACAAGTGTGCATCCTATGCGATAGAGAAAAATGAGTACACATTCATAGTAGAACAGTTTTGTGCAACAGAATTATGGAAGAATGTTTATTCCATAAAAAATGTTTACAAATAAGATACACAAAAGGCATATCCATATATGTATAATAGGTATTAGACATGGTAAAGAAGTCAGTGTTATATTGAATATGGTGTGGAATTAGGTTTTGATAGAATCAATCAAAGAAGGAGTGATACATATGAGTAAAGTATTAGTAACATATTTTAGTGCAAGCGGAGTAACAGCAAAAACAGCTAATAAGTTAGCAAAAGAGGTAGATGGTGATGTATTTGAAATTGAGCCAAAGGAAAAATACACATCAGCAGATTTAAATTGGATGGATAAGAAAAGTCGTAGTTCTGTAGAAATGAATGATCCTGCAAGCAGACCTGAAATTGCAAAGCAGGTTGAAAATATGGACATGTATGATACAGTATTAGTTGGATTCCCAATTTGGTGGTATGTTGAACCAAAGATTATTGATACATTTTTAGACAGCTATGATTTTTCAGGTAAGACAGTAATACCATTTGCTACATCAGGTGGAAGTGGAATCGAAAATGTAGAAAAGAACTTACAAAAAGAATACCCTAATATTAATTGGGGAAAAGGAAAGTTATTAAACGGAAGCGTTAAGGCTTGGTTTTAATTGCCAAGGTTAAAAATATTTATGCAATATGGTTAAACTATAAAAGGATGAAGAATTTATGATTTTTATTTGGATTGTGCTTCCAATTATTGCAATTGGAGTGGTAATATTTTACCTTTTTAGAAAAATTTACAGAGCAGTTGATTTCTGCAAAGGCGAAATGAAAAAGTCTAAAAAGAACATAGTAGCAATAGTTGGTACGGTATTAATTTTAACACCGGCAGTTGCATTGAAAGGAACTTGGTTTTTTGTTCTTTTACATTTGGCAGCATTCCTGCTTATCATAGATCTAATAATGTGGATTGGAAAAAAAGTGAGAAAGAATGATGACATGCCGAAGGCTGTGAGCTTTTTACATAGAACAGGCATAGTCGCAATAGCTCTTACAGTGGCAATTTTAACATACGGATATTTTAATATTTTTAATGTTATATCCACAAATTATACTGTTACTACAGAGAAGAATATTAGAAGTGAAGGCTATAAGCTGGCATTGATTTCAGACCTTCATTATGGACTAACTTTAAATAAGGAGCAGTTGGAAAAAGTTGTTGAGAGAATAAATAAAGAAAGTCCTGACATTGTTATTTTGGATGGTGACCTTGTTGATGAAAGTACCACGTTACCACAAATGAAAGAGGCATTTAAGACTTTAAGTGGTATACATAATAAATACGGAATTTATTATGTTTACGGAAATCATGACAAAAATAATTATACATCAAAACCATATTACACACCAAAAGCATTAGCAGAAGAGATAACAAAAGATGGAATCACAATTTTGGAAGACAATGTTGAAAAAATAAACAATGATTTAGTGCTTGTTGGAAGAGCTGACAGAGGCGATGGAAATTTCATTAGAAAGAACATAACTGCCTTGACTAAAGGGCTGGATAAAAATAAGCAATGGATTGTTTTAGACCATCAGCCATGTGAATATAGTGAAGTGAAGAAAGCCGGTGGCGATATTATTTTATCAGGTCATACACATGCAGGTCAGATTTTACCAATAGGCTTAATTTCGCCAATGTTACATATGAATGATTTGAATTATGGTTATGTGAAGGAAGGTAATTTAAACGAAATAGTCACATCAGGAATTGCAGGTTGGGGCTATCCAATAAGAACTGAAAAGCATTCGGAGTATGTGATTATAAATATAAAAAATAAATAAGGAACACATAATGGCAAAGAACATAGATTTAACAAAAGGTAATATTTCAAAAGGCTTGTGGGCGTTTGCAATCCCATTGATGCTTGGAAATGTAATGCAACAGTTTTACAACTTAGCCGATACATGGGTAGTGGGAAGATTCATTGGCAACACTGCTTTAGCAGCGGTTGGTTCGTCATATACGTTAATGACGTTTCTAACATCCATTATTATCGGTTTATCATTGGGAAGTAGCACATTTATTTCAATGGCATTTGGAAACAAAGATAATAGAACAATTAGAAACGGAATTGTTATATCTTCAGAAATTACCTGTGGTCTGACAATAATACTGATAATAATTTCATACATTTTTTTAGATAAAATTATAAAGGCTTTAAATGTGCCAGATAACACATTTGCTGATATGCGGACATATTTGTTTTATGTATTTATAGGATTTTTTGCAACGTATATTTACAACTATTGTTCCAACCTGTTAAGGGCAGTTGGCGATTCTGTAACACCTTTAATTTTTCTTGGCGTTTCAGTGGTGTTAAATATAATACTCGATTTATATTTTGTAATTGGACTTGGCATGGGAATAATGGGAGCAGCAGTTGCTACGGTAATTTCCCAGTATGTTGCAGGGCTTGGGATATTGACATATTACATAATCAAATATCCGGAGTACAGGGTCAGAAAAGAAGATTTCAGGTGGAGCAAAAGTAATTTCAAAAACATTTTGTCACTTTCAGGTTACACCTGTATTCAGCAGTCAGTAATGAATCTGGGCATACTTATGGTTCAGGGAATAGTTAATGGATTTGGACAAAATGTAATGGCGGCATTTGCGGTGGCGGTGAAAATTGATACCATTGCCTATATGCCGGCACAGGATTTTGGAAATGCCTTTTCTGTTTTTGTAGCCCAAAATTATGGTGCCAATCAAAAGCAGCGAATTAAAGAAGGCGTAAAAAAAGCAGGTATTAGTGTAGTCCTATTTTGCCTGGGAATAAGTGCTTTGGTATTTATATTTGCAAGACCACTTATGTCAATATTTGTAAGCAGTAAGAGTGCAGCAGTTATAAGTACGGGAGTGACTTATTTAAGAATAGAAGGTGCCTTTTATGTAGGAATTGGAATTTTATTTATGCTTTACGGTTTTTATAGGGCTATAAATAAGCCATTAATGTCAGTAATTCTTACAATAATTTCTCTTGGAACACGAGTTGTTTTAGCATATTATTTATCAAAAATACCGGTTATAGGAGTAATTGGTATTTGGGTAGCCATACCAATTGGTTGGTTTTTATCGGATTTGACGGGCATATTAGGATACAAATTTATTAATAAAAACACTGGAAAAACCTTATAATGATATGCTCCCTATATAGTAGACAGATTGAATAATTAAAAATCTACTATATAGGGAGCATATCATAAAATGGGTGCTCCGGTGCTTTTTTATGCCTATAACGCAAAGGATTATGGGGCAGATGGAAGTGGAAATGATGATTCAAGATGGTCATCAAATTTTGCAGATGATGCATGGCTTATAATTGACCTTGAAAAAACATACATGATTAATAAGGTTGTAATTAACTGGGAAGCTACATACGGAAAGGCGTATGACATTTTAGTGTCAGTTTACGGAAAATAGACTCACAGGCTGAAAGCACAAATTGGAAAGTTCACAAAAAATTCACAAAAAATTAGCACTCACCTCTTGTTATTGTGACGTTGGTTTTGTCTAGTTTCATATAGTCCCGTAACGCCCTAGTTACAAGGGTTTCACGGATTTTGAAAATTTGTAGCTGTTCATCAAAAATCGTCATTTTTCAGAAATTTGGGGTCAAAATTGGCGTCAGATAGCACACCAGAGAGAAAAATTAAATATTTTATAGACTATGGAACGTACACTTTTGGCGTTCCTTTTCTATTTCCAGTCGTTCAGAAATGGACGGCTTTTTTCATACCCAAAATCGAAAGGAGAAAGAGAAAATATGAATAAGCTAGTAA
>OGZV01000030.1_pt1 | contig 133795 bp, 97 predicted proteins | sample 1576861 | NCBI WGS metagenome assembly OGZV01 (sample SAMEA3541501, study PRJEB24748) | human gut metagenome | biome: human gut; feature: human-associated habitat; material: faeces | place: China | collected 2012
GTAAATGATTATTTATATTATCAATCTTCGATGGTAGCTTGACCATTCATGAGCATTGGTAATAACCAATCACGTAATGTGCAAAGCTGCTCATTTTCAATGGATACCTGATCTTGAAAATGCACTAGAGAATTAATACTTTTTATAAGTTCAGTGTCATTAGGTATGAATACTGGAATGTTTTCCACATCTCCTTTTGTAATGAACTTGACTATTGAACCAGCAGAACCAGATTTGAAAGAGTTTATTCTGTATAAGCTTGAGAGATACAGTAATCCATATAGTTCAGGTTCTGGAGACAATACATAAGTTCTTTGATATGCGTTAAATTTTCCATCGTAGTGCTTAACATTGAATTCACCATTACCTGCAATAAGAATTGATTTTGACTCAAATACATATTCATCGCATAGAGAAGGTGTGCTAGCACATGTAAAGAATTTATACTTACCATTTTCAGTGGCAAAATTAGCATCTTCTTTTCCTGTAACTACATTGCAAATGTCTTTTGCAAAAATGTGTTTACCACAAATCATATTATTGAGCATATTAAACATCATATGTTCGTATATTAGATGCATTTGCTGCTCTAAATAATCATTTATCTTATTGTTTATGTCTATTTTTTCTTCCAGCTTTTGTAAAACAGCTGCAATTCTAACCTGCGATTTATAATCTGGATATTCTATTGGAACAGCTTCCAATATTCCAGTGTTTAAGTTAGGCATATTGCTACCAACAGCGTGAGAGGTAATCCATCTCTTTGTTTCTGGACGGTTTAAGTAAAAAGATAGATATGGAGGGTAAATGTCCTCTGACATTATTCTTACTCTAAGGCAACCTGTTCCACACAACATCTGGCTATTATCTTTTACAAATGCGTGCTTCTCTACATCTCCTCTTCTAGCATAAATAATGTCATTTATCATTGTTGCGTATCTATTTAGGCGCAAGAAATCATCTGATGTAATTCTTGCAATCCATGTTTCATCTACAGTTCTGTTTTTTATGTTTTGAGGCATAATCACAGGTATTCCATCTTCTACATAATCTTCCATATGTAATTGTGAGCCAAAAGGTCCAGTGATAATACTTGAAATATCTCCTAACAATGTTTTATTCATACTTCACCTTCTTCAACTGTTCCAAAATCTCCGCCTGCAAAGCATTACCCTCTGCAAATAATTCTGTCAGTTTCTCTGTATAGTCATTCATCTTTGTCTGAAACTCTTCCTGTGTCAGTTCTATATACTCAATCTTTACTTCAAAGTACTGTCCGGCACTGAAAGAACACTTCTTCTGTTCTATCTTGTCATAGTCCACAACAACAGAGAAATCATCCTTTGTTTCAAAATTATTGAAAGTACTGATGATATCCTCTATTTCTTCATCAGAAAGTACTGTTCTCTGATTTTTGCCATCTACCTTTACCTTAGTTCCAAGTTTTGAGGCATCCATAAGTATTGCTTTGTCATATTTCTTTGTATTATCCAGAAATACAACGGATACATTTGTTCCTGTCGTAGCAAAAATATTACTTGGCATAGATATTACACCACGTAACATCTTTTCTTTAACTATATGCTCTCGTATGATCTTTGGAATACCAGTTCCTGCTGTCAGGAATCCGGTTGGAACCACGATTGCTGCCCTGCCACTATTTTCCTTCATAGAGAAAATAATATGCTGCAAAAACATCTGGTAAATAGCCATGCTGTCCTTTTTCTTGTTAGGCACCTTCGGTACGCCAGCCCAGAATCTTTCCTTATAGTTTTCTCCTGCCAACGTATCTCTGTTGTCTGAAAAATCTACATTAAAAGGTGGATTGCTAACGATATAGTCGAACTTCATCAATCCATTTTTCTGTCGGTTCAAATGCTGCGGTGATAATAATGTATCTCCATGCACTACATGACCAAGTGAATGTACCAGATTATTCAAGATAAGGTTCAAACGCAGAAATTCATTAGATTTCTGTGAGATATCCTGTGTATAAATTGTACAATTACTCTCACCTATTTCATGAGCTATTGCCAGTACAAGAGTTCCTGAACCAGCTGCCGGATCATATACTGTCACATTTTGTGTTCCTTCCGGCACCATAATTCTAGCAATAATACTTGCTATAGAATGAGGCGTATAGTACTCGGCATACTTACCAAAATCCTTATTATAATCCTTAATCAGATACTCAAAAATAGTTGCAAAAAAATCGTATTTTTGTGAAAATGCATCTGCAAAGCTGAATGTGACAAGTTTATCTATCATGGCTTTGCAAAAGTCTGATCTACGATTTGACTCTGTTACATTCTGGGACAAATGCTCATCAAATAATCGAATCTTATCCCCTGAACCTGTACTTACTGAAAATACATCCAAGTTTGTATTTGAAATATCCCACAAAGTTGAGTCAAACAATTCATTGAATTTTTCATCATTTTTATGATTAAACAGATATGAAATAAAATGCTTCCGTTTCAACTTTGCAGTCGCAGGTGGTAAGAGCATCATGAGCATTTCATAATCATCATCTGACATATCATTTAATGTCTTCTCCACGTTTGCTGAATCTTTGAGTGTTTTATCCGCCTGCTGTACCTCATATAAGAACTTATCATTTAAAAACTTATACAAGAAAATCTCTGTGATGATTTTATACTCACTACTGGCATTTCCAAGTCCAAAGTTGGCACATACTGTCTTTAAGTTATCAATCATCTGTTTAGTATTTGCTATTATTGTTTCTGTTGTCATCAGGATACCCAATCCCTTTCTGAAATATATTCTTTAGACAGGCAATTATCTATAAATAGAATCTGCTGTCGTTCCACCTTCACATTTTCTCCCAGACAAGCCTTTAAAATAATAGGCTGCAGGGATTTAATAAAGTAATCCTCATTGTCAAGGATATTTTCATTATGAGCTATCTGATCGTCTGCCTTTGACTTAACATTCATAAGAATTCTATGCAGGATAATTGCATCTGCTATTGGAGGCGGACTTCCCATAATTCTTTTATGAGTTCTCATATACTTGACATCTCCAGAATACTTTGCTGCAAGCATTCTATCTGCAAGATTTCGCTTTTCTGCTTTCTTTTTCAAAACATTCAGCTCTCCCATCATCTGCTTCATTTCATCTGATGTGAGTTCCTCAATATTTTTCTTTTTAAAGACACGCTTTAATTCATCCAGAAGAGATATATACTCCGGATCTTTCGGATCAAGACATCTGTCTACTATTTCTCTGCGTGTTTTTTCCAAAGTATCACGGAATGCATCCGCAATAATAAGTTCCTCTTCTTTTATTTTATGGAATTGGAAATCAATCTGATCAAGTGCCATATTAAGCACATGTGTCATATCTTCTGATGAATCTATGCTGTTCTTTAAATTTACAATACTAATTCGGTTATTTACCTCGTTCAGGCATTTGATAGCATTTTCCACATTAAAGTGCTCATATAAATCCTCATATCCATATAAGCGAATCAGATTATACATCGCTTTGTAATTCTCTAATGCCTGTCGCAGGTCAAGCAACTGCTTCTTATCATCAATCTCATTAATCTGATTGATAAAGCTGACCACATTACTTGTATCATATAAAAACAATTGGTTTTTGACTTCATTTAAGTCTTTTTCAATATCTTCTTTACTCTTAAATATGTTGCTGTAATTTTGAACTTCATCACCTATTTCAGCCTGTAGTTCATCAAAATACGCTTTGTTTGTCTTATCAAACTCGTCCTTAATATTCGCAAAATCAACAACATATCCGTAATGATACCCCTTGTATGGTCGGTTTACCCTCGTAAGTGTCTGGAGCAGATTATGTGCTTTAATCATTCTTGCCAGATACTGTTTCTTTAATCGTGGAGCATCAAATCCAGTCAGAAGCATATTATATACAACAAGAATATCAATATTTCCCTTTTTAAATTCTTCCTGCTCGTCTTTTCTGTCTTGCTTAGTTCCCTCATCGTGAAGAATCAAAGCATGTGTATATGCATTAAAATGATTCAGCTGTCGGTCAACTTCTCTCGCCTGCTCAGATGAATCACATACAATCATTGCTCCGATAGAAGAATCAAGTACATTTCTGCCTTCTCCAAAATCATGAATAATGTAATCGACCATCTTTTCAACAAATTTAGGATGAGCATATAACTCCTTCTTTGCAATACTTCCCTGCCTTACAATCTGATCCAATGTTTCATTCATCTGATTCTTATATGTTGTCTCAATTTCCTCACGAATCAATTTCAGTGTATATCCATCCGCAATTGATTGGTTATAATAATATTTATGAATATAATTTCCAAAAACATCTTTTGTATTATATCCTTCTCCAATCAAAGGCGTACCCGTCAATGCTATCATAACTGCATTTCTGTCTGATGACATAAGATTAGCAAGAAACGAACCTGTTGGATTATAACTACGATGTGCTTCATCCAGAAAATAAATTCTTTGTACATTGACATTATAATCAGCAGGCTTGGTTACAGATTCTTTCGAGAACTTCTGTATATTAAGCACAGTCATCGTAGTTTTACCACTTGTATTTGACTCGCCCGGATTAACTATATCATCTATAAACTGCTTTTTATCTTTTATCATCTTGACATTAAGACCTCTGGCTTCAAATTCGCCTTTTGCCTGCTCTGCCAGATCTAACCTGTCTACTATAAAATAAAACTTTGCAATTTTTCCTTCTTCTCTGCTGAAATAATCCGTCAGATATCTTACGTTGGAATATGCCAATGCTGTTTTTCCGCTGCCCTGTGTATGCCAGATAACTCCTTTTCTGACTCCTTCACGCAGCTTATCACGTATTGCCATAGTTGCAAACATCTGAGGATAACGCATAATATGCTTTTCTATCTGTGTTATGCCATCCTTATTCGTTGTTGTCTTATAGCAAATCCCATATTTCAGTAAAAACAGTATTCTATCCTTTGTATATAAAGATGTAATAATACGATTAGTCGGTGAATTCTCATTTATAGAAGAAGCATATTCCGGTGTTCCTTTAATAGCTACAAGATTCGTATCTGCCAAAATAAAAGCTTCATCTTCTATGTCTATAGGTTTCATTTTCGACTTTAACTCTGCTTCCCTCTGTTCCCGGAATTTGCTAAAAAACATTCTTGCATAACTGCTTGATGCATAAAATGCCCCTTGTATTGGTTCAATGTCAGAATCATCATACTCATTATTATTAGAAAAAACTGTAAATTGTGTGATTCCCACAAATTTCCGATAGATTTTGTTACCGAATCGCCTCTCCATTCGAGTCCGCTCAGTAAGTATTCCTTCTCTGTTGTTCTGTCTCTTTACCTCTATAAATGATAACGGCATTCCATTAATTAATATTGTAATATCCGGTCTGAAATTATCATCACCATTCTCATACGGAAGTTCTGTTACTACCGCATAATCATTCCGTGTACCACTCACATCATCAAAATCAATTAACTTTATATCATTTATTCCTGACTGTAAAATATTGAAAAATGATTTGCCTAGATCGTCATTATCCAGCTTTATCTTTATTTCATCAATAATCTTCTTAGCATCATCAATCGTAAATTCCACCTGATTGATTCTATTTATGGCAGACAAAAACTGACTATAGAAGATATTCGTATCTCCATCATAGTCTGCATTTCGTTCTTTATCCTTAATAGACATATAGGTATATCCAAGCCTTGTAAAATGTACAAGCGCCGGTATCTTTACTCTGGAATCTTCCGGTCTTCCCATAAGCACAAATCACCTCCAATACATCATTATTTCTTGCGTGGATCAGTTGGCTTTACCGCATCCTTTGGTAAAAGCCATGTCTTTCCTTTTTTCCCTGCTCCAGGTACTCTTCCCTGGCTACATAAAAGGGATATTCTTCTCGATGAAATTCCCCATATCTTTGACATTTCTACCGTCGTTATGTAATCCATACTTCTCCTCTAAACGATATAATAAGTCCAATTTAAGTATATTCTTTTATCGGAATACTTTCAATAAGTTTTTTAATATTCTGCATACAAAAAAGGACGCAGGATTTTCTCCCACGTCCTCTCATCTATCTGGCTTTATCTGTCCTTACCATCTGTTCCCTTTATGCTATACTGTTATTGTGTAATTGAAACGAAAGCAGGATGTGATTTTCCGATTATTAGATGCCCTCTAGTTTACAAAGGAGGGTGATGCCCTATGAACACGCTTGAAGTTTTAACTTTAGTGCTAGTAATTTTTGCGGCTCTGTCTTACATAGATAATCATAATAACAAAAAGAAATGGCATCCTCCGACCAAAGTGAATGCTATTTCAAAAATCTGTATTTACTGAGGGCAAATCGGATATTACATCCGATTCACTTTCTAAGTAGATTATACAATGGGGTGCTTGAGAAATCAAGTACCCCTTTTAATTGTTCTCTGTTTCTGTTTTATCTTGATTGTAACGATTTTCATAAGATAATTTTGGATTCAATTTCACTCCCCATTCTATAAGGTCTTGTGGCTGACATTGTAAAAACTGGCATATATCCAGTATACTTTAATGTATCCACCCGCTTGATCTGGATTGGCAATCGCCATTTCATAAATTTGAAGTTCTCTTTCTCCATCTAGGTTCCATTGTGCTTCATGGAAAAAACAATTAAGCTGCTTTATATTCGCAGCCACGAGTACCTCTCTTCCTTATTCTTCTTTTCTGATATCAAACCGTTTACAATATGCTATTAATCTGCGGCGTTTATCTCGGCTTTTTCTATGGCTTTATTCTCATACATATGCTTATCTGCTTTGTTAAATAAAGTCTTCATTGTACATTCTGAATAATCTTCTGAAAAAGCATATCCATATGCATAGCTAACTTCTACCTTATGTATATTCTCATTAAAATGCTTTACCGTACTATGCACTTCTTCCATAATTAACAAAATCTCTTGCTTTGTTGTTTGTGTGATAATAGCTATAAATTCATCGCCACCATATCTCCCTACAAAATCCTTTGATGGAATGGCATTTCTCAGCAGTCTTGCAAAATTTGTTATAAGCTGGTCTCCAACAGCGTGTCCATAAGTATCATTAGTCCGCTTCAGGTTATTCAGATCGAACATAACAAAGCCCACAGGTTCTGATATATACTCATAATCGTGAAGCATTTCCTCACATTTACTCTTATTGGGAAGTCCTGTCTGAAGATCAATATAGGCTTTTTTCTCCAGTATTTTGTTGCTGTTCTTTATTCTAATACCTGCTATTGTCTGCTGGATGATCAGCATCACTATCATGATAATATCCGCTACTGAGAGTATTTCAACAATCCTGATAATGCCTGCAACTCTTTCGGAATAGTTTTCAGCTGCGGATACGGTTTTATCTGCCATCTTAAAGTATGTCTCACTCATATCAAGAACATCCGTATTTTTATATCCTTTTTCTCTTGCTGATATAATCTCAGATTTTAATTTCGTCCAATATTCGATCTGCCGATCCAGACCATTCTGATATGTGCTGTCCGGCAGTCTCGCCAGATCATACACACCATCCCCATATTTAAGACCATCTAAGATATCATCGAGATATGCCATCAGATCATCATTTGCATTTCCTGCAATTTCAAGCTTTACTTCCCGCTGGGTAGCTCCCCTTACCAATCCTGCATAATTTACAACTTTTGCAGTTCCCTGTATTTTTCGTATCTCTACCATCATGATAATAACCAATCCGGCTAGAAAGAGTATAAGCATGGTCTTTAATATTGTTCCTATTTTTTTCTTCATAGTTCTCACCTCAGCTCAATCAAAATCAGAGTATATATCGTACCATTTCACCACGAGCCATCTTTGCATATGTGCCTTTTGTAACAAGCCTGTCCCCGGACTGTTCGCAAAATGTAATCGTTATGTATCTGTCATCCGGTACGAGATATTTTTCAATGCACCGGGAGTATTCTTTTGAAGCAAGATTAATAATAATCCTGCTGTCATCTACAACTTCTCTGTACAATCTATCGTCCCAGAAATCATATAAATTTGCAGAAGTTCCTATCGCCGCCTTTGCCTGCATTTCAAGACGATATGGTTCGACACCGTCCATTGGTTTTCATCCGAGAATCTCCTCAGATTTTTCTAAAAATACCGGTCTGCTCCATGTACCTGTGCTGTCAGTATCCACTTTCATCTTCTTAGCAGGTGATAATATAATCTTCATCAGCTTAATTCCTGCAGCATATTTTCCGGATCGTCCGCTGCTTTTACCTTGTCATTTGCTTTGATTATGATCCCCTGCTCATCAATAAGATATGTCGTTCTGACAACCCCCATGGAAACTTTTCCGTAATTTTTCTTTTCCTTCCATACATCATACGCCTCAATTACTTTGCGCTCCGTATCCGATAAAATTGTAAATGCCAGTCCGTATTTCTCTTCAAACCTCTTGTGGGAAGCAACAGAATCCTTGCTTACCCCAAGCACAACAGCTCCTTTTTCACTGATCTGCGGATATCTTTCCGAGAAACCGCAAGCCTGCTTTGTGCATCCGGGTGTATTATCCCGTGGATAAAAATACAGGATCACCTTCTTTCCAAGATATTCACTTAGTTTATGTAATTCTCCGTTCTGATCCGGTAATTCAAAATCCGGTGCCTTTGTTCCTGCCTCTAACATACTGTTTTCTCCAATCTATACATCTTTTATTTCCTTCTTCTGACATTCTGGACAAATTCCCTTAAAGAAAATGTCATAACTGAGATACTGGATTCCATGTGTATCCTTTATCTTCTTTTCCAATTCAGATATAACATCCATATCGACATCAAATACTCCACCGCATTTCACACATTCCACATGATAGTGGTTCTCCAGCGTAAAATCAAAACGGTCAGAACCATCCGGAACCTCCACCTTTCGGACTTTTCCTTCCTCTACAAGGATTCCAAGATTTCTGTAAACCGTTCCTCTTCCGATTGATGGGTACTTTGCTTTGATATAATGGTATATCTGATCTGCTGTAACATGGCTGTGCAGTTCATTTACCGCACTAAGTACCATATCCTTTTGAATTGTATTTCTGATTATTTTCGCCCCCTTATCGGGATTTATTCCTATTTAGGATAATATATTGTTTTATGCGTTTTGTCAATATAAAATGTGAAAAAGTGCTACATATGATTTATATTTACATTGAGATACAGAAGCTGAACCGCTTCAAAGACCTGTTACACAAGATTCATTCTAAACTAAAAGATTTGTTATTTTCCATTCTACAACACACACCAGATAGATTCATACCAAAATCCCTTATGCGTTGGTTTGAGAAATACACCAACGCTCTGTCTTACATAGATAATCATAATAACAAAAAGAAATAGCATCCCTACCCTGAGAAAGTAAGATGCTATTTCTATACATTTTATACTACTGAGGGCAATCGGATAACGCATCCGATAACCTTTCTAAGTAGATTATACAAAGGGGTGCTTGAGAAATCAAGTACCCTTTTTAATTATCCTCTGTTTCTGTTTTATCTTGATTGTAACGATTTTCATAAGATAATTCTGGATTCAGCTTCACTTCCCATTCAATATCTTCCCAAAAATCTCCACTACCTGACAGATTTTTCATTATTGTACTTTATCACGCATCCTGACAACAAGTTCATAAACCTCAGGTCTGCGTTCTTTTAAATGTTCATCAAGTATATGCCTTCTCTCTTTAAAACGCTTTGCAAGCTCCGGATGATGCTCGGAGATATGTTCGTAAACCTCTTTTCTGTGTTCTTCAAGCTTTATTGCGAGCGTCTTTTCATCTTTCCCTGAAATATTAACGATTTCTTTTAAATGTTCCTCAAGATGTTCAAGCCACTCATCCTGGTCAAGCTCCTCCATATGCGTCCATGCTCCGTGCATAAGCTTCTCAACATCAATTTCTCCGACATCTTTTTTAAGCTGCTTTATCTGATTTACTATCTGTTTTTCTATTTCTTCTTCCGTATGCTTTCCAAAAGCCCAGACAAACTCCTGCACACGATTATCCGCTCTTTTTCTTGAGCCGCTTATCTCCTCGTTGTCAACTCCTCCCTCCAACGGATACGGACGATTTATACCCATATCCTTAAGAGCGATATGTATTGTTCTTCTTGCACAGCCTGCCTCTACAAGATAGCCTATCCCAAGTTTTCTCATCTGTTCGTTAAGGTCTGCGATATGCTCAGTTATATAAAATCTTATGCCTTTTTCCTCAAGGCTCTTTTGCAAAATCACAAGTCGGTCCGCCGCCGTTATATCAATGCTTCCTACACCGCTCGCATCTATTATGACAGCTTTTGTGTCGGCTTTTAGACTATTTTCTATATCTTTTTGCAAAACCGAAACATTTGCAAAGAAAAGATTACTGCTAAATCTATAGATAACAACTCCCTTTACCTCGTGTATCTGTCTGCCCTCCTCAATATCACGGAAATGCCTGTGTCCCGGCTGTATTCCAAGAAAACATCTTGCCGGCTTTGAAGTCCTGATTATCATTTCTGAAAAAGATAAGATTATTCCTATAAGAACACCGTTTATCGTTCCAAGAAAAAGAACTCCCATAAACGCACCGGCAAATATCAGACACTCAGTCCTGCTGACTTTCCAAAGCCTTGCCGCAAGTTCAAACTCTGTTGCACCTGCCAGTGCCGAGATAACTATAGCCGTAAGCACCGGCACAGGAAGATAACCTATAAAACCTGTTCCACACAACAGTAATGCCATCATTGAAATTCCTGCAACGATACCCATAAGCTGCGTTTTTCCCTGATACTGCTCACCCATTGCCGTTCGTGAGACAGAGCCATTTATAGGACAACATCCCGTAAGTGATGCGAGAAGATTTCCCACCGAAAAAGCGAGTATCTCCTGATTGTCGTCTATCTTGTAGCCATTCTTTTGTGCAAAATTATTTTCGGCAAGAAGTGTCTCGGCAAGTATCACGACCGCCACGGAAAGACTGACCGTTATAACATCCTTTAAAGGCACGACTGAAAAATCAGGCAACGCCCACTTCGGAAGCCCCGTTTCCACTTTATCAAGCGTCTTTATGCCCCATGAACCGACCGGCAGAAAATATGTCATAACTGCTCCGGCACCCATCAGCAATACCGCCATCGGAAACTTAGGCATAACTTTTTTAGAAACAGTAAGTATTATAAGTGCCGAAACACCGAGTATAAGCGATGGTATATTTATACTCCCTATCGTTTCCGCAAGATGACTTAAAAGTTCGGGCAATTCCCCTGTTCCCGAAGTTCCTCCGAGTAGTTTTGGCACCTGCATCAATATTATAGTAGTGCATATCCCCGTTATAAACCCTCCCATAACGGGAGCTGATATATAATTTACAAGTTTTCCTGCTTTCATAAGATAAAACACAAAAAGCCAGAGTGCCACAAAAAATGTTATCAGAGGAACTGCTGTAAGTGCTTCCTTTGAACCGCTCTCTATCCCAAAACTGATAAGTGCCGAACCTACAAGTGCCGCCGGAGCCGCATCCACGCCAAACACAAACTGTGGTGATGTAGACAGCAATGCAAATGCGATTATTGGAAACACCGAACCGTACAGTCCACAAACGGCTGGCAGCCCTGCTATCTGTGCATACCCCATCGAAATAGGAATTGAGACAGCCATAATGATTATTCCCGCAATCACATCTTTTATAATATTCTTTTTTTCATATCCTCGCATAGTCCCGGCAAATGTAACGCTCATATTTATCCTCATTTCTTTTTTAGTCAAGTCCGTCATTATAAACTTTATTAATGGCTGCCTGTGCCGACTCCATCTCGTGTTTTTTACGAAATCTCTCACGGTCATCAAGTATAGCCAGCATCTCATCGATAAGCATTTCCTCACTCAGACTGCTGACCCGGTAAAGATACCCAAGCATCCTCGTCGCCGTATAGTCAGTATTCATATAGCGATATGCTATCTCTTTGCAAAGTTCTTTATTAAAACCTTTTTTAAGCAGTTCATTATATAACACACCGCTTTTTTCTGATGGCATATTTTTAACCTCACTTTATTTTACATAATAAACATAGTCATTTTTTCTTTCTGCTGCCTGTGGCAACGGCTCAGCCGCATAACCTATGGCACAATGACCTATACCCTCATAGTCACCCTCTATTCCTAAATCTTTTAAAATCTTCTTTCCAAAATCTGACTCAAATTCTTCCTTTGCCCTGTGAATCCAAATACTGTTCACTCCAAGACTCTCAGCAGCATTCATAAGATTACCCATGACGAGCGAACCGTCATATTTATATGTAGACATAGATTTGTCTGCCAAAACTATAAGAATTGCAGGTGCACCGTAAAACGGATCAAAACCCTCATTCCATCCCCCTATCTTACGGTTTTCCTCTGCAATTTTGTCACGAAGCTTTTTGTTCGTCACAGCGATTATTATCGGTGACTGCTTGCCCATTCCTGTCGGTGCGTAAGTTCCGGCTTTGATAATTGTCTCTAACTTCTCGTTTTCAACAGGCTCACTTTTAAAATTTCTGCAGCTTCTTCTTGATTCTAATACTTTTAATGTCTCGTTCATGATAAGACCTCCTTAAATTTTCTTTAATTTTATATTGCTTTTGCATTTGCTAAGCTTAAATATATATGTGTTTGAATTTTGCAATTATATGTTAATTTTGCTATACCGGTTGCCCCTTGCATTAATTATAGTAAATTTTTAAAAATTGTAAAGTGTGGTAACTATTCCGCCCCTCAAATATAGTCTGTACTACACGAGTTTGCTCTTTATATTGTAGATTTAAAACTGTTAAGAAGTCCAAGCACTGTGTTATTGTTGCAGCCTGCTCATTATATTGCAGCTTCAGAACCATTACAAAATATCGTCACTCTCCGTATAATATTTGCATAACTGAAATTTCTAATATATAATAATGAAACAAGATTTCAACTGAATTTAAAGAAATGAGGTTTTATTGTATATGATTAAATTGATTGCTACAGATATTGACGGTACTCTTGTCAAAGACGGTACTCTCATAATAGATCCTGAATATATGACTGTTATAAGCAAACTTATTGATAAGGGAATTATCTTCACCGTCTGCTCAGGCAGACAGTTTTCAAGTGAGCAGAAACTCTTTGCTCCCATCAAAGATAAACTGATGTATATAACTGACGGCGGTACTGTCGTGCGTACTCCTGACAGGATTTTAAAAACATATCCCATGTCAAATGAACTCTGGAAAGATATGTGCCGCATGGTAAGGGATGAACTTCCTGCTTGTGATTATTTTGCGGCAAGTCCTGACCTTTGCTATGCTGAGGACGGTGCAAGTCCAATTTTCCACAGACTCAGGGACTCTTATGGTTTTGAGATGCGTGAAATCGATGACCTGACAAAACTTGAAAATGACGATATTATAAAATTCACTGTTTACCATCCCGATTCCTGCGAAGAACTCTGCTCACCGCACTTTATACCTGCCTGGAAAGACAAAGCTCATGTCACATCCGCCGGAAAAGAATGGGTTGACTGTAATCACAGCGGCATAAGCAAATGGACTGCTGTTTCATTTTTAATGGACAAATACAATATCGTGCCTGATGAAGTATGCTGTTTCGGTGATAATCTCAACGATACCGAGATGTTAAAAGGTGCAGGCGAAAGTTATGCCGTATCAAATGCAAGACCGGAGGTTATTGCGGCAGCAAAGCATACCTGTGCCCCTTATTGGGAAAATGGAGTGCTGGAGGTACTTAAGAGGTTTTTGTAGGCTGAATTTTTGGCAAATCCATAACGGCAGATATGCTTACCGCATATTATAGTATCGGTTGTAATTTATCAGAAATATATTGCTTATCGAAATTAATTATGATAAGAAAACAAAAATACACAAATGTAAGATTGAGAGTTGTAAGATTGAGAGTTTTAATTCGTGAGCAATCGCAAAATATGATTTATAAAAAAGGTCTGTATTATATGATTTGATAATACAGACCTTTTAATAGCGTAGAAAATGTGAATTATAGTTTATCACAGCACTATTTCCTACCATCCAAAATTACATATACCTAAAACCGTCCAAAACGATAAGCGTACATTTCTGTATATTTCCTACCATCCAAAATTACATACACCTAAAACCTCTGGGGATTCTTTTATTTAATAGCATTTAGTTGTGTTACCATTCAAAATTACATACACCTAAAACCACAATTTTATGTGTTACAATACAAAGGAAGTTGTGTTACCATTCAAAATTACATACACCTAAAACTCCGACATCTTAGAGATAGTTCCAACGGATGTTGTGTTACCATTCAAAATTACATACACCTAAAACTCAAAAGCGGTTGCACCTATCTCTGTCACTGTTGTGTTACCATTCAAAATTACATACACCTAAAACATACCCGAACGGAAAGAGCAGGCAAATCAAGTTGTGTTACCATTCAAAATTACATACACCTAAAACGAATAAATTGGCTTAATAAGTCGGAAAGTCGTTGTGTTACCATTCAAAATTACATACACCTAAAACCTCAATTTTACATTTTTATTACCATTCATTTTCCTTACAAAAATGAGATTTCAACCATATATTCTGAATTTATCAAAAATTCAATTTCAAACAGTAACATATCATTTATATAAATTCACCTCCACTTACATATTATTGTATAAAAAATTCATCAAAGTTCTCGTCAACAAAAAGTATTCTCTCTCTTTCCAAAGGAGAAACCTCTGAACCTCTTTCAAGTACTAGCAACTTTACATTATTATACACACAATACTTATAAAATTCAACTATTTCATCTGAATCTAAGTATTGTTTCACATTTACAAGGATTATCAATTTTGCCAAATCTAGGCACTGAACTAATTCAACTAATTTAAAAAGCTTTTCAATTATCTTTTCATCAACATTTGCCTTAATCCTAATGCCATACATTTTCAATATATCTAAAATAGAACTATCTTTTTTGCACAATATTTCAAACGGGAACTCCTCCATTATACTCATAAATTCAATATGTATCGAATCTTGTAGATTATTTATATTTGACAATATTTCTGGCTCTAATTTAATTATTTTATCTATGTATTGATACAAAACCGTCTGAATTCTCCTCTGATTAAAATCAAAGTTCAAAAAATCTACTACAAAAAGAACATTTTTAGTAAAATCAACTATTTCATCTTGTTCTAGTAATGTAATCACCTCATCACACTCAACTGATAACCCTTTGCACATATTATTAAAACTACTCACCATCTTTGCAAATAATTTTTTATTTTGTATCTGCAATACATTTATATGATTTTTTGAAAAATCTATATCATTCTCAAAAGAAAAAATTTTTAATATCATATCACTATAAGCCTTTCATCTGTATCCAAAACAAAGTCACTCTTTCTCCCAACAATATACTCTATCCCACTAAACTGTTTTTCGGTTATAGTAAGCATTTCTACTAATCCATCAACCGGTGCATTCTTCTTCACCTTATCTCTTACAAACTTTGCTGATGAACCATTCAATACTAATTTTGTATATACTGATTCCTGCATCATTATAAAGCCCTCATTGAGCAAAAACTTTCTAAATTTAAGATACTCTTTTCTATTTTCAACAGTTTTAGTAGGAAGATCAAATAAAACCATTATTCTCATAAATCTATACATCACTTAAATTCGTACAAAACTAACTCAGCCATTGTTAGCTTTTCTATAGTTTCCGTAACCTTTCTCACATATTTTTGTATTACATTTGTCAAATAAAATTCCTTACCTCCATAATCAACTCTCTTATTAAGAAGATTTACAAGTTTTAATTTATATTCATTATCAAAGGGTATTCCGATATTGTTATAAACAATCTCATCCACAATAACTCTGAATGGTTCCATAAAATCACATGAAAGATTAAACGAATTATATTCATTCGTATGCTTTATTCCTAATTCTGTCGAATATCCAATTGCAACCAATTCTCTATTGAAATTTGATAGTAAAATTGAATATCCATAATTTAATGCTGCATTAATATCATTCACATCATCTCTTGAAAAACCCTTTCCAAAAAGACTATTAAAATATACTTTCGCTGCATGACCTTCTCTGTTGGTGTTATCAAAATATTCTAATTCATCAGCATAAGTGACTAATTTCTCCTCCGTACAAAAGCCATATTTTTTAAGCATTAATGCCTGATTTAATATCTTTTGTTTTATAATTTTTGTCCATATTAACCTCGAATAATTTATATCCCATTTAATTTGCTGCATCAACTTTTTACTTGAATTATGACACCCATAATACCCTATCAATTCACTTATCGGATTTCTTTTTTCATCACAAAATACAACCTTTATCTTTTTCTTTATTAACTCACATAACAAAAAAGAATTTATTGACACTTGCATAGAGTCAACAATTAATGTATTAATTTCCGATAAGTGAATCAATCTTACATCATCAGTTCTTATAATCATACACCCATTCTTATAAGATAATTTAGCTCTACTCTGCACAACTACCGTTCTCCAACTCAAAGTTCTAACCTCCTCTCATATAAACCCGTAACAGACTGATCTATTAAAACTGTTCCCGGTTTTATCTTGTATCCTTGATATTTACTTCTTCCCTTTCTGTCTATCAGAGATGACGAGATTTTATTATACTTTTTATATTTTTTTAAATATGGATAATCTGATCCTATATTAGTCAATTTTAATATTTCCATTATAAAATCTCCCTTATCTTTCGCACTCTCTAATTCATAAAATACTTTCGTATCATAAATTTCTTTAGCTACAGAACTGCTCCTTCCAAACTCTTTTTGAATTTTACCAATTAAAAATTCATAAAAATCATCTAATCCCCTCTGTATATATTCAGGAGAATATCCATTGTATCTATTATCTTCAATTATATTTAATATACGATTAAATCTGACATTCTTACTTCCGAGTACAAGCTGTTTTGCATTTGCAAGTTCTTCCGCAGATACCAGATAATATCTACATCCATCTTCCTCTATCAACTGATATTTCATTATCTTTTTGCGGATTATATGTATATCATCTAACCCCATCTTTTCTTTAAGATAATTTTCAAGTGTTGTTTTTCCATCATAAATCTTTTTTGCTGTCATCACCGGAATTTTTACTAATTCAAGCTGTTGTTTTTTCTTTTTTACATATGATACCAGACAACAGTACGCAGCTTCACCACCTTGATATCCACCATAACGCTCTACCGGAAGACCTTCTTTTATTGGTATCAATTTTTCGCTTTTGTCATTTTTCGGCAATCTATTTTCATCATAAAAACTTCCCGTATTTTCTTCAAGTTTATGTGTTATGATACAATCCCTGTAATTTAAGATATTTTTCAAATATTTAATCTGCTCCACTCCATTCCAGACAATCTCTCCATCTCTTTCAAAAATCTTATCAAATTTTGATAAAATAAAATTAAATTTCTGTTTTCTATTTTTCTTACATTGTTCATTATAATATTTAATATACTTATTATAATTTATTTCATCTGCCATTTTAGGATATACCGTATTTAAATATTTTCCTATTATAGAAGCTAAATATGCGTCATGTGCATGATGAAAATCATTCAAAAATCTATTCTTAATAAAACAATCCCCATCATTTTTTTCAATGTAATTTCCATCACTTCCCTTAACAAGTTCAGAATATGTTTTCCTTATTTTTGTCGAAAATGCTGCTCTAACTGCCATTACATTAACTTTTCCACCATAATAATCAGTTATAAGATTAGCAACATTTTTTATCATCTGGCTCGTAACTGTCAATTGGCGTTTTATAAATCCGCTATTTATAATTTCTCCTATATTCTGCGTAGTTAATCTTTTATATTTTTTCTCACTCATCAAACCACACTTATATAATTTTTCCCACCATATTTTCATACTTTCCCAATTAACTTTATTTTTTTCTTTTATATAATCATAAGGTATTCTGTTTCCTTTTTCTTGATTTGCCCCCTTTAATACCAACACTTTATTATCTAAACTATCTTCGTCATATACGGACTGCGGAATTATATGGTCTATTTCACAATCTTTTAAATATCCATTCAGATTTAATTCCTGTTTTGTGTACATACATTGACCGTTTTGCAAAAAATATAAATAAACTTTTTCGTCATCAAGTTTTTCTTTATATTCACCCAACTCCTTTAAAACCTTTTCATTATACACATCTATTTCTTTTTTCAAAACTTTGTATGCAGCTTCTAATTTATTTTTTCGTTTTTTTGTTCTTTTTTTATCTTCTTCACTTCTGGCAAATTCTATATAAATATTTTGAGGAAGTACACCATTTTCAATCTCTATTACCTCCTCTACCAGCTTCATACTCTGCCATATTCCTCTCCGTACCTCAGGCGAACAGTGTATTTTATCAATAGCATCTTTAAGCACCTCTCCCTCATCCAGCTTAATTCTGTTTTTCTCTATTATTTCATTAAATCCAAACTCCTTTTTATTTATAATCTGCATTAAATTAGGCAATTTGTTATCTTCTTTTAAAACATCCATAATTGTTTTCTTTTCGCCATAATAATCTCCATATATCCCTGTTAAAAATTTTTTGGAAAATCTTCCCCAGCCGTCATATTTCAAATCAAGTATTCTTGATAATTGCTTTTCTGATAATTTATCACTATATTTTTGTATCATTTTACGTTTTACTATGCTTTTTTCTTCAAAAACAGTAAGCCAATACACTATTTCTTCAATCATATCCAAATTTCTAACATCAACACTTCCTAATATTTTTTTAAAATCAATATAGCTTCCCATAGAATTAGCAAATTGCTTATCACCCTGGTATCCTTCAATCTTATATTCTTCAATTATTTTTGCTCCCAGATAATTAATAGATAACAAATAGGTTTTTAATGTTTTTTCATTTATATTTTTTTGTTTCTTAAACACTCCCTCAATAATGTCATTTCTTGTTTTTATATCTAATCCTTTATCATTCACCTTTATTTTATTAAGTTCATTTAACACCTTGTATTCCTGATAAATCAAAGAATTTTTTGGTAATACTTTTTCTTCCGGTAAATATGTACAAAATCCGGTCATATTATCAATAAAACGCTCGGCAGTTACATCAATATCTACAATTTCTTCTAAGTTCCACGGATTAACAGTTTCTGTCTCATGCCCCTCTTTCTTCTTTACCCACGCAAATTTATTATCATTTTTTCTTGGATTTACCGGTCCAATATAATATGGTATTCTAAATGTAAGTAATTTAATTATTTTTTCTCTATTTTCCAGCAATACAGGATAATATTTTCCCTGATTATCAATTATTTTTTCTAATTCAATGAGATTTATCTGATACGGAATATTTGAATTATTTACATCTTTTTGCTTTAACAAAAATTCATCATTGTCCATTTCCTGTAAAATCAACTGATACTCCGCATCATTTTCAGCCATACCTTTAAATTTTCCTTTAATCTCATTATAAAGATTTTCTCTTGCTGTCCCTTTTGTATTTGCACATCGCTTATTTCTTTTAATATAATTTACATAATTTATAATATATTTTTCCTTATTTTTATCTTTATCTTTTTCTTCATCTTTTTCTTTACCCTTTTCTTTTCTAAAAAATTCCAAATAATCATCCCTTGATAAATACTTTCTAAATAATCTTTTAAGCATATTTAATTGTTTATTATGTCTTTCGTATTTATCAACCATTGCATCGGAGATATATTTATATCCAGATAAAATATCTTCCATAACAATCCAGCTATAAACATTTTGTAATATGTTAATTATTTCAATCTTATCATTTATTTTTTCTGCAAGCTCCAGTATTTTTTCTTCATATTTACTGTCATCAAATTGTATTTTTATACTTTTTCCATCCTCTCCTTTAAGTTCACTTTCACCAATTACAGTTCCTACATTAAATTTATACCCAAGACAGGCTTTGGCTATTTCTTTACTTATTTTTTTATCCCATTTATTATCAACTAAAATCTTCTCTAAATCTTCGCATTTTTCAGCCTTACTTTTCTTATGTTCATTATTTACCCCTTCTTTTGTTTTTTCATTGAAAATTTCTTCCACTTTTTCTATAACTTCTTTTTCTATTTTAAACTCTGCCCCTTCAAAATTACATTTTAAACAGTCACTTAATTCATTTATTATATCTGACAAATCACTTACTTCCTCGAATTTCTGCCCCTGATACAAAAAATGACCCCTATGTTTAATAATATTATGTATTGCCAGATAAACCATTCTTGGATCAGCTTTTTCATTTGACTCAATCAAATGTTTTCTTAAATGATAGATTGTTGGATATTTCTTATAATATTCTTTATCCGTATAATCCTTATCTGCAAACAATAAATAATCTGATTTTTCTGTCTTATCACACTTCCACAAAAAACTTTCATTAAGCCTTACAAAAAAATTCTTATCTTTTTGATTAACCATATCTCCCAATAAATTTTGAAGTAAAATTATTCTCTGCCTTCTTCTCGCATATCTTCTTCTCAGACTTCTTTTTAATCTTCTTGTTTCCGCTGTCTGTCCTTTATCAAATAATCTTGCTCCCCACATATTTCTTCTCTTAAACTTCATCAATTTGCCATTCATATCCGTAACACACCATCCAACTGATGAAGTTCCAATATCCAAAGCAATATTATATAACTGCTCCATTGTTTTATTTGTACTATCACAAACATTTGCTCTATCCATTAAAACCTGTTTATTTCTGTTCATATACATCCTCCTATTTTCAAACCATAATGAAACGACATTGAATTTTATTTTGCACTTATTTATAATATACAACATTCATTTATATTATTCAAGTATTTATACCACCTTTTTTATTCCCAATCCCTCTTTGAATACACCTCTTACCTCTTTTTAATCAGAATATTTCTACCGCTTTCATCATGGTTAATTTGACATTTTGCATATATCATGTTATATTTTGATTACTATTCACGATTTGGCATTTGTCGTTTCATTAGTTTTAGGAATATGTTAAAAATCACTTGCATTATATTGATATATATCATATAATGAATTTGTTATTACCATTCAAAATTACATATACAAGATTAAAATAAGTTTTTTACAAAATGATTTTCAGACTGCGTATGGCGGTCAAAAAAAAGATTATACATTGCGTATAATCTTTTTTGCATTTATATATTAGTTATAGTTATGGCTGACTCTCGACCCCAAACCTCTCTTTTGCCTCACTTACATACTCCTCCGCGTTTTTTACATTCGCTTCTAATTCTTCGTCTCTTATCTTTCTTACAACCTTACCCGGATTTCCAAGCACTACCGAGCCGTCAGGCACATCAACACCACCCGTTACAAGTGCACCTGCTCCTATCAGGCAGTTTTTCCCTATCTTACAGCCATTAAGCAATATTGCACCCATACCGATAAGAGAGCAGTCCCCAATCTCACAACCGTGTATTATCGCACCGTGTCCGACGGTCACTTTGTCACCTATACGAACCGGATACCCCTCATCGACATGAATTACGCAGTTATCCTGAATATTGCTTTTCTTTCCTATATAAACCTTGTCCGCATCAGCCCTTATGGTTGCATGATACCATACATTGACATCCTCGTCCAAAGTGACATCCCCGATTATATCAGCACTCGGAGCCATATAACAATTTCCTTTTTTTATAACAGGCATAATTCTACTTCCCTTTCCATTCTTTATTTAGCCAGGCGGATATTCACAATCCACTTAAAGCCATATAGTTATTGAATACACTTAATAGCCGGCAAAGTGTTTATTTCACTTCTAAAATATATCTATCATAGACAATTATAACAAAAAAACATAATCACCTCAAATACAAAGTATCTTTTATTTGTTAAAAATCTCCTTTACCACATTGTAAGCAAGTTTTTTTCTACGAAATTCATCAACAATCCCCTTATTGTTCATTGTTCTTGGTCTTATGCCAAACCACTCATCACTTATCCTTATATCACAGAACTGCCAGATATAAACACCAATACAGTCTTTATAACCTAATACCGCCGTAAGCTGTTTTCTAAGTGCTTCTGCCTGATACTCCTCCGTCCATTTTGAATCATAATTGTTTCTATAGCCGTAAAGACCTCCTGCTCCTATCTCCGTTATCATAAATGGTTTTCCCACACCTTTAGTTTCATTTTGCACCCATTTATAAAGGTCATCGAGATATTCATCCGGCTCAGTGTCATGATACCACAGAGGATAAATATTATATGAAACCACATCCGGCAGCTCAAAGCATATGTCCGTCTTAACTTTACAGCTTGCAAATGAACACGGTCTTGATGTATCAAGTTTTCTTATTATGTCAAACTGCTTTTTATAACACTCTTTTCCATACTCCGTGTCACTCGCACACTCATTTAATATCCCCCATATATAAATTGACGGATGATTATAATGTGCCGGTATCATCTCCTCTATCACCTTTTCTGCCTGCGGTTCAAAGTTAGGATTTCTCATGTTCTCCTCACTAAGACCTCTCGCATGATTTTCCTCCCACACAAGTATTCCCTGCTCGTCACATATATCAAGAAAAATCTCATCATTTGGATAATGTGATGTCCTTATCGAATTTGCACCCATATCCTTTACAAGCTCAATATCTGCCGCAATAGCCGCAAATGGGAGTGCACACCCAAACTGTGGATGATCCTCATGACGGCAGACACCTTTTATCCTTATTTTCTCCCCGTTTAAAAGTATTTCTTTTCCCGATACTTTTATCTCCCTGAACCCAAATCTGTCAATAAGGTCATCAAACGCCTTTTCATTTCTTAAAAGTTTAACCTCAATATAATAAAGTTCAGGTGTTTCCTGTGTCCATTCATTTATGTTATCAAATTCCATTTCTGCCTTAACAATATTATTTTTTTCTACATCAATATTTTTTAATATTAAATTTTCTCCTGCCACTTTTACCAAAACATCCACGCTTCTGTTTTCAGAATTTTTTATATCATTCTCTCCATCTGACACACATCTGTTATTTTCACTAATATTTTCTGTCTCATTTATTTTAAAACAATCTTTATCTCCATATTTATTACCCTTTGTATTTTCAAGATAAATTTCAATCTTTGCTTTCCATTTTCCGTCTGCTTTGTAAGGTGTAACATGAACATTTCTAATATAAACATCTGATATTTGCTCAAGCACTACAGGGCGGCTCACTCCACCATATGACATATAATCATTTGGTATATGTAATGCACTTTTTTCGCTGAATCTGTTATCGGCTCTTACTGTCAGCGTGTGCTCGCCATATGAAAGATTAGTGCACACGGCATCAAATATCGTATATGCATTATAATGTTTTGCAATCTTCCTTCCGTCAAGCCATACTTCTGCTGTGTGGCTTATCCCCTTAAATTCAAGCCTTATATTTCCACCAGTTTTAAATGTCGTGGTATATTCTCCCTCTCCACGATACCCTGCAAACTTCGGATGACTCTCCCAGCAGCAAGGCGTTGCAACCTTAAAATGTTCACCTGCATATTTGCCCACGCAAGGAGAAAAATCCCAATATTTTCCCGTTAATTCCTGCTGTTTTCTAATATTATGTGTATTAAATGTCCTTACCATATCAATCTGCCGCCTTTCTTTGTTAATGCACTCTCTTTATCCTTAATTAAATTGCATAGATATAACAACATAATGTTATTTTATTGACGCTATTGTTTCAATGGATTATACTAATAAAAAATTGATATATTCTCATATATCATTTTTTATAATCAGATAAACACAATAATATTTTATACAGCCAGATTTGAATTTTATATATTTTAGGTTATTGCAAAACTATCATAACCCGCAATTAACATAACATATAGCCGGTTTCTCCATTATCTATTTCATGAAAGGACAACAGATAATATATATGATAAACATATTAAAAATAGGCGAAAACGCCACCCATGACTCCACTTTTATCGTGGACAGACCACTCGGACATCCCGCCTACCTTTTACTTTTAATAAAAACACCTGCAGCTTTTTTTATTGATGCAGCAAATTCTTCCGAGTTCAAAGTAAGAAATCATTCCACGGATAATTTATTAAACATTCCAAAAGACTGTGCCGTTATCTTTAAGCCATACCAGAAACATCTTTACGGTGCAGCAAGTGACTGCCACTACACTGACAACTGGATGCATATAGACAAGGCTACGCTGTCAATGCCTGATAATTTTCCTTTCGGAAATCCGATACAACTGCACAATCCAGATGATTTCTACAATCTCTTTCATCTGATAAACAGCGAATTTTACGGAAGTGCACCACACAAACAGACAATATTAAATTCACTTACCGATGCCCTTATAAAGATGATAACCGATGAGAGCAAGACCACTGAATTTCCTGATTTGTATTACGAACTTGCAGCTTTGCGTGAAAAAATTTATTCGTCACCGCAAAATGACTGGAAAATAAATGATATGGCAAAGTCTTTAAATATAAGCTGCGGTTATCTGCATTACATTTACAAACATTTTTTCAATACAACATGTATTGCCGATGTTATAGAAAGCCGAATCCAGTCAGCCTGTGAACTCTTGTCCTCCACAAACAAAACGATTGAGGAGATAAGTCTGCAGTGTGGTTATAAAAATATTGAACATTTTATAAGACAGTTTAAAAAATCACAAAATATTACTCCTGCAAAATACAGAAAAGCTCATATCATCACCCAAAGAATATCTCCATATCGTTCTCAACGGTCGTAATTCCTGCAATGTCAAATTTATCGACGAGCACATCAACGACCTCCGGACTTAAAAATGCCGGAAGTGTCGGACCCAAGTGTATATTTTTTATTCCCAGCGACAAAAGAGCCAAAAGTACAAGTACGGCTTTCTGCTCATACCATGCGATATTATAGATTATCGGGAGGGCATTTATATCATCAAGTCCGAAAGCTTCTTTTAATTTCATTGCTATAACTACAAGCGAATAAGAGTCATTGCACTGACCTGCATCAAGCACTCTCGGTATGTCACCTATCATGCCGAGGTCAAGTTTATTATATCTGTATTTCGCACATCCTGCCGTCAGTATCACTGTATCTTTCGGAAGTGCTTTTGCAAATGCAGTATAATATTCTCTGCTTTTTGCCCTGCCGTCACAGCCTGCCATCACGACAAATTTCTTTATCGCTCCTGATTTGACTGCATCAACAATCTTGTCTGCAAGTTTTATCACCTGTTCATGTGCAAACCCACCATAAATCTCTCCTTTTTCTATCTCTGTCGGTGGCGGACACTTCTTTGCGTGTTCTATTATCTCACTGAAATCTTTCTTCTCACCATATCCGCCCGTAATGTGCTTACATCCCGGATAGCCTGTCGCACCCGTTGTATAGAGCCTGTCCTTATAGCTTTCCTTTGGCGGCACGATGCAGTTTGTTGTCATAAGTATCGGACCGTTAAATTTTTCAAATTCGTCCTTCTGCTGCCACCACGCATTTCCATAATTTCCGACAAAATTTTCATACTTTTTAAATGCAGGATAAGAGCATGCCGGAAGCATCTCCGAATGTGTATATACATCAACCCCCGTCCCCTTAGTCTGTTCAAGAAGCATCTCTAAATCCCTTAAGTCATGTCCCGACACAAGTATTGCCGGATTTTTTCTAACACCTATATTTACCTTTGTTATCTCAGGTTCACCGTATGCGTCGGTATTTGCCTTGTCTAGAAGCTGCATAACGGCTACACCGTTTTTTCCGACCTCAAGTGCGAGTGACACAAGATTATCTACAGAAATATCATCCCTAAGCGTTGCGGCAAGTGCTTTCTGGATAAAAGCGTCTATCTCAGGATTATCTTTTAAAAGTGCATTTGCGTGCTTTGAATATGCACCGATTCCCTTTATTCCATAAGTGATAAGGCTTCTCAACGAGCGGACATTGTCGTTCTCAGTGTCCATAATACCAACTTCCTTAGCTTTCTTTTCAAACTCACTCTCATCACCGTTCCATAATGCCGCCTCAGGAAGTTTCTCTTTGTCCTCGTCTTTAAGTTTTTTTAATAATCTTTCCTTTTCAAGCAATGTATCTTTTATCCTGTTTTTTATCGACTCATTATCAAAATTTGCATTTGTAATTGTTGTAAAAAGATTAAATGTAACCCTGTGATTTACATTCTCATCAACTGCAAGCTTTTTTTCTCTCATTTTCGTTGTCACGGCTGAAAGACCTTTTGTCACATATATAAGTAAATCCTGCATATTTGCTACTTCAGGAACTTTCCCACACATTCCCGATACCGTGCACCCTTTGTTCCCTGCCGTCTCCTGACACTGATAACAGAACATTCTTGTCTGCTTGCTGTCTTTTACGGCTTCATTTCTTTTTGTAATCTGCTCCATGTTAATCCTCCTTATTTTTCGCATTTAATTTTTCATTTCTACATATAGCATAACCACTCTATAAAATAAATTACACTATATTTTATCTGTCACCATTCACTCATTGACAAATATCTTTGCAAGCAGTGTAATGCTTTCAAGTAAACAGTAACTATAATGCTCTCTTACATTATCTGCCATTTCAAAAAAAATATACTACAAAAGGACAAAACACTACTTTACATGCATTTTCCTATACAATAAAAAATGCCATACATTTCTGTATGACACCTTTTATTAAAACTACACCATAATCACAAACTGCAGCTTTTTTCAATAGTTTATTTGCTCATTATATCTTTCATGCTTTTAAGTAATTCCAAATCACTTTCTGTCACTCTCATATTGGAAGTAACAGGTTCTTCATCCGGTCTTTTAACAGTAATCTCAATAATAGTTCCTGCCTCTATCTTCTTTGAAAAAAAGTTTTTAATAAAAGCGGCAAATTTAGGATGATTTGATACAAATTTATTTTTTGTCTGATTTAATTTCATCATTGTAAGTGGATTTATCATTATGTTTTGCCCTCCATTTTCTCAACTGCATCCATATAACTATTAAGCCACTCTGACTGCTCAACAATAATTTTTATACTTCATTTCTCTGATGTAAACTGCCACTAAATTTCTTTACAAATTTTCAAATTTTGCAACACCTATTTTTTTCATCCATATATATAACATTACTGATAAAGTAGCAAATACCATATCAACAATTATAACATACATAAACAAACCAATTTTGTACGCTTTAACAATAAACACTAATGCTACCGCAATTGCAAATATCCATCCTCCAAACATTGCTATAAATATATTTAAACTTTGTTTTATTGGAGCCGTCTCATTCGTCCATGTAAGATTTACAAAACTAATCCCAAGCAACATTCCAAATAGTAACATAAACACCATATATAAAATTGGAAGTATAAATAATATTATAAGAGTAACCGGTTTTATATCTGCTCTGAATACTATAAGCATACATATATCACAAAACAATACCGGAATCCCTGTAAAAATAAACTGTACCGCAAGTTTTGCCCTAAATATATCCCATGTTTTTACCGGAAGTGAACGTAGCACCCACAGATTTTTTCCCTCCAGTGATACCGACGGAACAACTATATCATTCATAGCTGCCGTTGCACATATTGCTACTGCAAAAAACAGTGGTACCATGCGTACTGCTTCTTTATATTGAAATATCGTATCCGCAAAAACTACAAGCGAATGACCTTTCACGATAAACACCACACCTAATACAAACAGAAGCAGAGAGCCAAGCCCACAATTTAACATATAACTCGGACTTGCAAAAAATCGTGCAAATTCTTTTGAGAGAACCGCCGCAAATTGATTTTTCATTTTACTCTTTTTCTCTTTGTATCTGACTTTTGAAACAGTATTATTTGATGTAACAATATTTATAAAGCTGCCTGAAAGCACACGGTATATTAAAGCACATAAAATCACTATCACAACTGTATAGATAAGCATTGCACTTATATCACCCTCACCTATTCTTCCAAACATATATACAGGGTATGCTTTATTTTTAACATTTTCCCCATAAACAACCGCATTAACCATAATTTTATTTATTACTTCCTGTGCTTTAAAAAATACAAAATAATATGCGGCAAAAAATAAAAGTGATGCCAATACAGTAATAAAGCTTTTATTTTTCAATTTTCTGCTTATCTTTGCCACACACCAGCCGAGAATACACGACAATATAAGCACAATGAGTGAAATAATTACTATAAGCAAAATTGAACCTATTACATTTAATACGGTACATTTTGCAACAACCCAGTAAACAATTACGGCAGGCACTATCACTACTGCTGAATACATAAGACCGAGAAGATAAACGCCTGCAAGCCTTGCTATAAGTATCGTTCTTACAGGAACAGGCATTGACAAGAGCAGATCATTGTCCTTTGACATATAAAGACCTGAATATGTATTAAAAACACTGCCAAATGAACCGAGTGATACAGCAACCATACTCATTATAAGAAAATAAAGCCAACTCATATTTACCGCTGCAAATGGTCCGCAGATACCTTTTGAAAAATATGCAAACATTCCGCCCAGCACACCAACCATCATCACTGCATATATGAGCATAAATAATATTGTTGAAACAGTTGAACGCTTTTTATTCTTCTTTGAATCATAAAAATAGCTCCTGAATATCTCCATCATCTGTTTCTTTATAAGAATCCATGTCATTATTCATCCTCCAATTCCAAAAAGACATCTTCAAGACTGTCATCACCTTTTACTTCTTCCATAGTACCAGATTTGATAAGTCTGCCGCCTTTTATTATAGCCACCTTGTCGCAAAGTTTCTCTGCAACTTCAAGTACATGTGTTGAAAAAAAGATTGCTCCGCCATTATCACAAAACTCCCTCATCATTTCCTTTAATAAATGAGATGCCTTTGGATCAAGTCCGACAAAAGGCTCATCCATGATAATAAGTTTAGGATTGTGAAGCCATGCACAAATAATCGCAAGTTTCTGTTTCATGCCATGTGAATATGCTGCTATCGGCTGGCCAAGATCATCCGTAATCTCAAATATATCCGCATATTTCCTAATGCGTTCCTGCCTTGTGTCAGCATCGACTTTAAAAATATCAGCGATAAAATTCAGATATTTTATTCCTGTCATAAACTCATAAATATCCGGATTATCAGGTATATAAGCAATTTTTTTCTTACATTCAATAGGATTTTTTAAAACAGACTCCCCGTCAACAAAAATCTTACCCTCATCAAACTTCAAAATCCCGACAACAGACTTAAGTGTCGTCGTCTTACCTGCTCCATTATGACCTATAAAACCATAAATCTCTCCCGCATTTATGTGTAGAGAAAGGTCATCAACAGCTTTCTTATCTCCATAAATCTTAGTCAGATTCTCAATCCTTAACATAAAACTCCCTCTCTTTCCTTCTTAGGTAATTGCAAAACAAATTATATACTATATTAAGTATTTATTACTATGCTTTCACAAGTACCTATTATACTTTTCATTTTCATACATATAAAAATATACACTTAAATATACAACACTGTCAAATAAATAAACAAAATCTCCACAAAAACACAAAAAAGTTCACCAATAAAAACTGTACTTACCATACAAAATGCAGGATAATATTTTTATCTCTAAATAAAAAACAGCTTTGAAGAAGGTTTATAATTCTGACCGAAGGGCGTTAGAACATCGCCGGTACATAAGCGAGCGTATTTTGGCTCACCTATGTACCTCTACTCTATTCTCCGAGTGAAAGCGTCCCTAAGTGCAGAATAATGCTCCTTCTTCAAAGCGTCCATTAGTCAAGGTAGTATATTTCTACTTAAAATAATCCAAATTTTTTCTTGTAAGGCTCTGTCTCTACCGACATTACGGTATATCCGGTCTCATCTATAACTGCACGGATTTTATCTTCATCTAATGCTTCCTCTGAGATTATCTCCGTTCTTTTCTTACTGTGTGATGAAGAAACTTTCTTTACATCAAATGACTTTCTTATTACATCATTTACATGACTCTCACACATTCCACACATCATTCCATCAATTCCTACTATTGTCTTGACCATAACTTTTTCCTCCTGTTCCTGTTTTTTTGCATTATATCAGACTTTTTCATATTATGTCAGATACTTTCATAATCAAAAAAACATATACTATTTACATTTTTTTATATTAACAAAGTTTAACCGCAATGCGTTTGTTACAACACAAAAGCTTGATAAACTCATTGCTAAAGCACCAAACATCGGATTTAATGTCCAGCCGAATATCGGTATCCATACACCCGCCGCAAGCGGTATTCCGATAATATTATAAATAAATGCCCAAAACAGATTTTCATGTATATTTCTGAGCGTAAATCTGCTGAGTCTTATAGCTGCCGGCACATCACTTAATCTGCTCTTCATAAGAACAACATCTGCCGCATCCATCGCTATGTCCGCACCTGCCCCGATGGCTATTCCTATATTTGCCTTTGTAAGTGCAGGAGCATCGTTTATTCCATCACCTACCATAGCAACTTTGCCCTGTCCCATCAGTTCTCTTATAACACTTTCTTTTCCATCAGGAAGAACTCCTGCTATAACCTCATCAACTCCCGCCTGTGCTCCGATGGCTTTCGCCGTTCTCTCGTTATCTCCCGTGAGCATGACAACCCTTATTCCCATATCTTTTAAATCTTTAACTGCCGCCGGGCTGTCCTCCTTTATCGTGTCAGCTACCGCAATCAGACCACACAATTTATTGTCCTGTGCAAAAAGAAGCGGTGTCTTTCCCTCTTTTGCAAGTTCTTCTGCTTTCTGTCTTATCTCGTCTGATACATTTATCTGTTTGCTTATAAATTTAAAACTTCCTCCGGTTATCGTACCGCCGTTATACTGTGCCGTAAGACCGTTTCCCGGAAGTATCTTAAATCCGTCAACTTCATCTGCCTTTATATTTCTGCTCTCTGCTTCATTTACAACAGCTTTTGCAAGCGGATGTTCACTTTTTGCCTCAAGCGAATAGGCAAGTTTTAACAGCGACTTATCATCATATCCTGTCGTTGGTATCATATCTGTCACTTTGGGCTCGCCCATAGTTATCGTACCTGTTTTATCAAGTGCAACTATGTTTACACGACCTGTCTCCTCAAGCGAAACCGCCGTTTTAAACAAAATACCGTTTTTGGCACCAACACCGTTACCTACCATTATGGCAACAGGTGTCGCAAGACCTAATGCACAAGGACAGCTTATTACGAGTACAGAAATTCCTCTTGCAAGTGCATAACCGGCTTCTTTTCCTGCAATCAGCCATACTATCGTTGTTATTATCGCAAGTACGATAACAACCGGCACAAACACTCCCGACACTTTATCAGCTATCTTTGCGATAGGTGCTTTTGTCGCAGCTGCATCACTCACCATTTTTATAATTTGTGATAATGTAGTGTCCTCGCCTACTCTTGTGGCTTCGCACTTGATATATCCTGACTGGTTAATCGTCGCAGCCGATACCATGTCTCCTACTTCCTTATCGACAGGTATGCTCTCTCCTGTAAGTGCCGACTCATTTACGGCACTGTTTCCCTCGATTATACAGCCGTCAACCGGAATATTTTCTCCAGGTCTTACAACAAAAATATCACCTTTTTTCACACGCCTTACCGCAACTGTCTTTTCCTCACCGTCAATCAGTACAACTGCCGTCTTAGGTGCAAGGTTCATAAGACCTTTAAGTGCATCCGTAGTCTTTCCTTTAGAGCGGGCTTCAAGCATCTTACCAACCGTGATAAGCGTAAGTATCATAGCCGCAGATTCAAAATAAAAATCCATCATATAATTCATAACAGCTTTCTCATCACCTGCAGCCTGTGCACCTGTCATTTCAAACAGCACATACACACTCCAAACGAATGATGCCATAGAACCGAGTGCCACAAGCGTATCCATATTAGGCGAACGGTTTATAAGTCCTTTAAATCCGTTTATAAAAAAATGCTGATTTATTATCATAATTATCGCCGCAAGAATCATCTGCAATAGTCCCATTGCGACATGATTTCCCTCAAACCATTTAGGAAGCGGCCAGCCCCACATCATATGCCCCATTGAAAAATACATAAGTGCTGCCAAAAAAACTATTGATGCTATAAGTCTCTTTTTCAATACAGGTGTGTCCGTATCCTCAAGTCCGGCATCTGCACCTGTTGCACCTTGCGACTCGTCACCATTAACAGACGCACCATAACCCGCCTGCTTAACAGCCGAAATAATAGTCTGTGCATCAGCATCACCCTCGACTCCCATCGAATTAGTCAGCAGACTGACCGCACATGAAGTAACACCGGGCACTTTCAAAACTGCTTTTTCAACTCTTGCACTGCACGCCGCACAATGCATACCCGTAACTTTAAACTGTTCCATTTTGTCCTCTCTTTCTTACTTTATAAGCTTTTGCAATGTCACCATCAACTCATCCACAACCTCATCTTTTCCCTCCCTTATGTCTCTGACAACACAGGAATGGATATGATTTGACAAAAGCTCTCTGTTGAAAGCATTTATCGCCGCACCAACCGCCGCTGACTGGATAAGAACATCATTGCAATAAGCATCGTTTTCTATCATCTTTTTTATTCCTCGTATCTGTCCCTCGATACGGCTCAGACGATTTACAAGCTTCTTTTTGTCTTTCTCTGCACGCTCTGTCTTTTTTACATTACCACCACAACAGCAGCATTTTACCTCAGTATTATTATTACCATTTATCTTATTTTGTTCCATATATACTAATCTCCATTTCTGCATATGCTTTCTCATATTAATCCTAATTCCTGCATTGCTTTTTGTGTATATCAATTTATACAAAGCCCAAATCTTAAGTATGAAAATTTTTAATTTTCAAACTGATTTCTCCGTCTGCACACAATTTTCAAACCACAAATACCCCTACAGGGTATATATCATGTTTTTCACAATATATACCCTGTAGGGGTATCTTGTCAAGCGTTATTATTGATATTTTTTATCACTTGTCTTTCAATTATTATATTTTATCATACACAAAGTCTGATTATCAGGTCATTGTCCTGTCAAGCATTTTCTAAACATCTTATCTTTACTTTCTCTATCAAAAAACTCTGCCTGCTTACATTCCAGCCGGTTTTACCCGGCATTTACTCGTTTTTCATCCTCCAGTCAATGCACCTTTGCAAATAATCAACATATTCAGGATTTTGGCACATTTCCTTTCCGTGTGTATCAGAAATCTTTGCAACATCGGTCGCATTGCACTTTGTCACTTTCATAACAATATTAAGTGCTTCCTCGTCTGTGTCATTTGAGATAAATGTTCCAATACCAAATGCTACATTTATCTTTCCGTCAAAATATCTTTTTATCCTGTCGGCACGCTCAAAATCAAGACTATCACTAAAAAGCAGCGTTTTCATTTTCGGATTAATGCCAAGTTTCTTATAATGGGCTATCAGCTTATCCCCCCACACTATAGGGTCACCGCTGTCATGACGCACACCGCTGAAAAGTGTCGCATATGTCAACTGGAAATCTCTTAAAAAGCAATCGGTCGTGATAGTATCAGTAAGTGCAATTCCATTGAGCACCCCGTACTCTTTTACCCACGCATCGAGTGCATACCAGTTTGAATATGCGGGATTATGTTTTTTATTGCCCTGTCCGGAACACATTATCCACTCATGAGCCATAGTTCCGACCGGAGTAAGTTTGTGCTTTTTTGCAAGATATACATTTGATGTTCCCACAAATGCTGAATTTTCCGACTTGACGCTGCTTAATTCCTCAATAGCATATTCCTGTGCCTGTGCAGATAATCTTCTGCGAAGCCCAAATTCAGAATAATTTCCAAGTCGATATTCTCCACTTTCTATCTTCTGTTTCTTTTCTGCAAGCCTTTTTCTGAAGCTGTCAAAAAGACTTTCATAATCATATGCCATTCTAAAATATACTTCGTTTACTATTGCAAGTGTAGGGATTTCATACATGGAAGTGTTGAGCCATGTTCCAGCCGTTTCTATTGAAAGACCACACTCCCCGTCCGTAGTAATCTCAAAATCCTCATATCTGGGCTGCCATAATCTTAAAAAATCAACATACGAGCCCTTTATCCATTTGATATTGTCAAGGTAAGTAAGTTCCTCCTCCGTAAATCTAAGATTACAGAAACCTTTAATCTGCTCTCTGATTTCCTCAATCATCTCCGTACTAAAAAACACATCTTTATTTCTGCACTTAAAAGTCCAGGTTGTCTTATAGTCTGAAAACTGGTGATAAATCGCCTGTCCCATTGAAAATTTATACATATCCTGCTCAAGCAGTGATGTTATTATTTGATGTAATCTCATTTCTTTCCTCGTTTCTTAGCAATTTGCAACAAAGCACAAATATTTAAAAACTTTTCATTTATCAAGTTCTTTTAAAACTTCATTTTCCAAATTTCTATTTACTAAACATCTTAAAATATTCCTGCGCTTTCTGTAATGATACATCCAGCTTCTTTTGAAGTCTTATCAGAATTTCCTCTTCTGAAAGCCCAAATTCATGACCTGTTTCAATGATTTCCTCTGCCCTTCCCTCCAATTTTCCTTCCAATCTTCCTTCCAATCTTCCTTCAAACCTTGTTTCTTCAAATACTGTACACATATCAACACTTCCTTTCCCTGCTATCATATCATAATCCATCTTACAGTTTGCCGCTCCTGCCACTGTCATTATTACTGACTTATCCACATCATGCTCCGATGCATATTGTATTGCTTTTTCTTTTGTTTCTTTTAACTTTTCGTCTTTATTTAATAATATCTCAAGCAGATTGAATAAATCTATATTATTTATATTATGTAATTTCAGATTATTTTTTCTTGCTTCTATCAGATGCATTTTATAATCATTGACAAATGGTTCCACTTCTTTCGGGATGTTTAACATCTCGTGTAATGACAATGCCCCATCCCACGGATTTTCTCCATAATAAACAACTATGGTGATAACCGGAATAAACTTGTCCATCTTTTTCATTTTAGACATATATTCATCTCTTGACATTCCATTTGCATTTTTATATTTTTTTGCATTATCATCATATTGTTTCTTATATGTTCCATAATCATAGCCCATCACTCTCATAGGCATTGCGTAATGTATTCTTTCCTGTCCTTCCATTCCCAGTATTACTAGTTCTACATTATATATTGTAGATTTTTTTCTTATTTTTACATTATCCCTGGCTGCCCCTATACTCTCTGCGTAGTCTTTATGTTCAAGTATTGAGGACTCCTCTGTATCAATATCCTCCAGCTCATCCGCTTTTATAATCTCCTTTCCATCAAACAATACAGCATTAAAAAAATCTGCAAACTGTTCATTATTACGCCAATAGTTTTTTACAACAATATCAGGTTTTAACTTCTGTTTTCTTTTTCCCATAATTACCTCCCAAATTCTCTACCGTCCGTCTATCAGCACTTGTTACAGTTTAAAAAACATAACCTGTAATAGATTTTGGCAATGCTTCGCATCCTAAATTGCCAAAATCCTCACACGAAACTTTTCACTTACGATATTTTCGGTTCCGAAAATACCTACCTACCGTCTATCAAAACTTCCTTGCCCTTAAACGCAAAACCATAGTGATGTATGTTTTCTTCTTTCACTCCCCGTTTGATAAGCTCTGCATCCTAGTTTTTTTCCTCTATCTGTTTTAATGCCGCTGCGACCGTTTCTTCCAGTGAGTTTTCTTTTCTCTGATTTATCACTTTAAATTCGATTACGATTCCCGGAAGTTTTTCATTTGTTTTGTCTATTGGTTCAAGCATTATGTCATAACGACCAAAGCCACTTTCTCTGTTTGAGGTTATGATATAATTTTCTGTCTGGTCTACCATAAGTCCTAATACAAAGCCCTGGAAAAACGCGATGACTTTTTTTGCCATATGCACCCTCCTTACTAAACGAACTTTATATGCTGTCCCTACAATTTTTAATAAATACATTTTAACATTAAAACAATGGTCTGTAAACGATGTTTGCCCCCCAAACCCTGTCAAATAATTTTTCTAAAAATTTTATTATATCATTTTACACACGCCAATTATTGCCGCTATTTTCCATAGCACTTGACTAATAACGATTTATTGCCTAAAATAAAGACTTGTTGTATATTGTTTTTGTAAATAGCATTTATAATTATTAATTATAAGTTTATAAATATTCTTTTACAATTAAAAAATATGCTTTCACAAAGAGAAAATTTATGTTTCTACTAACAAACTCATAACACTATGAGAAAAAACTACGCCATTATAATGGCAGAATGGAGGAAAACAATGGGCGTTACCTATGTTAAAGAAGTTATTTCACCAGAGGAGCTTTTTGAAAGATATCCTCTCCCTGAAGCTCACAAGAAATTAAAAGCAGAAAAAGATAAGGAGATTGCCAAAGTCTTTACAGGAGAGTCTGATAAGTTTCTGGTTATCGTTGGTCCTTGTTCTGCCGACAATGAAGATGCTGTATGTGATTACACATCAAGACTTGCCAAAGTTCAGGAAAAAGTTAATGATAAGATTATAATCATACCTCGCATATATACAAATAAACCAAGAACTACCGGTGAGGGCTATAAGGGAATAGTTCATCAGCCTGACCCGGAGAAAGCACCTGACCTTCACGAGGGACTTATCGCCATGAGAAAGATGCACCTTCGCTCTATCGCTGAGACTCATCTTTTTTCAGCAGACGAGATGCTCTATCCTGAAAACTGGCCATATCTTTCTGATATATTATCATATGTTGCAGTCGGTGCACGTTCTGTTGAGGATCAGCAGCACAGACTTACAATAAGTGGAATCGATATTCCTTGTGGTATGAAAAATCCTACAAGCGGAACTTTAAGTATCATGCTTAACTCCTGCATAGCCGCACAGGGAAGTCATACATTTATGTACCGTGGATGGGAAGTTAAATCTGACGGAAATCCTCTCGCACATACTATTTTAAGAGGTGCAGTAAACAAGCATGACCAGTCGCTTCCTAACTACCACTATGAGGATCTTGTTTTATTAAACGAGATGTACCATAAGTTAGACCTTAAAAACCCTGCCTGCATAATTGATGCTAACCATGCAAATTCAAACAAATGCTACTATGAGCAGCCTCGTATCGTATCAGAGGTACTCCACAGCCGCAGTGTTTCTAAGGATATTGAAAAGCTTGTAAAGGGTGTTATGATTGAAAGTTACATTGAACCCGGAAATCAGAAGATTGGTGAAGGAGTTTACGGAAAATCCATTACCGACCCTTGTCTCGGATGGGACGAAACAGAACGACTCATCTATGAGATTGCTGACAGAATCTAAGTTCTAACACTATCAAAGAAGAATATAAACTTCTTCTGATATGTTGCGATAGCAACTGATATTATGAGCAGGCAGCTAAGCAGATTACAAATATCCGCCTGGCTAAAATAATTTTTCCTTTAAACAAAAAGAACGAACTATATTAAAAATACAGTTCGTTCTTTTTTATTGTATAGAAAAATGCCCGTAATGTAGTGTGGTGCCACCGAGAATTGCGATGCAATTCCTGGTGAGCAAAACGCTGGTTTTGCTCTTTTTTATTTTTCATCACATACCTGAAAAATATAAAACTTCAGATAATACGACTCATTTGCTGCCCAGAGTATTGGATGATCTGGAGCCTGTGTCCTGAACTCAACCTGACGAAGTCTCTTATGCACATTTGAAGCTGCCTGTGCTATGGTCTTTGTAAACAGGTCATAGTCCATAAAATGTGAACATGAACAAGTTGCCAGAAAACCACCGTCTTTTACAAGTTTCATTCCTCTCAGATTTATCTCCCGGTATCCTTTTACCGCATTTTTAATGGAATTTCTTGATTTTGTAAATGCCGGAGGGTCAAGAATTACTACATCAAACTTCTCTCCCGCTTTTTCAAGTTCAGGAAGTTTATCAAATACATCGGCACACTCAAATTTAACCGTATCTGAAAGACCATTAAGTTCTGCATTTTTCCTTGCCTGCTCCACCCCAAGCTCTGATGCGTCAAGACCGAGTACGCTCTTTGCACCAGCCTGTCCGGCATTGAGTGCAAATGAACCCGTGTGCGTAAAACAATCAAGAACTTTTGCGTCCCTGCATAATTTTCTGATAGACTGTCTGTTATATTTCTGGTCGAGGAAAAATCCTGTTTTCTGACCTTCCTTTACATCGACATAATATTTGACACCATTTTCAACTATCTGCACATTTGTATCAAATTCATCACCTATAAAACCTTTTATGCGTGGAAGTCCTTCATTTTTCCTGACTTTCGCATCACTTCTCTCATACACACCTCTTATGTTTATTCCGTCTTTTTCCAGAATAGCCTTTAATATATCGACTATCCTTTCTTTAAACCGGTCAATTCCAAGTGCAAGTGACTGCACTACAAGCACATCTGAAAACTTATCAATAACAAGCCCCGGCAAAAAATCTGCCTCACCAAATACAACGCGGCAGCTCGATGTATCAACGGTTTTCTTGCGGTACTCCCATGCATTTTCAAGTCTCTCTCTCAAAAATGCATCGTCTATCTCCTGCTCCGTATTCCTTGTCATAAGTCTGACTCTTATCTTGGAATTTCTGTTTATAAATCCCTTTCCCATAGGGTAACCGTCGAAATCGTGTACGATAACTATGTCTCCGTCCTCAAACGAACCCATTATAGATGCTATCTCATTATCAAATATCCACATTCCACCGCTTTTTATCGTGCGTCCTTCACCCTTTTTTAATGTTACTACTGCCACATTCCTGTCCTCTCTTTACCCTGACATCAAGGCAACTTATATTTATTTCGATATTCTTTATACATATTTTTGAACTTAGGATCATCTGTTTCTTTTAAGTTGTCAAGATATTCATGTGTATCGAAACCATCTTCATTTGTCTGGATGATACAGACTGCTATATTTGAACAATGATCTGCAATTCTCTCAAAATTCGTCGTAATGTCAGAGAGAACAAAGCCAAGTTCGATAGTACATTTTCCTTTACGAAGTCGTTTTACATGTTTCTTCTTAACTTCATCGTTCAATGTGTCGATAACTTCCTCTAAAGGCTCTACTTTTGTAGCCATCGTAACATCCTGTTTCTCAAAAACATCAAATGTCATTGATACTATATCCCTAATGGCTTTTTCATATATCTTAAGTTCAGCTTTCGCCTTATCAGAAAAATGTTCGTCTTTTCTATATACCTCATTTGCCGTATTCATAAGGTTTACCGCATGATCTGAAATTCTCTCAAAATCTCCGATACAATGAAGTATAGTAGATACTATTTTTGAATCAGCATCCGACAGATCTGCGTTGTTGAGTTTCATAAGGTAAGTGCCAAGCTCATCCTCATAATGATCTACCATATCCTCAAGATTCGATACTTCCTCAGCAATGTTTTTATCATAATGATGGAAAAGATCTATCGCCTTAAATAATGCATCCTCCGATGCTTTCGCCATGAGTATGGCTGTTTTCTGTGCCTGATTTACAGCAAATGCAGGTTTCTCAAGGAAACGCTCATCAAGAAGAGACTTAACCGTATGCTCATCTGTCTCATTGTCCTTGATAGTGAGTTTTGCAAGTGTAACAAGGAAGTTTTTAAGAGGAAGCAGACATACTGTTGCGATTATATTAAATGCCGTATGGATAACAGCTATACCTGCAACTGATGCCGAATGGCTCAGGAAATTAAAATGTACAAACGCATTTATTCCATAAAATCCAATCATAAATACAACTGTTCCTATAAGGTTAAAATAAAAATGTACAAATGCAGCCCTCTTTGCATTTTTTCTCGCACCTACCGCAGACAAAAGTGCAGTCACACAAGTACCGATATTTTGTCCCATGATAATAGGAAGTGCCGATGCATAGCTTACTGTACCCGTAAGACAAAATGCCTGTAATATACCGACTGATGCAGATGAAGACTGAATAATCGCCGTAAGCACCGTTCCTACAATAACTCCGATTATAGGGTTGTCACTGAACATCAAAAAAATCTTTGTAAATGCAGGCATCTTTGTGAGTGGTTCAACCGCATCACTCATCGTGCTCATACCTGTCATAAGAATGGCAAAACCTGCCAGTATCGTACCTACATCCTTCTTTGTGTTGCTCTTTGCAAACAATATCATTCCAACACCTATTATAGCAAGAACAGGTGAAAATGATGTCGGCTTCAACAGATTGATGATAAGACTGTCTCCCTGAATACCGGTGAGTGATAATATCCAAGATGTTATCGTTGTACCTATATTAGCTCCCATGATAATTCCAACAGCCTGCTCAAGTTTCATAATACCTGAATTAACAAAACCTACGACCATGACTGTTGTCGCAGATGACGACTGGATTACAGCAGTCACTCCGGCACCCAGCAATACGGCAAATAAAGTCTTAGATGTAAACTTTTCAAGTATTACCTCCAATTTACCACCGGATGTTTTGGCAAGACCATCTCCCATAACATGCATTCCGTAAAGGAATAAGGCAAGTCCGCCAATCATTGTCAATACATTAAAAATATCCATTGTATTCTTCCTTTCAAAATTGATAGTTTCTTCTTTTACGGATACATGAATATAAATCCATGTACTTCTCCTTTTGTAAAAATGTCCACTATCTAATAATTATACCTAAAAAAAATTTACTTGCAATATACAATGTAAAATTTATGTATATTTTATACAAAATTAGATGTTTCTAACCAGAAAAAAGACCAGACATAATTTATTCTGCATTATTGTATGTCAATAAAATGCTAAATTATGTATCCGGTCTCTTTTATTTTAAATTATCCGTTTTTAATCTTCAAACCTTTTTAACCACCTAAACCTCATCGTTTCCGGCTGCTTCCTCCTCTAAAACATATACATTATCATTTGATGCTATTTCTGATTCCTCATTATTCCCATCAAATATTGTCTTAACATTAAATCTGTTGCAATTATCTTCAAGTACACCTACAAGCTCCATACTGACATCCATCTCACTTCTTATCTTTTGCACCTCTCCTGCAAGTGATGTAGTTCCCTGAGCCGCATTTCCAATACCTCTCGCACTATCTTCTATAACAGTTGTAATATTTGATACTGACTCTACAAGCTTGTTGATAACCTTATGCAGCTTTCTTGTCCTTTCAGTAAAATCATTCATCTCATCATTTATATAAATCGAATCGTCACTGTATTTTCTTCCCGAAGCAACAAAATTGTTATAATCAGGTAAAATATTACTGTCAATATATTCTACTATCCGGTTAGAATTTTTGCTAAGCTCATTAACTGCAGAAATAACAGTTTCATTTATATTCTGTATATTATTTGCTGTCTCCCTGCTGCTGTCGGCAAGCTTTCTTATCTCATCCGCAACAACCGCAAAACCTTTTCCGGCTTCCCCTGCTCTTGCTGCTTCAATCGAAGCATTAAGTGCAAGAAGATTTGTCTGGCTTGATATTGATAATATCTCATTAGTAAGACCTTCAACCTGCTCAACACTCTTGCTGTTATCTATAGCTTTCTTAAGATTTTCGATGATTTCTCCGATCATTTCGCCCGTTGTCTGTCGGCTCTCAACTGCATTCTTTTCAAGTTCTGATGCCCTATGCTGCATATCATCCGAATAAGCTAAGATATTCTCACTTGACTTTGCAAACTCTGCAACGCTGTCATCTACATCTTTAACATTTTTATCTATGGTAACAAGTGTTGCCGATACTTCCTGCATAGATGCCGATAACTCCTGCATAACCGCTGAAACATCACATGACCTGTCATTTACAAGGCCTATGCTTTTCTCAACAACGGCAAAGTTTTCCCTAAGTCCGTTTGATGACTCTACGACATCACCTATAACCCTTTGCAAAACATCCATAAATTTATTCATTCCGTTTACAAGACGACCTATCTCATCCTTTGTCCTTACGGTTATCCTCTCGCTAAGATCTCCGCAATTATTTTCAAGCTTGTCGACAACGCTGTCAAGATCTCTTGCAGTTTCCGTAGCCGGCTTTGTTATCGTTATAATACAGGCAAGAATCGCTATAACACTTATGATAACTGATACAACTATCTGAATAACAGACATTCTTATAGTCATATCAAATGTCTGTGCCTGACTCTTATTTGATGCTGCTATCTCATTTTGTATAGCTTCCGTAAGTGCATTAATGGATGATTCTGTCTTGTCCACAAGCGAAGCCAGTTCATCATTTGCCATCTGTATCGCACCACCTATATCGTCCTCACATAGTTTCAATGACTCCATATATTTTTTATAAAGAGCATCATATCTTTCCTTAAATGTGTTAAAACTGTTTACCTCTTTTGCATTTTTTTTATCAATGCTTTTCTCATATTCTTCTATATTATTTGTCACACCCTCTGCCACATCCGAAATTTCTTTTCTTACTTCTGTCTTGGCAGTTTCATTTCCGGTCACAAAATACACAAACAACAGCTTGTGCATTTTGTGAAACCCAATAGAAAGCGAGTCCAGTTTATATATCGCTTCTGAATTTGATTCAGAATTTTGGATACTTGACTTCTTCAGGCTCTTCATTGATGCAATGTTCCATCCCGAATATGCTATACATATAAATGCAAGTGCAAGTATAGGAATGAGTACTTTTAATCTTATTGTTTTCATATTATTTTCTCCTCTATATCCGCTTTTTTCACCATAAATCTTATTACTTATCTAAACATTATACACGCTTTATATTGTTTAGTCTATATAATTTTATGTTTTTATGCCAATTTTTGTAACAGTTCAGCCTTGCATTTCTTACATTCATAAACCTGCCAGCGAGCTGTCAGGCGCTGCTTTGCAATTCTCGTTGGTACTGCACTACTTTATGAGCATTTTCCTATAACATAAAAAATAAAGACCAAGCTTACTTGAAAGCTCAGTCTTTATTATTAATTTCGGTGTCTTACTCTATCTTTTTTCTTTTTTATGGCTTACACATCCTCCGCAAGTTGCACAGTTTCCGGTGCAGCCTCCATTTTTCTTCCCGTTTATGACACTTCTCAATGCAGCAGCCAGTGCCGCCAATATTATTATGCTTATAACAATTGTTGCAACCATTTTTACGCCTCTTTTCCGTTCATATCAGATTAGTATCAGATGATTTTACCTTTCGTTTTACATTTGTGTACAACAGCAGTAACAAACAGATACAAAATCTTATTTTTATTATTATGTTGACTTTTTGTTTATTATTCCTTACAATCGTTAGTATAACCTAACTAGAAATTATTGTCAATAAAGAGATTTCTTCCGTATGACAGAGCGGCAGCATTGAAAAAACAAGTTCCTTGTGTTAATATATATTATGGAATAAATATATGGTGAGGTGAATTATGATGAATACTAACGAATCTTCTGAAAATTATCTTGAAACTATACTTATGCTCAGTAAGACCCTCCCTGTTGTAAGGGGTGTAGATATAGCAAATCATCTTGGCTTTAAGAAGTCAAGTGTAAGTGTTGCAATGAAAAATCTTCGTGAGAAAAAACATATTACGGTTACTGATGCCGGTTACATATATCTTACGGATTCAGGTCGTGAGATTGCTGAAATGATTTATGAAAGACATGAATTTATTTCAAAATGGCTTATATCACTTGGCGTCTCAAAAGAGGTTGCCCTTGAGGATGCCTGCCGCATCGAGCATGTTATAAGTAAAGAAAGCTTTGAAGCCATGAAAAAAAATCTTCATAATTAATATGAACGTTACCACGGAGGAAACATATGATTTTACAATGCAGCCACATCTGTAAGTCTTTTGCTACAGATGTAGTTTTAGATGATGTATCATTTCATATAAATGACAATGAAAAAGCCGCTATCGTAGGAGTAAACGGTTCCGGAAAGTCCACTTTATTAAAGATAATCGTTGGAAAATCCGGATACGACTCCGGCGATATAATTATAAAAAAAGAGGCAACGGTAGGTTATCTTGCACAGAACCAGGAATTTGAATCAGGTGAGAGCATTATAGAAGAAATGCAGACTGCAAAACCTGAAGTCAAAATCCTTGAAAAAAAGATGCATGAACTTTCAGACCGGATGAACAGTGCATCCGGCGATGAACTTGATTCTCTTATAAGACAATATGACAATGCAAGACACCGTTTTGAACAGCTTGACGGATATTCCTATGAAAGCGAGATAAACGGTGTTTTAAAAGGTTTAGGATTTGAGGATAATGATTTCACTAAACCTATTTCTAAACTTTCAGGCGGTCAAAAAACGAGAGTTGCTCTTGCAAAGATGCTCTTACAGGCTCCCGACCTTATAATACTCGACGAGCCGACAAACCACCTTGATATGAACTCTATCCACTGGCTTGAGGGTTATCTTGCCGGATATAAAGGAGCGGTTCTTATTGTAGCTCATGACAGATATTTTCTTGACAAGATAGTAACAAAGGTTGTTGAATTAAGGCAGACACATTCCACAGTCTTTTCAGGTAACTACAGTGACTACTCCATAAAGCGTCAGGCACTTCTTGACTCCCTCATGAAGCAGTATATGAACCAGCAGGCAGAGATAAAGCATCAGGAGGAGGTTATCACGAAACTTCGTTCTTTCAATAGAGAAAAATCCATAAAGCGTGCGGAGAGTCGTCAAAAAATGCTCGACAAAATGGATCGTATCGAAAAACCGATAGAAGAAAACACACAGATGCATCTTCTTTTCACACCTAAGATACAAAGTGGAAATGATGTACTTACCGTCAAAAACCTTTCAAAAAGTTTTGGTACTCTCTCACTCTTTTCGGATATTGCTTTTGAAGTAAAACGCGGAGAAAAAGTTGCCATTATCGGAGACAACGGTACCGGCAAGACTACTATCCTAAAAATGATAAATAAAATGCTCGCTCCGGATACGGGCAGCATAACACTTGGAACTAATGTGCAGATAGCATATTATGACCAGGAGCACCAGGTACTCCACATGGAAAAAACTCTCTTTGAGGAAATCCAGGACACCTATCCTACAATGACAAACACGCAGATACGAAATATGCTCGCTGCATTTTTGTTTACGGAAGATGATGTTTTTAAGAAGATTAAAAACTTAAGCGGTGGAGAACGAGGTCGTGTTTCTCTTGCAAAACTTATGCTTTCAGATGCAAATTTCCTTATCCTTGACGAGCCGACAAACCACCTCGACATAGATTCAAAGGAAATTCTTGAAAACGCCATAAACAATTTTGAGGGAACCGTACTCTATGTATCGCATGACCGTTTCTTCATAAATAAAACAGCAACAAGAATACTTGACCTGACAAAACATCAGATAGTAAATTATGTTGGAAATTATGACTATTACCTTGAGAAAAAAGAGGATAATGAACGTGCACAGCTTAATGATACTATCATCGCTGCCGCTTCATCTGACAATACTGTTTCTGCGTCTGCCAACACGCCAGAAGGTCAAAATGCCACTTCTGACACAAAGCTCAGTTGGAAACAACAGAAAGAAGAACAGGCACGACTTAGGAAACTGGAAAACGAAGTCAAAAAGATAGAAGCTGAGATTGAAAAGCTTGAAAATGAAAATGAAGAACTAACCGAACTTTTACAAACAGATGAAGTTTCGACAAATTCCGTCAAATTGCAGGAGATTTCTTCCAAGATTGAAAAAAACACCAACAGACTTGAAGAACTTATGGAACGCTGGGAAAGCATCCAATAAATAAAAGTCCGACTGCATTGCAGCTTTGATATTTCATTTTTGTAACAAAAAACCGACCGCATTGTAATTTGAAAATTTAATTTATATTACAATGCAGTCGGTTTTTTGTTTTTTTCTAAGCAATATTATTAATTTCTTTTTGTTTTTAGCTTTTTCATTTTCGACTAGAAATCTCTTATATGCTCACCACTGTATATCTCATCTTTCCTAAGCTTCGACATTATCTCCTCTTTTTTAGTTCCGACAAGAAGTTCACTGTTATATTTAAGATATTTTTCACTTGGATTGTCAGAAAGAAACATTGCAATCTCGCTGTTCATCGTAAGCTCCGTCACAAATACGACCATCTCCTGGCCTGCTCCGAGTGTTTCCTCAATAAATGTAAATACATTTTCAAGCTGCTCTGATGCCATGTCCTCACTCTCTTCAAGTATCTTTCTCTGATTTTCAAAACCTGAAAGTGCTTCTTCAAATGCCGCATCAATGTCTTTCTCTGAACTGATTTCTGTTTCTGACAGCTTATTTATAAGATGTTCATTTGCCTTTATCTCATCTTTATTTAAAAATCCTGCCTTTTTATCTCTCTCAAATAAAGATTTTCTTTCCTCATACAAGGTGTTGTAAATTGTTCCCGTTCCCATACTTTTTTCTTCAAGTTTTGCTTTATAACCTTTTAAAAATTCATACCACATATCAGTGACAAGTTTATTTAACCAAACTTTATGGAATGACACTTCAAGTCCGCTTATCAAAAGATTTACGACACTTACTCTCTCATCAAAAGACGCATCAAATATATTTTGGTATGACTGTTTCAACGGATTACCGTCAAGTATCTCCTGAATGCCATAATCATTTTTATATTTCTCATAAAGTGCAAAATAAGCCGCGACATCTTTTGCCGTATCATCATGCTGTATAAATTCGGCTATTATGTCCTCGTCAACTTTTATCCCTATATCCTGATATGCATCATACAGATTGCTTAAATCCTCCCAGCCTCTCGCCGTCACAAACTGCATTCCGTCTATATCAGCCTCTACTTTGTAGAAATTATTAGGTCGCAGCTCAAGATAATTTATTATTGCTCTGTTTATATGGTGGTTTACCGCATATTCTTTCCATATATTAAAGTCAGCGTCAACATCTATCTTTCTCACACGGTCAAGTGTCACCATGTCAAACTCTCTTACCGACTTGTTGTATTCTGACGGATTTCCTGCTGCCACGATTATCCATCCCTTAGGCACTTGCTGATTTCCAAATGTCTTACATTGCAAAAACTGAAGCATTGTAGGTGCAAGTGTTTCCGATACACAGTTTATCTCATCAATAAATAAAATCCCCTCAGGAATCCCACTCTCCTTAATCTTTCTGTAGACACTCGCAATAATCTCACTCATCGTGTATTCGGTTACAGAATACTTTTTGCCGCCAAACTCCTCCTCAACAATAAACGGAAGTCCGACTGCACTCTGCCTTGTGTGATGCGTGATAGTATATGAAACAAGACCTATCCTGCACTCCTTAGCAATCTGCTCCATTATCTGCGTCTTGCCGACACCCGGAGGTCCGATAAGTAAAATGGGACGCTGTCTGATAGTCGGGATAATATACTCCCCATCCGCATCCTTCTTTAAATAAGCCCTCACTGTATTTTTAATTTCGTCTTTAGCTTTCTTTATATTCATTGTTTTTCCTCTCTTATTCCAGCGAAACTTTCATTGCCCATGCCGGCACTGCTGTCTCACTAAGCTTGTCAATAAATACAAATGCCGTATTATAAGGCATCTTTTTTTTAGGATATTTTCCTTTTCCGTCCGTAAAATATAAAAGTCCCTGAAGTTTCTTTATCTCACCTGTATCAATCAGGTTATTTACATATTCAAATGCAGGTCTGAAATCAGTATTTCCACCGCCTGCAAGTTCAAAATTATTTATAAGTATATCTATATCCGTGTCACCTGTAACTGTTATATCCGAATGTACCAGCTCGTCACACTGTATTATATGTATCTTTCTCTTTCTGAAAAAGCTGTCTGTCTCTGACAATATCGTAAATGTTTCCCTCAAAAACTTTTTGACAAGTTCACCGCTCGTTGAATAACTTGTGTCAACAACTATAACAAGCTCCTCTATCCTAAGATTTTCCTTTGTTTCTACCGGCTCTATAAGCGGCATATTTTTATATATCCTAAGACCATATGTATAATAATTTAAGTCATATTCATCCATATCTATCTTAAGCTCTTCCTTTAATATACAGAACTTTCTCAAAAAATTCCTGTAACTTTTCTTTCCTCTCTCAGTCTTTACCTGCTGCTGCCAGAAATTTTTTCCTTTATCGCTGTCTTTCCCCTGACTTTCTTTTTTTATCTCGCTCTGTCTTGATATTTTATCCCACTTATCCTTTGTCTGATTTTGTGCCACTGACATTTTATCTTCTTTCGGCCAGTGCTTGTGTGTATCGGTATAAAATTCCATATGAAGCCTGTTTACCGTCTCGCTGTCAGTTTTCATAAGTTCTCTGTATATAACAGCAGCCGATATACCGTCAGGATTTTCATCTATCTTTTCATATACCTGCATCCTCAACCAGCTAAGCGGTCTTTTTAATATTTCCTTTTCCATATTGTCTATAGTGTACTCGACAATAATATCACACGCAATGCCCCATATAAATAAATCTCTCTCACCTCTCACCCACAGGTGGCTGAAAATGCAATGCAAAACACTATGTAGAAAAAGCCTGTCAAGGTATTTAGAGTTCTTCTTAAAAACGCTTATCATATGTTCAGGCTTAAAAAATATACAATTTCCATCCGTTGACATGGTCTCTATCGTCTCGTCAACTTGCGGTATAAGCTCACTAAAAGCAACATCAAAAAATCTAAGCTCCATATATAGTTCATTCTTAACAAATTTAAAAATATCATTAGAAACCTGCCACTCCCACCCGCTCTGTGTCTGCACTCTCAATTTTATATCCACCTCCCATGCAATCACCTAAATTTCAAAAAGCATATCTCGACTTCCGTATATCCTCTTTTTTCCGGCGGTATTTTAATATAAGTGCTGCCGCCTCACCAAAGCCGGTCTCATTTGCCACAACTATTGCTCTTTCTATCATATTCCTGTCACCACTAAACTTTTCAAGCATAAATTTTATCTCATCAATATTTTTATCATAAATACAGCTACCAATGATTTCATTTTTGTTATTTTTCAGATAATCCATATACAAAACTTCTGATGAACTTCCAAGCATATATGGATACATCAAACGATAGAGTGCGATTTTTCCTGCAACCTTTACGCTTTCCTCTGCAGATGCCTTTGGAAATATCGTATCATACTGGTTCATATCAGCTTTTCCACCATCAAAACACTGTCTTGCCCGAAATCCTTCACCCTCTATGTTTCTTCCAAATATATGTGCAGGAGCTATCTCGTCATAGACTTCACTATATTCAGGATAAAGCACTTTAGCAATAACTTTTTCTTCTTTTATATATGTGACTTCAATCTCTGAAGAAATCCTGCTGAGCACCTGTTTAAGTCCCGTAATGTCACTTATATCACTTCGTAAATATATCTTATTTAAGCTGCGACAGTTCATAAACACATCACTGCCAACCTCTTTTATATTCTTTCCTATTGTAATACTTTCAAGCTTTTTACAGTTGTAAAAAGCATTATTTCCTATCTGCATCACACCATCAGGTAACTTTATGCTGTTTGCAAACTCACCTGCAAATTCATGGTAAATTGTTTTGTCTATATCTATTTCATCATATTCATTCTGTAATTTTTCCGGCAGATGCAGCTTTTCTGAAAAACAATATGGTGCAATCTTATTTATCTTATCACATTCTCTTTTTATATATAAATCTTCATTTTCAATATCTTTATTTGTATGGTCTTTTTTTCTATCTGCAATATCTACAGTGCCACTTTTTCCAAAAACACGATAAAGCGTAAAGCCTGTCTCATTTTTATCTAATAATAAAATAAGCTCATTTATTTCTCTTATCATTTTTTTGCTGACTTCCTATACTCTAAAAATAATACTGCCATGTTCTGAATTAATTATCGTTACTGTTCACCCACAAACCTGACAACACGGTCAAGCTATACGCTAATAAGCGAATTTCATAAGTTTAAACAGTACCTTTTATCAAAACATGGCAGTCTGATATTTTCAATTTTTTATAATTATTATTTTATAATTTCACTATGAAAATCTTCACCGTTGCCCGTTGCATTGTAAACCCTTCTGCACCTTACTCTCAGTCCGGTTTATGATTATTTCAAAAGTTCATCGATCATCTTATCCATCTGCTCGACATTTTCTTCTTTAACTGTTGATTTAATTGAAACTATATTTTCACATATCTCAATGTTTTTCATACTCTCAAGACTCTCACGCATTTTCTTTGCCGCAAGAGGAGCCCATGAACCATTTTCAACAAGTGCAGCTTTTCTCTTCTGGAAATTCTTTGATTTTAAATGATTTAAGAAATCTTCCATAACCGGGAAAAGTCCTCCATCATAAGTTGCACAGGCAAGCACCATCTTGTCATATCTAAAAGCCGCTTCAACAGCTTCTGCCATATCGTCTCTTGAAAGATCCATGACTTCCATCTTCTCAACGCCTTTTGCCTTAAGTTTGTCTGCTATCTGCTTTGCCGCTTTTGCAGTATTGCCGTGGATTGATGCATAAGCCACAATAACACCTTCATCCTCAGGCTCGTAACTGCTCCATGTGTTATAAAGGTCGAGATAATATCCAAGATTTTCCTTTAATACAGGACCATGAAGCGGACATATGGTCTGAATGTCAAGTGCAGATGCTTTTTTAAGGAGATTTTGAACCTGTGCACCATATTTTCCTACTATATTGAAGTAATATCTTCTGGCTTCACAAGCCCATCCCTCATCATCCTCTGAATCGAGTGCTCCGAACTTTCCAAATCCATCGGCAGAGAAAAGTATTTTTTCTGTTTTCTCATATGCTACCATAACCTCAGGCCAGTGAACCATAGGTGCCATCACAAATGTAAGCGAATGACTTCCGAGAGAAATCTCATCACCCTCTTTTACAACGACCTGTCTGTCAGCAAAATCCTCATCAAAGAACTGTGGAAGCATCTGGAAAGTTTTTGCATTTCCGATAAGCTGCATATTTGGATATTTATGTGCGATAAGCCCTATATTGGCTGCATGGTCAGGCTCAAGATGTGATATAACAAGATATGATGGCTCTTTCCCGCCAAGTGCCTCCTCAATATTTTTAACCCATTCATCTGTTGCTCTTGCATCGACTGTATCCATTATCGTAATCTTTTCATCAAAAATAATGTATGAATTGTATGATACGCCATCAGGTACTACATACTGACTCTCAAATAGATCTATATCCTTATCATCCACCCCAACATATTTTATACTGTCTGAAATAAACATAATTTAAAAATCTCCTTTCGTATCCAAAAATTTTTATCTAATAATAAGTGCAGTCATCTACACTAATTAAACATATTAAACATTTTCTCAATAACTTCCACCGTGCCTTCAATACCGTAGCAAGCTGTATTAAGACACATATCGTAATTTTCTGAATGACCCCAGTGGCGGCCTGTATAATAATTGTAATAAGCCTTTCTCGCCCTGTCCATATTCCTTACTTTTTCAACAGTGTCATCATATGAAGCTCCGGTACAAGCCATATCGTGTTTTACTCTCTCCTCAAACGGAGCTCCGATAAATACTGAGATGTGAGGTATATCTGCGTGCTCAAGCACAACATCTGCACAACGACCTAAGAATATACAGTCACCTTTTTTTGCCATTTCCTCTATCATCTGGCTCTGTGCAAAGAAAAGTTCATCATTTCCTGCAAACTTGCGAAGTGAAAATGGAGTCTTATTAAGCCATCCTTTTTTGCTGTCTGCCTGTGATGCATCGACACTTGAAAAATCTCTGCCTATATGCTCGCACGCCATTTTGATTATCTGGTTGTCATAGTAAGACATATTTAATCTTGTTGAAAGTCTCATACCAACTTCATGTCCGCCGCTTCCATACTGACGACCTATGCAGAGTATTCTGTGATTTCCGTCTTTAAATCTGTCTTTCATCTCAGATATGTTACTTACAAAGCTGTCTGGAAGCTGTCTTGTCGGATTGTACTGCGCAAGCATCTTATTAAGTTCTTCAAGCTCTTTTTTGCACTCCTCTGCAACTGACGGATTCTTTATAGTCGAAATCATATTTCCGATAAGGATAGTCTCGTCTCTTATAAAATGCCTTTTATCCTCGTCAAGATGTTTGAGCATCTTTTTCACCGATAAATCTTTTCCTGCCGGAAATACCTTTCCCATCGTACTTCCCGTTGCTTCATAAACTTTCACATCAAGTTCATAAATCTTTTCAACAAGCTCTTTAACATCACATTTTTCCATATTCATCAATCCTCCATTCCTACATAAAATACTACCCTGCCGATAAACATCTGTACATATTTTCTAATAACCTACTTTTTTTCCTTTGGATGTCATATATCCGCTTATCCTGCCCGCTTTATAGTCTTTCTTCTTTGTGGCAGCCGGCACTGAAGGATCTGTAGGGTCATAATTTATTGACTCTGCTATTTTTATCGTAGCAGCTTTTCCGAGAGGTCCCGGTTTTTTAGAATTTCCTTTTTCAATTTTAACTGAACTGCCCACAGCTGCATAATCGTAAAGCCACTTTGCATCAGCAACAGTCATTCTTATGCATCCTGCCGATGCTGCACTGCCAAGTTTGTTATAGTTGCTTGCACGAAGTGCATAATGCGACTGACTTCCAACAGCTATCGCATGAAAATAAACATTTCCGACAACATGACTTGCCCATCTGGCATAAACGGTACTTCCATCAGGCTCTCCCATAGGCTTTAAACTATATTTTGCTGCCGTACCGTTTGAAGAAATCGAATACGAGCCAAGCGGTGTGTAAGACGATGAAATAGAAAGTCCTGCCGCACCTGATGTGGTTGCAGTATCTCTGCCTACCGAAACTGTACAAGTCTTTACCGGTATGATATAGTCTTTTTTCTGACTGTCGTATGCATATATAGTAACACAACAGGCAGCTCTGTTCACTACTATTTTTAATTTTTTGTTACCTTTTTTTAATTTAAGCACATTTGTGAGATCTGTAAGTTTTTCTCCGTTTTTATAATAAAACTTATAAACTTTTCCGGCATATTTTTCATAACGCCATCCGTTCTTTCCAACCTCTGAACTTTTTACACTGAACTCTTTTGTCTTAAATTTAATCTCCTTATTCCACTGTGTATAACCACACGCAACAACCTGTGTTCTTCCACTTACCATATACTGATAATTTGCAATATATGTTTTATTTGAATATACACCGATAAGTTTTTTTATCAATGTTCTCTTACCGTTTTTTATGCTGTAAACTTTAAATCTTACACTTTTTATATTTCCCGGTATATACGCATTTTTAAGTCTGAATTTTGCGGTACCATTTGCCAGCTTAGTTACTGTAAGTATCCCCGTTTTTACCCTTACTGACGCAGTTCCGGTCTTTTTAAGTATTCTCACTATCCCCGCGTTGTCCGTCACTGAAACTTCTATCTTATAATTTCCAAACCTATAATTTATCGTTTTTAACGGTATATCTGAATAATAATATGTACTTGTACCGTTATGCACCCCCTTTTCCGTACATACAAGTTTTCCTGCACTGTTATAAATATTAAATGTAACATTCTTTACGACAAGTGCTGAATTTACTTTCTCAACAAAAACTCTAAATGTCTGATTTTTTTCTGTTTTTGAAGTTGACTTTGAGCCGATTTTCCCATAAGTAAGTGCAAGATTAAACTCTTTTTGTGCCAGCAGCTCACTGCCGCCTGAAAGTTTGCTGTTTATAACAGTGAATCTCGCGTAATATGTACCATATGTATTACAATACTTTGTAAGATCAACATCCCAGCTTTTTGTTGCAGTCGGAATAACTGTTGCCGTTCCAACTTTTTTCTCATCTTTTCCGTTTTTCTTCAAAATCGAAAGCTGTATCTGACTGTCTTTTCCCGGAATAATAATATCATTTTCTTTATTTACTAAAGATATAGTCCTGTTTGTTTTTGATTTATATCCTGCAACATCTAATGTGAATTTATCCCTGTGTATTGAAAAATCGCACTTTGCAGCAGCCTCTACAGGAGTACCGTCACTCATAAGAAATGAAACCGTATATTCCCTATATGCATATGTGCTTAAATCTGAAAGTGAAAACGAACCTGAATACTGTCCGTTCTGGCAGTTTTCTGCTGTAAATGTCACCGGCTGTTCAAGCACTGTGACCGTATTTTCAGATTCATCTTTATATGTAACCTTTGTTGTCATCCCCGATGTCTGTGCCGTATCTATACCTGCAAGTGTATAATTGCATACACCGTTTTCTCTGTCAGCATTGACATCTGCACTGTACTGTGCAGCTTTTGCGTTTGGTGAAATCGCAAATACCGCAACTACTATAGCAATCATAAATACTGCCGGCAATGCAATGAACTTTTTTTTGTGTTTACCTTGTTTTAACATTTTGTTCCTCCCATTTCTATCTACAGATATACTATTTATATGAATAGTGCAGCCACTTTTTCACATACATATATTTTACCACTTCTTAATAATGTAATGCAAGTGCGGCAAATGATATTTTGCCCTGTTAAATATTGATGCGTAACTTCACAAACAGTGTCAGGTTTGCGAATGTGCAACTCTCAATTCAGACATAAAAAGAGCGAAATCAGCGTTTTGCTCCTGGTGTCACACTACTTTACGAGTATTTTCTCATGTATATTTTTAATGCTCTCTGTCACAAGTTTCTTAAAGTCGCCTGATACCCTGTCGGCTGTTTCCTGTACTTCTTTATGGCTAAGTGGTGCAACACTCATGCCGCTTGCAAGATTTGATATACACGAAATACCGCATATCATCATACCCATATGGTTTGCCGCCACAGCTTCGCAAGCCGTACTCATTCCGACGACATCCGCACCGAGCACTCTCGCCATCCTTATTTCCGCCGGAGTCTCATATGCCGGTCCTGTAAACTGCAGATATGTTCCCTCTTTTAAGTCAATGTCAAGTTCAGCCGCCGTCTTTTTAATCACCTTTCTTAAACTAATATCGTATATCTCGCTCATATCAGGAAATCTCGCACCGAGTTCATCAATATTTTCCCCAATAAGAGGTGACGGCACAAAGCTTGAAATCTGATCCTTTATCAGCATAAAATCACCCGGTCTGAAATCATAATTCACACCGCCTCCCGCATTAGTAAGAAACAAAACCTTTGCTCCCATCAGTTTCATAAGCCTTATTGGAAGCACTACATCAGAAATATCATATCCCTCGTAATAGTGGACACGCCCCTGCATACATACAACAGGCACATCTCCAACATAACCGAAGATATACTTACCCTGATGTCCCGGAACGGTCGAAACCGGAAACCCCTCAATCTCATGATAATCAAGCTCGCAGACAACCTCAATGCCATCCGCAAAATCACCAAGCCCTGAACCAAGCACCAATGCAATCTCCGGCTTAAAATCAACCTTATTCCTAAAGCACTCGTAACATCTGCTAAGCTTATCATAAACTTTATTCATCCACAAAACCTCCTTACTATTATAATTTCCATACGGTTACCTCGATACAGTAAATTGCGAAACTGTCATAATATATGATTAAATTGTGCAAATATAACAAATAGTGTTAGCAGTGTACTCTGTCACCGTCAGCACTTAGTCAGCGTATTTTGCTGACGGGTCAATGCTTTTTTATTGACCTATGTACTGCTACGAGTGACAGGTAGCGAAAGCGTACATGCGGTACTATTTGTTATAGTTGTGCAATTAACACAACCTATAATCAGTTTCGCTCACCTGTATTATCCGGCTAAACCTTTTCCAAGTTTCCCCGTATAAAGCTGGTAATACTTGCCTTCCTCTTTTATAAGTTCATCATGCGTTCCACGCTCTATTATCCTGCCCTGCTCAAGAACCATGATACAATCACTGTTTCTTACTGTTGAGAGTCTGTGGGCGATAACAAATGTCGTTCTGCCTTTCATAAGTCCGTCCATTCCCTGCTGAACAAGTTTCTCAGTTCTTGTATCTATCGAACTTGTAGCCTCATCAAGGATAAGTGCAGGTGGGTCTGCAACTGCCGCACGTGCTATTGCCAGAAGCTGTCTCTGTCCCTGACTCAAGTTTGCACCGTCACCGGTGAGCATTGTGTCGTATCCGTCAGGAAGTCTTGTGATAAAGCTGTGTGCATTTGCAAGTTTTGCTGCCTTTACGATTTCCTCGTCTGTCGCATCAAGTTTACCGTACTGGATGTTTTCCCTTACTGTTCCGGTAAACAGATGTGTGTCCTGCAAAACGATACCAAGCGAGCGTCTTAAGTCATTTTTCTTTATCTTGTTTACATTGATACCGTCATATCTTATCTTTCCATCCTGAATATCATAAAATCTGTTTATAAGATTTGTGATAGTTGTCTTTCCGGCACCAGTCGCACCTACAAAAGCTATCTTCTGACCCGGTTTTGCATAAAGCACTATGTCGTGGAGTATCATCTTGTCATCATTATAACCAAAGTCAACATGGTCAAATACTATGTCACCTCTCATGTGTGCATATGTGGTTGTTCCGTCATCCTTATGGAAATGTTTCCATGCCCACATTCCCGTGTGTTCTTCTGTCTCGACTATATCTCCGTTTGCATCCTCTTTTGCATTGACAAGCTCGACATATCCGTCATCCACCTCAGGTTCTTCATCAAGAAGCTTAAATATTCTGTCTGCACCTGCCATAGCCATTACGATAGAGTTAAACTGCTGGCTCATCTGGTTTATAGGCATTGAGAACGATTTACTAAATGTAAGGAAACTTACAAGACCACCTATCGTAAATCCGCCAATACCGTTAAGGGCAAGAATACCTCCGACCATCGCACAGAGCACATAGCTTATGTTTCCAAGCTGTGCATTTATCGGCATAAGTATGTTGGCAAATTTGTTGGCATTGTTCGCACTGTCAAACAACTGGTCGTTTAACCGGTCAAATCCCTCCATGCTTTCTTCCTCATGGCAAAATACCTTGACTACTTTCTGTCCTTCCATCATTTCCTCGACATAACCGTTTAACTTACCTATATCTCTCTGCTGAGCCATAAAGTAAGAACCGCTTAGTCCGCCAATCTTCTTTGTAACTACAAGTGTAACACCGACCATCACAAGTGTGAGGATAGTAAGCGGTACATTGAGTATCAGCATATAAATAAATACGCTGACAATGGTTATCGCACTTGATATCGCCTGAGGAATACTCTGGCTTATCATCTGACGGAGCGTATCTATATCATTTGTGTAAAGTGACATAATGTCTCCATGTGCGTGTGTATCAAAATATTTAATAGGAAGTGTTTCCATCTTATTAAACATTTCTATTCTGAGTCTTTTAAGTGTTCCCTGAGTAACATATATCATAAGTCTGTTATACAGAAATACTCCTATGACACCTGCACCGTAAAATATTCCTACTTCTGTTATCTTTGCAAGAAGTTTTGAAAAATCAGGGTCAGAACTCTTTGACAAAGGCACTATATATTTGTCAATAAGTGTCTGCGTAAACATTGTTCCCTGATTTGTTGCAAATACACTTGCTATTATTCCGACTACCACTATAAGACAGTGTACCCAGTAATACTTGAATACATATTTCATCAGTCTTATAAAAAGTTTGCCCGGATTTTCTATTTTTGCACCCGGTTTTCCCGGTCCCATTGGTCCTTTAGGCATAAAGCATTAACCTCCTATATTATTTTTCATCAAAATCGGCATTGCCGTTTACCTGTGATTCATATACTTCCTTATATATCTCGTTGTTTTCAAGCAGTTCATCCGATGTTCCAAAGCCGTTTACACAGCCGTCCTCCATAACGATTATCTTGTCACAGTCCTTTATACTTGAAACTCTCTGTGCAATGATTATCTTTGTAGTTCCCGGTATCTCCTCGGCAAACGCTTTTCTTATCTTTGCGTCAGTTGCAGTATCAACGGCACTTGTCGAATCATCAAGTATAAGTACCTTAGGTTTCTTTATAAGTGCTCTTGCTATACAGAGTCTCTGTTTCTGTCCACCTGATACATTGTTACCGCCCTGCTCGATATATGTATTGTAGCCGTCTGGCATCCTGTCGATAAATTCATCGGCACAGGCAAGTTTGCATGCTCTTATACATTCCTCGTCAGTGGCATTTTTGTCACCCCAGCGGAGATTGTCAAGTATCGTTCCGCTGAACAGTACATTTTTTTGCAATACGACTGCAACCTCATCCCTGAGCGTCTCAATATCGTACCTTCTTACATCAATTCCGCCAATCTTAACCGCACCGTCAGTTACATCATAAAGACGGCTCAAAAGATTGACAAGACTTGATTTGGCACTTCCCGTTCCTCCTATGATACCGATAGTCTGTCCTGACTTTATCTCAAGGTTAATATCCTTTAAAACAGGAGTTTTTGCTTCTTTTTTGTAGCTGAAGTTTACATGTTCAAAAGAAATGTCACCACTCTTAACTTCCATAACAGGCTTCTCAGGATTTGTTATGTCAGGTTTCTCATTTATTACTTCGCATATACGCTCTGCACTTGATACACTCATTGTTATCATTACAAATACCATTGAGAGCATCATAAGGCTCATAAGTATGTTCATGCAGTAAGCAAGAAGTGTTGAGAGATTGCCTATCTCCATATCTCCACCTACGATAAGTTTTGCACCTACTAAACTTATGATGAGAATACAACTGTAAACCGTAAGGTTCATAAGCGGCATATTGTAAGCAACCGTCTTTTCTGCTTTAATAAACATCTTATAAACATTCTCACTTGCTTTCGTAAATTTCTTCTGTTCAAAACTCTCTCTTGAGTAAGCCTTTACAACTCTTATCGCATTTACATTTTCCTGAACACTCTCGTTAAGTTTATCGTATTTTTTAAATACCTGGTCAAAATATTTCATGGCAACTTTTATTATAAGTGCAAGGAAACATCCGAGTATGATAACTGCTATAAGATATATAGAAGCAACCCTTGCATTTACATAAAATGACATTGCCATAGCACAGATAAGGCTCGCCGGTGCTCTCATGCACATACGGAGTATCATCTGATACGCATTCTGAACATTTGTTACATCAGTCGTAAGTCTTGTCACAAGACCTGAAGTACTGAACTTATCAATATTTGAGAAACTGAAAGTCTGAATATTGTCATACATAGCCTTTCTTAAGTTTCTCGCAAATCCCGTCGATGCACTTGCACCGTATTTTCCACCCATAGCACCAGCCCAAAGGCTTACAAATGCTGTTAATACCATCAGTGCACCCATAAGGTAAATATGAGTAAGATTACCTTTTTGCACACCATCGTCAATTATTGAACCCATTATCAATGGAATAATAGTTTCCATGATAACTTCCAAAATCATAAATACAGGAGTAAGAATCGAATCTTTTTTAAATTCTTTAACCTGTCCGCCTAATGTTTTAAGCATTTTTGTCCTCCTTATAATTTATTAAATTAAAAACATGAAGCCGTTAGCATAAATATTATACCTCAACTGAAATCTTCAATGTCCTAATCCACTCTCTTATGGCATCATCCCATCCCCTGTCGAGTGTTTTATCCATTGTAAACTCTCTGTGTGTGATACCTGTCACCATAGTAAGTTCACCTTTTTCATATCTTATCTGAAGATAAAGATCAGGCTGCTCGCTTAAATATCTTGAAAACACTCCACTTTCAGCAAGAATTTTTTCTGCTGCCTTATGGCTCGCCTTAAGCGAGAACTTCATATACTCAGGCGTCTTTTTTCCTTTTATGTAATCAAATAAAAAATCCCTTGCCTCTCCCCAGTATAAAAGTTCGGACAATTGATTTTCTTTTTCGTCATCATCATACCAATTTAAATTTCTTTTTCCATTTATTTCAAACATGGCAAATGTTACCACCTTTGACTCTTCAAGCAAAAACTCATCAAATGTCTCCCTTAAAAGCAGATGAGCCATTGTTATCTTAATATCATTTATTTTTAAACTTAACATAAAATCTCAACTTTCCGTTAATACTATTTACACGACAACCAAGACAGCAAAACCGATGCCTTATTTAGCATCAATCTTCTGTCAGTTGTCTTTATATATATGCAGCTTTAAACCATCGGTGAATGTTACTGAACCCACTTTTATACAGACAGTAACATTGAATATTCCGTACATTTGTGCACTTTGTACAGAATAAGTATTTGAGCAGTTATGTAATGCCACACCGAAAGTATGATCCTGTTCATAATTCAGATTGTTTTCCCTAAAATGAATAAGACCGTACAAGCACTTAAAATGCACAGAAACGAGGTTTCCTATGAAAAAAAATGCTGAAACAATGAAAGAAGTAGCTTCACTTTGCAGCAAATACTGTAGCTGTGACGATTGCGGATGTAAAAATTCAACATCAGCAAATGCATCCTGTCAGAATTGCACACACTATGATGCCAAAAATGTGTGTGACATCGATCTTTATGAAGAAATCGTGACTAACCACAACCTTTAATACTGTCCGACAACCGACAGTTAAGAACTTTTAGGATGCTGCAAAACGACCGTAAATACAAACAGTCTTTTTAGCATACCAACAGTTCTTATGAGGGGCAATGTAAATTTATTGCCCCTTTTTGCTGTCAGCATTTATATGATTTACCGGCATTTTTTATCCTGTGTCAACATTTCACTCCATGTATTGTAATCATTCTATCTGCCGACAAATACAACTATACTTCTCGGCTCAACCAAATATTCCCTAAATAGCTGTTTCTCCGGTTTAATTTTCCTTTTTCTTTTTTTCTTTGGCGGCAATGTAAAGAATTCTCCCGAATGGGTATCAATGGCAGGATACCATTTTTTACCAACCGTGGGATTTGGAAGTTCAAACACTTTTTGTTCCCAAAACATATTAAAAGCGATATAAATGTCATCATCCTCGGTGATGCCGTATCTGCCACCGAGCAGTATGCCAAGCATCCTGCTGTAATTTGAAAAATCAGCTCTCCACGCCTGCGTGCCGTGAACCGACATATCAGGTATGCCTATGCCTTTCGTATCAAACATCGAAAGCGGTTCTTTTCCATGCAATACACAGTGTTGTTTTCTGAAAGCTATCATCCTTTTGACAAATTCAAATATATCCTGCTCTGACTTTGTGTGTTTCCAGTTGAGCCATGTGATATTATCATCGTGGCAATATGCATTGTTATTGCCAATCTGGGTATTGCCAAACTCATCACCCGCAAGAAGCATAGGTGTTCCCTGACTGCAAAGCAGCATCGTAAAGGCATTGCGTATCTGATTCATCCTGCTTCTCATTACGGCTCTCTTTCTGGTCTTTCCCTCAATGCCGCAGTTCCAACTGTAATTAAACTCCGTCCCATCATTATTATTCTCACCGTTTGACTCATTGTGCTTTATATCATATGACACAAGATCCATCATAGTAAAACCGTTTACATGAGTGATAAAATTTATAATAGAATAATCGGGAGCATTTCTCTTAAATCTCTCCGAGAAAGTCTGAACCATGCCCTCATCACTCTTTAAAAAGCGTCTTGCATCATTCATAAAGCCCTCATTGTACTCGGCAAGCACATTGTCATTTAGAGCACCTGTGTCACGGAGCATATTTTCATCCCAGTAAGATGTAAGAAGTTTGACTCCTGAAATAATCGGATCCGATACGAGCGAGATTGCAGGCATTACCTCCTGATTTACCCTGAATCCGTCAATATGGTAATTAATGACCCAGTGCCTTAAGCAGTCTGTCATAAGATACAGATTTGTCCCCGGTCTGAAATAGATATCCATAAGAACTTCAATCCCTGCAAGATGCATCTGTCTTACAAACTCTTTAAACTCAGCATCTGAATGTCTGACATCTGAGGCATAAGATGATTTAGGGGACAAATAATATGTATTTTTAGTGCCATATCCCCAGTAGTTAATCCTGTATTTCACATCCTCATCACTGCCATTTTCAGATGGTGCATTATAGCTGCCTACATCCAAGCTCAGTTCATCAAACTCATAACATGGCAGAAGCATAAGTGCATTTATACCAAGTTCTTTAAGGTAGGGGATTTTTTCAATGATACCAAGATATGTTCCCTTATCTTTGACTTTTGAGGATGAATGTTTTGTAAAGCCCCTGACATGAAGCTGATACATTATAACTTCACTGAAATCCCTTCTCGGAAGGACATCCTGTTTCCAGTCAAACTCCTCCAGACTTATACCTGCACGCACACTGTCAGGATTTCGTCTTTTTCCCCATCTGTCACGCCCGTGTATAATCTGTGCATAAGGATCGGCAAACTCCTCACCGTCTGCCTCATACATATACTCATATTCCTCCGACAACACCTTTGCTATATTGCAAGTGTCATCACCCTTTATTCCAGTGACGGTAACAAAATAAACGCTTCCCTTTTTGTATTCATCTTTCAAAGGAATGACAGCCGCCGGAAGTTTCCTGCCTATACGATACAGCTTCAGCATACACTTCTTTTTATTTGGAAGGTAAACCGCAAACTGCACACCTCTGACTACTTTTGTGACTCCGAGTGTCAGGGTATCTCCCGGCTGAACATTAAACAACTCCTTTGACATTTTCGTTTTCTCCATTCAATCTGATGTACTTATTTTGTATGCTTATGGCAGTACAATAATCTATATCATTCTTATTTTACTACAAATTCTGTCTATCTGCAAAACATAATTTGTTAAATATTTGTGTTCACCTTGTAAACATTAAATAAACTATTTTAAGATTTTTGCCTTATACCCTTGCAAAATAGCCATTTTTCTGTAAAATAGAAAGAGTTATATAGTTGACCGAACCAAAGGTAAGGTTATACTTTCTGATTTAAAGTCAGGAAAAAGAAAACTTATAGAATTGATAATTATATTTAAGAAAGGAAACATATAAATGATACAAGCCAGTAATATTACACTCCGCCTTGGAAAAAAGGCACTTTTTGAAGATGTAAATATTAAATTCACAGAGGGAAACTGTTATGGTCTTATCGGTGCCAACGGTGCCGGAAAGTCAACATTTTTAAAAATACTTACAGGTGAGATTGAGCCAAGCAAAGGTGAGGTTATCATCACACCGGGGCAGCGACTTTCCTTCTTAAAACAGGATCATTTCAAATATAATGAATTTGTTGTCCTTGATACTGTCATTATGGGTAACGAGCGTCTTTACCAGATAATGAAAGAAAAAGACGAAATTTATGCAAAAGAGGATTTTTCTGAAGAGGACGGTATCAAAGCCGGAAAACTTGAGGAGGAGTTTGCAAACATGGATGGCTGGAATGCTGAGTCAGATGCAGCCACACTTCTTAACGGACTCGGACTTTCAACTGACATTCATTATAAAAAAATGAGCGAACTTCCGGACAGTGAAAAAGTAAAAGTATTACTTGCACAGGCACTTTTTGGAAATCCGGATATTCTTCTTCTCGACGAGCCTACTAACCATTTGGATCTCGATGCCATAAACTGGCTTGAAGAATTCCTTATAAACTTTGATAATACTGTTATTGTTGTATCGCATGACCGTTACTTCCTTAACAAAGTCTGTACGCATATCGCTGATATTGATTATGCAAAAATCCAGCTCTATGCAGGAAACTATGACTTCTGGTATGAGTCAAGCCAGTTGATGATAAAGCAGATGAAAGAAGCAAACAAGAAGAAAGAGGAAAAGATAAAGGAACTCCAGAGTTTCATCCAGCGATTCAGTGCGAATGCATCAAAATCCAAGCAGGCTACTTCCCGTAAGCATGCCCTTGAAAAAATACAGCTCGATGAGATGAAGCCGTCAAGCCGTAAATATCCATATATTGATTTCAGACCTGACAGAGAGATAGGTAATGAAGTTCTTACTGTTGAACATATTTCCAAGACAATAGATGGTGTTAAAGTACTCGATGATATTTCATTTGTCATAAACAGAGAAGATAAGGTAGCTTTTGTAGGAAGCAACACTATTGCAGCAACCACTCTCTTCCAGATACTTACAGGCGAGATGGAGCCTGACGAGGGTACTTTCAAGTGGGGAGTTACAACAAGCTTTTCTTACTTCCCTAAAGATAACACTGAACTTTTTGACAGAGACGAAACTATCGTAGACTGGCTTATGCCTTTCTCTCCTGAAAAAGACCCTACTTATGTAAGAGGCTTCCTCGGACGTATGCTTTTCCCTGGTGAAGATGGTGTAAAGAAAGTAAATGTACTTTCCGGTGGAGAAAGAGTTCGTGTAATGCTTTCAAAGATGATGATTCTCGGTTCTAATGTACTTGTCATTGATGAGCCTACCGCACATCTTGACATGGAGTCTATCACTGCATTAAACAATGGACTTATCAAATTCCCTGGTGTAATCCTTTTCACTTCACAGGATCACCAGTTTATACAGACTATCGCAAACCGTATTATGGAGATTACTCCTGGCGGACTTATCGACAAACTCACAACTTATGATGAATATCTTGAGAGCGATGAGATGGCTAGAAAAAGACAGATTTTGTCAGTACAGAGCGATGATGAGGACTAAAGAAGCAACATTTCATGTTGCTTCTGCAACAAATATGCCAGATAAATAAATTTATCTGGCATATTTTTGCGTATATTATTCAGTTTTTTGCTGAATACCACTACTTTCACATTACTTCTCATTACTTCTGCAACAAAAAAACAGGCAAAGTAATTTTGCCTGTTTTTTTGCGTGTACTATTCTGTTGTTTGATGCAGCAATTCTTAATATCGCTGCTTCTTATATTTACTCTTTATAAAGAAGTTTTTCTATGATAAATCTTGGTCTTTCTTTTACTTCCATATATATCTTTCCGACATACTCTCCTATTATTCCGAGTGATAAAAGTATCAGGCCTCCTATTCCCCAAAGCGATATTACTATGGTCGTCCAGCCCTGTACCGTATGTCCTAAAAGCCACACAATTAGGAAGTATATCAGCATAACGATACTTATCGTAAATACAAGTGTTCCAAGTGATGTTATCATTCTTATCGGTTTTACACTGCATGATGTTATTCCATCTACGGCAAATGAGAGCATTTTCTTTAATGGATATTTTGACTCTCCTGCAAATCTCTCATGTCTCTCATAATAGACAACATCCGTTTCATAGCCTATCATAGGTACTATTCCTCTTAGGAAAAGATTTACCTCTTTGTACTTTGCAAGTCCCTCTAATGCTCTTTTACTCATAAGCCTGTAGTCGGCATGATCCTGTAATGTATCTGCTCCCATTGCCTTCATCAGCTTGTAGAAAGCGTGTGCCGTACTTCTCTTAAATACAGTATCTGTTGCTCGTGTAGAACGCACTCCGTACACTACATCTTTTCCCTCATTGAACTTGTCTATAAACTGCTCTATAACTCCTACATCATCCTGAAGATCGGCATCAAGCGATATAGCCGCATCTGCATAATCCTTAGCTGTCATAAGACCTGCGAGCAGTGCATTCTGATGACCTTTATTATGTGCAAGATTTATACCGGTAAACATCGGATTTTTCTCATGAAGATCAGTTATTATATTCCATGTATTGTCCTTTGAACCATCGTTTACAAAGGCAATCTTACTCTTATCACTTATCTTGTCTTTTTTTATAAGACCTCTCATTATCTCCTCAAGCTGTCTTGAAGTTTCCGGAAGCACTTCCTGCTCATTGTAGCACGGTATAACAAGCCATATTATTTTTTTCATATCATTATTCCCTCCTCTTGCATTATTTAAACATTCCGCCAAGAACCTGGTTTACAAGCTTTCCATCAGCTTTTCCTTTCACCTTAGGCATAAGGACTTTCATTATCTTCCCCTTATCTTTTGCCGTTGGTTCTGCAATCTCAAGTTCTGCTAAAACTTCCTTGATAACAGTCTCTATCTCAGCCTCATCCATCATTTTAGGAGCATACTCTTCTAACACCTTGATAGTATAGTTACATTCATCTATAACATCCGTTCTGTCTGCCGGAGTCATCTCCAAAGTCTCTTTTGTCTGTTTAATAAGCTTTAAGATAATCTGGTCACCCTCTGCATCAGTAATATCTTCTCTCTTGTCTATCTGAAAGTTTTTAAGTGCAGTAAGGAGACTTGACAGTACAGCCTTTCTCTCTTTATCTCTCGCTTTCATTGCAGCCATCATTTCGCCTCTTATAAAATCTACTTTATTCATCACTAAATCCTCCTCGTTTATATTATGTGCTCTCGAAATTTTTCATTTAAAAGATTCCGAGAGTACATTATTTGTTTTTAGCAAAATGGGTATTCCCACACCATTTCCACCATCACACTTTAATTGATATTCAACATTTTATATGTCAATAGTGAAACATCTTTATAAAACAAAAATCGCAGAATAATCCAATGAAAATTCTACGACCTTTAAACTGGGCTACAAGGATTCGAACCTTGAAATGCTGGAGTCAGAGTCCAGTGCCTTACCGTTTGGCGATAGCCCATCATCTTTTGCTTTGTTGCTCTGTTTTGTTTCTCTCTCGCTGAGCACTTGCTTAGTATATAACATCTTTTTTTAAAATGCAAGTACTTTTTTCAATTTTTTTAATATTTTTTTGATTTTTTTGCCACAATCTGTCAAAAACCCCTAATTTACGGGCTTTCTGAGAATAAACTTTTTTCGCAATAACCTATTTCTTATAAGCAAACAATAAAAGAAGCATCTGCCGCTTCTTTTTTCTCGCAACAAATGCTCCTTTTGTCAATCTATCGTCGTACGGCTCCGTCCTCATAAAACTTGCCGTCTTCCATAATCCAAACTTTATAATGATACTAAGGATAAATGCATATTCTTTGTAAGTTCCTCACATAATATAAGTAATGCATCAACTACTGTATGACAAAGTTCCAATATATATTCACAATCACGTTTCACTCCGCTTTGCATACGCATATAAATCTGATGCATCCTTTGAACAAAACCAAGAATTGCTTCAGGTGTGTGAACCGATTCACTCAATCTGCCTCTTTCTACTCCCGGCTCCCTTACATAACTGCGAAGCTCTTTTTTAAGCTCCTCCTCATAGATACAATGATCTTTTAAATTTCCGGGGAAATTCTGATTGTGTGGAAAGGTAAAGTAATCAGCGACATAATGAGTAATCACTCCTAAATGTCTGCAAAAATAGCTATCAAACCCTCTAATCGGGTCAAAATGTGATACCAGTCTGCTGATTTCTTTCTCAAGTACATCAAAGGAATCCTCAATAGTATGTTTCCTTACTAAAAATGAAGGAATACAATCCGGTAATATACTTCCAATATAGAATGCTCCTTTATGATGTTTAAGTGACTCCATACCTTCATTGTTCATCAAGTACCATGCCAATGAAATATGGGATTTCTTTCGCATATCATCCTCCTCACTGTGACATATACACGATTGACATCGCTGTCTTAATTTGTATGTTTATTGTATAACATTTTTTCATTTTTTGCAATAGTTTTCTGACATTTTTTCTGTGTTTTCATAAAAGTTTCACAATTATATATTCTGCATCAAAACTTGACAACTGCATAATATATAGGTAAAATATTGATTGTTTATACATATTAAACGAATATTAAACGATTGGAGTTGATTTTTTTGGATTCTGGCGACGCCTCGAAACTGATAATATTACTTATTTTACTGGTTCTTTCCGCATTCTTTTCTTCTGCGGAAACCTGTCTTACGACAGCAAACCAAATGCGTCTTAAATCTATGGCTGATGAGGGTAATAAAAAAGCTGCATTAGTCTTAAAACTTTGTGAAAAACCTACTAAAATGTTAAGTGCGATACTGATAGGAAACAATATCGTAAATCTTTCGGCATCATCACTTACCACAACATTTGCTATAAATATTGCCAAAAAATCAGGCTTTTCAAATTCTGCAAGCCTGATAACCGGAATTGCCACCGGAATACTTACTGTTTTGGTAATTATATTTGGGGAGATTATGCCTAAATCATTTGCCACGGTAAATTCAGAAAAAATGTCACTTTTTTATGCAAAACCGATATATTGGCTCACATCAGTATTAGGACCTGTATCATATATATTTGATAAGTTTTCAAAGCTGCTTTTGAGAATACTTCATATAGACGCTACAAAACAGCCTGCCATCACTGAAAACGAGCTTAGAACTATTGTAGATGTAAGTCATAAAGAAGGTGTTATAGAGAGTGAAGAACGCCAGATGATAACAAATGTTGTTGACTTTGGTGATTCTCTGGCAAAAGATGTAATGGTTCCAAAAATGGATGTTGAATTTGTTGAGCTAAACCTTACCTACGATGAACTTATCGCGGCTTACTCAAAAGAAAAATTTACGCGTATGCCTGTATATGATGACAGCAGGGATAATGTTGTCGGCATAATAAATCTCAAAGATTTATTCTTTTATCAGGGCGACAAAAACGATTTTAAGATTTCAGATGTTATGCGTGAAGCTTATTTTACCTATGAATATAAAAAAATATCTGAACTGTTTTTTGAAATGAAATCGGCATCAATCCCAATGGCAATTGTTCTTGATGAATACGGCTCTACATCCGGTATTCTTACTATTGAAGATCTGATAGAGGAGATTGTTGGTGAGATAAGAGATGAATATGACACAAATGAAGAAGATGACATCACAAAAACCGAAAATGGTGACTATATCATACTCGGTGTTGCCAAACTTGATGATATAGACGAAGCACTTGGAATTAAGATAGAGTCGGAAGATTATGATTCCATTGCAGGTCACATAATAAACCTTCTGGATCACTTTCCTGATGCCGGAGAGACTGTTTCAGACGACTATGCGACATATACCGTTTTGGAAGCTGCCAAAAATCATATTGATAAAGTAAAACTTCATCTGCTTCCAAAATCCAATAATAATGATGATGAATTATCATCTGATGACAATACAAAAGAAGCACATTCCGCATAGGATGTGCTTCTTTTGTATGTATGTTCTGCTAAGATATATCGGCTGGTTTACATTCTTCAAACTGGCATTTTTCTATGTGTGTTCCCACCTGCCTGTCTATAGCTCCCCCACCTTTTTTGGCTATACATCTTTTAAAATTGCAATGTTTTACAAGTCCTTTATTGCCATACATACTTATTCCTGCCCCACTTTTGGCACGGCAGTTTACAAACACGCATTTCTCAATCTCTCCACCCTGCGTATATATTGCCCCGTCCTGACAAAAATTAAATATGCTTTCTTTTATAACCGGACGATATGCATTAAATACAGCTCTGCCACCATATGTATTCCTGAACAGTGAATTTTTTATCGTTACATTTGTCCCCTTGATATTTATCCCACCTGTCCTTAATGCTCCATCAAATTCGCAATTACTTATTTCACACTTCCTTGCACCCTCAAGATAGAGCATATCTGAATTTTCAAGATGGTTTGCCACAATCCTTGCATGTACCAGCTTTAAATTTCCTGCACACATTACAGGATAATTAAGATATAATGCGGCTTTTGAAACACTGAGATTTCCTGATGACTCAACATAAACAGGACAATCCACTATTGTCGATTTATTGATAAGCATATCACCCAAAATCCTTAACTCTCCATTTTTTTTGAGTACCTGAACAAACTCAGCTCCTTCCGGATGGCAGGCAACATATTCTAATTCACGGTCATCAACATCTGCAAGGCCTGAACAAAAAACTGCTGCACCATACTCTGCAACATTACAATTTGTAAAATGACATTTGTCAAGACCGATGTTTTCAACTATATAAACGGCTCCACCACGCTTTGCCTCACAATCGGCAAAACGACACTTACTTATCTTTCCGACACCGCCGCGAACCATTACCGCACCACCATCCTCCGGCGAATAACATCGACTGAAAATACAATTTGTTATCTCAATACTTTCACCCCAGAATCTTATCGCTGCACCTCTTGTCGTATTGTAAATATTTGACTCGCTGACAACTACCTTTCCTGATTCTGCTCTTATAAACATTCCATAATTTCTACAGTCAGCCTCGCATCCTTTTATAACCACATTGCTGTAATCACCCTTAAGATTTATGCAGGAACGGTGACTGTCACTCTTCCTTATAACCTTACTGTTGATTATTTCAAGAGTTCCGCCTTCTAAAAGTATATTTCCATATACCCTTACAAGTGCATGGTCAAACACCAGTTTCATACCTCTTCTTAGGACTATATCCTCATAAATCTGACATCTGTCCGTTATCCTTAACTCTCTCTTTTCTTCCAATATCCTCTGCGTACACTCAGAATACTCATATATCTGCAAAGCAAAATATTTCATATCTATGAGCTCTATCCCAGGATAAAGATTTTTTATTATCTGCGACAGTTCAAAACACTCTTTACTCTCTTCCTTAACCGCACATTCAATAAATCTTCTTACGACCTCAAAAATCTGCTCCGATATTCCAAGTTTGTCAGCAAATTTTTTTAAGAATTTAATCTCGTCAGCAGAAATTTCACTGCCTATTCCCGATACATTTAAAAGATCCATTAAAAAGATAATCTTTTCTTTTCCTGTTTTTATATTTTCTAAAACAAACTCACATATCATTTCGTACTCTTTTGAATTTCTAAGAGCCCACGCAATGTCAGACGAATTCATTTTAAGACCATATTTCATAAGCCGTTCAAGTTCAAAATTATTTAGCAATTTTACTTTTTTATTAAGTCCGGCCTGCATTATAACCGCTGAACTGTATTGCATTTTAAATCCATCATCATATGAACAGAACGGATGCTCAGGGGTAAGATAGATTTTTCGCCTGTAATTAAATTTTGTCAATATATCTACAATCATATCTTTCCTCCCTATAACCTCTGCATCTCAAAATCATCATCATACACATTAAAAACGCTGCTCTCCTCAGGCATACATTCCTTATATGTGCAATTCGTGACATACTGACCGAATTTGCTATATTTAAAATATATTGCTGAGCCAAGATATTTCGCCTTACTATTCTCGAATGTACAGCTTTCAACCTTTACATTTCCTATTGATTCAGAATATAAACTACCGCCGTATTCTGACATACAATTTATAAATTCGGTATTTTCTATGTTTACCCTTGAATTTTTCATCAATGCCAGTGCACCTGCATTGCAATTTACAAAACGGCAGCGCGTTATGACTGCTGATCTTCCTAAGAACTCAACAGCCCTTTCTCCCGAAGTATTGCTTATAGCCGTGTCTGACAATATAAACCTTCCTGTAGTCTGGTTTATACAACCACATTTTCCGCCACAATCAATAAATGAGTATGTAATCTGAACAATTGCCGTTTTTGACAGTTTCATAAAATAATCGTTCTTATTGTCCATAACCCGTACTCTTGCATTATAAAGCCGAACTCTTCCGCCATCCGTTATTATACTCCCGTATATTTTAAGTATTCCACCTAAAACAAGCAGCGAACCGCCTCTTTCTACAATAATATCACCGGTAACTTTAGTCGGTTTATCTATTATAAATGTCTTTCCGGCCTTAACGGTTATATTATCATAGTTCTCCTCAAGCACAAATTCAGGAAAAAAATACGACAGAACTGAATATCTTATCTCATAACCTTTCTTTCTGAAAAGTTCATATGCTTTCCCTGCCTTTTCAGTATCCTTTTTTTGAGCACTTTCACTAAATGTTTCAAAAAAATTTCTCTCAATATCTGAAAACCTGAATATCTGTTGATAATAATCAAGTACCTTTTCACAATAATCCTGCGACCATAGAGATAACTGATATATCTTATACAGGTCTAATACAAAACAATACTGTATTTCTTTCTCTCTTACCTTTTCAATACATTCAGTCAATCTGAAGTCAAAATAATTATTTATATCTGTTATTATCTGCTCTCTTCCTTTTTCTGAGATACATAATCTTACTGACAACGACTCGAAATACTCCTGAAGTTCTTTCATTGCTTTCATATTTCCAAGTGCCATAACACCAAGTCCAAAAGCATACAGATACCTGAAAGAGTCATCACAACGCACCATAGGATGACTTACTTTTTCAAGTTCGCTCTGTCTTTTTTTTAAATATCCTAATATATCTGAATTAACTCCGGTCTCCATGCACCCACCTCCCCTTATATTCATATAAGTTTTTCCTATATAATTTTTCGTATATCTCATCTGTTTTCTTTACAGGCATCGTCTATCTTTTGCAACTCAATACTTCTTATCATCTCCTTTTTTATTTCTCTCGCTGTATTTTCCACAAGCTTTGCATTCTTTTTGCAATGTCTTATAAAAAATTCATTTTCTCTGCTGGTCGCTCTCATATAATTGCTGCATAAATACTGCTGCAGCCTGCCTGCATCTATCGCATACTCAAGTTCAATAGTATATGGCATAATCCCTATTCTGTTTCTCGGCACATTATATTCATAGCTTATCCTCTTTCGTGTCCACTTTCTTTCAGGACGGTATTTTCCTACAATGTATATGGCTTTTTCTCTTATCGAAGTATAATTTTCAAAAAAATCTCTTATATTGTCAGGATTTTGTGTAAGATTCACCACAACTATATCTGCATCAAACAATATTTGTTTTGTACTAAGATTTTGATTTGACTCCGTATCTATAAAAATATACTCTGAAACTTCTTCTAATATTTCAAACAACTCTCTGTGAACCATACTGAAATCATAATTGAATACTTCTTTGTTAAAAACCATCCCTGATGGCAAAAGACACATATTAGATAACATCAGATCAACTGTCGAATTTTTGATAAGTTCTCTATCCCTATCTCCACAATAAATCCTCTTTAGTATGTAATCCAGTCCGTATTTTACATTGTACCCTCCGGATTCCCTAAGGAAATCCTGCTGCATTGGCTGCAGCAAAACATCTTCAAGACTTTTGTTTCTGCTAAAATGATTTTCCAATAAAATTTCTTTAACTCTGCCTGCATTTCTAAGTGATACCATTGATGCGATACTCGCCATATTGGCTGTAACGCACATCTTCTCCCCTCCATTACTCCAAAATGCTATTTTCATATATATTCTCCATTCTTAAATTTTTCTCTACCCCTTTAATAAAGCAAACGTTTTTGCACTCTGCTTAATGCTGCATACTCCGAATACACTTATTATATTCGTATATTAAAGAATTTTTTTCGCAATGTAAAGTGGTTTTTGCCTTATTTTTGACAAAACTACATCTTTCTCCATTATTCACAAATTTTTGTTTATTTTTTCTACATATCAAAAAAAATGTCACTTATTTCGTAACATTTTTCTCGTATTACAAGACCAGAAAATATTTTTTTCGTCATTTTGCCAAAATTTCCATAATTTTTTTGTGCATTTTGCTACCACTGACTTTTCCATGCACTGCTGTTTTATAGACCCAATGGACTGCATTTACAATATCTTTTTCATAATTGCTGCCTTTTTGAAGACTTAAACTAAACATTATCGTATCGAGCATCACGATTTCTCCTGCCACCTGATATATCCTGTCATAAGTATCTTCATCCGGATTTTCATATTTTTTTGTAAAAATTCGGTAGTCAGCATAATTTTTATCAAATGTTGCAAGTCTTTCTCCATATTTTTTTGTAAAATCATTGTATCTTCGCCGAAACTCTTCTCCCTGCATCTGCTCCTCATATGCATCAAAACTTCCATCAAAATACATACAGTCTTTACAGCTTATTATAATATCTACTGCCATGTCGGCAAAGTCAAAAAAAAGTTCACTAAGTCTCTCCGGTTTTAAATAATATTTTGTTTTTATATCATTTATCAAAATATCAAATCTGTTCTTGTCCTGTGCAAACCAATTTACACCGCTTATATCGACCGGATACATTTTCTTGTCTGTTCCCATCTCATACCACATATTTTTTATTTTATCATTACTCAGATATTCTATTATGACAGGACATGACGCTGCCATAGATAAGAGCATAGTATCTTTATCTGAAAACGACAATCTCGGATATTTACGACAGGTATTACACAATGTCTTTTCATTTGAATTTCTCTGTATGCGGCAAAGACCATCACTGTCGAGCATGGCACAGTCACCATTTGTCCTGTTCTTAAACGAACGCACATCGTCTTTCTCTACAATATTTGATAATATATCAGCCCTAAGACTTTTATTCTCAAGATTTTTAAATCTCTCATAGGCTTCTCTGTCAACAACTATCTTCCATCCACTGCAGCAGGTTGTCTGGCAGTTTCCCGCCAGACATTTAAAATCCATGTAATTTCCAAATACATATATCTTCATTAAAACATAAGCTCCGATTTATCTTTGAGAAGTCTTGCTCCTTTTGCAATAAATAAAACCCCGGTCGTAATCCCTGAAACGATAAGCAGTATTCCCATAACGAGATTAAATGAACCTACGGATTTCATTGTCTTATATATCTTCTCTCCCATATAAGTCTCCTTTTGGTCTTTTATTAAACTAAATTTACTTTAAATTTCTTTGAAATTGCTAATATGAGTTTCTAAACATTCATTATTTTTAACTATAGTGCTCTGATTTTTATTATTTTACACCATACTGCTCATAATATTTATCGATTGCCGCCTTGAGTTTGTCGTCGATAAGCACTTTTCCCTGACATTCTTTATTGTAAAGACATTCTACAACATCCTCCATAGTTACAATGGCATTTGCACCAAAACCGTATTTTGACTGAATTTCATCGAGAGCACTTGCATCTGTGCTAAGACCTCTCTCCATTCTGTTTAATGAAACTATAAGACCTTTTATCTCAACATCTCCCTGAGCTTTGATGATAGGGAATGTCTCCTCAATAGATTTTCCTGAGGTTGTCACATCCTCGATGATAACAACTTTATCGCCGTCTTTTATCTTGCTTCCGAGTAAGATTCCCGTATCTCCATGGTCTTTTACTTCTTTACGATTTGAACAGTATCTTACCTCTTTTCCATATAACTCACTGTATGCAATAGCAGTCGTAACACTGAGAGGAATTCCCTTGTATGCAGGTCCGAACAGTACATCGAAATCATCACCGTAATGCTCATGTATTGCCTTTGCGTAATACTCGCCAAGTCTCTTAAGCTGTGAGCCTGTGACATATGCTCCCGCATTCATAAAAAACGGTGATTTTCTTCCGCTCTTAAGAGTGAACTCTCCAAATTTTAAAACATCACTCTCTACCATAAATTCTATAAACTCTTTCTTATAACTTTCCATAATCAAACCTCTTTTCTATAAATTTTTTTGTCTGTCAAACTCCTTTAAACATCTTCATTCTTAGCTTTTAGCACATTCATGTCTACTGTCAGTCATCTTTATATCTAGACAAACGGCTTGTGTTATTACTTCACGCAGCCGATAAGCTCATTTATATCTTTGACTCCGTTTTTATCCATAAATTCGGCTATTCCGTCAATAACATCTGTTGTTGCCGCCGGATTGTTAAAGTTTGCCGTTCCGACTGCAACCATAGCTGCACCTGCCATGATAAACTCCAATGCATCCTCTGCAGTTCTTATACCGCCCATTCCGAGAATTGGTATATTTACTGCATTTGCCACCTGATAGACCATTCTCACGGCAACAGGCTTTACGGCCGGCCCTGACATTCCGCCTGTCTTATTGGCAAGTGCAAATGTTCTTCTGTTTATATCAATCTTCATGCCCGTAAGCGTATTTATAAGTGATACCGCATCTGCTCCGCCTGCTTCCGCCGCCTTTGCCATCTCAGTTATGTCCGTAACATTAGGACTTAATTTCATTATGACAGGCTGTTTTGCATGATCCTTTATCTTTGATGTTATCTGCTCCACAAGTTTGGGATCCTGTCCAAAAGCAATACCTCCTGCCTTTACATTAGGGCATGATATATTTATCTCAAGCATTGAAACATCCTCATTTGCAAGTCTGTCTACAACCTCTATATATTCTTCCGGAGTCTTTCCACACACATTTACAATAATGTTTGTATCATATTTTTTAAGGAAAGGTATATCCCTGCTTACAAATGTGTCTATTCCGGGATTTTGAAGTCCTATCGCATTTAACATTCCTCCGTATGTCTCGCATACTCTCGGCGTATCATTTCCCGGCCACGGAACATTTGCAACACCTTTTGTCGTAACAGCTCCAAGTCTGTTTAAGTCAACATACTCACTGAATTCCTCGCCTGAACCAAAAGTGCCCGATGCCGTTGTAACCGGATTTTTCATCTTAACTCCGGCAAAATCTACTGAAAGATTCATAAGCTTCCTCCATTTCGCAATATTTATTCTTTAAGCAAGTCCTCTACCGCCGCTTATTGCTCTACGCAATAGAAACATAGGACTTCCCTGATAATGTTAAATCTCTATATCCTCTGCATTAAATACAGGTCCGTCTTTACATATTCTCTTGTTATGAACCTTACTGTGCTCATCAATATCTTTTGACTTGCATACACAGCCGAGACACGCCCCTATTCCACAAGCCATCTTTTCTTCCATTGAAATCTGTGCCTCGATGCCTTTTTCTTTTGCGTATGCCTTAACACCCCGAAGCATAGGAATAGGTCCACATGAGTAAAGTACATCCGCATCAAGCCCATTTTCCTTTATCGCATCTATGACATTTCCTTTGGTTCCGACACTTCCATCCTCAGTCGATACATACACATTTGCATAAGGCTCAAATTCATCTTTGAGGAACAGGTCATTGTCTCTGTAACCGAGCACTACTGAAACATTTTCTTTTGAGTTAAGAGATTTTGCGAGTTCAAGCATTGGCGGTATTCCTATACCACCGCCGATAAGTACTGCCTTTCCTCCTTTAAGCGTAAAGCCGTTTCCGAGTGGTCCGACAACCGGTATCTTATCACCTTTAACCATCTTTGAAAACTCGTCTGTTCCCTTTCCTACAACCCTGTAGACAACTCTAAGACAGTTTGCAGCTTTGTCAATCTCACATATGCTTATCGGTCTTGGCAACAGCCTGCTGCCGTCAGCACTATACATTGAGATAAACTGTCCCGGAACTGCACTGTTCACAACATTAGCATTGGCTTCAAATTCAAGCCACATACTGAATATATCTTTTGTTATATTTTCCTGCGATCTTATCACCGCCATAGTTTTTTTCTTGTCAGCCATAAACCGTATAACCTCATTTCATTTAGTCAAGTGGATTATTATCAATCCGCTCTGCTACTTGCTCATAACAGTTACTATTTGATGTCACGGATTGCTCTATTGCTGTGCAATTTTTACAATCCTGCCAACATCCGGCAATTTATATGTAACCATACATTGCCGGATGCTTTTGACCCTTGCATCAAAATATGCTGTTGATATCGTTTTTCATATTAATGACAGCTTCCCTTGACGCATCTGCAAAATTCTCCTCACCGAATTTGCTGTATGCATCCTGCTTGTATGCTGCGATTATTCCTCTTGACGAATTTACTATAGCTCCAAGACCGTCCTCGTTAAAGTACGGTTTCAGGTCTTTTGCCGTACCACCCTGTGCGCCATATCCCGGTACAAGAATATATGTCTTTGGCATAAGTTTACGGAGAACTTTTCCCATTTCAGGATATGTAGCTCCGACAACACATCCGACATAACTGTAATCATCGCCCATGCAGTCCTCGCCCCATTTTGAAACCATCTCACCGACAAGCTCATAGAGAGGTCTTCCTTCAACTTCTTTATCCTGAAACTCTCCACTTGACGGATTAGATGTTTTTACAAGAACAAAGATACCTTTCTTTTCTTCTTTGCACACATCAATAAAAGGCTTTACCCCGTCACTTCCAAGATATGGATTTACTGTTGCAAAATCCTCGTCAAATCCTGCATAAGACTTTGAGCCAACCTGAACTTTTCCAAGATGACCTACAGCGTATGCAGCCGATGTTGATCCTATATCTCCACGCTTGATGTCTCCTATGACTACAAGACCTTTTTCTTTACAGTAATCTATAGTCTTTTTGTAAGATACAAGTCCCGGTATCCCAAACTGCTCATACATTGCAATCTGTGGCTTTACGGCAGGGATAAGGTCATATGTCGCATCTACTATAGCTTTGTTGAACTGCCATATAGCCTCTGCCGCTCCCTCAAGTGTCTCTCCATGCTGTGCAAAAGCTTTTTCCTGTATATGCTTTGGCACATAGTTAAGCATAGGATCAAGTCCCACGACTATAGGTGCATTTTTCTTCTTAATCTCTGAAACTAATTTATTTATCATTTATCTTCCTCCGTTTTATTTTTTATATACTCTGTTTACTGCTTATAACACTATTAACTGCTATCTCAGCATATCACCTGTTTTGCAATTATCTTATTTGTTTTCCTAGTATTTATATACGATTTTTCCGTCAACTATGGTCGTTATGACTCTGCCTTTGACTTTTTTACCGTCAAAAGGCGTGTTCTTTCCTTTTGATACGAACTTACTGCTGTCTATTTTATACTCCTTAGTAATGTCGGCTATAACTATATCTGCTGCTTTGCCCGGTGCAAGATTTCCTTTATCTATGCCAAGCACTTTTGCCGGATTTACACTCATCTTTTCCACAAGCTGTGACAATGTAAGCACTCCTTTGTCTACAAGCTCCGTATAGCCAAGTGCAAATGATGTCTCAAGTCCGACTATTCCAAAAGGAGCCTTTAACATAGACTGGTCTTTCTCCTCTTTCCCATGTGGTGCATGGTCTGTTGATATAACTTCCATAATACCTGTTTTAAGTCCTTCTTTTAATGCATCAACATCCTCTCTGTTCCTGAGTGGCGGGTTCATTTTAAATCTTCCATTATCCTCCGTTATCTCATCATCAGACATTGTAAAGTGATGCGGACATACCTCCGCACTTACCGGAAGCCCCTGCTTTTTAGCCATTTCGACAAGAACAACGCTGTCTGCCGTTGAACAGTGACAAAGATGCAGTCTGTTTCCTGCTTCTTTTGACATTATAATATCTCTCGCAACGATAACATCCTCAACAGAGTTTGTGATACCCGGAAGTCCAAGTTCCTCTGCCTTCTGCCCCTTATTCATAACACCGCCCTCGACAAGAGCCTTGTCCTCACAGTGCGAGAACATTGGAAGATCAAGTCTTGCAGCTTCTTTAAGCGATTTTCTGAACAATGCAGAATCCATAACCGACTTGCCATCCTCGCTTAATGCCACGATACCCGCATCTTTCATACCCTCAATGTCAGCAAGTTCTTTTCCTTCCTGACCTATAGTACACGCGCCTATAGGAAGAATATGAACCGGTGAGCACTCTGCTCTTTTAAGCAGGTCTTTTACACTTTCCGGACTGTCTATGACAGGTTTTGTGTTTGGCATTGGGCATATGGATGTGACTCCACCTCGTGCCGCCGCCTTAGAGCCTGTCTCAATAGTCTCTTTATACTCAAAGCCCGGCTCTCTTAAATGAACATGAAGATCGATAAATCCCGGCATAACAACCTTTTCATCTGCGTCAATTACATTTGTATCTTCATCTTCCACAATAAAATCAGCAACTTTTTTAATTTTTCCATCCTCTATTAAAATGTCTTTTTTCCCATCAATATAATTTGCAGGATCTACCACTCTGCCATTTTTTATAAGAATTTTTTCCATAAATATATCTTATGCCTTTCCCTATATACAGAGAGAGCACCCGCCAAACAATATGACAGATGCACTCCTCTTATTAATAAAGTTCCGCCTTTTCAAGATCTTCAAGCATTCGCTTATTATGAATGTATTTTTCAAAGTCCATATAATCAATCCACTTAGCATCGTTCAGTTCTTCGGACAAAACCACTTCATCCTCATTCTGCTCTGTAAGGCAAAGATAGGCAAGTCCTAAATTGCACTCTGATCCAATCATAAATGTCCATGTATAAAGAACTCTGTCAACCTCGGTTATCAGACCTGTCTGTTCCTGTATTGTTCTTACAACGGCTTTATCCGGTGATTCACCAAACTCTGCCTCTCCATCGATAAATTCCCACTGATACGGCTCCATGATATTATCATCGTACCATTTTTCTACAGCCAGATACTTATTATCTCTCTGGACAATCCCCTTAACTAAAATACGATACTTATTCATATGGTACCTCCCATTCATGTGCTGCCGTTCACACTTATTGTGTAACCGGTAACATTCATGCTGCTTTATGATTATTTTGCTGTAATATATCCTTTTGCTTTCAAAAGTTCTGCGATAAGAACAGCTCCACCTGCTGCACCACGAACAGTATTATGTGACAAACCTACAAATTTGTAGTCAAATACAGTATCTTCACGAAGTCTGCCAAGAGATATTCCAAATCCGTTTTCATAATTTACATCAAGTGAAACCTGAGGACGGTTATCCTCCTCAATATACTGAATGAAATGCTTTGGTGCATTTGGAAGTCCAAGTTCCTGTGGCATTCCGCTGAACTCTCTCCACACTTTAATGATTTCTTCTTTTGAAGGTTTCTTTCCCTCTTCAAATGTCATAAATACTGCTGCCGTATGACCATCCTGAACAGGTACACGGATACACTGTGTTGTGATAACAGGACTATCTGCCTTTACTATCTCACCATTCTCAACATGACCCCAGATACGAAGTGGCTCCTGCTCACTCTTTTCTTCCTCACCACCGATAAATGGAATAATATTGTGCTCCATCTCAGGCCAGTCCTTAAATGTCTTTCCTGCTCCTGAAATAGCCTGGTATGTTGTTGCGACAACTGTCTTTGGCTCATATCCTGCTTTCTTAAGTGCATGAAGTGCCGGTGTATAACTCTGAATAGAGCAATTTGGCTTAACTACAATAAATCCTCTTGTAGTACCAAGACGCTTCTTCTGGTCAACAATAACTTCAAGATGCTCAGGATTAAGCTCAGGCACAACCATTGGCACATCAGGTGTCCATCTATGTGCACTATTGTTGGAAACAACTGGAGTTTCTGTTTTCGCATATTCTTCTTCAATTTTCTTAATCTCGTCTTTAGTCATATCTACCGCACTAAATACAAAATCAACTTTTGAAGCAACACTGTCAACATCGCTGACATCCTGTACCACAATCTTCTTTACGGCTTCAGGCATTGGTGTAGTCATCTTCCAACGACCCCCGATTGCTTCCTCATATGTTTTACCTGCACTTCTTGGGCTTGCAGCTATAGCTACAACCTCAAACCAAGGGTGATTTTCTAATAATGAGATAAATCTCTGTCCTACCATTCCAGTACCACCAAGGATACCAACTCTTAACTTCTTATCCATGTCTTTCCTCCATATAGTTTAACTCACCGACATATCGGCTTTATTCATCTTTTAATTTTACACTATTCAGTTCAATAAGTCAATTTTACTGTGACTACTTTGATGCAGAGATGTAACAGTTCAGCCATAAAAAGGTAATCGGCAATATCTGAGCTTGCTCATTATATTGTCGATTATCTTTTTATGGTAGAATAGCCTTTCATTTATTACATGAAGGCAAAGCCCTCGCGAGCACGCTCAGATGGAACAAATTTATTTGTTCCATCCTCACTTTGCTTTCGCGTAAATAAACATAAGCTGCGAAGCAGCGACTGACAGCTTACTGGCAGGTTTATGAATGTACGAAATGAAAGGCTGAACTGTTACGCAGAGATTGATATAAAAGACCAGATATGGTAAAGTATTAAATGATTATGATTATTATTTTCAGAAAGGATGATTATTTATATGAAATCTACACCAGTCAAAGGAACGAGAGATTATCTTCCAAAAGAAGTTGAAATAAGAGATTATCTTCAGAATGTAATTGCCGAGACATACAGAGATGCAGGATTTGTACGCATTACTACTCCTATCATTGAAGATGCTGTAAACCTTGACAAGAGCGAGGGTGGCGAAAACTTAAACCTTATATTCAGAGTTCTTAAAAGAGGAAAAAAACTTTCTTCTGCATTAAACAATGAAAATGTAACAGAAAAAGAATTATCTGACATGGGACTTAGATATGACCTTACTCTCCCTCTTTCAAGATATTTTTCAAATAACAAAAATGAACTTATGACACCTTTTAAAGTTATTCAAATGGACAGAGTGTATAGAGCCGAAAGGCCTCAAAAAGGTCGTCTGCGTGAGTTTATGCAGTGTGATATAGATATTATAGGAAATGACTCAAGAGACGCAGAGATAGAGCTTATCCTCACCACAACAAAGGCTCTTAACAGAGTCGGCTTAAAGAATTACACCGTAAAGATAAATGACCGCCGCATACTTAAGAGCATTTTCTCATATACAGGCTTTGATGATGCCGACAACGAAAAGCTTGCCATTATATTTGATAAGCTTGATAAGATAGGAATTGACGGTGTAAAAGCTGAACTTGAAGAAAATTCATTTGACAAAAATGCAATTGACAAATTCATAGGTCTTTTTGAGAACGGCAGTCTCACACTTGACTCTATCGCAGATGTATGTGATGCAGAATATGTCAATGACCTTAAATATATCATTGATACAGTTGACAAAGCTTCAAACGGAACTATCCCTGTTGAATTTACTCCATCACTCGTAAGAGGGCAGGGTTATTATACAGGCACTATATTTGAGGTTGCAGCCGATGGTTACAGCGGTGCTGTTGCAGGCGGCGGACGATATGACAACCTTATTGGAAAGTTCTTAAATGAGGACATTCCTGCCGTAGGATTTTCAATCGGCTTTGAAAGGATTTTCGGCATCCTCATGGAACAGAATTATGCGATACCTGACCGCAAAAAGCGTATCGCCGTATTCTATGACAAAGATAATTATGCCGATGCCCTCGTATATGCTGAAAATTTAAGGAATGAATATATGGTTTCAGTTATCGCAAGACCTAAGAAGCTTGGTAAATTCTTAAATAAACTTGAACAGAATGAATTTGACGGCTTTGCAGTTTTCGGAGAAGCCGACGGAGTTAAGTTGTTTGGATAGTTGAGAATTGGCTTACGGACGCAAAAACAGGATTTTATTTTACGCTCAGGGACGGCTCGCGCCTCGAAGAAAAGCGTAGCGGTACATATGTGAGCTTAATACGCTCACTTAGTACCGACGCTTTTCTAACGCCCTTTGCTGCAAAATAAAATCCTGTTTTTGCTGTTTCTCGGAAATTTTTAAACACATTTATATATTTAACTTTAAGTAAAACTATTTTTTAGTTATTGTTTATTTTTCCTTTTCTCAGAAATCTGTTTTGATACACTAATATATTCAAAGTTAAGCAGAAATATTTTTATAGTTGTTGTTTATTTTTACTTTTCTCGGAAATCTGTTTTGATACACTAATATACTCAAATTTAAACAGAAATATTTTTTTAGTTATTTTTTATTTTTTCCTTTTCTTGAAGTTTTCTTTAACTAACACTAATATATTATAATTTAGGCATGATTTTTTATATTAAAAAAGATGCAGTTTTTTTCCATATTGAAATACAAATCTGCATCTTTTAATTTTTTATATTTTCTCTTTTTAGTAGTGCATGAATACCATCTGTTTATATTTTGTGAGTTCATATATTCTCGCTGCACTTGATGGACTTAAATTCAGACATCCATGTGAGCCTCTTACTTTGTAAAGACTTGGACTCCAGCTTCCCCATGGCTGCCATTCTGCCTGATGGAATCCTGTTCCTGTCCATGTGATTCGTACCCAGTTTGCTACAGGTGTTGCATAGTTGTCTCCTGTGAGGACTCTATGTCTCGCATGATCTTTTATGAAGAACATTCCTGTTGTTGTCTTTCTGCCCGGTACAGGTCTTCCTGATATTGTGGCACATGAATAGATTACTTTTCCGTTTTTAAATACATATACCATCTGTGAGCCTAGGTCAGCTTCTATATAACTGTTTTTATTCCAGTCATTCATCTTATTCTTTGGATCGTATCTGTATGCTGTTCCGAGCCACTCCGGCTTCTGCGTAACGGTAATCGCCTTTTTGGCTGCCTCATCCTGATTATTTATATAGTCATTTTGCAGTTTTCTGCTTATCTTCTTTGTGACACCCTCTTTTAACTGGGCACACATTTTCTCATAATCAAGCTGCCATCCGTAATCACCACCGGAAAGTCTCATCATTTTTCCTGTATGACTCTTAAACTTTCTTGTTCCGCCAAGAGTCTTATATTTCAGACAAAGCTTTTCCATCCAGTCTCTCATTGCCTGATTGTCAAGAACTGCTTTTCCATTATTATATGTAATCCATTTACTTATGTCTTCCGGTGTCGCACTCTCCTGAACTCCCTTATGTATAGTCCATGTAACCCATCTAAGTGCTGTTGCATTGCATACATTTACTTCTCTTCTGAGTTCTTTATCTTTAGAAGTAAGTGCCGGTTTTTCGTAAATATCCGGATATTTTTTTTCATCAGAAACATCTATTGAAGTTTCACCATTATCTAAAGCTGTCTTTACTGTTTCTGAAAATTTATCCTTATCAAGAGTGTTTCCCACATCTTCTTTTACAACCTGATAACTGTTTTTCTTTTTTGAATATACAGCCTTTGCATCAACAGGTGCCGTAACCTTATAACTACTGTCTCCTTTTACTATTGATGCCGAGCTAAGGATAGAATCTACTTCATTTTCATCATACGATACCTTTGGTTCGATTTTAGTATCATTATTCTTGAAAAGATTTGAATACGAAAACTTGTCATGCTGCTGCTCAAATGCTTTTTTTACGGCATCTTCAACACCGACTTTGTAATCAATATCATCACCATTTATCGTAAGTTTTCCATCTTTTCTTCCCTTAATGTCAAGCTGATATGAACCATAGACCTTTTCCATTGCCTTTACCGACTCTGAAAGTGTCATGCCTGAAACATCCTTGTCACCTATCTTTGTATCAGGATACCAATGACTGCCATAATAAACTCTTATGCCTATAAAAACTGCGGCAGCTATGACTACAACTGCTGCAACTGCTATCAACGCAATCTTTCTTCCAAGTCCTGAGGTATTATTTCCTGAAATACTATTCTTTTGTTTATTAGCGTTTTTCATAATTTCCTCCATTAATTATAACATCTTTTCCCTATTCCACTTTACGAATTATAGTTTTAAATTGATACAATGTCAATACTTAGCGGCATTACATTTTTATTACGATTGTTACATTTTGTTTAAAGCAATACAGCTATCATAGCACAAATATGTGTCTTAACAGTGTTTTTATGATGCCGTACGCACCTCAAAAGTAAACAGTAATATTTTCATTACTTCCTATAATACAACAAAACTTCCGTTTATGCAAAAAATTAAGGAGACCTGATATAAAGCCTCCTTAACTTTTATTATGTACTCTCGGTATCTTCTGAGCGAAGAATTTCGAGATGGATTTATTATGATATTGGTTTCAAAATTTATTTTATTGCCAACTTATGCCCCAAAATTGCTGTCTGTTTTCAATCCCTTTATCATATCTTTAAATCTCATCATCACTCTGTAATGCATCAAATCCACTGTCACCTGTACGAACTTTGACTACATTTTCAACATCATATACAAATATCTTTCCATCTCCGATATTTCCTGTATAGAGTGCTTTCTTAGCTGTATCTATAACAGTTTCTACAGGAACGGCACTAACAACAACCTCGACTTTCATCTTAGGAAGAAGTACCACATCAAGTTCTGCACCACGATATTTTGTAGTCATACCCTTCTGAGTTCCACAGCCAAGCACCTGCATTACCGTAAGACCGTTTACACCGATATTGTTAAGTGATTCCTTAAGATCCTCAAATTTACTCTGTTTGCATATGATAGAAACTTTTGTAAGTTTTGGAATTTCCTCATTCTTTTCAGTTTCATTTTTCTTATAGGCAGCAGGTTTTGGTGCTGATGCCGTTGATACATTTGTAACCTCGACAGCTTTATCAATAGGCACATTTCCCTTAAGAGTCTCAACTGATGTACCTGCTGAGTAGAACATATTTCCCGCCGGCATAAAGTCTGCATATGCTGATGAAAGACCATGTTCAACTGAATCAAGACCCTGAAGTTCTTCTTCTGCAGACACTCTAAGTCCCAATGTATGTTTGATTGCAAGAAATGTAATCGTAATAGTAACAACCGTCCATGCTATTGTTGCTGCCATTCCTACTATCTGAAGTCCAAGCTGTGTAAATCCGCCGCCATAGAAAAGTCCCTCAGCTTTTATTGCTCCACCGTCAAGTGCAATCTGAAATCCCGGTGCTGATTTTGTTGCAAAAAGACCTACGGCAAATGTTCCCCAGATACCGTTCATCATATGTACTGCAACGGCACCTACAGGGTCATCAATCTTAAGTTTATAATCAAGAAGCCATACTCCAAACACAACAAGTACACCTGCCACAGCTCCTATAATAAATGAACCTGCGCAGTCCGTAACATCGCAGGATGCCGTGATGGCAACAAGTCCTGCAAGTGATGCATTAAGACACATTGAAACATCAGGCTTGCCATATTTTATCCATGTGAATATCATACATACTACTGTTGCAACTGCCGGTGCTATTGTTGTTGTAAGGAAGATAGAGCCTAAATCCTCAAGTGAAGTAGCTGCTGCACCGTTAAATCCATACCAGCCTAACCAGAGAATAAATACACCAAGTGCTCCTATTGTAAGATTGTGGCCTGGAATAGCGTGTGGCTTTCCTGTTCTCTTACTGAACTTTCCAATACGGGGTCCAAGCATTGCCGCACCAATAAGTGCACAGATACCACCAACCATGTGAATACAGTTTGAACCGGCAAAATCATGAAATCCCATCTTTGCAAGGAAACCACCACCCCATGTCCAGTGTGCTTCGATAGGATAGATGACCGCTGAGATAACTGCTGAATATACGCAATATGAGATAAATTTTGTTCTTTCTGCCATTGCTCCTGAAACAATAGTAGCTGTTGTTGCACAGAATACTAAGTTAAATACAAAACCTGAAAAATCAAAATTTGCATAATCCTTAAATATATTAAATCCCGGTGCTCCAAAGACACCTCCGACATCGTTTCCAAGAAGTAATGAATAACCTATCACGATGAACATCACCGTACCTATACAGAAGTCCATAAGGTTTTTCATAATAATATTTCCTGAGTTCTTTGCCCTTGTAAATCCGGCTTCAACCATTGCAAAGCCTGCCTGCATCCAGAAAACCAGTGCGGCACCTATAAGGTACCAGACGCCCCACAGATTACTGTTAATATAATCTAAAATTTCATTTGACATATAATGTGCCTCCTTTTTATCCTGATGTACCATAAAATTTATATAATTACTGTTCAAATTTACTGTATAACAGTGACATTAACAACATACATATACTTTTTCAAATACATCTCGGTATTAACCCGTTTTAATCTGCGTGTCCGGACAACAAATCTAACTGGCAATATAATTTATACACCAGCACAAGTTTTGTGCTAATGCAAAAAAGGTGCCACGATTATTTCTTCGTGACACCTTTGTCATGGCTATTATTATACACTTAATTGCTTTTCTGTCAACCGTTTTTTTACATTTTGTTCATTTTAGTAAATAGGTCATATAATATATTAAAATTATATAAAATCTTTATCAGAATTATACAAAAATATCATATTAAAAACAGCTATTACTCCATCATCCATTTTATAAACTGTTTAGCTTCTTCAGTATTTTTTGATGTAGCAGTTATACCAGCTACCGGCTTTTTAAGCAGACCGCCGAGTGTCTCTTTATATTTTTTACTGTCACTCAAATAAAGTCCGAAATTATAAGTCTTTCCCTCTGATGACTTTAACTTTTCTGCACTCTGTTTACTTTTTCTTAATTCCTCACCTGACACATATTTTGCAAAATACTTTTTATTTTTGTCATAATCTTTGTAGAAAGATACAGTATCTGATGAGGACGGGTCTGCCATACAGCCCTCATTTGCCCATCTTTTATATGTATCCTCCGAAGCGATGATAACATCAACCACGCCTGAATAAATATATGTCTGTATCTCCTGGTCGCTCGTTCCATTATCGACTTTTACATACTCATTCTTTGTGTCAATGTTCAGATATTTTTCTACGGCTTTCTCAAAATCAGCAACTTTATCCTCATCAAGCACATCATCTTCTATCGCTATATAAAGTACGCAATGCGGCTTCTTTTGAACGGCATTTTTAAAAAAGAGCACTGCAAGTATCGCCACCACGATAACCACCGCCACCGTACCGAGATAATACTGTCTGAAATATGCTCTCTTTTCCCTGCCTTTAAGTTTTTTAAGCTGTCCGTTATTTGCATCAAGACCATCATCTCTTTTCTGATAAATCTCAGATTCATCCTCAAGCATCTTCTTTTTTTCTTCTTCCGAAAAATTCATTGCCATATAACAAATTTCCTCATTTCTTTTTTAATAAATTATAAAAAAATAATCAACAATACAACTAACAAACTCTTTGTAATGCCAATTATTTTTTATGATTGAACTGTTACGATAAATCAGATTATAACTTTTATACATACTATATAAAACATAACTTTTTATATTATTTTTGCACAGATAATTATACAGATAACTGCGAAACTGTCTACATTTTTTACTAAGTTTTACACATATAATCAGTTCCTCAATTGATTATATATACGATCCCCATATATAGACCACCATATAACCCACTATCTGCAATCCGTTCACAACCGCTCCTATTGTCGGAAAAAGGTATCTGATATTTTCTTTTCTAAGACTTATCCATGACAATATAAATCCCGAAATACTTATAATAAAACAGAGTATTCCCACAATGCCGACTATCATCCCACCATTTCCTTTGTTATTTCCCGACACAAAACAGGTTACGCCAAACATCACCAACGCAAAAATGCCTATAATCACTGCCCAGATACCCGATGCCGGGTGCTTTTTGTCTGTGAGCCTTAACTCACCCTCTTTTTTTCTTTTTTTCCTGCTTCTCATATTTATCTTTATTTCCTCCTGTTTTTCTTTTTGTTCTTCTTTTCCGTCTTATGTCTAAATATAAACATACAGATTGCAAAACATATATATCCCAATATACCGCCCGATGTATTTAATATCACATCATCGACATCGCACGAGCCAAGCTTTGATATAAGCTGGATAAGCTCGACCGTAACCGAGCACAGCATACACATAAATGTTACCTTGAATATACTCCTGTTCTTATATGACAATACAGGCAGCACAAATCCAAGCGGCATAAAACATAAAACATTTCCCATGAGATTTAATAGAACATAGAAACTTCCAAGTCTCCTGTAATAAGTAATATACCTCTGAATCTCCGTAAACGGTTTAAGGTTGTAGTGATATGTATCACTCGGAGTTCTCCCAAGCATCTCACTAAAAAACAAAAAATAGACCATCATAACAAGATATATTATAAATAAGATCCATGAAATGAGCCGTATTATAAATTTATGTTTCTTTTTCATTTTACTCCTTATTCCTATACTTTTTACATATATAAATTTTTGCATATATGGATTTTTCGTACTATTCTCAGTCAAAATCCACTCAAAAATACAGTACCCTATATGTTTTATACATATATGTACTGCGACTTTCTTATATAATATATTATACACTGAAAACTTTTGCAATATTAAAAGATATTAAATTTTTATTACAGTGTAACAGTTCAGCCATAAAAAGATAATTGGCAATACAATGAGCTTGTTCATTGTATTGTTAAGTACCTTTTTATGGTAGAATAGCCTTTCATTTCTGAAATGAGTAAACATAAGCTGCAAAGCTGATTGCAAATATCCGCTTTAAATGAAAAGCTGAACGGTTACTGTAATGATTTCTCCTCAAAACACAACAAACAGACAGCCTAATACAGACTGTCTGTTTATCACAAATTTATCTCTTGTAAATATTTCTTCATTAGTGACAATTACTGGCGAAGTTCTACATCCATCTCAGCAAGTGCCTTAATTATCTTATCCATTGCAGCATTTACCTCATCATCTTTGAGTGTGTGGTCTTTTGCCCTGAATACTATCTTATATGCAAGTGACTTAAATCCCTTGACAAGCTGTGAACCCTCATACACATCGAAAAGTTCATATGACTCAACAAGTTTTCCGCCCTTTTTGCTGATTACTTTTTCTATATCTCCTGCGAGAACTTCTTTCTTCATGCTAAGACTTATATCTCTTGTCATTGCAGGGAATTTTGGAACGCCCTCGTATTTTACTTCAAAGTCAGCCATATCCATGATAGCTTTCATATCGACTACGGCGATATATGTTCTCTCACCGATTGCAAAGTTTTTCTGTACTACCGGATGAACTTCACCTAAATAAGCTATCTGAACACCGTCATACATAACTTTTGCCTGGCGTCCCGGATGAAGAAATGCTTTTCCTGCCTCTGGGTCATACTCAGCCTTTTTCTTAAGACCGAGTTTTGACATAAGTGTCTCGATAACACCTTTCATTGTGAAGAAATCTCCGTCACCGTACATTCCGAGTGTGAGCTGCATACGCTCATCAGGAAGCTCGGTAAGAGGAAGCTGTTTTGGAAGGTAAACATTTGCAAGTTCATAAAGTCTTACATTCTTGTTTCTTCTATTATAGTTTGTTGAAAGTGATGTGAGCATACCTCCGAGTGCAGATGTTCTCATAACGCTGTAATCCTCACCTAAGGGATTTGTTATCTTTATGCTCTTTCTAAGAACATCATCCTCTGGAAGATTTAATTTGTCATATACCTTAGGACTCTCAAAGGAGAATGTCATTCCCTCGTTGAATCCATATCCCTCTACCACAATTCTTGCAGCCTTCTCATGTTTGAGTTTTTCTGACAATCCCCCTGCTGTAGCAGAACTCTTTGGAAGTGTCATAGGAATCTTGTCATATCCGTAAAATCTCGCTACTTCTTCTGCAAGATCGGCAAGTCTTTCAAGATCCTGTCTCCATGTCGGAACAATAACTTCTTTCTTATCAGTATCTACTGTAAGATCAAGTTTTTCAAAATATTTTACCATTGTGGTTTCATCTATATCTGTTCCAAGAAGTGCATTTATCTTATCTGCATCGTAAGGGATAACTATAGGCTCTTTCTCTACCGGATAGTAATCGATTGCTCCACCAACAACCTCGCCTGCACCAAGTTCCTCGACAAGCTGGCACGCTCTGTTCATCGCATCAATGGCATTGTTCGGGTCAAGTCCCTTTTCAAATTTTGCCTGTGCATCAGTACGCATACCAAGTTTCTTTCCTGAAAGACGGATGTTTGTGCCGTCAAATGTTGCTGCTTCAAAAAGCATTGTCGTAACATCATCAGTTATCATAGAGTTTTCTCCACCCATGATACCTGCAATTCCTACCGGTTTCTTGCCGTCACATATCATAAGCATAGTATCGTCAAGCTCCCTCTCCTGTCCGTCAAGAGTCACGAACTTCTCGCCCTTATCAGCTTTTCTTACGATTATCTTTTTGTCCTCAATCTTATCAAGGTCATATGCGTGCATAGGCTGTGCATACTCCTCCATAACATAGTTTGTTATATCTACGATATTGTTTATAGGACGGATTCCCACTGACGCAAGTCTTCTCTGCATCCATTCCGGAGACGGTGCAATCTTGATGTTTTTTACAACTCTTGCCGTATATCTAGGGCAGAGTTCAGGATTTTTTACTTCAACTGAAATATAATCATTTACATCTTCGCTGTTTCCTGTCTCTTTAACCTCAGGTACTACAAGCTCCTTGCCAAATGTTGCAGCAACTTCCCTTGCAATACCTATCATTCCGAAACAGTCTACTCTATTTGATGTTATCTCGTACTCAAATCTTACATCGTGAAGTCCTAAAAGTTCTACTACATCTGAGCCAATCTTTGCGTCCTTGTACTCAGGGTTATCACTCAATATATAAATCCCGTCTTTTGCAGCATCAGGGTACATATCAGTTGTTGAACCAAGTTCCTCGATAGAACACATCATACCAAATGACTCAACACCTCGGAGTTTTCCCTTTTTAATCTTAAATCCGTTCTCTGACTCTCCGTCCTTGTGTGAACTTGCAACATGACCGCCATCGAGAACAACAGGAACTTTCTGTCCCTCCTTAACATTTGAAGCACCTGTTACTATCTGTACTTCCTTTCCGTCCTCGTCAACCTGTACCTGACAGATAACAAGCTTGTCTGCGTCAGGGTGTTTCTCAATCTTATTTATCTTACCTACAACAATCTTATCAAGGTTTTTGTCAAATTCGGTAAATCCCTCAACCTTTGTACCTGATAAAGTCATTGCATCCGTATATTCCTGAGCTGTACAGTCAAGGTCAGGAACATATGCTTTTATCCATGAAAAAGATGTATCCATATCTCTATACCTGCTTTCTTTCTTCGTTTTACATTTTGTGTTTCAAATATAAAAAATCACAAAATCGTCAATATATTTCTTATTAGCTTTATTTTTACAAAACATTATATTCTAAAACTGCTTAAGGAAACGCGTGTCATTTTCATATAAGAGTCTCATGTCATCAATCTCATACTTGAACAATGTGATTCTCTCAAGACCTACACCGAACGCAAATCCTGTGTATTCCTCAGGGTCGATTCCGCTCATCTCAAGTACATGAGGATGAACCATACCACATCCAAGAATTTCTACCCAGCCTGAACCCTTGCAGAAACGGCATCCTTTTCCGCCACACTTAAAACAGGTAACATCCATCTCAGCACTAGGCTCTGTGAACTGGAAATGATGAGGACGGAACTTAACCTTTGTGTCCTCTCCGAAAAGTCTCTTTGCAAATTCCTGAAGCGTTCCTTTAAGGTCTGCAAATGTGATATTCTTGTCGATAACAAGACCCTCTATCTGATGGAATGTAGGAGAATGTGTGGCATCCACCTCATCTGAACGGAAAACTCTGCCCGGTGCTATCATTCTTATAGGAAGCTTTCCTTTTTCCATCTCATGTACCTGAACTGAAGATGTCTGCGAACGAAGAAGTATATCCTTTGTAATATAGAATGTATCCTGTTCATCTTTTGCAGGGTGGTTGTCAGGGATATTGAGTGCCTCAAAATTATAGTAATCATACTCAACCTCCGGTCCCTCAACAACTTCATAACCCATTCCAACAAATATATCTTCAACTTCTTCAAGTGTTATCGTATTTGGATGACTGTGTCCCATTGCGAGTTTTTTGCCCGGAAGTGTGACATCTATCGTCTCACTCTTGAGTTTTTCATCTAAAATAGCTTTTTCAAATATCTCTCTTTTTTCATCTAATCTTTCTTCAATAGTCTTTCTTGCTTCATTTACAAGCTGACCTACCTTTGGTCTGTCCTCAGGAGCAACATCTTTCATCGCTTTTAATACTGATGTAAGCTCTCCTTTTTTTCCTAAAAACGATACTTTAATCTCATTAAGTCTGTCAAGACGGTCTGATGAATCAATCTGTGCCATTGCTTCATCAAGAATTTTTTTAAGCTTGTCTTTCATTTCTTTTTTCCTTTCTTTATTTTCATATAAACACATAAATGTGCGAGCCTTACGGAACTTTTTTAAATTTTTTTTGATTACTGTTCCTCTCACAGAACATTTCTTTCATAACAAAAAGACTTTCCGTAAAAACAATACGGAAAGTCTAATATTATATATAAAGGTACCTCCCGGACTGCACTACAGTCAGGGACGGCTCTTACTTATCTTAAGTACCGCGGTACCACCCTGATTTTCATGTGATATATTATCATTTTCATGTCTGTGCATGAACAATGATAAAAATATATACATAAACTCTTAATTTGCGGATAACGGTCGCTAACCCCGTCACTGTCTACTAAAATATTACTTCTCTCACATATGGTGTAACAAGTAAAAATAAAATTCAACAGTGAAGCTCCTGTGGGAAATTCATCATAAACCGTAACATAAAGATGCTTTCAGCCGGGGACATCTTCTCTCTGAATGAATGATATATGACTACTTTACACATTCACAGCTTTTAAACTTTAATAATATTATATAAATATATTTACATTAAGCATAACAGCTTTAACTCAGACTATTCTATCACATCTGTTTTAAAACTTCAACTATCTTTTCAAATTTCATTCCGTGTGATGCTTTTACAAGTATCGCATCATTTTCTTTTACTATGTTCTTTAATCGGTCAACGGCTTCATCCCTTGTGGCAAAATAATACAAACCCTCTGTTTTTCCTGCTGCCTTTGCACCGTCATAGTATTCTTTTGCGAGTTCTCCCGCACATACAATACAGTCAATACCTTTATCTGCGGCATACTCACCAACCTCATAGTGAAGTTTTCTCTCATCACTTCCGAGTTCAAACATATCGCCGAGTATCGCAACTTTTCGCTCCTCTGCCTCTGCAAGCACATCAAGTCCCGCTTTTGTTGATACAGGATTTGCATTATAACAGTCATCCATTATCGTAAATCTGTCTGTCTCCACGATACTGCTATGACCTGATACCGGCTTAAATGCAGCCACTCCTGACGCTATCTGCTTTTCATCAAGTCCCAATTCAAGACCTATGGCAACTGCCGCAAGAGCATTTGATACCATGTGGTGTCCCGGAACATTTACACGAAGTCTCATTTTACCTTTCGGTGTAACTGCCGTAAATACTGTTCCTGCAAGACCTTTTGATTCCACATTCTCTGCATATATGTCATTCTTTTTGTCAAATCCAAAGAAAACAGGTTCTAAACCGTTTACCTCTTTAACAGTGGCAAGTTTATCATCATCACCGTTAAGAAATGCCTTTCCGCCCTCTTTGAGATAATTAAAAATCTCCGTCTTTGCCTTAAGCACTCCGTCCCTGTCACCTAGATTTTCAAGATGGCACTGACCTATATTTGTGATAACACACATATCAGGCTTTACAATCTTTCCAAGCCTTGACATTTCTCCAAAGTCACTTATACCCATCTCAACGATGGCAAGTTCATGTTCTTCACTGAGCCTGAACAATGTAAGCGGCACACCTACTTCGTTATTAAAGTTACCCTGTGTCTTTAAAGTATTAAACTTCTCGGACATAACTGCCGCAAGCATCTCTTTTGTTGAAGTCTTTCCCACGCTTCCCGTGATGCCAACTATCTTTGTGTTCATTACCTCACGGTAATACTCCGCTATATCTTTCAGTGCCTGAAAACATGACTCAACTACTATATATCCGTTTTTTTCCGAAATGCTTATGCCATTTTTATCAGGTTTATCCTCAGACAGACAAACAATGGCACCGTCCTCATATGCCCCGTTTATAAATTTATTGCCGTCAACTCTCTCGCCTTTTATTGCAACAAACATACAATCCTTTTCAACTTTTCTGCTGTCAGTAGTAATCGAAGATATTTCTATATTTTCTATGCGCTTATCTGCATAAAGTTTTCCATTACAAATTTCGGATATTTTTTTTAATGTAAGATTTTTCATTATAACTAAAATTCCCTTCTAAAGTTTTTATGCCGGCAGAAAACTCTACCGGCAGTTTCTTTTACTCTATTATAATGACTTCAAATCGTCTTTTCCATAATGACTGTTCGTACCTGGTGCCGGAAGTTCTTCTGTCTCACCATTATATGTGGCAAGTGCCTGTGCGATAACCTGCTCACACAAAACTCCGTACTCGATTCCAAGAACTTTTGCTTCCTGTGGTAAAAGACTTGTCGCTGTCATGCCCGGAAGTGTATTTGCCTCAAGACAATACATATTGTCATCTGCATCAAGAAGAAAATCAATTCTCGCATAAGAACCAAGTTTAAGTTCTCTATACACATCAATGGCATATGTCTGCATTTTGTCCGTTATCTCATCTGAGAGCGGAGCAGGGCAAACATCCTCTGCCATTCCCGGCTGGTATTTTGTCTCATAGTCATAAACACCTGACTTTGGAATTATCTCAATAATAGGAAGACTCTTTCCTCCAATAACACCAACGGAAAACTCTCTTCCCTTTATGTATTCCTCGACTACTACCTCAGCTTCATATTTAAATGCAAGTTCCAATGCCTTATTATATTCGTCCTCATTTTTTGCAATGCTCATGCCGACACTTGAACCTCCACAGCATGGCTTTACAATACAAGGATAACCAATCTCATCAGGAAGTTTTATCACTTGAGATTTTTTCATACTGAAACCGTTTGGTGTTGGAATGCCACTCTGTAAAAATACTTTCTTTGCCATTCCTTTATCCATAGCAAGTGCACTTCCAAGATAGTCAGAACCAGTATATCTTATTCCAAGAATATCAAATGCAGCCTGAACCTTTCCGTTCTCGCCATCTGCACCATGAAGCCCCATATAGACAATATCAGCCTGACGGCATATCTCGATAACATTAGGTCCAAACAGTCCCTTTTCGTCATCATATCTCAGCTTTTTAACTGACTCAATATCAGGGTCTACCGCCTGTATATCAGTAACATGGTCATCCATCTCATCTGACTTTTCAAAAATATTGCTTACATCATCGCCTCTTTTTTTATATCCGAGAAACACATCAAGAAGGATTGCCTGATGACCTCTCTGCCTCAAAGCCTTTAAGATACCCGCTCCCGAAATCAGGGAAACATCTCTCTCGGTACTAATCCCACCTGCTAAAACAACTATTTTCATTTTAATCCTCCAACTTTTCATAAAATATATAATAGTAATGTATATGTAAATTTATGTCATAGTGCAAACAGATTGTAACATGATATCATGTTACAATCGTTACAATTTGCCGTACATCACAATACATTTTATGATATAGTGTACCACTATTTCGTCGGTCTTGCAATCATTACTACAGATCTGTTTTTATATGCATAATGAATAACCTTATTATGCGAACTGCTGGCAGAAACACTCTTTCCATTTCCAACATACATCTCAACATGGCTTATGTTCTTATATCTTCCGTTTCTCTGGTATGAATAGAATATTATGTCTCCCGGCAATAATTTTGATGATGATACTCCTGTTCTGTATATAACTTTATTGTTTTTCTGACACCAGTATCCCATATTTGCCGCCGTAGGTGCCCACGATGAATTTACCCCAAAGTTTACACCATATCTCTTATATGTTCTCCATACAATAGAACTGCAGTCATAGTAATGTGCTGACATTCTTCTTGCCTGACTGTATCTTGTCTTTGTCTTTGAAATCGCAATTTCTTTTTTAGCTGCATTATATGCTTTTGCAGATGCTATCTCCACATTTGCTGTTATCTTTTTTCCATCTACATTGGCAACCACTTTAACATGACCTGTTTTTTTAGCTTTAATGACACCGGTTGCAGTCACTGCCGCCATCGATGCATTTTTACTTGTAAAACTCATGCTGCTGTCGTCTACCGTACCATTTATGGCAATCTTTCTGCTGCCGCCTTTATAAGTTATCAGATTATTGTATTTTAATGAAGGATTCGTAACTTCGACATTACAGCTTATCTCTTTTCCGTCAACCGAAAAAGTTATCTTATCACTTCCTTTTTTTGTTGCAAAAATCTTTCCATCATCAGTAAATGATACTTTTTTAGAAGATGATTTTTTCCATTTTACTGCACTGTTCGCACAAGTTCCGTTAAGTGCCAGCGCCTTTTTTCCACCTACTGCGACTACCATTTTACTTTTAGCCATAATAGGATTTGTAACCGTAACCGGAACTTCCACTTTTTCTACATCTCCGTTTTTAGCTGTTATGACGGCACTTACATTTGTATTGCCTATTCCTTCTGCCTCAAGCTGTCCATCCGTAACCTTCACTACATTTTCATCATCCGAAAGCCACTTTACAGGTACATCATCCGATAAACTCGTATAGTCATTTATCTCCGGTGTATATGGTTCTGTTCCTACAGCTCTTACAACTACATCCTCAACTGAACTCGGTGTATTTACAGATATATCTGCAACTGCTATCTTTTCACCTTTTCTTCCTTTAGCATAAATAGTAGAACTCTTAAATCCCTGTACCGTCACATCACCTGTATCATTTACAGATACGCTGTCTTTATCTGAGATAAATGTATAATTATCCTTGTCATAGATTGATGCAGCCTCTATTGATGAGGTATTTCCGTAACTTACATTCAGTTTTTCAGGCTCCATTATATTAACCGTAAACGGAACAATAGAAAGATTATTTTTGTATGAAAACTTTATATCAACGATAACAGTTCCGGGCTTCTTCGTTGTGAGATTTCCGTCACTGTCTAATGCTGCACATTCCTCATCTCTATTGGCAATGTTAAACTGATATGAAAGTAACTGTTTATCTTCTTTCCTGCTATAGTTTTCTCCATAATTGTCAAGTATATATGTATCGTCAACAAAATCCCTCAGATTTACTATCGTCCCCGCATACACGCTTGTCTCGCTGCTCTTTAAAAGATTTCCAAATGCCGATGCATCCTTATAGAAAAAACACATCATTATTCCAATCAAAAACATACCTAACAGTACCTTACCATATCTTCTGTTACTCAAAATTTTCCCTCCTGACTCATTGTTCATTCATGCTGCATAATACCATTATTCTATGGTTATTTATGCTGCTGTTTTTCTTCGGCATTAAAACCTTCATAAACCATATCAATGTATTCCATTATCTCATCTCTCCCGCTTTTGGTCAATGATGAAAATGGAATGACCGGAGTTCCATCGACAACATTAAGTGTCTGTTTTATCTCTTTTATAAGTTTTGCCTTCTGTGACCTTTTGACCTTATCTTCCTTTGTGGCAATGATAATAGGATTAAAGCCATACTCTATGCACCAGTCATACATCTGTATGTCATTGGCATTTGGCTTATGTCTTATATCAACCAAAAGAAATACAAGTCTCAACACTTTTGAATTTTCAAGATAATTGTCTATCATCTTTCCCCATTTTGCCACTGTATCTTTTGACACTTTAGCAAAACCATAACCCGGCAGATCCACAAAATACAAAGCTTCATTGATATTGTAAAAATTTATCGTCTGTGTTTTTCCGGGCTGCGATGATGTCCTCGCATATGCCTTTCTGTTCATCAAAGCATTTATAAGCGAACTTTTTCCGACATTTGACCTGCCGGCAAATGCTATCTCTACCTTGTCATTTTCAGGCAGCACACTTGTTATACCACATACAGTCTCTAAATTAACACTCTTTATCTTCATATTACTCCTTAACTTTCTAATACAAGTTTCCAAACTTCAGGTGCATTTGTGACAAATCTTATGTCAATATTATCAGTAACCTCACCGTCAAATTCCTCAACATCTTTCCTGTTCTTCTCAGGTACAATTACCATTTTCCCCCCAGCCGCTTTAGCTGCAAGTATCTTTTCCTTAAGACCGCCTATAGGAAGAACTCTGCCACGAAGTGTAAGTTCTCCGGTCATCGCCGCATCCGCACGCACTTTTTTACCTGTGCACGCCGAATATATCGCCGTAGCCATAGTGATACCAGCCGAAGGACCATCCTTTGGAACAGCCCCCTCCGGAACATGAAGATGTATGTCATGTTTTCCAAAGAAATCATCTTCGAGTATATCTGCCACCTGTGATTTTACATATGACAGTGCTATCTTTGCCGACTCCTGCATGACATCTCCGAGTTTTCCGGTAAGCTGCAAAGCTCCCTTTCCATGCATAATGTTTACTTCTATCTCAAGAGTGTCACCTCCGACAGAAGTCCATGCAAGACCTCTTACTATACCTACCTGTGAACTGTCTGAAACAAGATCAAGAGTATATTTATAATTTCCAAGAAATTTTTTGATATTTCTGTTAGAAATCCTTACTTTTGCCGTCTGGTCTTTTGCCGCCTCCACGGCAGCTTTCCTGCATAGAGTACCTATCTTTCTCTCAAGACCTCTCACTCCGGCTTCCCTTGTATAATTTTCTATGATGGTATAAATGCCTTTGTCAGATATATTAAACTGTTCTTTTGTCAAACCGTTGGCAATTCTTTGTTTATCCACAAGATAATTTTTGGCAATGTGAAATTTTTCATTTTCCGTATATCCCGACAACTCTATTATTTCCATACGATCAAGAAGTGGTCTTGGTATTGTATCAAGCGAATTTGCGGTGCATATAAACATTGCCTGTGAGAGTTCTACCGGAAGTTCAACATAATGATCCGAAAAATGCCTGTTCTGCTCAGGGTCTAAAACTTCGAGAAGTGCCGATGATGGATCACCTTTATAGTCAGCACCCATCTTATCAATCTCATCAAACAATATCAATGGATTTTTTACTTTTGCACTTCTTATACCTGCGATTATCCTGCCCGGCATCGCACCTACATAAGTCCGTCTGTGTCCTCTTATCTCAGCCTCATCTCTGACTCCTCCAAGACATATTCTTATATATTTGCGGTTCATTGCCCTCGCAATAGATTTGGCAATGGAAGTTTTTCCTGTTCCGGGCGGTCCTACAAGACAGATTATCGGACTGTAACCATCTTTCTTTATTGCTTTTACGGCAAGGCATTCTATAACCTTTTCTTTCACATCTTTAAGTCCGTAGTGATCCTCATTTAATACTTTTTCTGCATTTACTATATCAGTATTGTCTTCACTCATCTTCTTCCACGGTATAGAGAGAAGTGTCTCTATATATCCTCTGATAACTGCACTTTCAGAAGAATTCGAGTTAGTAAGCTTAAATCTCTTTATCTCTTCAGCAATCTTCTTTTTGACTTTCTTAGAAGCTTTTAACTTACTTAACTTCTCGCCGTATCTGTCTGCATCCGTCTCTGAATCATCATCTCCAAGTTCTTTATGTATCGCCTTTATCTGTTCGTGAAGATAATATTCTTTCTGGTTTTCCTCGACCTGTGACTTTACTCTTTTTGCGACATCATCCTGTATGCGAAGTATCCCTATCTCTCTGCTTAAGATAACTGATATATCTTCATGTCTCTGATAAATATCCGTTTCCGCAAGGATTTTCTGTTTAAACTGATAATTTACCTGCATACCTGTCGCAATCTGATTTATAAGACTGTCAAGATCAGTGCAGTCCATTATCTCATCAACAACATTTTTATTTATCCTGCCACGCTCGTTTACATATACAGAAAACAAATCTTTAAGACCTCTTATAAGTGCGATCGTCTCTATATCATAACTTATCTGTCTGCTCTCCTCTACTTTTTCAAGGTCTGCCTTGTAATATCCGTCTTCAAGCACAAGGCTGCCAAGTTTCATCTTCTCCTGTCCAACAATTATGACTCTAACTACATTTCCGGGCATTGTCACAAGCTGTTTAACCTGTGCCAGTGTTCCAATTTCAAATAGATCATTCTGCTTAGGATGCTCTACCTTTGGGTCTTTCTGTGCAACCGCAAAAATATACTGTTTGCCATGCATAGCTTCATTTACAGCTTTTACCGTAGCTTCCCTGCCAACTTCAAAATATACTGTCGTTCCGGGAAATACCACAACATCCCTCAGAGCCACGACAGGCACATTCTTATATTCATTTATATTTCCAATATTATTATTTGAATAAATTTCATTGTTATCTATGTTTTGTTCCACGTTAATTCCTCCATCCTGCAAACACACTTATCATACATTATATAATATAAAAGAGGGATTAACAAGTAATCCCTCTGAATTTTAATTTTTCATTTGAAACAGTTCAGCCATAAAAATATAATCGGTAATATCTGAGCTTGCTCATTGTATTGCTGATTATATTTTTATGGTAAAATAGCCTTTCATTTCTGAAATGAGTAAACATAAGCTGCGTAGCAGCGACTGACAGTTTGCTGGCAGGTTTATGATTGTAATAAATGGAAGGCTGAACTGTTACGAAAAACATATTTACATAGCCTCCGATTACATATGCTCAGAACTAGGTTCAATTATTTTGAACTTTTATTTCAACATTTGCAATTATTTTCTCCTTTAATTTCTTTTATTGTCTTATTTCTCTTGAACTTTTTTTGAACCAGTGATATTATGATATAAAGTTCAAAGTCAGACACCTACTATAAGATAAAAAGTGTTTGCAGAAATGAGGTTTTTTATGAATAAAACAGAAAGCGTCGCGGCACGCCTTAAATATATTATGAATCAGCGTGGTTTAAAACAGGTTGATGTCCTCAACCTCGCCAGACCATATTGTGAAAAATATAATGTCAAGCTTGCCAAAAATTATTTAAGCCAATATTGCAGCGGAAAAAATGAGCCCGGAAAAGATATATTAAATGTGTTAAGTCTTGCCCTTGATGTTAATCCGGCATGGCTGCAGGGATTTGATGTTCCACAGGAGTTTTCAGGTGCAGAAAGCAGCATAAAAGAGGATATTTCAAAAAATCGCTACAATCGTACCGGAGATGATAACTCCGGCAAAAAAACAGATACCACTCAGGCATCTGCGACAGATTTTAAAAATAATAACTCAGCGGATATTTGTAAAAACAATAAAACATCAGATAATAATACAAATAACAACTCACGAAATAATTTTAACAGTGATAACCCGTCAGACAATTCTGAGAAAGGATATGCAAAAATGAAAACTTTAAAAAAATCTTCAAAACTTGATAATGTACTTTATGATGTAAGAGGTCCCGTTCTTGATGAGGCTAACCGAATGGAAGCCGAGGGTTCAAAAATCCTTAAACTTAATATCGGAAACCCTGCTCCTTTTGGATTTGAAGCCCCGGAAGAAGTTCTTATAGATATGCGTCACGAACTTGAATATTCACAGGGATATTCTGATTCAAAGGGTATTTATACGGCAAGAAAAGCGATTATGCAATATGCACAGCTTAAAAATATTCCTAATGTGACTATAAATGACATATATACCGGAAACGGTGTAAGTGAACTTATCAATCTCTGTATGCAGGCACTCCTCAACAACGGAGATGAAATTCTTATTCCGTCACCTGATTACCCTCTCTGGACAGCTACCGCAACACTTGCCGGCGGTAAAGCTGTTCACTATATATGTGATGAACAATCTGAATGGTATCCTGATATTGAAGATATGCGAAACAAGATTACAGATAAGACAAAAGCTATCGTTATCATCAACCCTAACAATCCTACAGGTGCCCTATATCCTAAAGAAATTCTTGAACAGATTGTTGAACTTGCAAGAGAACATCAGCTTATGATTTTCTCAGACGAAATCTATGACAGACTTGTCATGGACGGTGAAAAACATATTTCAATAGCATCACTTGCCCCTGACCTTTTCTGCATAACTTTCAGCGGTCTTTCAAAATCACATATGATTGCAGGCTTTAGAATCGGCTGGATGATATTAAGCGGTCGAAAAGATATTGCAAAAGACTATATCGAGGGATTGAATATGCTTTCTAATATGCGACTCTGCTCAAATGTTCCTGCACAGTCAATTGTTCAGACTGCACTTGGCGGATACCAGAGCGTTGAAACTTATATCCAGCCGGGCGGAAGAATTTTTGAACAGAGAGATTTTATCTACAAGGCTTTAAACGATATTCCGGGAGTATCTGCCGTGAAACCTAAAGCAGCATTTTATATTTTCCCTAAACTCGACATTAAAAAGTTCAATATTTTAAATGATGAGAAATTTGCTATTGATTTTCTCCGTGAAAAGAAAGTCCTTATCGTTCCCGGAAGCGGATTTAACTGGGAAAGTCCTAACCACTTCCGTGTTGTTTATCTTCCACAGCTTTCAGTTCTTGAAAAGTCTATGGAGGGACTCAAGGATTTTCTTTCTCATTACAGACAGTAAACCATACAAAATCAACATTAAAATAAAAATCGTAACCCACTCCGATACTGCTCATAACACGATTAATTGCTGCTGCAACATATCAGAAAAAGCTTATATCCCTAACAGCGTTTTGCTCTGGCATCACGCTGCAGTACAAACATTTTCCTATACATCAAAAAAGTCCCCGGCTTATTGCTCTACGCAATAAGCCGGGGACTTCCTTGATATTTCATTAGATTTTAAACCTCTTAACATTTTCATTCAGTTTAACCGCTATCTCATCAAGCATATTTGCATTCTGTGATACATCTTCCATTATTGAACCTACCTCGCTTGCTGAAGCAGATGTTTCTTCTGCACTTGCTGCATTTTCTTCTGCTATTGCTGAAAGACTCTGCACAACATCAACAACTCCGGCTCTTGCCTCATCAAGTTTTCTTGTCTTGTCTGTAATTTTTTCAACACTTTCTATAGACTCTGCAATTCCTTTTTCAACATTTTTAAATGCTTTCTCAGTCTGAGACACATTTTCACTCTGCTGATTCATTACCTCTTTTACTTCATCCATAGTCTGTACACTCTCTTGAGCATCATTTACAAGTTCACTAATAACTTCCGTAATCTGCGTTGTGGCATCTGCCGACTGCTCTGCAAGTTTTTGTATCTGATTTGCGACAACTGCAAATCCTCTGCCCTGCTCGCCTGCTCTTGCTGCCTCAATGCTTGCGTTAAGTGAGAGAAGTGTAGTTTCTTCTGCTATTTCCGAAATCATATCCGTCGCAACTTTAATCTTTGCAGCCGATTCATTTGTTTTCTGTGTCTGCTCCCCTATAATATGAATAGCTTCCATTGTCTTTTGATTGATTTTTTCAAGTTCAGCAAGAATACTCATTGCATTTTCGCTTGCCTTATGCATATCTGCCGCATTATCTCCAAGCTGCTCGACTTCAGTTGACGCCTGCTCTATCATTTTTCCCATAACAATAACATTTTCCGTAGCGGACTGGGTTTCCTGTGCCTGTGATGACGCTCCGTCTGCTATACCGGTGATAGCTGTCTCCACCTGTCCGGCAGCTGTTGATGACTCATTTGCACTATTCTTCAATGCCTCGGCAGCCTCACCTAAACTTTCACTATATGCACGGATTTCCGCCATAACTTTTACTATAATATTCTTCAATTCGGTAATCGACCTCAACATTACACCGACTTCATCTTTTCTGTTAAGCATCTTTTTATCCGAAGAAACATCTTCACTGAAATCGAGGTTTCCAAGTTTCTCAACAGTGTCCGTTGCACTTATAATCGGCGCAACTATCTTTCTCGTGACAAATATTGCAGCTATAAGGCACAAAACCATTGCAAAAATACTTCCTTTTACAGTCGATGTTGCAATAGAAGTTGTCCCTGATAATGCCTGTTTTTTATTTGCATTTACAACAAGAATAAAGTCCTTGCTTTTACCTACATAAATTCCTGCATATTTTGTTTCACCATTAAAATTATATTGAACCACTTCCGGCTGCGGTCTGTTTTCTGACTTTAATTTTGAAATAACCCCTTTTACAACTGAATTTTCAACAGGTTTTCCTATTTTGTCGGCAGTAGGATGATACAGCATAGTTCCGTCACCGTCTACAATATATGTATAACTGTCTTTTACACCTTTTATTTCTATATTTCCAATAACCCTTGAAAGATTTCCGCCTGACATAACCGAATCATAAGATGACATTCTTATCTGATTGTCAATACCCTCACCTGCAACCATCGCTACATCTAGCATATAGTTTGATGTAAGTTCTGATATGTTTGATGATGATTTAGGTATAACCGTCCATAGATTAAGTACCACGGTAAGCACTACCGCTGCCGCTACAAGCAGCAATATCTTTGCTTTTAAAGAGTGCAAAAAGCCTATCCTTTCTGTATCTGCCGTTTCACTTTTATTTTTCACATTCCTTTGAATATCCATATTTTTCCTCCATTTTCTCCGTTTTTATTTTATAAAATTCATGCCACCTATCGTATAAGCAATCTTATATAGACCACAATGTTAATTATATAGTAATTTTATCCTAAAACATACTAAATTTTGACTCACACTTCTGCCTGCTATATAAGCTTGACACTTTCCTCAATATCACCCGACATCATTTGCAAACTCTGGCTCTGTGCAGAAATTTCTTCTGTTGTTGCTGCTATAGCCGCTACTTTCTCGTTTATACTTTCAATGTCATTTACGAGATTTTTAATAAGTTCAATACAAAGCTGCATCTTCGGCAATGTCTCATCTGCCTTATTATTATTCTGAATGATAAGTGTTTTAGTCTCATCTGCAAGTTTGCCAATCTGCCCCGCAACAACCGCAAATCCTCTGCCCGATTCGCCTGCCCTCGCCGCTTCTATTGAAGCATTTAACGATAACATATTTGTCTGACCGGCTATTCCCGTAATATTCTCAGATGTAGACTTAAACACATCGATAAATTCTGATATTACACTGAGTGAATCAGTAAGCTCGTTACATCTTTCAGATATTTCAGAAACCATCTTTGAAATATCTGTCGCTTCGCCCGCAGATGTATCGTTTGCCTTTGATAATTCAGCAATTCCACTGCCTAAACTTTCAAATTGCTTTACGATTTCTGCTATCATTTCGTCCTTTTTTATCTGATTTTCTTTTTCAGTTTCACGAAGCTTTGAAGTCTCATCCCTCTCATTCTCTACAACACTCTTTATGTAATAAATACAATTTTCTTTTCGATTGATGCCATTGTAAATAGCCTTAACCATCTCTTTACAACTGTCATAACCACAGCATCCGCAGTCAATACATTGCTGCTCGCTCGTAATTTTATTCATATCTCTAAAGATTTCGTTCTGCTGTGCTGCCGACGGTGTATTAACATCTATCTTTCTGTCTGTATAATTTCTGACAAAGTCATTGAGGCTAAGATTTTCAAACTGCCTGCATAATGCCTTGTATCTTTCCTGTGGGCTCGCATTTTCAGTCCATGACGATATTTTTTGAACTTTAAATCGAGATTTCTTCGCCTCTTTCTTTGCAATTTTTCTCTGTCTTGACATTTCAGCATACACTTTCTGCCCATCAATCCCTGACTGCGTACCTGTTCCAAACAGACAGCCGTTTGCACAGTTGAGTATATCTATCATTATAGGACTATCCGATGACGGTTTATACTCATCCAAAAATCTATATGCTTCATGTTCACCTTCAACCTGTCTGACAGACACATCCTCACCAAGGAACCATTTTACATTTTCCTTTAAGCCGCCCGGCATAGGATACATACTTCCAAGACCATATGCAAGTTCGTCATTGTATTCCCTCGCTGTTTTGTATGCATCACCTATATAATCCATAAAATTGTTAAATGTCACATTGTATGAAATGAGCTGCTCACAATTTTTATCGTTTATCTCTGATTTTTTAGCAATACAAGGTGATAAAAATGCTATCTTTTCCGTGATGTGTTCATATTTTTTCAAATACTTTGCCATGCACATGACCGGACTGTAAACAGGCATCATATATTCTATAAGTTCTTTTCTATACTTTTCTATATAATTTACAACTGCCGGACATGGACTTGAAATCATACCTTTCTTTCCTGTTTTTTCAAAATATTTAAGATACCCCCATGTGCAAATGTCAGCACCAAAACTTACACTGTAAATGTGTGACACACCGAGTTCCTTTAGATAACCGAGTATCCTTTTATACTGTGCCGGATAATTTGCTATAAATGCAGGAGCGATAACAACAGTTATCTTTTGACCATTTTTAACAGCATCAAAAAATTCTTTTGTATCATCCGTATATTCCCTTGCATTATGAGTACATACATCTATGCACTCTCCACAATCTATGCAGGCATCCAAAACAACATTTACCTTGTCATTCTCTACCGCACTGTTTGATGGAAAAACCGGGCAATTTCTAATACATTTGTTGCACCCTGTACATAATTCATTTGTATTTATAAAACTCACACCTATCCACCTTCTTTGCTTAAATCTTATATATGTATTTTACCCTATTTTTTTCTCATATCAACAAAATATGACAATTTTTACAGTAAATAATAACAGTTCAGCCAAAAAAAGATAAGTCAATAATACACGAGCTTGCTCGATGTATTATTGGCTTGTTTTTTTGAGCTGAACTGTTACCTTAATTTTATATTTTTAATTAAACAGAGTTTTTACCTATATAATATACGCATATTATAATATTTTACACATTTTTGTATATGCCAAGCATTTCACTTCATAAAACCCGACATCATACAGACACCTTTTGCCCCGGCAGCTATACAGCTGCTCATATTTTCCTTAGATATTCCACCTATGGCATAGACATCTATGTCAACGCTTTCGCATACTTCCTTAAGAAAACCAAGCCCTCTCGGTGCAAGCCCTTTCTTGCAGTCTGTGACAAATACATGACCTGCTGTTATGTAGGATGCTCCAAGTTCCTCAGCCATCTTCGCCTGTTCTACTGAATGTGTCGAGACACCTATCACCTCAAAACAGTTTTTCTCTCTTTCTGTCATTTTCTCAAGAATATGAAGCGGAAGATGTATCTTTTTCACCCCGAGTTCGATTGCTTCCTTATAAAAATAATGAAGCACACATGACACTCCTGCATTTTCGCATATCTCAAGGACTTTAACGGCAAGCTCCCTGTATGTAACGGGTGGAAGATCCTTTTCACGAAGTATGATAAAGGCAGGCTGCTTTTTTGCAGCCTCCTCTATCTTTTCAAGAAACGGAGTAAATGAGGACATTTCTTCCCTTTTTTTTATGAAGTTCATCTTGTCTGTGGTTTCTGCATATGCTTTTGCAAATTTTGTATTTGTGTCTAATTCGCCTGCAGTTTCTGCATATGCTTTCACGAGCCTGCGGTTTGTCACACAAACAACGTTTGTGTTATAAACAACGTTTGTGTTATAAACAATGTTTGTGTTATAAACAATGTTCTTTCTATCCAACATACACATAATCATTGAGGACTGGCTGCAATCCCTCATCCTCCATATCTCCATACATCTCATCAAAACTTCTTGCGTCAGAAATTTCAAACTGCTCATCGCCTGCATCTGCATCGTCCTCGCCTGCATATTTGCTCTCATGGTCGCCTATGCCGGTTGATACTCCCGCCGAAACCTTTGTTGCGGCAATTTTTACTATTCCGTCCCTAAAATGCTTCTGCTCTCTTGATGAAACCGTTATTCCAATATACGGCAGGAATATCCTGTATGCACAAAGCACCTGACAAAGCTCTTTTTCGTGCACATCAAGTGGATTTATCTTATCATTATTGATGATAGGACGAAGTCTCGGACATGAAAGTGAATACTCAACATGAGGATATTTTCTCTGAAGATAATAAACATGAAGTGCACTTGCAAGTGCATCCTTTCTAAAATCTGAAAGACCTAAAAGTGCTGAGAAACCTACACCTCTCATGCCTCCCATGATGGCACGCTCCTGTGCTTCAAACCTGTAAGGAAATACTCTTTTATGTCCCATAAGATGAAGTGTCTCGTATTTATCTGAATTGTATGTCTCCTGGAACACCGTTATATAATCGGCACCGCACTCGTGAAGATACTTGTACTCATCACTGTTTACCGGGTAAATCTCAAGACCTACATTTCTAAAATACTTTGCGGCAAGTTTACACGCTTCACCTATGTATTTAACATCACTTGCACTTCTGCTCTCACCCGTGAGCATAAGTATTTCCTCGATGCCTGAGTCGGCGATGACTTTCATCTCATGCTCTATCTCATCAGCATTGAGTTTCTTTCTGTTAATGTCATTGTAGCAGTTAAAACCACAGTAAACACAATAATTCTCACAATAATTAGCAATATAGAGCGGTGTAAACAAATAGACCGTATTTCCAAAATGTTTGCTCGTCTCAATCTTTGCTCTCTGTGCCATCTCTTCAAGGAACGGAGCGGCGGCAGGTGACAAAAGAGCCTTGAAATCCTCAATATTGCAAGTCTCACTGTTAAGTGCCCTTCGCACATCAACAGCAGTATATTTATCATAATCATATGAATTCATCTGAGAGAGAACCTTATCCATAACATCAGAATTTATCTGCTCCATCCCCTCCATATACTCCATGTGATTAGTACGGCAGGATGGGTCAGTCTCTAACTTATGCTTATGCTCTAAAGCCTTTTCTGACAATTTATCAGAATCTACAAAAAATTGATTTTCAGCCATTTTTCTTCCTCTTTTCCTATATGATGTAAATTCAACTTATTCTCATATTCAACCTAAATTGACAAAACTATCTTAACTATATTTTACTATGCCGTAACATATAATATAAGCCGATAAAATCCGTAAAGCGGATTGCTCATGAATGCAGTCGTTTTGCAATCTGCGTTCAATATCTTACAAGATTTCATCCGATCAATCCCTCAAAAATCCCGTAAGCGGATCAGAGGCCTGTGCACCTCTCTCAAGCACTCGTCCAAGTCCCGCAAGATATGCATTTCTTCCTGCTTCGATAGCTGACTTAAATGCACCTGCCATCGCCGGAATATCACCGGCTGTCGCAATAGCCGTGTTTGCCATGATAGCGGCGGCTCCCATCTCCATAGCTTCACAAGCCTGTGAAGGTTTTCCGATACCTGCATCAACGATTACCGGAAGATCTGACTCGTCAATTATTATCTGGATAAATTCTTTTGTCGCAAGACCTTTGTTTGAACCTATTGGTGATGCAAGCGGCATGATAGCGGCGGCTCCCGCATTTGCAAGATCTCTCGCTGTATAAAGGTCAGGGTACATATAAGGAAGCACCGTAAATCCCTCTTTTGCAAGAATTTCCGTAGCCTTTACCGTCTCGGCATTGTCAGGAAGAAGATATTTGCTGTCTTTCATTATCTCAATCTTTACGAAATCACCGCAGCCGAGTTCTCTTGACATTCTTGCTATTCTGACTGCTTCTTTTGCATCCCTTGCACCTGATGTATTAGGAAGAAGTGTTACACCCTCCGGGATATAATCGAGAATATTTTCACTTTTCTTTGTATTTGTTCTTCTTACCGCAAGTGTGATTATCTGTGCACCTGCATTTTCAACAGCCGCTTTGATAAGCTCCATTGAATATTTTCCTGAACCTAAAATAAATCTTGATGAAAACTCTTTTCCACCTAATGTAAATGTATCTTTTGACATACCACTGCCACCTCCAACAAAACTTACTATTTCTACAACATCATTATCTTTTAAAATATAATTTGAATAGTCACTTTTATCAATTATCTTTTCGTTACACTCAACCGCAATGTGCGTAACCTTATAATCATTGTCATCAAGGTATTTCTGAATAGTCATACCTGCCGCATTTTCGTCTTTTCCATTAATATGTACCATATATCGCTCTCCTTTAAAATTAGTATTGTCTGAGGACAAGTTATCTTGCCTTGCGAATTTAATAACTAGAGAACAAAGTGGGCAAACCTGCTTATATTTCATTTTTTCTAAATCTTTGATGGTTTTGCAACACTTTGCGTGCCAGATGCGTGTTGCATGTTTTTTGCAACTAATTACTTTACGCATCTGTGCACATCCGCGGAGCTTTTTTTATTATATATGACTTTGTCATATATAATAAAAAAAGCCACACAAAGAAATACACCCGCGGTGGTGTACCCCTTCATGTGACTTAAATATAATGCCATCCACACTAATGTGAATTGCAACTTAAATCTCACTCTGCCGTATATATTAACCCATTTCTAGTGTGAATGTCAAGTGTAGATTTGATTCTTATCTGACTTTTAGTAACAGTTCAACCCTAAAAATATAATCGGTAATATTTAGGCTTGCTCATTGTATTGCTGATTATATTTTTAATTTTCTTTATGGATAAGTGACACAAGCGTTTTTATAAGCTTCTTTATATCTATCGGCTTTGTCAAATGTGCATTCATGCCAGCCTGCATTGTTCTTTTCATGTCCTCATCAAATGCATCTGCCGTCATCGCTATTATAGGGATGCTTTTTGCTCTATCATGCGATGAATTTCTGATTATCTTTGTCGCCTGCATACCATCAATTTTAGGCATTCTGACATCCATAAGTATAGCATCATATCTGCCCTCAGCTGATTTTAAATACATATCTACTACTTCCTGACCGTCTTTTGCACGCTCTACATTCATTCCATGTGCTTTCAATATTTCCATTGCAACGGCAGCATTTATATCATTATCCTCTGCCAATAATACATTTTTATCCTTTAAAATACTTTCGTCCGGCTTTACTGCTGAATTTCTTTTTGCTTCATCAATACTATGAACTTCCCTGTCAAAGTCTATCGTAAATGTTGTGCCTTTCATGGGTTCACTCTCACATTCTATAGTTCCACCCATTATCTCAACAAGATTTTTTACAATCGTAAGTCCAAGTCCGGTTCCCTCAACTTTATTTGTAAATTCATTATATTCCTGTTCAAACGGCATAAACATCTTTTTCTGAAATTCTTTGCTCATCCCACAACCATAATCTCTTATTACACAATGAATATGAACAAGTTTTTCATCTATGTCCTCTACCTCCATTATCCAATCGACATAGGAACCGCTGTTTGAAAACTTCAACGCATTATTTATGATATTTACATATATCTGCTTTGTCCTAAGCGGATCTATCTTGATAAGAAAAGATCTGTACTTGCTGAAATCTGCCCTAAGTTCAACATTGTATTTTTTTGCATTTGCCTCTAACATTTTCTTTATTGAACCAACAAAATCCATGCTCTCGACATATTCTTCTTTTAATTCAATCTTATTCTGCTCAATCTTGTTCATATCCAGAATGTCGTTTATTATCTGCAGCAGAAAATTGCCGGAATCAATTATCTGGTCTATGCACTCATCTTTTTTCTTTATCTCCGTGCTCGACCGTCCTATAGCCGCCATGCCGAGTATAGCATTCATAGGTGTTCTTATCTCATGACTCATTCTCGATAAAAAGTCAGTTTTTGCACGGCTTGCTTTTATTGCCTCATCACTCTTTTGCTGTATCTGCTCAATAAATTTCTTTTTGCTGTTTATGTAGATTAATATTCCGATAACTGCAAATACAAGTATAAGTGAAACAAATGAAAGTACATCTATATAGGAGTACAGCTTATCATACCAAGAAAGGTCAGACCATTTATATGCTGTATTTTTATCTATAATATTTTTTCTTTCTTCTGATGTTATGTACTGTATTCCTTTGTTTAAAGCTGATTCTAATATGGAATTGTTGTTTATCGCAAGACCAAACGGCACTGATATATTATTAAATTCTCTTATATCAAGCTGCCTGTATCTAGGACTTTGAATGATATACTTTGCTTTGTATGTACTGGTCGCAAATGCATCCACCTCACCGTCATTTACCCCGTTACAGGCATCTTCTATCGTGTCATACTCAACAATATTGTATTGTGTTTTGTTTTTCAGACAATCTGATATATATTTATATTTTTTTACCACCGCAATTCTCGCATTGTCATTAAGCGTTCCATAACTGCTCTTTGTTATATAATTTATATCTGAGTCAAACAGACTTTTTGTTATAAAATACTTTTTATAATACATCAGGTCATCAACATAGACCGGCAGTACAATATCAGTTTTCGTACTATTGAACATATCATAGGGATCCTTCGTATTTATCGCAAAATACTTAAACCTTATTCCGAGCTTTTCGCCCAGCTTATCCATAAGATCTACTGCTATCCCTTTATATTTATGACTCTTTTTGTCATAATAACTTATAGGCTTATAGTCATCATATACTGCAACATTTAATATATTGTTTTTTCTGAGATAATTTTCTTCGTGCTTTCCAAGAGGTGTGTTTATTCTGTCCGGATAATATTTTACATTAAGATCATTCTCAAATGTCGGCTCGGCAAGCTTAAGCTCCGTAAGTGCTTTATTGACATCTTTATAATATGGATTAGTGTTTTTCATAACAATATAATTATGAGATACACTGAATTTATTTAAAATCTTCATATCACCAGTAAGATCCATAACATTGCTTATGACACCGTCCACTTTCTCATCGTCTAAAGCCTGTTTACATTCATTGTAATCATCATAATATACTAGATTTTTATATACATTTATGGATTTTAAATAAGACTTCATCCCCACATAATCAAGGAGCTGTTTTGTTATTGCAATCTTCATCCTGTATATGCTGTTATAGTCATCATAATACAGGTCACCACGATTTTTCTTCGTCATTATGGCGTGATAAGTAGTCATTATATCCTCAGTAGTAAAACTCAGTTCACTTGAAGCCTTAACCGGCTCCGATACCGGCATGATAATGTCAATCCTGCCACTTTTAAGAAGTCCCGACAATTCTTCCCACGATTTTACTTTTATATAACTATAATCAAAATGAATACTTGAAAATTTGGATATTTCGTTCAGATAATCTACACCATATCCACATTCATCTCCATTTGAATCGTACTCAAAAAATCCGTCAAGCCGGCAAAAACCTACTTTAAGTTTTACTGTAGACAATTCGTCTGCTGACGCAGTATCAGAATCAAAAATGCTGACTGCTGACAGCAATAAGCATATCATACATATATATTTTAATTTAACCAATATATCCCGCATTTTTAATCAGACCTTTCCCATAAAACCTTAGCTGTAAGTATTTTATTATTTTTTTAATATTTCAATTATCTTTTTCTCAACAATTTCAGCCGTTTTTCTATGAGTCTTAACCGTAGGATGCCAGTTTATGCTGAGTCCATCAGCTTCATCCTGAAACGGAAGTTCAAGATAATATACATTATCCGTATTATTCTTACTGTTAAAAAGTTCAACCGCTCTTTCTACTGAACCACACAGTCTTTTATCCATCGTACCGAGCATACATAAAATCGGTATTTCAGGATTTTTACTCCTTATCGTACCGAGGAATTTTGTATAACCGTTTACAAATTCTTCGTTTCGTGCTGCATCATTATCCGTGTAACTTGCATCATTTGTTCCAAGATACACCGTGATAATGTCCGGAATAAAATTACTGTTATCCCACTTTTCCCATTTGTCCTCAGGTGTGTGAAGATAATCCCTCTCGCAGCCTGCGTCCGTATATTCGTAAAGCATCGGCACAAGCCAGTCCGCATCTTTAACCTTTGGTGCATCTTCTCCTATGTATGCCGTAATCACACCTTTACCGTTCCATGCAACAACATTTACATCCGCATCAAGATGTGTTGCCGTAAGAAGTGAATATGCTCCCATCGGATTTTCTTTTGAAGTATCATGCTGTGTCTCTTCAACTCCACCCTCATTGCCATATCCGCAGGTAATCGAATCACCTACCATTTCTATCTTAAGCTTTTTAGCCGCAGGAGGTGTCAAAATCTCCTCACTGTCCGTCTCTATCCATTTGATGCCGCAAGCTGCATACTCTGCTTCTGAATATTTTATAAGAGTGACTGTTACCGTTTTTTCTTCATCTGACTCATAAAGTACATACTCAGCTTCGTCTTTGTCAAGACAAAATCTTTTATATGGCTCCTCATCGGCAGCCGCACCATACGATATTTCATTATCCTTTTCTTCCTTAACAAACACGGCAACCCATGCGTAATCTCTCTTTTCATGGGTTGAGGCATCCGATACCAATTCCACCTTTGCTGTCTTTCCCTTAAATCTGAACGATACACTTGAACCGGTATAACCGAGATAACGCACTCCGTCCCTGTATATGGTTCGTCCCGTTATCTTAGTATTGTTCTCATCTGCTGCAAATCTCATAAATTCTCCTCGATTCTATTATCCTCATTTTCAGGCGGATATTCATAATCCGCTCTGCTGCTTTCTTTTAATACTATTATCTGCTTCTGATATTTAATATCATTTATCTATCCTGCCGGAGTTGCTGTCGGTGCAGTCTCAACACTTTTATTTATATCAAGCCAGCAAGCCTGCCTTAAGGCTATTTCACTGTTTGATACATCCTCTCCTTTTATATTTCCGTCAGTCTGTACGCACAATATCTCATTTGACTTTTCGCCTGCTTCTTTAAGCCAGTATGCCGTATCTGCCTGTGGAATCACATTCTTGTATTTTTCAAAATCATCCTTTGAAAGTTCAAAGAAGTATTCAGGAAATTCACTGTCGTCAGCCGATTTCACATAATTTTGAACCACGACAAGTCCAAGTTCGTTGTCGGAATATTTTTTCAACTGCTTTGTGTTGAGCCAGCGGCGGGCTTTTGACTCATACCAGTCGTTACTTTCCGTTTCCTCCATCGAAAATCTCTTTTTCTTTCCTGCTTTCTCTTTCATCATAAGCACTTTGCCATCAGATGTTTTTTCAAGAATGACCCAGTTTGCAGTTCCAAATATAACCACATCACCGACATTCGCTGCCTGTATAAATTTCTTTTCAAGTTTTGCAGCTCTCTCCTGTGCGTCAAACTTTTTCTCAGCCTTTTTGAAATTTATCAAAGCCGATTTGTCCTTTCCTTTTTTCTCCTTTTTCAATCCTATATAATAATAGCACTTTTTCATATTACCATTTGCAACCAAAAAGCCATTTGCTTCTTTATAGTTGGCTATGGCAAGTTTGTATTTTTTTTGTGACTGGTGATATATCCCCTTGCACATCGGATACACCGGAGTTTGCCAAAGGAATACTATCAGTGCAGCAAAAACAGCCAGCACAATTCCTCTTCTTTTATATGCTGCCTTAGTTTCAAGTTTTAATATTCCTTTCTGACATTCTTCTATATGCCTGTCACATTCTTCGACCTTGTACTTGAACTTTTTACATCTTTCAAAATTCTCTATGGCATCTACAAAATCGCTTTTAGTCTTTGACTTTTTCTGTCTTTGGCACGATAAATCAAACACCTCAGCAGTTCCGTTCTTTACCGCTTTATCAGCAATCTCAAGACACTTTGCCCTTCTCTCATCGGAATCAAGATATCCTGGGATTTTTCCAAACTTAGCAGCAGCATTGTTCATAGAAATATAAACTCTTTCAAATCTCTCAACGCAGTCTGCAGCTTCCATCACTGAAACCGCTGAATTGTATATTTTTTCTTCTGCAGACAGAACTCTTACTTCTTTTCCTGCCGCTTTTTTTGCCGCATCCCTTGCAGCCTTTATAGCCGCCCTTTTTTCAGCTTTTAGAGTTGCTTTATCTTTTTTATTTTCAAAAGTATCAGCCATTTGCATTTTCCACCTTATTTTTTTTCCTATCAAAGATTTTTCCAACATAGTCCACGGTAGGTCCCATCATTATGACCATACATACAGTCATAATACCAACTTCCCCACCTGCCGCAAATCCTATACATGTTGCCACCAGGTCATAGATAATCCTTACAACCCTGAATGTATTTTTTCCCGTATATTTTTCTATCTTATCACTTATAAGAAATGATACCGCATCATAAGGAGCTGTACCGTGCCCACTCTGCATATATACTGCTGCCGCAACAACAAATATTATAAGTCCCGGTATCAGAAAGCCGATTCGCATACCAAGTGAAAGATGTGACGGTACATGAAAAATATCCTTAAACACCCATGAGAAAAAATCTGCTGAATATCCGACAAGTATCATATTTCCCAGAGTTCCTGTTCCTATAAGTTTTCTCTCAAATATGACAACAAGTACAAGAAGTACCAAATTTGATATAAGCTGATAGTTTCCAAATGTCATGCCGAGTCTGGCTGAAATGCCATAATTCATAGCGGAATACGGGTCCGTCCCCATATCACTTAAAACAAGCATTGCCACGCACATTCCCATAAGGATAACAGCTATTATCATCATAAAAAAACTTTTTGTCCACTCTTTAGTAAATTTAAAATTCATAATTCTTTCCTATCCCATTTATTTTTACTCTCAGAAAACATAATATCACAGCAACCACCCATTGTCACGCTATTTCTTTGTGTTACCTCTTTTTATAGTAACAGTTCAGCCTTGCTTTTTATATCTTATATTGGTCTGCCCAAATACATACTGTTTTGAACTTACCTGTTTTTGTGCCTTGCTATACTTAAAATCACGCTTTTCTCTCTCTGCTATAAGTGTCCTCTTTGCTCTCAACTCCTCTTTCTCCATCTGTACCTTTTCAAAATCTTTATTTTGTATCTCATAAACAAACCTTGAAACATCTGCATCTTTGTTAAATCTCTCTTTAACATAATATATATGAAGATGTTTTTTCGCCCTTGTCATAGCCACATAAAACATTCTTCTCTCTTCTTCCATGTCGGCATCAAGAACTGCTTTTGAGTGCGGTGTCACCCCCTCGTTTGCATCAGGTATAAATACACATTCATATTCAAGTCCCTTTACTCCATGCATTGTCATAAGAAGTACGGCATCCGACTGTTCCTGCCCGTTAGAAAGCATCCTGCTCTTGACTGCCTGTTCTTTAAGTTCTTCCGAGTATGACCTTATATACTCAAACCACTCTTCAAAGTTATCATAGCCTTTTGCCTCCTCCTGAAGCTCATCTAAAAAATCCATCATCTCATCAGCTCTGACACCTTTGTACTCCGCATAGTCTTTTATATAATCGTCATATCCTATCCCGTTTCTTATAAAATTTATCGCCGGATACGGTTTCAGATTTGATAGCATTTTAAGATCATACTGAAACTGCTCAAAACGCTCAATCATCCACTCCTTATCTTCATAATATTTTTTGAGTTCCTCTATATCGACAACACTTTCAGTAAATGCTGACCGGTGCACATATCTTTTTGGTCTGTTTATAATACGGAGGAAATCAGCCCTCTCCCTGCTTCCCTGTGCAATTTTTATATATGTAATAATATCTCTGGCTATCCAGTGATCATACATATTGGGTATGCGTTCTTTCATAACAAACGGTATATTAAATTCCATCAGCTTTGAGCTCATAGTCCTTGCCTGTGTATTTGTTCTAAAAAGCACCGCCATCTGACTGTACGGTATCCCGCTGTCTTTATATTCAAGTATCTTTGCCCTGATATTTTCACATTCTTCAGATATTTTGTTAAATTCTTTTATCTCTATTTCTTCCCCATACTCATTTTCAGCCGTAAGTTTTTTGGATAGTCTGTTTTCATTCTTTTCAATAAGTTTTGCGGCCCGTTCTACAATAGCACCGCTACACCTGTAATTTATACCGAGTACATATCTTTTTGAATCTTTATAGTCCTTTAAAAACTGTTTCATTATGTCAGGCTTTGCACCTCTGAAACCATAAATTGACTGATCATCATCACCTACGATAAAAAGATTGTTTTCAGGTGCGGCAAGCATTTTTACTATATCATATTGAACCTTATTTATGTCCTGAAACTCATCTATGAGAATATAAGGATACTGTTTATGCCACATCTGCCTTATGTCCTCTCTCGCCTTAAGAAGTTCATAACAATAGACCAGCATATCGTCAAAATCTATAAGTTTCCTGCCCTGTAAAGCTTTCTGATAACCTGTAAATATTCTTCTGAAAGACTCTCCCGGACAGTTTGGTGAATAATAGTGCTGTAATTCTATCATCTCGCCCTTGACTCTGCTTATCTCCCCCTCAATATCATTTAAAAAATCATTTTCATCCTGTATCTCTATATCTTCTTTATTTATAAGTTCTTTTAATATCTGTCTTTTAGTATCATCACGGATAATATTATCTGCAGTATAATGATACGCATATTTTAATATTGTAAAAAATATAGCATGAAATGTTCCAAAATATACTCTTTTAGAAGCATCACCCATCATGCTCTCATATCTTTTTTTCATCTGGACTGCCGCCGCTTTTGTGAATGTGATAACAAGTATGTTAGTATTTTTTACTCCTTTTTCCTCAACAAGATACCTGACTCGTTCTGTTATAACCCTCGTCTTTCCTGAGCCCGGTGTCCCTATAACAAGACATGGTCCCTTAAAATGTTCTATTGCTTTTTTCTGCTGTTCATTCAAATTCAAAACTGCTACTCCTAACTAAATGATTTAGGCAGGATTTCAAAACATACGAAACCCTGCCTTTTTATTTTGCTTTTCCATATCTTTTCCATAAACCTGTACCAGACAGATATTCCTAATCTGCCTGATAGATTTAAACTCATCTGTATCTAAAAATCCATAACCTGTGCAAACATATCCCTTAGATTTCCATATGCCCTGTAGTCTGCACGATCATCACCAACTTTTTCAATGTCATTTAGAAGAAGAAGCTTATCCCCCTGATAATACTTCACCATATAACGACAGAGTGTTGAGTTTATCCCTGCACCTAATACTAATAGTATATCCGCATTCTCAACTATGGTGCTCGCCTTACTTATTTTTCCATTGTCAAGCATCTCTCCAACAAGTGTAAATCCCGGTCTGAGTGGGATACCGCACTTTTCACATACCGGTATGCCTTTTGCGTGCTTTATATAATGTGAATCATATAATCTTTTACACCTTGGACATACATTCTCATCTACAGAACCGTGAAGCTTTATGACATTGCTGCATCCTACTTTATCATATATAGAATAAACCGAACGCGTAACCACTGCACTGAGCTTACTGCACTGCTGCAATTTATATATACCATAATGGATGGGCGAAGGCTGCGGATCATCAATATTTAAAATAACCTCCTTATAATACTTGTAAAACAGAGGCGCACGTCTCGTGTAAAATGATGAAGATACTATCTCATCATTTGGGTAACCATATTTTTGCTCAACATCATATGCGAGATGCTCAGCATTTACACCGTTAAGTCCCATGTCATATGTAATGTTCATACCCGCAAGCACTACGATATTTCCGCCCTCGCGTATAATGTCTCTCATTTTTTCAAGAACCTGCTCCATAGAACCCTCATTTCTGCACACATTTTTGTGCATAGTGTGAAATACAAAATCTGTGTCAAGTGTGCACAGACACAAATCTTCGGTGCGAAAAACCTATCTTCACACTTTCTCCTTTAATGATACCTAAAATCACTCTCCAAGATATGTGCATATACACTTTACAGCGTTATCAATGCCTGAAAGATCACTTCTGACAACAAGGTCATAGTTGTTTAAATCTGTCCACTTTTCACCTACATGATAATTGTAATAATTGCCTCTTCTCTTATCATTTTTCAAGATGACATCTGCCGCCTTATTTTCCTCGATATCATACTCACTCACGGCACGCTCAATCCTAAATGACATTGCTGCCTTTATGAAAAGATTTACTACATCCTCTCTCTCTTTTAATACATAATCAGCACATCTTCCCACTATAATGCACGGTCCCTCCTCCGCAACTTTTCTGATAACATCAGACTGTGCAAGGAAAATCCTGTCATCAAGCGACAAACCACTGAAACCAAAATCCTGGTTTCCATAGACATTTATACCCATAGCAAGTGAATAAAGCAAACTGTTTGTAGCCTTATCCTCAGCTCTTGCAAATGTTTCCTCAGCAAATCCGCTCTCCTTTGCCGCTCTCGTAATGATTTCATTATCATAAAAAGGAATATCGTAATGTTTAGCAAGCTTTTGTCCTATCTCGCGTCCGCCGCTTCCATACTGTCTGCTTATCGTAATAATCTTATTCATAGGTCATACCCCCTGTTCTGATTCCCAATATAATTGGCTATTTTCCATAAATTATTATATATTCATTATACACTTTTTTTGCTATTTGCACAATGATTTTATTCTCTTTTTATGGCTGAACTGCTTGTGACCTAATATCTAAGCATCCATGAATTTTCAGGTTTTCTTTTTATTTCCTGTTTATTTTCATACATTGCAGCATCTGCTTTCTTGAAAACATCGTCATAACAACTATGTTTTTTACTGTCATAATGCACGATTCCCATAGCTACTGAAGCAAAATAATAATCAGGGTACATTTCATTTATCTGTTCAAACTGCTGTTCAAGATTTCTGCGGCAGTTGTTGAGCTGTTCCATATCTGCATTTTCTATTATTGCAACAAACTCATCACCGCCTATCCTGAATACCGGGCTATGCTTAAATGCGCGGCATATACATCTGCATGAATCTATAATAAGTATGTTTCCTTTTTCATGACCATAATTGTCATTTACATATTTCAGACCGTTTATATCAAAAATCGCAACCGCAAAATCAACCTCACTGTTTTTTATAACATCATCAATAATCTCTATGTATTCTTTATATGCAGTAACATTTTTAACTCCCGTAAGCCCATCAACATAAGCTTTTTGATTTGCATAGTTTAATGCATCCTGAAGTTCTAATATCTGCTGTTTTTCGTTTGAGATGTCCTGAACAGCAAATATAACATGCTTTAGCTTTCCATTTTCATCCCTGTCAACTTCTATAAATCTTGCACGACACCAGCCTACCTTTTTCCCCTTATACTCGGTAGATATATATTCATTTTTTCCCATTCGCTCATCAAGAGTTGATAAGTCGGTAAATTCAAGCATCATGTTTATATGCTTTTGCACGGCACGCTCTGAATATATTTTTCTCAATGCAGTTGAGGCACACTTTATGTCTCCAACAGCTTGATTAGCCAATGTATAATCTTTTATTCTCTCATAACTGTCATCATCCATATGAATGTAATACATGAATATGTAAATATTTGCCAACGAACTGACAGTATTGTACTGGCGTTTTTCATGATCAAGAGCTATCTTTAATTCTGCCTGAGAATATTCAAGCTCGATATTTTTCATAATGACTTCCTGTGCCACCTCATCAACACTAAGATTGCAATACGCACTTATAACACCTATACAGATACCTATCACAAGCATATTTGTCTGAGGCTCCATATTTTGAATAAGTGCACCTAGCATAACAGGCACAATAAATGATATTAGCACAACATATCTTTTGCCTCTGCCGGACTTTTTTTCAAGATATGCATCTTTTAACAATGCGGCTGTCGAAATCGTAATATAAACCGCAGGTACTATAAAAAGAAATCCATAATATTTTCCTCTCAAAAATTTACCCGCATCATTTATACTGTAAAATCCATCAACAAAACAGGCGATGATTATAATAACCATATTTATGACAGCCGGTATCGCACAATGCAGACAGCTCATCTGATTTGATATGATTGATGACTCCCTAAATATTCCTGAGTATATAAACCACAAAAATATCGTATAATTAAATGCTATAAAGGCACAAGCCCAAACCAGACTTCTTAGTCCTCTGCACATACTGATTATTCCATAATCTGCAAGATTACCTGCTGCAAATGCAGCAACCATGCAAAAACTTGAAAATGTAATCCAGAAATACAATTTCATGAAAATATCTTTTTTCTTCCAGCCATATATTCTTGTAATAATCAGCAACAATGTTGCCACACATATAATATCCGTTTTTGTATATGTCAACATTCCTTTTAATATTTCATGCACTCCATCAGCCTCCCAAAAACACAAAGTATAATCTGATCTGAATAACGGTTTCACATATATTTTTTAACAGATACTTATCTATTCATGTACTATGTGGTCAGCAAATAATAAATATTATTCTGCACTATCAAGACTTGGAATCTGCACCTGTATATCACAGTCCATTCCATAGTCAACACCGTCTATCTTAAATCCAAAAATCTCATAAAATTCTTTCCAATATTCGTCTATATCTGCAACTTCCGTAAGATTTTCAGGAGTTATCTCGTTCCAGATTTTCTCAACTTCCTGCTGAACCTCAGATTCCATCTCATAATCATCCATACGGATAAGTCTCTTATCATCAACCGGAACACCTGAAGGATTGCAAAGTCTATCATGCACAAGTCTATACATCTGCTGAATACATTCTTCATGCACATTTTTTTCTTTCATTACTTTTAAAAGTATTGACAGATATAATGGCACGATAGGAATAGCTGCACTTGACTGTGTTACAACAGCCTTGTTTACTGAAACATACGCACTTACTCCGTCAACCTGCTCGTCTATCTCATCGGCAGTCTTATATAAATCTGCTTTCGCCTTTCCGATAGAACCATCAAAATAGATAGGATGTGTAAGTACAGGTCCAATATATGAATATGCAACCGTCACTGCATTGTCTGAGAGCACATCCGCTTCTTTCATGGCATCTATCCATAAACGCCAGTCCTCACCGCCCATTACCTTAACGGTAGCGTTTATTTCGTCCTCTGTCGCAGGCTCAATAGTTACCTCTGAAATCTCATTTGTAGAAAGGTCTATCGTCTTGTTCGTGTATGCTCCGTCAGTTGTCTTTAACACTGAACGGTATGTCACCCCGTCAGGAGCTTTTCTTCTAGGTGCAGCCACACTATAGATAACCATGTCAACTTTGCCAAAATCTTTTTTTATAAGGTCTATTGTCTCTTTCTTTATATCATCTGAGAACGCATCACCGTTTATCGTCTTTGCATAATGACCGTCTTTTGTGGCAAACTCCTCAAATGCAACGGTATTGTACCATCCGGCTGTTCCCGTTCTTTTCTCTTTTCCTGCTTTGTCAAATATGACACCGATAGTATCTGCATCACATGAATATGTAAGTGCTATTCTGCTCGCAAGTCCATACCCCATTGAAGCACCGATGACAAGAACTTTCTTTGGTCCGTCAGTCTTTGGCATACTGTTTATATAATCAATCTGCTCCCTAACTGCAGCCTTACATCCCTCAGGGTGTGCAGTTGTGCACATAAATCCTCTTACTTTTGGTTCTACTATCATTTTCTTTTTCCTCCATAAAACAATGAATTTAGTTCTCTATAAAACTTTTAACTTATATTTTCTATTCAATATAATATCTGATGTTCCATAATTTTTAATTCAGTATAATAAATCCTTAACTCTTAATTTTTATTCAATATAATATCCTATAAAACCATATAAAATCAAAAAGATGCCGCCAATGCGACACCTTTTGATTTACCGAAAGCGGTTATATACCATTTCGGCGCCCCTGCCAAGGATTGTTTACGCTCGTTTTTTAATCCTTGTGCATTTCTACTTTACTATATTTAAAGTATTATGTCAATCAGCCATTATATCTGCATAACAACTTTTGCCATGCAGATATATGCTTATGAAAAATTAGTCGTCTAATTCAGTTGTTGTTGAGAATACAAGCTCTCCATCTTCAGACTTTACTGTGTCGTCTGCCGGAGTCTCCTGCTCTGCTGCTGAATTTTCAGCTTCTTTTTCTGCTGATTTGCCATTCTTTTCTTTTGCTTTTTCCTTAGCTTCTTTCTCTGCTGCTTCTATCTTAGCTCTTCTGCGCTCCTCAATCATCTTTTCTGCTGCCTCGTCACAGTCAAGCTTAACTTCACGGTAGCACTTCATACCTGTACCTGCCGGTATAAGTTTACCGAGGATAACATTTTCCTTAAGACCAACAAGTGGGTCAATCTTGCCCTTGATAGCTGCATCAGTAAGAACTTTTGTTGTCTCCTGGAATGATGCTGCTGAAAGGAATGAGTTCGTTGCAAGTGAAGCCTTTGTGATACCGAGCATACACTGCTGTCCTGTAGGAGCTTCTTTTCCTTCCTCTGTAAGTCTCTCGACTTCATCTTCAAATTCAAGTGCATCAACCATTACACCAGGTAAGAACTCTGAATCTCCTGCTGTCTCGATGCGGATTTTCTTAAGCATCTGACGAACAATGACTTCGATATGCTTATCGTTTATCTCAACACCCTGTAAACGGTAAACTCTCTGAACTTCACGGATCATGTAATCCTGAACGGCACGAACACCCTTGATTGCAAGAATGTCATGTGGATTTACACTACCTTCTGTAAGCTCGTCACCTGCTTCGAGGACTTCGCCCTCTGTTACTTTTATACGCGAACCATAAGGGATAAGATATGCTCTCTCATCTTTAAGTTCGTCATTTGTTATAACAACTTCACGCTTCTTCTTTGTATCACGGATAGAAACTCTACCACCAATCTCTGCGATAATTGCAAGTCCTTTTGGCTTACGAGCCTCAAAAAGCTCCTCGACACGAGGAAGACCCTGTGTAATATCATCTCCGGCAACACCACCACTATGGAATGTACGCATAGTAAGCTGTGTACCAGGCTCACCGATAGACTGTGCTGCTATGATACCAACTGCTTCACCGACCTGAACCGGCTCACCTGTTGCAAGGTTGGCACCGTAACACTTAGCACAAACACCGACATGGGATTTACATGTAAGTATTGTACGAATCTTAACCTTTGCTTTTGCTCTGTTTTCAGCAATCTCTTTACGCTGGCATACAAGTGCGGCACGCTTTGGCGTAATCATGTGGTTTGCTTTTACGATAAGCTCTCCATCATCACTGTATATATCTTCGCAGGCAAAACGTCCTGTAATTCTCTCCTGAAGTTCCTCGATTACATCCTTTCCGTCAGTAACCGCTGAAATCTCCATACCTGAAATCTCTTTTCTGTTTGCACAGCAGTCAATCTCACGAATTATAAGATCCTGTGATACATCGACAAGACGACGCGTAAGGTATCCTGAATCGGCTGTACGGAGAGCTGTATCTGACATACCCTTTCTGGCACCATGTGCAGAAATGAAGTATTCCAATACATCAAGTCCCTCACGGAAGTTTGACTTGATAGGAAGCTCGATAGTACGTCCTGATGTATCTGCCATAAGTCCACGCATACCGGCAAGCTGTTTAATCTGTTTGTCAGAACCACGGGCTCCGGAATCCGCCATCATGAAGATGTTGTTGTATGCATCAAGTCCTGTAAGAAGTGCAGTTGTGATTTCATCATCCGCCTGCTGCCAAACCTTGATAACACCCTTGTATCTCTCCTCTTCTGTAAGGAATCCACGGCGATACTTTCTTGCTATCTGCTCTACAGTCTTTTCAGCTTCTGCAAGAATTGTCTTTTTCTCTGCCGGCACTGTCATGTCGGAAATAGAAACCGTCATGGCTGCACGGGTTGAATATTTATAACCGATTGCCTTAATGGCATCCATTGTCTCTGCTGTACCTGTTGCACCATGTGCATTGATACATTTTTCAAGAATCTGCTTAAGCTGTTTCTTTCCTACATGGAAATCAACCTCAAGTTTAAGGAAATTGTCAGGGTTTGTTCTGTCTACAAATCCCATATCCTGTGGAAGAATTTCATTGAAGATAAATCTTCCGAGTGTTGAGCAAATAATCCTTGACTCTGTCTCGCCGTCGGCATTGATGCCTGTTCTGCGGACATTTATTCTCTCATGGAGGCATATCTCATGGTTTTCATACGCCGTGATAGCTTCCTCCATTGATTTGTAAAATCTATAATATCTCTCCGGATGCTTATCTGCATCAGGGTCATCAATATAGTCAGGCTTTGTTCTTGAAAGCTCCGGACGCTCCTGTGTGAGATAGTAAATACCAAGTACCATATCCTGTGAAGGAACAGCAACCACTCCACCGTCTGACGGCTTCAGCAGGTTGTTTGGTGATAACAAAAGGAAACGGCACTCTGCCTGTGCTTCAACGGAAAGCGGAAGATGGACAGCCATCTGGTCACCATCGAAATCGGCATTGAACGCTGTACATACAAGTGGATGAAGCTTGATAGCCTTACCTTCTACAAGGATAGGCTCGAATGCCTGAATACCAAGTCTATGAAGCGTAGGGGCACGGTTAAGCATAACCGGATGCTCGCGGATAACTTCTTCAAGTACATCCCAAACCTCTGTCTGAAGTTTTTCTACCATCTTCTTAGCCTGCTTGATGTTGTGTGCTGTCTCATTGGCAACAAGTTCTTTCATAACGAACGGTTTGAAAAGCTCGATAGCCATTTCTTTTGGAAGACCACACTGGTAAATCTTAAGTTCAGGTCCTACTACGATAACTGAACGTCCTGAATAGTCAACACGCTTACCGAGAAGGTTCTGACGGAAACGACCCTGCTTACCTTTAAGCATATCTGAAAGTGATTTGAGAGGTCTGTTTCCCGGACCTGTAACAGGACGACCACGACGACCGTTGTCAATAAGAGCATCTACTGCTTCCTGAAGCATTCTCTTTTCGTTTCTGACAATAATGTCAGGTGCTCCAAGTTCAAGAAGTCTCTTAAGACGGTTGTTTCTATTTATAATACGACGATATAAGTCGTTCATATCTGATGTTGCAAAACGTCCACCGTCAAGCTGCACCATAGGACGAAGATCAGGAGGGATTACAGGGATAACTGTAAGTATCATCCATTCAGGCTTATTTCCTGACTCCCTAAATGACTCTATAACTTCGAGTCTTTTAATAATTCGTGCACGCTTCTGACCTGATGCATTTTCAAGTTCAGTTTTGAGTGTCACGGATTCTTCCTCAAGATCGATGTTCATAAGAAGTTCCATGATAGACTCAGCACCCATTCCTGCACGGAATGAATTGCCATATTTTGCCTTTGCTTCCTGATACTCAGCTTCAGATAAAATCTGTTTCTGCTGGATTCCTATATCAGGTGCTGTCTCTAATACGATGTAAGAAGCAAAGTATAATACTCTCTCAAGGTTTTTAGGTGATACATCAAGGATGAGTCCCATACGGCTTGGAATACCCTTGAAATACCAAATATGTGATACCGGTGCTGCAAGTTCAATGTGTCCCATACGCTCACGACGAACGCTTGACTTTGTAACTTCTACACCACACTTATCACAAACTACACCCTTATAACGGATTTTCTTATACTTACCACAATGACACTCCCAGTCCTTGCTTGGTCCGAAAATCTTTTCACAGAAAAGACCATCTTTTTCCGGTTTTAAGGTTCTATAATTTATTGTCTCAGGCTTCTTAACCTCGCCCCTAGACCATTCTCTGATCTTTTCAGGCGAAGCAAGACCAATCTTAATAGCATCATAAGTGATGTGCTTTTCCGCTTTATTAGTCTCTGACATAGTAACCTCCTTAGTCATCAAATACTGATTCTGTATCAATCATAGTTGCACCAAATGCATCTTCAAGCTCATCAGGTGTTCCCTCGATATAGCCTGCTGATGCATATGACTCACCGTTGTCAAATGCGTCATATGTCTCATCATCATCAGTAAGTGATTTGATTGAATCGTTTTCAGATTCGTCAACATCCTCACCAAGTTTTACTTCATTGCCATTCTCATCAAGAACAGTAACATCAAGTGCAAGTGCCTGTAATTCTTTAAGAAGGACCTTAAATGACTCAGGAATACCAGGCTCTGAAATATTGTCACCCTTGATAATAGCTTCGTAAGTCTTAACACGACCGATAACATCATCGGATTTAACGGTAAGAATTTCCTGAAGTGTGTGTGCAGCACCATATGCCTCAAGTGCCCAAACCTCCATCTCACCGAAACGCTGTCCACCGAACTGAGCCTTACCACCGAGTGGCTGCTGTGTTACTAATGAGTAAGGACCTGTTGAACGTGCATGGATCTTATCATCAACAAGATGATGGAGTTTGAGGTAGTGCATGAAACCGATTGTAACAGCACCGTCAAAATACTCACCCGTACGACCATCACGAAGACGAACTTTTCCGTCTCTGTTGATTGGAACGCCTTTCCACTGAGCACGATAAGCTTCATTTTCAACAAGATATTCCATAACATCAGGTGCAAGAATATCTTTATATTTATCTTCAAAAGGAACAACTTCCTTTAAGCGTGCGATTTCCTGCTCGTCACCATCTTCCTCTGCCTTTGCAAGCTGCTCGGCGAGTTCTTCCTGATTGAGCGGTGTATTTGCATAATCATTTGCAAGTTCAAGAGTATCCATAATATCTTTCTCGTTCGCGCCGTCAAATACAGGAGTTGATACATTAAAGCCAAGAACTTTCGCTGCAAGACTTAAATGAATTTCAAGGACCTGACCGATGTTCATTCGAGAAGGCACACCCAACGGGTTAAGCACGATGTCAAGCGGACGACCGTTTGGAAGGAATGGCATATCTTCAACAGGGAGAACTCTTGAAACGACACCCTTGTTACCATGACGACCGGCCATTTTATCTCCGACCTGAATCTTACGCTTCTGTGCAATATATATACGAACTGACTGATTTACTCCCGGTGGAAGCTCATCACCGTTTTCTCTTGTAAATACTTTGGCATCAACGATAATACCAAACTCTCCATGAGGAACTTTAAGAGATGTATCTCTTACCTCACGTGCTTTTTCTCCGAAGATTGCACGAAGAAGTCTTTCCTCGGCTGTAAGCTCTGTCTCTCCCTTAGGAGTAACTTTACCTACAAGGATATCTCCGGCACGAACCTCAGCACCGATACGGATGATTCCACGCTCATCAAGATTCTTAAGGGCATCATCACCTACGCCCGGTACATCACGTGTGATTTCCTCAGCACCAAGTTTTGTATCTCTTGCCTCTGCCTCATACTCATTTATATGAACTGATGTATAAACATCTTCTTTTACAAGTCTTTCACTAAGAAGTACGGCATCCTCGTAGTTGTAACCTTCCCATGTCATGAAACCGATAAGCGGGTTCTTACCAAGTGCGATCTCACCGCCGCAGGTAGAAGGTCCGTCTGCGATAACCTGTCCTTTCTTAATTTCATCACCTTTTCTTACGATAGGCTTCTGGTTCATACTTGTTCCCTGGTTGCTTCGCTGGAACTTAGAAAGCTTATATCTGTGAACATTTCCTGTTGCAGGCTTGATGATAATCTCATTTGATGCTGAACGCTCAACAATACCGTCTTCCTCTGCAACTACACAGTTTCCTGAATCGACTGCTGCTTTCATCTCCATACCCGTACCAACAGCAGGTGCCTCAGTAATAAGAAGCGGAACTGCCTGACGCTGCATGTTTGAACCCATCAATGCTCTGTTGGCATCATCGTTCTGGAGGAACGGAATCATTGCCGTAGCTACTGAGAATACCATCTTAGGAGATACATCCATGAGGTCTATCTTGCTCTTTGCAAACTCTGATGTCTCTTCACGGAAACGACCTGAAACATTGTTTCTCACGAAATGTCCGTCAGTATCAAGCTCCTCGTTAGCCTGTGCAACGATATATTTATCTTCTTCGTCTGCTGAGAGATATACAACCTCGTCAGTAACGACAGGATTTGCCGGGTCAGTTTTATCTAGTTTACGATAAGGTGCCTCGATAAATCCATACTCATTTATTCTCGCATAAGATGCAAGCGAGTTGATAAGACCGATGTTTGGTCCTTCAGGTGTTTCTACAGGACACATACGGCCATAATGTGTATAATGAACATCTCGAACCTCGAATCCGGCTCTGTCTCGTGAAAGACCACCAGGTCCTAATGCCGATAATCTTCTCTTGTGAGTAAGCTCACTAAGAGGATTGTTCTGATCCATGAACTGTGACAACTGTGAACTTCCGAAGAACTCCTTAACTGCCGCAGTTACAGGTTTGATATTTATAAGTGACTGTGCAGTGATGCTGTTGATGTCCTGTGTAGACATTCTCTCACGCACAACTCTCTCCATTCTTGAAAGTCCAATACGATACTGGTTCTGTAAAAGCTCTCCGACCGCACGGATACGACGATTTCCTAAGTGGTCAATATCATCATCCGTTCCAACACCATATTCAAGATGCATATTGTAGTTGATAGATGCAAAAATATCTTCCTTCGTGATATGCTTAGGAACAAGTTCAGAAATATTATATCTGATAAGTTCCTTAATCTCTTCAATATCGTCATTCTCGTCAAGAATCTGCTTTAAGAGAGGATAATAAACACTCTCATGTACCTCAACCTCAGCCGGGTCAACATCAGGCAGATATGCCTTAAGGTCAACCATAAGGTTAGAAAGTACCTTTGTAACTTTTTCTTCTTTTTCAACCATTACATAAGGAACTGCTGCGTTCTGAAGCTCAGTTGCAAGTTCTTCAGTAATAGTTGTTCCTGCTTCATATACTTCACCAGTTGCAGGGCTCACAGCATCCTCTGCAAGCTTGCAGCCTGTAATACGGTTTTTGAAATGAAGTTTCTTATTAAACTTATATCTTCCGACCTTTGCAAGATCATATCTCTTAGGATCAAAGAACATACCGTTTAATAAGTTTTCAGCACTGTCTACTGACAATGGCTCGCCCGGACGAAGTTTCTTGTATAATTCAAGAAGACCGTCCTGATAATTCTCGGTAGTATCTTTCTCAATACTTGCAAGAATCTTTTGCTCATCACCGAAAAGGTCCTTAATCTGTTCATTGCTTCCAAGACCCATAGCTCTAAGGAATACAGTAATAGGAACCTTTCTGTTTCTATCTACACGAACATAAAATACATCATTGGAGTCAGTCTCGTATTCCAGCCATGCACCACGATTTGGAATTACAGTTGATGAATAAAGTTCCTTACCGAATTTATCATGTCCGATCGCATAATAAATACCAGGTGAACGAACTAACTGGCTAACTATAACTCGTTCAGCACCATTGATTACAAAGGTACCTGTCGCAGTCATCAAAGGAAGATCTCCCATAAAGATCTCATGCTCTTTAATTTCTTCTGTTTCCTTATTGTGTAACCTTACTTTCACCTTTAAAGGTGCTGCGTATGTTGCATCCCTTTCCTTACACTGATCGATGTCATACTTTGTCTCATCCCTGCATAAAACAAAATCTACAAATTCGAGACTGAGATGACCACCAAAATCAGAGATAGGCGAAATATCTCGGAAAACTTCTTTTAGTCCTTCGTCCAAGAACCACTGATAAGAATTAGTCTGCAGCTCAATGAGATTTGGCATCTCCAGCACTTCCTGCTGTTTGGCATAACTCATTCTAACACCGTTACCTACTTTTACTGGGCGTATCCTGTTTTTCTCCATCGATGTTCACTCCTTAATTTTTTAGAGTATTTTGCAGTCTGACTATTTTTTTCATTAAGGACTTTTCTTTTTTAACGAACTGTGATATAATAATTAAGAAAAGCATAAAAGTATAGTCAGCCACAATAGTGCATTTTTCATGTTAGCATTAAAGGGCTGACTTGTCAAGAATTATTTTGAAATTTTGTTAAAATATGTATTTTATCAGATGTGTTGTCATTTGACAACACTTTTTTTATCTCTTTTTATGGCAGATATACATCATTTATATATCTTCGATGCAATATTCTTAAGCTTCACGGGTCCAAATTCACGGCTGTCACTGCTTTTTACTCTGTTATCTCCCATAACAAAGTATTCATCTTTGCCCAATTTAACCGGTTTTGAAGCGACTCCTGCATATCCCATCTTGTCTTTACGATAGTTTTCCTTTAATATATCTCCGTTTATATAGATATCCTCACCTTTCACCTGGATAGTTTCACCCGGCATCCCTATTATCCTCTTGATATAATACTCATCTTTTTTTCCCTCCGCCGCTGCTTTCGCCACATCGTCCTCGCCATTATCTTTTTTTACCATCTCTGATAACTGTGTCGCAAGTCTCTGTGTAAACTCAACAATATCTTCCTTATGTTTATGTCCATACGGATATATCGTGACAACATCAAAACGCTTTGGCTTCTGAAATTTATAAATTATCTTGTTTGCAATAACATTCTCTCCATCATAAAAATTATCATCCATGGAATGACCGTCTACCACCGTACGCTCAGCAGCATATGTATTTACAACATATGAACCTGTGATAGATATTGCAATAAGGAGTATAAATGATATAACAATCTTCATTGTTGCTTTTAAAAGTTTCTTCATTGTTCGTCCCACCTTTTTTATTTGATGTAATGTTTATATAATAACATTCATCAAATATAAAGTAAAGTGATATCAGATGGCAGGCAGTCTCGTTATAAGACTGACTGTTGATTATTTTTATATAGTTTTCTGTGTTTCGTCACCACGACAAATTGGAATTTTCAAATTAGTCTTTGCAAATAACCTTTGAATCTTCACCATCAATTACAATTCCCTGACGGTTGTTAATTGGGCATAGATTCAAATC
>OGZV01000031.1_pt1 | contig 129759 bp, 111 predicted proteins | sample 1576861 | NCBI WGS metagenome assembly OGZV01 (sample SAMEA3541501, study PRJEB24748) | human gut metagenome | biome: human gut; feature: human-associated habitat; material: faeces | place: China | collected 2012
GGACATGGTGCTGATAATGACTGTTCAGCCAGGATTTGGCGGACAGAAATACATGGACGAATGCACGGAGAAGATCCAGGAGCTTCGTGAGCTTATTGATGAGGAAGAGCTGGATGTTGATATCCAGGTAGATGGCGGTATCAATGATGATACACTGGAGACTGTTATGCGAGCAGGTGCAAACCTCATGGTTGCAGGTTCCTGGGTATTTAAGGGTGATGTGGCAGCCAATGTAAGACACATTACAGAAAAAATCCACAATATCAAAAAAGAGCTGGACTGAAAATGATCGATACAATAATAATCAGCGGGGGCAATATCCAGAATGGTTTTGCCCTCGATTTTTTAAAAAAAAGAATAGAAGAGAGCCGAGGAAAGAAAATTGCTCTTGTTGCTGCAGATAAAGGGATGGAATGGTTTATGAAAAACCGGGAATTTATTCCGGATCTTGCAGTAGGGGATTTTGACAGTCTTTCCGAAGAAGGCAAAAAATACATGGAAAGCCTGAAGGGACCGGAGATCATCAGGCTGAAGCCTGAGAAGGATGATTCGGATACACAGTCTGCGGTAAATCAGATGATCCGCAGGGGTGCAAAGGATATCCTGATCCTGGGAGCTACCGGCACAAGGCTGGATCATGTGCTGGCGAATCTGGGACTGCTTTCCATGGGGAAAGAAAAGGGTGTCCACATTGCGATCGCAGATCAGTGGAATTATATTACACTTGCAGAAAGCGGAACCATACTGCACAGAGAGGAGCAGTTTGGAAAATATGTTTCATTCTTTACTGTGGGAGGTGATGTGACAGGCCTCACTCTGAGGGGATTTAAGTATCCTCTGAACGGATATCATCTGACAGTAGAAGACAGTGGCCTGACCGTCAGTAATGAGATTTCGGAAGAAACCGCAGAGATTCTGTATGAAAGCGGGCAGCTTCTGATGATCATGTCCAGGGACTGACAGTAACAATAAATGCCTCACAGTTGCGATTTCAGGCTGTGTATGGTAATATGGGACAGGAATGGCCTGAAAAACGGAAAGGCCTGTTTAAAGAGTATCTGAAAAATACTGTAAATAAATATATCGAAAGGACGTATATAGAGAGATGAAATTAGGAATCGTAGGTCTTCCTAACGTAGGAAAAAGTACTTTATTCAATTCACTGACAAAAGCAGGAGCAGAATCAGCCAACTACCCATTCTGTACCATTGATCCAAATGTGGGTGTTGTTACTGTACCGGATGAACGTCTGAATGTGCTTGGTGAGATGTATCACACCAAAAAGATCATCCCGGCAGCGATTGAGTTTGTAGATATCGCAGGTCTTGTAAAAGGTGCCTCCAAAGGAGAAGGTCTTGGAAACCAGTTTCTTGCAAATATCCGTGAGGTTGATGCAATTGTTCATGTAGTACGTTGTTTCGAGGACAGCAATATTGTCCATGTAGACGGAAGTATCGATCCGCTGCGTGACATTGAGACGATCAACCTGGAGCTGATCTTTTCAGACCTTGAGATCCTGGAAAGAAGAATTTCCAAAGCAGTCAGAGCAGCAAGAAATGACAAGACGATCGCAAAAGAACTGGCACTGATGGAAAGAATTAAAGCACATCTGGAAGATGGAAAGATGGCAAAGAGCTTTGATGATATCAATGACGAAGATGAGCAGCAGTGGCTGGAAAGCTACAATCTTCTGACCTACAAACCGGTTATTTTTGCTGCAAATGTGGCAGAAGATGATCTTGCAGATGACGGTGCAAGTAATGCAGGAGTACAGGCAGTCCGTGAGTATGCAAAAAGAGAGGACTGCGAAGTATTCGTTGTATGTGCAGAAATTGAGCAGGAGATCGCGGAACTTGATGATGATGAAAAGAGCATGTTCCTGGAAGAACTGGGACTTAAGGAATCTGGTCTTGAAAAGCTGATCAAGGCAAGCTACAGCCTTCTTGGACTGATCAGTTACCTGACAGCAGGAGAACCGGAAGTCCGTGCATGGACAATCAAAAAAGGAACGAAAGCACCACAGGCAGCAGGAAAGATCCATTCTGATTTTGAAAGAGGATTCATCCGCGCTGAAATCGTATCCTATGATGACTTGATGGCATGTGGCACTTATAACGCTGCAAAAGAAAAAGGTCTGGTAAGACTGGAAGGTAAGGATTATGTTGTACAGGACGGAGATATTATCCTGTTTAGATTCAACGTATAATATTTGTTAAAAAAGTAATTGATAATGTATGGTGAGAGACGGACAGATGTCCGTCTCTTTTATGATATAAGATAGTTTAAACTTACTACAGTTTGCATAAAACAACCTCTTGAAATGCAGGGTTTGTACGTCAAAAGGAACAATCAGAACAGTAAAATGACTGGACTTTTCATATATGAACAGCTATAATAATATCGAACGAAAGTGTAGAAAAATTTTAACACAAGTAAAAGTTTTGACACAATCTAAGGAGGAACAAAGAAAATGGCAAGATCAATGAAGACCATGGATGGTAACCATGCAGCTGCTCATGCTTCTTATGCTTATACAGAAGTTGCTGCTATTTACCCGATCACACCTTCATCTGTAATGGCTGAAGCCACAGACGAATGGGCAACACAAGGAAGAAAGAATATTTTTGGTCAGACTGTTCAGGTAACAGAAATGCAGTCTGAAGCAGGTGCAGCAGGTACTGTACACGGCTCACTGTCAGCAGGTGCGCTTACTACTACTTACACAGCTTCCCAGGGCTTACTTCTTATGATTCCTAACTTATATAAAATTGCTGGTGAACAGCTTCCGGGTGTATTCAACGTATCTGCCCGTGCAGTAGCTTCACACGCTCTTAATATTTTTGGTGATCATTCAGATGTTTACGCCTGTCGTCAGACTGGATGCGCAATGCTCTGTGAATCCAGCGTACAGGAAGTTATGGACCTGACACCGGTTGCACACTGTGCAGCACTGAAAGGTAAGATTCCATTCATTAACTTCTTCGATGGTTTCCGTACATCACACGAAATCCAGAAGATCGAAACATGGGATTACGAAGATCTGGAAGATCTCGTAGACAAGGATGCAATCAAGGAATTCCGTGCACATGCACTGAACCCGAACCATCCATGTGAAAGAGGATCAGCTCAGAACCCGGATACATTCTTCCAGGCTCGTGAAGCATGTAACCCATACTACGATGCTATGCCGGCAATCGTACAGGAATACATGGACAAAGTTAACGCTAAGATCGGAACAAACTACAAACTGTTCAACTACCATGGTGCAGAGGACGCTGAAAGCGTAATCATCGCTATGGGATCTGTTTGCGACACAATCGATGAAACAATCGATTACTTACTTGCTCAGGGCAAGAAGGTTGGTGTTGTTAAAGTTCGCCTTTACAGACCATTCTGCGCACAGGCACTTGTAGATGCAATTCCGGATTCCGTTAAGTACATTAACGTTCTTGACAGAACAAAAGAACCAGGATCTCTTGGAGAACCTCTGTACCTTGACGTTGTTGCAGCTCTTAAAGGAACAAAATTCGATGCTGTTAAGATCAACTCAGGACGTTACGGACTTGGTTCTAAAGATACAACACCAGCTCAGGTTGTTGCTGTATTTGAAAATGAAGCAAAAGCTAAATTCACAATCGGTATCGTTGATGATGTAACAGGACTTTCTCTTGAAGTAGGTGCTCCACTGGTTACAACACCGGAAGGAACAATCAACTGTAAGTTCTGGGGACTTGGAGCTGACGGAACAGTCGGAGCTAACAAGAACTCTATCAAGATCATCGGTGATAACACAGATATGTATGCACAGGCTTACTTTGATTATGACTCAAAGAAATCTGGTGGTGTTACAATGTCTCACCTCCGTTTCGGTAAGAAACCGATCAAATCTACTTACCTGATTCATAAAGCAAACTTTGTTGCATGCCACAACCCGTCATACATCAACAAATACAACATGGTTCAGGAACTTGTAGATGGTGGTACATTCCTTCTTAACTGCCCATGGACAGCAGAAGAACTTGATAAACATCTTCCGGGACAGGTTAAAGCATTCATCGCCAACCATGGCATCAAATTCTATACAATCGATGGTATCAAGATCGGTAAAGAAATCGGACTTGGCGGACGTATCAATACAGTTCTTCAGTCTGCATTCTTCAAACTGGCTAACATCATTCCGGAAGAAGAAGCTATCGACCTTATGAAGAAAGCTGCAAAGGCTACATACGGTAAGAAAGGTGATAAGATCGTACAGATGAACTACGATGCTATCGATGCCGGAGCTAAGCAGGTTAACGCAATCGAAGTACCGGAAAGCTGGAAGAACTGCGAAGACGAAGGCCTGTTCACACCAGAAGTTAAGGGTGGAAGAGAAGATGCAGTAGCATTCGTTAAGAACATCCAGTCTAAAGTTAATGCTCAGGAAGGTAACACACTGCCTGTATCTGCATTCAAAGATTATGTAGATGGATCTACACCGTCAGGAACAGCTGCTTACGAAAAACGTGGTATCGCAGTAGATATCCCGATCTGGCAGTCAGAAACATGTATCCAGTGTAACCGTTGTGCATATGTATGTCCGCACGCTGCAATCCGTCCGGTAGCTCTTACAGAAGAAGAACTTGCAAAAGCACCAGAAGGACTGAAAGCAATCGACATGATCGGTATGCCGGGAATGAAGTTCACAATGACTGTATCAGCTTATGACTGTACAGGATGTGGCTCTTGTGCAAATGTCTGCCCAGGTAAGAAGGGTGAAAAAGCTCTTGTTATGGGTAACATGGAAGAGAACGCTGGAGAACAGGTATACTTTGACTTTGGTACAGAAATCGAAGTAAAACCGGAAGTTGTTGCTAAATTTAAAGAAAATACAGTAAAAGGATCTCAGTTCAAACAGCCACTGCTTGAGTTCTCAGGAGCTTGTGCCGGATGTGGAGAGACTCCATACGCTAAACTTGTTACACAGTTATTCGGTGACAGAATGTACATCGCTAATGCAACAGGATGTTCATCTATCTGGGGTAACTCATCTCCGTCTACACCTTACACAGTAAACTCTAAGGGACAGGGACCGGCTTGGTCTAACTCACTGTTCGAAGATGCTGCTGAGTTTGGTTACGGTATGTTACTTGCTCAGAAAGCAATCAGAGAAGGTCTGAAAGCGAAAGTTGAAGAAGTTGCTGCATCAGATAAAGCCAGCGAAGAAGCAAAAGCTGCTTGCAACGAATGGCTTGAAACATACGGATGTGGAGCTACTAACGGAACAGCTACAGACAAACTTGTTGCTGCATTAGAAGGATGCGACTGCCCGACATGCAAAGATATCGTTGAAAAGAAAGACTTCCTCGCTAAGAAATCCCAGTGGATCTTCGGTGGTGACGGATGGGCTTACGATATCGGATTCGGTGGTGTTGACCACGTACTTGCAAGTGGAAAAGACATCAACGTAATGGTATTCGATACAGAAGTTTACTCTAATACAGGTGGACAGTCTTCTAAGTCTACTAAGACTGGTGCTATTGCTCAGTTCGCAGCAGGCGGAAAAGAAACTAAGAAGAAAGACCTTGCTTCTATTGCAATGAGCTATGGTTACGTATACGTTGCCCAGATCGCTATGGGTGCTGACTTCAACCAGACTGTAAAAGCTATCGCAGAAGCTGAAGCATATCCGGGACCATCCCTGATCATCGCTTACGCTCCATGTATCAACCATGGTATCAAGAAAGGCATGAGCAAAGCTCAGACAGAAGAACAGCTTGCAGTTGAATGTGGATACTGGAACAACTTCCGTTTCAATCCGGCAGCTGAAGGATCTAAGTTCACTCTTGACAGCAAAGCACCAGACCTTGCTGGATACGAAGACTTCCTTAACGGAGAAGTTCGTTACAACGCTCTTGCCAGATTCAATCCTGAAAAGGCTAAAGTTCTGTTTGCTAAGAACGAAGAAGAAGCAAAAGCTAGATATGCATATCTGCAGAAACTCGTTACACTGTACGGTTCTGAAGAATAAGATTGACTTTAATGAGGAGTCAGGGACGAAAGTCTCTGGCTCCTTTTTGGTTTGTGAGGATTCAAAAGGGGACGCGTACGCAAAAGAACCTGCGCTGCACACCGCCTGCAAATGTGTTGTAGGTTCACAGAATGTCAAAGACTATCTTGCATTTGACAAGGTACTCGCATGCGGCGGAACCTGGATGGTAAAGGATGCTCTGATAAATGGCGGAGAATTTGAAAAGATCAAAGAAATGACAAAAGAAGCGGTAGATATTGTAAAATAAGAAAAAGTCAATAAGAAATTAGAAAAAAGTTCACACGTATAAATAATTTAGCATAATGCACAAAAAACTTTTCTGCAGAAAGAAAAGAATTTGTGCATTATTACTATTTTAGACGCACTTTAATAAACATGATAGAAATACCATGCTTTTTTAGAGTTCATACGTGTGAATTTTTATAGATTTAAAGATTCTTTATAGGCAAGTGAGGACATACCATCAAACAACTTGCGAGGATAGTTATTTATCCATTCTTGTACTTGTTTGATATATCGGGTGGAATACTTAGAGATATCCGCACCCTTTGGAATCCAACGCCGGATAAGCCTATTCGCATTTTCATTACTTCCACGTTCTGAACTGCAATACGGATGACAGTAATAGAGATCTGTTCTCTTGTTTTTCTTGTTCTTCGATGAAACGATACCAACACTGTCCAAAAATTCCACGCCATTGTCAGTTGTGATAGTTTTATATCGTTCTTTGAATCGGTTAATTCCGATACGCCTTTCAATGGAGTTAAGGCAAGACACGACAGCATCAGCGGATTTTGAGGAAATTTTATAGACTTCTTCTTCTCTGGTTTTTCGTTCTGTAAGAACAAGTAACGCTCCTTTTCCTTTCCATCCAGAAACTACTGTATCCATTTCCCAATGTCCATAATTTTCACGCTTGCCTATAGATCTATCCCTTTCCTCGATAGAACGGCATACGGCGTTATTTAGAGCTACTGTACGCCGTTTTAAACGCTCCTTTCGTGGAGTCCGTGGAGACGGAAGAGAGGACATAGAAACGCCGTCAAATAATCCCATACGGATATAATTATAGAGTGTATTCTTGCAGACAGAAGTCCGGAAAGAAAGCTTATCAACTTTGATTTTCTGTAATACGGCATAAGGACTATATTTTTCATTTATGATTTTATTAGTAACATAATGAACAAAATCATAATCGTTACCAAGCTTTAAATCACGACCTTTATTTGTGGCGTTATACTCTGCTTTTCGCTGCGCCACGTCTGCGAGATATGTTGTATACTCAACAAGCTCTGAATTGATAAGAGTTGTCATACCTCTTTTTAATTCATTGTAGATTGTAGCTTTACATTTTCCAAGGATTCTTGCTATATCCTTTACCGGAGTTTTTAGCTTGTAAAGAGCTTCAATCTGATAACGTTCACGCTCTGTTAGATATTTGTTTTTCATTTGTTTTTAACCATACCCTTTCAAAGCGGAGTTTAGCATATAAAAAAATAACGTCAATGACAAGACGAGTTTTTTCAAAATCATTGACGTTATTTTTTTATATGCTTATTTTAGTTTGTTAAAATAAATAAATTGAAAAATGATTCAATATCTCATTTATCAAATACAAAATTCCAAGTACACAACCCAATATGTATATAAATGTATGCAATTTATTTGATAAAGATTTAAACGAATTATTTTTAGTTTTTGAAATATTTCCATTTTCATCCACATAAACAATATGTGATTGTATATTTTTTTCAAACAAATCTTTTTTCTGTTCTTTTTTATTTTTTTCTTTTTTACATAATTCATCAAAATATGAATCAAAATTTTTATTTTCCATAAGTGATTTCCCCCGATAAGGAAATTATATCAAGAAAACATTTTTGATGCAATCATATATTCTTTATCCGTCATTTTACAAAATGGCATATTGTACGCAAATAACTGCGCATTGATATCCTCAATAATCTGGTTAAAATGTACATCTGCATATACTTTTTGAATGTCTGCATTATGCTTTTTCAAATATGCCATTGTTTCCGCTTCTTGTTTTAATTTTAATAGTCTTTCAACATTCATTTTGATTTTCCTTTTTTAATTCGACATATGTAACAATTAGACCAGAATCTTTTATCTTTTTAGTTGATACATGTTGTAATAAATGTAAATTTTTTTCAAATATTTTATCTATTTCCTCATATGGAAGATTATAGATTTTTACATTTGCGGTATTGCAGTTCCTACTATGCCAGTATCGTTTTTTATATTTTGTAACAGAGCATAATTCTTTTGTGATATATTTTGTAATATAACTGGAAACTCTTGCAGTATCAGCAACTTTTGTAGCTGTAGACCATCCGTATTTCCAATTAGTCATATTATAAATCACATGACCTTTCTTTTTGATACCGCTATCTATGAATTTAATATTACCTACATTAGATAAAAGACCATGAAAATGATAATGTATGCCATCTGAATGAAGTTCTGGCACAACTAAATATTTTAAATCCGGCGCATAACGTTTCTTAATATTGTTAAGCCAGATACTTACTTTATCACAAAGCAAATCGTAATCACTTGAGTCAAGTAATTTTCTGTTAAAAGTAAGTGTAATAAAATATTCCCATGTGTTTGCGCGAGATACTTCATAAATCTGCGATACCGTCCGTGATATGGATTTTTGTAAACTAACTTCTTTTCGTTCTGGCGAAAGTTCACGCGCATGAACTTTTTCATTAGACTGTAAAAAAGGTTCTTTTTTGACTTTTTCTGAATAAGTCAAAACTTGATTATACAAACGGACTTGAATACCAGTGGCATACTCATAAACTTTAACATTATAACTACCCATTTTAGCTTTCCCCATGTTTACAAGTGACTGTTAAGTGTTGCTATTGTCAAGTAGCGCAAGCGAATTAACATCCGGTGACAGGTTTGGTGTGTTCGGCTCTGCCGTTTGCGGAGTCCCCTCAATCCCCGCCACGGCAGAGCCGAACATACCGAACGTGTCATACAGACTGTAGTATCTTTTGCGTGCCTTGAAAAATTCAGAACCAACTTTTTCTTTCATTGGATACCAGACTTTTACAGCAACGAACATCTTGCCACCCATTACGGTAGAAAGGATTTTTCCTTTAATACCGAAGTTACTTACTTTTCTATGAATTTGTTCATATTCAATTAAAGCGCGTATTTGTCTATCAATCATCCGGTCAAACTGTGCTACTAAAATCACATCATATCCGAACTTTCTATGCTGTGTAAAAAACGACAGCCATTCATTACGTCCTTTGATATTCCATTCTCTAGCATTAAAAATAAGCTGACATTCATCAATAACAAGAAGTAAGCTTCCCTCTTTTATCCGTTTTCTGTCTGCGAATTTTTTCGCATAATCAATTAGAAAATCCGGTTTTAAAGCATCATTATCAATTTCAAGAAATTCCGCTTTTTTTCCTTTGATTTTATCGGTATTGATTGCGAAATTTGCAATAACCGGAAATCCTCTTTTTAAGCTCCAATAAATGACTCTTGCAGTATGGAGAGATTTTCCCGAACCCGGTGTACCACTGTATAAATAAATCATAACCTTTACCCCTTTTTTCATCTTCTCTGCACCAGTCAACATATTTTTGACCAGTGAGAGAGAAAGTTAATAAGCAGTTATCACATTTTTTAAATGCAATATCTTTATTGCCATATTTACAATTTAAACAAGTATTTTTTTCTTCTTCATCAAACCACATTTTTCCACCGCCTAATCTATCGCACGAATCCAACGAAGTACAATAGAATACATATAAAAAAGACCGATAGCAACAAGCCACGCTTCACCGATAGCAACCATCTGTCCGACCGGAATAAACCAATTCAACCAACCTAGATACGGAATATCCGAGCAAGCATTGATAAATTCTGTAAACGGACTTGTTGGAAGAAGAGCAAGAACCCATTCTAAAAATTTATCTAATAAAGAACTCATGAAATCTATCATATAATTACCCCCTTATAAGAGAACGAGTGACTAATATTAAACCAACTATATACAATATCAAAAACATAGAACGACATATCATTGCAACGTCATTAAATTCTTCCAAAGTTATTACAAAAGTATAATCAATATTGACTATACCAAAATGAACAGGTATTTCAACTTTAGGAGTAACAGGGTCAGCATTAAAAAGTTTAAAGCAACTTACTAAATCAAAAGGAATACAAAAAGGAAAAAGCTTTTTCAAATCTGCCGTAAATGATGAATTTTCCTTGTCACTTCCAGAATCACCACCCGTATCCGGATTGTTATCACCAGAACCACCACCGCCAGTATCTGGATTGGGTTTAACATCTGGATTAGTAGTAGGTTCATTTTTTAATTCATTTAAAAAATTTTTTAATAAATCTTGTTGACCATCTGGAGTTATGTCTGTATTATTCAATCCATCAAGTAAACCCTGCAACGCTTGTTGAGTTGGAATATCGTAAGATGCTAAAGGATCAAATGGAGGGAGTAAATTTAATGAACTTTTGTTATCAAAAGTATTTTGCAAATCTGGGGTTACCCAAATATTAGGCTTTTCTTTTAATAAATCATCTAAATTATCATTTTTATTATATGTAGTCGGACCATTCCAATAAAAATACTTAGGCTTCATCCCACCACCGGACAAACCGGAAGATTTAGATTTATCAGGCGAAGAAGCGGGACTACCATCATAACGAACACCAGAATAAGAACTAATAGTCAAAATATCCTTAAAAGTAAAAGAATAATCTTTATTATCAGAAGAAAAATACACCGCACCCGATTTTATATACATTGTATCCATCTGATATAAAACTCTTCCTCTGTCATACTCATAAATAGTTAGTTTTTTACAAATATAATTATAAGAAGAAATATCAATATTATTTTCTTGTAAATATGAGTTGGTTTTATTATTTAAATCGTTTAAATGTTCAATAGTGCTATCGGATGAATTATTAGAACCAAATTTATTAAATATAAATTTGCTTACAATAGGACTAAATAATTTGTCTGCATTTTTAGCAATAGCAACAGAAACAGCACCAGAAGCGCCAATACTACCGACTATTTTCGCCCATGTAGGTATGTCATTTTCTGTAATTTTTCCGTCACCGTCCGTATCGTCAAAATCGTCATCACCATTATCATCACCACTTGAGCCGCCACCGCCTTCCAAGACTTTAAATCGGGCGGTTTCGTAAGCATCTTCCCAATCTTGCGCAAGAGCGTTCGCGCCATCTGTATTATTGTAATAGTCCATTGTCACATAGCCATAAGACAAAAGAAGTAATGTGACAATACCGGCTAAAGCTACATCATCAACCACAGCCACCGCTTTTACCTCACGAATTTTATTGTAATTTAGTGAAACGGCAGAGCTTGTAATTACGCCGATTAAAATAAACGGCAGAATTTTATGTGTGAATTTATTCCATTTTTTCATTGTCTCACTCCCTTAGTTTTTATTTTATTGTAACGAAAAAAGAGGCTGGACTTGCCAACCTCTTTCCCCCTTTTGTCGATATTCTATTATTTAGATACGACTTTCTTGAAAATCTTGATGCCGACCGTAACTACGATCATTGCACCTACTACTGGCAGAGCAATCGGGAGAACATCACCGATTACACCAGTAAGAGAAGTAGCCACAGAAGTAAAGCTTGTAGTTAACGCAGTTGTTACTGATTCCATACATTTACCCCTTTCCGGTCATTTCTTTAGACCTTTTTGAATATATTTATCAACCCGTGAATAGTTACGCCTATAATCATCGGAAAGCATCCGAGGACGAACCCCACGGGAATTGATCCACCAAAAAGTTGTCCACAATCAGACAATGTAATTTTTAATAAGTTCATAAAGTACCTCAACTATGAAAGTATTTAGAAAAAATATTGCAAGCGAGAATACCAATTACAATTCCGATACCAACCATACATACGATAGATATATTTGTTATATTATCCAATTTTTGATTGATGTTAGTTACTTGTTCAATCAATTCTGTATAGTCAGTTGGTTCCGTTTGTTTAGACGCGTGAATATCTTCGGTTGACTCTTTTTCAGAAGTTACATCAGAAGTTTTAGAAGATGATATATCTTGACTAGAATCATTTTCGTTTTCCAATACATTTTCTTCATTCAAAATATATGCCCTTTCGTGTATTCATTGAAATTTAATTATTTGTATGTTACGCTTGCAACGGCAACCCTCCGCCCTGTTAGGTACACCGTTGTCCGTTGCATTGCCTACGGCAACCGCTAGGCAATGCAATCACGAACAGCGGAAAGGGTTGGTTAAATGTTGTTACCTATTCCCCGTCCCAAGAACGAAGTCAAAGGGGGACGGGGAAACACCGATATATATATCAACTTCATGGGAGTGAAGAAGATACCAATTATTTAGCCTGTGAGATAGGCTTGTTAGCGTTACTCTCCGGAATAATGCCGGAAATCATGAAACGCCCGTTCTTGACGTCGAGATCGCCAAGCAAGATATAAGAGGTAAACGGCTGAATCCTGCCATAAGTTTCCTCTGTGCAACGGATTTCTTCCACCTGTGTTTCGTCATCAACTTTCTTCATACAAATAGCTTTATAGCTGATACCACTTCTTCCATTCATTTCCCAAGCTTTTTTACTCTTTTCAATAATCATGACTGGTTCTTTAGATGTTACAAAAATATTCATAATTTTTCTCCTTTTCTTCAACCCAGTTTATCGGGTGTGTTTGTTAATATGTAACTTATATGTGAATTTAATTGTTACCTTGGGGAAAGCCCAAACGGGCTTTCACATAAATTAAAATTGTATACTTACATTTATAACGGCATTACTTTTGCCGTTACCATCTTTGATATCTTTTAAGGTATCTGCGATAAGCTCTTGCAAAGAGAGCAATTCTTCAATAGTGTGTGCCTGACACACAAAAACTTTACCGTCACTTTCTTCAATATCTGCTTTTTCCGGTTTGTTAATCGGTACACTTTCGTCATCCGGCACGTCAATTTCATCTTCTGGAATATCTGCAACAAGTAATCCCTGTTCATATTCTTTGCCCTTTTTCTGCAATTCACGGACGGACATATCTGGACTACACTGCAAAAGTAAATCCTTCGGAAATCTCAACATAACTCTAAGTTTCGATATCGAATAAGATTGATACTCCGGAAGTAATTCCACAATTGTACCGTTTTCACCAACTCGACCAAAACGTTCACAAATGTTAATAAATCCGTTTGTCGTTCCACGTGCAATGTCATAGTTCTGTTTTGCGAAATCATAGATGTTTTTGAAATTATCAAGCTTGTATAATTTCTTTGAATAAATTGAGTGAATCGCAATCGCAGTATCCAGATAGCAAGACTCCATTTTGGTATAGGCGTTATCAATCTGTTTTTTATATCTGGTGTACAAACGCTTGTCATTTGCAAGCTCCTGTTTTGCGTTCTGTTCTTCCGCTTTTTTCAGAGAATCGGTAATACTCTGTGCAGTAACTTCTTTCTTTTCTTCTTTCTTCATAACATTTAACCCTTTCTTTCAACCCTTTATATAAAAGTTCATGCGCGTGAACTTTTCTACTGTGTGAATGTTGTCCAACAGCAATAATCTGCAATCAAACCCATAACGAAATAAATGCGCTCTTGTTCGTTTCCCGTAACTATTGATTTCATTTTAAAATCAACATCCTCTTTTAAGAGAGTAGAAGCAATATCATAAAGCGTGTTATTTTCCAATTTGATAGATGATTTACTACCAAAAAACGATTCAATTTTTTTAGAAAAAAATTGATTGTTTGACTCTGTATCATCATCCAACAACATAAAGTCCATCAACTTATAAAAACTAAGGTGTCTTACTGATTTAATATCTCCCATTTTTAAACCTACCCTTTCATAAAAAGTTCATACGTTTGAACTTTTTTTACTATTTCCTTGTTTCTAATTTCATTATAGACTTCACAGATATTGTAAAATAGCAATTATCTCTTGCAAAAATGAAAATTTTGTAGTATGGTTGATAAAGAAAATGATGAATATTCAGCTTGATAGAGGCGCGGGATTTATCAGTACCTTCTGAAAGATGCGGCAGGGAAGCCGACAGAAGAGAAAGGAAATACCGCCGAAGGAGCCGGAACCCCAACCCCGGTTTCTGGGACGATGCAGAAGATGCAGCGTACTGTCACACACGTGGAGCGCTATCGGAAGAACATTTAAGGAAGACTTTACATGCCATGAATGCGTTTTGCCGGTGCAAGCGTTATTCATGGCATTTTTATGTTTTAAAACAGGAGGTATTTTAATTGAGAGAAAAAATGAGAAAGTTAAGCAGTCTGCTCGCAGCTGTAATGATCTGCGTAATGGCAAGTCCCCTTGTCACCTTTGCAGCAGACGCGGAGGAGTATGTACCGAAGATGTACGCCAGCATCTGGTCACTGGTTCCACCGGTGGTTGCGATCGCACTGGCACTGATCACAAAAGAAGTGTACAGCTCATTATTTGTAGGAATTTTAGTAGGTGGAATATTCTATTCCGGATTTTCCTTTGAAGGAACCATCACCCATATTTTTCAGGAAGGGATCGTAGCTGTTCTTTCTGACAGCTATAATGTGGGAATCCTGATCTTCCTGGTTATCTTAGGAACCATGGTCTGCCTGATGAATAAGGCAGGAGGATCTGCCGCATTCGGTGAATGGGCAAGTACCCATATCAAGAGCCGTGTAGGTGCACAGCTGGCAACAATCATTCTTGGTGTGCTGATCTTTATCGATGACTATTTTAACTGTCTGACAGTCGGAAGCGTGATGCGTCCGGTAACGGATGCGCAGAATGTTTCCAGAGCAAAGCTTGCGTATCTGATCGATGCGACAGCAGCTCCGGTATGTATCATTGCACCGATTTCATCCTGGGCAGCAGCCGTTACGGGTTTTGTAGAAGGTGAAGATGGATTTTCAATATTTATTCGTGCAATTCCATATAACTTCTATGCAATCCTTACCATCCTGATGATGATCGCAATGGTTGTGATGAAGGTTGAGTATGGTCCGATGAAGGTTCATGAAGATAATGCGAAAAAAGGTGATATTTACACCACACCGGACAGACCGTATGCAAATACGGAGGAAGAGGCAGTGGATAACTGTAAAGGAAAAGTAATGGATCTTCTGATCCCGATCATTTCACTGATCATCTGCTGTGTGATCGGAATGATCTACACCGGTGGGTTCTTTGACGGAGTCGGTTTTGTAGAAGCATTTTCTGGAAGTGATGCTTCCCAGGGACTGGTGTATGGAAGCTTCTTTGCTTTTGTGATCACAATCGTACTGTATCTGGTAAGACGTGTGCTGAAATTCGATGAGTGTATGGCATGTCTCCCGGACGGATTTAAGGCGATGGTTCCGGCAATCCTGATTCTTGTTTTTGCATGGACACTGAAATCTATGACTGACAGTCTTGGAGCGGCAGAATATGTAGCAGGCATTGTAGCCGGAAGTGCGGAAGGTATGGTAAATCTTCTTCCGGCAATCATCTTCCTTGTGGGATGCTTTCTTGCATTTGCAACCGGTACAAGCTGGGGAACATTCGGAATCCTGATCCCGATCGTGGTACATGCATTTGAAGGAAAGAATGAGACGATGATGATCATTGCTATCTCCGCATGTATGGCCGGAGCAGTTTGTGGTGACCACTGTTCACCGATTTCGGATACAACGATCATGGCATCTGCTGGTGCACAGTGCAATCATATTAATCATGTCAATACACAGCTTCCATATGCGGCAAGCTGTGCGGTGATCTCGTTTATCACTTATATTATTGCCGGATTCGTACAGAGTGCATGGATCGCACTTCCAGCAGGAATCATCATGATGCTTGCCTTTGTGACATTCATGAAATTTTCACAGAAAAAGCAGACAGCAGCTTTTTTACAGAAGAAAGAAGCATAATAGAGAAAATGAGGAATGGCTTTCGTAGCTGTTCCTTATTTTATTTATGCGAGTAATGAATCAAAGTCCGTGCTTGCACGAGACCTTGGTGACTGACGCGATAACTTGAGAAACTCGCGGAGCGTGTTTCTAATAGTTGACGGAAAAATCATGAAGAACTGGGAAGGTACATCGGATTATGGAAAACATATGGAAAACATTTCCCACCAAGACCTTGTATCAAATCAAAGAAATGTGTACAATGTTATTTATGAGACTAACTACAGAACTTGGAGGAAATCATATATGGATTTAACAAAGCTTACAGCATATGAGATCATTGAGCACAGACCTCTTCCGGATCTGAAATCGGAAGGAGCACTTTTAAGACATAAAAAGAGCGGTGCGAGGGTGCTTCTGATCTCCAATGATGATGAAAATAAAGTATTTAATATCGGATTCCGCACACCGACCACGAACAGTACCGGAGTGCCACATATCATGGAACATACTGTTCTGTGTGGCTCGGAAAAGTTTCCGACCAAGGATCCGTTTGTGGAACTGGTAAAAGGATCTTTGAACACCTTTTTGAATGCGATGACTTATCCGGACAAGACCGTATATCCGGTTGCAAGCTGTAATGAAAAGGATTTTCAGAATCTGATGGACGTGTATATGGACGCAGTCCTGCATCCGAATATTTACAAACACGAAGAGATCTTCCGGCAGGAGGGCTGGAATTATCACCTGGAGGAAGCAGATGGGGAGCTTTCTTATAACGGAGTTGTTTATAATGAGATGAAGGGAGCTTTTTCTTCACCGGATGGTGTTCTGGACCGTATGATCCTGAATTCTCTTTTCCCGGATACGACCTATGCAAATGAGTCCGGCGGAGATCCGGATGTGATTCCGGAACTGACTTATGAAGAATATCTGAATTTCCACAGAACCTATTATCATCCGTCCAACAGTTATATTTACCTCTATGGCAATATGGATATGGAAGAGAAATTAAACTGGCTGGATCAGGAATATCTGTCTGCTTACGATAGAAAAGAAGTAGATTCCGAGATCCATCTGCAGAAGCCGTTTGAAAAAATGCATGATATCACAAAGCCGTATTCGATCGCAAGTAATGAATCGACAGAAGATAATACCTATCTTTCCTACAATAAGGTCATTGGGACTTCTCTGGATGAAAAGCTGTATCTGGCATTCCAGATCCTGGATTATGCACTGCTTTCTGCTCCGGGAGCACCGATCACAAAAGCACTTCTGGAAGCAGGAATCGGAAAAGACATCAGCGGATCTTATGACAGCAGCACCTATCAGCCGATTTTCTCGATCGTGGCAAAGAATGCGAATGAAGAGCAGAAGGCAGAATTTGTAAAAGTGATCGAAGATACATTAAAAGGTATTGTAGAAAACGGAATGGACAAAAAGGCACTGGAAGCGGGAATCAATTACCATGAATTCCGTTACCGTGAAGCAGACTTCGGAGGCTATCCGAAGGGACTGATGTACGGTCTGCAGATATTTGACAGCTGGCTTTATGATGAAACAAAGCCGTTTATCCATGTGGAGGCGCTGGGCACCTTTGCATTCTTAAAAGAGCAGATCAGTACCGGGTATTTTGAAAAGCTGATTCAGACATACCTTCTGGATAATCAGCATGGAGCACTGGTTACGATCGTGCCGGAACCGGGACGTACAGCCAGACTGGATGCAGAATTAAAAGAAAAACTGCAGGCATACAAAGAAAGCCTTAGCAGGGAAGAAATCGAAAAGCTGGTTACAGATACGAAGCATTTACAGGAGTATCAGGAAGAACCGTCAAGTCAGGAGGATTTGGAGAAGATTCCGATGCTGACAAGGGAGGATATTTCCAGAGAGATCGCACCGATTTACAATGAAGAGATGAAGATTGCAGATATCCCGACTGTCTTCCATGAGATTGAAACGAACGGAATCGGTTATCTGGATCTGATGTTTGACCTTTCCGATGTGCCGGAGAAAGATCTCCCGATGGTAGGACTTCTGCAGGCAGTTCTCGGAATCATTGACACCGAGCATTATGAATATGGAGAACTTTTCAACGAGATCAACAGACATACCGGAGGAATCGGAACTTCACTGGAACTTTATCCGGATGTGACGAAGGTCAAAGAAAAAGAATTCAGGGCAACTTTTGAAATCAAAGGGAAAGCACTTTATGGACAGATTCCATTTGCCATCCGTATGATGAAAGAGATTCTGACAGCATCGAAACTGGATGATGAAAAACGTCTGAAAGAGATTCTTTCTATGACAAAGACCAGACTGCAGGATCGTTTCCTGTCTGCAGGACATTCCGCAGCAGCACTCCGGGCAATGTCTTATAAGTCACCGATTTCAAAATTCAAAGATACGACGAATGGAATAGAATATTACCAGAATATCCGTGAGATGGAAGAACATTTTGATGAGAAGAAAGAAGAGATTACAAATGGATTAAAAGCTTTATCTGAACTGCTTTTTAGAAAAGGCAATATGATGATCAGTTATACAGCCACAAGAGAAGGGCTTGCCGTTTTGGAAGAGGAGATTGGAAGCTTAAAAGAAGTCCTTTATCCGGAGAGGATGCCACAGAGCCGGTGCATCCTGCACTGTGAGAAGAAGAATGAAGGCTTTAAGACTTCTTCAAAAGTACAGTTTGCGGCAAAGGCAGGCAACTTTATTGATGCAGGAGAAGAATATAACGGGGCACTGCAGATCCTGAAAGTGATCATGAGTTATGAGTATCTCTGGATCAATATCCGTGTAAAAGGAGGAGCTTATGGCTGCATGAGCAACTTTAACCGCATTGGTGAGGGGTATTTTGTATCTTACCGTGATCCGAACCTGGGAAGAACTCTGGAAATCTATGACGGAGTTCCGGAATATCTGGAGAACTTCACGGTTAGTGAGCGTGATATGACAAAATATATTATCGGAACGATCAGCAACATTGATCAGCCGATGACACCGGCAACCAAGGGAGATCGTTCTATGAATCTTTATATGAATCATGTCAGTGCAGAGATGATCAGAAAAGAAAGAGAAGAGATCCTTACGGCCAACCAGGAGGATATCCGTGCACTTGCAGGTGTGGCACGTGCGGTGCTTGCAAATGATCAGATCTGTGTGATCGGAAACGAAGCAAAGATAGAAGAAGAAAAAGAACTGTTTATGACAGTTGAGAATTTATTTTAGAAGGAGAATGCATGAGAGCAGATTTTAAATCAGGATTTGTAACGTTGATCGGCAGGCCGAATGTGGGGAAATCCACACTTATGAACTATCTGATCGGTCAGAAGATCGCTATTACATCGAATAAACCACAGACCACCAGAAACCGGATCCAGACGGTACTTACGACCGATGAAGGACAGATTGTATTTGTTGATACACCGGGAATCCATAAGGCGAAAAACAAGCTTGGGACCTACATGGTAAATGTGGCAGAGCGCACCTTAAATGAAGTGGATGTGGTACTGTGGCTGGTTGAGCCAAGTACCTTTATCGGAGCCGGAGAGCAGCACATTGTGCAGCAGCTTGGGAAGGTGACGACACCGGTCGTGCTGGTCATTAACAAGGCAGATACTGTGAAGAAGGAAGACATTCTTCCGTGTATTGCAAAATACAACGAAGTATACCAGTTTGCAGATATCGTTCCGGTATCTGCAAGAACCGGTGAAAATACAGACGAGCTTTTAAAGGTCATCATGAAATATCTTCCGTATGGACCGCAGTTTTATGATGAAGATACCATTACCGACCAGCCGGAAAGGCAGATCGTGGCAGAGCTGATCCGTGAGAAAGCACTTCACTGCCTGAATGAGGAGATTCCACATGGAATTGCGGTATCAATCGAGAAGATGAAAGCACGCAAAAAAGTGATGGATATTGAGGCAACGATCATCTGTGAACGTGATTCCCATAAAGGAATCATCATTGGCAAGCAGGGATCCATGCTGAAAAAGATCGGCAGTACGGCGAGATATGAGATCGAGCAGATGCTCGGATGTAAGGTAAATCTCCAGCTTTGGGTAAAAGTAAAGAAAGACTGGAGAGACAGTGATTTCCTGATCAAGAACTTCGGATACCGAGAAGACGAGTAAAAAATGTCAAGGTGTTTCTCTGAAAAACAGCTGGCAGATATTACGCAGTATAGCATCTGAAAATATGGGAGAACCTAATCTTAAAAGGCATAAGAAAAAGATGAGGTGACCGAAGGATGAATCAGGAATACTGGGATCAGTTTGCAAGGACAGGACGGGTGGAGGATTATCTCTCCTACCGGGAAAAGGAAGTCTGTAAAGCGAAAACGGAGAAATACGGGGACAAATGCAGTGAATCAGTTAACAACAATGACAGGGATGATTCTGTCGGCAGCACCGATCGGTGAATATGATAAAAGAGTTGTGATCCTGACAAAAGAAAAAGGAAAAATATCAGCGTTTGCAAAAGGGGCAAGACGACCGAACAGTCCGCTTGCAGGGGCATGTACGCCTTGTAATTTCGGGAAATTCATGCTGTATGAGGGAAGAAATTCCAACACTCTCCAGTCGGCAGAGATCGAGAATTATTTTGCAGAGCTCCGAACGGATGTGGAAGCGGCATACTATGCATTTTATTTTCTCGAATTTGCAGATTTTTATACAAGGGAAGCCAATGACGAGCGGGAAATGTTGAAGCTTCTTTATCAGACGATGCGCGTGCTGACGAAAAAGATCATTCCATTTGAGCTGGTACGCTACATATTTGAACTGAAGGCACTCAGTGTCAGCGGGGAAGGACCGCAGGTATTTCAGTGTGTCAGATGCGGGAACAGGAAACGTCCCTGTGTATTCAGTGTGAAGGAGGGCGGTCTGGTCTGCAGTGAATGCGGTCAGAATGTCTATGACGGAATGCGGCTGAATACGTCTACCCTTTACGCCATGCAGTTCATTGTCGGGACACCGGTGGAAAAGCTCTATACCTTTACCTTAAGCGATGAAGTTTTAAAGGAACTGGGAAAGGTAATGGAGCGTTATCTGGATGTATACGTGGATCACAGATTCAAGTCGCTTGAGATTCTGGAGCAGCTCACAGGGCTGAAATAACCGGAAAATTGTATATCAGATTAGAAAATAAAGACAAATCTGGCGAAAATTAGCAGGATAAGCTTGCAAAACCTATATGCAATAGGTATAATAGGTGAATCAGAGAGGAATAAATGTTATCGCGATAAGCAGCTTTGTTCTTCTATCGAAAAATAAAAAGAATGCGAGGATTAGTGTTATGGTAGAAAAGACAATGGACAAAATTGTAGCTTTGGCAAAATCAAGAGGCTTTGTATATCCGGGGTCTGAAATCTACGGTGGGCTTGCAAATACATGGGATTATGGTAACCTGGGTGTTGAACTTAAGAACAACGTAAAGAGAGCATGGTGGAAGAAATTTGTACAGGAGAACCCGTACAACGTAGGTGTTGACTGTGCGATTCTGATGAATCCGCAGACATGGATCGCTTCCGGACATCTGGGAGGATTCAGTGATCCGCTGATGGACTGTAAGGAATGTCACGAACGTTTCCGTGCAGATAAGATCATTGAAGATTATGCACATGAGCATGGAATTGATATTCCGGACAGCATTGACGGATGGTCACATGAAGAGATGGAAGGATTTATTAAAGAACATGAAGTTCCGTGCCCGACTTGTGGAAAACATAATTTCACAGAGATCCGTGAATTTAACCTGATGTTCAAAACTTTCCAGGGTGTAACAGAAGATGCAAAGAACGTTGTATACCTTCGCCCGGAGACAGCACAGGGAATCTTCGTAAACTTTAAGAACGTACAGAGAACTTCAAGAAAGAAACTTCCATTTGGTATTGGTCAGATCGGTAAATCATTCCGTAACGAGATTACACCGGGTAACTTTACATTCCGTACCCGTGAGTTTGAACAGATGGAACTTGAATTCTTCTGCAAACCGGATACAGACCTTGAATGGTTTGCTTACTGGAAGAACTTCTGCCTGAATTGGCTGTATTCACTTGGACTGAAGGAAGATGAAGTCCGCTACAGAGATCACGATAAAGAAGAGCTTTCTTTCTACAGCAAGGCTACAACAGACGTAGAATTCCTCTTCCCATTCGGATGGGGCGAGCTGTGGGGAATCGCAGACAGAACCGATTATGACCTGACACAGCATCAGAATGTATCCGGACAGGATCTGACTTACTTTGATGATGAGACCAATGAAAAATACATTCCATACGTTATCGAGCCATCACTTGGTGCTGACCGTGTGGTACTTGCGTTCCTTTGCGCAGCATATGATGAGGAAGAACTGGAAGACGGTTCTACACGTACTGTGATGCATTTCCATCCGGAACTTGCACCGGTTAAGATCGGTGTGCTTCCGCTCTCCAAGAAGCTGAACGAGGGCGCTGAGAAGGTTTATGCTATGCTTAGCAAATACTACAACTGTGAATTTGATGACAGAGGAAATATCGGTAAGAGATATCGTCGTCAGGATGAGATCGGAACACCGTTCTGCGTAACTTATGACTTCGATTCAGAAGAAGACGGAGCAGTTACTGTTCGTGACCGTGATACAATGCAGCAGGAAAGAATTAAAATTGAAGATCTCAAAGCGTACTTTGAGAAGAAATTTGAGTGGTAGAGATTTGAAAAGATCCGGATTTCCCAGGTTTGGGAAGTCCGGATCTTTTTGTGCAAAAAAGTTTGTTGGGGAAGTTGTGAGACAAATGGGACAAATATAAGTGTTCAAATTTCGTTGTGCCAACCATTCTGAGGAGCCTCTGAAAGCGAAAATTATGTCAGCAGAGGCTTCCATAATTTTTGAGTCTCCTCGCCATGGCACAACAATCGAATTTGAACACTTATATTTGTCCCATTTGTCATTCAATTTTACTGGTGGAAACTTTTTTTCGGCAGAGGAAATGCTGGCAAGTGTGAAAATAGACAAAGAAAATCGATGATATAGTTAAAAAATAGTCAATAAAAACAATGCCTATAGGGAAAAACTATTAAATATTCTGATAAATAATAAACAATAAAGAAAATTATTTAACGCTTGACTAATTGTAACGACAATTATATAATGAGACTAACGTTAAGGTTGGAAGATGAATATGTGAGATACTTGTTGTACAGACGGCGCGCACCGTTATTTAATGTATAGCATGAGCCGAAGGGGCAAGCAGAAACTCTCAGGCAAAAGGAACATATTCGGACAACACTCTGGAGAACAATATATATGTATTGTACCGAAGAAGTAGTCTGGACTATATAGCGCAAAAGTCCGGGTGATCTTTCAGGTGAACGGACAGAGGCAGACAAAAAAGATTTCAATGACGAAAACTTTTTTGCCTGTTTTTTTTGTACCCTAAAAAGGGAAATATTCAGAAAAATACATATATAAACGATAAAATTCTGAATCAAATACACCGAAAAGGGAGCAAAAAAGACCAGGTAGTTGGTTCTAAGGAGGTAAAAGAGAATGAACAGAATTGAAGATGTAACAAATTACATTACTGAATGTGATGAAGAAGTAGGGAAAGCGCTGCAGTTAGAACTTGGCCGTCAGCGTAGAAACCTTGAACTGATCGCATCAGAGAATATCGTAAGCCCGGCAGTTATGCTTGCGATGGGAACTGTACCGACAAACAAGTATGCAGAAGGTTATCCGGGAAAACGTTATTATGGCGGATGCGAGGATGTAGATATTCTTGAAAATCTTGCAATTGAACGTGCAAAGAAATTATTCGGATGTGACCATGTATGTGTACAGCCGCATTCAGGAGCAAATGCGAATACAGCTGTATATCAGGCGCTGATCAAACCAGGTGATACAGTTATGGGACTGAACCTGGCACACGGCGGACATCTTACACATGGTTCACCGGTAAACCTTTCCGGTATCCTTTACAATTTCGTACCTTACAATGTCAATGATGACGGTGTTCTGGATTACGATGAGATCAGAAAGCTTGCACATGAATGCAAACCGAAGATGATCGTAGCAGGAGCTTCGGCTTATCCGAGAGAGATCCGTTTTGATATTTTTGCAGATATCGCAAAAGAAGTTGGAGCTTATCTTTTCGTAGATATGGCACACATTGCAGGTCTTGTTGCAGCAGGACTTCACCAGAGCCCGGTTCCTTATGCTGATGTAGTTACAACAACAACACATAAGACACTCAGAGGACCTCGTGGTGGAATGATCATGTGCAAAGAAGAATATGCAAAAGCGATCAACAAAGCAATCTTCCCGGGAACACAGGGCGGACCTCTGATGCACATTATCGCAGCAAAAGCTGTATGCTTTGGAGAAGCATTAAAACCGGAATTCAAAACCTATCAGGAACAGGTTGTCAAGAATGCAAAAGCACTTGCAGAAGCCATGGTTGAAGAAGGATTCAACCTTGTCAGTGGTGGAACAGACAACCATCTGATTCTGGTAGATCTTCAGAACATGAACATCACAGGAAAAGAACTTCAGAACAGACTGGATGAAGTTTACATCACAGTTAATAAGAATGCAGTTCCGAATGATCCTGCAAGCCCGTTTGTGACCAGTGGAGTTCGTATCGGAACACCGGCTGTTACAACAAGAGGTCTGAAAGAAGAAGATATGAAGACCATTGCAAAACTGATCAAGATGACGATTACAGACTTTGATACCAAAGCAGATGAAATCCGTGCCGAAGTTACAAAGATTTGCGATAAATATCCACTTTATGAATAACAGGAGGAAAAAATGATGGAATTAAAAACACCCCTTTATGACGCTCATGTAAAAGCAGGTGGAAAGATCGTGCCATTTGCCGGGTACCTTCTTCCGGTTCAGTATGAGACAGGCGTGATCAAAGAGCATATGGCAGTACGTACCCAGGCCGGACTTTTTGATGTATCTCATATGGGTGAAATCCTTTGTGAAGGAAAAGATGCTCTTGCCAATCTGCAGCACATCCTTACAAACGATTTTACAAATATGGTAGACGGACAGGCAAGATACAGTCCGATGTGTAACGAGAACGGTGGAACTGTAGATGACTTGATCGTATACAAAAGAGCAGATGATCACTATTTTATCGTAGTAAATGCAGCAAACAAGGATAAGGATTATCAGTGGATGCTCGCACATCAGTCAGGAGAAGTTACATTTACAGACGTATCCGACCAGTATGGACAGATCGCTCTTCAGGGACCGAAGGCGATGGAAATCTTAAGAAAACTTACAACAGAAGAAAATATTCCAAAGAAATATTATCATGCAGTATTTGGCGCAGAAGTTGCCGGAATGCCTTGCATCGTATCCAAGACAGGATATACCGGTGAAGATGGTGTAGAGATCTACCTGGCAAGTGATCTGGCAGAAAAGATGTGGGAGACACTTCTTGAAGCAGGAAAAGAAGAGGGACTAATCCCTTGTGGACTTGGTGCTCGTGATACACTTCGTATGGAAGCTGCAATGCCTCTTTACGGACATGAGATGGATGATGAAGTATCACCTCTTGAAACAGGTCTGAACTTCGGTGTTAAGATGAAGAAAGACGAATTCATCGGAAAGAAAGCCATGGAAGACAGAGGAACACCAAAGATCGAAAGAATTGGTCTTAAAGTAACAGGAAGAGGAATCATCCGTGAACATCAGGATCTGTATGCTGGAGATCAGAAGATCGGACATACAACATCCGGAACGCATTGCCCTTATCTTGGATATCCGATCGCCATGGCACTTGTTGATGCCGGAAGCGTAGCAATTGGCGACAAGGTAGAAGCAGATGTACGTGGAAGAAGAGTGGAAGCAGAAGTTGTGCAGCTTCCGTTCTATAAGAGAGCAAAATAAAAGAAAATAATAACGAAAATAGATTAACAGTCCGGTCGCAGAAAAAAGCGATAGAGAGTGTTTGGAAAAGGCGACCGGCAGTTGAAAAGAAAAGGAGATTAAAATCATGGAAGTAAGAGCAGAATTAAAATATACAAAATCACACGAATGGGTAAAAGAAGAAGGTGGAGTCTGGACAATTGGTCTTACGGATTATGCACAGTCAGCACTCGGTGATCTCGTATTTGTAAATCTTCCGGAAGCCGGAGACAGTGTAGAGGCAGGAGAAGTATTTGGAGATGTTGAATCTGTAAAAGCGGTATCAGATGTATATTCACCGGTAACTGGAGAAGTTGAAGAAATCAACGAAGAACTTCTTGACGCACCAGAAACGATCAATAGCGCTCCGTATGAGGCATGGTTTATCAAAGTAAAAGATGTATCCGGAACAGAGGAACTTCTTTCAGCAGAAGAATATGAGGCATTTGTAGCAAGCGAAGAATAATCAGGGAAAGGCGGTGAACCATTCATGGGAAGCTATGTACCGAATACAAAAGAACAGCGTCAGGAAATGCTGAAAGAAATCGGTTTTCAGACAATTGATGATCTGTTCGCACATATTCCGGCAGAAGTAAAGATCCAGGGCGGTCTTAATATTCCGGAAGGAAAAACAGAATTAGAAGTACGTCGTGATATGGAAAATATTGCTGCAAAGAATCAGGTCTTTAAGACGATTTTCCGCGGCGCAGGCGCTTACCGGCATTTTATTCCGGCAACAGTAAAGAGCGTGATTTCAAAAGAAAATTTGTTAACTGCATATACTCCTTATCAGGCAGAGATCAGCCAGGGAATCCTGCAGTCGATCTTTGAATATCAGACCATGATCTGTGATCTGACAGGAATGGATATTTCCAATGCCTGCGTATACGATGGCGCAGAAGCATCCGCAGAAGGTGTGGCAATGTGCCGTGACAGAAAACGCAGCAAAGCACTTGTTTCAGCTACCGTGAATCCATATGTTCTTGAGACGATCAAAACATACTGCTTCGGAAATGAAATGGAAGTAGAAGTAATTCCGGAAAAGGACGGACTTACAGATATTGAATATCTGAAGGAACATGTAGATGCACAGACAGCATGTGTACTGATCCAGCATCCGAACTATTACGGTAATCTGGAAGAAGCAGCCGAGATTGGTGAGATCACACATGGAGCCGGTGCGAAATATGTGATGAATGTCAATCCGATTTCTCTCGGTGTAGTAAAGACACCGGCAGAATATGGAGCTGATGTGGCAGTTGGCGAAGGACAGCCACTTGGACTTTCTATTGCATTCGGCGGACCATATCTTGGATTTATGGCTGCAACACAGAAGATGATGAGAAATCTTCCGGGACGTATCGTTGGACAGACAGAAGACCACAATGGAAAGAAAGGTTATGTACTTACTCTTCAGGCAAGAGAACAGCATATCCGTCGTGAAAAAGCATCCAGCAATATCTGCTCAAACCAGGCACTCTGCGCACTTGCAGTAGGCGTTTATCTGGCAACAATGGGCAATGAAGGGATTAAGAAAGCAGCAACACTTTCAACTTCAAAAGCACATTATCTTTCAGCAGAACTTGCAAAAGTTGGATATCAGACCGAGAACAAAGGAGAATTTTTCCATGAATTCGTAACTGTATCCGATGTTCCGGCCGCAAAAGCACTTGCAGCACTTGAGGAAAAAGGAATCCTTGGAGGATTTCCGCTTGACGAACACAGAATCCTGTGGTGCTGTACAGAAGTGAATACCAAAGAAGAGATGGACGCAGTTGTTCAGATTCTGAAGGAGGTACAGTAATGTTAATATTTGAAAAAAGCAGACCTGGAAGAGGTTGCGATTTACTGCCAGAATGCGATGTAGAAGTAACACTTCCACAGGAAAAAGATAAAAGAGAGAAAAAACTTCATCTGCCAGAGCTTTCTGAAATTGAACTGAGCAGACATTATACAGAACTTGCAAAGAAATCACATGGTGTGAATGATGGTTTTTATCCACTCGGATCTTGTACAATGAAATATAATCCAAAGATCAATGAAGATATGGCAGCACTTCCGGGATTCACAGAGATTCATCCACTGCAGCCGACACATACGGTACAGGGATGCCTGGAAGTCATCAAAGAATCTGAAAATCTTCTCTGCGAGATCACAGGTATGGATCGTATGACATTCCAGCCGGCAGCCGGTGCTCACGGAGAGTTTACAGGGCTCCTTTTGATCAAAGCATATCATAAGAGCCGTGGAGACGAAAAGAGAAAGAAAATCATCGTTCCGGACTCTGCACATGGAACCAACCCGGCAAGTGCGGCAATGGCAGGATTCCAGGTAGTCAGCATTGAATCTGCACCGGATGGTGGTGTTGATCTTGAAAAATTACAGGAAGTATGCGGAGAGGATACAGCAGGACTTATGCTTACCAATCCAAATACGGTAGGACTTTTCGATAAGAATATCCTGAAGATCACGGAGATCGTTCATAACTGTGGCGGACTTTGCTACTATGACGGAGCAAACTTAAATGCAGTTATGGGAACTGTTCGCCCTGGAGATATGGGATTTGATGTGATCCATCTGAATCTTCACAAAACCTTCTCAACTCCGCACGGTGGCGGTGGTCCTGGAAGCGGACCTGTTGGATGCAAGAGCATGCTGGTTCCGTTCCTTCCGTCTTATGTAGTAGATGGAGAAGAAGAATTGAAATTTGTAAAAGAACCACAGAGCATCGGTGAGATGAAGAGCTTCTATGGAAACTTTACAGTCATCGTAAAAGCACTTACCTATGTGAAGACACTGGGACGCGAAGGTATTCCGGAAGCGAGCCAGAATGCAGTTCTGAATGCAAATTACATGATGAACAAACTGAAAGACCTTTATACAATGGCGTATGACGAGGTATGTATGCATGAATTCGTAATGAGTCTTGCAGATCTGAAAAAGAAAACAGGAATTTCTGCAATGGATATTGCAAAAGGACTTCTTGATAACGGTATACATCCACCGACAATGTACTTCCCGCTGATCGTTGAGGAAGCACTGATGGTAGAGCCGACAGAGACAGAGTCCAAAGAAACTCTGGATGAAGCAGTAGAAGTATTACGCAAACTGTATGAAATTGCAGAAACAGATGCCGAACAGCTTCATCAGGCTCCTGTTACAACACCGGTTACAAGAATGGATGAGGTTGGAGCAGCAAGACATCCATATCTGCGATACGAATGGCAGGACTAATAAGTTATAGCTTAAAGCGAGGGAAAAACTATGATTGAAAAGATTACTTATATTGAAAGCAATCAGTTCAGTCCATATAGAAATCTTGCAGTGGAGGAGTATTTGCTCCTCCACTGCGAGGATAAAGAATGTATTCTTTATTTGTGGCAGAATCAGAATACAGTTGTTATCGGACGGAATCAAAATGCTTGGAAAGAATGTAGAACAACAAAGCTGGAAGAAGAAGGTGGTCATCTTGCCAGGCGCCTGTCAGGTGGTGGAGCTGTGTACCATGATCTGGGAAATATGAACTTCACATTTCTGATCAGTAAAGAAGAATATGATCTGAACCGGCAACTGCAGGTAATCATAGGAGCGATGGGGACCCTTGGATTGAAGGCTGAAAAATCCGGGCGTAACGATATCCTGATCGATGGAAAGAAATTCTCGGGAAATGCGTTTTATGAGCAGGAAAAGCATTGCTATCATCATGGCACGATCATGGTAGGAGTAAATATGGAAACCTTATCTAGATATCTGACTGTATCAAAGGATAAACTGAAATCAAAGGGGGTTGATTCAGTAAAATCCAGAGTGACAAATTTAAGAGATTATCTTCCGGAGCTTACAATGGAAGAACTGAAGGTGGCACTTAAGCAGTCATTTGAAAAGGTATACGGATTAAAGGTACGTGATAAAAAAATAGAAGACCTTGATACCGGAGTAATTGCAGAAAGAGAGAAATTTTTCTCTTCATGGAACTGGCTCTATGGCAGAAAAATTGATTTTCAGTATGAGCTTTCCCACCGTTTTGGATGGGGAGGAATTACACTTCAGTTTGCAGTAGAATCAGGAAAGATCAAGGATGCAATTGCATGGTCGGATGCACTGAATCCGGATTTCATACATACACTTCCGAAGTATCTGAAAGGACTGAAGTACAGAAAGGAAAGTATCTGTACGGAATTGGGGCTGTTCTGGTCAGATGATCCACAGGAAGAAGAGATGATGAAAGACATTATCGAATGGATTCAGGGCGAGGAACTGTAGGAGGATGAAATAAAATGAGCGAGAAGTTTGATGTAGTAGTAATTGGAGCCGGTCCGGGAGGATATGTGGCAGCAATCAAATCTGCGAAGCTTGGAATGAAGACCGCAGTGATCGAAGAGAGAGAAGTCGGGGGAACATGCCTGAACAGAGGATGTATTCCGGCAAAAGCAATGATTCATGCATCGACATTATATCGTGAAATCAAAGAAGCGGACCGCTTCGGAATTTCAGCATCAGATGTTACTTATGATTTTGAAAAAATTCTGGAATATAAGGAGCAGACAACCGGACAGCTTGTTCAGGGAGTAGAACAGCTCCTGCAGGCAAACGGCGTAACAAGATATCATGGAAAAGGCACACTTTTTGAGGGAAAAAAAGTTAAGATTACAGGAAATGAAGAACAGTTTGTCGAAGCAGAGAATGTCATTCTGGCTTCTGGTTCCAAACCACTGATTCTTCCAATACCGGGAATGGATCTTCCGAGAGTTCTGACAAGTGATGAACTCTTCAAGATGAGAGAAGTTCCAAAGAGTCTGGTTATCATCGGTGGCGGTGTGATCAGTGTAGAATTTGCTACCGTATATTCCGCACTTGGATCTAAGGTTACCATTCTTGAAGCAATGCCGCGTCTGGTTCCAAATATGGATAAAGAGATTGCACAGAACCTGAAACTGATCCTGAAGAAACGTGGCGTAGAAAGCCATACATCAGCAGCAGTACAGGGTGTGCATATGGAAGGGGATACTTGTGTATGTACTTTCGTTGAAAAAGAAAAAGAACAGACTGTAGAAGCAGAATATGTTCTGTGTGCAGTCGGAAGATGCCCGAATACCGACGGATTATTTGCAGAAGGTGCTGCTCCGGATATGGAAAGAGGACGTGTTCTTGTAAATGATAAATTCGAAAGCAGTATTCCGGGAGTCTATGCGATCGGTGATCTGATCTTTGGCGCACAGCTTGCCCATGCAGCAAGTGCACAGGGAATCGTTGTTGCAGAACAGCTGGCGGGAAAAGAACCTTCTGTGAATCTGGATGTGGTTCCGGGATGTGTTTATACAGATCCGGAAATCGCATCAGCAGGTATTACCGAAGATGCAGCCAAAGAACAGGGAATCAAAGTGAAGAATGGCAAATTTATCATGAGTGCCAATGGTAAATCTCTTATTACAAAAGAAGAAAGAGGATTTATCAAGATCGTGGCAGATGAAGAGACAGATGTGATTCTCGGAGCACAGATGATGTGTGCAAGAGCCACTGACATGATCGGTGAATTTGTAACTGCGATTGCAAATAAAATGACGGTTGCACAGCTTTTGAAGGGAATGCGTGCACATCCGACGTATAACGAAGGAATCGGAGAAGCCCTGGAAGAAGCAGAGGGTGGAGCAATCCATGTTGTGCCAAAGAAAAAGAAATAGAACTGTACAGCAGTAAGGGAATATGATAAAATATTCAGATATCAGCATATGCTGAAAAGTACAAAAAGGAAAATTAAATCATGTTATACGAAGAAGCAAGGGTATATTTGGATCATGTATCGAAATACGGAAGTGTACTTGGCTTAGATAGTATAAAGAGCTTATTGGGTGAGCTTGGGAATCCGCAGAAAGATTTGAAATTTATACATATAGCCGGGACTAATGGAAAAGGATCGATTCTCGCCGGACTATCTGGTATCCTGCAGCAGGCTGGATACCGGACCGGAAGATACTGTTCTCCGACCGTGATGGGATATATGGAACGATTTCAGGTTGATGGCCAATGGATGGCGGAGGACGAGCTCGCCCCTTTTGTATCTCAGGTGAAAGAGGCAGCAGAAAAAGTAGAAGAAAAAAAGGATCTCACCGTAACTGTTTTCGAGATGGAAACAGCGATCGCATTTCTCTATTTCAGAGAAAAACAGTGTGATTATGTCGTTCTGGAAGCCGGAATGGGTGGGCTTCTTGATGCGACAAATGTAATAGATACAACTGTTTTGAGTATTTTTGCATCGATCAGTATGGATCATATCGGAGTGTTGGGAAACACATTAGAAGAGATAGCAGAAAATAAAGCCGGAATTATAAAACCATCATGTCTGGCAGTTGTCACGTCTCCACAGCAGATGTCTGTGACCGATATCCTCCAGAAAAAGGCCGGAGAGTGCGGATGCCGGTTTGTGGTTTCGCATCCGGAAAAGGCTGTGATTTCTGAAGAAACGATGGATGGACAGATTTTTTCTTATGGAGAATATAAAGATATCCGTCTTCGCCTGGCTGGCAGATATCAGATTGACAATGCGGCGACAGTATTGGAAGCTGTGGATGCGTTAAGAAGGAGCGGTGTCCCGATTCCGGAAGACGCTGTAAGAAAGGGATTTGTAAAAGTGACATGGCCTGGACGGTTTCAGGTACTCGAAAAAGAACCGACCGTGATCGCCGACGGAGCGCATAACAGGGATGCCGCAAGAAGACTTGCGGAAAATGTGAGAACCTATCTGACGGACAGAAAGATTGTCGGTGTGATGGGGGTTTTTAAAGATAAAGAATATGAACAAATCGCAGAGATCATGGCTCCGTATCTTTCAAAGGTGTATACGATCGATCTTCCAAATGGGGAGAGGAATCTGGGAAAAGAGAGATTATGTGAAGTATTAAAGGGCAAGAACGTACAGTCAGAACCGGCAGAGAACATTGCAGATGCGCTTGAAAAAGCAAAAGCAGAATGTGGGAAAGAAGATGTTGTTCTGGTGTTTGGTTCCTTATCTTATCTGGGAGAAGTGATAAGACTTGAACGGGAAACAAACGTGTTTGAAAGAAAAAAGGAAGAGAGAACATTATGGTAGATCATAAAAAAGTAGAACAGGCAATTCGTCTTTTACTGGAAGGAATCGGTGAAGATCCGGATAGGGAAGGACTGGCTGAGACACCGGACCGGATTGCAAGAATGTATGAAGAAATCTGTGGTGGAATGAATGAGGATGCAGCGGAACACCTGAAAAAGACATTTACAGCAGAAAACAATGAGATGGTTGTGGAAAAAGATATTACGTTTTATTCCATGTGTGAACATCATATGCTGCCATTTTACGGAAAGGTTCATATTGCCTATATTCCGGATGGAAAGGTAGTGGGACTTAGCAAGCTTGCACGGACTGTGGAAGTGTTTGCCAGAAGACTTCAGCTGCAGGAGCAGATGACAGCACAGATCGCGGATGCCCTGATGGAGAATCTTCATCCAAAGGGAGTAATGGTACTTGCTGAGGCAGAGCATATGTGTATGACCATGCGTGGAATCAAGAAGCCGGGAAGCAAGACGGTCAGTGTTGTTACAAGAGGTGCATTTGAAGAAAATGAAAAGCTGCAGAACATGTTTTTCCGTATGATAGGTTAGTGCGATGGAAATAAAACGAAAACTGGAAGAGCAGAGGAGGATGCAGAGAATCTGGAAAATATATGAGCATCCTCTTTTTATAGAAGGACTGGTAAAGAATAAAGATGCAGAAAAGGAAAGAATATTCTGCCATCATGATATGAACCATTTTCTGGACGTGGCACGTCTGATGTATATTTTTTCGATGGAGCGTGGATATGCCTTTGGAAAAGAAGAGATTTATGCGACGGCATTACTTCATGATATTGGGAAATGGCAGCAGTATAAGGCGGGAGTTCCCCATGAGATAGCGAGTGCTGAAATTGCAAAAAGGATTCTGGAAGAGACTGGATTTACAAAGGAGGAGTTGGACAGGATTCTTTTTGCAATTTTAAGTCACCGGGGCAATGCAGAAGAGACAGAAAATGCAGGGCAGGATAAGTGGCAGCTTGCAGAAATCCTTTATGATGCAGATAAGATTTCCCGTGCGTGTTATACGTGTCCGGCTGAGAAGGACTGTAACTGGAGTGGAGAAAAGAAGAATCAGAAAATCATCTGGTAGAAAACGAGGAAACAAAATGAAAATTGGGAATAAAGAATTTGACACAGCAAAACATACTTATATTATGGGAATCCTGAATGTAACACCGGATTCTTTTTCGGACGGGGGAAAGTGGAACGGTTATGATGCGGCAATGCGTCATGCAGAAGAGCTTTTAGAAGGCGGAACCGATATTCTGGATATCGGAGGAGAGTCCACAAGACCAGGACACCAGCAGATTACGTCAGAAGAAGAAATTACAAGAACTGCGCCGGTTATCGAGGCTGTCAAAAAGAATTTTGATGTGCCGGTTTCGATTGATACTTATAAGAGTGATGTGGCAGAGGCAGCACTTCAGGCAGGGGCAGATCTGGTAAATGATATCTGGGGATTCCAGTACGATGAAAAGATGGCAGGTCTTGTGAAAAAATATGATGCGGCATGCTGTCTGATGCATAATAAAAATGAGGCGGTGTACAAGAATTTCCTGAAGGATATGTATGCAGAATTGCAGAAGTGTGTAGATACAGCGAAAGCGGCTGGGATTGAAGATGACCGGATCATGCTGGATCCGGGGGTTGGATTTGGAAAGACCTACGAGATGAACCTGGATGTGATGAAGCATCTGGATCTTTTTAACGGACTTGGATATCCGATGCTTCTTGGAACTTCCAGAAAATCCATGATCGGCCTGACACTGGATCTGCCGGTATCAGAAAGAGAAGAAGGAACTCTTGTCACAACCGTGATGGCAGTACAGAGTCATTATGGATTTGTGCGCGTTCATGATGCTGAGAAAAACCGCAGAGCGATCAAGATGACAGAAGTGATTCTGGCAAGAGAGTAAGCAGGAGAAAAAGATGGATCAGATAAAAATTGAAAACCTGGAAATATTTGCAAATCATGGGGTGTATCCGGAAGAAAACAGACTGGGACAGAAGTTTCTGGTTTCCTGCATTTTGTATGTGGATACACGCAAGGCGGGAAAAACGGATGACTTGGAAGCGTCTGTGAATTACGGAACCATTTCCCATCTGATAAAAGAAAAGATGGAAGAGAAGAATTACAGGCTGATCGAAGCAGTAGCAGAGCAGCTTGCAGAAGAGATCTTATTATTTGATGAGAAGATCCGGAAAGTCATGGTGGAAGTAAAGAAACCATGGGCACCGGTAGGACTGCCGCTTGAGACGGTTTCCGTGAAGATTGAACGTTGCTGGAATGAAGCGTTTATCGCACTCGGATCGAATATGGGTGACAAGAAAAAATACATTGAGAATGCGGTAGAAGAGCTGAAAAATGAAAAACTTTGTAGAGTCCTAAAGGTATCGAAACTGATTGGAACCGAGCCATATGGCGTGACGGATCAGGATGAATTCCTGAACGGGGCTCTGAAAATGGAAACACTGCTTACCCCGCATGAGCTTCTGGAGCTGTTACACCGAATTGAGCAGGAAGCCGGAAGAAAGCGGATCCGCAGATGGGGACCGAGAACACTGGATCTGGACATCATTTTCTATGGGGATCAGATCATTGAAGAGGATGATTTATGTATACCACATATCGATATGCAGAACAGGGAATTTGTGCTTGGACCAATGTGTGAGATCGCACCGCATAAACGGCATCCGGTTTTGAAGGAAACGATGACGGAAATGCTTGTAAAGTTAAAGGGTAATAATTGACTTCTTATCGGGAGAGGATTATACTAAAAATATTGTGGGGAATCCCAACTGAATTGAAGAGAGGTATAGAAATGGAAGAAAAAAAGAATCTCTGGAGCTCTTATGATGAAGCTGCCAAAAAAGAACTTCATGAAATCAATGAAAAGTACAAAGCTTGCCTGGATGCCGGAAAGACAGAGCGTGAATGCGTAAAGCTTGCGGTTGAGATGGCGAAAGAAGCAGGATATCAGGATATCAAAGATGTTCTGAAAGAAGGAAAGAGCCTGAAAGCAGGAGATAAAGTATATGCGGTATGCATGGAAAAAATGCTTGCCATGTTCCGTATGGGCGAAGAACCGCTTTCAAACGGTATGAATATCCTTGGAGCTCATATCGATTCACCACGTATTGATGTGAAACAGAATCCATTATATGAAAGTGAAGGAATGGCTTATCTGGATACACATTATTATGGTGGAATCAAAAAATACCAGTGGGTAACAGGACCGATGGCACTTCATGGTGTTGTTGCGAAAAAAGATGGAAGCGTAGAAGAGATCAGCATTGGGGAAAAAGAGTCTGATCCGGTATTTGTTATTACAGACCTTCTTGTTCATCTTGCAGCAAACCAGATGTCAAAGAAAGCAAGTGAAGTGATTGAAGGAGAAAAGCTGGATCTTCTGATTGGAAACAGTCCACTTGATAAAGCGGAGGGACTTGATGAAGAAGAAAAAGAAACGATCAAGGCTAACGTACTTTATATTTTAAAAGAGAACTATGGAATCGAAGAAGAGGATTTTGCATCGGCTGAGCTGGAAATTGTTCCGGCCGGAAAGGCAAGAGACTGTGGATTTGACCGCAGCATGATCCTTTCTTATGGACAGGATGACAGAGTCTGCGCATTTACTTCTCTGTTCGCTATGCTGGATGTGGAAAATGCAAAGCGTACAGGATGCTGTCTGTTAGTAGATAAAGAAGAGATCGGAAGCGTCGGAGCAACTGGAATGCATTCTCGTTTCTTTGAAAATACAGTTGCAGAGCTTGTTGCACTTACAGAAGGTGAATCTGAACTGAAGGTACGTCGTGCACTTGCTAATTCAAGAATGCTTTCTTCTGACGTAAGCGCTGCTTATGATCCGATGTTTGCAGAAGCATTTGAAAAGAGAAGTGCCGCTTTCTTTACAAAGGGACTTGCATTCAACAAGTTTACAGGAAGCCGCGGAAAGAGCGGATCCAATGATGCAAATGCAGAATATCTTGCAAGACTGCGCAAGGTGATGGACGATGCAGGCGTTACTTACCAGTTCGCAGAACTTGGTAAAGTCGATGTAGGCGGCGGCGGAACCATCGCATATATTATGGCAAATTATGGTATGGAAGTGATCGACAGCGGTGTTGCTGTACTTTCCATGCATGCACCTTATGAAGTCAGCAGCAAAGCTGATGTGTATGAAGCAGTAAAGGGATACAGAGCATTCCTTCTGAATATGTAAGAGATGAAAAGAACTCAGGCAAAACAAAGGATACGGTCCGGTTTTGCCTGAGTTTTTTCTGATAATAACAAAATTTATAGTATATAAAAGAAATTTAATTACGGAGATTTTTTTTATAGAAGAAATCACTTGAAGAAATTGAACTCTTCGATAAATTCACTTTTTTTGTACGAAAAAAAGTGCATAAGGGTTGACTATCACAGTTAAAACATTTACAATATTAGTGCGGTAAAATCCGTTTTTTAAGGGCGATATAAGATATGAAAAGAGCAGACAGTTACCAGTCTGACTGTGATTTTCAAGTTTTATATATATCAATTACCAATAACGAGGAGGAATTGTAAAATGGCAACAAAATGGGTTTACATGTTTACAGAAGGTAATGCCGATATGAGAAACCTGCTTGGTGGAAAAGGCGCTAACCTTGCTGAAATGACAAACTTAGGTCTTCCAGTGCCACAGGGCTTCACAATCACAACAGAAGCTTGTACTCAGTATTATGAGGACGGAAGACAGATCAATGAAGAAATCATGGCTCAGATCATGGAAGCTATTACAAAGATGGAAGGAATCACAGGAAAGAAATTCGGTGATAAAGAGAATCCACTTCTTGTTTCCGTTCGTTCTGGTGCAAGAGCATCTATGCCTGGTATGATGGATACAATCCTGAACCTTGGTCTTAACGAAGACGTTGTCAATGTACTTGCTGAAAAATCAGGCAACCCACGTTGGGCTTGGGACTGCTACAGAAGATTTATTCAGATGTACTCTGACGTAGTTATGGAAGTAGGTAAAAAATACTTCGAAGAACTGATCGACAAGATGAAAACTGAAAGAGGCGTTAAACAGGACGTTGAACTTACAGCAGAAGATCTTCACGAATTAGCTAACCAGTTCAAGGCAGAATATAAAGAAAAAATCGGTGCTGAATTCCCGACAGATCCAAAGGAACAGTTAATGGGAGCTATCAAAGCCGTATTCCGTTCATGGGACAACCCGAGAGCAAATGTATACCGTCGTGACAACGATATCCCGTATTCATGGGGAACTGCTGTTAACGTACAGATGATGGCATTTGGTAACATGGGTGATGACTGTGGTACAGGTGTTGCATTTACACGTGACCCAGCTACAGGAAATAACGGACTGTTCGGAGAATTCCTTACAAATGCTCAGGGAGAAGACGTAGTTGCAGGTGTTCGTACACCAATGCACATTTCAGAAATGGAACAGAAATTCCCGGAAGCATTCAAACAGTTCAAAGAAGTATGCAAGACTCTGGAAACACATTACAGAGATATGCAGGATATGGAGTTTACTGTAGAACATGGTAAACTGTACATGCTTCAGACACGTAATGGTAAGAGAACAGCTCAGGCTGCTCTTAAGATTGCTTGCGATCTCGTTGATGAAGGAATGAGAACCGAAGAAGAAGCAGTTGCTATGATCGATCCTCGTAACCTTGATACACTGCTTCATCCACAGTTCGATGCAGCTGCACTGAAAGCTGCTGTACCGATGGCTAAAGCACTTGGAGCATCTCCAGGAGCTGCTTGTGGTAAGATCGTCTTCACAGCTGATGATGCTGTAGAATGGGCTGCAAGAGGAGAAAAAGTTGTTCTTGTACGTCTTGAAACATCACCGGAAGATATCACAGGTATGAAGTCTGCTCAGGGTATCCTGACAGTTCGTGGTGGTATGACATCACACGCAGCCGTTGTTGCACGTGGTATGGGAACATGCTGTGTATCTGGTTGTGGTGACATCAACATGGATGAAGAAAACAAGAAATTCACACTTGGTGGAAAAGAATACCATGAAGGAGATGCAATCTCTCTTGATGGATCTACAGGTAACATTTATGACGGAATCATCCCGACTGTAGACGCTACAATCGCAGGTGAATTCGGAAGAATCATGGGATGGGCTGACAAGTACAGAACTATGAAAGTTCGTACAAATGCTGATACACCAGCTGATGCTAAGAAAGCCCGCGAACTTGGTGCTGAAGGTATCGGACTTTGCCGTACAGAGCATATGTTCTTCGAAGGCAACAGAATTGATGCATTCCGTGAAATGATCTGCTCTGAAACAGTAGAAGAAAGAGAAGCTGCACTTGCTAAGATCCTTCCGGAACAGCAGGGAGACTTCGAAAAACTTTATGAAGCACTGGAAGGAAATCCGGTTACTATCCGTTTCCTTGATCCACCGCTTCATGAATTCGTTCCAACAGAAGAAGAAGATATCAAGAAACTTGCTGATGCACAGGGCAAATCTGTTGATCAGATCAAAGCAATCATCAGCTCTCTGCACGAATTCAACCCAATGATGGGACATCGTGGATGCCGTCTTGCTGTAACTTATCCGGAAATCGCTAAGATGCAGACAAGCGCAGTTATCCGTGCTGCTATCAATGTTAAGAAAGCTCATCCGGATTGGAATGTTAAACCGGAAATCATGATCCCGCTGGTTGGCGATATCAAAGAGCTTAAATATGTTAAGAAGTTTGTAGTAGAAACAGCTGACGCTGAAATCGCTGCTGCAGGAAGTGACCTTGAGTACGAAGTTGGTACAATGATCGAAATTCCTAGAGCTGCTCTTACAGCTGATGACATCGCAAAAGAAGCTGACTTCTTCTGCTTCGGTACAAACGACCTTACACAGATGACATACGGATTCTCACGTGATGATGCTGGTAAGTTCCTTGACGCTTACTATGACGCTAAGATCTTCGAGAACGATCCATTTGCTAAACTTGACCAGACAGGTGTTGGTAAACTTATGAAGATGGCTATCGAACTCGGAAAACCGGTTAATCCGAAACTTCACGTTGGTATCTGTGGAGAACATGGTGGAGATCCAAGCTCTGTAGAATTCTGCAACAGCATTGGTCTTGATTATGTATCTTGCTCACCATTCCGTGTACCGATCGCTCGTCTGGCTGCTGCTCAGGCTGCAATCGCTCAGAAGAATGCAAAATAAGCATATTGCGTATAGCAAGAAATAAATAATAAGAGGGCGTGTGAAAAAAACTTTCGTTTTTTCACACGCTCTCTTATTTTATCTAGTTATAGATTAGAAATATTAAATTATGATTAAAATGAAAATTTTACTGTTCTTTTCAGAATATATATGATACACTGAATCCACCAAATCAAAAAATCTTTTATCAAATCATTTTTGCAAAGAGTAAATTGATTGCAAATTATTACAAGCTAAAACAAATCAAGACAGTCTAATTAAATAGGTTGATTATAATTCCAAAAAATGAAAATAAATCAAGAAGTTTCCAGAAATGGATTGATTGTATACCGGAAAAATGAAAATAAATCAAGAAGATGATGGAAATAAATTGGTTGTATTCTCAAAAACTCAAAGAAAATCAAGAAGATTACAGAAATGAGTTGATTGTAATTGACAAAACTCGAAATAAATCAAGAAGATTATAGGAATAAGTTGATTATAATTTTCAAAATTCGAAACAAATCAAGAAAATTCTCGAAATGAATTGATTAGGATTTGAAAAATAGAAAAGCAAAGGAGAAATGTTTATATATATGTATGAATTAGAAAACATGCTTCTTCAGATGCAGGAACATTTGGAGAAAGTTGTTACGCAAGCTAAAGCTGATTTGAATACAACAGTACCAGAAGGACACCTCAGAATTTCAATAGATAAAAATAAGCCGCGCTATTATCAATGTATAGATGATAACAAAGGAGTCTACATTCCAAGAGATAATAAAGAATTGCCAAAGTGCCTGGCGCAAAAAGGTTATAATAAGGCAGTGGTAAAAAAGGGAGAAGCAAGGCTTAAACAAATAAAGAGAATAACAAAAAATTATTCAGATGATGAGATTGAGAAAATTTATACGTCTATGAATAAAGCAAGACAATTACTGGTAACACCGATAGAACCAACATGGGATCAGCTGCTTACAAAATGGTATGAAGAAGAATATCAGGGGAAAGAGTTCAAGGAGGGAACACCATTAATTCTTACTGAGAAGGGAGAACGTGTCAGATCAAAGTCAGAGAAGATATTAGCAGATTATTTTTATAGAAAGAATATTCTTTACAAATATGAAAAGCCACTTCATCTGAAAGGGTATGGTACCGTGTATCCGGATTTTACATTTTTGTCAAGAAAGACTTACCGGGAAATATATTGGGAACATGAAGGATTGATGGATAAACAGGATTATGCAAGAGCAGCTGTGCGAAAAATAGAATTGTATCAAATAAATCATATATATCCAGGCGATCGGTTGATTATAACTTTTGAGACAGAACAAAATGTATTGAATTCAAAGATAATAGAGAATCTGATAGAAAAATATTTGATATAAAAGGACTTATGATATAATTAGCTTGTTGGGGAGAAGGATACTCTGATGGAGAGATAGAGCTGTTTGGAAAAATCTTACACCGCGATGAACATTTGCTATACAAGTATGCAGAGAATGAAATGTTTAAAAAGAATAAAGTCTAGGACGGAGGAGAAATACATGGAATTAGTAAACGGAAGACCAACAGACACACAAGGCAGATTGGATAAGGAAATCCGCGTATATGATTTCCTGGATTCGCTAGGAGTCAGCTACCAGAGAATCGACCATGAAGCCGCAATGACAATGGAGGCATGCGAGGAAATCGACCGGACGCTGGAGGCGACGATCTGCAAGAATCTGCTTTTATGCAACCGACAGGAGACACAGTTTTATTTACTGATGCTTCCGGGAGATAAGGTGTTTAAAACAAAGGATCTGTCAGCGCAGATCGGTTCGTCCAGACTTTCTTTTGCAAAAGCGGAGTATATGGAACAATATCTGGACATCACGCCGGGATCTTTAAGTGTGCTTGGACTGATGAATGATAAGGACAAGATGGTACGGCTTCTGATTGATGAAGATGTGCTTACAGGAGAATATATCGGATGTCATCCATGTATCAATACATCGAGTCTCAGACTTAAGACAAAAGATCTGGTAGAGAAGATTATTCCGGCAATGGAACATGAGCCGACCATCGTGAAGCTGTAAATCCGCCAGAAAACGAAAGGGTAGCAGAAACAGCAATATAGAAACAGAAAGATTTTTGACAGTGCAAATATAAAAACTGGATAATGAAAAATATTACAAAATCTATATAAAAAAGAAAATAAATTCATGCAAAATTCATATAAAAAAAGAAAGAAACACCTTGACGAAAAGAAAGATTTCTCTTAAAATATGAAAGGTTGTGCAAAAGAAGGACAACTGCCGTGCATAATCATCTGGACACAGACGGATATAAGGCAGTTTTATTATGTGACATATTAGGATTGCGGGAATTGCTTAGCAATGGAGCAATCTGATTACACCAGTGAGGGGCAAAATTTACTTTTGACACTCATATCATAAGATGTCAGGGTCAAAAGGTATTTTGACCCCTTTGATACCAGATTGCTACGTGCTTTGCACTCTCGCAATCCTCAAAAACATTCGTAATCCGCTCATTTTTCTTTGAAAAATGGCTACTTACTCATGTTTTTGGCGGGTCAAGAGGTCAAAAATCCTCTTGCAAGCAAACTTGCATCGGCTTTCTGACCTTTTAATCCTGGTATCATCATTTTATCATGCAAATAAAAGGAGAGATATACGGATGAAGTATGATGTAATTATTATCGGTGCCGGACCAGGCGGAATTTTTGCTGCTTATGAATTGATGAAAAAGAAACCAGACTGCAAGATTGCAGTATTTGAAGAAGGTTATCCGCTGGAAAAGAGAAAATGTCCGATTGATGGCGAAAAAGTAAAGAGCTGTATCAACTGCAAACGCTGCTCGATCATGTGCGGATTTGGCGGAGCCGGTGCATTTTCAGATGGAAAATACAATATCACCAATGATTTCGGCGGAACTTTATTTGAGTATATCGGTAAAAAACAGGCTGTTGAGCTGATGAAGTACGTCGATGAGATCAATATGGAAAATGGTGGAGAAGGGACAAAACTGTACTCCACAGCCGGAACAAAATTTAAAAAGCTTTGTCTTCAGAACAAGCTGAATCTTCTGGATGCATCTGTACGTCATCTGGGAACAGATATCAATTACGTCGTTCTTCAGAATCTTTATGATCAGATGAAGGATAAGATGGACTTCTTCTTTGATGCACCGGTTGAGACAATTGAGATTATCGATGGAGGATACCGTATCGTATGTGAAAAAGATTCTTACGAATGTGAAAAATGTATCGTTTCTGTCGGAAGAAGCGGAAGCAAATGGATGGAAAAAGTCTGCAAGGATCTTGCAATCCCGACCAAATCAAACCGTGTGGACATCGGTGTCCGTGTAGAGCTTCCGGCAGTGATCTTCGCACATCTGACAGATGAACTTTATGAGAGCAAGATTGTATATCGTACAGAAAAATTTGAGGACAATGTGCGTACTTTCTGTATGAATCCAAACGGTATTGTGGTAAATGAAAATACCAACGGTATCATCACAGTAAACGGACACAGCTATGAAGGAAATGAGAAAAAGACGGACAACACCAACTTTGCCCTTCTGGTTGCAAAGCATTTCTCTGAGCCATTTAAGGACAGTAACGGATATGGTGAAAGTATCGCAAGACTTTCCAATATGCTAGGTGGTGGTGTGATCGTACAGCGTTTTGGTGATCTGGTACGTGGAAGAAGAAGTACAGAAAAGCGTATTGAAGAAGGTCTGGTAACACCAACCTTATCAGCAACGCCTGGTGATCTGAGTCTGGTTCTTCCAAAGCGAATCATGGATGGAATCATTGAGATGATCTATGCTCTGGATAAGGTAGCACCTGGTACAGCAAATGACGATACCCTTCTCTATGGTGTGGAAGTTAAATTCTACAATATGGAAGTAGAGATCGATAAGAATCTGGAAAGCTGCCATAAGGGACTGTATGTGATCGGTGACGGAAGTGGTGTTACACATTCTCTGTCCCATGCATCTGCAAGTGGTGTTTATGTTGCGAGACATATTATCAGCGAAGAAGAATAGTCTGCAAATAAAAAGTCGGACTGGGATGGAAAAGTAAAATAAAGAGAAAATTAAAAACCGTAAATCCGGAGATTTGCAGTATTGTAAAGAGCAAATCCGGATTTACGGTTTTTTGTTGTATCGAAAAAGTAGTAGAACTTTTTGATGCAGATATGCCTAGTTTTTTATGGTTGCCCGCCGGTAAGTCATATAGGCGATCACAGCAGTGGCAAATTCGGTAATTCCGAATGCGTACCAGATCCCGGAAACCCCGAAGATCCGGCTTAAGATAAATGCGGCCGGAATAATGATGATCGTATATCTGCACAGTGAGATGAGCAGGGACGGTGTTCCCTTTCCAAGTCCTTCAAGTGCACCAGAGCTGGTGATGGACACGGAAGAAACTAAAAATCCGAGGCTGATAATCCGAAGTGCCATTCCTCCTGCCTGAATGGTTTCCGGATTAGAACTGAACAGTGCGATCAGTGAATCCGGGAAGAGCTGGCAGTAAACGGTACCAAAGAGCATGATCCCAAGACTCAGATAAAGGGTATCGGCAAACAGTCTGTGGACACGCTTTGTCTCACCGGCACCGTAGTTGTATCCGATCAGCGGACGCATTCCCTGGATGATTCCATTTGCCGGAAGATACAGGAAGGTCTGAAGCTTGTAATAGATTCCGAGCACCACCACGTAAACCTGGGAGTAGGCGGAGAGAATCCCATTTAGTGCGGTGATAAGCAGGGATGGAAGTGCCATATTCAAAGTGGCAGGGATTCCAACCGCGTAAAGCCGTCCGACCATGGCACGGTCTACGAGGCAGCTTTTATGAATCTTCACCGGAAGCGGTCTGGTAAAATAAAAGGCAAGGTACAGTACCAGTGTGACAACCTGACCAAGACCGGTTGCAAGTGCGGCTCCTTCAATTCCCATTTTCGGGAACGGTCCGATTCCGAAGATCAGAAGTGGATCCAGTACGATATTGAAAATACATCCGCTCATCATGCAGATCATGGACACGCGCATCCGTCCGACTGCCTGAAAAATTTTTTCCCAGGTAATTTCAAGAGAGATTACAATGGAAAATCCAAATGCGATCCGGGAGTAGGCATTTCCCATCTGAATAACGGTCACGTCTTTTGTAAAAATCTGTAAAAATAGCGGCATTACGGCAATTGTGACTACGGTAAGAACAATACCGTGGATGACAGAGAGAAAAAGTCCCTGTGTGGCAGCTGCATCCGCTTTTTTCTGATCCTGGGCGCCAAGGAAAAAGGAGATGGCGGCATTGATTCCGATTCCAAAGCCGACACCGACCGAGGTGATAAAATTTTGGATCGGGTAGACTAAAGACAGAGCAGTCATTGCTTCTTCACTGATCCGTGCAACGAAATAGCTGTCAACAATATTATAAAGAGAGTTGACCATCATTGAAATCACCATTGGCAGAGCCATGGAAAGCAGAAGTGGCAGAATCGGTTTTTCTTTCATGTAAGTCTGGTTCATAAACATTCCTCCTGATAAATGTAAAGCATAAGGTACAAAATCTGTAAAAAAGGGCAGAAGCCCGATATATAAAAAGCCACATAACTGTCGCTGTATGCAACAAGTTATGTGGCGAAAAGTAGATATCTATTTTGATATCCAGAAAAATCCACAAAGATTTTGGTATAAAATTACACAGATAGTTATTTTAAAAATTTTCCTTCCATTTGTCAATATCTTTTTGAAAAATAACAATTAAAATATTGACAAAAAAATAAGTCTAAACTAACATAAGTGTATGAAATATAACATCGCTACGATATAAGTAACTAAAGGAAGGAGTAGAGGAATGTTTTTAGAGATTAAAGGGATCAAAAAATCGTTTGGAACAGGCGACAGCCGGGTAAATGTTCTGAAAGGACTTGATCTGGAAATTGAAAGAGGAGAATTTTGTGTGCTTCTGGGACCATCCGGTTCCGGAAAATCGACTCTTCTGAATATTATAGGTGGCATTGACGGGGCAGATGAAGGAAGTATTACGATTGATGGAGAACAGCTGGAGGATATGACAGAGAAGAAGCTGTCACTGTACCGGAGAAAGCATTTAGGTTACATTTTCCAGATGTACAATCTGATTCCGAACCTGACACTCAGGGAAAATATTGAGGTTGGTGCTTATTTGAGTGACCGTCCGCTGGATGTGGATGAGCTGATGCACACACTGGGAATTTATGAGCATCAGAACAAGCTGCCAAACCAGCTTTCCGGAGGACAGCAGCAGAGGACAGCAATCGGGCGTGCAATCGTGAAAAATCCGGATATCCTGCTCTGTGATGAACCGACAGGTGCGCTGGATTATAATACTTCTAAGGAAATCCTGAAGCTGATCGAGACCGTCAACCAGAAATATGGAAATACGATCGTGATGGTTACACATAATGATGCGATCAAGGATATGGCGGACCGGGTAGTAAAGCTTCGTGACGGTATGATCCGTAAGAATTATTGTAATGAACACAAGCTATCAGCAAGTGAGCTGGAATGGTAAGGAGGACGCGTGTTATGAAGAGTCCTTTAAGAAAAAGACTTCCACGGGAATTGAAAAGTGAGATTGGAAAATATCTGGTGGTGCTGATTCTTATGATCGCAACGATCGGATTTGTATCTGGTTTTCTGGTTGCAGATGGAAGTATGCTGAAAGCATATAATGAAGGCTTTGAAAAGTACAAAATCGAAGATGGAAATTTCCGGGTAAAGAAGAAAATCACGAAGTCGCAGCGGGAGAACATTGAGAAAAATGGTGTAACGCTGTATGAGAATTTTTATCTGGAAGAGGACCTGGACAATGGAAGTACCATGCGTATTTTCAAAAACCGGGAAGAGGTCAACCAGGTGTGCCTGATGGAAGGAAAGCTTCCTGAAAAAGCAGGAGAAATGGCAATTGACCGTATGTATGCGGACAATAATAAGATTTCTGTCGGAGATATACTGAAAAGTGGCTCAAAAGAATGGAAAATAACTGGATTTGTAGCACTTTCTGATTATAGCTGTCTGTTTCAGAACAACAATGACAGTATGTTTGATGCAGTCAAATTTGGTGTATCAGTTGTTACGCCGGAGGAGTTTGAATCCCTGGATCAGGAGAAGCTTCAGTACAGCTATTCCTGGGTGTATGACAAAGCACCGGAAAATGAAAAACAGGAAAAAAAGATGTCGGAAGATCTGATGGAAGCACTAGGGGAAGAAGTCACTCTGGAGTCATTTGTGCCACAGTATCTGAACCAGGCAATTACATTTACCGGTGATGATATGGGGAGTGACCGTGCAATGATCACAATGCTCCTCTATATGATCATTGTGATCATTGCGTTTGTATTTGGAATCACGATCAGCAATACGATCCGGAAAGAAGCAGGTGTGATCGGAACTCTGCGGGCTTCTGGGTATACAAGAAAAGAACTGATCGGACATTACATGGCACTTCCGGTGATCGTTACGTTGATCGGTGCGGTGATCGGAAATATTCTGGGTTATACAGCACTGAAAAATGTATGTGCGGGGATGTATTATGGAAGCTATAGTCTGCCGACCTATGTGACGGTGTGGAATGCAGATGCTTTTTGGATGACAACAGTGGTTCCGGTGCTGATCATGCTGGTAGTCAACTATGGAATCCTCCGTTACAAGCTGAGGCTTTCACCGCTGAAATTCCTGAGAAGAGATCTTTCTGGAAGCAGGCGGAAAAGAGCAGTCCGGCTAAGTCCGAAGCTTGGAATCTTCCATCGGTTCCGACTGCGTGTGATCTTCCAGAATATGAGCAATTACATCGTACTTTTTATTGGAATCATATTTGCGAATCTGCTTTTGTTCTTTGGACTTTTGCTGCCGTCAGTTCTTTCGCACTATCAGCAGGATATCCAGAGCAATATGCTTGCAAAATACCAGTATATGCTGGAGGTTCCGGTAAGTGCGATGAGCGGAAACAAACTGGACAGTATGCTGGAACTTTTACAGTTCTCTTATGGAACAAAGACGGAAAATGAAGATGCGGAAGCGTTCAGTGCTTACTCATTGGAAACATTGCCAAGCAAATATAAGACAGATGAAGTGATCCTGTACGGAATCAAACCGGACAGTAAATATATCGATGCAGATCTGGAGGACGGTGACGGTGTCTATATTTCCAGTGCCTATGCAGAGAAGTTTCTGTTGAAGCCGGGCGACTCGATCACGTTGAAAGAAAAATATGAACAGACAAAGTATACATTCAAGGTTAAAGGAATCTACAAATACAACGGCGGAATCTGTGTCTTTATGCCACAGGAGCAGTTAAATGATACCTTTGATCTGGGAAACGATTATTTCAGCGGATATTTTTCCAACTCGAAGATCAAGGATATTGACGGGAAATACATCGGTTCGGTGCTTGATCTGGAAGCACTGACAAAGATTTCGAGACAGCTGGATGTATCTATGGGAAATATGATGGGGATGGTCAACACTTTTGCAATCGGTATTTATATGGTTGTGATCTATCTGTTGTCCAAGATCATTATTGAGAAAAATGCACAGGCTATTTCCATGACGAAGATCCTGGGATATACCAATGGAGAGATCAGCAGGCTTTATATCTGGTCGACGACGATTGTGGTGATCATCTGTCTGCTTCTCAGCCTGCCGATTGAGAAAGCAGTTATGAATGTGCTGTTCCGGGAAATGATGTTGACTAGTATTTCCGGCTGGATCGCGCTTTGGATCGATCCGAAGATCTATGTGGAAATGTTCCTGATCGGGATCGGAACCTATGCAGTTGTGGCAATGTTAGAATATCGAAGGATTAAACATGTGCCGATGGATGAGGCACTGAAAAATGTAGAGTAAGGGGAGAAAAAAAGAGAATTAAGGTACGGATCAGGGCAGACTAAGCTGCCCTGTAGATTGCCGGGACAATCTCGCGGAGGAGAGCAAGAAGCGCCTGAAACTGTGCGTGATGATAAATATTTTTCCGATAGACAGCACAGATGTCCCTGGTGTCATGAAAGTGATCCGGGGTAAAGAAATGAATATCCGGAAAGGAAGTAGTCCGTGCATAAATTTCAGGAAGAAAGGCAATCCCCATCCCTCGTCTTGCAAGAGAAAAGGCAGTATTACTGCTGGTGCAGATGCAGCGGATATTTGGATGGAAAGCAGCAGTATCGCAGATCTTCCGGCTGATCTTTCCGAGATCGTGATCTTCTGAAAGCAGAATAAAAGGAACTGCAGATAACGCAGGCAAATGAATTTGAGGAGTGGCAGAGATGCCCTCCTCTTTTGGTGATGGATCGGAAAAAGGACACAGAGAGTCAGGGATTGCCAGGACAAAACTTTCCTTTACCAGAAGCTCACTCTCAAAATTGATAGTATCCGGGCTGGAAATATCGAGAATCAGATCCAGCTTGTCTTCTTCCAGCATCTGCCGCAGGATGTAGGTCGGCTGCTCAATGATCTGGATATCACAGTTCTCATACATGGAATAAAAGCGTTCCAGAACCGGTGCCAGAAGCCGTTCACTTCGGTGGGGACTGAGACCCAGCCGGATCAGTGTCCGGGAACCGGAAACGATATCACCAAGCTTCCATTCCAACTGGGTATGAGAGTGGAGGGTAGAAACTGCCCATTCATAGAAAAGGGCGCCCGCATAGGTAAGCTTCATTTCGCCACGGTTCCGCTCAAAAAGAGGGGTTCCGGTTTCTTTTTCCAGAGCCTGAATGCTTAAGGAAAGGGAAGGCTGGGAAATATAAAGCTTCTGCGCCGCTTTGGTGATACTTTTTTCTTCGGCAATAGTGATGACATATTGCAGCTGATTCCAGTTCATAAAAAATCCTCCATAGGTTTAAACTATATTTTTAATAATAAAACATATATTTTACTAATGTCAATAGAGATGATAAAGTAAAGAAACAGGAGGAAGAAGAGATGAGTAAAGAGAGAATCAAAAATGGACTGATGCTGTTTGCATTTTTCTTTAAGATAGGATGTTTTACATTTGGAGGCGGATGGAGCATTCTGGCGCAGATGGAGCAGGAGTTTGTAGATAAACGAAAGCTGATCACAAAAGAGGAACTGCTGGATATGGTTGCAGTTGGAAAGTCAGTTCCCGGAATTATGATCACCAATATCAGTATGCTGTTTGGCTATTATGTAGGTGGTTGGTTCGGAGGTGTCTGCGCAGTACTCGGAATGACCTGTCCGGCGGTTCTGATCCTGTCGTTTGTTACTGCATTTTATAAGGTGCTGAAAAGTAATGTCTGGTGCTATGCGGCACTTCGCGGAATCCGCTGTGCGGTAGTTCCGATTATGGGAAGTGCGGCACTTTCACTGGGGAAAGAAGCGTTCCGCAGAAAATCAGCAATCCCGATCTGTGCGTTAGCACTGGCGCTCTGTGTATTTACGGATATCAGTAATGTGGTGATGATCGTAGCGGGAGTGATACTGGCGCTTTCTATAAGAGCGGTGAAAAAGACAAGAGGAGGACAGACGGCATGATCTATCTCAGACTTTTTACAGCGTTTATGAAAATCGGATTTACCAGCTTTGGCGGAATGTCGATGATTCCGGTTATTATGCAGGAGATGAAGGTCAATCAGTGGATGACGGCGGAGGATCTGACTAACTTGATCGCTATCGCAGAAATGACACCGGGACCGCTTGGGATTAACTGTGCGACTTTTGCCGGGATGCAGACGGCAGGTGTTCTGGGTGGGATTGCAGCGGTTATGGGCGTGCTGATGCCAGCTTATACGCTGACGCTTGGCGTAGCGGTGTGCTTTGCAAAGTTCCGTGGCAATGATATTATGAGCTGTATGTTAAATGTGATCAAGCCAATCTGCATCGCAATGATCCTTGCGGTGATTTTGGATCTGATGCAGGAAAATTATTTTCCGGATGCGAGGATTGACTGGTTTGGGTGCGGGATCGGAGTGATGATGTTTTATCTGATATTGAAGAAGAACTGGTCAGTACCGAAGGTGATCACTCTTGCGGCGGTGTTTGGAATAGTTGGATATGGTGTGCTTGGGATTGGATAGATTTATAGATAGAACAGAAGCGCCACTGGCGCTCAGCAACGCGCTCGGCGCGAGAATGTGCCGAGGCACAATCTTTTTTAATGCGATTTTACATAACTATGATCATGGGAAAGAAAAAATGATAGAAGAAAGAAAATTTAACCTAAACTTAACATAGATTTGATTGGAATTGCATAGACCACAGATAAAATGGAAAATGAGCTGAAAGGGAAGACATCATTGTAAAAAGTAAGTTTAAAAGATATTAACAAACACAGGGTAAATTGAGAGAGGAATTAATATGAACGAGAAAATTCAGATCATTTTCGGACTGCTTGGCGGTCTGGCAGTTTTTATCTATGGAATGAATATGATGAGTGAATGTCTGCAAAAGGCGGCGGGCGATAAAATGAAAAGCATTCTTGCACTTCTGACGAAGAATCCACTTCTGGGCGTGCTTGCCGGTGCGCTCACAACCGCGGTACTCCAGAGCAGCAGTGCGACGACAGTTATGGCGATCGGTTTCGTAAGTGCGGGACTGATGAACCTGCCACAGGCAATTTCCATCATTTTTGGTGCAAATATTGGTACAACCATGACAGCACAGATTATTGCGTTTAAGATCAGTGACTATATTTATGTGATTATTTTTATAGGATTTCTGATTTCATTTGTAACAAAATCAGAGAAAGTAAAAAGTATCGGCCAGACGATTTTTGCTTTTGGCCTTTTGTTCCTTGGAATTGAAACAATGGGAGATGTCATGAAACCATTGGCATCCAGTCCGGTATTCACAGACCTGATCGGACGGGTTGCACATATTCCGGTACTTGGTGTGGCAGTTGGTACACTTATGACGCTGGTCGTACAGAGCAGTAGTGCGACCATTGCGGTACTGCAGAACTTTGCTTCCCAGCCGGGATCGGACGGGGTTACGAGTATAATAGGGCTTGCAGGAGCAATCCCGATTCTTTTAGGTGATAATATCGGTACAACGATCACAGCACTCCTTGCCAGTATCGGACAGTCAAAAGATGCGAAGAGAACCGCTGTGGCGCATTGTATTTTTAATATTTCCGGCTGCTTTTTGTTTATCTGGTTCGTAAAACCATTTGCGGCACTGATCCAGAGCATTTCACCGAAAGGTCCGGAGATTGAAGTGATTTCCAGACAGATTGCAAATGCACATACTGTATTTAACATCACAATGACACTGATCTGGGTATGCCTGATTAAACTGATGGTGAAGATTGTCATGACACTGATCCCGGATGGCAAAAAAGGTGTTGAAGATCCAGGCAGCCCGATTTATCTGGATGAAAATATCATCAGTCAGCCGGCAGCAGCGCTGCAGCTTGTGGCAAAAGAGATTTTCCGTATGAGTGACCAGGTAGGAGATATTCTGAAGAAAACGATTGAGCTTGTGAAAAATGAAGAAGTGAAATCTATTGACGGTCTGAAAGAAAACGGAGAACAGGTTGAACGCCTTGGAAAGTGTATTACCGAATATCTTGCAGCTTTGTTTTCTTCGGGGTCATTGACCGAGCAGCAGGCAGCGCAGACGGCGAGCCTCATGTGTGTACTCAGCGATGTGGAACGTATGGGAACCTTAAGTGTGGAAATGGCAGAATGTATGTTGGAAAGATCAGACCGGAAGTATAAATATACACCGGAAGCGATGGATGAGCTGCAGAAGAGTTTGAAAGTACTGAATAAGATGTTCTGTGATTCTCTGAAGGCACTGCAGGGAGATGATGGTATCGAACCAGGCAAGATGATGAAGCGAAAGGATAAGCTTCTGGATCTGGATATCAAGATGCGGAAAGCGCATATTGAGCGTGTCAATAAAGGAAAATGTAAGGCAAGCCTTACTGCTCCGTTTACCAATATCCTGCATCTGATCGACCGTATGGGAAACAGTTGTATCAATCTTGCGGATGTGGCGGAAAGCGGAACAAGTATGAAATACTTTATGCTGGAAGAAAAATAAGAAGATGGAAAAATCCACGGACTTTAGAAGATTCAAAGTCCGTGGATTTTTTTAATCATGATATACGATTTTCCCACCACAGATCGTATACTTCACTTTGCCATACATAGGCGTTCCGGTAAATGGTGAGTTGGATGAAAGGGATGCATACTCGGTTGGAGTCCAACATTCGTTTTCATCGAAGATCACAAGGTCAGCTGCCTTTCCTTCGGCGAGCTGTCCGTATGGAAGGTGGTAAAGCTTTGCCGGATTGATGGTCATTTTTTCCAGAAGCTGAATAAGAGATAAATGTCCCGGTTTTACAAGGCTTGTGATGCCAAGGGCAAGGGAAGTCTCCAGACCGATGATTCCGCTTGGAGCTTCGGTGATTGGTTTTGCTTTTTCTTCTTTGCTGTGCGGTGCATGGTCGGTGGCAATCAAGTCGATGGTTCCATCTGCAAGTCCCTGAATAATCGCCTGACGGTCCTTTTCGGTACGGAGCGGCGGATTCATTTTCGCAAGTGTTCCATGCTCAAGGACTGCGTCTTCCGTCAGTGTAAAATGATGCGGTGTGGCTTCGGCGTGAAGTTTTGCACCCATTTTCTTATAAGTACGAACCAGATCGACAGAGATACCGGAGCTGATATGCTGGATCACAACATCGGCGCCGGATTTCAGTGCCAGCATGCAGTCTCTTGCAACCAGAGATTCTTCTGCAATGGAAGGAGAACCGTAGATGCCAAGCGCATCGGATACCTTTCCGTGGCTGATTCCGTTGTTGCGGATGAAAGAAGGATCTTCTTCGTGAAGGCTGACTGGTACGTTAAGCTTTGCCGCCTTTTCCATTGCGTGGAAGCAGAATTCTGCGTTTAGAAGCGGGATCCCGTCATCGGTAAATCCACATGCGCCTGCTTTTTTTAAGGCGTCCATATCGGTTTCTTCCTGCCCTTTCAGGTTGCAGGAAATCGAAGCAGCCTGGAAGATACGGATCTTTTCTTTGGAAGCACGCGAAAGGTTGTCTTTGAGAACCGGAACAGAGTCCACAGTCGGGGAAGTATTTGCCATGCAGATCACGGAAGTAAAACCGCCTTTTGCAGAGGCAAGTGCGCCGGTGTGGATGGTTTCTTTATAAGTAAATCCCGGATCACGGAAATGAACGTGGGTGTCAATCAGTCCCGGTGCAACCACAAGCCCGGCTGCGTCAAGGACTTCCGCTCCTTCTTTTGTAATCAGGGATGCCATTTCTTTGATGATGCCATTTTCAATTAGAAGATCCATTTTTTCGGAAAGTCCGGAAGCAGGATCGATGACAAGTCCGTTTTTGATAATCATAGTAGTTAAACCTCCTTGCAGGATATTAGTCTGCTTCTAGTATACGGGATGGGAAAAAGGTTTGTCAATGCGACAGGAGAAGTTGAGAAAATAAGACTGGCTACAGAATCCAAAAGAGATTTCAGTTTTGATGTATCCGATCTGGTATGTATCAAAATTGAAATCTTTTTTCTTTTATGCATGTCTCATATTCTTTTCAAGAGCAACTCTCTTCTTCCCAGTTGCACGGTAGAATTCCACGTGTTTTCCAAGAAAACTCTGGATGGCGGAAACGGTTTTTCCAGTCAGGAATGCACAGAAGATAGTGCCGATTCCGATGCCGTAGAATCCGTGGAGGATTGCAAGGGAAAGAATCACAGTAGTTGTCAGACAGGTGAGATCGAAGGTTGTCTTAACGATTTTATAGTTCTTTTTTACAATACCGGACAGATCGCGAGGGAAGATATCTGTCGGGATGATTGGAAGCATACAGTTGTTGGCAAGGCAGATACCGAAGCACACCAGTAAGAATCCTGCCAGGAAATAAATCGTGTGAAGAGGCAGGGAGTTCGGCAGAGCCTGGATCCATGCGTTGTGTACGTCGATCATTTTTCCAAATCCGATCCCGACTACGAAAGAGAAAAGGTAGCCGGGGCAGAATGAACGCTTGAGGATCATCAGTGTAATGACAAGCAGTGTCTGGAAAATATAATTCCATGTTCCGAAACTGAACACCGGGAAGGCGATGTTAAATACAAGCGGCACTGAGGAGATCGTTGAGATCCCGAATCCGCTTTTTGACATCAGATCCACGCCGAGTGAATTGATCAGCAGGACGATGAGCAGAGCGACTTCTCCGGCCAGATGAAATTTTTTCTTATTCATAGGTACAAATCCTTCTTTCCTGATAGATAATAATTTACAAAAATTTTATATTTAAGCTGTTTCTAATTATAATGAAGAAAACTGATAAAAACAAATGATTATTTTGAATGAACTGATTCTAAAATAGAATGAAATATGCTAAGATAATGGCGAGTAAAGAGTTGATTTTGAAAAATAAGATGACTGCGGAAGATAACAGAGGGAATATATGAATATCGAATATTTAAAATATTTTTCAGAGCTGGCAAAAATCCAGCATTATGGAAAGGCGGCAAAGGCACTGAATATTTCACAGCCGGGGCTCAGCCACGCAATCAAATCGTTAGAAGAAGAGTATGGAGTCCCACTTTTTCAGAAGGAAGGGCGGAATGTGAGTCTCAGCCGTTACGGTAAAGAACTGATGAAGGATGTGGATGAAATTCTGGGAGCGTATCTTCGTCTGGAAGAGCGGGCGGTAGGACTTCGGACGGAAGAGAAAACGGTGCGGATCGGCAGTGTGTATCCTCTGGCACCGGGGACGATTCCACATATGCTGAAAGAGTTTGGGGCGACATTTCCATTTATCATCTACAATCGGATGACACCGGAGATTGCAGAAGGACTTTTGGATGGAAAATATGATATCGGCTTTTGCTCGGATCTTTTGAAATCGGATGAGATCGAATATTATCCGATTCGGGATTCATATATCGCAGTAGTGGTTCCGAAGGGACATCCGCTTGAAAATAGAGAACGGATCAGTCTGAAAGAGACAGCCGGATACCCACAGATCATGTTTTCCAAGACCAGCGGTTTCCGTACTCTGCAGGAGCAGATTTTTGCAGAAGAAGGAATTAAGGTAAAGCCGGTATGTGCTGCGGAAGAGATTGAAGTTATCACAGGACTTGTGGAGAATGGGTTCGGGATTTCCGTATTGCCGTATATGGATATCGTGCGGCTGCACAATGTGGTGACGATTCCGGTGAAGACTTCAGGGTGGAATTCCAAATTCTACATTGCGCGAAGAAAGTATGGAATCCGTTCAGAGCAGGAGGATGCATTTTTCCGGTACTGGAAGAAGACAATAACCTGATGGATTATGATGCGGTAAAGACAGTGGGAAATTTGCTGTGGATGATAACAAATGACAGAAGATTCTTCATTAAAATTCGTTAAGAAACCTTGCACTTTCTGATAGAAGAAGTCTATAATCTGTTTTATGAAATATCGTTGCGAAAATCAAATGGGAGGTTACACAGGATGATAGAACAGATTGTAGAGTATAATAAGAAATTCGTGGAAAATAAAGGTTATGAGCCGTACCTGACCAGCAAGTACCCGAACAAGAAGCTTGCCGTGCTGACCTGTATGGATACCCGTCTGACAGAGCTTCTTCCGGCAGCGCTGGGACTGAAAAACGGAGATGCGAAGATTATCAAGAATGCAGGTGGAGTCATTACACATCCATACGGAAGTGTGGTCAGAAGCCTTCTGGTTGCTATCCTGGAGCTTGGTGTGGAGCAGGTTATGGTCATCGGACATACTGACTGCGGTGTACAGGGAATGGATGGAAGTGAGCTGTTAGAAGAACTGGTAGAGCGTGGAATTGACAAGCAGCACATCGATATCGTGAGACACAGTGGAATTGATCTGGAAAAATGGCTGGGTGGATTTGAATCTGTAGAGAAGTCAGTAGAAGAGACTGTGCATACACTGAAGACCCATCCGCTGATGCCGAAGGATATTGAAATCAAGGGATTTATTATGGATTCTGAGACCGGGGCACTTACGGAAGTGTAAGGAAAAGAAATAAAGAAAAAGAAAGATCCTCATAGCAAGGTGGTGCTGTGAGGAGTTTTATGGAGGAAGAGTAAGTCTTGCGCTTTTGAAATAAAGAAGCCTATAATTTGTTTAGTGAGATCACAGGAGAATAAAAATGGATGATTTAAAATCGTTTACCTATGTTTTAGCGGTTGCAGAGTGCAAAAGTATTTCAAAAGCTGCTGAACTTTTATATATTTCGCAGCCATCACTCAGCAGATTTATATCCAGTCTGGAACAGGAACTGGGAATTTTACTTTTCGAGCGGAAATCGAATGGAATCAATCTGACAGAGGCTGGAGAAATCTATGTTGCGTATGGAAAAGAAATCAAACGTTTGAACAGCACAATGGAGCATGAATTAAAGGAACTTCAATTATCTGAAGAACAGGAAATACATGTATGCATGTCTCTAAATGCCAGTCTTTTGCTGGCAATGGAAGTTCAGGAGAAGATCAGTAAAAAATACATCGGGTGTAAAGTAACATTTTCAAATGTTATGGCTAAGGAAATCCTGACAGGCTTAAAAAACAGGACCTATGACTTGGCAATAGGTCCGGATCTGAGTGAAAAGGATTCTTCTATCGTATTTGATTTTATTGTAGAAGATTATATGTTACTTGCAGTTCCAAAGAAGTATATGATGCTTCAGAAAGCAGAAAAAAGAGAAGGTGAAAAATATCCATGGATGGATATTTCGATGATGCCGAATGAGTTTATTATCCAGGACAATTCCTGTTATGTCAGACAAGAGATCAATCAGATATTTGAAGAATATGGAAAAGAATTGAAGCCAAAGATGATCGTAAACAGTTCGATGCTTGCAATGCAGACCTTGGAGCGAGAAATGGGATTCTGTTTTATATCAGAAGTATTTCTTCCATACATAACAAATACAAAAGATATTGATTTTTTTTGCATTGGAAAAAACAAGGTAAAAAAGACGAAAACAGGTATTATATATTTGAAAAATAAAATCCTTTCCAGACAGGAAAAATACTGTATATCTGTTTTGAAAGAGAAAATAAGAAATGGAGAAATAGGGGCATAGTATGAAGCTATACCCCTATTTTCTTTTGGCATTGGTGAAAACAGTAACAGACAATTATAATAAGATTAACGTGATGAGCCGGTAAACATCATATAAGAGAAGAATGAGAGTTTTTGGAAAAGCGCACTCCGAAAAAGCTTATTGTATATGGATACGGAGGAAAAGAAAGATGAGTATGGCTACAATAGGAGCGATCCTGACATTAATAGTTTTCGTTGCAGTTCTTGCAACGCCAAAATTACCAAACTGGTTTTGTTTTTTGATCATGGCACCGATCGTTGTATTTACAGGAACAATGGATGCAGATGGTGTATATGCCGTGCTAAGCAGTTCAAGCTTTCATCTGATGACAATTATTTGTATGTTTTCAGGAATGATTGCTGCAACAGGACTTGATATTGTAATGGGAAATGCTTTAGATAAATTAACTGGTAATGTAAGTGGAAAGAAAAAAGAAATGTTAATTTTTGCAATTCTTTATCTTGCATCAGGACTGGTATCATTTGTTCTGCAGAACAGTTATGTTGCAATGGCATTTTTACCGGTGATTTTCAGTATTGCCAAGAAAAATAAGATCAGTCATTCAAAAATGATTTTATTCGTAATCTATGCAAGTACTTTAGGTGGAGCTTGTACACTGATTGGAACACCGACAAATATTTATGCAAATACAGCACTTGAAGAAGCCGGACTTTCTCTTTTTGGTATGTTTGATTTTGCCTGGGTAGGCATCCCGATTTTTATTCTGGGTGGAATTTATATGATTGTGATGAACCGCTGGTGTCCGTCTTATGAGGAAACAGTGCCAAGTAATTCAGAGATAGAGGCAGCTACAGAAATTACACCTGAGATGAAAAAGAAACAGATGGTTGTAGGAATCAGTTTCCTTCTGTTTGTACTTGCTCTGATTTTGGATTCACTTACAGATATTACAGTGAACCCGAATTTTATCGGATATGCATTGATTGCAGTTTCTGTACTTACAACCGTTGTAAAACCAAAAGAAGTCATTACTTCATTCGGGGTAGATATGGTACTTTTCTGTGCAGGTATCAATTTGATCATTGCAGTTATGAAGAACAGCGGACTTGGAGAGGTGTTTGGATCCATCGTGTTGAGCATTCTTGGAGATACACATAATCTGTATCTGATCACAGCTGTACTGTTCCTTGGATCGGCAATTGCAACACAGTTTATGAACAATATGGCAACAGCAGGAGTGCTTGCCCCGATTGGGATTTCCATTGCAGAATCAATGGGAGCAAACCCACAGGCAATTGTTCTTGCAATTGCAATCGGAGCGGGATGCTCTTTCCTGACACCAATCGCATCAGGAACAAATCAGACATTAATGATCTTTACAAACTTAAAATTTACTGACTTTGCAAAATTTGGATGGCCATTGGTTATTATCAGCTTTATATGCTGTGTAGGAATTCTTCCATTGGTATTCCCGTTCTTTTAAAAGACAGAAAAGAGTTATGTATAACAAAGGGGGCAAAATTTTGTCCCCCGTTTCCAGTTTAAAATAAAGATAGATGAGGTGGCAGCATGAACACAGAATTAACTTATTCAACTCCGGAAGATGAAGGCGTATCATCAGAATATATTATTAATTTCCTGAATGAGATGGAAAAAAGAGAAGCAGAGATCCATGGGATCATGATCTTGAAAAACAATAAAGTTATATTTGAAGCATATAACGAACCGTACCGGAAAGAAATCCCGCATATTGTACATTCTTTTACAAAATGTTTTACAAATACAGCGGCAGGAATCGCTTATACAAAAGGACTTATAAAGCTGGAGAATAAGGTGCTTGATTATTTTCCGGAATACCGGGAGGGAGCAAATGAGTATCTTCAGAAGCTTACAATACGGAATTTACTTACGATGCGCAGTGGTCAGGAAAGAAGTATAGGTGGAAATGAATGGAGACCATTAAAAACCAGCTGGCTGGATGCATATTTTAAAGTACCGTTTGTAAAAGAGCCGGGAAGTGAATTTATGTATTCAAGTGGGAATTCTTATATTACGTCAGCGATCGTACAGCGTATTACAGGAAAAACATGCCATAAATTGATCGAAGAAGAACTGGCACCGTACATTGGCCTGGAGAAGTTTAGCTGGGGAGAAAGTCCGGAAGGAATCTGTTCAGGTGGAAATGGTGTGAGTATTACAGTGGAAGGAATGGCCAGACTTGGGTTACTTTATCTGAATCAGGGGAAATGGGGAGAGAAACAATTATTAAGTGCTGATTGGGTGGATCTTGCACTCGGTAAAAAGGATCCACAACCAAGGAAAGCAGGAGAAAAAGACTATAATTTTCACTGGACACATACGGGTGATATCTGGTGTGCAGATGGAATGTTTGGACAGACCTGTGCGATTGTTCCGGAACAAAATATGGTAATCGCTATCACTGCGGCAGACAGTAATTACCTGGAGACGGAACTGATTCAAAAAGAGATTTTGGATCCGATGAAAGAAGAAAGAAATCTCTCTGAAAAGATGTGGAATGTATTAAAAAATAAAGGACTTAGAATGTCTCTGGAAAATAAAAACAGATCCGTCAGTAACAGACTGATTTCAGAAAACCGGAAAATGGAAATAGATACGGTTGAGAATGAGGACAGGATTGAAATGATATGTCTGGAATTTTCAGAAGATGAAGTAAGATTCTGGATGACAGATCACAGAGGGACACATTTTGTAAGAGCAGGACTCGACTGTTGGATACATGGGGAAACATCTATGACAGGAGGATATCTGCACCATCAGTATGAGATGGATAAAATGAAAATTGCCGCATGCGCTTACTGGAAGTCAGAAAATGTGCTGATGATGGAATGGCGCTATCCGGAGATGGCTTTTTTTGATCATGTGTCTTTTGAATGGAAAGAAGACAGGGTATATATGAAACGCTGGGTAAATATGAATTCACAGGCACTGGAAAGACCGGTTGTAACAGCAAAAATATGCGAATCTTAATAATTATTAAGAAAACCATAGGTGTTCCTGTAAGGTAAGAGCCCTATGATAAACACAACGAAGCAAATACTAATGCAAATGGATGTTAAGGAGGAAGCACGAATGGAAATCAAGAAACCTGCAATTGCAGGAACATTAGAATCCAGTGACTGCCAGGTAACAGTAGAAGCCGGAGAAGGAAAAGTTGACTTTTCACTGGAAAGCGCAGTGATCAATCAGTATGGAAACCAGATTAAGAAAGTAGCTTATGAAACACTGGAAAATCTGGGAATCGATAATGTAAAGCTTACAATCGTAGATAAAGGAGCTCTTGACTGTACGATCAAAGCAAGAATCGAAGCAGCTGTTTACCGTTCGGTAGGACAGATCGAAGATTTACCGTGGGGAGGTGCGATCAGATAATGAATCCGAATAAAAAAAGACTTAGAAGAACTATGATGTTTTTAAATGCACAGAAACCGGGACTGATCAAAGATCCTTACATTTACAAACCGGATTCCATCATGCTTGATCTGGAAGATGCGGTTGCAGAAAACCAGAAAGATGCAGCCAGATTTTCTCTTTATCATGCACTTAAGACGATTAATTATAGAGGATGTGAACGTGTTGTCAGAATTAACGGACTGGATACTCCTTACTGGAAAGAAGATATCCGCTGCGCAGTAGCAGGCGGCTGTGATGCGATCCGTATTCCAAAGACAGAATCCGCACAGGACGTAAAAGTGGTAGAAGCTGAAGTTGTTCAGGCTGAAAAAGATTTCGGACGTGAAGAAGGAAGCGTTCTGATCATGGCAGCTATTGAATCAGCACGAGGCGTGATGCGTGCACTTGATATCTGCGAATCTTCCGAAAGACTTTTCGGTATTGCCCTTTCCGGCGGAGATTACACCAAAGACCTTCAGACACACATCACCGGAACCGGAATCGAGCTTATGGGAGCAAGACAGAACATGGTGATCGCAGCACGAGCAGCTGGTGTACAGTGCTTTGATACTGTATACACAGACCTTGATGATATGGATGGTTTCCGTCAGGATGTTGAGAATATCCACCTGATGGGGTTTGATGGAAAATCCATCATCAACCCAAGACAGATCAACATTGTACATGAAATCTTTACACCAAAACAGAAAGATATCATTTTCGCAGAAAAAGTTGTCCGTGAAATTGATACAAAGAAAGCACAGGGAATCGGTGTATTTACAGTAGACGGTAAGATGATTGATATCGCTTTCTATGACGGAGCAAAGAGAACAATCGAGCTTGCAAAAGCTTCAGGTGTGTATAAGGGGGATTTATAAGATGATTAACGCAGTAGGTAGAGATATCCCGGAAGAGATTTTAAAAGCAACTGGCAAAGAAGTATTTCAGGGTGTGCATCATTTTGACGGACATGTCTATAAAAAACACGGACCGGAAGTAGAATGTGTGATCAATTCCAACGGAAGCAAGATGGTAGACAGTATCCATGATGTTCTTGTAAAATGTGGCATTAAAGATGGTATGACAGTCAGCTTCCATCACCATTTCCGTGAAGGGGATTACGTTGTAAATATGGTAATGAAAGAGATCCATGATATGGGGATCAAGGACATTACTATCTGTGCAAGCTCTCTTGGAAAAGCACATGATCCTCTGGTAGAGTATATTGAAGATGGAACCATTACAAATATCCAGTCATCCGGTGTGCGTGGAAAGATCGGAGAAGCTATTTCCAATGGTAAATTAAAAGGTCTTGCGATCATGCGTTCCCACGGCGGACGTGTACGTGCCCTGGTAACAGGTGAGACACAGATCGATATCGCATTTATCGGAACTCCTACTTGTGATGAGTACGGTAACTGCCGTGGTATTGGGGGAAAATCTGACTGTGGTGTACTTTCCTACGCAATGTCAGATGCTTTCCATGCAAACAAAGTCGTAGCAATCACAGACTGCATGGTTCCGTTCCCGAACTTTCCGGCACATATTTCAATGACAAAGGTAGACTATGTTGTAGAAGTAGACCAGATCGGTGATCCGAAGAAAATCGCAACAGGTGCAGCAAAACCGACCACAGATATGAGAAAGCTGATGATGGCGGATTACTGTACACAGTTTGTTGTAAATACACCGTATTTCAAAGATGGATTCTCTTATCAGACAGGTGTCGGCGGAGCTTCTATCGCATCTACTATTTCACTTGCAAAGGTAATGAAAGAAAGAAATATCCGCATGCGTTTTGGTGTAGGTGGTCTTACAAAGCCGATGTGTGACCTTCTGATCAACGGTCAGGTAGATGCACTTCTGGATACACAGGACTTTGACCTTGCAGCCGTAGAATCTGTAAAAGATCTGCATCATTTCCGGATCAGTGCAGGTGAGTATGCGAACCCGTTCAACAAGGGTGCAGTTGTCAATAAATTGGATTTCGTAATTCTTGCAGCTTTGGAAGTTGACGTACACTTCAACTGTAACGTTGTTGTAGATTCTAATGGTATGATCACAGGAGCGCAGGGTGGACATCCGGATACAGCAGCCGGAGCAAAATGTGCCATCGTTATCGCACCGCTTCTTCAGGGAAGAACACCGGCAATCTGTACAGACGTAACAACCGTCACAACACCGGGAGAAAGTGTAGACGTTGTCATCACAGATTATGGTATTGCAATCAATCCGAAGAGACAGGATCTGATCGAAGCAATGAAAGATGTAGACCTTCCGTTTAAGACCATCGAAGAATTACGTGATATCGCTTACTCTATCGCGGGGGAACCACAGAAGGTACAGTTTGGAGATCGTGTTGTCGGTGTCATTGAAAGCCGTGACGGTACCATCATGGATGTTGTCCGTCAGATCAAGCCGTTTGAATTTGATGATTAAATTCTGATCGGAAAACTTACAGGTTATTGGCAATTGGATATAAAAGGAGAACCGTATGGGAAAGAATCAGGCAGTAGAGAAAGCAGAATACTTTGCAGAATCGATTGGCCGGATGGCGTATCAGGCGCTGCTTGAGGAAGTCTATACGGTTCCCAAACCGGGGCTTGTAGATCCGTATTCCTGTGGTGCCCACACTGATATGGATGTGCAGACCTTTGAAAGAAGTGCAGAGGCGTTGTATCCGTGGTTTGTCAGAATGGCATACCAGGGATATCAGCTGACCTGTACGCCGGAAGATCTTTTCCGTGAAATCCGTAAGACCGGAATGCTTGCGGAGGAAGCCATGTATCGGGCAACCGGACATGTGAATACACATAAAGGGATGATCTTTACCCTTGGAATATTCAGTGCGGCAGCGGGAAGATGTATCCAGGAAGACGGAACGGTTACTTTGCAATCCATCCTTCGGATGGAGCAGAAGATGACTGCCAGGATCTTAAGAGCCGAAATTGAGATGTTGGGAAAGGAACCTGCGAAAAGTAACGGTGAGAAAAATCTCGTACAATACGGGACTACAGGGATTCGCGGGGAAGCGCTTGCCGGATACCCATCTGTTTTTCATATTGCGCTTCCGGTACTGGAGGATGGACTTTTGCGGGGAATGGAGTGGAACCGGATCAAATTACAGATCCTTTTTGCACTGATGAGCCGGGTGCAGGATTCCAACATTTTATCGAGAAAGAATCCGTCAGTACTCTATCAGGTACAGATGGAAGCAATGCAGTTTCTGGAGGAAGGCGGAGCCTACTCAGAAGATGCGTTAGACAAACTGATCCGCATGGATGCGGATTATATAAAGCGTGGTATCAGCGCGGGTGGGTGTGCCGATCTACTTGCCACCTCACTGTTTCTTGCGATGCTGTGCAATAAAATTCCAAACGAGAACGGGGCAATCCTGAACCTCTTTCCAGTTGTAAAATAGAGCGTATAATAACTGAGAACGGGAATCAAATTTTCTGCCATGAATATGGACTGCACCAGACTGGTGAGGAATAAAAAAGATGACTTTTCACAAATGAGTGGGTGAAAAGTCATCTTTTTTATTTCATAGGAAATTCCAAAGGAACTTCCTATGAAATAAAAGGCACTGCGTGCCGGAGATGCGCACTTGCACGAAGATGAAGAATGTCGCAAGCGACCGCGCTCGGCGCGAGAATGTGCCGAGGCACATTCTTTCTTATTCATTAGGAGAAGATTCAGGATGGAGCCTCTTCTTGATGAAAAGGTCGTTTACGGAACAAAACGGTATCCCAGTCCGCGGATCGTCAGGATATACGCCGGATTCTGTCTGTCGTCCTCGATCTTACCACGAAGCCGGTTGATGTAGACCATGATTGCATTGTCATCAACGGCAACCGTATTGCCCCAGACATGCTCATAGATCATGTCCTTGGTGAAAACCTGCTGCGGATGCTTCATAAAGAGCAGAAGAAGTGCAGACTCCTTGGAAGAAAGGATAAGTTCTTCGCCATTTTTGTAAAAACGCATGGTTGTGGTATCATAGCTGAATGGACCGCATTCCAGAGTATCGGAATTGTCGAGTACCAGATTCTTGTTGCGGCGGATCAGTGCTTTTACTTTAGCACCAAGTACAAGCGGTCGGAACGGCTTGGTGATATAATCATCCGCTCCAAGTGAAAGCCCGTACAGAGAATCATAGTCTTCATTACGTCCGCTGACGATCATAACCGGAGTACTGATCCCCTGATTGCGAAGCCTTTTGATAACTTCAAACCCTTCCATATCTCCCAGCATGATATCCATAAGGATCAGGTCAAATGTATGATTTTTCAGGATGGACAGCGCATCCATGCCACAGTTTACTGTTGTTGTTTCCAGCTCATTGCTGTGCATTACTTTTTCCAGCAGCTTACAGATTGCCGGATCATCATCTACGATCAGTATTTTGTCAGCCATTGAGGCAACCTCCCAAAAGTAAAAATTTCAATAAATTCTATACAACTTATAAAAAACATTATAATATTAGAAAGAGAACAAGTCAATTGATAACAAACCGGGACGAGAATATATGAAGAAAAACAAAAAGACACTGATTGCTGCGATTCCACTTTTTTTAATCGTAATTCTTGTATTTGCAGGATTTGGTGTCTGGAAAAAGTACAGAGATACTTTGATGCAGAACCAGGAGGAACAGATGCTCCTGACAACCAGAATCCTGAGTGAAAATATGGCGATGTCCACAGAGGAATATGAGGAAAGTTTAAGCTTTCTTGCAAAAACAGCAGAGAACAGACCGCAGGATGAGGCAAAACAACTATATCGGGAATTTATAGACACACAGACCAGTTTTATCACGAATCTGTACCTGGAAGACGAACAGGGAAAGCTTTCAGAGAGTGTCAAGGATGTACAGATTGTAAGTTCACAGCTGCTCACTCAAAGCTCGGCAAAGAATAGCATTTATATGGAAAAAGATACAGGTGGGAAAATCTATAATGTATATAAGCGTGTTTTGAAGGATGGGAGAAAGATCTGTCTGATGATCGATGCGGAAAAATATTATCAGAAACTGATTTCGGGAATTCACATCGGAACGAATGGATACATTGTTGTCAAAGATGCAGAAGGAACGATCATCATGCATCCGAAGAAAGAACAATGGGGAATTCCGGTTATTGCAGGAAGGAAGAAAATGTATCCGGATCTGGATTACTCCAGTCTGGAGAAGATGATTGAGGATCAGAAGAAGAGAAAAGAAGGTATTTCTCATTATTATTCGTATTGGTGGACAAATGAAAAACGTCCGAGAGTACAGAAAATCAGTGCATATTCTCCGGTTCAGATCGGAGACAGCTTCTGGGTAGTCAGTGCGGTGATCGACTACGATGATCTGTACGAACCGATAGCTGAAGGTTTCTTGAAAATGGTATGTATTTTTGTTGGTATTTTGTTGGCTGCCGGTATTGCGGTTGTCTTATTTGGCAGAGTGATGCGTGATATGAGAAGAGCTGTGCGGGAGATCAATGATCTGAAAGAACTGAATGAGCAGTTGGAAAAAATGCATCGGAGCGAGCAGAGTATCGCACATCAGCAAAGACTTCAGATCATGGGAACTATGACAGGTGGTATCGCACATGAATTCAATAATTTTCTGACTCCGATCATGGGATATGCAGAGCTTCTGATGATGGAACTTCCGGAAGGATCAGAAGAACAGGACAGTGCAAAAGAAATTTATGAGGCTTCGGAAAAAGCAAAGGATGTAGTGCGCCAGATTTCGTCCCTGAGTCGAAAGAATGTAGAGACCGTTTATAAAAATATTTCGATAAAGAAATTCATGACGCGTGCAGAAAGGATGATGGAATCTGTCTGTACGCCTCTGATCCATATGGAAAGTGAGTTTTGTGTAGATGATGAAATGATCCTTGGAAATGCGACACAGCTGAACCAGGTGCTTTTAAATGTCTGCGTTAATGCGGTGCATGCGATTGGAAAAAATCAAGGAAATATCAGAATATCCTGCCATTCAGAAGAAAAAGAAAAACTGGCTCAGGGAGTGATTGAAAAGCTTTCGGATGTATGGAAAAAATATATCCATATCCAGGTGAAAGATAATGGGTGTGGAATGGATAAAGAGACGCTGCGTCAGATTTTTGATCCATTTTTTACAACGAAAAAAGGGGGAGAGGGTACCGGACTTGGACTGGCACTTGCGGAGCAGATTATTACTTCACATAAGGGATATATTTATGCAGAGAGCAAAAAAGGAGAAGGAAGTACCTTTCATATCTACCTTCCGGTACTGGATACAGAGCATATGCCACAGATTGTGCAGAATATTCCCAGAAAGGATTATCGGATCGTGGTGGCAGATGACAATGCAAAGGTATTGCAGCTGCTGAAAAAGAATTTTGAGAAGATCGGGATCCAGATTCAGACCTGTATGAAAAGAGAAGAACTGCAAAAATGTCTGGAACAGCAGGAGGCAGATGTACTGGTAGTAGACGAGACGATGGAGGATTGCAGTGGAGTGGATTTCTGTATGTCGCTTGCAGGCAGATATCCGGACATGCTGAAGCTTATTATTATTGATGGAGTCAGCCGTGAGGTGGCAGAGGCCCGGCAGAAAGGAATCATTGACGGATATGTAGAAAAACCGGTATCGGATACCGCAATTCTCGAGGCAATTCGGAATCGTGCCAACCAGCCGGTATAAGAAAAAAGACGCAGATATCTGTAAGGTGTAAGATAAGACAAACCCAACCTTAATACTTTTAAAGATTTACCTTAACAAAATGTAAGGAGGAATCTGTAAGAGTGTAAGGTTGGGTTTTTATAATGGAATCATCAAATAAATGGTACGAAAAAGTACCCGTACAAAAGGAAGGAGAAAATGCCATGAGTGAAGCAATGCTTGCCTTATTGGGATTTGCAACCATCATTATTGTGATTGCGTTGCTCTTAAGAAATGTAACGGTACCGGCTCTTGCATTTGTCAGTGTATCAACTGTAACAGGTGCGATCCTTGTAGCAACCGGAACATTTACGATTGAAGAAATGGGGGAATTTGTAACAGCCGGTGTAGCAGGAGTACATGGTACTGCAGCGCTGTTTATCTTCTCTGTACTTTTCTTTGGAATTATGACAGATGTAGGAATGTTCGACAAGATCATCAATGCATTGATGAAGAAAGTCGGAAGTAATGTAGTCGGTGTTGCCATGATGACCTGTATCATTGCTATGATCGGACATCTGGATGGAGGCGGTGCCTCTACATTCCTGATCACAATTCCGGCAATGCTCCCGGTTTACAAACGTCTGAATATGAGACCGACAACTCTGATGCTCATCTGTGTATCTGCAATGGGTGTAATGAACCTTCTGCCATGGGGCGGACCGACAATGCGTGCGGCTACTGTCCTTGGAATTGAACCAAATGCACTGTGGAAACAGATCATTCCAATGCAGGTTGTAGGTATTTTTATTGCACTTGGAACAGCATTTATCTGGGGAAATATCGAAAAGAAGAGAGGTGCAGGCACTTCTTCAGCAGAAAAGATCGAGTATGGCGGAATTGAAGATGAAGCCGTAACAGATGATGAAAAGAATGAGCTTGCAAGACCGAAACTCTTTGTGTTCAATGTAATCGTAACACTGGTAGTGATCGTAAACCTGGTTCTTGCAAAGGTACCGTCTTACTATATCTTTATGGTAGGATGTGCAGTAGCACTTTTTGTAAACTACCCGGGTGCAAAAATGCAGGGTAAGATCATTAAATCCCATGCAGGTCCGGCACTTACCATGGCATCTACGATTCTTTGTGCAGGTGTATTTCTTGGAGTGATGCAGCAAACAGAGATCATGACTCATATGGCTAATGTACTTGCAAATGTAGTTCCACAGTCTATGGGAAGATTTTTACCGCTTATCGTAGGTCTGGTATCTGTACCGCTTACACTGATGTTTGATACCGATTCCTTCTTCTTCGGAATGCTTCCGGTACTGATCGGAATCGGAAACGAATTCGGTGTAAATCCGGCACATATTGCCATTGCAATGGTTGTTTGCCGTAACTGTGCAACTTTCATCAGCCCGGTTGTTCCTGCTACTTTCCTTGGAACCGGACTTGCCGGTGTGGAGATCAAAGATCACATCAAGAACAGTTTCTTCTGGATCTGGGGTGTAAGTATTATCTGTCTGATCTCAGGTATAATTCTTGGAGTTATCAAATTCTAGTTAGATAAATAAAAAGATCCTGTATTTCATGTGATTTGTACATGGAGTACGGGATTTTTTTGGATATGCATATAAAATGGTCTGATGATTGAAATGCAACGAAAGTGCTCGAAAATGTTATGCAGGGTATAAGATTTTAGGAAAATGTGATAGAGTTATTTTACTTCGATTTAGTTCTAAAATCGAAAAAGTATCTAATTAACCATAATCAGAAGGTATCTCATTTTCGGTGCTCAATTTTCGAGTAAACTCCCGACAATGAACAAAGCAAAAGAAAATATAGAAGTATGGGAGTTTGCCTTTACAAAGGATGACAGTATGTTAAAATATTTATAGTAGAAAAGTCAGATTTTCCTTTCTATATTTTTACAATGCAGAAAGGGGAATCATATGACAGAAGAAAAGAAACAATTAACAGAAAATCAGGATAGCTTTATAATGCATCCAACGGTAGATTTCTGCTTCAAGGAATTAATGGAGAATGCAAAAGTAAGACAGGGATTGATTGCGGCAATTCTAAAGAAAGATCCAGAAGAAATTCAGAAAACAAAGTTGATGCCAACAATTTTAAGGAAAGAATATCCGGAAGATAAATACGGGATTCTGGATGTAAGAGTTCTCTTGAAAAATGGAGAGCAGATGGATTTGGAAATGCAGGTGGTGCCATTTGAATTCTGGTTTCAGAGGAGCTTTTATTATCTGTCAAAGATGGTAACGGATCAAATGAAAACAGGGGATACTTATGATAGAATTAAACCGTGCATTCATGTTGGAATTTTGGACTTTAATTTCTTTGAAAATGATACCAGATGTTATCATGCGGGAATGTTCTGTGATAAAGAGACTGGAGAAGTGCTGACGGACTTGCTGCAGATTCATATTCTGGAATTGAAAAAGTTGCCACCGGAAAGTCAGAATGAAACTGGGATCATCCAGTGGATGCGATTTATGAGCGGAAAGAACAGAAAGGATTTTGCAAAGATGGCAGAGCAAAATGAATATATTAAAGAAGCTTATGAATGTCTGGAGAAGATGAGTGCAGATGAAAGAAAAAGAAGAGAATACGAAGAAAGACAAAAAATTTTGTGGGATCATAATTCGTTTATGAAAAGTGCAAAAATAATTGGGATGCGAGAAGGTCGTGAAGAAGGACGTGAAGAAGGACGTGAGGAAGGACGTAAAGAAGGACGTAAAGAAGGGCGTAAAGAAGGGTACAGGGAAGCATTAGTTTCAATTGTTATAAAAAAATTGCAAAAAGGGATGTCAGCAGAGGAAATTGCAGATTTTCTGGAAGAGGATGTCTTGACGATACAGAGAATCTATGATATTGCCAATACCTATGCACCGGAATATGATATAGAAAAAATAGTACAAAAGTTGGGAAACACATCGGGAATGAAACAAAAGTAAGAAAAGAGTAAGTCAAATCAGATAGATGAGTGATTTGACTTACTCTTTTTTCGCATGTAATTAGTTGTTGTTCACTTATAAAGTAAAAACACCATATGAGGATGCCCTAAGGCATATGCCTTAGTATGAGGAATGTTTTACTTCAAAATTTTCCGCAAAATACAAGTAATAATTCCCACCACGCAGAATGGAAAATATGCCGGGTAAAGGGAACCAAATACCAGGATACCGCCTCTGATACCGGTCAGCAACTGAACATCAGCAGGAATTGCAGCTGCGGCTAGACTGAAGAGGTAGGACAGAACATATACTAGGACAAAATAAGTAAGTCCGCGTCCGGTTCCGTGTCGGATGCCACTTAATGTGAAAAAGAACGTAGACAGCATCCAGATCAGCATAACCGCTCCGACAGTCAGATAAGCAATCAGAGTAAGATCTGGATTGGATGTCAGTGTATTGATATCTCCATAATCAGACAGCTGATTCCAGAATGAAAAAAAGGTAATCGCCAGGATGATGGCGGACATCAGAACCGGTGCCGGGCGAAGGATGAAAGTGGTCAGTTTCTCAGCGGCAGTACTTCCGGTGCGGGCAATATTCCGGATTGGAGCAGCCAGTTCTTCGGAAGAGGAATCGGGACGTCTGCGGGAATTTCTCCGTTCTGTCCGTCTGGCTGGTCTTTGGCGGTCATAATAAGAATCCTCTTCTTCATAATCATCGTCATAATCAGGAGCAAGCCTGTCTGTTTCATCGTAGTAGTCGTCAGTTTCATAATCGTTAAGGTAGTCTGTGTCGTCATAACGGTCGTCATAATCATCCTGCCCCACAGGGATCGACGGGAGATCGCCTGTATAAGTTACTTCAAAGTTGTCATCAAAATAGTCGTCTATATTTTTTTTATTATTCATAAAACAAATACACCCTCCTTGTGCATAAGTGTATGGTAACTGTTTTGACAGTCTGTGTCAAATAAATAATGAGATGATTGTGAAATCTGAAAAATTGAAAATGGGTTAATGTAGCAAAGATGGAAAGAGAAAGAGTGGTAGGGGACATCATTCTATGGTAGAATAAATCTGTATGAAAAAATAAATGAGGACAGAAAAATATGGCAATCAATATAGCAACAAAAGCAATCCTGAAAATCCTGTCTTTTGGAGGGATTGATGTAGAAGTATCAAGGCAGCTTGCGGATCTGAAAAGACTGGATCCGATGAAAATTTTTTATAAAAAAATGGATCTGCAGGTATATAACGGAGATTATGAAGTTCCGATCCGGGTATTTTTCCCGGATGAAGCATCGTGTCTGGAAAAAGATCAGATCAAGGGACGAAAGATCATGCTTTTCCTTCACGGAGGAGGATGGGCGACTGAGCATGTGGAAAATTATGAGAGAGTATGTTCCCGGATGGCACAGGCGACGGGGCAGACTGTAGCAGCAGTAGAATACCGCTTGGCGCCGGAGCACAAGTTCCCGACCGGGCTTATGGACTGTTATGCCGTGGCAAGAGCATTGTATACGCATCCGGATACAAAGCCGGAGGATATTACTCTGATTGGAGACAGTGCAGGTGGCAATCTGGCAGCTGCATTGTCCATTATGGCACGGGACCGTGGCGAATTTATGCCAAAGAGACAAATTCTGATCTATCCGGCAGTCAATAATGATTATTCAGAGAAGAGTCTGTTCTCTTCTGTAAGGGAGAACGGGCAGGATTATCTTCTGACGGCAGGCAAATTAAAAGATTATATCAATCTTTATGCAGGTTCGGAAAAGGACAAGCTAAGTCCATATTTCGCACCGATTCTGGAAAAGGATCTGACCGGGCAGCCGGATACCCTGATCCTGACGTCAGAATTTGATCCGCTCCGGGATGAGGGAGAAGCGTATGGAAGACGTCTTGCAGAGGCAGGTAACCGGGTGGAAGTACACCGGATCAAGGATGCACTTCACGGATATTTTGCACTGGGAATCCGGAGTCTGCATGTACAGGAAAGTTTTGAATATATCAATCATTTTCTGGAGGGGGAATAGAAAATGCCGCAGACAAATGTAAAGCACTGGAGAAGGCTGGACAATGCAGCGAAGCTTTTTCCGGCGGCGAGCAGTAAAAGGGATACCCGTGTATTCCGGTTTTACTGTGAATTGAAAGAGGATATACAGCAGGAGATCCTGCAGAAGGCGGTAGACAGGACACTGGAAAAATATCCGATTTTTCTGTCCGTGCTGCGAAAGGGATTGTTCTGGCATTATCTGGAACAGAGTAATAAAAGACCGGTTGTAAGAGAAGAGTATAAGGAGCCGTGCAGCAGCCTTTATATCCGTGACAAGAGAGACCTGCTTTTTGAAGTGACTTATTACAAAAAGAGAATCAATTTTGAGGTCTTTCATGTGCTGACAGACGGAACCGGTGCCAGTGAATTTGTACGGGAGCTGGTGAAAAATTATCTGTATCTGGCACATCATGAGGATGGACTGGAGGATGTGGTTCTGTCAGAGTATTCGGAGAGCCTTTCCGATCAGGAAGCGGATGGATTTGAAAGATATTATTCCCGCCAGGCAGACCGCAAAAAGGAGAAAAAACCGGCAGCGCATCAGCTTCGCGGAAATAGTCGTGAGCTTGGAAGTCTGCAGACGACAGAGGCAGAAATTCCGGTCGAAGAACTGAAGCTCCAGGCAAAGAATTATGGTGTATCGATGACGGTATTTCTGACTGCGGTATATCTGTGTGCGATTCACCGGACAATGACAAGACGGCAGGAAAGCAAGCCGGTTGTACTGATGGTTCCGGTAAATTTGCGTAATTTCTTTCCGACCAATACAATGCTCAATTTTTTCAACTGGATCGAACCGGGATATCATTTTCAGGGTGGAAAAGAAGAGTTCGCAGATGTTGTGCAAAAAGTAAATGCATGCTTTAAAGAAGAACTGACAGCGGAAAAGATGGAGAAGCGGATGAACGATTACTTCGCCTTGCAGGTGCATCCAATCCTGAAATTTGCGCCGCTGGAACTGAAAAATGTCTGTATCAATATCGGGGCGAGGACGGCAGAAAGTGATGTGACCGCTATTTTTTCCAACATGGGAATCATCCGGATGCCGGAAAGCTATGAGACGTATATCAGGTATTTTGGCGTTTATACAAGTACTCCGAAAGTAGAGCTTTGTATGTGTTCCTTCCGGGATAAGATTTATCTGGGATTTACGTCCAGATATGACTGTGATGCAATCAAAGAGAATTTTTTCCAAATTCTGAAAGAACAGGAAGTGAAAACGGAGATTCTTAAGGTGGAATATCCGGAAAGCGTCATGACAGAAGCGAAGGGGATGCAGATATTCAAAATATTTACATTCCTTTGCATGATCGCTATCGTAACGGCACTTGGCGTGGATTATAGTATTGATAAGACATTTTATTTATCGCTATTCGTTTGTGGAGGTGCATTCAGCATGTGGCTTGCGCTTGCGGTTGGATTTTTTAAACGTTATAATCTGCTGAAAAATGCCATGTGGCAGCTGATCATTGTAACAGTAGGCTGTATCATCTGGGACTGGCTGACCAGGTGGCATGGCTGGTCGATTGATTTTGTTCTTCCGGGAGTAAGTGGTCTGATTATGATTTCGATGCTGATCATATCGAGGGTGTATTATCGCCAGGCGAAGGATTATCTGGTATATTTTGTGATGGCAGCACTTTATGGAATGATCCTACCGTTTTTCTTTCTGGTGACAGGAAAGGTAAAGATTGTATTTCCGTCTGTAATTTCGATTGGGATGGGAGTGCTGATGCTGATCGGACTGGTCCTTTTTAAAGGGAAAGAAGTCAGGCAGGAGATGGAAAAAAATTTACATGTATAAAGCGGAGGTGCCGCTAAATTATCGAGTTTGATAATTTGGCGGCACCATATTTTTGCATGCAAATATTATTTTGTCTTTTTAGCAAGATAATCTGCGAGAGATTGAAATTGAATTAATAGTTCTTCTTGATGTTGATAATCAAATTTTTTAAAAAGAATAAGCATTTTTCGTTCGTAGCGCGAAAGAAAATGGGGGGTAGAAGTCTTAATACCTAATACTTCATCAGCAGAAAGCTGATATAAACTGAGTAATCTAGCAAATGTTTCAAGATCGGGTTCGGCTACATTGTTTTCATAACCGGAAAGAGTCTTACGGTTGATGCCAGTCAGTTCCATTACTGTCTTTTGCGTATAGGATTTTTCTTCGCGCGCTGTCCGGAGAATTTCTCCTATATGTTCCATGGGCGATCGTCCTTTCGAAGATTTCATATATAATATAAGTGAAGTGGTATGTACTATTGCTATTATATAAGAAATAGACGTTAAAAAGAGGGGAATTCTTAGAAAAAGTACCAATAAATCAAAAAAGTCTTAAAATTAAAGATACGCATGTGCTATCATATTCAAACTTTAATCTTTCCGCCTATGATCTCTAACGAAATAGGAATTGTGAGACTTGCGGCGCCATATTTTTTGTATGCAAAAATATGACAAGTGCGGTGATTTGAATCAGGAGTTCTTCCTGATGTTTGGGGTCAAGTTCTTTAAATAAAGAAAGAACCTGGAATTCACATTGAGGCAGAGAGTCGGAAGAAGCTTTTCCACCAATATCTAATACTTCATCGGCAGAAATACCATAGAGATTGGCAAGAGTCGCAAAGGTTGATAGATCTGGCTCGGCAACGTTGTTCTCGTAACCAGAAAGCGATTTCCTGTGGATGCCGGTTAATTCCATTACTTGTTTTTGTGTATATTTTTTATTCTCACGGGCATATTTCAGAATCTTGCCAATATCTTTCATGAAAACGGTTTCCTTTCAAAATTACTACTTTTTCATTATAAAGCACAAAGATAAGAAGACTCAATTTTGAAAGCTGTGGTTTTTTATCGAATTATGTATCAAGGAATTACCTATTATTAAATATTAAAACCTATTATTAAAAGACTGAAAAATATGGATTATAACATTAAAAATCGCAAAAGTAGCGGAACTGTTAATAAAACGATATTTTTTCGGGAGGGGGGAAGAAAAGGAAAAACAAAATCTTAAAAAATACGTTAAAAAGATGTAGAAGTCTTAGAAAAGGTAAGAATAATATTGACTTCTTAAAAATTAAGACTTATAATAGCCACGATGGGATACGTATGCAAAAAAGCATATCATTTTTTAAAATCAGAAAGAGAGGAAATTAGAGATGAAAAAGAGAAGAGTACTTCATCAGGCATGTGCGTTCTCTGTCGCAGTAATGCTCGTTGGAGTAAATGCTGTACCAGTTGTTGCAGCTGATAATGCTCCTGCTGCATATACTAATGCAGATGAGACATGGAAGGGAAAAGCTTGGGCTATTATTACAGTTGATTCCGAAAAAGGATCTTTTGAAGGTGGCACTAATACCAATAATGTTGGACATTTGGAAGATAATGACTATGCAATTGGTTATTTTCCAACTGTTATTCCAAAGGATGGCTATACATGGACAGGATGGGATATTACAGAACCAGACGGTGCTGTAAATCACTTAAATACTGAGTTTGTTGGCGCTAAGTCATGCATGGTTGCTCCAAAGGTCGGAGAATTTAAAGTAGTAGCTACATTTAAAAAGGATGCTCCAGCAGAAAAGGAAACTACTACTTTAGTAACTTTTAATAATAGTTTTGATGGAAATGCAACACTTGCTTCAGGAAATTCAGCAGATCAGTTTACATTTTGGAATGAGGATTCAGCAGTATATGATATTCCTAAATATAATGTAAAGGATGGATATGAAATAACTGGATGGACAGTAACAGGTTCAGAGACAACTACTTGGCCAAAAGATAAGACAACTTTTACATTAAGTGATGTTAAAGCAGCATATTCTGATAATGGAGAAAAAGTTGAAGGGTTTGCAACCGTAGTCCCTGTTGTATCTAAAAAAGAGGAATCTAAAAAAGTAGTTGTTAACGCAACGGTCAAAGTTGATCCTAACAAAGGTTACTTTGAAGTGTACGGAGACAAAAAACCTTATGAGACTACAAATGAGAATCTTCAGGATGATGGTTGCAAACTGGGCTATCTTCCAAAAGTAGTAGCAAAAGATGGTTATACATGGACAGGTTGGAATGTAAAAGATGAAGAAGGTAATGTTGTATACTCTAACATTACAACAGATACTTTTGAACTTATGTTTGATTGTACAAAATCTCAAAATTATACTGTAGAAGCTACTTTTGAAGAGAACAAAGCTGAAGAAAAAACAGTAGAAGTTTATTTCAATATTATTGATTCAGAAAAAGGATCATTCCCGGATTATGCACCATCAACAGTTGTTTCTTTCAAAGGTATTGCTGCAGATACAGACCAGCAGTTTGAAATTCCGGCAGTAAAAGCAAATGATGGATACAAGTTTACTGGATGGAAAGTTGAAGGCGCTGAAACACAGAATTGGGATGCAGATGCTAAAACATTTGGTGTGACAGGACTTGCACATTTCCCAGAAGGATCTAATGTTGGTTATGTAACAATTACACCTGAATTTGAAAAAGTTGAAGAAACACCGGCTGTAGCAGTAGCAAACGCATATGTTGTAATTGATTCAACAGAAGGATCATTCGAAGGATACGAAGGAGCAACACAACTTGATAACGAAAACCTTCAGGATAGCAAATACAACCTTGGATTCCTTCCGACAGTAGTAGCAAATGAAGGATATACATTCAAAGGCTGGAAAGTAACAAACAAAGCAGGCGAAGAAATTTACAACCTTGATGCAAATGCAACATCAATTTCATTCCCATACGGAGTAGCTGATGACTACACAGTAACAGCTGTTCTTGAAAAGAATGAAACTCCGGTTGATCCGGATCAGCCATCAGTTGATCCTTCAAAACCAAGTACTCCAGAAGAAAAACCGGGTACTTCAATTGAAGAGAACAAGAAAGATGACAAAACATCTACAACAGTAGCAAAAGATGACAAAAAGACAAACAAGAAGGAATCTGCTAAGAAAGCAAATGAGCAGAAATCTGATACAGTTCAGACTGGTGATCATAGCAACGTATTCGTATACGTAGCAACACTTCTTATTGCAGGTGCTGCAGCAGTTGTAGCATTCTTCAGAAGAAGAAACGCATAATCTGGTCTTAGCAATAAGCACAGATGATGTGAATTTAATCAGGTGGCTGTGAGTTCTCTCACAGCTACCTGAAGTTTATAAAGGATATTTCTATATGAATAAGCATACGAATCCAACTATCGCAAAAAGACCAAAGAAAACTCATCGTGACCGCGGGACAGAGATAGGTTCTGTTCTTGTCATACTTCTTGCATGTGTGGTGATTGGTGGAGGTATTTATTTTGTACGGCAAAAATTGAGTGGGGGAAAGAATACCACACAAAAAGTTGGCGATACAATTACCATCACACCACAGAAGTTAGACAAGACGCAGCTAAAAGCATTAATTGACAACACAGAATCTATTAATACAGAGACCTATACCGATGAATCCGTAAATGAGCTGAAAGCGGCTGTAGAGAAGGGAAATACACTTTTACGTGGGGTTCCCGGACAGGATGCAATCGAAGAAACGTATATGGAAATTGTTAACGCGATCCAGGGGTTGACCAAAAAAGACACGCAGTAATGCGTGTCTTTTTTGGTTCTATATTGAAATAATGGAAGAACAATTAACCAACTGTTCTGTATTTTTTATCTACAACGTTAAGAAGCTCATATCCGTCTTCTGTTACGAGAACAAGGTCTTCGATACGTACACCGTATTTGCCTTCGATGTAGATTCCCGGTTCGATCGAGAAGATCATACCCGGTTCAGCTACGTTCTTGTTGATCGGGCTTACATCACCGTATTCATGGTCTTCCTGGCCGATGAAATGTCCAAGACGAATCTTCCAGTATTCGCCGTATCCTGCTTCGCCGATGAGATCTCTTGCCTGCGCATCGATATCACAGAAACGTACGCCTGGTTTGATGATGGCTTCTGCTTTCTCAACCGCTGTACGAACAAGGTCATGGATTGCAGCCTGTTCTTCGTCTACGCTCTTGCAGTAGAAGGTTCTTGTCATATCTGAGCAATAACCGTTCCAGATGCATCCCATATCGATCAGAACGCATTCTCCGGCTTTCAGAGTTCTTGTCTCGCTTGGTGAGTGATGTTGGTCAGCAGCGTTAGCACCGAAGCATACGATTGTATCAAAGCTGAGTCCTGTTGCGCCTTCTTTGTAGTATTCTGCTTCAATGAAATCAGCAATCTGTTTTTCTGTCATGCCTTCTTTAATGTAGGCAGCAGCTCTTTCCATAACCATGTCATTGATTACAGATGCCTGTCTCATGATCTTGATTTCTTCTTCATTCTTAACAGCACGAACACCGTCTACACAGTCAGATCCCCATACCGTTTTCAGTTCCGGGCAGCGTTCCTGAAGCGGGATCAGGAAACGAGCAGGAAATGTTTTGTCGATACCGATTACGCCCTTGGTATCGATATGTTCTGTCAGAACCCCGATCTGATCATCCATATCACTGAACCATACTTCTTCAAATCCTGTATCAGATACATAATACAGATAGTTCAAGAACATGGTGTGCTTTCCGTTTGTACGAAGCAGCAGAGCGTACAATCTTTCCCCTGGATGTACCATGATGCCCGTTAAAAAGCGGATGCTGAGTGGATCAGATACAAGTAACTGATCGATTCCTTTTTTTCTCATTTTTTCCAATACGCGTTCCATTCTTTCGTTCATTGCTATAATGCTCCTCTCTTAAATACACTACACCAATCATAGCACATTACAGGTAAAATATGAAGAGAAAGCTGTCATCTATTTTTTTTAAATGTGTCTTATGCGTTGCTGGTCACAGGTACTGTGAACAGTAACTTTTACGAACAGTGCAGGATCTTCTTTGCATTTTCCACACGTTCTCTCGAAGGTGGATTGATCCCTTCGAGGGGATAATCAAGTCCCAGCTCTTTCCATTTGTAGGCACCAAGTGTGTGATAAGGCAGGATTTCTACTCTTTCTACATTATCAAGTGTCTGGATAAAATCATTTAACCGGTTTAAGTATTCATCATAGTCGCTGCGCTCCGGTACGAGCACATGGCGGATCCAGACAGGTTTTTTGATATCGGAGAGAAAGCGGATCATATCCAGAATGTTTTTATTCGTTTTTCCGGTCAGTTCTTTGTGAGCTTTTTCATCGATATGTTTGATATCAACAAGAAGAAGATCGGTATACTGCATCAGCTCCTGGAATTTGGAGAAAAATGGTTCTTCTCTGGTAAAAGGACCACCTGCAGTATCAATCGTTGTGTGAATACCTTTTGCCTTTGCTTTTTTGAAAAGATCCAGCAGAAAATCAATCTGTAGGAGGGGTTCTCCGCCGCTTACGGTGATTCCACCGCCATTTTTCCAGTAAGTGCGGTAACGCAGAGTCTGCGCAAGAAGCTCATCGGCACTGCGCCAGGTGGCGCCGTTTTTATCTGTCATATTCCAGGTGTCAGGGTTATGGCAGAACTGACATCTCAGTGGACATCCCTGAACAAATATAATAAAACGTACCCCAGGCCCGTCAACAGAACCAAAGCTTTCTGTAGAGTGAATAAGTCCTTTGATTTGAGTCATATGAAAATCTCCTTTTTCATTGTGTGATTGGAAAACTGCGGATCAGGCAGAGTCTTTTAAATGCCTTAGTATGCAGGAAAAGCTGCCAGCAGCATCTCTGTATGTGCCGAAAGTCATGCACTTTAAAATGCATGACTTCCAGCATAACGATATGTTTGGCAAAAGAGTGTAAGTTCGGTAATTACATACGATCGTGGCAGGTTCTTGCGATCACATCGAGCTGCTGTTCGCGTGTAAGGTCGATGAACTTAACCGCATATCCTGATACACGGATCGTAAAGTTTGCGTATTCTTCTTTTTCCGGATGTTCCATAGCGTCAAGAAGTTTTTCTGTTCCGAATACGTTGACGTTCAGATGGTGAGCACCCTGAGAGAAGTATCCGTCCATAACATTTACCAGGTTGTTAATGCGTTCCTCCGGAGTATGTCCGATTGCATTCGGGTTGATGGTCTGGGTGTTAGAGATTCCGTCAAGTGCCCATTCGTAAGGCAGCTTGGCAACGGAGTTCAGGGAAGCAAGAAGTCCGTTCTGTTCAGCACCGTAGCTTGGGTTTGCTCCAGGTGAAAGCGGTGCGCCTGCTTTTCTTCCATCCGGAAGAGCACCGGTAGCTTTTCCATATACAACGTTTGAGGTAATGGTAAGGATAGAAGTTGTCGGTTCGGATTCACGGTAGGTGTGATGCTTTTTCAGTTTCTTCATAAATGTCTGAAGAAGCCATACTGCGATATCATCTGCGCGGTCATCATCATTTCCGTATTTCGGGAAATCACCGGTTGTCTCGAAATCTACAACGAGTCCGTTTTCGTCACGGATTGTTTTCACTTTTGCATATTTGATCGCACTTAAGGAGTCAACTACATGAGAGAATCCTGCGATACCTGTTGCAAATGTACGACGTACATCGGTATCGATCAGTGCCATCTGAGATGCTTCATAGTAGTATTTGTCATGCATGTACTGGATCAGGTTCAGTACGTTTACATACAGTCCGGCGAGCCAGTCCATCATCTTGTCGTATTTAGCCATTACTTCATCATAATCAAGGTATTCAGAAGTGATCGGTGTGTAAGCCGGTCCTACCTGATCTTTTGACTTGCAGTCGACACCACCGTTGATCGCGTAAAGAAGGCATTTTGCAAGGTTTGCTCTTGCTCCGAAAAACTGCATTTCTTTACCTGTCTGTGTTGCAGATACGCAGCAGCAGATAGAATAGTCATCGCCCCATACCGGACGCATTGCATCATCATTTTCATACTGGATAGAACTTGTTTCAATAGAAATATGTGAAGCGTAGTCCTTGAAGTTCTTCGGAAGACGTTCTGTGTAAAGTACAGTCAGGTTCGGTTCCGGAGAAGGTCCCATGTTTTCCAGGGTGTGCAGGAAACGGTAGTCTGTCTTTGTTACCATAGAACGTCCGTCCTGTCCCATTCCGCCGACTTCCAGTGTAGCCCAAACCGGGTCACCAGAGAAGAGCTGGTTGTAAGATGGGATACGTGCGAACTTAACCATACGGAATTTCATTGTCATATGGTCAACTAATTCCTGAGCTTCTTCTTCGGTAAGGATTCCTGCTTCCATATCTCTCTTGATGTAGATATCAAGGAAGGTAGATACACGTCCGACACTCATGGCAGCTCCGTTCTGAGTCTTGATTGCTGCAAGGTATCCGAAGTACAGCCACTGGAATGCTTCTTTTGCATTTTTTGCTGGCTCGGAAATGTCGAATCCGTAGATAGCAGCCATTTCTTTCATACCCTTGAGGGCACGGATCTGTTCTGCAAGTTCTTCTCGCTGACGGATGACATTGTCACGCATGGATCCGTATCCGCAGTTTGCGAGATCATCCTGCTTCATAGCGATCAGAAGATCGATGCCGTAAAGAGCAACACGACGGTAGTCACCGACGATACGTCCACGTCCGTAAGTATCCGGAAGCCCTGTAAGGATCTTATTGTGACGTGCTTTTTTCATTTCCGGAGTATAGGCATCAAATACTGCCTGGTTATGTGTTTTATGATAATCTGTAAAGATTTTATGAAATTTCGGGTTTGGTTCATATCCGTAAGTTTTGCATGCTTCCTCAGCCATTTTGATTCCACCGAACGGCATAAATGCACGTTTCAGAGGTTTGTCAGTCTGAAGCCCCACAACCTGTTCTTTATCTTTCAGTTCTTCGCAGATATAACCTGGACCGTAAGCGGTAAGAGAAGATACCACTTCTGTTTCCATATCCAGAACGCCGCCTTTTGCACGTTCTTCTTTCTGGAGTTCCTGAAGCTTGCCCCAGAGCTGGTTTGTTGCTTCGGTCGGGTCTGCAAGGAATGAAGCATCTCCCTCGTAAGGTGTGTAGTTGTTCTGGATAAAATCACGAACGTTGATTTCTTCTTTCCAGAGTCTTCCTTCAAATCCCTGCCATTGTTCTTTCTGCATCATTTGGTTATTCCTCCTTCTTGTGGGTGAGCCATAGTACCTATGACCCGGTTATTATACACTGCGTTGCTGCGGTTTATGCCCGGAAAGTTCTGGCAAATTCCAGACATATGAAAAGGTTCAGCCAGAAGAACCGATGGATGTTTACGCCTTTTATATAGCCCTGATTTATGATAATCTTATAAAAATGCGTAAAAAAAGCCGGCATCTGAGCTGAATCGCCCAGACGGTCGGCTAAATAATCAAATCCTCATATTTCCCTGTGGTTCATTCCACTTCCGTCAGTCATATGAGCAACTTTAATTTAACAAATTGCTATATAGATGTCAATGACAAAATTGTTTTTTTGAAAAAACATAATAATGATGTGAGTGTCAATAAGTATAAACACCGAGAAAAGCTTAACATTTATCAAGAAATCTCTCAATCGAATTGAGGCATGTACCTGGAATAGAACGTAAAAAATGTTAAAAAAATATCAAGCATCTATTGAATTCTGTTTTTTAGAGGATTATAATAAAAACATCAGGTGATTTACAAAATAAAGGAGGATTTTTATCATGGCAAGAAAAGTTGTTTTAGCAGGAGCATGTCGTACAGCAATCGGTGTAATGGGCGGACAGTTTGCAAATACATCGGCTGTAGAACTTGGAACGATCGTAATCAAAGAAGCTCTCAAAAGAGCGGGCGTTTCTCCGGATCAGGTTGACGAAGTGTATATGGGAAATGTTATCCAGGCAGGCAACGGACAGAACCCGGCACGTCAGGCAGCTGTATATGCAGGAATCCCGAATGAAGTACCGGCAACAACTATCAACGTACTTTGTGGATCCGGTCTTCACTGTGTAAACCTTGCAGCGAAGCTGATCGCAGCTGGAGATGCAGATATCATCGTTGCAGGTGGTATGGAAAATATGACAATGGCTCCGTACATGTTGAGAAACGGACGTTATGGATATCGTATGGGAAATGCGACAATCGAAGATGCTATGATCAAGGATGGTCTGACCGACGCATTCCATAATTATCACATGGGAATCACAGCAGAAAATATCTGCGAACAGTGGGGACTTACAAGAGAAGAACTGGATGAATTTGCAGCATGGTCTCAGAACAAATGTGAAAAAGCAATGGCAGAAGGTAAATTTAAAGACGAGATTGTTCCGGTCGAAGTGAAGAAGAAAAAAGAAACGATTCTTGTAGATACAGATGAAGGTCCTCGTAAAGGAATCACAAAAGAAGGTCTTGCAAAACTTCGTCCTGCATTTAAGAAAGACGGTATGGTTACAGCAGGTAACGCATCCGGAATCAATGATGGTGCAGCTGCACTTATCGTTATGAGCGAAGAAAAAGCAAAAGAGCTTGGCGTAACACCTATGGCAACATGGATCGGCGGAGAACTCGCAGGATGTGATCCGGCGATCATGGGAATCGGACCGGTTTATTCAACACGTAAGGTTATGAAGAAGCTGGGAATGGAGATCGGAGATTTTGATCTGATCGAAGCAAACGAAGCATTTGCAGCACAGTCAGTAGCAGTTGGAAAAGATCTTGGATTTGACCTTAGTAAGCTGAATGTCAATGGTGGAGCAATTGCTCTCGGACATCCGGTTGGTTGCTCAGGTGCAAGAATCCTTGTAAGCTTGTTGTATGAGATGCAGAAAGAAGATGTACATACAGGACTTGCAACACTTTGTGTTGGTGGCGGAATGGGATGCTCTGCTGTAGTTAAAAGAGATTAGGGATAGAAAAAAAGGGTGGATACTTTTTTAGTGTCTGCTCTTTTTTTGAATAATTTAGGTTGTGTTGACAAATTGGGCAAAAGATAATGCGTCCCTCGAAGCTATTGACATTATTAAATAAAAGCGTAGTAACTAAAAAAGTCTGGCGAGGTGTGCCAGACTTTTTTCTACGATGAGATATATGCGTTTTGCATCTTTTAGGGCTTTGAAAAAAATTAATATACCAGAGGTTTTTCTTCGCCGTTTAATACACGGAGAGCGCCTTGAGCGAGGGCGAGGAGTTCATCTTCACCCGGGTAGACGGTGATTGGGGCGATGAAGCCGACCTTTTCTTTGATCTCAGATGTAACGTAGTCGCTGTATGCGATACCGCCGGTGAGAAGGATCTGGTCTACTTTGCCGTTAAGTACGGCTGCCATGGCGCCGACTTCTTTGGCAACCTGGTAAGTGAATGCGTGGAATACACCGGCTGCTTCTTCGTCACCCTTTTCAAAGGCACGTTCTGCAACGTCGCGCATGTTGTTGGTTCCAAGGTATCCGTTGAGACCGCCTTTCCCGTTGATCTTTTTATATACTTCAGCCTGTGTGTACTGACCGGAGAAACACATTTTTACGAGTGCGCCTGCCGGTACACCGCCGGAACGTTCCGGTGAGAAAGGTCCGTCTCCGTCAAGCGTGTTGTTGACATCGACAACTTTGCCATTTTTATGAGCACCGACAGATACACCGCCGCCCATGTGTACAACTACAAGATTCAGGGAATCATAAGATACATTCTGTTCTTTGGCGTAGCGTTTGGCAACTGCTTTCTGGTTCAGTGCGTGGAAGATACTGATACGCGGAAGTTCCGGGATTCCGGAATATCTTGCAACAGGTTCCATCTCATCGACAACAACCGGGTCAACAATGTAAGAAGGAACTCCAATCTCATCACCGATTTCGCGGGCAAGGATGCCTCCAAGGTTCGATGCATGCTGTCCTTGCACACCTGCTTTTAAGTCAGCAAGAAGTGCGTCAGATACTGGATAGGTTCCACCTGGGATCGGTTTTAAAAGTCCGCCTCGTCCTACTACAACATTCAGAGATTTGATGTCGAAGCTGTTCTTTGCGAGAATATCTACAATCAGTTCTTTACGGAAATCTTTCTGGTCAACGATGGTTGCATATTTTGCAATCTCTTCGGTGGAATGACGGAGTGTTTCTTCGAATAACAAAGTTTCGTCTTCGTACACACCGATCTTGGTAGAAGTAGATCCCGGGTTGATTACTAAAATTTTATAGCTCATAAAAAGATCCTCCTTAGTCTGTGATCGATCCTGCGATTACGGTCGCAAGTGCAATAGAATTCAGTTTGGTTTCAAAATCGTCCGAACGTGAAGTAAGAACCACCGGAGCGCTTGTTCCGACAAGTACGTTACCGATCTTGACCTTTGCAGTGCGGACAAGAATCTTATATGTGATATTTCCTGCATCGATATTCGGGAAGAGGAGAATATCAGCATGTCCGGCTACTGGATTAGTCACACCTTTGTGAACAGCTGCTTCCGGATCGATCGCAAGATCCATGGAAAGTGGTCCGTAGATCTGGCATCCTTTGAAATCGCCACCCTCGTACATCTTGGTGAGATTATCGGCATCAACTGTTGGCTGCATCTTTGGATTCACTGTCTCAACTGCACACAGAGGAGCAACCTTCGGGCATTCGATGCCACATGCATGTGCGACTTCTACTGCATTGTTGATGATATTGACTTTATCTGCAAGGGTTGGATATGTATTGAAAGCTACGTCTGTAAAGAACAGAAGACGGTTAATGCCTTCAATCTCAAATACACATACATGGGAAAGCATCTTTCCGGTACGAAGTCCGACTTCTTTATTCAATACGCTCTTTAAGAATGTCTTTGTTTCAAGCAATCCTTTTAAAAGGATATCAGCTTTGCCGTTGTGTACAAGCTCAACAGCCTTTAATGCAGCTGCTTCGGTATCAGGCTCATTGATGATCTCGAAATCTGTCAGATCCATATCAATAGAAGCGGCAATCTCGCGGATCTTGGCTTCATCACCGACAAGGATGGCTGTTGCGATATTTTGCTCTTTTGCAGCTTTGACAGCCTGCAGTACCGGCTCATCCTGTGCGTTGGAAACAGAGACTTTCTTTAAGGTTTTTTGATTTGCTTTTGAGATTAATTCTTCAAAACTTTTGCTCATTTTCACACCTTCTCATTCATAATTTAATTATAGTATTCTGGTTGAATAATTTTTAACAATCTTAAGTGTAGCACCATATCTGGGAAAGGTCAATATAAAAGTGGTGTGTTGGAAATGACGAATAATGCAGATGTATTGTAAAAAAATGTTGGTGAAAATGTTAAAAGAAAATTAAATGATAAAAAATGATTGATAAATATTTGACAGAACAGGAAATGGGTAGTATATTAAAAAAAGAGGACAAAAAAGTCCCTTGCGAAAATCTTAAAAACGGAAAGTAAAACAGTATATATTTAATAAGAAGTGATACTTACCATTAAGATGTAAAAGGAGGAAAAAGTGATGGCAAAGAAAATCGTGTTAGCAGGTGCGTGTCGTACAGCAATCGGAAGTATGGGTGGAGCTCTTTCTACAACTCCGGCACCGGAATTAGGATCTATCGTTATCAAAGAAGCTTTAAATAGAGCAGGTGTTGCTCCAGAACAGGTTGATCATGTATATATGGGTTGTGTAATTCAGGCAGGTCTTGGACAGAACGTTGCACGTCAGGCTTCTTTAAAAGCAGGTCTTCCGGTCGAGACACCGGCAGTTACGGTTAACGTTGTTTGCGGATCCGGACTTAACTGTGTGAACATGGCTGCACAGATGATCCAGGCAGGAGATGCTGATATCGTTGTAGCAGGCGGTATGGAAAATATGTCTATGGCTCCATATGCACTGAAAAACGCACGTTATGGATACAGAATGGGTAATGCACCGATGATCGATACAATGGTAAATGACGCACTTTGGGATGCATTCAATGACTATCACATGGGAATCACTGCTGAGAATGTAGCAGAACAGTGGGGACTCACAAGAGAACAGCTTGATGAATTTGCAGCAGCAAGCCAGCAGAAAGCCTGCGCAGCAATCGAAGCAGGAAAATTCAAAGATGAGATTGTTCCTGTAGAAGTGAAGAAGAAAAAAGAAACCATCGTAGTTGATACAGATGAAGGACCGCGTCCGGGAACAACAGCAGAAGGAATCGCAAGACTTCGTCCGGCATTCAAAAAAGATGGTATTGTAACAGCAGCAAATGCTTCCAGCATCAATGACGGAGCAGCAGCAATCGTTGTTATGAGTGAAGAAAAAGCAAAAGAGCTCGGCGTTACACCGATGGCAACATGGGTAGCAGGAGCACTCGGCGGAGTAGATCCATCTATCATGGGTGTCGGACCGGTTGCAGCTACGAATAAAGTAATGGCTAAGACAGGGCTTTCCGTAGATGATATGGATCTGATCGAAGCAAACGAAGCTTTTGCAGCACAGTCACTTGCAGTAGCACATGATCTGAAATTCGACATGGATAAAGTAAATGTAAACGGTGGAGCAATTGCTCTCGGACATCCGGTAGGAGCTTCAGGATGCCGTATCCTTGTTACACTTCTTCATGAGATGCAGAAACGTGATGCAAAGAAAGGTCTTGCAACACTTTGTATCGGTGGCGGAATGGGATGCGCTACAATCGTAGAACGTGATTAATAAACCAGATCAAAAGGAGATGTTGATGATGGAATTTATTACATATGAAGTAGAAGGACAGGTTGGAATTATTACCATTAACCGTCCAAAGGCACTGAACGCACTGAATAGTGCAGTTCTTGATGAACTTGATGCAACGATCGACGGTGTTGATCTTGATGCAGTCAGATGCCTGATCCTTACAGGAGCAGGAGAAAAATCTTTTGTAGCCGGTGCAGATATCGCTGAGATGAGTACTCTTACAAAAGAAGAGGGAGAAGCTTTTGGTAAGAAAGGAAATGATATTTTCCGTAAGATCGAAACACTTCCGATCCCGGTAATCGCAGCAGTTAACGGATTCGCTCTTGGTGGTGGATGTGAAATCTCCATGAGCTGTGATATCCGTATCTGTTCAGACAATGCAGTATTCGGACAGCCGGAGGTTGGTCTTGGAATTACACCTGGATTTGGTGGAACACAGAGACTTGCAAGACTTGTCGGACCTGGTATGGCAAAACAGATGATCTACACTGCAAGAAATATTAAAGCTGACGAAGCTTACAGAATCGGTCTTGTAAATGCCGTATATCCGCAGGAAGAACTGATGCCGGCAGCAAAGAAGATGGCAGCAGGCATTGCAAAGAATGCACCGATCGCAGTAAGACACTGCAAACAGGCAATCAATGAAGGTCTTGAAAAGGGAATGGATGAGGCAATCGTAGTAGAAGAAAAGCTCTTCGGCGGATGCTTTGAATCTTACGACCAGAAAGAAGGAATGGCAGCATTCCTTGAAAAGAGAAAAGTAGAAGCTTTCCTTAATAAATAAGTTCGTTTAATAAAGGGGAGAATTAACTCTCCCCTGGAAATTTAAATTTATAAAATGGAGGTAATTTCAATGAAAGTAGGAATTATTGGTGCAGGAACAATGGGACAGGGCATTGCAAAGGCATTTGCTCAGGTAGATGGATATGAAGTAGCACTCTGTGACATCAAACAGGAATGGGCAGAAGGCGGAAAAGCTAAAATCGCTAAAGGCTATGACAGACTTGTTCAGAAAGGAAAATTAACTCAGGAAGCAGTTGATGCAATTCTTGCAAAAATTACTCCGGGACTCAAAGAAGATCTCTGCGCAGATTGTGATCTGATTGTAGAAGCAGCATTTGAGAACATGGAAGTTAAGAAAACTACATTCGGTGAACTTGATAAGATCGCAAAACCTGAATGCATTTTCGCATCAAATACCTCCAGCCTTTCTATCACAGAAATCGGCAACGGACTTACCCGTCCAATGATCGGTATGCATTTCTTCAACCCGGCAGACCGTATGAAATTAGTAGAAGTGATCGCAGGCGTAAATACACCGGCTGAAACTGTAGATGCAATCAAGAAGATCGCAGAAGAAATCGGAAAGACACCTGTACAGGTTAATGAAGCAGCAGGTTTCGTAGTAAACCGTATCCTTGTTCCGATGATCAATGAAGCAGCTTTCATCAAGATGGAAGGTGTATCTGATATCGCAGGAATCGATGCAGCAATGAAGCTTGGTGCAAACCATCCAATGGGACCTCTGGAGCTTGGTGATTTCATCGGACTTGATATCTGCCTTGCTATCATGGATGTACTTTATGCAGAAACAGGCGACAGCAAATATCGTGCATGCCCGCTGCTTCGTAAGATGGTCCGTGGTGGAAACCTTGGAGTTAAGAGCGGAAAAGGATTCTATGTATACAATGCAGACCGCACAAAAACTCCGGTTGATGCACAGTAATGGATGTTCTAAATAAAGACATGGAGGAAGAATAAATGGATTTCGGATTAGATAAGAAACACGAAATGGCGAGAACTCTGTTTAAAGAATTCGCAGAAAACGAAGTAAAACCACTTGCACAGGAAGTGGACGAGACAGAAGTTTTCCCAAGAGCAACAGTTGAAAAAATGGCGAAATATGGATTTCTTGGTATTCCGGTACCGAAGGAATACGAGGGACAGGGATGCGATCCACTGACATACGTAATGTGTGTAGAAGAACTTGCAAAGGTTTGTGCCACAACATCTGTAATCGTATCTGCGCATACCTCTCTTTGTATAGACCCGATCCTGACATACGGAACACCGGAGCAGAAAGCAAAATACGTTCCGGATCTTGCATCAGGAAGAAAGCTTGGAGCTTTCGGCCTTACAGAACCTGGGGCAGGTACAGATGCACAGGGACAGCAGACTAAGGCTGTTCTTGACGGAGATGAATGGGTATTAAACGGATCAAAATGCTTTATCACAAACGGTAAAGAAGCAGATGTTTACATCATTATCGCCGTAACAGGTATTGTTGAAAAACGTGGCAGAAAGATGAAAGAGATTTCTGCATTCATCGTAGAGAAAGACACTCCGGGATTCACATTCGGAACCAAAGAGAAGAAGATGGGTATCCGTGGATCTTCAACATACGAGCTTATTTTTGAAGACTGCCGTATTCCAAAAGAAAATCTCCTTGGAGCACAGGGCAAGGGCTTCGGCATCGCCATGCATACTCTGGATGGCGGACGTATCGGTATTGCCGCTCAGGCACTTGGAATCGCTGAAGGTGCACTTGACAGAACAATCGCATATGTAAAAGAAAGAAAACAGTTCGGACGCACGATTGGCCAGTTCCAGAATACACAGTTCCAGCTTGCAGATATGGCTACAAAGGTAGAAGCTGCAAAGATGATGGTATACAAAGCTGCCATGGCAAAAGCTACACAGAAAGTTTACTCTGTCGAAGCTGCACAGGCTAAGCTTTATGCAGCAGAAGTAGCGATGGAAGTTACCACAAAGGCTGTTCAGTTACATGGTGGATACGGATACATCAGAGAATATGATGTAGAACGTATGATGCGTGACGCAAAGATTACAGAAATCTACGAAGGAACTTCAGAAGTTCAGCGTATGGTTATTTCTGGAAACTTATTGAAATAGGAGGTACGAATCGTGAAGATAGTTGTTTGTATAAAACAGGTACCGGATACAAAAGGCGGAGTTCAGTTTAATCCGGACGGTACACTTAACAGAGCTGCAATGCTTGCAATTATGAACCCGGATGACAAAGCAGGTCTTGAGGCCGCACTTAGATTAAAAGACCAGTATGGAGCAGAAGTAACTGTACTTACAATGGGACTTCCAAAAGCAGCCGATGTGCTTCGTGAAGCACTTGCAATGGGAGCTGATAAGGCAATTCTTGTAACAGACAGAGTACTTGGAGGAGCTGATACATGGGCTACATCAAGCACCATCGCAGCAGCACTCCGTAAACTCGATTATGACCTGATCATCACAGGACGTCAGGCAATCGATGGTGATACAGCACAGGTTGGACCGCAGATTTCCGAACATCTGGACATCCCGGTAATCTCTTATGCACAGGATATCAAAGTAGAAGGCGACAGCGTGATCGTACAGCGTCAGTTCGAAGACAGATATCATGTACTGAAAGCAAAAATGCCTTGCCTTATCACTGCACTTTCAGAATTAAATGAACCACGTTATATGACACCAGGCGGAATCTTTGATGCTTGTGATGCTGAGATCACAACATGGGGAAGAGCAGATCTTACTACCCTGGATGATGCAAATATCGGTCTTGCAGGATCACCTACAAAGATTGCGAAAGCATCTGACAAAGTAAGAAAAGGGGCAGGAGAAAAAGTTACTCTTGATCCGGAAGAAGCAGTATCTTACCTGATGGGAAAATTAACAGAGAAACATATCATTTAATAAGAAGGAAAAGTGGTGAATATCATGAACTTAGAAGAATATAAGGGAGTATATGTCTTTGCTGAACAGGTAGACAACAAACTGAGCGGAATCGCATTTGAACTTCTTGGAAAAGCAAAAGACCTTGCAGCAGACTTAAATGCAGAAGTAGCAGCCGTTCTGATCGGTTCTGACGTAAAAGGACTTGCAGATGAGCTTGCAGCATACGGAGCAGATAAAGTAATCGTAGTAGATGATCCGGAACTGAAAGAATATAGAACAGAGCCATACGCACATGCACTGGCATCTGTTATCGAAAAATATAAACCGGAGATCATGTTAGTCGGCGCAACTGCAATCGGACGTGATCTTGGTCCTAGAGTATCCGCAAGAGTACAGACAGGTCTTACAGCAGACTGTACACAGCTTGAGATCGGTGATTTCCCGATCAACCCGGTAGCAGGAAAAGAGCAGAAGCACAATCAGCTTCTTATGACTCGTCCGGCATTTGGTGGAAACACGATCGCTACCATCGCCTGCCCGGATAATCGTCCGCAGATGGCAACCGTTCGTCCTGGTGTTATGCAGAAGATCGCTAAGATCGAAGGTGCAAAGGCAAATGTAGAAGAGTTTAATCCTGGATTTACACCGGATAATAAATACGTTGAGATCATGGAAGTTGTCAAATCTGTATCTGAGACGGTTGATATCATGGATGCCAAGATTCTTGTATCCGGTGGACGTGGAGTCGGAAGTGCAGAAAACTTCAAGATCCTGGAAGATCTTGCAGAAGCACTCGGCGGAGAAGTAAGCTGCTCACGTGCAGTTGTAGATAATGGCTGGAAACCAAAAGATCTTCAGGTAGGACAGACAGGAAAGACAGTTCGTCCTCAGGTATATTTTGCAATCGGTATTTCCGGAGCGATCCAGCATGTAGCAGGGATGGAAGAATCTGATCTGATCATTGCAATCAACAAAGATGAGACAGCTCCGATCTTTGATGTAGCTGACTATGGTATCGTTGGAGATCTGAATAAGATTGTACCAGAACTTACCAAACAGATCAAAGAAGCAGTTGCTGCTAAAAAATAAAGAATAGCTGGTAAAACAAAGATGGTGTCGCAAAGAAGCGGCACCATTTTTTTGTATACAAATCGAATAGAAGTTAGCCTGCTCTATTTTCGTGCAGAAAGCTTGTGCGTCTGGGGGATATTATGGTATACTTTATAAGATATAGACTTTGTAGTTATAGCTTAAGTAGGAGTGTGAATAAATGGCACAAAGAATTAAAAGCAGACGAAGGAAGGCTGTAAAAAAGCAGGCGGTTCATTATTTTGATTACAGTCTTCTGGCGATTATTATATTTCTGATGTGTTTTGGACTGGTAATGCTGTACAGTATCAGTTCCTATGAAGCACGAACGGAATACGGAGATGGGATGTACTTCCTGAAAAGACAGGGTCTCATCGGACTTGGAAGTATTGTTGTGATGATGTGGGTTTCTCGCCTGGATTATCATATGTTTTCCAAATATGCAGCAATGAGCTACTGGGGATCCATGCTTCTTCTTGCACTTGTTAAATTTACACCACTTGGTATTGAGGTAAATGGTGCACGAAGATGGTTCCGGCTTCCGGCTAACCAGTCATTCCAGCCGGCAGAGATTATGAAGATCGCTGTGATCGTATTTATCCCATACCTGATCTGCAGAATGGGGAATAAAGTACACACCCTGAAAGGATCGCTGGGAGTTGTGGAGTGGGGAGGTTTGGCAGCACTGGGAGTTTATGTGCTGACTGATAATCTAAGCTCTGCGATCATTGTAATGGGAATTTCCTGCTGTATCCTTTTTGTCGTACATAAGAAGCAGAAGATTTTTCTGTGGATTGCAGGAGGCGGGGTGGCTGTTTTTGTGGCGGGATCATATATCCTCGGAAGACTTCTTGAGAACAGCACCAGCTTCCGACTCAGACGTATCATTGCCTGGCTGAACCCGGAAAAATATGCGTCAACGATTTCTTTCCAGACGGTACAGGGACTATATGCGATCGGATCAGGTGGCTTTTTCGGGAAAGGACTGGGAAATGGTGTGCAAAAGACGGTAATACCGGAAGTGCAGAACGACATGATCCTGTCAGCAATCTGTGAAGAGCTTGGGGTGTTTGGAGCGATCATTATCCTGGTTTTGTTCGGTCTTTTGATCTACAGACTGCTTTTTATTGCACAGAACGCACCTGATCTGTATGGAGCACTGATCATGACAGGGATTATGTCACATATCGCGATCCAGGTAATTCTCAATGTTATGGTAGTTACGAACATGATGCCGAATACCGGAATTACATTGCCTTTTATCAGTTATGGTGGTACATCCATCCTGTTCCTGATGATAGAGATGGGAATGGCACTTGGAATTTCCAGAAGAATTAAACTGGAAGGGTAAAAAAAGCTTTTTTTTCAAAGAAAAGTGTGATATGATGTTATAAGTGGTAATGAAAACCACGTATAATGGATGCAAATGACACGTTTCGGAGGTTTGGATTATGAGTTATAAAGTGATTGTGGACAGCTGTGGAGAATTGACAGCAGAGATGAAAGCTTCAGGTCGGTTTGAGACAGCATCACTGGGACTGGAGGTTGGAGATTGTCATATAATTGATGATGAATCTTTCAATCAGGCTGAATTTTTGAAGAACGTAGCTGAATGCCCGACATGTCCAAAGTCAAGTTGTCCGTCTCCGGAGACGTTTATGGAAGGATATCACTGTGATGCGGAGCATGTATATGCTGTTACGTTGTCTTCTGAACTGAGCGGTTCTTATAACAGTGCCGTACTGGGCAAGAATTTATATGAAGAAGAATATGGTGAGAAAGATATTTATGTGTTCAACTCAAAATCTGCATCAGTAGGACAGACGCTCATCGGGATGAAGATTGCGCAGTGTGAAGAGCGGGGCATGACATTTAAGGAAGTGGTAGCTGCTGTAGAAACATATATTGAAGAGCAGCACACATATTTTGTTCTTGAGACGCTTGAGACTCTTCGTAAGAATGGAAGACTTACAGGATTAAAAGCAATTGCGGCAACAGTACTGAATATTAAGCCGGTGATGGGGGCTACTCCGAAGGGAGAGATTTGTCAGTTGGGTCAGGCGCGCGGAATTAAAAAAGCACTTAAGAATATGGTGGATTGTGTGATCGCAGATCTGAAAGATCCGGAGAGCAAGGTACTTGCAATTTCGCATTGTAACTGCCCGCAGAGAGCACAGGATGTGAAGAAGATGCTGGAAGAACGTGTGAAATTAAAAGATATTATTATTCTGGATACCAGAGGTGTCAGCAGCATGTATGCGAATGATGGCGGAGTAATTATTGCAGTATAGCTTGTATCAATCGTAAAAGTGTGATAAAATATACTGGTTAGATGATTGCAAAGGAGACTTGCAGATATGAGTCAGAAAAAAGTAGATTATTATAAACAGGCAAAAGCGAATAGAAAGCGTGAAGAAAAAAAGAAAAACTTGCGAAAAGCTTTTGATTATACGATCCTTGGGCTGATTGCACTTGCAATCGTTGTCTGGATTGGATGGTCCGCTTATGATATGTATGAATCAAAGCAGCCAAGAGCAGTAGCAGAAGTTGATTATTCTGCTGTAAGTGATTATGTCCAGTCACTTAACACTGCTGAGTAGATGAAAAGAAGAAAGTGGAGAGATGGTTCCATTGTGGAACGGTTTCTCCACTTTTTTTATGCACTGTGTGGGGAATGGAGTATAAAACGCTCCACTTTTCACCACAAAATGAATGAAAAATGGGAAAAAATATGATTTATCGGACTTTTTTCAGAATGGATAAATTCGAAAAAGTGCTTGAAAAGGGCGGAAAAGTGGGGTACAATGGATACAAGTGGTAGAAAGTGGAGCGAAGTGGAGCAAAGTGGCATGGAAAGTGGCAGACCACTTTGAAAGAAGGTGATCCTATGTTGACTGGAGAATTTAATCATAGTATTGATTCAAAAGGCAGGCTGATTATTCCTTCCAAATTACGAGAGAGTCTGGGAGAACATTTCGTAATTACGAAAGGGATGGACGGCTGCTTATTTCTGTATCCGGACAACGAATGGAAAGCCTTTGAAGAGAAGCTTAGAACCTTACCGCTTACAAACAAAAAAGCCAGAGACTTTAAGCGTTTCTTTCTTGGAAGTGCTACGGAAGGAGAACTTGACAAACAAGGGAGAGTTTTGATATCTTCTTCTCTTCGCGCTTATGCAGATCTTGAAAAAGAGGTTGTTCTAGCAGGTGTGCTGGACAAGGTCGAGATCTGGAGTAAAGAGGCGTGGGAAGCGCGTACAGCTGATGTTGAGGAAAATATCGAGGACATTGCAAGTGACATGGAAGATTTGGGACTTAGCATCTAAATAGATCTTTTAATTAGGAGGACACCATGGCATTTAAGCATAAATCAGTATTACTGGATGAGACAATCGAAGGACTGAACATCAAGCCGGACGGTATTTATGTTGATGGCACACTTGGAGGAGGCGGACATGCATACGAAGTATGTCGGCGTTTAAACAACAAGGGGAGTTTTATAGGAATAGACCAGGATGCAGCGGCGATTGAAGCGGCAGGCACCCGATTAAGCGACTTCGGGGAGAGAGTTACAATAATCAGGAGCAATTATTGTGATATGAAGTCGAGGCTCCATGAAAAAGGGATTGACAAGGTCGATGGAATCGTACTCGATCTGGGCGTATCATCTTATCAGTTAGATACGGCAGATCGTGGTTTTTCCTATCGTGTAGATGCGCCTTTGGATATGAGGATGGACACACGCCAGACTTTATCTGCAAAGGAGATTGTCAATGGCTACAGTGAGATGGACCTTTTTCGGATTATTCGCGACTATGGTGAGGACAAATTTGCGAAGAATATAGCAAAACATATTGTTATGGCAAGAGAGAAAGGTCCTATTGAAACAACCGGGCAGCTGGCAGAGATTATCAGACAGTCTATACCGATGAAGTTTCAGAAGATGTCGGGGCATCCGGCAAAAAGAACCTTTCAGGCAATCCGGATTGAATGTAACCGGGAACTGGAGGTGCTCAGGGATTCACTTGACGATATGATTGATATTTTAAATCCGGGAGGAAGGATATGCATCATCACGTTCCATTCCCTGGAGGACAGAATTGTCAAAGGAATTTTTAAAAAGAATGAGAATCCATGCACGTGTCCGAGTACTTTTCCGGTATGTGTGTGTGGAAAAGTTTCCAAAGGAAAAGTCATTACGAAAAAACCGATTCTTCCAAGTGAAGAAGAGATGGAAGTGAACAGTCGTTCTAAGAGTGCGAAGCTGCGTATCTTTGAGCGCGTATAGAATTTGAAAGGGTGGTGCTGTATGGCAAAATACAGTCATAGAATACAGGCAGACAGACGTACAGTAACAAGCCGAGGAATGTACATATACGGAAATACAGTTCGCCAGGCAGAAGTCATGCCACAGCGACAAGAGGAACCAAGAAAAGAACATAAAAAGAAAAAACTGGACAGACAGATTTTGAAAAATCGAAGAAAAGCAATGCGGATGAATCCTGCATATGTGATGTTTCTTTCAATTGCGGCAGTGGCAGCACTTGTAGTCTGTGTATGGTATCTGCAGGTACGTGCAGAGCTTACAAGCCGGACAGAGCATATTACCGAGCTGCAGCAGGAACTGGCAGATGCAAAAGAAGAGAATACAACTAGATATAACGTAGTAATGGATTCTGTGAATCTGGAAGAAGTAAGAGACCGTGCAATTAATGATCTGGGTATGGGATATGCGACTTCGGATCAGATTATTGAATATCAGAACCCGGTTAATGATTATGTAAAACAGTACGAAAGTATTCCGAAAAGCGGAGTGCTTGGACAGACAACAGATAAATAGGTTTATGAACAAAGGTGAATAACATGTCAAAAAGAAGAAAAAGAAAGCCTTCCGTTCTGAGGCATAAATTCACGATTGGAATGCAGAAAAAGCTGGTAATGCTCTTTATAGCGATATTACTGGCTTTTGTTATTCTTGTCGGAAGAATTACCTATATCAATGCCTCGTCAGGAGAAGATTATACCAAGACAGTACTGGATCAGCAGCAGTATATGAGTCGGTCGATTCCGTTCAAGCGTGGAGATATTGTAGACACAAACGGCACAAAGCTTGCGACAAGTGAGCGTGTATACAATGTGATTCTGGATGCAAAGGTCTTACTTTCAGACGAGACAAAAAAAGCTGAAAACATAGCAGCTACGAAAAAAGCGCTGAAAAGTTATTTTCAGATCAAGGCATCGGCAGTGGATGCAATTATCGCGGACAGTCCGGACAGTCGGTACAATATTCTGAAAAAAGGAATTTCCTACGATGATGCGAAGGCATTTGAAGCGGCAGAGAAGAAAAATTCCAAGATCAAAGGAGTCTGGCTGGAAGAGGATTATGTCAGAAAATATCCATATAATACACTTGCCTGCGATGTCCTGGGATTCAGCGTATCAGGGAATGTGGGAGCAAGCGGACTGGAAGCATCCTATAATTCAACGTTGAATGGAACAGATGGACGCAGATATGGTTATCAGAATGAAGACTCGGCAATTGAAAACACGGTGAAAGAGCCGATAAATGGAAATACGATCGTAACAACGATTGATGCGAACCTGCAGTCTATCGTGGAAAAGCATCTGGAAGAGTTTAACCAGGCGCACACAGATGAAGCGCAGGAGGGGATGGGATTTAAAAACGGAGCTGTGATCATGATGAACCCGAATACCGGAGAAGTTCTGGCAATGGCTTCCTCACCTACCTATGATCTGAATAATCCGAGAGATCTATCCAAGTATTATACAGAGGAAGAAATAACCGGAATGAGCAGTGACGATAAGATCGATGCTCTGAATGAACTCTGGAGAAACTTCTGCGTGAGCGATACTTTTGAGCCGGGATCTACGATCAAACCATTTACGGTTGCAACAGGTCTGGAGATTGGTGCACTGAAAGGCGATGAGACCTATTACTGCGGTGGTTCCCTTCAGATCGATGAATGGGAGATTAAATGTATCTCTTATGATAATGGTGGACACGGGCAGCAGAATCTGACACAGGTTATGGAAAATTCATGTAACGTTGCCCTGATGCAGATTGGTCTGGCAATCGGACCGGAAGAATTCTGTAAGTACCAGAGTATTTTTGGATTCGGTCAGTATACGGGAATTGATCTTCCGGGTGAGGCGGTTGGTATTTTGCAGTCACCGGATGGAATGATCAAAACGGATCTTGCAACCAACTCTTTCGGACAGAATTTTAACGTAACTATGCTTCAACTTGCGACAGGATTTTGTTCTCTGATCAATGGTGGCGATTATTATGAACCGCATCTTGTAAAAGCCATTCAGGATGAGAACGGAAATGTGATCCAGACTATTGATCCGGTGTTGGAGAAGAAGACAATTTCTAAAGAAACTTCTGATAAACTGAAAAGTTATATGTACAGTGTTGTTCAGAACGGTAGTGGTAGATATGCACAGGTAGAAGGTTATGATATCGGTGGTAAGACCGGTACAGCGGAAAAATTGCCCCGTGGAGAGAATAAGAACGTGGTATCCTTTATCGGATATGCACCGCAGGAGAATCCGGAAATTATGATTTATGTAGTCATCGATGAACCGAATGCTCCAGATCAGTCAGCGACCAGCAACCTGATTTCACAGCTCGCTTCTGATATTATGGCAGAAGCATTTCCATATTTGAATATTACAAAGGCTCCGGCTGAGTAATTTGGGTATAACCCCGGAAGACAGATAATACAGTAATAGTAAGAATCTGTTTTTCGGGGTTTTTATGCGGAATAAGACTTATAATAAAAAGAAAATGCTGGTAGTATTTTTAAGCGCGCTTCTGATGATTTTTTTTCTGATCGCAAGACTGGTGTATCTGATGATATTTGATGCTGCGTATTATCAGCAGAAAGCAAAAACGTTGCACGAAAGGGAGAGGGAGATCAAGGCGGCAAGGGGAGAGATCATTGACAGAAATGGCAAAGTCCTTGCGACCAATAAAGCGGTGTGTACCATATCTGTTATCCATAGTCAGATAACAGATCCGGAGAGAGTGATCCAGGTTCTTGCCGATGAGCTGGGAATAGAGAAAGAAATGATTCGGAAAAGAGTCGAAAAAGTTTCTTCTAGAGAAAAAATAAAGACAAATGTGGAGAAAGAGACCGGGGACCGGATTCGTGCATATGAACTGGACGGTGTGAAGGTAGATGAGGATTTTAAACGGTACTATCCGTATGGCAATCTGGCTTCAAAGGTTCTTGGATTTACCGGTGGAGACAATCAGGGAATCATTGGACTGGAAGTAAAGTATGAAAATTATCTGAAAGGTGTGAACGGAATGATTCTGACAACAACTGATGCCAGAGGGATTGAGCTTGCGGATACGCTGGAAGACAGAGTAGAACCGGTTTCCGGAGACACTCTGCAGGTAAGCCTGGACTATAATATCCAGGAATATGCACAGCAGGCTGCGGAAAAAGTAATGGAAGAAAAACAGGCAGATGCAGTTGTGATTTTGATCCTGAATCCAAAAACAGGGGAAATCTATGCCTGCGTCAATGCTCCAGAGTTTGATCTGAATGCCCCGTTTACATTACCGGAGGGAACAGATGCCGCTTTGAATGATGAAGAAAAACAGGCAATGCTGAATCAGATGTGGCGGAACAGGAGTATCAATGATACTTATGAACCAGGATCGATCTTTAAGGTATTTACTGCTTCGGCGGCGTTGGAAGAGGGAGTGGTCAAAGAAGAAGATACTTTTTACTGTCCTGGATACAAGCTTGTGGAAGACCGCCGGATCCGGTGTGCGAGGACGACTGGACATGGATCCGAGACGTTTGTACAGGGGGTGCAGAATTCCTGTAATCCGGTTTTTATTGAAGTAGGGATGCGGCTTGGAACAGAGAATTTTTATAAATATTTTGAAAAATTCGGATTGATGGGGAAGACAGGTGTAGATCTTCCGGGAGAGGCTGCAACGATCATGCACAAGAAGGAAAATGTAGGGCAGGTAGAGCTGGCAACGATGTCGTTTGGACAGTCTTTTCAGGTGACACCGATGCAGATGGCAACAACAGTATGTTCTCTGGTGAATGAGGGAAAAAGGATCACTCCTCATTTTGGCATCGCCGTTTATGATGCGGAAAGTGGAGAGAAAGAAGAAACGATTTCTTATGGAAAAAGAAAACGGATTCTTTCTAAAGAAACGTCAGAAAAGATGAGAAAGATACTGGAAACGGTTGTGTCCGAGGGAGGAGGAAAAAAAGCACAGATCGAAGGATACCGGATCGGAGGAAAGACAGCGACCAGCCAGACGCTGCCAAGAAGTGCGAACCGTTATATAGGATCTTTTATCGGATTTGCACCTGCAGATGATCCGCAGGTAGCAGCAATGGCAATTATTTACAATCCACAGGGTATCTATTATGGCGGGACGATAGCAGCTCCGGTTGTGCGCGATATTTTCGACAATATTCTTCCCTATCTTGGAATCGAACGGGAAGAAAACCCGTGAAGCAGTTGAAAAAACAGGGCAGATACATTATACTAAAGCGTAGAATCTGTGCCTTTAAGGTAAGGGCTGATTTTGAAAACAAAAGAAAGACAGAGGTGTATTATGGATTTTACAATGGTCATACCGGTGCTGATCGCGTTTGTTCTCAGTGTGGCAGCAGGACCGGTGGTAATTCCTGTTTTAAGAAGACTCAAGATGGATCAGACAGAGAGAGAAGACGGGGTGAAGTCGCATCTTAAAAAAGCCGGAACGCCGACGATGGGAGGCGTGATGATCTTGTTTGCGATTGCGGTCACTTCGCTGATCTATGTAAGAGAGTATCCGAAGGTGATTCCGGTACTTTTTGTAACGATTGGATTCGGACTGGTCGGGTTCCTGGATGATTATCTGAAAGTTGTTCTTCACAGATCAGATGGACTGATGCCGATGCAGAAGATGGCACTCCAGATCGTGATTACAGCGATTTTTGCATTTTACATCGTGAAAGTGGCAAAGATACCGCTTACCATGCTGATACCGTTTTCAGGTGGGAAATATCTGAACATTGGCTGGTTTGCCATTCCGGTACTTTTTATTGCAGTGATCGGTACCGTCAATGGTGTGAATTTTACAGATGGACTGGACGGGCTTGCATCCAGTGTAACAGTTCTTGTGGCAACCTTCTTTACAGTTGTTGCGATCGGAACAAAGAGTGGGATCGAACCGATTACCTGTGCAGTGGTAGGTGCGCTGCTGGGATTCTTATTATTCAACGTTTATCCGGCAAGCGTATTTATGGGCGACACCGGATCACTGGCTCTTGGGGGATTTGTTGCTTCGACAGCATACATGCTCCAGATGCCATTATTCATTATCATCGTAGGATTGATCTATCTGGTAGAAGTTTTATCAGTTATGATCCAGGTAACATATTTTAAGAAAACAGGCGGAAAGCGTTTCTTTAAAATGGCGCCGATCCACCATCATTTTGAGCTGTGTGGATGGAGCGAGACACGGGTGGTTGCAGTTTTTTCAATTGTAACTGCAATTCTGTGCCTGGTTGCACTGCTGGCATTATAGGAGGCTTACAAAAATGGATTTACAAGGAAAGAAAGTGTTGGTATTCGGTGCGGGGATCAGTGGGATCGGATCCTGCGGATTGCTGGAAAAAGAAGGGGCAGAGGTAATTCTGTATGATGGAAATGATAAAAAAGATGCCGAGGCAATGAAAGCACAGCTTGGTGAGGGAAGCAAAGTCCGCGTTGTTCTCGGAGCTTTTCCGGAAGAGGAGATGGAAAGTCTTGATCTGGTTGTAATGAGTCCGGGGGTGCCGACTGATCTGCCGGTTGTTCTGGCTATGAAAGAAAAAGGAATTCCTGTCTGGGGCGAGATTGAGCTTGCCTATGTATGTGGAAAAGGAGATGTGCTTGGAATTACCGGAACCAATGGGAAAACGACAACAACCTCTCTTTTAGGCGAGATTATGAAAAATGCCCGTGACAGCGTTTTTGTTGTGGGAAATATCGGTACACCATATACGAATGCCGCAGCAGATACCAGAGAAGATTCTGTGATCGTGGCAGAGCTCTCAAGTTTCCAGCTGGAGAGTATTCATACCTTCCATCCAAAGGTAAGCGCAGTTCTTAATATCACACCGGATCATCTGAACCGCCATCATACGATGGAAGCATATATTCGTGCAAAGATGAATATTGCGAAGAATCAGACACCAGAAGATATCTGCGTTCTCAATTATGAAGATGAAGAGACAAGAAAGATGGCAGATGAATTTCAGGCAAGTGTTCTATTTTTCAGCAGTAAGCATAAACTGGAACAGGGCATTTATCTTGACGGAGAAGACATTGTATACAAACCGGAAAAGGAGAAAGAAGGAACGGTCATCTGCAAGACCGGCGAATTACAGATCCTTGGCGTCCACAATTATGAGAATGTTATGGCAGCGGTTGCAATGGCAGCAGCTTACGGTGTAGATCTGGATGTGATCCGTAAGTCTGTACTTGCATTTAAGGGGGTTGAGCATCGTATTGAATATGTGGCAGAGAAGAACGGGGTTGTCTATTACAATGACTCTAAAGGAACGAATCCGGATGCGGCGATCAAGGGAATCCAGGCAATGAACCGCCCGACGATTCTGATCGGTGGTGGATATGATAAACAGTCCGATTTCCATGAATGGATCCAGAGCTTTGATGGAAAAGTCCGCTATCTGGTACTGATCGGTGCTACAAAAGAGCAGATTCAGAAAGAAGCAGCAGAGTGCGGATTTCATGACTGTATTTTAAAAGATACTTTCGAAGAAGCACTCGATACCTGTGTGGAGCTTGCAAGACCCGGAGATGCAGTTCTGCTGTCACCGGCATGTGCAAGCTGGGGAATGTTCCCGAACTATGAAGTGCGTGGGGAAGAATTCAAAAAATACGTGAATGCATTATAAAAGAAATAAAATAATTTCATATAATCTGTATCAAAGGGCGTGAAACAAAGTGGAGGAAAAAGGGAAAAAGGGGCGTATGGATTACACGCTTCTGTTGATTGTTGTTCTCCTGGTTGTGATCGGACTGGTGATCTTATACAGTACCAGTGCATATAACGGGCAGGTGAAATTTCATGATTCCTTTTACTATCTGAAAAAGCAGGCGTTTGCGACGGTGCTTGGAATTGTACTGATGCTGTTCGTGGCAGGGATGGATTACCACATCTGGCAGAGACTGGCAGTATTTGGTTATCTGGCAGCAGTTGCACTTTCGGTTGCGGTCATGTTGTTTGGCAGAGAAATTAACGGGTCCAAAAGATGGTTAGCTTTGGGCCCGTTTTCTTTTCAGCCATCAGAATTTGCGAAAGTTGCACTGATTCTTTTTCTGGCGGATCTTGTGACGAAGAACGTAAAAACAATCGGAAAAATGTGGACACTTTGCAGGATCATGTTCTGGATCCTTCCAATCGTGGGACTTGTGGGAGCGAGTAATTTAAGCACGGCGATCATTATTCTGGGAATCGGTGTGATCCTGATCTTTGTTGCAAGTCCGAAGTATGCGCAATTTGCCATGATGGGAATCGCAGGCGCCTGCTTTATGGGGATTTTTCTTGCCCTTGAAAGCTATCGGCTGGAACGGCTTGCTATCTGGAGAAATCCGGAAAAATATGAAAAGGGTTATCAGACCTTGCAGGGGCTTTACGCGATTGGATCCGGAGGAGTATTCGGAGTCGGGATCGGAAACAGTGTACAGAAGCTGGGATTTGTACCTGAGGCACAGAATGATATGATCTTTTCAATTATTTGTGAAGAGCTTGGACTCGCAGGTGCTGGGATTATCGTTTTTCTGTTTTTGCTTCTGATCTGGCGCTTTTTCCTGATCGCATCCGGAAGCAGGGATCTTTTTGGTGCGCTGATCGCGACCGGAGCGATGGCACATATGATGATTCAGGTTATTTTAAATATTGCAGTTGTGACGAACACAATTCCGAATACGGGGATTACACTTCCTTTTATCAGTTATGGAGGAACATCGGTGATGTTTCTTTTAATTGAAATGGGACTTGTGCTAAGTGTGTCACAAGTGGTAGACTAAACAGGAGATATACAAATGACGGAAGGAGGAAGATGCCTGATGGGATGATACAGAAAGAAAGGAAAAAGAGAATCATAAAGCAGGCTGCCATGAAAGCCATTCTGGTCATTATTTTGGTTTGCATAGCTATGATTACGTTTCTTTTACTCTTTCAAGTGCGGAAAATCGAAGTATCAGGAAATCAGTATCTTAGCAGACAGGAGATTGCAGACTGGGTGCAGGATGATAATTGGTCTTCCAATTCTCTGTATGTGATGATCAGGAACCACCTGATGAATCACGAGCTGCTTCCGGCAATGGAAGAGGCAAATGTGACGATGAAGAATCCGTGGACTGTGAAGGTGACGATCAAAGAGAAGCGTGTGGCCGGTTATATCGTGTCAGGTGATGAATGTATTTATTTTGACAAGGATGGTATCGTACTTGCAAAGACAAAGGAGCTGTGGGATGGAATCCCGTGCATTGAAGGGCTGGAAGTAAAGAAAGTACAGCTTTACAAAGCACTTCCGGTCAGCAAGGCGAACAAAAAAGCATTTGGGAACCTTCTGGATATGACGATGACACTGAAAAAATGTGATCTCGCGCCGGATAAGATTGTTTGTTCTGGTTCAGATCTGTATCTTTTTTTTGGAAACAAATGTGTCAATGTCGGGCACACGAATCTGGAAGAACGGATCATGCAGATATCACCGATCCTTGAGAAGCTGGGAGATCAGGGAGGAACCCTGTATCTGGAAAATTTTAACACAGATAATATTACAATTACCTTCGAAAAAGATGTGATTCCGGACCTTGGAACATAATCTGTGTCAAGTGAATAAAAAAATAGGAAAATATACAAAATTCTATTGATATTTTTCGGAAAAAAATATATTATAGTCTTATGTATAACTAAGCGCATATTGACATTTAGGGTGTATAATATAATAAGGTGACGAAGGAGGAGAAACTCTTGTTAGAAATTAAAACAAATGAATCAGAAGCAGCAGCTAAAATAATTGTAGTCGGTGTAGGTGGCGGCGGAAACAATGCAGTCAACCGCATGATCGATGAACAGATTGCAGGTGTTGAATTTATCGCAATCAATACAGATAAACAGGCTCTTCAGTTATGTAAAGCTCCGACTCTTATGCAGATCGGAGACAAGCTTACAAAGGGTCTTGGTGCAGGGGCTAAACCGGAGATCGGTGAAAAAGCAGCTGAGGAAAGTGCCGAAGAGATCCAGTCAGCACTCAAGGGAGCTGATATGGTATTTGTTACCTGTGGTATGGGTGGCGGAACAGGAACAGGAGCAACTCCTGTTGTTGCGCGTATTGCCAAAGAGCAGGGAGCACTTACTGTTGGCGTTGTAACCAAGCCTTTCAAATTCGAATCCAAGACAAGAATGAACAACGCTCTTGCCGGAATCGAAAAATTAAAAGAAAATGTAGATACACTTATCGTTATCCCGAATGATAAGCTTCTTGAAATTGTAGACAGAAGAACAACTATGCCGGAAGCACTTAAGAAAGCTGATGAAGTTCTTCAGCAGGGTATCCAGGGTATCACAGACCTGATCAATGTACCTTCACTGATCAACCTTGACTTTGCCGATGTACAGACAGTTATGACAGATAAAGGAATTGCTCATATCGGTATCGGACAGGGCAAAGGTGATGACAAGGCTCTTGAAGCAGTTAAGCAGGCAGTTGCCAGCCCTCTGCTTGAGACAACCATCGCAGGTGCATCTCACGTTATCATCAACATTTCAGGTGACATCACACTTATGGATGCGAGTGATGCAGCAGAATATGTACAGGATCTTGCAGGTGAAGATGCAAACATCATCTTCGGTGCAATGTATGATGATTCCAAGTCAGATGAAGCAACTATCACAGTTATCGCAACAGGTCTTCACAATGTAGGTGGAACACAGAGCAAGCTTCAGTCAAGACTGGAACATAAAGCAGCTATGATGAACGGTGGATCTGGAATGGGAGCAAGCAATATTTCACGTCCACAGTTTAATCCGGGAGAATACAGCAATGTAGAAAGACCGGTATACGGAGGCAGACCGGTACAGCAGCAGACTACACAGGTACCACCGCTTCAGAGTGCAAGAACTCCACAGAGCAAGGTGAAAGAGCAGTCTATCAAGATTCCGGATTTCTTCAAGAAATAAGAATGAAATAACAGGGAAGCAGTAAGAAATTACTGTTTCCCTGTTTTTCATAATTTACTGTTCATAGCGTACCATTTCGCGTCGCAGTCTCTGCATAATTTTCTTTTCAAGTCTTGATATGTAAGACTGGGAGATTCCAAGAAGATCGGCCACTTCTTTCTGCGTTTTTTCTTCCCCGTCGGGGGTTCCGAGTCCGAATCGCATCTGCACGATTACCCGTTCCCTGTTTGAAAGCCGTCCGATGGCTTTCCCAAGAAGTTTGTGTTCTGCTTCGGTTTCCATATCACGATAAATGGTATCTTCTTCAGTTCCAAGAATATCGGAGAGAAGAAGCTCATTTCCATCCCAGTCAACATTGAGCGGTTCATCGATGGAGACCTCCAGTTTGGTCTTGTTATTCCGGCGCAGATACATGAGGATCTCATTTTCAATACAACGGGAGGCATAGGTGGCAAGTTTGATATTTTTCTCTGGATTGAAGGTATTGATTGCTTTGATCAGTCCAATCGTGCCGATGGAGATCAGGTCTTCTACGCCTACACCGGTATTGTCAAATTTTTTCGCTATATATACAACCAGACGCAGGTTATGTTCAATAAGAAGCTTTTTTCCTTCTTCATCCTGCCCGCCTCCGAGAAGGGAAATGGCATGACCTTCTTCTTCACTGCTAAGTGGGAGTGGCAGGATATCTGTCCCTCCTATGTAATGGATTTCCTGCTTTTCCGGGAAGAAAACACTGCGGAAAGAGGGAATCATTTTCAATTTAAAACAATCTGAAACAGCAACTTTTATCATCATTATAATCCTCCTAACAATCTTCAGGATGCAATAGCATTTCATATTTTCCGTTTCCAAAATTCTTCTGTTCGGAAATACCGATCAGTGGAGATTGGATCAAAAATTCAGATTCTCCTGTTATTCTCATCTTCTTGACAGAAAAAACAGGAAGAATACTGGTCGTCTTCTGTATAGTCCGGTACGGGATGTACCGGAGTCTTCCAGGTGAGATTTGGGAAGAAATCTTCTGACAGGCGTCTTTGCTGATAATATGAACCGGCTTTCCGGTCAGTGGATCAGAAAGATGATTACCACTGTCCAGAAAGGCTTTCAGATGAAAATCTTTTCCATTTACAGTTAAAATCACATCAAAACTATGATCTTGTGATTTCCATAGTTTCTTTAGAAACAGAAGTCCATGATATAAAAGAAAAAAACCACAGATGCCAAGGGTGAAAAGAAAAGATATGATCCGGAAAAATTTTCCAAAATAAAGACGGAGCCAACTCATGATACCTCCAAGAAGAAAGCTTGCAAGATAGAGCAGAATCCATGCTTTGAAAAAAACGGGAAATGTCCGGATTTTCAATCCGATCACTGTCATACAGGAATTTACCAGGAAAAACAGCAGGATATAGCGGGTCCATACCGGGCATGGAAAAAATAAAATGGCACAGGTCAGTAGTGAACCGGTAAAGGAACCGGCAAGAAGACTTCCATAAGTGGCAGAACATGGAAATACTTTTTTTACTGCCAGAAGAATCAGAAAATCCATCATCATATTTTCCAGAAACAATACATCCAGATATACTTCATACTGCATAGTCTTATCCTTCTTTCTCTTTAGCTGCTAAATAGATTTGGTACTTAAGCATGCTTTATTATAGAAAAGATGTGTTTCAGATTTTGTCAGAAGATGGGAAAAACAGAATAATTTTATTCGACATGCTGAAATGCTGGATTTTTTTAAAGAATTGTCGAAAAAGACAGAAAAAGACCGGCGTTCCATGTCGGAAGCCGGTCTCTGGAAAGATAAGATCGGTATTTATCTGTCGTCACGATCCCATTTGTCAGCAAGATTCTGGATCTGTGACTCGAATTTTGCAAGATCTTTGTTTGCAAGACCTTCATTTTTAAGCACAACATCCATGAGGTGTTTGGCTGCCGCAACCACGCGGTTGAATGCAGTAAGAGCACGTGCTTTGGCCGGCTTTTCAACTGCTTTTTTCGGAAGCCTGATACCTTCAGAAAGGATGGTATCGGTTGCGAGATCAACACAGCCTCCGGAGTATGGTGCAAATGCCGGAATGCCGAAACGGTCTGTGATGGTAGCAGCGAAAGAATCTGTAACCGAATCCTCTCCATGTACAACAAAGATGTGGGATGGTTTCTCTTTGAATCCATCAATCCAGTTCAGAAGACCATTCATATCGGCATGTCCGCTGATCCCTGCAAGGACTTCAATACGGGCATTAACCTCTACATTTTCGCCAAAGAGCCGGACTGATTCCGGTTTGCTTTCGACAAGCTTGCGGCCAAGAGTGCCAACTGCCTGATAGCCTACGAAGAGGATCGTACATTCTTTTCTCCAGAGGTTGTGTTTCAGATGATGGCGGATACGGCCGGCTTCACACATTCCGGAAGCAGAGATGATTACTTTTGGTTTGTCATTGAAGTTGATCATTTTAGATTCTTCACTGGTGATCGTGGTTTTCAGTCCCTGGAAAAGAAGAGGGTTGATTCCTTTACTTATCAGAGCCATTGCATCCTCATCAAAGCAGGACTGTACATTTTTCTGGAAAACGTTGGTTGCTTCGATTGCCAGAGGACTGTCTACATAAACCTCAAAATTCTGATATTCCGGCAAAAGATTATTTTCTTTGATCTCACGGATAAAGTATAAAAGCTCCTGGGTTCTTCCTACTGCGAAAGATGGAATGACTACATTTCCACCTTTGGCAAAGGTTTCGCGCAGGACTCTGGTAAGCTCCCTAATATAATCTGGTTTTACAGTAGAATGGACCCGGTTTCCGTAGGTGGATTCGATGACAAGATAATCGGCTGCATCCACATGCTGCGGATCTTTGATGATTGGCTGGTCAATATTTCCGACATCTCCGGAAAATACGATTTTTTTGCTTACACCGTCTTCTGTGATCCAGACTTCAATGCAGGAAGAACCAAGCAGATGACCGACATCTGTGAAGCGGAGTTCGATTCCTTCACAGAGCTGGATCGTCTGGTTATAATCGATCGGCGCAAGAAGTGCAACTGCATTCATGGCGTCCTGTACAGTATAAAGTGGTTCGTAAAGCGGAGCACCGGAACGAAGTGCCTTCCGGTTCCGCCATTCTGCTTCGGATTCCTGGATATGTGCACTGTCACGGAGCATAATGCTGCACAGATCAGAGGTGGCGAATGTACAGATGATTTCTCCTTTAAAACCATTTTTTACAAGCAGAGGAATCTTGCCGGAATGGTCAATGTGTGCATGCGTTAAGAGGATATAGTCGATCATGGAAGGATTGATCGGGATTTCCTGATTCTCATACAGATCAGGTCCCTGTTCCAGTCCACAGTCTATTAGAATATGTTTTCCACATGCTTCAAGATAATGGCAGCTTCCAGTTACTTCATGGGCGGCACCGATAAAAGTAAGTTTCATATACTCAACCCCTTTGCGTAAAAATTATTTTAGTATATTATACTATAATTTAAAGAAAAATGATAGAAAATCAGACAATATTACTAAGATGTATATTCTTTCAGAAGAGTGCGAAAAAAGTCAAGGAGCGATATTTTTAATATTTTAGTGGGAATCGAATAAATAAAAACAGTTTTGAGAAAAATTTATACCAGTAAAGATTTGGAGGTTTATTGAGATGGTACTTAATAAAGTAGAAATCTGTGGTGTAAATACAGCAAAGCTTCCCCTGCTTAGCGACGGGGAAAAAGAGGTGCTTTTTGAGAAGATCAAAGCGGGGGATGAGGAGGCAAAAGAACAGTATATCAAAGGAAATCTGCGTCTGGTACTCAGTGTGATCAAACGCTTTTCGGGAAGCAGTGAAAATCCGGATGATCTGTTTCAGATCGGGTGCATCGGACTGATCAAGGCAATCAATAATTTCAATCCGGAGCTGGAAGTAAAATTTTCAACTTATGCGGTACCGATGATCATTGGAGAAATCCGGCGGTTCATTCGGGACAATAATTCGATCCGTGTTAGCAGGTCACTTCGTGATACGGCATATAAAGCCATTTACGCGAAAGAAAATTATGTCAAAGTAAACCAGAAAGAACCTACTGTTCAGGAAATTGCAGAGGAAATCGGGATCGCAAAGGAAGAGATCATCTATGCGCTGGATGCGATCCAGATGCCGGTCAGCTTAAATGAGCCGGTATATAATGACAATGGAGATGCTATGTATGTGATGGACCAGATCAGTGACAAAAGGAACAAAGAAGACAGATGGGTGGAGAAGCTGTCCCTTCAGGCGGCAATGGACCGACTCGGAAAAAGGGAGAAGCATATTATCAGACTTCGTTTTTTTGAAGGAAAAACGCAGATGGAGGTAGCAGAAGAAATCGGAATCTCACAGGCACAGGTAAGCCGCCTGGAAAAGAATGCACTCAGGGCTATGCGACAATATCTGCGAAGTGAATAGAAAAATAGAGATTTCCAGTTGAAATTTGTCAAGGTTCATACTATTATAATCATAGAACAGAAGAACAGGAGAATAGCAATGTATAAAGCGTGTATTTTTGACTTGGATGGAACTTTGACAAATACGCTGGATTCGCTGACTTATTCAACGAATAAGACGTTAGAAGAAATGGGACTTGAGACGATTACCAAAGACCAGTGCCGAAGCTTCGTTGGGGATGGAGCCAGATGCCTTATGGAACGTGCACTTCGTGCGTCCGGAGACACAGAGCTTAAGAGGATTGAAGAAGGTATGGAAGTGTACAGCAGAATCTTTGGAGAAAATTGTATGTACCATGTACGTCCTTATGATGGCGTTGTTCAGATGTTAGATTCACTGAAGAAGAAGGGAATAAAGATTGCAGTATTTTCCAACAAACCACATTTGCAGGCGATCGATGTAGTGGAAAGTACATTTGGAAAAGGATATTTTGACCATATTCAGGGGCAGTCGGGTGAATTTCCGAAGAAACCGGATCCGGAAGGACTTCTGTGGATACTTGATAAATTAGGGGTATCGCCGGAAGAAGGAATATACATAGGAGATTCGGATGTAGATATGAAGACAGGGAAGGCTGCCGGTATGTTTACAGTCGGAGCAGAATGGGGATTCCGGACCAAAGAACTTCTTGTGGAGACAGGAGCAGATGCAACAATTGCACATGCTGAAGAATTGCTTAACTATTTATAGTTCAGATGAGAAAATTTTTCTGTGAGAAAGATAAGGGAGGGTTGCCTGTATGTATGAGTATGATGAAGAATGTCTGCAGACATTCCTGAATATGCAGTCACAGCTTTTTGATGAGCCGGTTGCAGAGACACTGGAAGAGGCAGAAGCGTTTTTGGAAGACTGTATGGCGGTTGTTGTAGATTCTATCAAGGATGTGAGAGATTATCTGGATGAAAGCGGAGCGGACATCAGTGGTATGAGTGATGAAGAGCTGGAAGAGGCTTCAGAAGTATTCGCACTTCCGAACGGACAGTATCTGATCGTGGAAGGTTAATAAAAGGAAAAGAGCTGCGGCATCAGTTGGTTGCCGCAGCTTTTTTGAGCGCATCACGGATGGTGTTGAGAAGAAGCTGAGAAGTATAGGGACTGTCACTTGAAAGCGTAAGATGATCAAGGGACTGGGATTTACAGATCTGGTCAGCCAGATTCTCAAGAGATGGCTGAAGAAGAGGATACATGGCAGTTACCGTCTCACTTAGATTGGAAATGCGGATGGAATTGATAGAGGTGTCAGAGACAGAAACTTCCACTTCCAGATCTTCATTTCCGAGTGTAAAAGAAGAGGTATAAACGCCGGGAGTATATTTTTTGTCGGATACAGAGGACTGCCGGTCTCCGGAGAACATAAAGAATAAAAGGCAGAGGATGAGAATACCTAAAGTGGCAAAAATAACAGTATAGATAATTTCTTTCATGTGAAGTACGATGATTTTTGTTTTGGAATTCATAAAGAACCTCCTTAGGCAGTATGGAATTTCGGCAGGTTATGCCGCTTAATAAACTATATGAAAAGAAAAAATAGTTTATGCATGAGAAATGCGTGACAAAAGAGAAAGGATTTAGTAGAATCAGGAAAGAGAAAAAGCAGAGGTGAATAGAATGTTTATAATTGCAGGACTTGGAAACCCGGATGAAAAGTATCAGGGGACAAGACATAATGTTGGATTTGATGTGGTGGACCGCCTGGCGGAGAAATACCAGATAGCAGTCGATACTAAAAAACACCGTGCCCTCATCGGAAAAGGAGTGATCGAGGGACAGAAAGTGCTTCTTGTGAAGCCGCAGACTTATATGAACCTGAGTGGAGAGAGTATCCGTAGTCTGGTGGAATATTACAAGATCGATCCGGAAGAAGAACTTCTTGTAATTTATGATGATATCAGTCTGGAAGTCGGACAACTCAGGATCCGCAGAAAAGGAAGTGCCGGTGGACATAACGGAATCAAAAATATCATTGCCAATCTTGGAACCAGTGTGTTTCCACGGATCAAGGTAGGTGTGGGAGAAAAACCGAAAGGATATGATCTTGCTGATTATGTTCTTGGAAAATTTTCCAAAGAGGACCGTGTACTTATGGAAGAAGGATATGATCTTGCCTGTGAAGCTTCTGCTCTGATCATGCAGGGAGCAATCGATCAGGCAATGAACGAATATAACCAGAAAAAGAAAGAATAAGAGGAGGCAAAAAGCGATGCATGCACTTACGGCTCCTTTATCTGAACTGGCAGAGATTGAAGAAATCTGTGAAGAGCGTGGACGGGAACCGGGCATGCTGCTTCTTTCCGGGTGTGTGACATCACAGAAAACGCATTTGATGTATGCGCTTGGAAAAGGTTATGGGCATACATTGATCGTTCTTTCCAGTGAAGATAAAGCAAAAAAATTATACGAAGAATATCGTTTTTTAAATGAAAATACCAGCTATTATCCGGCAAAGGATCTCCTTTTTTATCAGGCAGATATCCACGGAAAACAGCTGGTCAAACAGCGGATGGAAACCTTGCAGATGATGATGGAGGCAAAAAGCCAGGTTACGGTCATTACAACGATTGACGGATTCATGGATGAACTGCCATCGGAAGCAGAAATAAAAGGGGACATTCTGACCATTTCCAATGGGGAGGCGCTGGAATTTGAATCGCTGAAGGAGAAGATCATAAAACTTGGATATGACAGGGAAGCTCAGGTGGATGGTCCGGGGCAGTTTGCAGTTCGTGGTGGAATCATTGATATTTACCCACTTACCGAGGAATTGCCGATCCGTATTGAATTCTGGGGAGATGAAGTGGATTCAATACGGACTTTTGACGTGGACAGCCAGAGATCTGTAGAGAATCTGGAACAGATCGTTATTTATCCGGCAGATGACAGACTGGGAAGTGACCGGAAAGTTTCTTTTATCAACTACTTTGATCCGAAGGACACACTGGTGTTCCTGGATGAACCAGCAAGGCTTCTGGAAAAAGGGCGTCTGGCAGAAAATGAAGTGGAAAAAGCGAGAGAGAACCGTGCAGAAGAAATGGAAAGGACCGGGGAAATGGAAGAAGCTCCGGAATTTTTTACGACTGATGAAATTATAAAATTTTTGAACAAATTCTGTATGATCGGGATGTGTGCTCTGGAAATGAAATGTAAGCCATTTTTTGTGAAAAAGCGGTTTGGGATCCAGGCAAAAAGCGTTAACCCGTATAACAGCAGCTTTGAGATGCTGACACAGGATCTCAAAAGACTGAAAAGGAACGGATACCGGGCGGTTCTGATTTCTGGGTCCAGAACAAGGGCAAAACGTCTGGCAGAGGATCTACGTGATTATGATCTGAGCAGTTTTTACAGTGAGGATCAGGAACGTGAAGTGAATCCAGGGGAGATCATGGTATGCTACGGGCATATAGAAGTCGGATACGAGTATCCGATGATTAAATTTATTGTCATATCTGAGTCAGATATTTTTGGAAAGACAAAGAAGAAAAAGAAACGAAAAAGTTATGATGGACAGAAAATAAGCAGCTTTTCGGATCTGAAACCGGGAGACTATGTAGTGCATGAGAATCATGGACTTGGAATCTACCGGGGAATTGAAAAGATAGAAGTTGATAAGGTGACAAAGGATTATATGAAGATTTCGTATGCTGATGGTGGAAATCTTTATATTCTTGCCACACAGCTTGACCAGATCCAGAAGTATGCCAGTGCAGATGCTAAAAAGCCGAAACTTAACAAACTTGGAGGACAGGAATGGCATCGCACGAAGAGCAAGGTAAAGACAGCAGTCTGGCAGATTGCCAAAGATCTGGTGGAACTCTATGCAGTACGGCAGTCCAAAGAAGGATTTGTCTATGAAAAGGACACGGTCTGGCAGAAAGAATTTGAAGAAATGTTTCCGTTTGAGGAAACGGAGGATCAACAGCTTGCAATCGAGGCAACAAAACGGGATATGGAAAGTCCAAAGATCATGGACCGTCTGATCTGTGGGGATGTGGGATTTGGAAAGACAGAGATTGCAATCCGGGCAGCATTCAAGGCAGTGCAGGAGAACAAGCAGGTTGTCTATCTGGTCCCTACTACGATTCTTGCACAGCAGCATTACAACACTTTTGTGCAACGGATGAAAGAATTTCCGGTAAGGGTGGATCTGTTATGCCGTTTCCGCACACCCGCACAACAGAAAAAAACGATCGAAGATTTGAAAAAGGGACAGGTTGATATCATCATCGGAACCCACCGGGTATTGAGTAAGGATGTGGCATTTAAAGATCTGGGACTTCTGATCATTGATGAGGAACAGCGTTTTGGAGTACAGCATAAAGAAAAGATCAAAAAGCTGAAGGAAAATATTGATGTTCTGACACTTACGGCAACACCGATTCCCCGAACGCTTCATATGAGTCTGATCGGAATCCGTGACATGAGTGTGCTGGAAGAAGCACCAGTTGACCGGATGCCGATCCAGACCTATGTGATGGAGGAGAATGATGAGATGGTCCGGGAGGCAATCGAAAGAGAAATTTCCCGCCAGGGACAGGTGTACTATGTCTATAACCGTGTCCAGGATATAGCTGAAATGGCAGCGAAGATCCAGAAACTTGTGCCGGATGCAAATGTGGCATATGCACACGGGCAGATGCGGGAACACAAGTTAGAAGATATTATGTACGATTTCATCAATGGAGAAATTGATGTTCTGGTATCGACGACGATCATCGAGACCGGTCTTGACATTTCCAATGCCAATACCATGATCATCCATGATGCAGATCGGATGGGACTCTCCCAGCTTTATCAGCTACGTGGAAGAGTTGGAAGATCGAACCGTATGGCATATGCATTTCTTTTGTACAGAAGAGACAAAATGCTCCGGGAGGTTGCAGAAAAACGTCTTTCGGCAATTCGTGAGTTTACAGATCTTGGCTCTGGTGTAAAAATCGCCATGCGGGATCTGGAAATCCGTGGGGCAGGAAACCTGCTTGGGGAGGAACAGCATGGACATATGGATGCAGTGGGATACGATCTTTACTGTAAGATGTTAAGTGAGGCAGTCCGTCACCTGAAGGGAGAGATCCCGGAAGAAACCTGTGCGACAACCGTGGATCTGAATATTGATGCTTATATTCCGGCATCTTATATTCCGAATGAGTATCAGAAACTGGATATCTATAAACGGATCGCAGCAATTGAGACAGAAGAAGAACAGGAAGATATGCTAGAAGAACTGATTGACCGTTTCGGCGATCCGCCACGCAAGGTGCAGCAGCTTCTGATGATCGCGCAGCTGAAGGCGAAAGCACATGCGGCTTATGTGATTTCGGTAGAGCAAAAAGGCGATGAATACAAATTTATCATGTATGAGAAGGCAAGGGTAAATGTAGCAAAGATTCCGGAACTGCTGGCAAAATATAAGGGAGAACTGACATTTAAGACAGATGCAGAAAATCCATATTTTATTTATTGTAAACTTCGGAAAAATAAAAAAGAAAAAGCAGAGCAGATTCTTGAAAATGCAGGAAAAATTGTCGAAGATATACAGGGACTTGTCGAAGAATAATGTGTATTTTTTATGAAAAAGATTGCCAGTAAGGTAAAAAAAAGATATACTATACGAGTGCATAGTGAAGAAGTGTGTACAATGGAGAGAAGATCAAGGAGGAAATTTTATAAATGAAAAAAAGAGTGGTTGCCTGTATACTGGCAGTTGCCTGCATTGCATCTTTAAACGGATGTGGAAGCAAGTTTAACGGACAGGATACAGTGGTAGAAGTCGGAGATGAGAAAGTGACTGCAGATGTGGCGAACTTTTTTGCAAGATATCAGCAGGCGCAGTTTGAAACAACATATAGCAGTTATCTGGGAGATAATTTTTGGGGAAAAGAAGTTACAGACGGAAAGACTTATGAAGAGAATTATAAGGATTCAATCATGGATTCTCTGGAAGAAATGTATGTTCTGGATGAGCACAAGGATGATTATAAAGTTTCGCTAAGTGATGATGAGGAAAAAAGCATCGAGGATGCTGCGAAGAAATTTACTGACAGCAATGACAGTGCTGCAAAAGATACAGTATCGGGCGATGAAAAGACGGTAAAGAAAGTACTGGAACTTCTGACACTTCAGAAGAAGATGGAAACTGCCATGACTGCGGATGTAGATACGAATGTATCCGATGAGGAAGCAGCACAGAAGAAAATGCAGTATGTGCTGTTCTCTACAAAGACAACGGGCAGTGATGGAAAATCGACAGATATGTCAGATGACGAAAAAGCAGAAGTGAAAAAGAAAGCAGAAGATTTCCAGAAAGATGCGGCTTCGGCAGAAGATTTTTCTGTATTTGCAACAGCAGTAGGTGCATCAGCCACCGATCTGACATTTGACTCGGATACGACATCGCCAAACGAAGATCTGATCAAAGCTGCTGATAAGTTAAAAGAAGGCGAAGTAACAGACGTGATCGAAGCAGACAATGGCTATTATGTTGCAAAAGTAGTCAGCCTTCTTGACCGTGATGCAACGGATACCAAGAAAGAGTCCATTGTATCACAGAGAAAGAGTGACCAGTATCAGTCAATTTGTAAGAAATGGAAAAAGAAAACGGATATTAAAGTACATAAAAAAGTATGGAATACGATCAGTTTTGCTGATCAGGGCGTAACGGTTAAGAGCACGACCGAAGATACAGATACATCTTCAGACTCTTCATCAAAATAAGCGTCTGACTTAACAACAGGAAAGTACGACAGGAGGAGAGATTAGGATGGAATCAATAGGTATAGTATTGAAGGATATCATGGGAAACAGTGCGGTATTTATAGCAGGAAAAGAAGCCGTGATTGTTTCGGCGGTATCAATTGTTATATCAGTTTTCATTGGAATTTTAGGTTTGAAGCTGATCCGTGTCTGGAATGCAGTGATTGGATTCGTTGCAGGGGCATTGCTTGGATTTGCCGTGACATATCTTATGGGACTGGAAGTTGTTCCGGTACTGATCGCAGCCGGTGTTGCGGGTTTGGTTTTTGCAATACTGAACAGTGTATTTAAGAAATTCGGAGCTTTCTGGGTATGCTTTCTGGGAATGGCTGGCACAGTACTTGCGATTACAAATGCGGGAAACTGGATCATGCTGGCAGTCTGTGGAGCAGTCGGACTGATTTTCGCAATCCTTGCGATGATCTGGTTTGAACCGTTTGTGATTATTGCGACGGCATTAGCAGGTGGTTTTGGAGCAGGAATGATGATCTATGATCTGGCAGGTCTGAAAAATGTGATTTTCATGTGGATCATTTCGATTGTGATTACATTTATCGGAATCGTGATCCAGTTTATCATGAAGTCAAGTGAGATCAACAAGAAGCAGGTTCGAAGAGCAAATGCGATCAAGAAAGAAACATCAAAAGAAGAAGAAATAGAGATGGCAAGAACCATGCTGATCGATCTGGATGATGATGACGAGGATGAAGAATAGATAAGATGGATGAGAGGATGTATCAGAATGTGATACATCCTCTTTTGTATCTGATCAGGAATGGCTGGAAGAAACCGGTATTTCTTGCAGCGTTATAAAAAAAGAGGTATAATAAAAATAGTATCAACGATATAAGATCTGGAGATGAAAATATGAAGATAGATATGCATTGTCATGTAAGAGAAGGATCAATTGACAGCAAAGTGCCGATTGAAGAATTTATTAAAAAGCTGCAGTCTAAAGGCATTGGCGGAATGCTGGTTACAGATCATGACACCTATAATGGATATCGGCACTGGAAGAATACGATCAAAGGGAGAAAATACAAAGATTTTGTCGTATTGAAAGGAATAGAGTATGATACACTGGATGCGGGGCACATTCTGATCATTATGCCACAGGGAGTAAAGATGCGCCTTCTGGAGCTGAGAGGGCTTCCGCTTTCGCTGCTGATTGATTTTGTGCATCACAATGGAGGAATCTGTGGACCGGCACATCCGTGTGGGGAAAAGTATCTGAGTTTTACGAATACGAAAAGATGGCAGAAATCTCCGGAGTTGATTGAAAAATTTGATTTTATAGAGACTTTCAATGCATGTGAGCCACCACAGTCCAATGAAGGGGCGAAGTATCTTGCTGAAAAATATGGAAAACCGGGGACCGGAGGAAGTGATGCGCATAAGCTGGACTGCGTCGGCATGGGGTATACGGAATTTCCGGTACGGATTGAGACAGAGCTGGATCTGATCCGGCAGATCAGGGAAAAAGGAGAGATCCAGTCCGGTGGGGAGTATTACACGAAGACGACAAAAGACAAAATTGGAAAATTCAATAAACTTCTGATCTTTTCTTTCTGGTTTTATAACCGGGGTGGTGCACTTCTGAAAAAGCACACACGCAAAAAGAAGATCAATAAAGAACAGCCACTTGATGCAATCGATCCAATCGAGATTCCGTATCTGGACAAGATCAAGAGGAAACATTAGTGAGTGGCAAAATTTACTTTTGACACTCACATCATAATTTTAAAGATAAAAAATCCATCTGATTTCTTTTTTTAAAAGAAAACCAGATGGATTTTTTACAGCCTGTTATTTTTTGAGAGACATTTCCTTCAGTTTGTTTCTAAGATCTTCAAAGGATTCTTTGTAGTTGCGGCTCTGCATTTTCGGGAAAGCTTTCATGATACGCTTCTGCATATGAGAAGTTGCTTTGACATTTTCCAGGTAGCTTCTGCGAAGAAGAGTAATCCGTTCTTTTACTTCGTCAGAAACATCGGCAAGGGTGTCTGAAATTGCTTCCTGTTTTTCGGAAATAGCAGATTTAAATTCTTCCTGCTTCTCAGATACAGTATCTTTGAACTCTTCCTGTTTTTCCATAGCTGTAATGGTACGCTTGTAGATTGATTCACCAAGCTTGTCGGAAATCTGATGAAGTTCGTCTGCAATGGCCTGCATTTTTTCAAGACGTTTGTTGAGCTTAAGGATACCGGATGCTGTTACATAGAGATCGGCAAGTCCGGCAATCACCAGAATACATACAAGAATGATACCGACAAGGAAAGGAATGTGTGAGAGCAGTGTGTCAATCAGTGGATGGAATACATCTACGATGAAAACACAGAACACTCCCCAGATCAGAGAAAACAAAAGGCACACATATCCATTCAGATTGAGCGGCATATTAGAATAATCCCACCATTTGTTATGGAAAACCTTTTCGAGAATGAACCCGGTCAGCCATTCGATTGCAGTAACAAGAATAGCACTTCCGAGATATAGCAGGAGCAGGTTGGAACGAAGCGGTGTCAGAAAATGAATGACTGCAACCACGCCGAAACCGTATACCGGACAGATCGGGCCATTTAAGAATCCACGGTTGACAAAACGACGTTCTTTAAAAGCGGCAAACGCAACTTCTGTACACCAGCCTAAAAAGGCATATATAAAGAAGCACTGAAATAAATAATATAGATGCTGTGCAGTCATAAAAAACCTCCTTGAGTCTGCTGCAAAAAAATATGTAATCCTTTATATTATATACAGAAAGGAAAGATGTGTAAACGGAAAAATGTGCTATACTGAAAACATGACATGGAAGGAGCTGGTAAAATGCTGGAAGAAATGATGCCAAGATGGGTTCCGACAGAAAATGTAAATGGATTTGAAATCTGTCCCGGACTGTATCGTGATGAGGGTGCGACTGCATTTCAGTCGGCAGTTAATTTTACAGTGCATTCAAAAGGGGCTGTGACATGTGAACTTCTTCTGTTTCACAGAAAGGAACCGGAACCTTATGCGGTGATCCCATTCCCGGAAAACTGCCGGATCGGGGATGTATTTTCCATGATGGTATTCGGACTGGATATTGAAGAATTTGAATATGCGTACAGGCTGGACGGACCGTGGAAACCAAAGGAAGGTCTGCTGTTTGATAAAAAGCATATTTTACTGGATCCGTATGCAAAGGCAGTTACCGGACAGAGTGTATGGGGAAAAGCACTAAATACAGGGGGATATCGTGCCAGAGTAGTCCGGAATAATTTCTTCTGGGGCAGTGAAAAGCCGGATAAGATCCCGATGGAAAAACTGATCATCTATGAGATGCATGTCAGGGGATTCACGAAGATGGACAAAAGTGTCCGTCATCCTGGAACCTTTGCCGGAATCAAAGAAAAAATTCCTTATCTGAAAACACTGGGGATTAATGCGGTGGAGCTAATGCCGATCTTTGAATTTGATGAACTGCAGGGGAGCCGTGAGGTTGATGGAAAGAAACTGATTGATTACTGGGGGTATAATACAGTCAGCTTTTTTGCGCCGAATACGAGCTATGCAGCATCAACGGAATACAACCGGGAAGGAGTAGAATTAAAAGAACTGATCCGAGAACTGCATGATAACCAGATTGAAGTAATCCTGGATGTGGTGTTTAACCATACGGCAGAAGGAAATGAATGCGGACCGTTTATTTCGTTTAAAGGATTTGACAATCAGATTTATTATATGTTGACACCCGATGGAAAATATTATAATTTCAGTGGCTGTGGAAATACTGTGAATTGTAATCATCCGGTGGTGATTAAAATGATCCAGGATTGTCTGCGATACTGGGTGGCAGAGTACCGGGTGGACGGCTTCCGGTTTGATCTTGCCTCGATCCTGGGAAGAAATGAGGATGGGTCACCGATGGAAAATCCACCACTCGTAAAGAATCTTGCCTATGATTCGCTGCTTGCAGACACAAAGCTGATCGCGGAGGCGTGGGATGCCGGCGGACTTTATCAGGTCGGAAGTTTTCCGGCATTCCGCAGATGGTCAGAATGGAACGGAAGATACCGGGATGACGTGAGGGAATATTTAAAAGGGGGACTTTGGGCAGCAGGAGCAGCGCTTCAGAGAATTGCCGGTTCTCCGGACATTTATGATACCAGAATCCGCGGAAAACATGCTTCTGTGAATTTCCTGACCTGCCATGATGGATTTACCCTGTATGATCTTTATTCGTATAACCAGAAGCATAATGAGGCTAATGGATGGGGAAATCTTGATGGAAGTGACGATAACCGGAGCTGGAACTGTGGGGCAGAGGGGGACACCGATCAGGTTATGGTTGTTGAACTGCGCCACCGGATGATGAAAAATGCTTTTGCGGTCCTGCTTTGCAGCAGAGGGACACCGATGTTCCTTGCAGGTGATGAGTTTGGCAATACTCAGTTCGGGAATAATAATGCCTACTGTCAGGATAACGAGATTTCCTGGCTGGACTGGACAAGAAAAGAAAAGTTTCAGGATGTATTTGATTTTTGTGCTTATATGACGGCATTTCGGAAACGGCATCCGTCGATCACAGGAGATGCAGGGGCGAGCAGTCTTGGATTTCCGGAGATCAGCTTTCACGGTGAAGTACCGTGGAAACTGGATTTTTCCAGACCGGAGATCCGGACGGCGGCAGTCATGTTTGCCGGATATGATAACAAAATGGCAAAAGAAGACTGTGTGTATCTTCTGATGAATCCATACTGGGAAGGTGTCTGGGTAGAACTTCCACAACTTCCGGGCGGATATAGTTGGCATGTGGCGGCAAATACTGGAGATAAAAAGCAGGAAATTTATCAGAATCCGGTACGGATTTCGGAGGAAAGAATTCTTGTGGGACCGAGAAGTGTGATCGTTCTGGAGGCAGATCAACAATAAAATACTATTGACAAGCGGGTACTCTTCCTTTATAGTAAGGGTACTCGTCTTTTATATTCTCTTTTCTGACCTGAAAAGGCAGAAGGAGAAACTTTTATGAAATATATAAAGAATCATTTTGCCGGAATACTAAGTGTGATTCTGGCGGTAGTATCATTGTCGGGCAGCAGTATGCCTGTCGTATCTGCAAACTCAGCAGAGAGAATCGCAAAGAAAGAAACGATTGTAAAACTTGATGAAAAATTAGGAGCAGAGCCGGGAAAAGTGCTTGAGGAGTTAAAAAAACACGAAAAGGACGGTTATTATCTGGGAACGCCTTACAGCGGATATCCTCTGACAGCAGAGAACTGCATGCGTCCGAACGGAGCCTACGGTGGAAATGGGGCAATGAACTGTACCGGGTTTGTCGCTTATGTTCTGGAAAAATGTGGAGCGGATCTGTCAGGAATTGACAAAGGAAGTCTCCGTGGCGGCAAGGTCAATGCGAGCAACTGGTTTCATTGGATGACAGACAATGCCGTGGAATCCTATCATTACAACACCATTGAGGAGCTGCTTGCGGGCGGAAAAGCGCAAAAAGGAGATGTGATCTATTTTGAGCCGGTTTCCTGGGAGGAAGAAGATGCAGACTGCCATATCGGATTTTTCTGGGGAGATAATAGCAACGATAACCGGTTCTGGCATTCGGCATCTATCCCGTCGAGTGGCAATCAGATTTCACAGCTTGTGGCAAAATCCAGATCAACGATATATCTTTTTAAGACAACCCATAACGGAAGCCTGGAGATCATGAAGAGCTCTGCAAGGTCAGAGATTACGGCTGATAATCAGCTCTACTCACTGGAAGGGGCAGAGTATACCGTCTGTAAAAGTGGGACATCCGAGGCAGTCTGCGTAATCCGGACAGACAAGAAAGGATACGGGAAGGCAGAAAATCTGCCGGAGGGTTCCTATGACATCAAAGAGACTAAAGCACCGAAAGGTTATGTACTGGACACAAAGCTGCGGCAGATCACGGTGAATGCCGGACAGACCGTGACCTATGAGTGTCAGGATGAACCGGAAAAGACAAAGGTGGAAATCCTGATCCGGAAGCAGGATGCGGAAACAGGGAAAGGGCAGGCGCAGGCAGGACTTTCTCTTGCGGGAGCAGAATTTCATGTGGCATTTTTTGATAGCATTTTTGACAATCAAAATGAGATCGGTGTGAAGGTGCCGCTCAGGAGTTGGAAGCTGAAGTCGGATGCGGATGGTGTGGTCCGGATGGATGAGGCGCACCTGATCAGCGGGGATCCGTTTTTTGAAAATAACGAGCTTCCGCTTGGAACGATTACGGTATGGGAGATGCATGCGCCGGAAGGGTATCTGGTGGACACCGTTACACATTGTATCAGGACTGGAACGGAGCAAAATGGAAGCTATAAAGCCCTGAAAATATGGAATCCAGTGGAAATAAAGGAAAAGCTCATCCGTGGGGACTTAAAGCTGGTGAAAGCGGCAGATAAAACCTTGAAAAGACTGGCGGATATCCCATTTCGGATCACATCGCAGGCAACTGGGGAGAGCCATGTGATCCTGACGGACAAAAACGGGGAGGCTTCGACCGGTGCGTACTGGAATCCACATACCGTCAACACGAATGAGGGGAAGACAAGTGAAGATGGGATCTGGTTTGGGGAAGGAACTCCGGATAATACAAGAGGAGCGCTTCCTTACGGAACGTATCTGGTGGAAGAACTGTCTTGTAAAAATAATGAAGACCGGATGCTGATTCCTGCGTTTGAGGTGGAAGTAACAAAGGAAATGCGAGTAATTGATCTGGGGACACTGACAAATGATGAACATCCCGTACCGGAGATCGGGACAAGAGCATCTGACCGGGAAACGGGAACGCATAACGGGAAACGGACAGAACAGGTAACGGTCATAGATCAGGTAAAATGGAAAAATCTGGAGATTGGAAAAGAATATGTAGTTAAAGGCACATTAATGGATAAGGAGACCAAAAAGCCGGTTCTTCAGGATGGAAAAGAAGTGACCGCAGAGAAAAAGCTGATCCCGGATACAGATTCCGGAGAAATTCAGATGGAATTTACGTTTGATGCAACGAAGCTTAAAGGAGAACAGGTTGTTGTATTTGAGGAAGTGTATCTGGAGGAAAAGCTGGTTGCAGCGCACGCAGATCTGGAGGACGAAGGACAGAGTGTAACCTATAAAAAGGAAAAGCAGGTAGAAGAGGAAAAACCGGAAAGTCCGGAAAAGCCAAAGGAAACTGAGAAAGCAAAGACGGTTGCAACCGGAGATGGATCTTATGTAAAGATTCTGGTATTTCTGATCGGTGTTATTCTGACCGGGGCACTGCTCCTGTGTTTTCTTCTGAGCCGGATGTGGGGACGAATGTGGAAACGCAGATAAGGATGGCATTGCACTTGAAAGGTTCTTATGCTATAATCGCTAAATAGGAAAATACTTTAGCAGATTGCTGAAGTGAATCAGAAAGAATAAGAAGGGTGGAGAACCATGAATTTACTTTATAAGAGTACAAGAGATGCAGAAAAGACAGTAACAGCTTCCCAGGCAATCTTAAAAGGGCTGGCAGATGACGGCGGATTATTTGTACCGGTTTCGATTCCGAAGCTTCCGGTGTCGCTTGGTGAGCTCAAAGAGATGAGCTATCAGGAGATCGCATATACAGTTATGAAGGAATTCCTGACAGACTTTACAGAAGAAGAGCTGAAGAGCTGTATCGCAAAGGCTTACGACAGTAAGTTTGATACCGAAGAGATTGCACCGCTTGCGAAGGTGGAGGATGCTTATTATCTGGAACTGTTCCACGGAGCAACGATCGCATTCAAAGATATGGCACTTTCCATTCTTCCGCACCTTCTGACTACTTCTGCAAAGAAGAATCAGGTGAAGAATGAGATTGTCATTCTGACTGCAACATCCGGGGATACAGGAAAAGCTGCACTTGCAGGATTTGCAGATGTAGAAGGAACCAAGATCATCGTATTCTATCCGAAGAACGGAGTCAGCCGCGTACAGGAGCTGCAGATGGTAACACAGAAAGGAGACAATACTTCTGTTGTTGCGATCTACGGTAACTTTGACAACGCACAGAGCGGTGTGAAGGCAATGTTCGAGAACAAAGAGCTGGAAAAAGAGTTAAATGAAGCAGGCTACCAGTTCTCATCTGCCAACTCCATCAATATCGGACGTCTGGTTCCGCAGGTTGTATATTATGTATATGCTTATGCGAAGCTTCTTCAGAATGAAGAGATTGCGGAAGATGAAGAGATCAATGTAGTTGTACCGACCGGTAACTTTGGGAATATTCTGGCTGCATACTACGCAAAGAATATGGGAATCCCGATTGCAAAGCTGATCTGTGCATCCAATGAGAACAAAGTTCTCTATGACTTCTTCCAGACAGGAACTTATGACCGTAACCGTGAATTTGTTCTTACAACATCTCCGTCCATGGATATTCTGATCTCCAGCAACTTAGAGCGTCTGATTTACAAGATTTCAGGAGAAGATGCAAGAAAAGATACGGATCTTATGACTGAGCTGAAGACAAAGGGAAGTTACGCGATTACAGGTGAGATGAAAGCAAACCTGGCTGATTTTGCGGCAGGATATGCGACAGAAGAGCAGGTCGCAAAGACAATCCATGATATATACGAAGATACCGGTTATGTAATGGATACCCATACGGCGGTAGCTGCAACAGTGTATAAAGCTTACAAAGAAGACAGTAAAGATGACAGAAAGACAGTAATCGCATCCACAGCAAGTCCATACAAATTTGCAGGAAGCGTTATGTCAGCGATCGATCCGAAGTATAAAGGACAGGATGATTTCAAACTGATCGAGGAGCTTCAGAAAGTATCCGGTACAGAGCTTCCGAATGCCATCAAAGAGATCATGAATGCCGAGATCCGTCACAATACGGAATGTGATGTGGATCAGATGGAGCAGACCGTTAAGAATATTCTTGGCGTAAAATAGACAGGAGAAGGCAAAAGAATGAACGGAATGGAAGGAATTTTCGGGATCATTGGTATTGGGGCGGGATTGTATAGCCTGTATGCATGGTTTCAGCTTAAATTCAAAGGAATCATCAATACATCAATTCTTGTACCAAAAGATACGAATATAAAGAAGTGTAAGGATAAGGAAGCATACAGGGCAGCAGCAGGACCGAAGCTTCTTGTGCTTGCGGTAGTGCTGATCTTGTACGGCGCAGAAGATCTGTATAATACTTATGTGCAGAGTACAGGAAAATTATTCTGGGTGATGTTAGTGCTGGTACTTGCAGTACTGGTATGGTTTGCATGGACAGTCAAAAAGCTGAATGCAAAGTATTTTTAAAATCAGATCACAAAATAAAGGAAAAGGGAAGGTGCAGACAAAAAGAGCTGCACCTTCTTATTTCATTTGGCGGAAAAATTTGTTACAATAAAAGTATTGCATGGCAGAGAAAATGTGATGGGGATAAAAGAAAATGTCATGCGAGAGATGAAATGCCGGAAGATTCCGATCTGTTTCAGGATGGACCGTATTAAAAGAAGCATTTGACAGACTGAATAAATATGTAGTAGGGTAGATGAGATTTGATGGAAAATGTATTTGAGATATTAAAAGATTTACCAAAGCCGGGGGATTACGTTCTTTTGACAGTGGCAAAAGGATCCGCAGCCGGAGAAAAAGCAATTTTGGCAGAGAAAAAAATAATCTGGGAAAGTAAAGAAAACGGTTTCTTTTCAGCACATTTTTCAGAAGCAGGTGACTTGAAAAAATGTGGACTTTATGAAATCAGAGAGCAGCAGGTGTTTTGTGATATAATTGGAGGGCAGGAGCATCTGATCATTTGTGGTGGTGGTCACGTATCGGTGCCGGTGATCAAAATCGGGATTATGCTTGGATGGAAGGTCACGGTTCTTGAAGATCGTCCGCAGTTTGCCGATCATGCCAGAAATGCGGGTGCAACGGAAGTGATCTGCCAGCCGTTTGAAGATGCCCTGGATCAGATCGAAGGAGACAAGGATACGTATTTTGTTGTACTGACCAGAGGTCACAGATATGATCAGGTTTGTCTGGAGAAGATCGTTGGGAAGGAACATGCTTATATCGGAATGATCGGAAGCCGGCGAAGAAGTGCGATGGTAAAGCAGAATCTGATTGAAAAAGGATGCAGCCAGGAAGTAATCGGCGAGATAAAAAGTCCGATTGGTCTGAACATCGGTGCTGAGACACCGGAGGAGATCGGTGTGGCGATCATGGCGGAAATCATCGAAGTAAAGAATCAGAACAAGAGAGTCTGCGGTTATCCGGAAGACTTGCTGGAAGCAATCCTGGATATCGTTCATCCGGGAAAGAAGATGCTTGCAACGATCATTACAAGAAAGGGTTCTGCACCAAGAAATGTGGGATCCAAGATGCTGATCCTGGAAGACGGCAGCTGTGTTGGAACCATCGGAGGCGGCTGTATGGAGGCAGAGGTTTTAAGAAAAGCGAGAGTCATGATGCATGAAAATAATACAGGACTAAAGACAGAATATGTGGATATGACCGGAGATGATGCGGAGGAAGAAGGCATGGTCTGCGGCGGTACGATCGAGGTGTTACTGGAACCACTCTGGAATTAAGCCTGCAAATAAAAAGTCAAGGCTAAATTGAAGAACATTGAAAATCTTATACAGGTTGAAAATTGGGTATCAAAATAAGACCACCACACCAGTGCTGGTCTGAAAATATTAGTGGATAAT